>Ga0308159_1000137_pt1 | contig 258573 bp, 231 predicted proteins | sample PhyCR1_FD_201040 | JGI IMG/M metagenome (GOLD analysis project Ga0308159, IMG submission 201040) | Phyllosphere microbial communities from UC Gill Tract Community Farm, Albany, California, United States - DLSLC.R1 | ecosystem: Host-associated > Plants > Phyllosphere > Unclassified | place...
AGGTCTGACATTCGGACACGACCTCAGCCTTAATCAGTTCGATGTTGGCTCGTACATTTTTAGCACGACACGGCGTCAGCTATTCCCGACTACCTGACTGTCGAGATCGTGTCCGAATGTCAGACCTGACCCCGGCTTTTTATGTGCATCGGGGGCCAGGTCAGGTAGGTCAGCGCGCGCCAGACCCATTCGACCGGGCCGTACTGGTAGCGCGCCAGCCACCAGTGACTCAGGCCGATCTGCAACGCGCACAACCCCAGCGCGATGCCCACTTGCGCCGTCCGTCCCATCCCCCATAGCCCCATTCCGTGAGCATAAAACAACAGCGAAAACACGAGCGACTGCGTCAGGTAATTGCTCAGAGCCATGCGCCCGAACGGTGCCAGCAGGCGGATCCGTGCCAGCGCGCCACGGCTGTGCAGCATCAACATGACTGCGCCAATATAACCAAGCGCGGCGGGCAGACTGCCCAGCGACAGCAGGGCGTAGGCAAGATCATGGCCGCCATCGTCGACCCCAAGCGGCCGGCCTGTCGCAATCAGGCTGCCAAGCAGGCCAAGTCCGACGCCGAGCGGAATGCCAATAATGGCCAGCTGGCGGTAGAGCGCTTTGTACTCTCCCGCGCGTGCGATGACGCCCGATCGCACGAACCAGACGCCGATCAGGAATACCCCCACCAGTAAGACCGCGAATCCCACCTCGTCACGCAGGCGTTCGGCCAACTGCCTGAACCGCATCGCCACGGCATCCCGATAACTGCCCTGCGTGAGTACGGCGCGCTCTTCGACGCTGCGCGCGACCTGCTCGCGGTAGCGAAGTGCGCGGCCATCGTCGGCGCGCGCGTCGGCGTCATCGGTGCTGGCGCGTGTGCTGGTGGTGGTGCTAGCACTCATCATCTGGGTAACGGCAGGTGCGAAGTGCCGCACGCCGGCTTCTACCGCGATGAACGAATAGGTCAGCAGCACGATCTGGAGACCGATGCGTAGTGGCTTCTGTTCGGACAGCCCGCGCCGGCAGGCAAGCAGGCCCAGTCCCATCAAGATGGCGCCCGTCGCGGCCAGCATTGTCGTGTCGTCGCCCTTGCTGCCCCAGGCTGCGCCTAGCGCCGCCAGCAGCATCAACACACCGGCGCCGATCGTCAGCAGCGGAAACAGCCACGCTTGCCGCGCGCGCAGGTACAGCGCGACCAGTGCCGCCAGGATGATCGGCGCCAGCAACCAGCCCAGCCAGCCCAGACCCGGGATCTGCGGCAGCACCGCGCAGGCAATGAATGCGGTCACGAGCACCCGCGCCGGCGCCAGCAGCGCGAGCATCAGCGCAAGCGCGCCGACCGCATAGCTGATCAGGATATCGCCGCTCCAGAGCAAGGTGTGGTGCAGCAGCCCGATTGCCAGCAGCACGCCGACCCTGCGGCCGTAAATGGGCGCAAACTGCCGCCCGGCCACGCGGGCGCGCTCGAGCATCAGCGCGAAGCCCATGCCGAACAGCAGCGAAAAGATGGTCCAGAACTTGCCGCTGACCAGATACGCGACAAGAAACGCCACGAGCCATTCCAGGCCGTGCAGACCAGCCGGGATGCCTTGTCCGGATTCGACCACGGGCCGGTTGAAAAATTCGACGTTGGCGATGCAGATGCCGATCAGCGCAAAGCCGCGCAATACATCGAGGGCGTCGAGACGATCGGTGGCGGGAGAGAGGGAGGGCAGGGGCGAACTGGTCATTCCGCCATGGTAACGCGGACGGTGTCCCGCCATAAAAAAAGCCGCCAGGCTTGCGCCGGCGGCTTTTTGAAAGACAACAGGATCAATTACTTGATCTTGGTTTCTTTGTAGATCACGTGCTTACGTGCCTTAGGGTCGAATTTGGTAATTTCCATTTTCGCCGGCATCGTGCGCTTGTTCTTGGTGGTGGTGTAGAAGTGACCCGTACCTGCAGTCGATTCCAGCTTGATTTTGTCGCGGCCAGTTTTTGCCATGATAGCTCCCTAATTAAACTTTTTCGCCACGAGCACGCATGTCGACCAGCACGGCATCGATGCCGAGCTTGTCAATCAGGCGCAGGCCGGCGTTCGACAAACGCAGCGAAACCCAGCGGTTTTCGGATTCGACGTAGATACGACGATTCTGCAGGTTAGGCAGGAAACGACGCTTCGTTTTGTTGTTAGCGTGGGAGACGTTGTTACCAACCATCACACCCTTGCCGGTTACTTGGCAAACACGTGCCATAGTGCACTCCTTAAATATGTTCCAGGACTGGAAAAACGAGAGTATAGCGCGAAAAATGAAGCGGAATCAATCACTTGCGAAAAACAATGGTCAATTCAATGGATTAAAAAATTTAACAATTGCCGATGCGGGTATATCAGCACGGGTAAGCCCCTGTTTACGCGCTGTAATTTATGCCAATGACCAAACGGCAAGCGGGTGGCAAATCCGTCACAACTGTCCATTCTCGGCAAACGAGTACACCTGGTTGCCGGCCACCACGAAATGGTCCAGCACCCGGATTTCCACCAGTGACAGCGCCTGCGTGAGCGCGCCCGTGAGCCGCAGATCCGCGTCGCTGGGCTCGGCCACGCCCGATGGATGGTTGTGCGCCAGGATCACGGCCGCCGCATTGCGCCGCAGCGCCGCCTTGACGACTTCGCGCGGATAGACACTGGTATGTGTCAGCGTGCCCCTGAACATGTCGTCACAATTGATCAGGCGGTTTTTTATATCCAGGAACAGCACGGTGAACGATTCATGCGTGCGCAGCGCGAAGTGGCTGCGCAGATAGTGCCGCACTGCCTCGGGCGAACACAACGCCTCGCGCCGGAACTGCTCGGCGACCGCGCGTCGTGCCAGCTCGAGCGCCGCCTGGAGCTGCGCATACTTGGCGGGCCCAAGACCGTGCAGTTGGCCGAATTCGCCGGCATCGGCATGCAGCAGCCGCTGCAGCGAGCCAAAGTGGGCGAGGGTGTCGCCCGCCAGCGTCACGGCGCTTTTCCCCGCCACGCCCACGCGCAGGAAAATTGCCAGCAGTTCGGTGTCCGACAATGCCGCCGGGCCATCGCGCAGCAAGCGCTCGCGGGGGCGGTCCTGCTCGGGCCAGTCACAAATTCCCATCGTGATTCCTCGCCAAAAAAAGAGGCAGCCCGGGCGCAAGCTGCGCGCGTGGCTTACAATAGCGGTTTGCCCCACCGGGGCTGCCCGCACTCATACGAAACGTCGCAAAGAACATGGCCAACGCTGCTCCTGTCGTCAATGAATCCTCGTACCTGACCCTGCATTACCGCCTGGCTGTTGCCGGTGGTTCTGATGTGATCACCACCTTCAACGGCACGCCGGCAACGCTGTTGCTGGGTCAGGGCCAGCTGGCACCGTTCCTCGAAGAACGCCTGCTCGGCCTGCCCGAAGGCACGCACCAGACCTTCGAGCTCAGTGCGCAGGAAGCGTTCGGTGAACGTAACCCGGAACTGATCCAGTCGGTGTCGAAGGCGACGCTGGAAGAAAATTCGGTGCCGGGCGCCGACTACCTGGTCGGTGAAGTGGTCGAATTCAATGCGCCGAAGGGCGGCCGGTTTGCCGGTGTGCTGCTTGAAATGCGTGACGAATCCGCCCTGTTCGACTTCAACCATCCGATGGCTGGCCGGGCGCTCCAGTTCGAAGTGAAACTGATTTCGGTGCTGTAAAGGAAGACTATGGAAAACGAAATTCTGCTTGCCCAGCCGCGCGGCTTTTGCGCTGGCGTCGACCGCGCCATCGAAATCGTCGAGCGCGCCCTGACCCAATTCGGCGCTCCGATCTATGTGCGCCACGAGATCGTCCACAACGCGTATGTCGTGGCCGACCTGCGCACCAAGGGCGCGATCTTCATTGAGCAGCTCGAAGACGTCCCGCCCGGCAACACGCTGGTGTTTTCGGCCCATGGCGTCTCGAAAGCGGTCCGCGCCGACGCCGAAGCGCGCGGCCTGACGATCTTCGACGCGACCTGCCCGCTGGTGACCAAGGTGCACGTCGAAGTGGCCAAGATGCGCAAACTCGGCGCCGAGATCATCATGATCGGCCACGATGGCCACCCCGAAGTCGAAGGCACGATGGGCCAGGCCGAAGAAGGCATGCACCTGGTCGAGACCGTTGCCGATGTCGAGAACCTGCAGGTGCGCAACCCCGACCTGCTCGCGTATGTGTCGCAAACCACGTTGTCGGTCGACGACACGGCTGACATCATCGACGCGCTCAAGGTGCGCTTCCCGAACATCATCGAGCCGAAGAAGGGCGACATCTGCTACGCCACCACCAACCGCCAGGAAGCCGTCAAGTTCCTCGCGCCGCAGGTGGAAGTGGTGATCGTCGTCGGCAGCCCGAACAGCTCCAACTCGAACCGCCTGCGCGAAGTGGCCGACAAGATGGGCACGCCTGCGTATATGGTCGACAACGCCGCCGCCATCGATCCGGTCTGGATCGCCGGCAAGAAACGCATCGGCGTCACCGCCGGCGCATCGGCGCCCGAGGTACTGGTGCAAGCCGTGATCGATCGCCTCAAGCAACTGGGCGCCGCCAGTGTGCGCGCCCTTGAAGGTGTCGAAGAGAACGTCACGTTCCCGCTGCCGAAAGGGCTGGACGGGGTTCGGCAAGTGGCCTTCAAGGCGGAAAGCTGAACATTATTTTTCGTTCCGGCAGAAAACAAAAATTAGCTACTGCCGCCATTTACCGTTGTTAGTTTTCCGGCAGCCAAGCTATGATGGCGGCGCTCGGATTTGTCGTAGCGATGCGCCCACCAGCGCGTTGTTCGGCCGCAAACAGCGGTAAGGCAGCGGCTTCAGACCATGAGCGGCACGTCGGAATATCCGGCGTGCCGTTTTTTGTTATTGCACAACAGGCGGAACGATGGAAACCTTTATCCAACAACTACTGAACGGGCTCGTGCTCGGCAGTATGTATGCGTTGGTCGCGCTCGGCTACACGATGGTGTACGGCGTTCTCAACCTGATCAATTTCGCCCATGGTGACGTCCTGATGATCGGCGCGATGATTGGCCTGACCATCCTGCAATTGCTTGAAGCCTATGTGCCTGGTCTGCCTGGCTATGTGCAACTGGCGCTGGCAATCCTGGGCGCCATTCCCGTCACCATGCTGGTCAATATCCTGATTGAACGCATTGCCTATCGCCGCCTGCGCAATGCGCCGCGCCTGGCACCGTTGATCACGGCCATCGGCATCTCGATCCTGCTGCAAACGTTCGCGATGATGATCTGGGGCCGCAGCCCGTTGCCGTTCCCGCAACTGCTGTCGTCCGAGCCGATCATGATCGGCGGCGCCATGATTTCGCAAACGCAGGTGCTGCTGCTGGTGCTGGCCGCGCTGGCGATGGGCGGCCTCGTGCTGCTGGTCGAGCGCACGAAGATGGGCCGCGCGATGCGCGCCGTGGCCGAGAACCCGCGCGTGGCCGGCCTGATGGGCGTGGATTCGAACCGCGTGATTGTCGCCACCTTTGCCATTGGCGCCGCGCTTGCCGCCGTGGCCGGCGTGATGTGGGGCGCCAACTATGCGTCGATCACGTTCACGATGGGCGTGCTGCCGGGCCTGAAAGCGTTCTGTGCTGCGGTGCTGGGCGGCATCGGCAATATTTATGGCGCCATGATCGGTGGGCTCGTGCTGGGCATCATCGAAGCGCTCGGCGCCGGCTATATCGGCGACCTGACCGGCGGCTTCCTCGGCAGCCACTACCAGGACATCTTCGCCTTCGTGGTGCTGATCCTCGTGTTGACCCTGCGCCCGTCCGGGATCATGGGCGAACGCGTGGCCGACCGCGCTTAACCGGAGCACACCATGGCACTCCTGACGTTCGACACCCAGCACAAGCCGCGCCAGGCCTATACCAGCATGGCGCTCCTGCTGGTACTGCTGCTGATCTTCCCGTTCTTTGCCGCGCAATTCGGCAACTCGTGGGTCCGCATCATCGACATCGCGCTGCTGTACATCATGCTCGCGCTTGGCCTGAACATCGTGGTGGGCTTTGCCGGCCTGCTTGACCTGGGCTATATCGCGTTCTTTGCCGTCGGTGCTTATCTGGTCGGCCTGTTCTCGTCGCCGCAGTTCGCCGCGCTGCTGGAATCGGTGATCTATTATTCGCCCGCCATCGGCGAAGCGCTCGTCGCGTTCTTCGGCCCCGAGATCCAGCAGAACGGCATCCATCTGTCGCTGTGGGCGATCGTGCCGCTGGCGGCCTTGTCCGCCGCGCTGTGCGGCGCGCTGCTGGGCGCCCCGACGCTCAAACTGCGCGGCGACTACCTCGCCATCGTGACGCTGGGCTTCGGCGAGATCATCCGCATCTTCATGAACAACCTGAACGACCCGATTAACTTCACCAACGGGCCGCAGGGGATCAATATGATCGACCCGATCCGCATCTTCGGCGTGTCGCTGGCAGGCGAGGCGGGCTCGAACGCCACGGTGCTTGTCGGCAGTTACGCGATGCCATCGGTGAACGCGTATTACTTCCTGTTCCTGGCGCTGGTGATCGCGTCGATCTTCATCACCGGCCGCCTGCAGCACTCGCGCCTGGGCCGCGCCTGGGTGGCGATCCGCGAAGACGAAATCGCGGCCAAGGCGATGGGCATCAATACCCGCAACGTCAAGCTGCTCGCCTTTGCGATGGGCGCCTCCTTCGGCGGCGTGGCCGGCGCGATGTTTGGCGCCTTCCAGGGCTTTGTCTCGCCGGAATCGTTCTCGCTGACCGAGTCCATTGCCGTGCTGGCGATGGTGGTGCTCGGCGGTATCGGCCACATCCCGGGCGTGGTGCTGGGCGGCGTGCTGCTGGCGGCCCTGCCGGAAGTGCTGCGCCACGTGGTCGACCCGGCCCAGCAGGCACTGTTCGGCAAGGTGATCATCGAGGCCGAAGTGCTGCGCCAGTTGCTGTATGGCCTGGCGCTGGTGCTGATCATGCTGGTGCGCCCGGCCGGCCTGTGGCCATCGCCCAACAAGGAAGAGCGCCCGAACGCCGCACTGGCGCGTGACGACGAAGAAGCGAGTACCACATGAGCGACCAGGTCATTCTGAACATTGCCGGCGTCAACAAGCGCTTCGGCGGCCTGCAGGCGCTGACCGATGTCGGCATCCGGATCATGCAGGGCCAGATCTACGGCCTGATCGGCCCCAACGGCGCCGGCAAGACCACGTTCTTCAATGTGATCACGGGTCTCTACCAGCCCGACAGCGGCACGTTCGAGCTGGCCGGCAAGGCGTACTCGCCGTCGGCCCCGCATGACGTGGCCAGGGCCGGCATCGCGCGCACGTTCCAGAACATCCGCCTGTTCGGCGAGATGAGCGCGCTGGAAAACGTCATGGTGGGCCGCCATGTGCGCACCAGGCAGGGCGTGCTCGGCGCGATCCTGCGCCACAAGGCGGCGCGTGAAGAAGAACGGGCGATCCGCGTCCGCGCCCAGGAGCTGCTCGATTTTGTGGGCATTGGTCAGTTTGCCAACCGCACGGCAAAGTTCCTGTCGTACGGTGACCAGCGGCGACTGGAAATCGCGCGCGCTCTGGCGACCGATCCGCAATTGCTGGCGCTGGATGAGCCGGCGGCCGGCATGAACGCCACCGAAAAACTGGGACTGCGCGAACTGCTCGTCAAGATCAAGGCGCAGGGCAAGACCGTGCTGCTGATCGAGCACGACGTCAAACTGATGATGGGCCTGTGCGACCGCATCACGGTGCTCGAATACGGCAAGCAGATCGCCGAAGGTGTGCCGGCCGAGATCCAAAAGAACCAGGCCGTGATCGACGCCTATCTGGGAGGTGCCCACTGATGGACGCAACGAAGAATGAAACGATCCTGCAGATCGCGGGCCTGAAAGTCGCGTACGGCGGCATCAAGGCCGTCAAGGGGATCGACCTGCAAGTGGCCCGTGGCGAACTGGTCACGCTGATCGGCGCGAATGGCGCCGGCAAGACGACGACGCTCAAGGCCATCACTGGCACGCTGCCGCCATGCAAGGTGGAAGGCGATATCAGCTATCTGGGGCAACCGCTGCGCGGTACGCAGTCATTCCGCATGGTCCAGCAAAAGCTGGCGATGGTGCCGGAAGGGCGGGGGGTGTTCACCCGCATGTCGATTCATGAAAACCTGTTGATGGGCGCCTACACGCGCAATGACAAAGCCGGGATCGATGCCGATATCGAAAAGTGGTATGCGGTGTTCCCGCGCCTGAAGGAGCGCGCGGCCCAGCTGGCCGGGACGCTCTCGGGCGGCGAGCAGCAGATGCTGGCGATGGCGCGCGCACTGATGTGCCATCCGACGCTGCTGTTGCTGGACGAGCCGTCGATGGGCTTGTCGCCGATCATGGTCGAGAAGATTTTCGAGGTGATCCGCGATGTCTCGCAGCAGGGCATCACGATCCTGCTGGTCGAGCAGAACGCCAAGCTGGCGCTGCAGGCTGCGCACCGTGGCTATGTGATGGAGTCGGGCGAGATCATCATGGCGGGCAATGCGCGCGACATGCTGACCGATCCGCGCGTGCAGGCCGCGTATCTGGGCGAATAACCCATACCGACGTAAAAATGGCCGGGGCGCTTGTGCGACCCGGCCATTTTTTTACCGATCAGCGATGCTGCAGTATTACGCAGCAGCAGCCGTTGCGGCGTTGGTGGCTTTGGCAGCGGTGGCCGAGAATTGCGACACGGCAGCGTTCACATTGGTTTCGATGGCTTCGACAGCCTGCTTCGAAGTCTTGCTGAACTGCTCGTAACCGGCATTGGCGTTGCTGATGGCGGTCTTGACGGCGGCGACGAAGTTTTCCGAACCGGCCGGTGCATTCTTGCTCACTTCGTCGACCAGCGAAATCACCTTGCGGTTGGCTTCGACGATCTGGCTTTCGGCCGCTTTCGAGAATTCGGCACCGGTGCCGCTGGCGATCGATGCCAGCTGACGGCTGTAGGCCATGGCTTTTTCAGCGCTTGGCTGGGCCTGGGTAGCGGCCAGCGAGAAGAATTCTTGTGGATCCTTGGCGCTCAGCATCTTGCTGGCCAGGGCTGACGATTCTTCGAGGCTGGCACGTGCGGTGCTGATGTTCAGGGCAACCAGTTTTTCCATGCTCTCGAACGTCTTCGACGTCAGCGACGAAAACAGGGCGAACTGCGATTCCATGCTGGTCTTGGTGGCGGTGGAAAACTGCTCAGGGATTGCAAACATGTGTCTCTCCAAAATGTTACGTTTCGTGAATGGACTGTTGCTCGGGTAGGGGCAGGTTCTTTGACAAACGCGACGAAGCTCTTCTTTTGTGCACCGCAACAGGGCAGATTTTGTGCCACTTCGTTTGAGGCGTCAAGCGATTTTGATGCGATGCACAATCCCGTGGTGCGGAAGTGACAAGATTGCATTTGCCATGAGAAAGCTCAATTGATCTACCGCAAACGAACATTCTTTTTCTGCCTTTTTTGCTGCATCAGGACCGTGTGCTAGACTCGATCCTTGTCTTTACCTTAACTACCGTGGTTTTTTCGGGATACCCGTTCATCCATGTCACAGCGCGCCGCTTTTCCGCCGGTTTCTGTTGCCACCCCGGTTGCCACCCCGGCTGCCACCCCGGCAGCCCGATGGCTGTCGCCGGTGCCGCTGTTCTTTGTGCTGTTATGGAGCACCGGCTTCATCGTCGCCAAGTTCGGCCTGCCTTATGCGCCGCCGCTGACCTTCCTCATCGTGCGTTGCCTGGGCGTGCTGGCCGTGTTGCTGCCGATCGTGCTGATCTGGCGCGCGCCGTGGCCGCGTGGCCGCATCCTGCATGTGGCGCTGGCCGGGCTGCTGTTGCAGGCAGGGTACCTGGGTGGTGTCTGGGCTGCCATCGGCCTGGGCATGCCGGCCGGGCTGACGGCGCTGATCGTCGGCATGCAGCCTATCCTGACTGCGGCGGCCGCACCACTGATCGGCGAACGCGTGCGGCGCCTGCAGTGGCTTGGCTTGCTGCTGGGCCTGTCCGGCGTGGCGCTGGTCGTGTATGCCAAGCTGGGCTTGGCCGGCATGTCGCCTGCCGCGCTGGCGCTGTGCCTGTTTGCGCTGCTCTGCATCACGAGCGGCACGCTGTATCAGCGCCGTTTCTGTCCGCAGTTCGATCTGCGCACCGGCACCGTGATCCAGTTCGGCGCCACGGTACTGGTGCTGATTCCACTGGCCATCTGGCTGGAAAACCTTGATCCGGCGTTCAGCCGCATCACCTGGAGCGGCGACTTCATCCTGGCCCTGATGTGGTCGGTGCTGGCTCTGTCGATCGGCGCTATCTTCCTGTTGTTTACCCTGATCCGGCGCAGCCAGGCCACGGAAGTGACGAGCCTGATGTACCTGACCCCGCCCACCACCGCCATCATGGCGTGGCTGCTGTTCGGCGAATCGTTCAGCCTGCTTGGTCTGGTCGGGATGATGGTCGCCGTCAGTGGCGTCGCCTTTGTCGTCAAGAAACCAAGGAATCTCCGATGATCAGCAGTCCCAGCCAGGAAGCGGTCGATGCCGCCATCACGTCGCGCCGCTCGATCCGCGCCTTTCTCGACAAGCCGGTGGAACGCGACGAGATCGCGCGTATTCTCGACGTTGCCGCGCGTGCGCCCTCCGGCACCAATACGCAACCGTGGAAGGTGTATGTGCTCACTGGCGCGGCGCGCACGCGGCTGTCGAGCGCGATCCTGGCGGTCAATGCCGATCCCGGGCAGGCGCGCGGGCACACCGAGGAATACGCCTACTATCCGCGCGAGTGGACGTCGCCGTACATCGACCGGCGCCGCAAGGTCGGCTGGGATCTGTACAGCCTGCTGGGGCTGGGCCGCGACAACAAGGCTGGCATGGCGGCCCAGCATGCGCGCAACTACGCCTTCTTCGACGCGCCGGTGGGCTTGATCTTCACGATCGACCGCATCATGGCGCAGGGCTCATGGCTCGACTACGGCATGTTTTTACAGAACATCATGGTGGCAGCGCGCGCACGCGGCCTCGACACTTGCCCGCAAGCGGCGTTCACGCAGTATCATCGGATCATTCATGCCGAACTTGGCTTGGCGGACAGCGAGATGGTGGTCTGCGGCATGGCGCTGGGCTGGGCCGATCCGGAGCGGATCGAGAACACCCTGGTGACCGAGCGTGAGCCCAGTGAAGGCTTCGCCCGCTTCATGGACTAGCGTAAATACCATCAATATCCTGTTGATATCAAAAGAAAAATTGTTTTCATGTTCGTGTTGTTTTAATCGGTTATTGCCGCGCGGAATGTGAATTTTGCTTGCGAACGGACGTCGTTCCGCTACACTTCACTACGTATCTCATCTGTTCGGATCAGGGGCTTCATCATGTTCAAACTTGCTGTGGCTGCTGTCGTTGCCGCTTTATTCGCCTTTTCCCCGGTGCAAGCCGCTGGTGCTGGTGCCGGCGCCGGTGCAGGCGCGACCGAGCAGGCGAAAAAATCCGCCGCTTCCAAGAAAAAAGTCAAACGCCAGGTCGTGCGCAAAGCGACGACCAAACGCACCAAACGTGCCAAACGCCAGGAACTGGCAGCTGCGGACGACCGTCCGCGCCTGGTCCGCCGTGTCAAGACAGTGCGCGGCAAGCGCGTCGTCACGTATCAGCCAGTGCGCACGGCCGCTGCCGCCGTCGCGGTGGGTGTCGCTGCCAAGACTGCTGGCGACATGGCGGGTCTCGATAACACGGCCGATCCGCTGGCGCTGCGCTCGAACGTGGCCTACGTGGTCGACCAGAACAGCGCCGAAGTCCTGTTCGAGAAAAACGCCAATGTCGCACTGCCGATCGCGTCACTGACCAAGCTGATGACGGGCATGGTCGTCATGGACGCCAGGCAAGACCTCGATGAAGTATTGCGCGTGACCGACGACGACGTCGATCGCCACAAGTTCAGCAGCTCACGCCTGCCGGTCGGTGCCAGCATGACGCGCCGCGAACTGCTCCACATTGCCCTGATGAGTTCCGAGAATCGCGCTGCGGCGGCGCTGGGCCGCAACTATCCGGGCGGCATCAATGCCTTCGTCGGTGCAATGAATGCCAAGGCGCGCGAACTGGGCATGCGCGACACCCATTACGTCGATTCCAGCGGCCTGTCGAGCCGCAATGTGTCGAGCGGCCGCGATCTGGCCAAGCTGGTCATGGCGGCGCACGGCAATCCGGTGCTGCGTGAATTCTCGACCACGCCAAATTCGACGGTGCAAGCCAGCGGCCGCACAATGCACTATCGCAATACCAATTACCTGGTGTCGCTGCCTGACTGGAATATCGGCCTGCAAAAGACTGGCTTCATCAACGAAGCAGGGCGCTGCCTGGTGATGCAGGCCATGATCCATGGCCGCAACGTGGTGATGGTGTTCCTGGATTCGAAGGGCAAGATGTCTCGCACGGCCGACGCCGGTCGGATCCGCCGCCTGATCGAGTCGCTGCCGGACCGGATGGATGTCGATGCGATCCGGCCATCGACCATCACCGCCAGCGCGCCAGGCCTGGCGCGCTAAACAACAAGGGCAGGCTTCGCGCCTGCCCTTGTTGTATCTGCCCTTGTGGTTTATACCGTCGGCATCGGCCGATACCCGAGCGTCGCCGAAATGCGCGCCGCCGTCTGCACCAGGTCATCGAGCCAGTCTTCCTGCAGGCGGTCGGCCGGCGCCGAAATCGACAAGCCGGCCACCAGCTTGCCGCTGTCATCGTGGATGCCGGCAGCCATGCAGCGCACACCCAGTTCCAGCTCTTCGTTGTCGCGTGCATAACCGCGCGAGCGCACCAGGCTCAGCTCACGCTCCAGCCGCGCCAGCTCGGTGATCGAATTGCGCGTGTGGCCCGAGAGCCCCGTGCGGGTCGCGTAGGCGCGCGTGGCTCTCACGTCGTCCACGGACAAAAACAGCTTGCCGGTCGAGGTCAGGTGCAGCGGACCGCGTCCGCCGATGGCGCGCACGACCTGCATGCCCGAGCGCTCCGAGAAGGCCCGGTCGATGTACACGATCTCGTCGCCCTGGCGCACCGACAGGTTCACCGTCTGCTGCGTCTTGCGGTGCAGGGCGCGCATGGCGTCGAGCGCCGCTTCGCGCACCGACAGCCGGCTCTTGACCACATTGCCCAGCTCCAGCAGGCGCATGCCCAGCCGGTAGGTGCCTGGCTCGACCCGGTCGACGAAGCGCGTGACCACCATATCGTTGAGGATCCGGTGCGCCGTGGACGGGTGCAGGCCCGACACGCGTGCCAGCTCCTTGAGGCTGACCGGGTCGGAATAGCTGGCCAGTGCGTCCAGAAGCAGGGTCATGCGTTCGATCACCTGGATCGAGGTCTTGGCGGGTTGGGGCGTTTCCATTTTCATATGATGGTTGGTGCGGTGCAGTAGGCCCATTCTTTATACCATGATGTGAAACGCTCACGCAAACCTGGCCTTGCATTGTGGGCACACTTGCCACATGCTGATCCGGAGGCTGCATAATGACGTTCCTGCATCTTCACTGGACAACGATGGACAACCCGATCAGCGAATTCAAGACCTTGCGCGGCCTCGAGCGTATTGGCGCGGCGTGCCGCAACACCTGGGACGGCCTGCGCTGGGCCTGGCGCAGCGAAGCGGCGTTCCGGCAAGAGGTGGTGCTGATCGTCGTGGCCAGCGTGATCGCGCTGCTGTTGCCGGTCTCGGGTTTCCAGCGCCTGGCCATGATCGGCGTGCTGGTCGTGGTGCTGATCGTCGAGCTGATCAATTCGGCGATCGAGGCGATCGTCGACCGTGTTTCGCTCGAGCGCCATCCATTGTCGAAAGCGGCCAAGGACATCGGCAGCGCCGCCGTCGCGCTGACGCTGCTGCTGGCGTTCGCCGTCTGGGCCGTCGTCCTCTACAATCGCTTCATGTAGACCATGCAACGCGCCATCCGTGCCGGACGGTGCCCCGAACAAGTTTGATCAATCACAGGAGATGACCATGACCTTACGCCTCGGCGATACCGCCCCCGATTTCGAACAAGCATCCAGCATTGGCCCTATCCGTTTCCACGAATGGGCAGGCGACTCGTGGGTCGTGCTGTTTTCGCACCCGGCCGACTTCACGCCGGTCTGCACCACCGAACTGGGCCTGACCGCCAAGCTCAAGCCTGAATTCGACAAGCGCAATGTCAAGGCGATCGCGCTGTCGGTCGATGCGGCCGAAAAGCACCTCGACTGGATCCGCGACATCGAAGAAACCCAGCAAACCGTTGTGGGCTTCCCGATCATCGCCGATGCCGACCGCTCGGTCTCGACGCTGTACGACATGATCCACCCTGAACAATCGGCCACCGCCACCGTGCGTTCGCTGTTCATCATCGATCCAAACAAGAAGGTGCGCCTGACCATCACCTACCCGATGAGCACCGGCCGCAATTTCGACGAAGTGCTGCGCGTGATCGACGCCCTGCAACTGACCGATGGCTATACGGTTGCTACGCCGGGCAATTGGAAAGATGGCGACGACGTCATCATTCCGCTGACCGTCACCGATCCTGACGTGATCAAGCAAAAGTATCCAAAGGGCTTTGAAGCGCCGCGTCCGTACCTGCGCATGACGCCGCAGCCGAACAAGTAAGCCGGTTCGCACGGCATCAGAGAGATGGCCCAGGCACATGCCTGGGCCATTTTTTTTGTCCAGCGAACGACCATTTCCGCATATCGCCATGCAAGCGCCGCACCTCTACATAGCGTTTCGTGTCTATACAAATAAGGATTGCTTCGTTTGCGTTATGACGATCACGTGAGAATATTCGATTCCAATAGAAGAATTTGTAATAAGGACTCGCATGACATCGCTTGCTATGCCAGGCAGTACGGCAGCGTCGAAGTCGTCGAAAGCACCGGGCCGGGTCATACCCGGCTTTGGCATTTCGCTCGGCTTCACGCTGTTTTACCTGGCGCTGATCGTTCTTATCCCGCTCTCGGCGGTGTTCCTCAATACCTTCAGCATGACCTGGCCCGAGTTCTGGGCCACCGTCACGTCCGAGCGCGTCATGGCCTCGTATCGCCTCAGCTTTGGCGCGTCGCTGATCGCCGCCGCCCTGAACGTCGTGTTCGGCGGCATCGTCGCCTGGGTGCTGGTGCGGTATAAATTTCCCGGCAAGCGCTTCATCGATGCGCTGGTCGATTTGCCGTTCGCGCTGCCTACCGCCGTCGCCGGTATCACGCTGACCGCCCTGTACGCGCAGAATGGCTGGATCGGCCAGTACCTGGCCACATGGGGCATCAAGGTCGCGTTCACGCCGCTGGGCGTCGTGGTCGCGCTGACCTTCATCGGGCTGCCGTTCGTCGTGCGCACGGTGCAGCCGGTGCTCGAAGAAGCCGAACGCGAACTCGAAGAAGCCGCCGCCAGCCTGGGCGCACCGCCGCTGCAGACCTTCACCCGCGTGGTGCTGCCGACGATCGTGCCGGCGCTGCTGACCGGCTTTGCGCTGGCCTTTGCGCGCGCCACCGGCGAATACGGCTCGGTCATCTTCATCGCCGGCAACCTGCCGATGGTGTCCGAGATCACGCCGCTGCTGATCATCTCCAAACTCGAACAATACGATTACGCCGGCGCCACCGCGATTGCCGTCGTGATGCTGGTGTTCTCGTTCATCCTGCTGCTGACGATCAATCTGCTGCAGGCCTGGACACGCAAGCGGGCGGGCAAATCATGAGCGCCGTCCTCGACAAAGTCACGCCGCCACGTCCACCGGCGTCCCGCGGCAAGCGCCTCGACACCAGCGTGCTCGAGCCGCGCTGGGTCAGCGTTCTGCTGATCGCCATTGCACTCGTGTTTCTCACGCTGTTCCTGTTCATCCCGCTCGCGGCGGTGTTTACCGAAGCGCTCAAGAAGGGCTGGGAAGTGTATGTCGAATCGGTCATCGATCCGGATGCGGTATCGGCCATCAAGCTCACGCTGATTGCCGCCGTGATCTCGGTGCCGCTGAACCTCGTGTTCGGCGTATCGGCTGCCTGGGCGATCACCAAGTTCGAATTCCGCGGCAAGAGCATCCTGCTGACGCTGATCGACCTGCCGTTCTCGATCTCGCCCGTGATCGCGGGCCTGATGTACGTGCTGCTGTTTGGCGCGTCGGGCTGGTTCGGTCCGTGGCTGGCCGAGCACGACATCAAGATCCTGTTCGCTGTGCCGGGCATCGTGCTGGCCACCGTGTTCATCACGTTCCCGTTCGTGGCGCGCGAGCTGATTCCGCTGATGCAGCAGCAGGGCACCGAAGAAGAAGAAGCGGCGCTGGTGCTCGGTGCATCGGGCTGGTCGACGTTCTGGCGCGTGACGATGCCGAACATCAAATGGGGCCTGCTGTATGGCGTGATCCTGTGTAACGCCCGCGCGATGGGCGAGTTCGGCGCCGTCTCGGTGGTCTCGGGCCACATCCGCGGCGAGACCAACACGATGCCGCTGCACGTCGAGATCCTCTACAACGAATACAACTTCACGGCCGCCTTTGCTGTGGCGTCGCTGCTGGCGCTGCTCGCGCTGGTGACGCTGGCCATCAAGTCCTTTATCGAATGGCGTCTGCACCAGGCCAAATCGGCCTCGCTGGACGCCCCTCACTGAATTTACGCCGGAGCCACGCATGACGATTGAAGTCCAACATATCCGTAAAAATTTCGGCCAGTTCAAGGCGCTCGACGACGTCTCGCTGCAGTTCCCGGACGGCGAACTGACCGCCTTGCTCGGCCCGTCGGGCTGCGGCAAGACCACGCTGCTGCGCATCATCGCCGGCCTGGAATACCCGGACTCGGGCACCGTGCTGCTCGACGGCCAGGATTCGTCGCACCGCCACGTGCGCGAGCGCCAGGTCGGCTTCGTGTTCCAGCACTACGCGCTGTTCAAGCACATGACCGTGTTCGAGAACGTCGCGTTCGGCCTGCGCGTGAAACCGCGCAGCGAGCGCCCGAGCGAAGACCAGATCCGCGACAAGGTCAAAAAGCTGCTCGAACTGGTGCAGCTCGACTGGATCGCCGACCGCTATCCGCCGCAACTGTCGGGCGGCCAGCGTCAGCGCATCGCCCTGGCGCGCGCGCTGGCCGTCGAGCCGCGCGTGCTGCTGCTCGACGAGCCGTTCGGCGCGCTGGACGCCAAGGTGCGCAAGGAACTGCGGCGCTGGCTGCGCCGCCTGCACGACGACCTGCACGTGACGTCGATCTTCGTCACGCACGACCAGGAAGAAGCGCTCGAAGTGGCCGACCAGGTGGTCCTGATGAACAAGGGCCGCGTCGAGCAACTGGGCAGTCCCGACCAGGTGTATAACCATCCTGCATCGCCGTTCGTGTATGGCTTTTTGGGCAACGTCAATCTGTTCCACGGCCGCATCCATGAAGGCGTGCTGGCCAGCGGTGACGTCAATTTCCAGGCCCCGCAGCACATCGACGTGCGCGATGGCGCCGGCATCGGCTACGTGCGCCCGCACGATCTGGATGTCGAGCGCTACACGCCGGGCGCCGAGGGCGTCGTGGCCAAGCTGCGCCGCGCGCATGCGATCGGGCCGCTGGCCCAGCTCGACCTGGAGCGCGCCGACAATGGCCAGATGATCGAAGCGGTGCTGCCGAACGAGCGCTTTGCCAGCCTGGGCCTGAAAGAAGGCGATACGCTGGTGGTGCGCCCGCGCCGCATCGAAGTATTCGTCGACCACGGAAGCGCCGCATGAATTTCCAGCAGCTACGCTCGGTGCGCGAAGCGGCCCGCCGTGATTTCAACCTGACCGACGTGGCCAACGCGCTGTTCACGTCGCAGCCGGGCGTGTCGCGCCAGATCCGCGAACTCGAAGATGAACTGGGCGTGGTGATTTTCGAGCGCAATGGCAAGCGCCTCACGGGCCTGACGCCGCCCGGCAAGGGTATCCTGCGCATCGTCGAAAAGCTGCTGGTCGAAGCCGAGAACCTGCAGCAGGCCAGCCGCGAATTCGCTGGCCAGGACAGCGGCACGCTGACGGTGGCCGTGACCCACACGCAAGCCCGTTACGCGCTGCCGCAGGTGGTGCAATCGTTTCGCGCCGCGTTCCCCAATGTACGCATCGCCTTGCAGCAAAGCGCGCCGGAACACATCGCGGCGTGGGTCGCTTCGGGCAAGGCCGATATCGGCATTGCGACCGAAGGCCTGTCGGCGTTTCCCGATCTGGTGTCGTTCCCGTGCTATCGCTGGAGCCACCTGATCGTGGCGCCGGAAGGCCATCCGATTTTTGCCAGCGGTTCGCCGCTGCGCCTGGAAGATCTGGCCGAGCATCCGCTGATCACGTATGACCAGGGCTTTACGGGCCGCAGCCATATCGACGCGGCGTTCCTCGAAGCCGGTCTGGCGCCGGACATCGTGCTCACGGCGATGGATTCGGACGTGATCAAGCAGTACGTGTCGCTGGGGATGGGTGTGGGAATCGTGGCGTCGATGGCGTTCGACCATGGCCGCGACAAGGGGCTGCGCGCGATCGAAGCATCGCACCTGTTCGCGCAGAACGTGACGCGCCTGGCGGTGCGGCGGGGCTCGTACCTGCGCTCGTACGCATTTCACTTCATCGAGCGCTTCGCGCAAGGCTACACACGGGCCGACATCGAAAAGGCGATTGCAACCGCCGAATAGGGTCGTGCCGCCGGCACGCCAGGCTGGCGCGCCGGCCGAGGTTACTTCTTCTTTTTCTCGCGCAGCACGTCGGCGCAATCGCGCACCAGGCCTGGCCCGGCGTAGATCAAGCCACTGTACAACTGCACCAGCTTGGCGCCGGCCGCGATCTTCGCGCGTGCATCGGCGCCGCGCATGATGCCGCCCACGCCGATGATCGGGATATCGTCGCGCAGCTCGGTCTTGAGCGCGCGGATCACGATATTCGATTGCTCGAACACGGGCGCGCCCGACAGGCCACCCGCCTGCTGTGCATGCTTCATGCCTTCGACATCGCGCCGGTTGAGCGTGGTGTTGGTGGCGATGACGCCGTCGATCTTGTGCCGCAGCAGGGCGCTGGCGATATCGCGGATCTGGTCACCATCGACATCCGGTGCGATCTTGAGCGTCAGCGGCACGTAGTGGCCGTGCTGGTCGGCCAGGCGCATCTGCTCGTGCTTGAGCTGCGACAGCAGGCTGTCGAGTTCGGACGCACCCTGCAACTGGCGCAGGTTCTGCGTGTTCGGCGACGAAATATTGACCGTCACGTAGCTGGCGTACGGGTACACCTTGCGCAGGCATTCGAGGTAGTCGTCAGCGGCGCGCTCGATGGGCGTGTCGGCGTTCTTGCCGATGTTCAGGCCCAGCACGCCTTGCTTTTCCTGGAAGAAGCGCGAGGCCTGCACATTGGCCACGAACGCATCGACACCGCCGTTGTTAAAGCCCATGCGATTGATGATGCCGCGTGCACGCGGCAGCCGGAACATGCGCGGTTTCGGATTGCCGGCCTGGCCACGTGGCGTGACCGTGCCGATTTCAATGGAACCGAAGCCCAGTGCGGCCAGCCCGTCGATGTACGCGCCATCCTTGTCCAGCCCGGCGGCCAGGCCGACGGGGTTGGGAAACGTGATACCCATGACGGTGCGCGGATCGGGACGAGGCTTCCGGATGGCGCCGGTCAGGCCGAGCGCTGCTGCGCGACGCAGCATGGGCAGGGTCAGGTTGTGCGCCGCTTCGGGATCGAGCGAGAACAGTGCGGGTCGAACGAGGGTATACAGGAATTTATCTGGCATGGGGTACTCGGTTGACGTATCCCCGTCATTCTAACGTGCGGCGAGGGCCAGTACGTAACGAAGTGCTAATGCAATTGTTAGCGGTTGTGTCCGTTGACCCGGCAAGCAACAGGTTAGGGAAGCACTGATTTATTCTGGGGGATGGAATTGGCTGCGGAAAAAGCCACCATGCAAGGCGCAAATCGCAGCAATAGCGGGCTATTGCGAGAATTTGCAACGCCGCAGGGTGGCTATTTTCCGCGCCAAGTCCGCCTCCATGAATTAATCAGTGCTTCCTTAGGCCTCGAGAACGCCCCATTGCCCGTCAATGCGCGCTTCGAGCGGCCGGAAGTTGATCTTGTAGGCCATCTTGGGGCTCTGCGCGATCCAGTAGCCCAGATACACGTGCGACAACCCGAGTTCGTGCGCCTGGTTCACCTGCCACAGGATGTTGTAGGTGCCGTACGACGCGTTCTCGATGTCCGGGTCAAAGAAGGTGTAGACCGACGACAGGCCATCGGAGAGCACATCGATGATCGACACCATGCGCAGGGTGCCGTCAGGTTCGCGGAACTCGACCAGGCGCGTGTTGACGCGGCTTTGCAGCAGGAACTGTGCGTACTGGTCGCGGCTGTCCTGGTCCATGCCGCCGCCGACATGGCGCGTGGTCTGGTAGCGCAGATACAGCGCGTAATGCTCGTCCGAGAAGGCCAGGTTGGCCACCATCGCGACCAGGTTGCCATGGCGCTTCCAGACGCGGCGCTGGGTGCGGTTGGGTGTGAAGTCGGCGCACCTGACGCGCACCGGAATGCAGGCCTGGCAGCCGTCGCAGTACGGGCGATAGGTAAAGATGCCACTGCGCCGGAAGCCATTCTTGACCAGCTCGGAGTATACGTCGGCATTGATCAGGTGCGAGGGCGTGGCAACCTGCGAGCGCGCCTGGCGTGCGTCGAGGTAGCTGCAGGGGTAGGGCGCCGTGGTGTAGAACTGCAGCGTGGCGAAGGGCAGGTCGTGTAGGTGCGTCATGCAAGAGCTCTCGGAACGACGTGGGGTTGCTGCCTATTCTAGCGAAAACCGCGCCGCGATTCCGTTAGTCAGGCAACGGTGACGCCACCGTCCATGACGCAATGCCCGGCCTGGCCGTCGCGCGGTGAACGTGTTCAAGAAAGCGGCTGCGCGGGATCGGCATTGCGCCAAGCGACGCCAGGTGGCCGGTCTCTTGCTGGCAGTCGACCATTTCGACGTCATGGCGGCGCAGAAACGCCACCAGATAGGCGAGCGCGACCTTGGACGCATCGGACACGCGCGCGAACATCGACTCGCCATAAAACATGCGGCCGATGCAGACGCCATACGCGCCGCCCACCAGCTCGCCATCGAGCCAGACTTCGGCAGAGTGCGCGTAACCCAGTGCGTGCAGGCCCGTGTAGCCGGCGATGATCTCGTCCGAAATCCAGGTGCCCGGCCCGTCGCGGCGCGGCGCAGCGCAGGCGTGCATCACGTCGTCGAACGCGCTGTCGAAGCGCACGTCCCAGCGCCCGCCATCCAGACGGCTGCGCTCGATCTTGCGCAGCGTTTTCGCCAGGCTGTTACTGACCTTGAACTGGTCGGTGTACAACACCATGCGCGGATCGGTACTCCACCACAGGATCGGCTGGCCTTCGGAAAACCACGGGAAGATGCCATTGCGATAGGCCTGCAGCAGGCGCGCCGGCGACAGGTCGGCGCCGGCGGCCAGCAGGCCCGGCGCCTCAACCGTCAATGCCTTCGACACATCGGGGAACGGCGTGTCGGTCTCGAGCCAGGGAATCATGTCAGTCCGGTTCGCGTGGGGCCATCATGGGGCGGTTGACGGCCACGCTGTGAAAGCCGAAGTCGCCACCCTCGCGCACTTTGATCCGGTCGGCAAAGAACAGTTCCAGCGTCGTGCGGATCGTGGGGAAGGCCAGGTCGTCCCACGGGATCGTCGCTTCGGTGAACAGTTGCACGTCGAGGCTTTCGATGCCCGCCGCATAGTCGAGGTCGAGCAGGCGTGCCAGGTAGAACAGATGGACCTGATGCACGTGCGCGACGTTGAGCAGCGAGAACAGCGGGCCGAGTTCGATGTTGGCGCCGGCTTCTTCTTCGGTTTCACGCTGCGCCGCCTGTTCGGTGGTTTCTTCGTTTTCCATGAACCCGGCCGGCAGCGTCCAGTAGCCGTAGCGCGGCTCGATCGCGCGCTTGCACAGCAGGATCTGGAGTTCGCCATCGTGTTCCCACACGGGAATCGAACCGATGACCAGCTTCGGGTTCTGGTAATGGATCGTGTCGCAGTGCGTGCACACGTAGCGCGGCCGGTTGTCGCCTTCGGGAATGGCCAGCACGACAGGGTGGGCGCACTCGGAGCAGAATTTCATGGTGGATAGGGCAGGTTGGTCGTGGCAATACTGTACACCGAATGCGGTGTCGGCAGGGGCAGGGGGCGCGTTCGCAGATGGCGCTCGTACGCTCCCCTGAGATATAAGTTTCCTCAATAGACCATGCAAAGAGGATTAGATTTGCCTAATGACCCGTGGAGGCGTATAATTCATTTCACAGACGCGGGGTGGAGCAGTCTGGCAGCTCGTCGGGCTCATAACCCGAAGGTCACAGGTTCAAATCCTGTCCCCGCAACCAAGATTAGAGGCCGTTGATTCGAAAGAATCAGCGGCTTTTCGTTTTTCTGGCCCTGCTTTCTTGCTTCGATGTAAGCGCTTCGATACAGGTCAACGTCGCGCGCCTCAGTCGCAATGCACGGCTGCTTCCCCGGTCCAACCCGCAACGGACGACAAGTCGGGGAGCAAGCCATGATCGATGTAGACGACATCAACCAATCCTGGGGCTGGGTGGGCATGAGTGCGGTGGAAGTGCTCGGCGCCAATGCCTTCGGCAATCTCATCATCCGCGACGAAGACGACCGGTTCTGGTGCCTGCGCCCGCACGAGCTTTGTTGCGAGCCGCTCGCCAACAACCGCGCCGCGCTCGATGCGCTGTCGTACAACCAGGATTTTCTCAACGACTGGTACATGCCCGAGGCCGTGTGCCTGGCCGAAGCCGCGCTGGGGCCGCTCACTGACGGGCGCACCTACTGCCTGAAGATTCCCAGTGCGCTGGGCGGGAAGTACGGGTGCGATAACCTGGCGACCGTGCCGCTGGCCGCGTTGATCCGGTTCTCGGGGGAGGGGGCGCAGCAGTTTGATGGGCTGCCGCGCTGGAACTAGACATTAAAAACTAGGTGGGCTGGTTCGCTGGCGGCGTGTCGGCCAGGCTCGCCCACAGATAGGCCGCTGCCATCGTGCGGTGCGGTGCGTAGCGTGTCAGCATGCGCCCGGCTTCCGGTACCGTTGGCCGGGCTGCGCTGCCCGAGAGCTTGTGCAGCGCGGCGCGCACCGCGACGTCGCCTTCCAGCGAGCAATCAGGATAGCCATAGCCGCGCAGCAGCACGTAATTGACGGTCCAGGGGCCGATGCCCTTGATGGCCAGCAGTGTTTCGCTGACATTGGCGCTTGCTGAGCCAGCGATGTCCTCCACGCCAGCGTGCCGCTCGAGCACCAGGCTGCCATCGACCACCATCCGCGCCACGCGCAATATCGTCTCGGCCTTGGCATTCGAGAATTTGCGGCCCGTGAGTTCGCCGATGTCGAGCCGGGCCACATCTAGCGCCTCCGGATAGCACCACAAGCTAGACGAATGCGCGCGGCCCGCCAGTTGAATCAGCGTGCGGCGCAGCGCGATGGCAAACGTCAGGTTGATCTGCTGGCCGATGATGGCCCAGGTCAGCGCCTCGAAGATGGTGGCCGACTGCACGATGCGCAGACCCGGCTGGCGCGCCACGACGGGCCCCAGCCAGGGATCGTCCTGGACAACCGCGCCGAATGCAGCCGGATCGATGCGCAGACCCAGCACGTTCAGCAGCGCCTCGTGCGCCTGCGCCTCCAGGGCCGGCGTAACCGGCCCGTCGAAGGTCACGCGGCAGTGCGCGGCGCCGCCCTCGAACCGGATGTCCAGCAGCGTCGGCACGCCACCGAGCAGCACGCCCTTGCGCAGGCCATCGGCATCGACCTGCTCGGCCACGCGTTCGGGATCGCGGCCGTGAAATGCCAGCACGTCGGCGACGCGGTAGCCGGGCGGCAGGGCGATCGCGTGGGATGCAGTCATCAAATTCCCGTCGGTGCCTGCACGCGCCGCCAGGTGGGCTTGAATCCGGTCACCAGCGCCGTGCCGAGCAGGACGATTGCCGAGCCGGCGATTGTGTGCCAGCCGATGACCTCATGCAGGAACAGCGCGCCCCACAAGATGCCGAACACGGGGCTGAGGAACGTGACCGTCAGGGCCGACGTGGCGCCGACATCTTCGATCAGCTTGAAATAGACGATGTACGCAATACCGCTGCAGACTACGCCCAGCGTCACCACGGCGGCCATGATGCCAGCGGTCGGCTCGCCCGGCGCCGGGAAGAACGCGACCAGCGGCAGCACCAGCAGGGCGGAGGCCCACATCGAGCCGTGCGCATTGGCGAACGGCGCCACACCGCCCTTGCTGGCGGCCGCCGACTTCGTGTACTGGCTGGCGACACTGTAGCTGAAGGCGGCGATCAGCGCGGCAGCCACGGCCAGGCCTGCACCGGGCCGTTCGGCCACGTGATCAAAGCCGACCAGCAGCGCAACGCCGGCGGTACCCAGCAGCAGGCCGAGAGCGCTGCGCCGCGTGACTTGCTGGCGCGCCCACACGGCGCCGACCAGCGCACCCCACATCGGCGCGGTGGCGTTGAGCACCGCCAGCACCGACGCCGACAACGTGCGCGCCGCAAACGCGAACAGCAAAAAGGGCAGGGCAGAGTTGAACAGGCCCAGGATCAGGTAATGCTGCCAGTGGCGCCGCACGTTCAGCGGCGCGCCGTGCCCGCGCAGATGCAGCACCCAGCTCACCAGCGCAAGAAACACGGCCGCCAGCGCGAGCCGGTATTCGATCAGTACGGCCGGCCCGAGCACCGGGGCGGCGATGCGCATGAAGAGGAAGGAGCCGCCCCAGATGGCGGCCAGCGCAACGAGGCGCAGCATGTTCGCGGTGTTCATGAGGTCGAAAGAAATGGCCAGTTGTCAGGCTGACCATTGTGGCAGGGCCGGCAGCAATGTACCAGCCGCTTCTTGCCATCGATACCCGTGCGTCAGGCGGCGCTGGCGAGCGTCAGCGCGGCCGCATGCGGCATGAGTAAAGTCTGTGGCACAGCGTTCTTCACGGCCGTCATTTCGGCCATGATCGAGACCGCGATCTCGGCGGGCGTCTTGCTGCCGATGTACAGCCCGATCGGGCCGTGCAGGCGCGCGAGTTCAACGTCAGTCAGATCGAACAGCTTGAGGCGTTCGCGCCGCTTTGCATTGTTGGCGCGCGAGCCGATCGCGCCGACGTAGAAGGCCTCGGACTTGAGCGCTTCCATCAGCGCCAGGTCATCCAGCTTGGGGTCGTGCGTGAGCGCCACGACGGCGCTGCGTGCATCGAGCTTGGCATCGATCACCAGATCGTCGGGCATCGCGTGCACCAGCGTCACGCCGGGGATATGAAAGCCGCTGCGGTATTCTTCGCGCGGGTCGCACACGGTGACGCGGTAATCCATGCCGGCGGCGATCTGCGCCAGGAAGCGCGACAGCGGGCCGGCGCCGATGATGTACAGGCGCCAGCGCGGGCCGTGCAGCGTGTGCAGCACGCCATCCTCGACACGCTGGACGGCCGTGGCCTGCGCCGTGGCGAGCGTGACGGCGCCCGTGGCCAGTTCCACGCTGCGCTCGACCAGTTCACCCTCGCCAAGACGCGCGAGCAGCTCCTTGATGCCGCTGTCGACCGACAGCGGTTCGATGGCCAGCTCGATGGTGCCGCCGCAGGGCAGGCCGAAGCGGTGCGCTTCATCGGCGCTGATGCCGTAGCTGATGATTTCGGGGAGGGTGATTTCGATGCCGTTGTCGCGCACGCGGGCGATCAGGTCGTCCTCGATGCAGCCGCCGGAGACCGAGCCGACTACCTGGCCGTCTTCGCAGATGGCCAGCGTGGCGCCCACCGGGCGTGGGCTGGAACCCCAGGTCTTGATGACCGTGACCAGCTGGCAGCGCTGGCCGCCGTCAAGCCAGGCGGCGCAGGTTTTCAGTACGTCGAGGTCGATGCTGTCCATGGTGTTCGTGTCGCCGGGGCGGGTGAATAAGATGGACAATCATACAAAAAAAGCGCCGCACGTGTCGGCGCGCAGACCAGCGCTCAAGGCACCAGCGGTTTCTTCCCGCTTTGCTTGGCCTTGACTTCCGCCACGGTCTTGTCGATCGCCGCCACGCGCATCGGCGTGGCCGGGTGGTTCGCCGTGTAGCCATTCAGGAGCTTGGCCGGGTAGGTCGCCGCCAGGCGCTTCCAGAATGCGGACGCACCTTCGTAGCGGTAGCCGGCGCGCGCCAGCAGGTAGACCGCCAGGCGGTCGGCTGCCACGTCATCGGCTGCCGGCATCGCCTTGATGCCGCCGCTGCCGATCAGCATCGAGGTATCCGGCGTGATCGCGGTGAGGTTGTCGATGATGCTGCCGATGGTGGCCGCATTGCGCTGCGTGGCCGCATGGCCCAGCATATTGTGCGCCATCGTGCGCGCCACCACGTAGGCCAGTTCGTCGTCGTTCTGGGCGAAGCCCAGCATGCCGCGCGTGACCATCACGCGGCTGCCGTCGGCGTAAGCGTTGATGTTGTCGGCGTTGCCCAGCTCAATGGCGAAGGCGCAGGCGCGCGTGACGGGAATCGTCAGGTCGCGCGGCTTGCCACTGCGCTCGATCGACAGCGGCAGGCTGGCCTGCTTGGCCATGATCGGGCCGAACACGGCGCCGGCCTTGCTCAGGGCATTCGGGCCCACCGGGAGCGGTGTGCCGGCGGCGGCCAGCAGGCGGTCACCCTGGCGCAGGCCAGCCTTGGCCGCGCCGCTGCCGTTCAATACGTTCGTGACCTGCAGATGCTCGTCCATGCCGAGCACCACCCACGCTGCCTCGTTGTACTGGCCCGGGTAGGTGTAGCGGTTTTTTGCCGTGAAGCCCAGCAGGTTGCGCGCGTGCTTGGTGCACAGCGCCGCGTTGTCGATCAGCAGAGGTGCAGCGACGCGGTACAAGCGGTCGTGCTGCGTTGCCATGCGCTGGAGCACCTCGGCGGCGGCGGCCATCTGCGGCGTGACCTCGGGCTTGCCCGACCCCTGTTCGACCGGTACAGCGCCCGGTTCGGTCGACGATTGCATTGGTCCCGGCGTGCTGCAGGCAGCGAGCAGCGCTGCCGTGGCGACGATCAACGCCGGGGAAGTGAATCGGTGCAGGCGCTGGATGCGCATCGGGGTGCTCCTCATGGTTTGTTATTGTTTGCCGGTGCTGCCGAAGCCACCGACGCCACGGTCGCTCGACGCGAAGTCCGTCACCACGTTGAAAGCCACTTGCAGTACCGGCACGATGATCAGCTGCGCCAGCCGATCCATTGGTTGCAGCACGAAGGCGGTGCTGCTGCGATTCCAGGTAGAGACCATCAGCTGGCCCTGGTAATCGGAGTCGATCAAGCCTACCAGATTGCCCAGCACGATGCCGCTCTTGTGGCCAAGGCCACTGCGCGGCAGGATCATCGCGGCGTAACCCGGATCGCCGATATGGATCGCCAGACCCGTCGGCACCAGCACGGTTTCTCCCGGCGCGATGGTCAATGGCGCATCGAGGCAGGCGCGCAGGTCCAGGCCCGCGCTACCCGGCGTGGCATAGGCCGGCAGCAGGTCCTGCAGGCGTGGGTCGAGGATTTTGAGGTCGATATGTTTCATCAAAAATTCTTGGATAATCAGGTGAGCAGGGAGCGCTGTTCGAGGCGTTTGCCGATCTCGGACACCAGCTGGCGCGCCAGCGTGAGCTTGTCGGCGCGTTCGAGCAGCACGTGGCCGTGTTCATCGAACAGGATGATCGTGTTGTCGTCCTGGCCGAAGGTCTGCGGGCCGATATTGCCAACCAGGAGCGGAATGCCCTTCTTTTCGCGCTTGGCCGCGCCGTAGGTTTCGAGCTGCTCGGATTCGGCGGCAAAGCCCACGCAATAGGGCCAGCCCGACAGCGACACGGTCGCCGCGACCGAGGCCAGGATGTCCGCGTTCTGCGCAAATTCCAGCGCGGGCGGGGCGCCATTGGCCGTCTTCTTGAGTTTCTGGTCGCTGGCATTCACCACGCGCCAGTCGGCCACCGCGGCCACGCCGATGAACACGTGCTGGCCCGTGACGCCGGCCATCACGGCATCGTGCATCTGCTGTGCGGTGAGCACGTCGATGCGGCGCACGCCATGCGGCGTGGGCAGCGATACCGGCCCGGAAACCAGCGTCACGTCCGCGCCGGCTTCGCGCGCGGCGCGCGCGATGGCGTAACCCATCTTGCCGGACGACAGATTGGTGATGCCGCGCACCGGATCGATCGGCTCGAACGTTGGCCCGGCCGTGATCATCACGCGCCGGCCCGCCAGCACCTTCTGCTGGAACGAGGCAATCAGCTCGTCGACCAGTTCATCCGCTTCGAGCATGCGCCCCATGCCCGTTTCGCCACAGGCTTGCGCGCCGCGGCCAGGACCGAACAGGCATATGCCGTCGGCGCGCAGCTGCGCCACGTTGCGCTGCGTGGCCGGGTTGTCCCACATCTCGACGTTCATCGCCGGCGCCACGTGCAGCGGCACGTGACGGGGCCGCGCGACGCACAGCAGCGACAGCAGGTCGTCGGCCGCGCCGTGCACCAGCTTGCGAATGAAATCGGCCGAGCAGGGCGCGATCAGGATGGCATCGGCGCCCCGGGTCAGGTCGATGTGGGCCATGTTGTTGGCCATGCGCGCATCCCACTGGTCCAGGTAGACCGGGTTGCCCGACACGGCCTGCATGGTGACCGCACCGATGAAATGCGTCGCCGCCTCGGTCATCACGACCTGCACGCTGGCGCCGTGCTTGACCAGGGCGCGACACAGTTCGGCGGCCTTGTAGCAGGCGACACCACCAGTCAGGCCCAGGACGATGCGCTTGCCTTTCAGGTCCATGCTCATGGTTTCGTCCCGGTCACGACTTGTTCACGCGCCGGAATTCATCCAGCACGAACAGCACGGCGCCGACCGAGATGCCGATGTCGGCGATGTTGAAGGCCGGGAAGTGGCCGATGCCGGTCCAGTAGAAATCGAGGAAGTCGATCACGTGGCCGTGCACGACGCGGTCGATGCCGTTACCGACCGCGCCGGCCATGATCAGCGCGAGCGCGAAGCAGAACAGGCGCTGCGTCGCGTTCTTGCTCATCATGTACAGGCAGAACACCACGGCGCCAATGGCGATACCCAGGAACAGCCAGCGCTGCCAGCCGCTCGCATCACCCAGGAAGCTGAACGCCGCCCCCGGGTTGTACACCTTGATCAGGTTGAAGAAGCCCGTGATCGGCACCGTCTCGGCGTACGCGAAGGTGCGTTCGACGGTGAGCTTGGTGACCTGGTCGAGCAAGACGATGATCAGGGACAGCCCGATCCAGGGGAACATGCTGGCGCCGACGCTCTTGTTCGTGCTGCGCTTGACTAAGGTGGCGCCGGACGGCGCTGGTTTCTTTTTGGTTGCCATGGTGTCTGGACCCGGTACTTATGCGAAGCGGCGCGCTTCGCCGGCGCCGAACAGGTTGCTCGAGCAGCGGCCGCACAGCGTTGGATGCGCAGGGTCGTGGCCGACGTCGCGGCGATAGTGCCAGCAGCGCTCGCACTTCTCGGCGTCCGACGGCACGACGGCCACGGCTTCCTCAGCCTCGCTTGCCACTTCCGTGACGCTCGCCTGCGACGTGATGAAGACGAACTTCAGGTCGTCGTCCAGGCTGGCCAGCGCGCGGTACTTTTCGCCCGAGGCCTTGATCGCCAGTTCGGCCTGCAGCGACGAACCGATCGCGCCCGAGGTGCGCACTTCTTCCAGTTGCTTCGTCACGTCCAGGCGCACCTGGCGCAGCAAGGCGTACTTGGCCAGGAGCGCATCGCCATCCGGCAGCTCGGGGAAGGTCCACAGGGTCTGCGTGAAGATGGTTTCATCGCTGGCGTTGAACGTTTCCTGGTCCGCAAACACGGCCCACGCTTCTTCGGCCGTGAACGACAGCACCGGCGACATCACGCGCAGCAGCGCATGCGCGATGTGCCACAGCGCGGTCTGGGCCGAACGACGCGCCGGCGAATCGATGCCGGTCGTGTACAGGCGGTCCTTCAGGATATCCAGGTAGAAGCCGCCCAGGTCTTCCGAGCAGTAGTTCTGCAGGCGCGAGACGACCGGGTGGAATTCGTAGCGCTCGAAGTGCGCCGCCACGTCCTTCTGCAACTGGGCCATCGAGGCGATTGCGTAGCGGTCGATCTCGAGCAGCTCGCCCATCGGCACCGCGTGCTGCGCCGGGTTGAAGTCCGACGTGTTGGCCAGCAGGAAGCGCAGCGTGTTGCGGATGCGGCGGTACGATTCGGTCACGCGCTTGAGGATCTCTTCACCGATCGACAGCTCGCCCGTGTAATCGGTCGAGGCGACCCACAGGCGCAGGATGTCGGCGCCGAGCGTGTCGGAGATTTTCTGCGGCGCCATCGTGTTGCCGAGCGACTTGGACATCTTCTTGCCATGCTCGTCGACTGTGAAGCCGTGCGTGAGCAGCGCCTTGTACGGCGGCTCGCCATTGAGCATCGACGACGTCAGCAGCGACGAGTGGAACCAGCCGCGGTGCTGGTCGGAACCTTCCAGGTACAGGTCGGCCGGGAAGCCCAGCTGCTCCTTGTGCGAGCCGCGCAGCACGGTCTGGTGGGTCGCGCCCGAATCGAACCAGACGTCCAGCGTGTCCCTGTTCTTTTCATAGATGGCGGCGTCCTCGCCCAGCAGCGTGACCGGGTCGAGCGTGTGCCAGGCGTCGATGCCGCCCGTTTCGAACAGCTTGGCCACTTGCTCCAGCAGTTCCGGCGTACGCGGGTGCAGCGTGCCGGTCTCTTTATGGATGAAGAAGGCCATCGGCACGCCCCATTGGCGTTGGCGCGACAGGGTCCAGTCCGGGCGGTTCTCGATCATGCCGTGCAGGCGCGCCTGGCCCCAGTCCGGGAAGAACTGGGTCTTGGCGATGCCGGCCAGCGCCGTCTGGCGCAGGGTCGGGCCGCCATCCTTTGGCGTGAGGTCCATGCCGGCGAACCACTGGCTGGTGGCGCGGTAGATGATCGGCGTCTTGTGGCGCCAGCAGTGCATGTAGCTGTGATCGAACATCTTGAGTTCGAACAGCGCACCGGCTTCGGTCAGCGCCGCGCAGATCGGTTTGCTCGCTTCCCAGATCGTCAGGCCGCCAAACAATGGCAGCGTCGGGACGAAACGGCCGTCGCCCATGACCGGCTTGAGGATGTCGTCGTCCTGCATGCCATGCGCCTTGCACGACACAAAGTCTTCCAGGCCGTAGGCTGGCGCCGAGTGCACGACACCGGTACCGCTGTCGACCGTCACGTAGTCGGCCAGGTACAGCGGCGAGAGGCGGTTGTAGAACGCGTCCTGCGCATGCAGCGGGTGCTTGAAGTTGATGCCGGCCAGCTTTTCGCCGACCGTGGTGGCGACGACCGTGCCTTCGAGCTTGTAGCGCGTCAGGCACGACTCGACCAGTTCCGAGCCCAGGATGAGCAGCAGCGGCTTACCGTCACGTTCGGCCTGCACCAGCGAATACTGCACTTCCGGACCGGCGTTCAGGGCCTGGTTCGACGGGATGGTCCATGGCGTCGTGGTCCAGATGACGATGAAACCGTCACCGGCCGGGAGTTTGTCCAGGCCGAAGGCGGCGGCGATTTTTTCCGGTTCGGCAAACGGGAAGCCGACGTCGATCGCCGGGTCGCGCTTGTCCTGGTATTCGACTTCGGCTTCGGCCAGGGCCGAACCGCAATCGAAGCACCAGTTCACGGGCTTGAGGCCGCGGTAGACATAGCCTTTTTCGAGCAGCGTGCCGAGCGCGCGCAGCTCATCGGCCTCATTGCTGTATGCCATGGTCATGTACGGGTTGTCCCATTCGCCGAGCACGCCCAGGCGGATGAAGCCGGCGCGCTGACGGTCGATCTGCTCGAGCGCGTAGGCGCGGGCCTTTTGCAGCACCTCGGCCGTCGGCAGGTTCTTGCCGTACAGTTTTTCGATCTGGATCTCGATCGGCATGCCGTGGCAATCCCAGCCTGGCACGTACGGTGCGTCGAAGCCCGCGATCGTGCGCGACTTCAGCACCATGTCTTTCAGGATCTTGTTGACGGCGTGGCCCAGGTGGATATCGCCATTCGCATACGGCGGCCCGTCATGCAGGATGAACGTTGGACGGCCCTTGGCTGCCTTGCGCACGCGCTCGTAGATTTTCTTGTCTTGCCACTGCTTGACCCAGCCCGGTTCGCGCTTGGCGAGGTCGCCGCGCATCGGGAACGGGGTGTCGGTCATATTGACCGGGTATTTGCTCTCAGGCTTTTTGCCGCCCTTGGCAGGGTTGTGCTGTTTGGTATCGGACATAAGGTTCTTTTGTTGGGTGTTCGTGTGCACGGCGCCGTGCGCCGTGTCGAATAGGGTCTGGCAAACAGGGGGAGGCGCTTCCTGCCAGTCGTTGACTGGCCGGGAAGCGCACTCAAATTCGGTCGGTCGCGTTCAGGGCGTTGTTACGCCGGTCGAAGAACGCGCGCGCCTGCAGCGCGTCGTTGTCGATCGCGGCGGTGAGCAGGGCCAGGTCGGCGTATTTTTCTTCGTCGCGCAGCTTGGCCAGAAACTCCACGCGCACTAGCTTGCCGTAACACTGGCCGGCATAGTCGAACACATGGACTTCAAGCAAGGTGCGGCCGGCGTCTTCAACGGTGGGGCGCACGCCCAGGCTGGCCACGGCCGGCAGCGGATGGTCGGCCAGACCGTGCACCTGCACGACAAAGATGCCGGACAGGGCAGGGCGATGCGTGACGCGCAGGTTCAGGGTCGGGAAGCCCAGCGTGCGGCCGAGCTTGGCACCATGGATCACGTGGCCCGACATTGCGTAGGGATGACCGAGCAGCCGGCTGGTGGCGCAGAAGTCGCCATCGGCCAGCGCCGCGCGCACGGCCGACGACGAAATGCGTACGGCGCCATGCATCACGGTGCCCAGCGTGTGGACTTCGAAACCGTGTTCTCGACCGGCTTCGGCCAGCATCGCGATGTTGCCGGCGCGGCGCGCGCCGAAGCAGAAGTCATCACCCACCATCAGCCACTTGACGTGCAGACCGTCGACCAGCACGCGCTGGACGAAATCCTGCGGCGACATGGCGGCAAACTGCTCATTGAAATGTTCGACGATGACGCGGTCGATACCGGCCTGGTCCAGGTCTTCGAGCTTGTCGCGCAGGTTGGCCACGCGCGCCGGGGCTTTGGACGGGTCGCCCAGTTTGTGGGCAAAGTATTCGCGGGGATGCGGCTCGAACGTCATCACGGCCGCGTCCAGCCCGAGCCGGTCGGCGGCGCCGCGCACTTGCGCCAGCAGGGCCTGGTGGCCGCGATGGACGCCGTCGAAATTGCCGATCGTGAGCGCGCATGGTGCGCGCGCCCTGTCGTTGGGAAGTCCGCGAAATACCTTCATCAAGTCTGGTTCCGGTTGCGCGCCATGCTGTCGGTATGCGGCGCCAAAAACCTGATTATACGGGAACTGCGCAGCAAACCGACGTTGCATAAGAGGAATGGTTCGCCGCTGACGGTGCATGCCACGGTATGCGGACGCTGACCAAATAAAAACGCCGCCCAAGGGCGGCGTTCTGGCCGATTGCAACGTAGCGTGGACGGCTATGCCGTCCACGCGTTCAAACCAACTTCGCTCATGGTAGGCGACGTTACGTTGAACGCGTGGACGGGAAATCCGTCCACCCTACCGCTTTCCAACCAATTACGACAGTGGATGGTTGACTGCCAGGATCCAGTAGCGTGCCAGTTCGGCCGTGCCGTCCTTGCCGCCAACGGTCTTGAACGCAGCAAGAGCTTGCGACTTCTTGCCGGCAACGGCGTAGGCTTCGCCCAGGCGCAGCTTGGCTTCTTCCGCATTGCGCAGACCGCCGGCCTTGATCGCCGCTTCCATCATTTTCAGGCCCTTGTCGGCCTGACCAGCCTGCACCATCGCGTAACCCAGGCCAACCATCTGGTCTGCGTCCTTGGCGGCGGTGTACTCGGCTTCAAGCGCAGCAAAGTTCTTGTTTTGCTCGGCCAGGTTTTTCTCAGCCAGTTCCTTCAGGCGCTGGTGGCGCGCGGCATCGGCGCCGGTGCCCAGTGCGCCAGCCTTGTAGCCGCGGTCGATGATCTTGAGCGCTTCAGCAGGGGCTTTCGCCTGCAGGACCAGCTGGGCCATTTCCATGAACTCGCTCGGCTTCTTGAGCAGGTTGTTGGCCAGCTTCAGGCGGTAGACGTCGATGTTCAGACGCTGCGAGTAGCCTGGCTGACGCTGCACACGGTTCAGCAGGTCGGTCCAGTACTGGGCTTTCGGATAGCTTGCTGCCAGCTTCTCGATGGTGCGGACATAGCCGGCCGTATCGTTTTTCTTGAGCTGGATATTGGCCAGCATGCCGAGCTGATCTTCGCTCAGGCGGCCACTTTTTTCGATGGTGCGCAGTTCTTGCTCGAGCGCGGCAGTGTTGCCTTGCTTGTAGTAGTTCTGCAGCAGGTAAGCGCGCAGCTTTGGATCGTCTTTCTGCTTGAGCAGGGACTGGATCGTGCTGTTGGCTTTGTTCAGATCGCCGGCGCGCATATAGATGCCGACCAGGCCTTCTGAAAACTGCGAACGCTCGGAGGCGCTCAGCTTGCCCGAGTCGAGCAGTGCTTCGAACGATTTGGCGGCGGTGTCAAAGTCACCGGCCGACGAGGCTGCCGCAGCGCGAACGCGCTCGATCGTGTAAGTCTCGTTGGCGGTCTTGTTACCCACTTTGTCCAGTCCACGCAGGGTCGCCAGTGCATCCTTGTGCTTGCCCTGTTTCATTTGTGCCTGGGCTTGCTGCAGTGGTTTGCCGATCTCCGCACGCAGTGCTTCTGCAGCGACAGCGGAGGACAGGCCGATCACCGGAGTGGCGGCAACGAAGCCGAGTGCGGCCATCGCGATACTGAGGTGAGCGAGACGGAACTTGATCATCTGAAAAATCCTTATTTCAAAATGGACACGGCAGGGGGTAGCCCTGCCGTGTTGGTCAAAACATGGAACGATTACTGGAATTGCTCGTTACCGACCATGCCGATTTTGGTGACGCCGATGCGTTGGGCAGATGCCATCACGCCAGCAACAACTTTATACTCTACCAGCTTATTCGGACGCAGGTGCACTTCAGGCTGGTCAGCCATCGCTGCGACTGCATTCATCTTTGCTTCGAGGGCTGCACGATCCGGAATCACTTCGCCATCCCAGAGGATGGTGCCGTCAAAGTCCACGTCGATGGTGACCACGACCGGCTTGACATCCGTCAGCGGTGGCGGGGTACCCGTCGGCATGTTCAGATTGACCGAGTGGTTCTGCTTCGGAATCGTGATGATCAGCATAATGATCAGAACGAGCAGGACGTCGATCAACGGCGTCATGTTCATTTCCATCATCGGTTCCGGATCAGCATCCTTAGCGGAGCTCGAACCTACGCTCATACTCATGGTGTTTCCTTTTCAAATGTCGGGAGAAGGGCGCGGCGCCCGGCTCGATGAGCCTGACGCCGCGTGCAGGGCAATTAGCCCGGTGGCTCGATCACGAAGCCAACCTTCTGCACCCCGGCACGTTGTGCCGTGTAGATGACCCGACCGATTGCTTCGTAGCGTGCTTCCTGGTCGCCACGAACTTTTACTGCCGGTTGCGGCACCTTCACCGACTGCTCCGCGAGAAACTTGAACAGTTCGTCCGTGTTCGCGAGGTGCAGCTGGTTATAGTACATTTCGCCGTCTTTATTGACGGTGATATTAATGTCTTCCGGCTTGGTCAGGGTGACCTGGTTCTCTTCTGCAGGCAGTGCAACTTTCTGCAGCTTCAGAACCACCGGACTCGTGATCAGGAAGATGATCAGAAGAACCAACATGATGTCAACGAGTGGCGTCGTGTTGATCTCTGAATTCAGCTCATCTTCTCCGTTATCGGATCCGACACTCATCGACATAATTTATCCAATCTTCTTGGCGCTGATTGCTGCGTTCGAGGTCGACATTGCGCCCGAGATCAGTACCGAGTGCACGTCAGCCGAGAACGAGCGGATGTCTTCCAGCGCGGTCTTGTTACGACGAACCAGCCAGTTGTAACCCAGCACGGCAGGAACTGCAACGAACAGACCGAAGGCGGTCATGATCAGTGCTTCACCGACTGGACCTGCAACCTTGTCGATCGATGCGTTACCCGACATGCCGATGGCGGTCAGTGCGTTGTAAATACCCCAGACGGTACCGAACAGACCGATGAACGGCGAGGTCGAACCAACGGTTGCCAGGAACGACAGGCCATCTTGCAGACGCGACTGAACACGGTCAACAGCGCGCTGGATCTGCATGGTAACCCAGGTCGACAGGTCGATCTGCTCGAGCAGGGCGCCGTCGTGGTGCTGGGTAGCCTTGGTACCGGTTTCAGCGATGAAGCGGAATGGCGAACCTTCTTTCAGCGTAGCCGAACCAGCAACGATCGACGGTGCTTTCCAGAACTTGGCCTTCATGTCTTTAGCCTGGTTCATCACTTTTTGCTGATCGATCAGCTTGGTGATGATGATGTACCACGAGCCCATCGACATCAGCGACAGAATGATCAGGGTGCCCTTGTTGACGAAGTCGCCGTGTTCCCACATGGCTTGCAGGCCGTACGGGTTGTAGACTTCTTCGCTTTTTTCGGTGCCTGGAGCAGCAGCTGGCGCGCCAGCATCGGCCGGTGCAGCAGCAGCGTCAGCAGCAGGAGCAGCAGCTGGATCGACAGCTGGTGCAGCTGCGTCGGTCGTCGCTGGTGCAGCTGCGTCGGTTGCTGGGGTGGCTTGAGCGAAGGCTGGTGCCGACACCAGCGCCGATGCTGCGGTTACCGACAACAGGACAGCCGCCAGGAAAGCGGACAAACGGGTATTCTTAAACATGCTTCCTCCAAAATATTTAAATAGACAGTTCGCTGAACTTACGACAACGACAATCAAAGTTTGAGACGGTGTTTTGTCCCGGTTTTATTCCAGCGTCCAGACGTACTGCACCGCTGTCCACGCCTGTTCCGGCTTGCCATCGATCATGGCTGGCTTGAATCGGCATTTGCTCAGAGCCGATTGCGCGGCCCGGTCCAAGTCTCGGAAGCCACTTGACTTCGCCAGCTTGGCTTCCAACACGCGACCATCGACACCAATCAGGAACTGCAGGGTCGTGGTACCCGTTTCTTCATTGCGTTGCGACGAACGCGGATATTCCGGACGTGCGCAAGTATTAAAGTCTGCTACTGCCTCGCTGCGGCTGACGCCACGCGGTGCCGGTGGTGCTGGCGGCGCGGACGGTGCCGGTGGTGCAGGCGGTGCCAGCGACGTGGTCGGTGGCGGTGTCTGCGTCGCTGCGGCGATCACGTTCTGCGGCGGTGGCGGCTGCTGCACCTGCACTTCGACCGGCGGGATGAACGGAGGCGGTGGAGCCTTCATTTCCGGCGGTGGCGGCGGTGGCGGGGTTTCCGGTGGTGGCGGTGGTGCCACTTCTTCAATCAGCTTGGTTTCCACAGCTTCGGTCACCGTGCTGACGATCCGGGTACCCAGGCCGGCCACGAGTGCCCAACCCACAAGGATGTGGAAGATGATCACGACGATCAATCCTGTGAAATTTTTCCCGGGTTGCTTTTCGTTCGAAAAATTCATGCCATATTTCTCCAATGCCAACTCTTTTTTGTTGCTACCAAACCCACTAAATACGACGGAAACCTAGAGCCGCATCCGGGACATTCGAGGAATTATACCTACGAATTCTTTTTTGCACATACATTTTTACAGCAGCGAAAGGACCGCTAACTGCTTGTAAAAGCAGGCAAAGCAGCTCATCTATACAAGAACGGATGGGCCGCACGTCGGGGTTTGGAAGTCCGGAAATTGTCTAATTTATTAATGGATTCTCCTCGTCACGTGGAAGATCAATGCTCAGGCTGCTTTTGCCAAATTATTGTCGCTAATTGCTTGGTTTGGCAAATTTCCTATGACTAGGCATGGGCTTTTCGTCGAACTATCGCTATTCCCCTTACCCCGCATCGTTCAGCAACGCACTTGGAACAGGTAGCTGCCATCACGAGCTATAGATAAAAGTTATACGAGTTGTCACCATTGAGATAACTCAACCGTGCGCCCAACAATCACGTCAACTTGACAGGAATGAAAGCTGCGAGCCCCCACACCTGCTTCGCCAAACTATATTACTTAGTTTTGCTAGGTACTTCACCACCATATTGCCATGACGTGGATGTGACAGCGCCAACATGTGATGACGGCAACATACCATGAAATCGGTTTATTGGCGATACCAAGAGAACGCAACCACGTACGTAGTGGTACGCACGCGTGGTGTTTACAGGTGAAAGGGGTTGAAAATGGGGTAATCCGCGGGAGGATCGATCGTCAACACAGTCGCGTGGGCGGGCTCAATGAACCCGAGCAGTAGGGTGGACGGGTTTCCCATCCACGCGTTCAACGATCCATGGCAGACGAATACAGCCGGTGCAGTTGAACGCGTGGACGGCGCAGCCGTCCACCCTACAGTCAGCGCGCGGGGATTTGGACGGCGTGGCTGCCCAGGTTACCGTCAGCGCGTGCGCTTTTCGCGCCGGCACTCGAGGAAGCTGACAACATGGCCGCTGGGATCGGCCGTCTCGAGGCGCACGTCAAAGCCCCACAGGCGTGCGACGTGCTTCAGGACCTCTTGCGCCTGCTGGTTCAGCGGACGGCGGTTGTACTGCGTATGCCGCAGTGTCAGCGCGCGGTCGTCGCGTGTATTGACTTGCCAGACCTGGATATTGGGTTCGCGGCTACCCAGATTGTACTGTTCGGCCAGCTTGTGCCGCACATAACGGTACCCCGCTTCATCGTGAATGGCCGAGATCGACAACTTGTCGCTGCGATCGTCGTCCAGCACGGCAAAGAAGTGAAATTCGCGGATCAGCTTTGGTGAGAGGTACTGCGCAATGAAACTCTCGTCCTTGAAATTACGCATCGCAAAGTCCAGCGTCTTGCGCCAGTCGCTGCCGGCGATATCGGGGAACCAGGTACGGTCTTCGTCGGTCGGGTGTTCGCAGATGCGGCGGATGTCGCTCATCATCGCGAAGCCGAGCGCATACGGGTTGATCCCGCTGTAATACGGACTGTTGGCCGGCGGCTGATAGACGACGTTGGTGTGGCTTTGCAAAAATTCGAGCATGAAGCCGTCGCCGACGATGCCTTCCTGGTACAGGTCTTGCAGAATCGTGTAATGCCAGAACGTGGCCCAGCCTTCGTTCATCACCTGGGTCTGGCGCTGCGGATAAAAGTATTGCGAGATCTTGCGCGTGATGCGCACCAGCTCGCGCTGCCATGGCTCGAGCAGCGGGGCATACTTTTCGATGAAGTACAGCAGGTTTTCTTCGGGCTCTGGCGGAAAGCGTACGGGCGCGGCGCTGAGTACCTGCTCTTCACGCAGCGGCAGCGTGCGCCAGATGGCGTTCACTTGCGACTGGGCATAGTCTTCGCGCTCCTTGGTGCGCGCTGCCTCTTGCGCCACCGACAGCTTGGCCGGGCGCTTGTAGCGGTCCACGCCATGGTTCTGCAGCGCGTGGCACGAGTCGAGCACGTCTTCTACTGCATCGATGCCATGCCGCTGCTCGCATTCGGCGATGTAGTTCTTGGCAAACACCATATAGTCGACGATGGCATCGGCATCGGTCCAGCTTCGGAACAGGTAATTACCCTTGAAGAAGGAGTTGTGGCCGTACGCTGCATGGGCGATCACCAGGGCCTGCATCGTCAGGCTGTTTTCTTCCATCAGGTACGCGATGCAGGGATTGGAATTGATGACGATTTCATAGGCCAGCCCCATCTGCCCACGGCGGTAGCTTTTCTCGGTACTCAGGAAATGCTTGCCGAACGACCAGTGGTTGTATGACACCGGCATCCCGACCGAGGTGTAGGCATCCATCATCTGCTCGGCGGTGATGATCTCGAGCTGGTTCGGATACGTGTCGAGGCCGTAGCGTTGTGCCACGCGCCTGATTTCTTCGTGCGCTTGCTCGATCAGGTCGAAGGTCCATTCCGACTGCTCGGGCAGGGCGCGCGGGTTGTCTGGATCTCTTGGCATGAGGCACCTCGCTGCGGTTGGCTGGTTCGGCTAGTGGCGCGGTTACTTGGCCTGCTTCTTGAATAGTTCCCGGAACACGGGATAGATATCGGCCGGGGTCACGATCTTTTGCATCGCGAAATTGCGGTGCTGGCTGGCGACGTCGCAGTATTGTTCCCACAAATTCTGTGGTGGGCCATCCGTGATTTCGACATACGTGTAGTACTGAACGCGCGGCATGATCCCATTGGACAGAATCTGTTTGCACAGCACCGAATCGTTGTCCCAGTTGTCGCCATCGGAGGCTTGTGCCACGTAGGCATTCCAGTCAGCACTGCCATAGCGTTCGCTGAGGACTTTTTGCAGCAGATGCAGGGCGGACGAGACAACGGTGCCGCCCGACTCGCGCGAATGAAAGAACTCGTTCTCGTCGACCTCGGCCGCCGCCGTGTGGTGGCGAATGAAGACCACATCGATCTTCTCGTACACGCGCTTCAGGAACAAATACAGCAGGATGAAAAAACGCTTGGCCGTGTCCTTGCGCGTTTCATCCATCGAGCCTGACACGTCCATGATGCAGAACATCACCGCCTGCGTGCTTGGTTTGGGCACCTTGATCCGGTTGGCATAGCGCAGGTCAAACGGGTCGATGAACGGAATCGCATTGAGCCGGATGCGCAGGTGATGAATGTGATCCTTCAGTTCGATGACGCCCTGGTCGTCGCCCGGAGCCCCTTCGTCGAACAACGCCTGCAATTGTTCCTGGGCTTCAGCCAACTGGCGCCGCGCCGGGCCACCCACGGCAATGCGCCGGCCCAGCGCGCCGCGCAGCGAGCGCAGCACGTGGATGTTCGACGGCGTGCCCGAGACGTTGTAGCCAGCGCGCTGGTTCTTGTACTCGATGGTCTGGGTCAGCTGCGTCTTGACCATATTTGGCAGCTCGAGGTCTTCGAAGAAATAATTCATGAATTCTTCGCGCGACAGTTCGAAGATGAAATCGTCTTCAACGGTCTGGTCGCTGTTGCCGGCGCGGCCACGGCCGGCGCCCGCGCCACCGCCACGCGGGCGACTGAACTGGTCGCCCTTTTGGTATTCGGTATTGCCGGGGTTGACGGTTTCCCAGACGCCGCCATGGGCATGGCCAAAATGCGGCTCGTTCACGTCCTTGACGGGAATGGTGACCTTTTCGCCGTTTTCGATGTCGGTGATCGAGCGGCCCTTGATGGCGCGGCCGACGGCATCCTTGATCTGCGCCTTGTAGCGGCGCAGGAAGCGTTCGCGGTTGACCGCAGACTTGTTCTTGCCCTGCAATCGGCGGTCAATGAGGTAAGTCAAAACAGGCCTCCTGCTCAATGTAAGCGCGGATCCGGCGTTGATGACACGCTGGTGTGGCGCTGTGGCGCCGCCATCACAACGGCAGCACCCTTATCTTAATACGCTACGCGAACGCGCGTACGTCGCACGCACAGCGTGGAACGGTACCGGCTGACGGCCTGCGGCCAGCCGGCAACGCGATTGCTTACGCGCTGTTGTCTAGGCGCCGTTACTTACGATGATTTGCGCACCCGCAGATACCACTCGCACAGCAGCCGCACCTGTTTCGGCGTATAGCCTTTCTCGACCATGCGCGCCACGAAATCGGCGTGCTTGTTGGCATCCTCGGTATTCGCCTTCGCATTGAATGAAATCACCGGCAGCAGTTCCTCGGTATTCGAGAACATTTTTTTCTCGATCACGCTGCGGAACTTTTCATAACTGGTCCAGGCCGGGTTCTTGCCGGCATTGGTGGCGCGCGCACGCAGACTGAAGTTGACGATCTCGTTGCGGAAATCCTTCGGATTCGAAATGCCGGCCGGCTTTTCGATCTTTTCCAGTTCGGCGTTGAGCGACTCGCGATCAAAACTCTCGCCCGTATCGGGATCGCGAAATTCCTGGTCCTGGATCCAGAAGTCGGCGAACGTGACGTAGCGGTCGAAGATGTTCTGGCCATATTCGGAATAGCTTTCCAGATAGGCCGTCTGGATTTCCTTACCGATGAAGTCGACGTAGCGCTGCGCCAGGTGTTCCTTGATATACGACAGGTAGCGCTGCTCGGTCTCGGGCGGGAATTGTTCGCGCTCGATCTGCTGCTCGAGTACATACAACAGGTGCACCGGGTTGGCCGCCACCTCGGTATTGTCGAAATTGAACACCTTCGACAAAATCTTGAAAGCAAAGCGGGTCGACAGGCCGTTCATGCCTTCGTCCACACCGGCGTAATCGGCATATTCGTGCAGCGACTTGGCTTTGGGATCGGTGTCCTTCAGGTTGTCGCCGTCGTACACCAGCATCTTGGAATAAATGCTGGAATTGTCCGGATCCTTCAGGCGCGACAGCACGGCAAACTGCGACATCATGCGCAGCGTGCCGGGCGCGCACGGCGCCTTGTCGAGCGACGAATTGCGCAGCAGCTTGTCGTAGATTTTGACTTCGTCCGACACCCGCAGGCAGTACGGCACCTTGACGATGTAGATGCGGTCGAGGAACGCCTCGTTATTGCGGTTGTTGCGGAAGGTCTTCCATTCGGATTCGTTCGAGTGCGCCAGCACGATGCCGTCGAACGGGATCGCGCCGAACCCTTCGGTGCCCTTGTAATTGCCTTCCTGCGTGGCCGTGAGTAGCGGGTGCAGCACCTTGATCGGCGCCTTGAACATCTCGACGAATTCCATCAGGCCCTGGTTGGCCAGGCACAGGCCCCCCGAATAGCTGTAGGCGTCCGGATCGTCCTGCGAGAAATCCTCGAGCTTGCGGATATCGACCTTGCCGACGAGGGACGAAATATCCTGGTTGTTTTCGTCGCCCGGCTCGGTCTTGGAAATGGCGATCTGCTTGAGGATCGACGGATAGCGCCGCACGACGCGGAACTTGTTGATGTCGCCACCGAATTCATGCAGGCGCTTGACGGCCCAGGGACTGGGCACCGCGCGCAGATAACGGCGGGAGATGCCGTAATCTTCTTCGAGGATCTGGCCGTCTTCGTCTTCGCTGAACAAGCCCAGCGGCGATTCGTTGACGGGCGAGCCCTTGATCGCATAAAAGGGCACCAGCTCCATCAGGCTCTTGAGTTTTTCGGCAATCGACGACTTGCCGCCGCCCACCGGACCCAGTAGATACAGGATCTGCTTGCGTTCTTCGAGGCCTTGCGCCGCGTGGCGGAAATACGAAACGACCTGCTCGATCACTTCTTCCATGCCATAAAACTCGCGAAACGCCGGATAGATCTTGATGACCTTGTTGGCGAAAATGCGCGACAGGCGCGAATCGAGGCGGGTATCGACCAAGGTGGGTTCGCCAATGGCAGCGAGCATGCGCTCCGGTGCGCTGGCATAGGTCAGCGGGTCGCGCTTGCACATCTGCAGGAACTCGGTCATCGAGTATTCCTCTTCCCGAGTACGCTCATAGCGGGCCGTGTAGTTTTCAAAGATGCTCATTGAAGTTCCTTTAATGTGCCAACAACGAATCACTGTCACAACAGCGCATGGCGCTGCCCGGGGCCCCGGTTATTTCGGCGTACTCCTTGTTCGTTCGTCACGTGCGGCGCCAGTGTGGTCGGCGTCGTGGAAGATGCGCGTGCGATTGCTTGTTGTCGATCCGAACATATCGAACAGACTGCAGTGCGGAGAGCGTCCTTTTGCGTTACTGAAATTTATTATGTGCCTAATAGTTTCCGAAGTCAAAGTCCTGTTGCACGACATGATGAACCTGCAACAAGTGCTTGATTCAACAACAGAAAGTCGGATGTTGACCTGCGTGGCGCATGCGTGCGGAAGGTGCATGAACACGGTTTGAACCACATCGAGGTTCATGCAAAGCGTATCGAGTTTTCACCGACTGTACAACAGGCGACGCACGCGAATCGTGCGTTGCCCAAACGATGAGCCCACGCTTTTTCGCTATGGCATGAGCCGATCGCATGCATGCGTTACACTTGCCGGTCGCCTCAACGCGACCTTATTCACTGAACACCTGTTGGAGAACACCATGCTAGACGATCGCTTGCGCACCCTGCTGCAGAACATGCCCAAGGCTGAACTGCACATCCATATCGAGGGCTCGCTCGAGCCAGAACTGATTTTTGCTCTGGCACAAAGAAACAACGTCCAGCTGGCCTACGCCTCGGTCGAAGCGTTGCGCGACGCCTACGCTTTCAGCGATCTGCAATCGTTCCTCGACATTTATTACGCAGGCGCCAGCGTCTTGCTGACCGAGCAGGACTTTTATGACATGACCGCCGCCTACCTGGCGCGTGCGCATGCCGACAATGTCCGCCATACCGAAATCTTCTTCGATCCGCAAACGCACACCGCGCGCGGCGTGCCGTTCGAGACCGTCATCAACGGCATCTGGCGCGCCTGCCAGGATGCGCCGCTGAGCGCCGAACTGATCATGTGCTTCCTGCGTCACCTGTCGGAGGACGACGCGATCGCCACGCTCGACGAGTCGCTGCCGTACCGCGACAAGTTCATCGGCGTGGGCCTGGATTCGTCCGAGGTCGGCCATCCGCCGGAGAAGTTCGCGCGCGTGTTCGAGCGTGCCCGCAACCTGGGCCTGCGCCTGGTCGCACATGCGGGCGAAGAAGGCCCGCCGGCCTATATCGAAAGCGCGCTCGACGTGCTCAAGGTCGAGCGTATCGACCATGGCGTGCGCAGCCTGGAAAGCCCGGTGCTGGTCGAGCGCCTGGTGCGCGAGCAGATGGCGCTGACCGTGTGCCCGCTGTCGAACATCAAGCTGCGCGTGTTTGACGTGATGGGGTCGCACAATCTGCGCACCTTGCTCGACGCTGGCCTGGCCGTCACGGTCAACTCGGACGATCCGGCCTACTTCGGCGGCTACGTCAACGAGAACTACTTTGCCGCTTTTGATGCCTTGCCGCTGGATGCGACGCATGCGCGGCAACTGGCGCGCAACAGCTTCCAGGCCGCCTTCATCGACCCGGAGCGCAAGCGCGCCTTCCTGGCCGAAGTCGACGACTTCTTCGCCAACGCCTGACCTTAACCACGGAGCGACGCCATGTTCGTCCAGGCACTTCGCATGACGGCGCGCGACTGGCGCGCCGGTGAACTGCGCTTCCTGCTGGTGGCGCTCATCGTCGCCGTGGCGGCGCTCACGTCGGTCGGCTTTTTCACTGACCGCATGCGCGCCGGCATGGACCGCGACGCGCACCAGCTGCTGGGCGCCGACCTGCTGGTCAAGACCGATGATCCGGTGCCCCAGGCCTGGCGCGATGAAGCGGCGCGGCGCGGCCTGCTGCTGGCCGATACCGTGACGTTCCCGAGCATGGCGCAGGCAGGCGAGGGCGATGACTCATTGGCGCAGCTCTCGTCGATCAAGGCTGTGTCAACAGGCTATCCGCTGCGCGGCCAGATGAAGATCACGACCGATCCGGTCGCGGCCAGCGGCGCGCGCGGCGAGCCGACACGCGCCGTGCCGGCGCCGGGTACCGTGTGGGTCGACCCTGGCCTGCTCGCGCAGCTGTCGACGCAGGTGGGCGGCATGCTCACGCTGGGCAACAGCCAGTTGCGCATCACGCAGCTGATCGCCACCGAGCCCGATAAAGGCGCGTCGTTCGCGAACTTCGCGCCGCGCGTGATGCTGTCGATGGCCGATCTGAAGGCGACGGGCCTGGTGGACGATTTCGCGCGCGTGGACTTCCGGCTGCAGATTGCCTCGACCAACCGCAACGACCTGACGGCCATCAAATCCTATGAAACCTGGCTGCGCGCGCAGATCAGGGACGGGAACCTCAAGGGCGTGCGCATCGAGACGCTCGAGAACGGGCGCCCTGAAATGCGCGCGACGCTTGATCGCGCGGGCTTGTTCCTGTCGCTCGTGGGCCTGTTGTCGGCGATGCTGGCGGCAGTGGCCGTGGCAATGGCGGCGCGGCGCTTCATGAGCCGCCACCTGGATGCCTGCGCGATGCTGCGCTGCCTGGGCCTGACCCAGAACCAGGTCACCGTCATGTACGTGACCGAATTCGCCCTCGTCGGCTTGCTGGGCAGCGTACTTGGCGTGCTGGTAGGCTTTGGCGCGCACTTCGTGCTGCTTGAACTGATCGCATCGCTGATCCGCACCGAGCTGCCGCCGGTCTCGATCCTGCCGGCGCTGCAGGGCGTGGCCACGGGCATGCTGCTGCTGGTGGGCTTTGCGCTGCCACCGATTCTGCAATTACGCAATGTGCCGCACAACCGCGTGATCCGGCGCGAAGCCGGCGCGCCGCAACCGGCCGCTTTGGTGACCTATGGCCTGGGCGTGGGCGCGTTCGTCCTGCTGCTCTATTGGCAGGCGGGCGACCTGACGCTGGCGCTGATCACGGCCGGCGGGTTCCTCGGCGGCTTCGCCTTCTTTGCGCTCGTGGCCTGGCTGGGCCTCAAGCTGCTGCGCCGCATGCGCAACCTGTTCCCGCAGCAGGCCTGGCGCTTTGCCGTCACGTCGCTGCAGCGCCGGCCCGGCGCCACGGTCGTGCAGGTGGTGTCGCTGTCGCTCGGCCTGATGGCGCTGCTGCTCCTGACCGTCGTGCGGGGCGACCTGATGGCGGCCTGGCAGTCGGCCACGCCGGCCGACGCGCCGAACCGCTTCGTGATCAACATCCTGCCTGAGCAGACCAAGGGCGTTGAAGGCCAACTGGTGGCGGCCAACGTGAAGGAGCCAGTGCTGTTCCCGATGATCCGCGGGCGCCTCACGGCGATCAACGGCGCTGCCATCAAGAGCGACACCTTTGCCGACGGCGAGGCGCGCCGCCTGGCCAACCGCGAATTCAACCTGTCGACGACCAACGCGCTGCCGGAGGGGAACGAGGTCGTCGAAGGTGCGTGGTTCAAGGATGCGCCTGGCCTGGCCGAAGCGTCGGTCGAGAAAAGCATCATGGACCGCCTTGGCCTGAAGCTGGGCGACAGCCTGCGCTTCGACATGGCGGGCCTGATGGTGGACGCGAAGATCACCAGCGTGCGCAAGCTCGAATGGGGCTCGATGCGCGCCAACTTCTTCGTCATCATCAATCCGGCCGCGATGGCCAATGCGCCGACCACCTACATGACGGCATTCCACGTGCCGGCCGAAGGCGCGAATCTGGGCAATGCGCTCACGCGCGCCTACCCGAACCTGACCGTGGTCGACGTCTCGGGCATCATCCGCCAGTTGCAGGACGTGCTGGATCAGGTGGTGGTCGCGGTTGAGTTCCTGTTCCTGTTCACGCTGGCCTCGGGCGTGCTGGTGCTGTATGCAGCGTTGATGGGGTCAACTTCAGAGCGCACCCGTGAAGGCGGCCTGCTGCGGGCACTGGGCGCGACGCGCCAGCAACTGGCGCGGGCGCAGCGGATCGAGTTCGTGCTGGTGGGCGGCCTGTCGGGTCTTCTCGCCGCGACGGGCGCTGCGGCGCTGGGCTGGGCGCTGGCGACGTACCAATTCAAATTCCCATGGACGTTCGCGCCGGGCGTGTGGCTCGCTGGCCTGGTGGTGGGCATCCTGTGCGCGATCGTTGGCGGCTGGTTCGGCCTGCGCGGCGTACTGCGTCAGCCACCGCTGCAGACCTTGCGGGAGGCGTGAGCATGCAAGATACGCAAGCCGACACGCCAACGCTGTACGAGATCATGGGCGGCGCCGAGCGCCTGCGCGCGCTGGTCGATCGTTTCTATGACCTGATGCAGCTGGAGTCGGAGTTCGCCAACATTCACGTGATGCATCCGGTGCCCAACGACAGCTCGCGCGACAAGCTGTTCATGTTCTTGTCCGGGTGGATGGGCGGTCCGGACCTGTATATCGAACGCTATGGCCATCCGCGCCTGCGCGCGCGCCACCTGCCGTATGCGATCGGCACCAAGGAGCGCGACGCGTGGCTGCGCGCAATGGCGTGGGCGATGGAAGATCTGGGCTATGACGAGGCGCTGCGGGTGCGCCTGCTGACGTCTTTCTTCGAGACCGCCGACTGGATGCGTAACAAGGCCGATTGAGACGATGACGACAGCAGAAATCCTGATCCTGGTGGGCCTCGCGCTCATCATCGCGTTGCTGGTGCTGGTCTTGCTGCGTCTGCGCGGCAGCGGCGATGGCAACGGCGCGCACATCGAACGGCTCGAGCGCGAGCTGCGCCAGGAACTGCAGGCCAGCGCGCAATCGACACGCCAGGAAACCGCCGGCCACCTGGCCCAGTACCACAATGCCTCGGTCCAGCAGTTTGACAGCATGCGTCAGCAGATGCAGCTGCAGTCGAGCAGTGGCCGCGAAGAGCAGGCGCGCGCGCTCAAGCGCTTTGCCGACACGCTGCAGCAAACGCTGGGCAACCTGACCGAATCGAACGCCCAGCGCATGCTCGAAGTGCGTAACACGCTTGAGTCGAAGATCCGCGACCTGCAGGCGGACAATGGCAAGCGCCTCGAAGAGATGCGTCAGACGGTCGACGAAAAGCTGCACGCGACGCTGGAAACGCGGCTGACGGAATCGTTCCGCCAGGTGTCGGAGCGGCTGGAAAAAGTCCATCAGGGCCTGGGCGAGATGCAGCAACTGGCCATCGGCGTGGGTGACCTCAAACGCGTGCTCACGAACGTGAAGACGCGCGGCACGTGGGGCGAGGTGCAGCTGGAGATGCTGCTGGAGCAGGTGTTGACGGTCGAGCAGTATGCGAAGAACGTTGAGACGGTGGCGGGCTCAAACGCGCGGGTCGAGTTCGCGATCAAGCTGCCGGGCACCGTCGACGGCGGCGCGCCGTTGTGGCTGCCGATTGACGCCAAGTTCCCAAAGGAGCAGTACGAACGCCTGCAGGCCGCAGCCGACATTGCGGATGCCGAAGGCGTCATCCGCGCCGGCGCCGAGCTGGAACGGGCAGTGCGACGCGAAGCGCAAACGATCTGCGACAAATACGTCTCGCCACCGCAAACGACGGATTTCGCGATCCTGTTCCTGCCAACCGAAGGCCTGTACGCCGAAGTGATGCGCCGCCCGGGCCTGGCCGACGACCTGCAGCGCACGCTGCGCGTGACGATCGCCGGCCCGTCGACGCTGAGCGCCTTGCTCAACAGCCTGCAAATGGGCTTCCGCACGCTGGCGCTGGAAAAGCGCTCATCGGAAGTGTGGCAGGTGCTGGGTGCCGTCAAAACCGAATTCACCAAATTCGGCGACGTGCTGGCCGCCACCAAAACAACGCTGGAGCGCGCCGCCAAAAACATCGAAAACGCCGAAGTACGCAGCCGCCAGATGGCCCGCAAACTTAAATCCGTCGAAGCCCTCCCAAGCGAAGCCGCCCAATTACTCCTAGGCTCTGACGGCCTGGAACGCGAAGACTGACAGCACCCCTACAGTTTCCCAGAGACCACAAAAACAATTAGGGTCAGAGTAGAATTAATGGGCAATTACCCAATGTTGTCAAACAATTCGACTCTGACCCTAATTGTTTTGGCGGGTTTTTAGCCGTTACAAGCCGTATTCGATTCCGCTCGGAACTCAATTTCCAGAATGACTCAATTTGTTCGTCAAAATGGCCAAAATTAATTAGGGTCAGAGTCGAATTAGTGAGCAATTGTCTAAAGTTGTCAAACAATTCGACTCTGACCCTAATTGTTTTGTAAGGGTTTGGGGGCAACGATTTGGTGATTGCGGTAGATGTGGCGCTGCGTCTGGGAGTTAGAACAGGCCTTCGAATGGCAGGATGTCGACCATGTCGCCGGCGGCCACGCTGCCTTCTTCGTCGTGCAGTACCACCATGCAGTTGGCTTCGGACATCGAGCGCAGGATGCCTGAGCCTTGGGCGCCGGTGAGGCGGACTTCGGGCGTGCCGTCGACGCTGCGCGTGACGATGCCGCGCTGGTATTCGGTGCGGCCTGGCTTTTTGCGGATCGCTTCGGGTGAGCGGGCTTGGAGCAGCGGGAGTGGGGCGTTGGCGCCCATCATCTGCAGCAGCGCGTCGCGCGCGAAGAAGTAGAACGACACCATGACGGCCACCGGATTGCCCGGCAGGCCGAACAGGAAGGCGCTGCGGCCGTTCGATGCCACGCGCCCGAATGCCAGCGGCCGGCCCGGGCGCATGCCCACTTTCCAGAACGTCACGTCGCCTAGTTGCGCCATCACCTGTTTGGTGTAATCCGCCGCACCGACCGAGACACCACCCGACGTGATGATCGCGTCGGCGTTTTCGCAGGCGGTGCGCAGCGCGTCTTCCAGCGCTTGCGGGCTGTCGCGCACGACGCCCATGTCGATGATCTCGCAGCCCAGGCGCTGGAGCATGCCGTAGATCGTGTAGCGGTTGCTGTCATACACGCAGCCTTCGCCCAGCGGCTCGCCGATCGAGCGCAGCTCGTCGCCGGTCGAGAAGAACGCCACGCGCAGGCGCCGTTGCACGGGGATTTCGGCAAAGCCGAGCGACGCGCACAGGCCCAGGTCGACCGGCCGGATGATGCGGCCGGCCTTCAGCGCTGCACTGCCGATGCTCAGGTCTTCGCCCGCCAGCCGGCGGTTGTCACCGGCGCGGATGGCGCCGGCGCGCACGGTCATGGCGACGTCGTCGCCGCTGTCGGCGAACTCCTGCGGCAGCACGCTGTCGCAGCCGGCCGGCATCACGCCGCCCGTCATGATGCGCACGCACTCGCCCGGGCCGGGCACGACAGCGGACGGCTTGCCCGCATAGACGATATCGACCACCTTGAACGTCGCCATGCCGGCCTGCGGCAGGTCGGCGCCGCGCAGTGCGTAGCCGTCCATCGCAGAATTGTCGTGCGCCGGGACGTTGATCGGTGAGACCAGGTCGCGCGCCAGCACGCGGCCAAGGCTTGCGCGCAGCGCCACCATCTCGATGGCGCGCACCGGCTGGACGAATTCGCGGATGATGCGCTGGGCGTCGCGTACCCGCAGCGCGTCCGGATCATAGCCATTGATGCAACTGGCCACCTGGGCCAGGCTGGCAGGGAAGGCGGGTTGCTCGAGCCCGCGCAGCTCGTCGAGCGTGTTGATGTTGCGGAAGGCGTCGGCATCGTCGAACACGACCTCGACGGCGTTCACGTCGCGCAACCAGCCCTCGACGCTGCGACCGCCGGCCGCGAGATAGGCCGACAAAGAAGCCAGCCGGTCAGCGCGCACCAGGCAAAACACCGGATGCGACTGGACCCGCTCGCCTGCATCATGCGTCGCGGCGTAGGCCACGTCCGCACCGTGCTCCTGCAGCGCAGCGAACAGGCGTGCAGCTAAGTCAAGCGGCAGGAACGGCGAATCGCACGGCACCGTTAGCAGATGTGGTGTGGCGCAGTGCCGCAGGCCCGTCTCGAGCCCGGCCAGCGGGCCCGGAAAATCCGCCATCTCGTCGCTCAGCACGGGCGCACCAAATGCGCGGTAGGTGTCGAGATTGCGGTTGGCGCTGATCGCCAGCGGCCCGACCTGCGGCCGCAGCCGCGCAAGTACGTGCTCGACCATCGTGCTGGAACGGAACGGCTGCAAGCCCTTGTCCACATTGCCCATGCGCGAGCCGCGTCCGCCCGCCAGAACCAATCCGCTGATCAAGCCTGCTTGCATTTTTAATTAGCCACCGATATACGACATTTCAACCCGACGTGGCCCGTCCAGCTGGCCCATGCCGGTTTCGGCCGAGCGGGTTTCGGAATAGCGGTCGGCCCGCCCACGCCACAGTTGCGCGATGGCGCCACTGAGTGCCAGGTCGTCATGCCCTTCGCGCAGCAGCGCGCGCATATCGTGGCCGCGCGTGGCAAACAGGCAGGTATACAGTTTGCCTTCGGTCGACAGGCGCAGGCGGCTGCAGTCGCCGCAGAACGCTTGCGTAACGCTGGAAATCACGCCGATTTCACCGTCGCCGTCGAGATAGCGCCAGCGCGATGCGGTCTCGCCGCTGTAGTTGGCGGCCACCGGCACCAGCGGCAGCTCGGCCGAGATACGGCGCACCACGTCGCCCGACGGCACGACGTCGCGCATGTCCCAGCCGTTCGATGCGCCTACATCCATGAATTCGATGAAGCGCAGGATCGTGGGCGAGCCCTTGAAGTGGCGCGCCATCGGCAGGATCTGGTCGACATTGGTGCCGCCCTTGACGACCATATTCACCTTGACCGGGCCCAAGCCCACCGCATGCGCGGTGTCGATCCCGTGCAGCACGTCGGCCACCGAAAAATCGACATCGTTCATGCTGCGGAACACGCCATCGTCGAGCGCGTCGAGCGACACCGTGACGCGGTCCAGGCCCGCGTCCTTCAGGGCTTGCGCCTTGCGCGCCAGGATCGAGCCATTGGTCGTCAGGGTGAGGTCGAGCGGGCGTCCACTGGGCGTAGGAAGCGCACGCAGCATGCCGACCAGGCGTTCGAGATTCTTGCGCAGCAGCGGCTCGCCGCCCGTCAGGCGCAGCTTTTCGACGCCGTGCGCGACAAACAGGCGCGCCACGCGCGTGATCTCTTCGAACGACAGCAGGTCGCCGTGCGGCAGGTATTGGTAATCCTTGTCGAACACTTCCTTCGGCATGCAATACACGCAGCGGAAATTGCAGCGGTCAGTGACGGAAATGCGCAAGTCGTGCAGCGGCCGGCCGAGCGCGTCGCTCAGCAGGCCCGTAGGTGCTTCCGGCACGGCCGGGACCCGCAGCTTCGATGAGCGCAGGTCATTGATAAGGATGATTTTTTCAGCCATTCCAATACGATAGCATGCGCCCGGGAATACTGCCGGGCGCGCTGCTGCATGGGGAGGAGGGATGGGGTCCGGCGTACGTTTTTCCCCTGCTTGAGCGAGGGGCGACGTACGCCGGATGTACTACGTATTGCTTACTGACGGCTGGTATCGACCTGCACCAGCGGCTCGTCGACCGGCACGACGACCGGCTTGCGGGCACGGCCAACGCGCACCGGCGTGGCCGCCTGTGCTGCTGCGGCCTGGGCGGCGCGCAGCTTTTCAGGGTCGGTTGCGGCCAGTTGCAGGCCGGCTTCGGCCAGCATGTCGTCCAGCTTCGGCGCCGGGGTTGCAGCCACTGGCGCGGGCGCCGTGGTTACTTCCGCTGCTGCCACCGGTGCGGGCTCGACTGCCACGGCAGTCACGGGCTCGACAACCGGCGCAGGCGCAACTTCCACCACTGGCGCTGGCTCGACCGGCGCAGGCGCAGGTGCAGGCGCTGGTGCAGTCTCGGCCACGACCGGCTCAGCAGCAGCCTGTTCAGCTTCCACCGATGCCGCCGTCGGGAACATGACCGGTTCGGTCGTTGCCGGTACTGGTGCCGACACCGCTGCCGGCGCCCCCATCGATGCTGCTGTCGGGAAGTTGACTGGCTCGACGTTGGCAGGTGCCGCCTCGGCCGTCGGTGCCGCCATCGATGCCGACGTCGGGAACATATTGCCTTCGACTGGTGCCGCATCGGCCACCACCGGCGCTGCCGCTGGTGCCGGGGCTGCTGCTGGCGATTGCGCCTCAACATCCCTGGCAGCGATCGATGCCGCGGTCGGGAACGGCCATGGCGCTTGCGCCGGCTTGGCTTTGGCAGCGCGCGCTGCTGCGGCAACCTTGGCCACTTCTTCGTCCGCTACCGGCGCGAACGCTGGTGCGTCTTCGTTGCCTTCGCCGCCTTCGCCTTCGATCTGGTCACGATCGCGACGGTTGCGGTTACGGCCACCGCGACGACGACGACGGCGTGGCTCGTCGCCATCCATCTCGACTTCTTCGCCATCCGGGCCGATCGTGGTCACCGATTTGATGACTTGCTGGACCACTTCCTGGCTGCCTTCCGGACCGGTGGTGGTCACGGCGACGGTGGTGTTCGACACCACCTGGCTGACATTGATTTCATCGAGCTTGGCTTCGATGACCTGGGTGGTGCGTTCCGTACGCTCGGTGCGCTCGCGTGGCTGGCGTGGCTGACGTTCCTTGCGCTCGGCGCCGCGTTCGGCACGGTCGGCACGCTCAGGACGCTCGGCGCCGTCGACGCGTGGCGCAGCATCGGCCGGCTCGCGTGGCTCACGCGGCTCGCGGCCTTCGCGCGGTGGACGTGGCGGGCGCGGTGGGCGTGGTGGACGCGCTTCGGCGTCCGGGCCCTTGGCCAGCTCTTCGCCCGGTGCGCCAGTCTTGGCAACCGGCTCGCGCTCTTCACGCTCACGGCCTGGTTTGCCAGCTGGACGGCCACCGGTGCGGCCATTCTTGTTGCGGTTGTTGCGGTCGCGCTCGGCCTGGGCAGGGGCAGCAACGGGAACTTCGACCAGCACGGCCGGTGCGGCGCCTTTCGGTTCCGGCTTGCCGAAGAAGAAATTGCGCAGTTTGGCGAAGAAACCTTCTTCTTCCACCGGCGCAGGCACGGGCACCGCCACAGCAGGGGCGACGGCGGGCTTGGCTGGCTTGGCCGCTTCGCTGCGGTCGACCAGCGGGGCAGGCTGGGCCGGCGTGATCGTCTTGACAACGGCTTCCTGGCGCGGCTTGGCTTCTTCTTTCTGGCGTTTCGCGTAAGCCATGTCGGTATCGGCCGACTCGGCCATCGCGTAGCTGGCGTGCGCGTCTTCGAGGCGCGGATCGTCGTGCTTGATACGCTCGAGCTTGTAGTGCGGGGTGTCCAGATGCTTGTTCGGGATCAGGATCACGGTGATGCGATGGCGGTTTTCGATCTTGAGCACTTCGCCGCGCTTTTCGTTCAGCAGGAAAGCGGCGACATCGACGGGCACCTGCACGTGGATGGCGGCCGAATTTTCCTTCATCGCCTCTTCCTGGATGATGCGCAGGACTTGCAGGGCCGACGATTCGGTATCGCGGATGTGGCCGGTGCCCGAGCAGCGCGGGCAGGTCACGTGGGAGCCTTCGGACAGCGACGGACGCAGGCGCTGACGCGACAGTTCCATCAGGCCGAAACGCGAAATCTTGCCCATCTGGACGCGTGCGCGGTCATGGTGCAGCGCGTCCTTCAGGCGCTGTTCGACCTCGCGCTGGTTCTTGGCCACTTCCATGTCGATGAAGTCGATCACGATCAGGCCGCCCAGGTCGCGCAGGCGCAACTGGCGCGCCACTTCGTCAGCTGCTTCGCAGTTGGTGTTGAAAGCGGTCGTTTCGATGTCCGAGCCGCGTGTGGCGCGGGCCGAGTTGACGTCGATCGAGACCAGTGCTTCGGTGTGGTCGATCACGATGGCGCCGCCCGATGGCAGCGGCACGGTGCGCGCGTAGGCGGTTTCGATCTGGTGTTCGATCTGGAAACGCGAGAACAGCGGCACGTCGTCGCTGTAACGCTTCACGCGGTGCGCCATGTCGGGCATCACGTGGCTCATGAACTGCTGGGCCTGCTCATAGATTTCGTCGGTGTCGATCAGCACTTCGCCGATGTCCGGCTGGAAGTAATCGCGGATCGCGCGGATGACGAGCGACGATTCCTGATAGATCAGGAACGCGCCGTTGGACGACTTGCCTGCGCCTTCGATCGCGCGCCACAGCTGCATCAGGTAGTTCAGGTCCCACTGCAGCTCTTCGACATTGCGGCCGATGCCGGCAGTGCGGGCAATCACCGACATGCCTTGCGGCAGGTCGAGCTTGTCCATCGTTTCGCGCAGTTCCTGGCGTTCTTCGCCTTCGACACGGCGCGATACACCACCGCCGCGCGGGTTGTTCGGCATCAGGACGAGGTAGCGGCCGGCCAGCGAGATGAACGAGGTCAGGGCAGCGCCCTTGTTGCCGCGTTCTTCTTTTTCGACCTGGACCATGATTTCCTGGCCTTCGCGCAGTGCTTCCTTGATGGAGCAGTTGCGCACGTCGACACCTTCACGGAAATACGTGCGGGCGACTTCTTTGAAGGGGAGGAAACCGTGGCGGTCTTCGCCGTAGCTGACGAAGCAGGCTTCGAGGGAGGGTTCGATGCGGGTGATGACACCCTTGTAGATATTCGACTTGCGCTGTTCGCGACCGGCAGTCTCGATATCGATGTCGATCAGCTTCTGGCCATCGACAATAGCGACGCGCAGCTCTTCTTGCTGCGTCGCGTTAAACAACATGCGTTTCATTTTTAGTACTCCGTGACCCGGGGGCCGTGTGAAGGCCGCCCTCGCGGGCGGCGCAGCTACAGGGATGTATGCGGGGACGGGTGACAGGAGGGGGTATGCCCGGGCGTGCGGTACAGCAAAGTAATTTCGCTGCCGCAACGGGGCGCTGTGGGGCCGAACGTCATTGTCTAAACACGCCGCAACTTTTGTTCGTTACCTGCCACCACATTGGGGTTGGCACAGCAACGAACAAGGGAGGGTGTGCCACAGCCAGCCGACCCTGGGCGCCAGCAACCGACCGGCCTGGAGGCGAAGAGACAGCCTTGCTCAAGCGGTGTGGATGCTGCAGCAGCGGGGTCAGCGAAAACGACAAGCGTTATCGACACCATCAACCGGCAAGCACTTTGTTAAGGATGCTTGCTGGTACTTATCCTTAAGAATCCTGACAATCCAATCCGGCATCATTGCGCGCAATCCGATTACAAATCGGTTGCAACCTTGATTGGCGCAAGGATGTGCGTACACGTTCTTTCCATCGAATTTGCATTTGGCGGGGCCGATGGGGCGTGCCCCAGTGTAAAATTTCATTTTAATTCTTACACCAGCAGAGGTTTGACCGCCGCCTGTCGATTATATATTCAAAATGAAGGACTTAGAGAGAATTTCTGGGAAGACAGACCGAATGGCAATGCAGAACGATAGTGTCCCCCCTTCATCCCCCGCAGCACTGCAAGCGCAGTTCGTGACAATCGACGAAGAAGAAGCCGGCCAGCGCATCGACAACTACCTGTTGCGTGTCTGTAAAGGTGTACCGAAGAGCCATATCTACCGCATCCTTCGCTCCGGTGAAGTGCGTGTCAACAAGGGTCGCATCGACCAGTTGTACCGTCTGGTTGCTGGCGATACCGTCCGTATTCCACCCATCCGCATCGCCGAAAAATCGGCCGAGCACGCCGCGCCCGGCGCCGAATTCGCCGTGGTCTACGAAGACGCGCATCTGCTCGTGATCGACAAGCCCTGCGGCGTGGCCGTGCACGGCGGTTCCGGCGTGTCGTATGGCGTGATCGAACAATTGCGCGCCGCGCGCCCGCAAGCGAAGTTCCTCGAACTGGTGCACCGGCTAGACCGCGAAACCTCGGGTCTCTTGTTGATCGGCAAGAAGCGCAGCGCGCTGACGCACCTGCATGACCAGATGCGCGAAGGCACGACCGACAAGCGTTACTATGCGGCGGTAAAAGGCGACTGGGTCAACAAGCGCCAGCACATCCGCTTGCCGCTGCATAAATACACGAGCGCGGAAGGCGAGAAGCGCGTGCTGGTCCAGGCTGGCGGCCAGGAAGCGCACACGATTTTCAGTTTGTTAAAAAAATGGCACAATTTCGCCTTGCTTGAAGCCGAGCTCAAAACGGGCCGCACGCACCAGATCCGGGTGCACCTGGCCTCGTCGGGCTTTCCGATCCTGGGCGACGAAAAGTACGGTGATTTCGCGTTCAACAAGCAATTGCACAAGGCGACCGACAGCCGTGGCGCGCTCAAGCGCATGTTCCTTCACGCGCACCAGATCACGTTCACGCACCCGGATTCGGGCGAGCGCATGACCTTGCGCGCGCCGATGCCGGGCGAGTGTGAGCGCTTCCTGACCAGTCTGGGCGCCCCGGTGTAAGACCGCCTGGCGCCGAGCAACCACATCGCGCAAGTACCGATGCGCACCAATAAAAAACAACAGGGGACCGGCGGCCTGGCCGCCACTAATTATGGCTAGAAAACAATTCGACCTGATCGTCTTCGATTGGGACGGCACCTTGATGGACAGTACCGCCGCCATCGTCAAGTGCATCCAGGCGGCGGCGCGCGACCTGGGCTTGCCCGTGCCCACCGATTCGTCGGCGGCGCACGTCATCGGCCTTGGCCTGGCCGAAGCGATGCAGGCGGTGATGCCCGACATCCAGCCAGCGCTGTATCCGCGCATGGTCGAGCGTTACCGCTATCACTTTCTGACCAAGGACCATCAGCTGGTGCTGTTCAAGGGCGTGCCCGAGATGCTCAATGAGCTTTCCAGCGAAGGCTATTTCCTGGCCGTGGCCACCGGCAAGAGCCGCGTCGGTCTGAACCGCGCGCTGAATGCGACGGGGCTACTGTCGATCTTTGACGCGACCCGTTGCGCCGATGAGACATTCTCCAAGCCGCATCCGGCGATGCTGCAAGAACTCACGCGCGAGCTCGGCCAGGATTTGCGCCGCACGGTGATGATCGGCGACACCACGCACGACCTGCAGATGGCCACCAATGCCGGCGCGGCCGGGGTTGCGGTCGAGTTTGGCGCACATCCGGTCAGCCAGCTCCACGCGTGCCAGCCATTGTTCTCTGCCAGAAACATCCCGGAGCTGCATGCCTGGCTGCTCGAGCACGCCTGAGGCCGGGGAAATGGCGGGCCAGCGGCGAACGCTTGGTCTTGCCGACCGTACGCGCGAGCGCTGGCACGATATACTGATTGCCGCACGAACAGTCCCGCGCGTGACGCGCGGGGATAGCGTTTCGTCGTCCACCTTCCCGACTTTATGAGTGACCATACGAGCATTGACCAACCTGGCGACAGCCGGCTCGCGTCGAATCCGACGATGAGCAACTGGGAGCGCGACACGCTCGAGAAACTGGTATTTGCCACCGTCCAGGAACGGCGCTCCGCGCGCCGCTGGAGCATCTTCTTCAAGCTCGGCTTCCTGATCGTGGCGCTACTGGCCCTGTGGGCCTACTACGACTTCAACTTCGCCAGCGGCGACACCGAAAACCTCGGCCGCCACACGGCGCTGATCGAAATCAACGGTGAAATCGAATCCGAAGGCAGTGGCGCGGCCGACACCGTGATCCCGTCGCTGAACAAGGCGTTTTCCGATCCAGGCTCGGCCGCCGTCGTGCTGCGCATCGACAGCCCGGGCGGCAGCCCGGTGCAGGCCGGCATCATCGTCGATGAAATCCAGCGCCTCAAGCGCGGCTATCCCGACAAACCGCTGTATGTCGTGGTCGACGAGATCTGCGCCTCGGGTGGCTACTACATCGCCTCGGCCGCTGACCGCATCTACGTCAACAAGGCCTCGATCGTCGGCTCGGTCGGCGTGCTGATGGACAGCTTCGGCTTTACCGGCACGATGGAAAAGCTGGGTGTCGAGCGCCGTCTGCTGACCGCTGGCGAGAACAAGGGTTTCCTGGATCCGTTCAGCCCCCAATCGGAAAAGCACCGCGAACACGCCCAGGCCATGCTCAACGAAATCCACCAGCAATTCATTTCGGTGGTACGTGCCGGGCGCGGCAAGCGCCTGAAAGAAACACCCGAGACATTCTCGGGCCTGTACTGGACCGGTGCGCGCGCCGTCGACATGGGCCTGGCCGATGCCTTCGGCACGGTCGACACGGTGGCGCGTGACATCGTCAAGGCCGAAGACATCGTCGACTACACGGCGCACGAAGGCTTGCCGGAGCGCGTGCTGAAGAAATTTGGTGCGTCAGTGGGAGAAAGCGCCGTCAGGGCGGCGTACCACAGCGCCGTCCCCAAATTGCGCTAAGCATTTTGTTCTTGAAACCTGACGATGTGCGGCTATAGTAAAACGGTGGCCGACGCTGCAGTGGATGGGTTGACATGCTTGTCGATCGATCCCGGACGGCGGACGCTGGCGACCGCACTGCGGTGCGGTTTTCGAGAGAATTGTCATTCCTCGCGGTAGGACTGTCCCGGACGGGCGCATGCGCGCGGCGGGATTGGAAACGACGGCCCAGGCCGTCGTTTTCTTTTGGTCGAGCCGTGATGCATGGACGTAGGGTGGGCGGGTCTTCCCGCCCACCCTACGTCTGCCGACTGGGCGACCGTTGTTTTCTCTTTGATGGAACAGGGAAGTGCGGCTGGCGCGGGCTTTGTCAGCCTCTGTCGTGCCAGCCGTCGTTGACGGGTGCTGTCTGTGGCGATGCCGTGAGGGGGCTGCCGATATCAGGTCATACTGCCGCGCTGGCGGCATCGTCATCGCGGCCGGTGCAGCGTGACGGGTGATGCAGATGGCTGTCGTTGCATTGGTCAGTCAGATCATCATTGACCTGAGGCGTCAGGGGCGGGATCAGGCGCGGCGGGTGCCACATGGTTGGCTGGCGCAGTGGCGGCAAATCGTCATGCTGGGAAAAGCCGCCGCGCTCGAGCCAATCCTGATGGGCGCTGCCGACACGCGCAAACCACGCCGTGCGCAGACCGAACCGGTCATCCTGCGGCAGGGGGCTGGTGCCACTGCACCAGCGTGCCAACGCTGTCAGCGTGGGAAACAGCGCCGCGTGAGCACGCGCAACCCGCTGGCGCGCGCAGTGCACTTCATGCGGGGAGAGCTTGTCGTAACAGAGGTCGAGATCATCGTTCACGTTCGTTCCTGTTCTCTGGCGGAATTGCACCTTGATGTATGGCAAAGAACCATCAGGGTCGTCAGGCGGATTCCTAACATGTTGAAGTCTATCAATAAGAATTTCTTCAGACTTGACGCTGCTCAAATGAATCGCGGCATGCAAGTTGACTAAAAAACATTGCTCTAATTGTCAGTCTGTCCGCGGTGGACCGCTTCTGGTAAAGTCTCGCCCCATGAGTAAACTGTCCCTAGACCGCATCCTGCAATCGCAGGGATTCGGCACCCGCAAATACTGCCGCGCCCTGATCGAGGATGGCGATGTTGCCGTCAACGGCGAGGTGGCCGACAACTTCAAGGCCACATTCGAGACCGATGGCCTCGTCCTGACCGTGTTCGACGAAGAATGGGCTTACCGCGAGCGCGTCTATATTGCGCTGTACAAGCCGGCCAACTTCGAGTGCTCGCGCAAACCGAGCCACCATCCGGGCGTGCTGACCCTGTTGCCAGAACAATTTACCTGGCGCGATGTGCAGCCGGTCGGCCGTCTCGATCACGATACGACCGGTCTGCTCCTGATGTCGGACGACGGCCCGTTCATCCACGCGCAAAGCTCGCCCAAGCGCCACGTGCCAAAGGTGTATCACGCGAGCACGGCCGAACCGGTGACGGACGAACTCGTCGAAAAACTGCTCGCCGGCGTGCAACTGCACGACGAGCCAGCGCCATTGAAGGCGGTCTCGTGCGTCAAGCTGGACGAGCGGGCCATCGAGATCGTGCTGGAGCAGGGCAAATACCACCAGGTCAAGCGCATGCTGGCGGCTGCCGAGAATCACTGCAGCGCGCTGCACCGGGCCCAGATCGGCGGCTTGACGCTGGCCGCGCTGGGACTGGCCGAAGGCGAGTGGTGCTTCCTCGATCAGGCGCAGCTCGACCTGCTCGTACCGGCCTGACATACCACATCCGCATGCTGTTGTGGAAATTTCACAACGGAACATGCTTAACCACAATATTCGTGCGACATCGTCAGCCAAATTCCGCGACACTCCGTTCCGACGGCGTCCGGGCACCGGTTGTCGCACGAATGAATTTTCCAGAAAAATAACCATGTACGCATACCGACCGAGCCTCTCCCATTCTCTCGCCCTGATTCCATTGCTGCTGGCGCTGCCAGTCATGGCACAGAGCCAGCCGGCCACCCTGGCCGAATGCACCCCGATCGTCGACAGCGCCCAGCGCCTCGCCTGCTTCGACCGCGTTGCGAGCACCGGCAGCCCAACCGCCGCATCGGCCCCGTCCGTCGCGCCGGCTGTCGCCGCCCAGAGCGCGTTCGACGCACCGCTGAACAGTGCCGTTGACCATACCGCCACCGTCGATCCGACCGTCCAGGCCGCCGCTGAATACACGCTGAGCAGCCACTGGGAACTCGATCCTCGCGACAAGCGCGGCGCGTTCAAGTTCCGTCCGCACCACCCGAACTATCTGATCGCCACCCGTACCCATCGGCCGAACGAAGCGCCGTACGAGGACTTCCTGGCGACCGATCCGGATGCCGAAGGCTTGTCGAAGGCCGAACTGGAATTCCAGCTCAGCGTGAAGATGAAACTGGTCGAAACCCTGTTCGAGCAACCGATCGACGTCTGGTTCGGCTACACCCAGAATTCGTTCTGGCAAGCTGCCAACCACAAGGCATCGAGCCCGTTCCGCGAAACCAATTACCAGCCGGAGATCATGGCAGTCATGCCACTGGACTTCGCCCTGGCCGGCATCAATGTGCGTTTCCTGAACCTGGGCTTCGTGCACCAGTCGAACGGCCAGTCGTCGAGCCTGTCGCGCAGCTGGAACCGCTACTACGCCCAGGTGGGCCTGGAACGTGGTCCGCTGACCATGACCGCCAAGCTCTGGAAGCGCGTCAATGAATCGCTGGAAGACGACAACAACCCGGACATCACCGATTACATGGGCCGCTTCGAGCTGGCCGGCAATTACCGCATGGGTAGTGGCCATGAAATTTCGGCTCTCGTGCGCCGCAACTTCAGCACCGACAAGGGTGCAGTCCAGGTCGGTTGGGCATTCCCGCTGGTCGGCCCGATCAAGGGCTATGTCAATGCGTTCGCCGGCTATGGCCAGAGCATGATCGACTACAACTACTTCCAGCGCAGCCTGGGCGTCGGTGTCATCGTCAAGTATTGATTGCTTCACACCTGCCGTACCGTAGAATGGCGGGCTTGATGCTTCGAGCCCGCCCATGAAACTTGCCTCGCTGGACGACGGCACCCGCGACGGCCAACTGGCCGTGGTGTCGCGCGACCTGTCCACTGCCCACATTGCTGACGGCATCGCGCCGAGTTTGCGCGCCGCGCTCGATGACTGGGCCTTCATTGCCCCGCAACTCGATGCACTGTACCGCCAACTGAATGACGGCAAGGGCGACGCCAGGACGCGCCGCGCATTCGACTTCGACCCCACCCGTTGCATGGCGCCATTGCCGCGCGCCAGTACCCGCGTGAGCGGCGCAACCTATCTGCACCATCACGACCTGGAACAGCGTGCGCTTGGCAGCAGCATTCCAGCCACATGGCGCGACGCGCCGCAGTTGCGCCAGGCTGCGGGCGATGGTCTGCTCGGTCCTATGCAGGATCTGGTGCTGGCGCGCGAAGAATGGGGCATCGACTTTGGGGCCGAACTGGCCATCGTCAGTGGCGACCTGCGCCAGGGTGCGACGCCCGATGCGGCGCTGGGCCAGATTCGTCTGTTATTGCTTGCCAATGACATCACGCTGCGCAACCTGGTGCCGGATGCACTGGCGGCGGGCTTCGGTCTGCTGCAGGCCAAACCGGCCACTGCGTTTGCGCCAGTGGCGGTCACGCCGGATGAACTGGGCGAGGCCTGGGCGGCCGCGAAAGCCGCGCTGCCGCTGCGCGTGCGCGTCAATGGCAATCCGGTCGGCACCCTCGACGCCGGCGAGGACATGACGTTCAATTTTGCCCAGCTGTTGTCGGCGCTGGCAATGACGCGACCGGTCACGGCCGGGACGATCGTGGGCTCGGGCGTCGTGTCGAATCGGGTGACCCGGCGCCACACGCCGGGCTACGCCAGCATTGCCGAGGCGCGCTGGTTAGAGCTGGCCGCTGGCGACGACGCGGTCACGCCGTTCATGCGCTTTGGCGATACGGTGCGCATCGAGATGCTTGACGCGCATGGCAAATCGCTGTTCGGTGCGATCGAGCAAACGCTCAAGGCTGTGGCGTCCTGAGGCCGGGTGCGTCCCAGAATCCATCGCCATCCGGCACGTCGCGCAGATTGACCTGTACCGGCCGGCTGATCCGGCGCAGCGCATCGGCGCGCACCAGTCGCCCGTCCGGTTCGTGCAGCCGGTACCAGAGAACCGCCACGCCGGACAAGGCCAGCCGCTCGCCCGTGAACAGGTGATCGCGCTGTACCGCAAGACCTTCCAGGCGCAGGTCGACATCGAGCACCAGTGCGCCGGCGCTGCGCTCGGCCTGGCCGAGATAGCGCGCCGTTATAAACAGCGGGCTCTTGTCACTGGCTTCGCCGGCGCGCAGCGAATCGATGAAGCTGTCGGCCGCCTTGAGCGCTGCCATCGCAGCGGCCGCGATGGCGGCCAGCGTTTTCTTGTGCTCGCCCTTGGCGGTCGCGGCCAGCGCTTCAAGGACCTCGATGTGCCGCGCGAGTGCAGCGCGTTCGAGACCCACCAGCCGCACCCGTTCCAGCAGGGCTGCGTGGCGCGTGACATCGAGTTCGCCCATATAGCCGCCGCTCAGGCCAGCCAGGCGGGCAGGGCAGCTGCGCGCCATGGCGCTGGAAAACAGCGCACGGGCGCCGTCGCCGTAGGCAGTGCCGGCCAGCGTGGTGTCGGTTTTGAACAAACTGGCCAGATCGGCGCCGGCGCGCAGCAGCATCGCCGGCGCCGTCAGCCAGGCAAGTAGTGGGGCGCTGTTTTGGCGAGCCGCAGGTGGCGTGTTGGCCTCGATGTAGCGCTGCAGCTCGGCGTTGTGCGCGGCCAGTTCGTGCGCCTGCCGCATCAGTGCGGCGTCAACGGTGCGCGCGACCACGATGCCCTGGCTGACGAGCGGGTCATACAGGATGACGAGCCGCTCGGGCGGCAGGATCCGGCATAGCTCGGCTGCCAGTTCCAGCGTCAGGTCGACTGCGCGCACCAGGCCGGCGGCGCCGAACCCGTGGGTGTCGACACTGCCGCTGAGGGCCCTGGTCTGGGCTGGTGGCAGGCGTGCCAGCAGTTCGGCGCGCTCGGCTTCGGCAATTGCTTGCCGCGCCTGGGCTTCCTGCAAGCGCGCGCGGGCTTCGCTCAGGTCGGAAGATGCGGCGGTCTGGGCAGATGCATTGGCAGAATGGATGGCGCCCAGACATAACATGAGGATCGAATAGAACGCTCGTGCGGTTGAATATCGTCGCGTCATGATTCGCCCCAATTGGGTAATAAGAAATAAAACTATCTAAATATCACTGGGGAAAAGTGTAACAATTTGTGGAGAAATGGTAGGAGAAGTATCTGTACTATTGATTGTTGCAGCGCAACGTACCTAAAATCGTTTAATAAGTCGTTCCCAATCAAGGGCTTGCATGACAATGCTCATAATGTGTGAGATTGCGCGAGAAACCCTTCGTCAACACGATTGGGAGGAAAACGACCCGAAATGCGATAGAATTGACGAGTTAACCAAGTGGTTCTATGAGTATTTATAACCTGCCAGTAGCCGGCCTCGAAATCGGCTTCGCCACATCGCTGATCGTATCGCTCCTGCTCGTGCTTACCACACGCTGGCATGGCCGCTACTCGCTTGATGCAACGCGTGGCGTGCAGAAATTCCATATCACCCCAACCCCGCGTATCGGCGGCGCCGCGATCATGACCGGCCTGTGGCTGGCGCTAGGTGTGTTGCCACCGGCGCAGCGCGATCTGTTGCTGCCAGTTCTCATTGCCTCGCTGCCAGCCTTTGTCTTTGGCCTGGCCGAAGACCTGACCCGTACCGTTTCCGTGCGTACCCGCCTGCTGGCCACCATCGGCAGCGGCGTCGTGTGCTGGTGCCTCACGGGCGTGAGCTTGCAGCATACGGGCCTGCCGCTGCTTGACGACATGCTCGCCTGGCTGCCGTTCTCGGTGCTGTTTACCGCGTTCGCAGTGGGTGGCGTGGCCAATGCCGTCAACATCATCGATGGCTTCAATGGCCTGGCCAGCGGCACCGTTGTTATTGGCCTGGGCACCCTGGGCCTGATCGCTCACGGCGCTGGCGATGTTCACTTGGCGCAGTTGTGTTTCGTGATCTGCGCCGTGACCGCCGGCTTTTTCGTCGTCAATTTCCCGTTGGGCAAGCTGTTCCTTGGGGATGGCGGCGCTTACCTGCTTGGCTTCCTGCTGGCCTGGTTGTCGGTCATGCTGGTCTACCGCAATCCGTCGGTCTCGGCCTGGGCGCCACTGCTCGCCTGTGCCTACCCGGTATTCGAAACCGTCTTCACGATCATGCGTCGCCTGTGGTGCCGCCGCCATCCGGGTCATCCGGACAGCTGGCACCTGCACAGCCTGGTCAAGACGGCGATCACGGCGCGCTACCTGCGCATGCTGCCGCCGCCGCTGCGCAATGCCTTCGTCTCGCCGGTCTCGTGGGGCATTGCCCTGGTGCCGGCTGCGCTGGCTGTCAACTATGCCGGCGAGCCAGACGTGCTGGTGCAGGGCGCATTGGCCAGTTTCGCGCTGTATCTCGGTGTGTACGCGCTGGTCGTGTCGGCCTGGCGTGCCCGTCGCCGCCATGCGCCGGTTGTGATGCCGGTCATCATGCCGGTCGCGGCCGCGCCGTTGACGCCGAAGGCAGCCACCGTCGTCATCAAACCGCTCATCACGACCAGCAACACTGGCCAGGGCGCCACGGCAGGACTGGTCGCTGCGCGTGTCGCCAATCCATCTGCCAATCAGCCAGGCAGCTTGTCGGATCACGTTCACCAGCAAACGGCGCCGGTCCTCGCGCGCCGGCGCATGTAATTCCACGCAGACCGCACCCTGCGGTCTGCCGTCTGCAGGAGCCGCCCTTGAACTGGGGCGGGTTTCCCCGCTTGTTCTCGATCTGTCCGCACAGCAATTTCGGCGATAATCTCGCTCGCGCGATACAAAGGCGCAGATAAGATATTGCATGGCAATCGAGCGGGGGCACCATGTCGGAAGATAGCGACGCAGAAAAGACCGAAGACGCCTCGCCCAGAAAGATCGAGAAAGCGCGCGAAGAAGGCGACGTTCCCCGATCGCGCGAGCTGGCGACGTTCACTGTCCTGATGACGGCCGGTGCCTGCCTGTGGGCATTTGGCGGCATGCTCGTCGGCAGGCTGGCGACCTCGCTGAAGTCTGGCCTCACGCTCGACCGCGAACAGATCTTCAATCCCAATATCCTGCTCGAACGCATTCTCAACGACATCGTCAGCGTCCTGCTGGCCTGCCTGCCGATCGCCGGCGCCGTCATGCTCATCGCCCTGATCTCGCCGATGCTGATCGGTGGCTGGCTGTTTTCGTCGAAGGCATTCATGCCCAACTTCGGCAAGCTCAACCCTATGAAGGGTATCGGCAACATGTTCTCCAAGAACGCGCTGGTCGAGTTATTCAAGGCCATCATCAAGACGATCATCATCGGCGTCGTGGCCTGGATCGTCGTCAGCGGTCAGAAGGAGGCGATGCTGGGCCTGGCGGTCGAGCCGCTCAATGAAAGCAGCGCCCACGTTGGCGACATGATCGGCCGCTCGTTCCTGTTCATCACCGGCGCGCTGGGGGTGATTGCCCTCATCGATGGGCCGTATCAGTTGTGGCATTGGAAAGACAAACTGAAAATGACGCGCCAGGAAATGATCCAGGAATCGAAGGAATCGGACGGCAATCCTCAGATTAAGGGGAAGATTCGGCAGATGCAGCGCGAAATGGCCCGGGGCCGGATGATGCAAAATGTCCCTACTGCTGATGTGATCGTCACCAACCCGACGCATTATGCAGTCGCACTGAAGTATGCGGATGGCAAGGGAGCACCGCGGGTGGTGGCCAAGGGCGTCGATGATGTCGCGGCCAAGATCCGCGAAATGGGGGCCGAGAACAAGGTGCCGATGCTCGAAGCCCCGGCCCTGGCCCGCGCCCTGTTCAAGCACACCGAGATCGATGAAGAGATTCCGGAAAAGCTGTACTCGGCGGTGGCGGAAGTGCTGGCCTACGTGTACCAGCTGCGGGCATACAAGAAGGGCGAGGGCGACTACCCGGATCGCCCGACCAGGTTGAAAGTACCTGCCGAGATGGACCCGCTGAACCCGGCTTCGCAACAGCGACCGGCACCCGATAATGGAGCAACTGAATGACCAACAGCATGAAACTGCCAGCCTGGATGCGCGGCCTTGGAGCACAAGGCGGCAAGGCGGCAGCCCCGATCCTGATCATCATGCTGTTGGCGATGATGATCTTGCCGTTGCCGGCGTTCGTGCTGGACGTGTTTTTCAGTTTCAATATCGCGCTGTCGATCATCGTACTGCTGACCGCGCTGTACACGGTCAAGCCACTTGATTTTCTGGCCTTCCCGGCCATCCTGCTGGTTTCGACGATGCTGCGCCTGGCGCTGAACGTCGCTTCGACCCGTATCGTCCTGACCGAAGGCCACACCGGCGGCGCCGCTGCCGGCAAGGTCATCGAGGCCTTCGGCCACTTTCTGATCGGCGGTAACTACACCGTCGGTATCGTCGTCTTCGTCATTCTGACCATCATCAACTTCTCGGTCGTGACCAAGGGCGCGGGCCGTATTGCCGAAGTTGGCGCACGCTTTGCGCTGGACGCAATGCCCGGCAAGCAGATGGCGATCGATGCCGACCTGAACGCCGGCCTGATCGGCGAAGACGAAGCGCGCAAGCGCCGCCAGGAAGTCTCGCAAGAGGCTGAATTCTATGGCGCGATGGACGGTGCCTCGAAGTACGTGAAGGGTGACGCTGTCGCCGGCATCATGATTACCGTGATCAACATCATCGGCGGCCTGATCGTCGGCGTCGTGATGCACGACCTGGCCATTGGCGAAGCGACCAAGATCTACACGCTGCTGGCCATCGGTGACGGCCTGGTGGCACAGATTCCATCGCTGATCATCTCGATCGCGGCCGGTATGGTGGTCTCGCGCGTGGCCAACGATGAAGACGTCAGCTCGCAGCTGACCACGCAGCTGTTCGCGCGCCCTGAATCGCTGTACATCACTGCCGCCATCATCGGCGGTCTGGGCATGATCCCGGGCATGCCGAACTTCGTGTTCCTGCTGCTGGCCGGCTCGCTTGCTGCCGGTGGCTACTTCATCTCGAAGCGCAGGAAAGAGGCGCCGGCCGCGGCAGAAGCCGCCGCCGTGGCCGATGCCGCCGCTGCAGCCCGCACGGCCCCGGCCGAAAGCGAAGAAGCGACCTGGCAAGACGTGATGCCGGTCGATACGCTGGGTCTGGAAGTGGGCTACCGCCTGATTCCGCTGGTCGACAAGAATCAGGGCGGCGAGCTGCTCAAGCGCATCAAGGGCATCCGCAAGAAATTCGCGCAAGAAGTGGGTTTTCTGGCGCCGCCAGTACACATCCGCGACAACCTGGAACTCAAGCCATCGGCCTACCGCATCACGCTCAAGGGCGTCGAAGTGGGCAGCGGCGAAGCACTCAACGGCCAGTTTTTGGCGATCAACCCGGGCATGGCCAGCGGCACGCTGCCCGGCGTGGTCACCACCGACCCGGCCTTCGGCCTGCCGGCCACCTGGATCGAAGCGAGCCTGCGCGACGAAGCGCAAAGCATGGGCTACACGGTGGTCGATGCCGGTACCGTCGTTGCCACGCACCTGAACCACCTGATCACGCTGCACGCGTCGGAACTGTTGGGTCGCATGGAAGTGCAGGCGCTGCTGGACCACCTTGGCAAGGAAACCCCGAAACTGGTCGAAGACCTGGTGCCGAAAGTCGTCTCGCTGTCGACGCTGCAAAAAGTGCTGCAGAACCTGCTGGTCGAAGGCGTGCACATCCGCGATATGCGCTCGATCATCGAAGCGCTGTCGGAGCACGCCGGCATGACGCAGGACCCGGCCGAACTGACCGCCGTGGTGCGCGTGTCGCTGGGCCGTGCGATCGTCCAGCAATTGTTCCCGGGCGAGAACGAGCTGTCGGTGATGACCCTGGACAATCGCCTCGAGCGCCTGTTGATGCAGGCGATGGGTGCGGGCGGCGACGGTACCGGCATCGAGCCGGGCCTGGCGGACACGATCGCGCAACAGGCAGCGCACGCCGCCAACCAGCAAGAGCAGATGGGCCTGTCGCCCGTGCTCCTGGTGCCGGCGCCGCTGCGCGTGCTGCTGTCGCGCTTTTTGCGCCGCGCCGTGCCTGCGCTCAAGGTGCTGTCGCATGCCGAAGTGCCCGAGACCAAGACGATTCGCGTGACGAGCCTGGTGGGTGTGCCGATGTAACAGAAGGGGCAGCGCAGGTGCTGCCCCTGTGCCCATCATGCTGACGCAGGGCGATGGATGTGACGCCAGACGAGCCAGCCAAGCATCGTGATGGTCGTGATCACGGTAAATGCCAGCCCCAGGGCGACGAGTATCTCGAGATCGGCCAGCTCTTCGCCATCCCTTGAGCCATACAGCTCGATCAGGCAGATTGCCCATGCCTCCGGGAACGGTGGGAAAAGGTCGTGATGGATAATCAAAAAACGGGCAAGCACGACAGTGCCAGCAAGTAGCCAGATGATCAGAGATAGTCGTAGCAGTGTCTTGTTCATTGAACAGTCACTCGTCCATAAGCGTGTAAAGAGGTGCCTGGAATGAGAACCTGACCGCCTGCAATGAGTTGATGTCGAAGTACGTCGAAGTCAGTTCGGGTTGTCAGCGTAATGCACCCTTGACTGATGCCGCGCGTACCTGCCGGATGCAGCCTGAAATTTCCTCGTTTCACGGTATTGCAAAAGACTTCATCGTCAATGTGCTTGTCGGCTGCGTACAGGGCAAACCAGTCGGACCTGTCCTTGATGAAATCAAGTAGCGGACCGAGCCTGCCGCCTGACTGACGATTCACGATGTAGTAGGCCCCTGGCGGAATTGGTCCGACGCCTGCGGCACAAGCGAACTCCCGTCGATTTTTATGTTCACCAAGCCCGGAGAAGGCTGGAAATGTTAACGAGCGCATTTCAAACGTACTCAGCGGTTTACCGTTGAGTTTGAATGTACATTCGATCATAGGAAACCCCTTGAAGCCTGGTTGAGGAGCTTCTGATCATAGGTAGCTGACGCAGGCGGTCGCTGAGGTGCCACAACCGATGACGCTGCCACAGCGGCGCGCGGTGTCGCCTAGCCAATCACGATCTGCTTTTCGATCGGTCCCAGATCGGTGATCGTCACGACGACATGCAGCGGACTGTCCCAGTCGACATGCAGATGAAACTCGACGCCGCCGGCGCCGCCTTCGGGATCGTGCGGCCCGATATTGGTGACATACACATTGGCGTCGCCCAGGTGAGGGCGGCCGGGTGGTGAATCGAACGGGTCAAGAACCGGTTTCCATTCTGCGGCCGTGATCAGCACGGCCGAGCTCTCGGTGAGGCCGGGCCAGTTGAAATTCTGGCGTACACGGCCATGTACGTTACGGTAGATCAGCCGGATCGAGCGTGTCATGGGAATCCTCCTGATAAGTGGAACTGGCACGCCAGCCATACCAGTCACGGTTCGACCCGGCCGGCATCGGCAAGATCGGCACGCGCAAGCCAGCTCTTTGCGCCAGCGCAAACCCGCACAGCACCCGCATCGATCCTGCCAAGTTGCAAGAAAATGGTATCACTTTTTCTGATTGTGGGGAAATAGGCCCTTTTCCCCATCCTTCTCGGCTGATCGTTTCCACACGGCATCGACAATAATGATTCCTATCGATGGGCATGTGCCCGTCATGCAGAACATAGATTGAAGTGCGGAGAACCACGATGAAAGTGAAGAAATTTACAGCGGCAACTTCCCGGGATGCCTTGCGCAAGGTGCGCGAAGCCCTGGGCCCGGATGCCGTCATCCTGTCCAACCGTCCGGTCGATGGTGCCGTTGAAATCCTGGCGCTCGATAACGATGACGTCGCCTCGCTGTCGGCACCTGTCGCCGACTCCGAGATGGCCCAGCCGAAGCCGCAGCTGCAGCACTTCGACGAACTCGCGCCCGCCGCGCCGCGCGCCACCCCGGCCCGCCGCTACCAGGACGCCGGCCCGGTCATGACCGCACCCGTCGCGCCGGCCTACGTCGCGCCCGCGGCACCGCTGCCACCGCTGGCACCGGTCGAAGCTGCCTCAACCTACGCCGAACGCCGCGCCCCCGCACCTGAGCCGACCATCGACATGGCCGCCATGACCGCCATGATGAGCGCCGCCATCACCCAGGCCAAGGAATCGGCGACCTCTGAAGTCAGCAACATGATGAGCGAAATCCGCGCCATGCGCGGCCTGATGGAAACCCAGCTGGCCGAACTGTCGTGGGGCTCGACTGCCCAGCGCGAACCGCACAAGGCCACCGTGCTGCGCGAAATGCTGGCCGCCGGTTTCTCGGCCACGCTGGCACGCTACATCATTGAAAAAATGCCGGCCATGAACGACGCAGCGCAAGCGATGCGCTGGGTGAAGACCGTGCTGGCGCGCAACCTGGCGACCATCGGCAACGAAGACGCGATGCTGTCCGAAGGCGGTGTGTTTGCACTGGTCGGCCCGACCGGCGTGGGCAAGACCACCACCACGGCCAAGCTGGCCGCACGCTGCGTGATGCGTCACGGCCCGGACAAGCTGGCCCTGATAACCACCGATGCCTACCGTATCGGCGGTCACGAGCAACTGCGCATCTACGGCAAGATCCTCGGCGTCATGGTGCACTCGGTGAAAGATGAAGCCGACCTGCGCATCGCCCTGAAAGAACTGCGCAACAAGCACACGGTGCTGATCGATACCATCGGCATGTCGCAGCGCGACCACATGGTGGCCGAGCAGGTCGCGATGCTGTCGGGCTCGGGTGCTGAAGTCAAACGCCTGCTGTGCCTGAACTCGACGTCGACCAACGAGACGCTGAACGAAGTCGTGCGCGCCTATCAGGGCAGCGGCCTGCACGGCGCGATCATGACCAAGATGGACGAAGCGGCCTCCACCGGCGGCGTACTCGACATCGTGATTCGCCAGAAGCTCAAACTGCATTACGTCTCGAATGGCCAGCGCGTGCCGGAAGACCTGCACGTGGCCGACAGCGCGATGCTGATCGATCGCGCATTCCGCAACCGCGGCACGGCCCCTTCGGACGCCGACCTGCCGATGCTGATGGCAGCCACTGCGCAGGCCAGCCGCCGCGAGGTGTCGCATGGCTAGTTTTGACTTCGATCAGGCAGAAGGCCTGCGCCGCATGCTGCAAGGCCCGCGTCCGCGCGTGGTCACGTTCCTGTCGGCCACGCCGGAAGACGACAAGGGTGCGATGCTGGTGAACCTGGGCGCGTCGCTGGCCCAGGCCGGCAATGAAGTGCTGATCGTCGATGCCTGCAACGTCGAATACGGCGTCGCCCGTCGCCTTGGCCTGAACCGCGGCGCCTCGCTGCTGCAGGTTGCGCGCCAGGAAAGCGCCCTGAACCAGGTGATCCATTCGGCCCCGCAAGGCTTCTCGGTGGTGCCCATGGGCATGCCCGAATCGACCGACGATGTGCGGCGCCTGGGCAAGACGTTCGACGTGCTGGCCACGCAGGCAGGCATCGTGATTGTCGATGGTGAACTGGGGCCAAGCGGTGAATTCCCGGTGCCCCTGATGTCGAGTTCCGAGATCGTGATCCAGGTATCGACCAGTGCAGCGTCGATCACGAATGCTTACTCGCTCATCAAGCGCCTGACGCAGGAACTGGGCCGCCGGCCATTCGGCATCCTGGTCACCGGCGCGACTGAGGGGGAGGCCAAGGTGGTATACGATAATATGTCATTGGCAGCAACACGTTACCTGGCCGTCAAGCTCAGTTTCATGGGCGCCGTGCCGGCCGACGAATACCTGCACCGCGCCGCGCGCCTGGGCCGGGCTGTGGTCGATGCGTTTCCGCTGGCCGGTGCATCGGTCGCGTTTCGCCAGCTGGCCGGCAAGTTCGCACTGCCGGCACTGCCGCAATTCGGCCGTCAGGGCAGCGCGTCCATCGGTTCCTGACACCGTCGCCAACGACATATAAAGAAAAAGACATACGCCAGCATGTATACGGTCAAAGGGAAAGCGGACAAGAATTCTTTGCTGACGGAGCATATGCCGTTGGTAAAGCGTCTTGCCCACCACATGAAGGCGAAGCTGCCGCCTTCGGTGGAGGTCGATGACCTGATCCAGGCCGGCATGATCGGTTTGCTCGACGCGATCAACCGCTACGAAGACGACCACGGCGCGCAGTTCGAGACCTACGCCGTGCTGCGCATCCGCGGCGCAATGCTCGATGAGCTGCGCGCCAGCGACTGGATGCCGCGCAGCACGCGCCAGAACATGCGCAAGGTCGAGGGCGCGATGCAGTCGCTGCAGCAGCGCCTGGGCCGCCCGCCGAGCGAATCCGAAGTGGCCGCGTCGCTCAAGATCTCGCTTGACGAGTACCAGGACATGCTGGCCGACTCGGGCGGCCACCAGCTGCTGTACTACGAAGACTTCCACGCCGACGAAGGCAGCGACAGCTTCCTCGACCGCTATGCGGTGGACGATGCCGATCCGCTGCGCAGCCTGATGGAAACCGATTTCCGCCAGGCCGTGATCGACGCGATCGACAAGCTGCCGCCGCGCGAAAAACTCCTGATGGGCCTGTACTACGAAGAAGAACTGAACCTGAAGGAAATCGGCGCCGTGATGGGCGTGAGTGAATCGCGGGTGTCGCAGCTGCACACCCAGGCCGTCGCACGTTTGCGCACCACCTTACGGGAGCAATTATGGACTGGGCCAGCGTAATCGGCCTGGTGCTGGCGATCGCCGGCATCTTTCTCGGTTACACCCTCGACGGCGGCAAGTTCTCGTCGTTGATCCAGCCTGCCGCATTTGCCATCGTGGTGGTCGGCACCTTCGGCGCCGTGCTGCTGCAAAGCGAGACGCGCACCTTCTTGCGCGGCATCACCATGCTGCGCTGGGTATTCGTGCCACCCAAAAACGGCCGCCAGAAACTGTCGCGCGAGATCGCGCTGTGGAGCCTGACCGCACGCCGCGATGGCTTGCTGTCGCTTGAACAATTCATGAGCAAGGCCGACCCCTTCATCGCCAAGGGTTTGCGCCTGGTGGTCGACGGCATCGCGCCCGACAAGGTGCGAAGCCTGCTCGAACACGAAATCAACGGCTACGAATTCGCCCAGCGCCAGGCGGCGCGCATCTGGGAATCGGCCGCCGGCTATTCGCCGACGATCGGTATTCTGGGCGCCGTGCTGGGCCTGATTCACGTGATGGAAAACCTGTCCGATCCGGCCCGCCTGGGTTCCGGCATCGCGGTCGCGTTCGTCTCGACCGTGTACGGCGTGGGCATGGCCAACCTGTTCTTTTACCCGGTCGGCAACAAGCTCAAGGCCATCGTCAGCGACAAGGTGTCGCAGTACGAGATCCTGGCCGAAGTGTTCTCCGACCTGGCCAGCGGCGACCATGGCCGCGTCATCGACGAACGCGTCGCCAGCCTGCTCACGCACCACTAGGACAGCGCCATGGCCCGCAAGCGCTACGACGACGATGTCCCCACTGAAAACCACGAGCGCTGGCTGATTTCGTACGCCGACCTGATCACGCTGCTGTTCGCGTTTTTCGTCGTCATGTACGCCATCTCGATTGTCAACGAGGGCAAGTACCAGGTGCTGTCCGATGCGCTGGGCGATGCGTTTGGCGGGCGCGGCGCCGCCAGCAAGGTCAACACCAACGTCGAGCCGGTACTGCCGCTGTCGCACATCATCAACCGCCGCCGCAACGAAGCGGCGCGGCGCGAGCAGGAAAAGATGGGCGTGATGGCACGCGAACTGTCGGCGACCTTGCTGCCGCTGGTGAAGTCGGGCCAGGTGCGGGTGATCCAGAACGCGCGCGGCATCAGCGTCGAGATCAATGCCAGTGTGCTGTTCCCGCAGGGTGAGGCGGTGCTCGACGGCGAGGGCCAGGTCATCCTGGCGCAGGTGGCGGGCCTGCTCAAGAACGACACGCACCGCATCGAGGTCGAAGGCCACACCGACGACCTGCCGATCGCCAATCCGCTGTATCCATCGAACTGGGAACTGTCTACCGCACGTGCAAGCAGCGTGGTGCGGCTGTTTGCCGCCAACGGCGTGCCCGAGGTGCGCCTGTCGGCGATCGGCTTTGCCGCGACGCGCCCGGTGGCGCCCAATACCGACGAGGCCGGCAAGGCGCGCAACCGGCGCGTGGCGGTGATGATCCTGGCAGCGCTGCCGGAAACCGGCGGAAACATACTTCCGTGAATGTATTGATCGAATCATGGCATAATCGACAGGCAGCGTCGCGCGGGTGACGCCTGCCGTGATCCTCTAGGAGTCGCAATGCATGTCAAACGAAGCTCGCCGGCGGCCAAGCTGGCAATGGTGCTGTCGCTGGTCGGCGTAGTTGGCGTGGTCAAGGCCGTGGAGGCCAAGGTGAACGTCCATCACCGGCTCGAAGTCGAAACCGGGGCCGGCAAGGTCAAGGTGCGGGTGCTGATCGAGAACCGGGGCGATGCGCCGGTATGGATTCCGCGCGAGATCGCGCTGGGCGACGACCTGAGCGCGCCACGGTTTGCACTCAGTTCACTGACGGACACGGTCGCCTACACGGGCCGCATGGTCAAGCGCGGCCCGCTGAACGCTGCCGATTACCTCGAAATAAAGCCGCAGACGACCTACCTGAACACGCTCGACATCACGCAGGCCTATGCGTTCAAGCCGGGCCAGCACAGTTACGAGATCCGCTACGCCGGCCCGTGGGTGACCGATCTGCGCAAACTCGACGCGGGCGGCATCAAGAGCAGCCCGGCGCTACCGGTGAAGTTCTCGCACACGGTCAGGATGGCCGCGCGCTGATTCAGGGCGCCTTGCAGTTGGTGGCGCTGGCGATCAGCGTCGCGCCACAACTCGTCTTGTCGCCATCGAAGGCAATCAGCTTGCCATCGATTTTATGCTGCGCCGAGCCGCTGACGATCTTGCAGCCATTGTGACCTTTGATGGGGCAACTGCAGGTGTCGCCCACGCATGCCACTGGAATACCGCCCACCTTCACATGCCGCGCGCTGACGCTGAGAACCTTGCCGCCATGCGAGGTGGCGTCGCCGAGCCTGATGATGTTGCGCATGATTGAGCCTTTCTTCGGACGATGATTCAGTCGGATGCCGTGTCGTGTTCGGGGACTGCGTCTGCGCCCAGTACCGAGGCCACGGTCGGTGGCTTGTAGTTGTCCGGATCGATCGACGGCTGGACGATGTGCTTGAAGATGTTCGCCCCTTGTGCTTCGCGCCGTTCCTTGCTCGGCGGGCTGATGAACACGATGCTGGCGCCGGTCGGATCGCGCAGATTGATCGCCGCTGAGGCGCCGCCGTCGATATAGCTGCCCATCACGCCCACCGCCATCTGGACGAAGAAGGTCGCCGCGCCGGTATTGCCCATGCGCTGGTCGGTATCGATGAATTGCGACGTCTTGCCGGTGTCGATGTCCGGGCCGCCCTGCGTGGCATACGCGTGCAGCGTGCCTGCCAGCGCGATCTTCTGTTCGGTGTCGTGGTTGAACGCAGCGATGATGCGCGCCGGGCCTGCGGCGCGCTGCGCTTCGGGCAGCGTCTGCAGAGCCTGCTGCCAGCCGGCCTCCAGCAGCTTTTGACGCGCGTCGCGGCGCTTGACCGGCTTGCCTTGCTCATCCTCGAATTTGACGAACACGGGACGGTGGATGAAGCCCATCGAGGGTAGGGCGTCGAAAGCGGCAAGCTGGTTGCGGTTCCACGGGACCGGGAACCAGGGGGTGGGCTTCCAGTCTTTCGGGGGTGGGTTGGCCCAGCGCTTGTAGTCGTCGAGCAGCGTACTTTCGGGGCGGTCGAAGACGGGGTGTTTGGCGAACTTGGCGGCGGTGGGTAGCCATTCGGCGACGGTGGGTTGTCTCGTCATGTGGGGCCACTCGGCTTTCAACTCTGGGCGCATGGGTACTGTACTCATGAGTTGGTAGTACATCTGACGCAGGGTTTCTTGCAAGTAGTTATTGTCCGGGTCGGTCCATGCGTAGGGGCGCAGTGGCTCGACCCGCTCGCGCCGGGCCAGGACGAAGACTGCACTGGCATCGGAGTATTTGGGAATGTAATAGCCGTCACGGACAAGAGGTTCGCTGCCGGGTGGCTGCATATTGTCACGGTCTGCCTCATCGTCATTGGCCAGCAGCACGAGATAAGGCAGATCGGGGTGTGCATCAAAAAAAGCGAATACTTGTTCCAATAATTGGTCTGGGCGCTCCCCCAGCCGCCACGGTCCAGTGACGAACAGGTGCCATGCCATGCCAGTACCTTCCGCGCTGGACGCCAGGCCGGGCATTGGCCTGACTGCGCTTGGCTGCTCCACTGGATTATTAATCGGTCCACCTGCATACATGGATGGGACGCCCCAAAACATGGGAGATGGGTCAGCGCCATTTTCCAGTGCGTCGCAGGCGCGGCCACCTGTTTGTCCGATCTTGTCAAGCCCGCTCCATGGATATTTTTTGGGGTCAGCTTCACGGATGCTGCTATACGCTCCGCCTTCCTGCAACGCATGCCAGAGTTTGCCTTGGCGGTATTTTTCGACAGTAATACCCAAACCAAGAACTTCAAGTACATATTCTCGCGTAAATTGCGACGATTTTTCGCGTGCCTCTTTTTCTGCAAGCTGCTGTGTTTTCGCTAGCCACTGTCGCTCTCGGATATCCGCAGCGTTTGAATCCATTAACCACTTGCAGCCAAACAGGATAATTGTCAAAAAAAGAGGTATGCCAATCCAGCGTAATCTGTTCATCGTCGTCCCCATGTCGATATCGGTAAGCTCAGGGCGTAACACCCAAAAGTCGAAAAAGATCCATAACAAAAATAGAACTGGAAATGTGAATAACGCCCCTGCCAGGTATTTCCATGTTGCAGGACGTGCGACTTTGAAGTCTTCGGCTTGAGAAGTGCTCATGACTTGCCTTTCGTTGTAGATGTCACGTGCTTGCCTGACGTCGTTTCCGAAATGACAATGTCCCAGAGTCCGCCTGTGAGCAGAGGAAGGTTTTTTGGCAGCACACCGCTGCTGTAGTATTCCGCATTTTCTCTGATAAGCTGCTTGCGCCAATCCGGCTCGGACGCGTAATACCCGTTGAATTTTTTGATGAAAACTTCCCAAATCAATATGCCTGGGCGGGGATTGTCTTTAGTGTCCGCAGTTTTCAGCCTCCAATCCGCTACTGCGCGCAAATAGGTATAGAAGGCCGGATCACTCACCGCTTTGCCACTTCCGATCGATAAGTCGTACGCAGTGACTCGCCGATGATTTTTGCTGCTTCCAAAAATCGCGCTGTGAAACGATTTTGGACTGACTTCCTTCTGCCAGCGCAGCCTTGCAGCGTTCGGACTTTCCTGTACCTGCGCGGAAATGACATGTTTGTAGCGCGTGGCCCACAAGATGCGCGACATGTCATCCGGGTTGGTACTGCCAGGGGCCTGGGTTTTGTTGTATGCAACTTCCAGCCGTTGACGGTCTTGTTCCGAGACGTCGTCAGCCCCTCCGGGCTCGATCGATGCGACAACGGACGGCGATAGCCCTACCGTCTTGACAAGTAGGCCTTTATCGCTCGTGACGGCGGTGGCGGCATCAATCGGATCGACTTCCTCACACGGCCCGCGTTTTTCACGCTTGAGGTGCGCGAGCATGGAATGCGTTGGGATTTTTTCCGGACTGACTTGGTTGCCCCAAATATCGGCTTCGCAGGGTGTTTTGAGCGCTTCTCCATTGATAGTCCGGATGCCAAAACGATACACGGGATAGTCGAGGCTGAACTGTCCTGCCTGCGGTAACGATTGACGCAGCATACGTCCGCTGGATGCCACATGGGCATGGTCATCCTCTCCCGGCAGTCGCAACACAAAGTCATGTGGTGGTTGGCCGATCAGCACTGGCGCAGGTTTCGCCAGCCCGGCGGCAGATCGCAGCTTTCCGGTAAAAACGCGTTGACGGAACGAGGGCCCCATTTCCTTGAGCGCCATGCGTTCAACCTTCAGCATGGATGGCGGCGGCCCGAACTTCGCTTCATCGCTGAGCACGTCTATCTTGTTCGAAGGGGGCGGGGCGACTAAGTACGCAACGGCATCGGGTACCCCTTGCCAGCCAATCCCGCGCATATTGTCGAGAGCGACCGTCATGTCTTCCGGGCTGAAGTATAAGTAGACTTTGCCCCGGTTGTCGCGATCAGCATCCGCCTTCCAGCGCCCATGCACCATCCCGCAGGAGTCGGTCTCGCTGATCTTTCCGAACACGGGTGAGGTTGCCTTTGACTTCGCAACACCGGCGACAATATTGACCAGCGTCTGCAGGCGCGCATGGACGTTCTGTCTGCTGGCGATCAGGTTATAAAACCCCTCCATAGCCTTGTCACCATCACCTGTAACAAACGTGGCGGTCCGCATTGCCACGCCCATCCCTTCATCCAGGCTATATGGCGGATGCGTCAGAATCAATGTATCTGCCGTACGCTCACCCATCTCCATCAGGAAAGCCTGTGCCAGCAAACTGATCAAACAACCCTGGCTGTGCGCGACGATGTTGACAGTGTCATTGGGCTCATACTGGCGAATCATTGCCACCAGCGCCGCCAGGCGTCGCGCCGCAAGCACCATGTACATTCGGCCCGGTCCGTTCTTGACAGGTCGGAGTGGGTCGCCGGCCGGGTCGAACGGCGCAAATACCCCCTTGTTCCACATATCGGGCAGGGTGCTGGTGGCATTGCCAAAAGGGCCGCCTCCCTTGGACAGGTCCTTGTCAAGGCGATTGCCGTTGCGGTCCGTCTTCTGGCCGTTCACTGTCTTCGTCAGATTGCCGACCTCACGAAAACCCCAATAAAATGGAATCACCGGACTATCTGCATCCTCCTTCTGGTCACGTTTGAAAAAAACCGCATCAGGATCGTCCAGCACCTTTTCCTTGTCCTTCGCGCCCGGCATCCGGTAGCTCCCAGGCTTGAACTTGCGCAGCAGGCGATCCTGCAGTCCCGCGCACAGCCCTTCCTCGACCGCGCCATAGCTGGTGCCAACATCATTTACGCCGTGTACCACGATGATGTTGCAGGGTTGCTCGCGCGGTACGTCGACAACCTTGTCGCTGATGCGACAGGGTTGCAGCAGCGCGTTGTCGCGTTTGATGACGTATTCACTTTTCGGATATTTGTTGGCCATCTCGCTCTCCTATTGGTCTTTGCCACCACGCGACAGCACGATCTCGGCCATATGCATCGCATCGCGCGCCAGCAATTCCGATTTGCCCTGCGCATCGCTGACACCCTCCAGGCTCGTGCCATCGCTGAGCGCCACGTGCATCTTCATGTCTTTCACCAAGGCGCCCAGCGGCTCGACGCCATCGTCATCCGCCACGCCCCGCGGATAGCGCAGTTCCAGTTTTTGGTCCGCACCGCCGGCGCCAAACGTCGGGAACTGCGCCGCCATCGATTCAGGCCCGTCGAGCGTGTAATCCGGCGCATGAAACCGCAAAGGCGCCTTGCTGCCCAATACAGGCGGGCCGTCGCCCAGTTTGAGGAACGAGCCGTCAGCAGCCACCAGCAGGATGACCTTGCCCGTGACCGTCACCGTGCCTTCCGTCGCCGTGAGCTGCATGTTCTGTGCCGATTCGATGGCCGTGTCGTCATGCTGGCTTTGCATCAGGAGCTTGCCGTTGTGGGCGATCGCATGCAGCCCGCCGGCATGCGCAAACAGCGACAGCCCTTTGCCGGCATTGACCGAGAACCGCTGGCCCGCGGTCAGTTGCATGTGCTGCTGCGCGGCCGTGTCGACGTTGGTGCCCGCGTAGCTGACCACGGCTTTCGAGCTGGCAAAACCGATCCCCGCCGGGGATGTCACGGCGATCACCGGCTCGCCTGGCTGCGCCGCATCCGGCTTGGTATTGCTGCCGTCTTCCCACGCCGTGAAGCGCGCCAGCAGCGCCTCCTGCTCGGCTGTGTCGATGGCCAACCCGTTGTGCTCTGCTGCGTAGTTGCCCAGCGACGCGCACAGGTCGCCGCAGTCGCGCAGCAGGCCCAGATAATCGTCGCGGGCCAGCTGCGCACCCTTGTCGCCGGCACCGCCCAGCAGCTTCCAGGCGCTGAGCAGGATGCCGCGCGCGGCGTGCAGTGCAATGGCGTCTTCGGTGCGTAGTTCGGCCCCTTCGCCGCGCGGCCTGGCGCTGCCTTCCTGGCGCGGTTCGGTCAGGTAGCCCAGATTGAGTTCGCTGGCTGCATGGTCGCTCGCCAGCTGCGCGCTGATCTGCCCGGACGTATCGTCGAGCCGCAGCTGGTTGCCGCGCTGGCCGCGGATTTCACGGCTGCGCAGGCCTGACTGATAGCGGTTGGCGGGCAGGCCGTCTTCGCGCCGGAAGCGGGGCGGCGGGGCGGCGCCGTTATAGACCTGGGCGATGATGACCGGCTTGTCGGGATCGCCACCGGCGAACGCCACCAGCACCTCGGCGCCCACGGGCGGCAGCAGGCGCGCGCCGCACTGGTTACCGGCGCCGTTACCCGCCCAGCCGGATGCCACGCGCACCCAGGCCGAGTCGCGATCCGAACCCGACGCGCCGGCGCCATCGGCATGTGCGTGATCCTGCGCGCGGGTTGCCGGGAAACGAATCCTGACGCGCCCCAGGTGGTCGCACCACACGGCCTCGTCCTTTGGCCCGACGACGATCGCGCTCTGCAACTGCGGCTGCGGGATCACTGGTGGCGGCGGCACGATCCGTATGCCGCGCCGCACGCAGGTAAAGCGGCACCGGTAGCGCAGCGCCTGGGCAGTGTCGTCAAGCCGGGCGGTGTCCCAGCCGCTGCGCGCAAACAGCCGTTCGACCTGGGCGTTGATGTCCGCCGGCAGGTTGTTGGTAGCATCGATGCGCTGCGCAGTCACGACGAATTCGCGCTGTTCGGGCTGGTGCTTGTCGATCTCGGGATGGCCCGTCAGACCGAACCACTCGCCAACGGCCAGGTCGCGCACCGCACCTTCGCCGTGGAAGCACTTGGCGACGAATTCGTGGTACGCCACCAGCGCATCGCTGATCGCCAGCAGGTCAGGGCGGTTGTCGCCAAGATGCGGCGCCGTCACCTGATAATGTTCCAGGCTGGCGGCCAGCGCGTTCCCCGTCTTGCCCTGATTGACGCGCAGCGGCGAACTGGTCGTGGCGCCCCCGTTGGCAGGGTTCAGGTAATCCCAGCTGTGCAGCGACGTATGGCCGGGCACCAGCGTGCGCTCGGCGCTCCAGAGCGTGATCGCGTCGCGTTCCTCGGTCGCGCCGTCGCGGTGAAAGCGGATGGTGCCGGCCGCATTGCACGCCAGCGTCTTGTCATCATCGAACAGCACCAGCGTGTGGCCGACGCCAGCGGCCTCACCGCCGGCCTGATTCTGCCGGTCGGTTCTGCCCGGGCGCACGAACCAGGCGATGCCGCGGCGCTGCATCAGGCGGCGCACGAAGCCGGCATCCGATTCGTTCAACTGCATCGTGAGCGCGCGCTTCGGGAGCTTGCGGTTGAGCAGGCCGCTGGCGATCTCGAAGTCGAAGGTCGATGCGATCACGGAATTGTTTCTTTGCCATTCCTTGAGGACCAGTTCGATGATCTCGAGCTCATTCTTGTCGCGGAAAACGCGCGTCGTGCGCGCTGCGTCCAATACCGACAGCGCATCGCGCACGGTCAGCTTGTAGCTCGCGATGCCGCCGTCGCTGTGGCCCGATGCGGCTGCCGTGACGATCCCGCACAGCCTGCGCAGCTTGCCGCGGTCAGTCACGATCTGCAGTTCGCAGGGCAGGCCGATGAAGCGCTTGAGTTCGAGCGTCGCGCTTTCGGACAGGCACAGAATCTGCAGCTCAAGGCCGCCGCACACGGATTCGCTGGCGCGGGCGTAGTGCGGCAGCAGCGCATTCACATCGGCCGCGCCGGGCTGGCCCAGTACCATGCGCAGTGGCCGGTTACGTGTATCGAGCCGGTAGCTGGCCAGGGCGGCGGCAAGGGTGGTGAGAGGCAGTGTCATGGTCGATCACTCCCCCGCAGCCTGCGACAGGCTCGCCTGCGCCGGCGTGTTCTCGCCGAAATACTCATACGAATCGGCATTGTTGATTGCCCGCTGCGGCGCGCTGCGCGCCATGTCCGCCGCCGCAGCCTGGCCGTACACGTGGTCGTCGGTTGCCGCCACCACATCGAAGTGACTCAGCTCGTGCATCAGCGTCCCGCCGCGCGAATCCGTCCCGGTCGGCGCTGCGGTCCAGAACGCCTTGCACACCCAGACCGTGTACGGCCGCGCCGGATACACGTAGGCAAAATACGGCTCGTCGCAATTGCAGTCGATCTTGATGGGCTTGTTCTCGAACGCTTCCTTGATGGCCGTGACATTGGCCGTGACCTTTGCGCCGCGCGCGGCATCCTGCGCACCGAACCACAGCGCGTAGCGCGCGCCGTACGAGGCGCCCGAGGTCAGGTAGGCCTGGCTGTCGGCCGCCATCGCGCGCCCGGCCGCCATCGCGGTCACCAGCTGCGTCTGCTGGGTATTGCTGCAATTGGCAAAGCCAGGGCCCGCGGCGGCGGCATCCTGCGGGAGTGGCGTGCTGCTGCCATCGACCCGGATCGTGACAGGGTTGGAGGCTAGTTCGCCCACGACTGCGCCGGCGGTCGTGGCTGGCGCCGGCAGGGCGGGACTGCGATAGCGGATCGTGTAATTGCCGGTCATGCGCATCTCGTAGAACCGCGACAGCTCGACGGTGTGCGTGAGCGCCGCGCCCGGAGCCAGTTGCAGGTAATCGGCTGGCTCCGGCGCGGCGCGCTTGATGCGGCGGCCCAGGTAGCGCACCGGCTGGCCGTCGCGCTGCACCTCGAACAGCGGTGCGTCGAGACCCTGCTGCGGCGTGCGCCAGCGCAGCAGATGCTGGACCGTGCCGGACGTATTGGTCAGCGTGACCGTCACCAGGACGTTGTCGCCGCGACCTACCGCCGGCTGCGCCGGGTTCAGCGTGACGATGACCTGGGCCTGCGCCGCGCCGGCACTGCACAACACAGCGAAGGCGCCTGCGGCGCGCGACAGCAAGGGACCTGAATGCATGGTGGACTCCGGTTGGGTTGGACCGGATGACTCTCACCTTATTTTCTCTGCCCACATTGCGCTGCTGCAGCGGCCGCCATTGGTCAGCTTGCATCAGGTCAGCGACTACCCAGAAACCTCACACAAAATAACAACAGGGGATCGACAACGGTCGCCTGTACCGCATTGGTTTGCTATCATGCAACAATTGTATCCAACAAAAAAATAACATTCGATCAAGTTGGATAGCCACAGGTGCTTCCCATGATGATCCAGACGAACGAGACTTCCGCGCCGCCCCTTGTGTCGGCGACCGAACTGCACGCCACCGCCGCTGAACTTGCCCGGCACACCAGCGAAGCCCACGCGCTGCGTGATGCCCACGCGCTGCTCGGCCAGAACCGAAACTACCTTGAGCAAGTGATCGACGGCATGCCGGCAGGCTTGCTGGTCATCGACGCCGAGCGCCGCGTGCGCTCGATGAACCGCATGATGGCCGAGCTGATCGACGCGCCGGAAGAAGCCGCCAGCGCCGGCCATCCGCTTGCGCGCTGGCTCCCCGACGCCGGCCTGGCTGTCCGGGTCAGCGATGCACTCGTCACCGGCGCGCCGCAGGACCACGTGCTCGTCTCGCTCGACGGCCGCCCGGACGGCGTGCGCCATCTCGAATTCAATATCCGCCGCACCGAGCAGGCCGGTGGCTACATGCTGCTGCTGATCGGCCAGGACATCACCTTCCGCCGCAAGGCGCGCCTGCGCCTGCAGGAGAGCGAGGAATTCTTCCGCCTGACCTTCAGCCAGGCGGCGGTGGGCATCGTGCTGCTGGGCCCGGACGGGCGCCTGCTGCGCGTGAACGGCAAGATGGCGCAGATTCTGGGCTATAGCGAAATCGAACTGCTGCAGCGCTTTTTCCAGCAACTGACCCACGTCGACGATTTGCCGGACGAACTGACGCTGGTGAAACGCCTGCGCGACGGCGAGATCAGCGACTACCAGCGCGAGCGGCGCCTGCTGCGGCGCGACGGCACGCCGATCTGGGTCAATGTCAGCGTCTCGACGATGCGCGATGCCTACGGCAACCAGCGTTTCATCGCCGTGGTCGAAGACATCTCGCGCCGCAAGGGCGCCGAAGAAGCGCTGCTGCGCGTGATCAACCATGACGCCCTGACCGGCCTGCCGAACCGCGTGCTGCTGCAAGACCGGCTCGAACGCGCCATCGCCCACGCGCACCGCGCCGGTACGCAGGTGGCCGTCATGTTCATCGACCTGGACCGCTTCAAGCACGTCAACGACACGCTCGGCCACGATGCAGGCGACCAGCTGATCGTCGAGATCGCGCGCCGCCTGTCCGGCACGCTGCGCGAGAGCGACACCGTGGCGCGCCAGGGTGGCGATGAATTCGTCGTCGTGCTGCCCGAGATGAACGGCGAGACGGACGCCGCGCGCGTGGCCCGCAAGCTGCTCGATAACCTGTTCCAGCCGCTGCTGCTGTGCGGACAGGAGGTATTCCCGACCGGCTCGATCGGCATCGCCATGTTCCCGCGCGACGGCACCGACAGCGCCACGCTGCTCAAGTGCGCCGACAGCGCCATGTACGGGTCCAAGGGCGGTGGCGGCAACGGCTTCAGCTTCTACATGGCCGACATGGGCGCGCAGACCGCGCTGCACCTGCGCATGGAAAGCGAACTGCAACGCGCGCTGCAGCGCCGCGAGTTCGTGCTGCACTACCAGCCCGTGGTCGACATCGCCACCGGTCATCTGGGCGGCGTCGAAGCGCTGCTGCGCTGGCAGCCGCAGGGCAAGCCGATGGTGTCGCCGGCCGACTTCATTCCGCTGGCCGAAGAAACCGGCCTGATCGTGCCGATCGGCGAGTGGGTGCTGGAAACCGCGATGGCGCAGCAGGTGGCCTGGCAGCAGGATGGCCTGCCGCCGGTGCGCGTCAGCGTGAACCTGTCGGCGCGCCAGTTCCTGGGCCAGGACGTGGCCCAGCGCGTCGCGGTGCTGCTCGAGAAAACCGGCTGCGACCCGCGCGCGCTGACGCTCGAAATCACCGAAAGCGTGCTGATGCAGAACCCGGTGGCGGCCACGGAAACGATGGCACGCCTCACCGCGATGGGCGTCCAGCTGGCGATCGATGACTTCGGCACCGGCTACTCCAGCCTGGCCAGCCTGAAGCGCTTCCCGATCCACAGCCTCAAGATCGACCGCTCGTTCGTCAGCGACCTGACCGACGATGCCGACGACGCCGCCATTGTCGACGCCGTGATCGGCCTGGCCCATTCGATGAAGCTCAACGTGATTGCCGAAGGCGTGGAAACGGCCGACCAGCTTGCCTTCTTGCTGGCCCACGGCTGCGACCAGATGCAGGGCTTCTGCTACAGCCGTCCGGTGGCGCCGGACGCCATCGAAGCGCTGCTGCGCGCGGCGCTTGCTGGTAAGGGTCAATAGATGGTCATTGCGTAAGCTGACACGCGTTTATAGAAAGATCTCGAAAGTCAAAGGTAACGAAAAAGCAAAAAACAACGAGATATAAAAGTATTTCGTAAGTCGTTGTGCGCGTCGTGACAACGTTATAAGCTTCAACACGCGATGAGACGTTGTTTTGACGTGGATTTTTGCTTCTTCGACCGTTGCTGACGTAAGGTCCTGGCCCGGCGCGGCCGATATGAAACGAAAGTCAATCGCAACCTGTGTCAAACAGGCCTGTTGGCCAACAATGTGCCTGCCGCCAGTCAGCGCACGCAGCGTGCGCTAATGGACCGGAACAAGTGTCAGTCACACCATTTGCTGATGCTCGCCGTCAATTCGCGCTTCATCTTCACGCGCTGCGTCAACCGGCGCTCATCCATTGATGTTCACCGAATCATACAAAGGAGACAGTATGAAAAAATATGCACTTTTGAGCGCCATGTTGGCTTGTGTTGCAAGCGGCATGTCGACCCCGGTTCAGGCGCAGGCAGTCGCGACCAAGATCGGCGTCATCAGCTACTGGGGCACGAATGCCAGCCTGTACAACCAGCTACCTGCCGGATCGCTGGCCTTGATCAACCCTGACAGTGGCATCTTTCAGGGCCAGACAACGACGTTGGTCCCGGATCTTGCCAGCTATAAAAGCATCGTCGATCAACAGACGAGCCGTAACGTACGGCTGATCGGGTATGTCCCGACAGGTTACTTCAACCATTCCTGCAATCAAATGGGAGTCTGCCAAACCTGGGACAGGATCGAAGCCCAGGTCCGCAATTATTTCCAGCAGATGCCCAACCTCAAAGGAATCTTTTTCGACGAAGCAGCCCCGTCGAACTGGAACTGTGCAGCGTTCGTGAACGAATACCAGCAGCTGCGAACGATCGTGAAGAAGTACCGTGCGGATGCAACGATTGCCTTCAATGCGGGCGTGCCCGACAACTGCGTGGTCAGTGCAACACAGGCAGGCGAAATAGCCGTGCTGTTCGAGAGCGATACGTCCTCGTACACCAGCCAGGTCCAACCGATCACCAACGCAACGGCGGCAGCACGCGCCAAAGGCGTGCTGACATGGCATCTCGTGCACTCCGTACCTGCACAGGCGGATATGGAACGTGTTGTTCAGGAAATCAAGAACCGTGGGGCGGATTATGGCTATGTCACCAACATCGGCGGCAACTGGCAGGCTGGCGAAAACACCTGGGGAAGCTTGCCGCCATACTGGGCACGAGAGACCGAGCTTCTCAATGGCAGCAGCACGACAGCGTCAAGCGTCAATTGGGGGAACCTGAGCCACAAGATCGTTAACAAAGCCAGCTATCTCTGCCTGTCGGCCACGAGTGGTCACGCGGAGCAGCAGGTTTGTCCATCCGCCGCCAGTTGGAATCTGGTCTACCAGAACGTCTCGGGCCAGAATTTCTACAAACTGACTTATGGCGGTCTGTGTCTGACGGCCGGGTCGAGCAACGCGAATGCGGTGACATGGGAAAGCTGCACGCTGGGAGATCGCCAGTTGTTTGCCATGAGAGAGGCTGGCGGATTGGTTTACTTCACTGCCAAGACGACGGGGAACGCCCTCACCATGGACACCAGCAGTGCAGGTTCGTGGGCAAGCGCCTGGCCGTATAGCGCAGCGTCGAGCCAACAATTCTACTTCCAGGACTAGTCGTTTTCCGGGCTGATTGTAGAACCCAACGAGGCCGGCCTTGCCAAGGCTGGCCGATTTTCCGTCATGCGTCTTGCCAGCATTCCAGCTGGAAGATATCAGCGCAAGTGTGGCAGGGACGCCAGTCGCCACGCGAAAATACATCGGGCCGCCGACGCAGCTACACTGATCATTCCCATTCACGGCAAGCCTGCCCCCGCGATTGCAGGCAGCGACTTCTTATGGAAACCGATCATGCACCGCACCCGCTCGAGCAATTCCCACACCCACCGTACACTCCCTGTCCTGCTGGCCTGCCTGTCGGCGCTGACGCTGCTGTCATCGGCCAGCATCGATGCCGTGGCACAGGCAGCAACCGCCGACGCGCGCTATGAACGTGTTGCACCCAGCCCGGATGGCATCGGCAAGCGCTACATGGGCCGCGAAATCTCCGGTGTGATGGGATGGGAGGGCGCGCAATGGCTTGAGCGCGAAAGCCGCGCACACGAAGAGCGGCCGGCATTGCTGCTGCAGGAACTGGCGCTGGCGCCCGGCATGACGGTGGCCGACATCGGCGCCGGCACCGGCTACTACACCTGGCAGCTGGCGAAAAAAGTCGGGCCTGGCGGCCGTGTGTACGCCGTCGACGTGCAGCCCCAAATGATCGCCATGCTCGACAGCCAGATGGCAAAGCGCGGCGTGCGCAACGTGGTCTCGGTGCTGGGCAGCGAAACCACCGTCAAACTGCCAGCGGCAAGCGTCGACCTGGCAATCATGGTCGATGTCTATCACGAGCTCGCCTATCCCGCGGAAGTCCTCGACAGCATCGTCGGCGCCCTCAAGCCGGGCGGGCGCGTTGTCTTCGTCGAATACCGCGCCGAGGATCCGGCAGTCGCGATCAAGCCGCTGCACAAGATGAGCGAGACGCAGATACGGCGTGAAGCCACGGCGCATGGCCTGAAATGGGAACGCAGCATCAAGTCGCTGCCGATCCAGCATGCGATCGTGTTTCGCAAGCCCTGAGCGCAGACTTTCCTGTCGTTGCTGTCCCCACGGCACGGCTCATCCAGAGCGCTGGTAAATCAGGTGGTGTTGAGGTGAATTTCATTTGAGCGGCATACTTGCCAGCCAAATGTTAGTATTACCTCAACGAAATGTACAAGGCTATCCGGTATTGACAAAATACCTACACTGCCGGGAAATGTGCCAACATGTCACGTTTTTGCTATCTAGGCATCATAAAATAGTAGCAATAGTGCATGAATGGCCCACGCCGTTCGTCCATGACCATTCTCAGGTTCGCGCAGCGCCCAGGCGCCGTGCAGCCACCGATACCTTTTTCAGGAACTGCAGGCATGACTATCCTCGTGACTGGCGGAGCGGGCTTCATTGGCTCGAACTTCGTCATCGACTGGCTCGCTCACAATGACGAACCCGTCGTTAACCTCGACAAGCTGACGTACGCCGGCAATCTTCAAAACCTGACGAGCCTGGAAGGCGACAGCCGCCACCACTTCGTGCGCGGCGACATTGGCGACGGCGCCCTGGTGGCACGTCTGCTGGCCGAGCACAAGGTGCGGGCCGTGCTGAACTTCGCGGCCGAAAGCCACGTCGACCGTTCGATCGAAGGCCCGGGCGCCTTCATCCAGACCAATATCGTCGGCACCTTCAACCTGCTCGAAGCCGTGCGCGCTTACTGGAACGGCCTGGACGAGCAAGCCAAGGCCGACTTCCGCTTCCTGCACGTGTCGACCGATGAAGTGTATGGCACGCTCGAGAGCGATGCGCCGGCCTTCACCGAGCAGCACCGCTACGAGCCGAACAGCCCGTACTCGGCCACCAAGGCAGCGTCCGACCACCTGGTGCGCGCCTACCACCACACCTACGGCCTGCCGGTCCTGACGACCAACTGCTCGAACAACTACGGCCCGTACCACTTCCCGGAAAAGCTGATCCCGCTCGTGATCCACAACGCGCTGGCCGGCAAGCCTTTGCCGATCTACGGCGATGGCCAGCAGATCCGCGACTGGCTCTACGTCACCGACCATTGCAGCGCGATCCGGCGCGTGCTCGAAGATGGCCGCCTGGCCGAAACGTACAATGTCGGCGGCTGGAACGAGAAAGCCAATATCGACGTCGTGCGCACGCTGTGCGCGATTCTCGACGAACTGCAGCCGCGCGCCGACGGCGCGTCGTATGCAACGCAGATGACGTTCGTGAAAGACCGCCCGGGGCACGATCGCCGCTACGCGATTGACGCCGGCAAGCTCGAGCGCGAACTGGGCTGGCGCCCGGCCGAAACCTTCGACACGGGTATCCGCAAGACCGTCGAGTGGTACCTGGCCAACGGCGCCTGGGTCGAGAACGTCACCAGCGGCGCGTACATGGAATGGGTCGACCGCCAGTACATGCCAGAAAACGGCGCCGCATGAAGATCCTGCTACTGGGTAAGGACGGCCAGGTCGGCTGGGAACTGCAACGCGCGCTGGCGCCGCTGGGCGAGCTGCGCGCGCTGGGCCGCAGCGAGGCCGATTTCACCGATCCCGAATCGCTGCGCGCCGTCGTGCGCGCATTTGCGCCCGACGTCATCGTCAACGCTGCTGCCTACACCGCGGTCGACAAGGCCGAGAGCGACGCCGCCACGGCGCACAACGTCAATGCGGTCTCGCCGGGCGTGCTGGCCGAGGAAGCCGCCGCCGGTAACGCCTGGCTCGTGCACTACTCGACCGACTACGTCTTTGACGGCACGAAAGAGGGCGCCTGGGTCGAAACCGACGCCGTCAATCCGCTGTCGGTCTATGGCCGCACCAAGTACGACGGCGAGCAGCGCATTGCCGCCAGCGGCGCGCGCCACCTGATCCTGCGCACCAGCTGGGTATTCGCACCGCGCGGCGGCAATTTCGCCAAGACGATGCTGCGCCTGGCCAAAGAGCGCGAGACGCTCAATGTGGTCGCCGACCAGCATGGCGCGCCGACCGGCGCCGAGCTGCTGGCCGACGTCACCGCGCTGGCGCTGCACCGCATCGCCGCGCCTGGCCTGGATGCGCAGCACCTGTCGGGCGTGTATCACCTGGCCGCCGCCGGCGCCACCACCTGGCATGCCTACGCCCAGCACGTGCTGGCGCAGGCGCAAAGCCACGGCGCCGTGCTCAAGGCCGGGCCGGACGCCGTGCAGCCGATCGCTGCCAGCGCGTTCCCGACCCCGGCCGCGCGGCCCGCCAATTCGCGGCTCGACTGCAGCAAGTTCAGCGCCAATTTCGGCCTGAACCTGCCCGACTGGCGCCACCACGTCAACCGATTGATTGCCGAACTGTCGGCACAAGGAAATCTATGAGCAACGCTATGCAACGCAAAGGCATCATCCTCGCCGGCGGCAGCGGTACCCGTCTGCATCCGGCCACGCTGGCGATCTCGAAGCAACTGCTGCCCGTGTTCGACAAGCCGATGATCTACTACCCGCTGAGCACCCTGATGCTCGGCGGCATCCGCGACATCCTGATCATCTCGACGCCGCAAGACACGCCGCGCTTCCAGCAACTGCTGGGTGACGGCGCGCGCTGGGGCCTGAACCTGTCGTACGCAGTGCAGGCCTCGCCCGACGGACTGGCCCAGGCCTTCATCATCGGTGAAGATTTCATCGGCAATTCGCCATCGGCACTGGTGCTGGGTGACAACCTGTTCTACGGCCACGATTTCAACCAGCTGCTCGAGCGCGCCGATGCCCGCACCGACTGCGCCAGCGTGTTCGCCTACCACGTGCAGGATCCCGAACGCTATGGCGTCGTGGAATTCAACGACGACGGCAAGGCCATCAGCCTGGAAGAAAAGCCGGCCAAGCCGCGTTCGAACTACGCGGTCACAGGCTTGTATTTCTACGACGAGAACGTCGCCAAAATGGCGCGCACGCTCAAGCCATCGCCACGCGGCGAGCTCGAGATCACCGACCTGAACCGCATGTACATGGACATCGGCAAGCTCGATGTCGAGATCATGGGCCGCGGCTACGCCTGGCTCGACACCGGCACCCACGAGTCGCTGCTCGACGCCGGCCAGTTCATCGCGACGATCGAACAGCGCCAGGGCCTGAAAGTGGCGTGCCCTGAAGAAATCGCGTATCGCAAGGGCTGGATCGACGCTGCCCAGCTCGAAGAACTGGCTGCACCGCTGCGCAAGAACGGCTACGGCCAGTATCTGGTTCGTGTTTTGAATGAAAAGGTATTCTGATGCAAATTACTCGCTTGGCAATTCCAGACGTCCTGAAGATCGAACCGCGCGTGTTCGGCGACGACCGCGGCTTTTTCTACGAAAGCTTCCACCAGGCCCGCTTTGAAGAAGCAGTAGGCCGCAAGGTGTCGTTCGTGCAGGACAACCACTCGAAGTCCACCAGCAACGTGCTGCGCGGCCTGCACTACCAGATCAAGCAGCCGCAGGGCAAGCTGGTGCGCGTGGTGGCCGGCAGCGTCTATGATGTCGCGGTCGATTTGCGTCGCGCGTCGCCGACGTTCGGCCAATGGGTCGGTGAAATCCTGTCGGCCGAGAACAAGGCCCAGCTGTGGGTGCCGGAAGGTTTCGCGCACGGCTTCGTCGTGCTGTCCGAAACAGCCGAGTTCGTCTACAAGACCACGGACTACTACGCGCCCGAGCACGAGCGCTGCATCGTCTGGAACGATCCGAGCCTGGCCATTACCTGGCCGATCAGCGCGACGCCATCGGTGTCGGCCAAGGACGAGAAGGGCACGATGTTCGCCACCGCCGAAGTGTTCGAGTAAGCGGTCGACCAGCCCCGGGGCCCTGGCACGGCCCTACCGCTTTCTGCCTTTCTTCTCGCCGCCGGCGAACAGCTCGATCTTCTTGGTCGGGCCCGACACGATCAACAGGTCGCCCGGCAGGATGCGGGTCTCGCCCAGCGCATGCTGGAAATCCTCGTTGAGCCGTTTCACGCCTACTACCGTGACGCCAAAGCGCGCGCGCACGTGCGACTCGGCCAGCGTGAGGTTGTGGGTCTCGGCCGGCGCATTGATCTTCGCGATCGCAAACCCGTCCTCGAACTCGATGAAGTCCATCAGCCGCCCGGTGATCAGGTGGGCCACGCGCGCGCCCATGTCGGCCTCGGGGTAGACCACGTGATGGGCGCCAATGCGCTGCGCGATCTGGCCGTGCTCGGGCGTCATCGCCTTGACCCAGATATCCTTGATGCCCAGTTCGGACAGCACCATCAGCGTCATCAGGCTGGCGGCGAGATCCGAGCCGATGGCGACGATGGCGTGCGAAAAGTCGGCCACGCCCAGCTGCAGCATCACGTTTTCGTTGGTCGAGTCGGCCTGCACGGCGTGCGTGAGCCGCTCGCTCCAGAGCTGCACCAGCTCTTCCTTGCGGTCGATGCCCATGACGTCGTGCCCCAGGCGCATCAGCGATTGCGCCACCGCGCCCCCGAAGCGACCCAGGCCGATGACGACGACGCTGTCGCCCGACGAAAAGGCGAACTGTTCTGTGAAAATTCTACCCAACAATTGGATGGTCCTCCGGATAACGATAGGGCATGCGCCGCTTGCCCAGGACGAGCGAGGTCGCGAGGGTGATCGTGCCGACCCTGCCGATGAACATGAGTAATGCCAGCACCACTTGGCCGGAGGCCGGCAGCTGGGCCGTGATGCCGGTGGACAGGCCGGCGCTGCCAAAAGCGGCGATGACTTCAAAGATAATCTGATCGGTCGGAAAATGCGAGATCCGCAGCAGTGCCAGCGTGCCCAGCGCCACGATCACGCTGCCCAGCACCAGCACGGTGACCGCCTGGCGCTGCGCCGCCATCCCGACCCGGCGGCCGAAGGCCTCGGTATCGGACTGGCCGCGCGCTTCGGCCACGACGAGCAGGACCAGGATCATGACGGTCGCGACCTTGACGCCGCCCGCCGTGCCCGCGCTGCCGCCGCCGATGAACATCAGCAGATAGTGCAGCGCCCAGGTTTCGGGCGTCAGCGCGCTGTAGTCGACGGTGTTGAAGCCCGCCGTGCGCGACGCCACTGAGATGAACATGCTGTTGAGTAGCTTATCGGGCGTGGACAGCGCGCCCAGCGTGGCGGCATTGTTCCACTCGAACAGCAGCACCGTGGCGAAGCCGCCCACGAGCAACATCAGCGTGCCGGTGAGGGTGAGCTTGGTGTGCAGCGACCAGTGGCGCGGATCGCGCAAGCGGTGGCGCAGGTCGTGCAGCACCGGGAAACCAATCCCGCCGACCACGATGGCGATCATGATCGGCAGCAGCACCAGCGAATCGCTCGCATAGCGGGTGAGGCTGTCGGCATGCAGTGAAAAGCCGGCGTTGTTGAATGCCGAGACGGCGTGGAAGAGGGCGCTCCACGCTGCGTCGCCCCACGCCAGATCGTGCCCGGCGCGCAGCCGCACGAACAGGATGCCGGCGATCACGAGCTGCAGCAGCACCGATACGGTCAGCACGACCCGGGCCACGCTCGCGATGTCGCCCATGCCCAGCGAGCGCGTTTCGGTCTGCGCGATCAGGCGCGTGCGCAGGCGCGACGAGCGGTTGACCATCAAGCCGAGCAGCGTGGCGGCCGTCATCATGCCGAAGCCGCCCAGCTGGAACAACACCATGATCGACGCCTGGCCGAACCCCGACCAGTAGGTGCCCGTATCGACCACCGCCATGCCGCTGACGCACACGGCCGATACCGCCGTGAAGAACGCCACCATGAACGGCGCGCCCTGGCCGCTGGCGCTGGCCAGTGGCAGCATCAACAGCAGCGTGCCGGCCAGGATCGCGCCTGCAAACAGCAGGACGACAACCCTGGCCGGATGCAGGATGGTGGTCATGCCGCCCGGGCTGGCCCGGTATCCGTGGTGCCGTCGTCGAAATCCATGGTGTCCGGGTCAAGATCGCCTTCGGCCGGCGCGCCGAACAGCTTGAGCCAGACGAAGCCCAGGATGCCCGCCGTCAGCGACGCCGCCAGGATCGCCATCTTCGACGCGTTGATGATCTCGGCCTCACCGACAAACGCCAGGTTGGTGATGAAAATCGACATCGTGAAGCCGATCCCGCCCAGCAGACCCGCGCCGATCACGTGGCGCCATGCCAGGTCGAGCGGCAAGCGGCACACGCCGAGCATCACGGCGGCAAAGGTGAACAGGAAGATGCCGACCGGCTTGCCGGCGACCAGGCCGGCGATGATGCCCAGGCTGTTCGACGACATCAGCTCGCCGGCCCAGCCGGCGCCGATCACGATGCCGGTATTGGCCAGCGCAAAGATCGGCAGGATCAGGAACGCGACCGGCGTGTGCAGCACGTGCTCCATCCGGTGCGCCGGCGACGCGGGATCGTCCTGCGTGTGCGAATACGGAATGGTGAAGGCCAGCAGCACGCCGGCAATCGTCGCGTGCACGCCCGACATCAGCATCAGGAACCACATCACCGCGCCGCCCAGCAGATAGGGCCACAACGCCAGCACCCGCAGGCGACGGTTCATCAGGAACAAGGCGACGAACATGCCCAGCGCGCCGACCAGATAGCCGACCTTGAGTTCGGCTGTATAGAACACGGCGATGACGATGATGGCGGCCAGGTCATCCATGACGGCCAGCGCGGTCAGAAAAATCTTGAGCGACGCCGGCACGCGGCTGCCCAGCAGAGCCAGTACGCCCAGCGCGAACGCAATGTCGGTGGCCATCGGAATGCCCATGCCCGGCTGGGTGTGGGTGCCGCCGTTGAGGGTGAAGTGAATCAGCGCCGGCACCGCCACGCCGCCCGCCGCCGCAATGATCGGCAGCAGCGCATTGCGCAGGTCGGACAGCTCGCCGTTATTCAGTTCGCGCTGCAGCTCCAGGCCGATCAACAGGAAGAAGATGGCCATCAGCGCATCGTTGATCCACAGCTCGACGCTCAGGCCGGCGAGGTTGATCTGCCAGAACGCCAGGTAGGGCGCACCCCACGGTGAATTGGCGACCATCAGCGACAGGATGGTACACAGGATCAGGATCGTGCCGCCCGCCTTGCCCGACGCGGCGAATGCCTTGAACGTGTTCGATAGACGCTTTTCAATGCGCATGGTGGTTCTCCAAAAGTGCTTGGGCGTCATCTGGCAACCCCCGTGTGGAATGAGGCGGCGCAGCTGCTGCCGGGGCGCTTGTGTGAGCAGGGTGCGCGGTGATACGGCCATGACGGCCGGTCGTGTGATGGACAGCGGATGTTGGCCCGTAAGCCTGGTAAGAATGCAGGTGCATGGTGGTCGCGTAGTAGCCCGCGTGGCGGCCCGACCAGCGCAAATCCTGTCATGCCTGGCGGCATGAACACCCTGGTCGGATTATAACGTAATTAATTGACATGCCGCCCACGCTACGGCACGCCAAAGCGCGGGCTGCACGTCATGGCGCACGCTCGGGCGGTTCGCCCGGGCTCGCCGGGTGAACGGGGCGCGGCGGCAACTGGATCGTCGCGAGTGCGCTGTACAGCGGCGGCGTGAGCACGCGCGAGACCGTACTGGCAACAACCGCGCAGGCCATCAGGCTGAGCACCATGCTGTGGCCATCGACCATTTCCATGACGATGATGAAGGCCGTCAGCGGCGCCTGCGTGGCGGCCGCCAGGAAGCCCACCATGCCCAGCGCAATCAGTGCGGCGCTGTATGGGTAGCCGGTAATCGAGGCGATGTTCTGACCCATGGCCGCACCGATCGACAGCGACGGCGCGAAGATACCGGCCGGCACACCCGACCAGGCAGTCAGCCAGGTTGCGACGAACTTGAAGAGCGCAAACGCCGCCGGCACGTTGGCTTCGTTCTCCAGCAGGCTGCGCGTGGCTTCGTTACCGCTGCCGTAGGTCGCTCCACCGCTGAGCACGCCGATGACCGCGATCAGGAAACCGCAGCCCAGTGCGAAGCGCACCGGATAGCGGGCGCGCCAGCGCGTGGGCAGGTCGGGCGAAACCCCGCGCAGGCTGGCGATCAGCACGCGCGCGAACAGGCCGCCGGCAAAGCCGCACACGACGGCGGCCAGCAAGCCCGGCCACAACAGCGACAACCCGATCGGCCCCGGGTGAATGACGCCGAAGTGCGGTCCATTGCCATGCACCGACACGGCGATCAGACCGGCCAGCACGATCGCCGCGACGATCAGGCCGCTGTTGCGCTGCTCGGGTGCACGCGACAATTCTTCGATCGCGAACATGATCCCCGCCAGCGGCGTGTTGAACGCGGCGGCGATACCGGCCGCGCCACCGGCCACCAGCAGCGAATGGGCGCTGATGCCGCTACCACGCGGCAACCAGCGGCGCGCCGCGAGCATCACACCGGCCGCGATCTGGACCGACGGGCCTTCACGCCCCAGCGACAGGCCACCCAGCAAACCTGCCGAGGTCAGGCCAATCTTGGCGAAGCTGATTTTCAACGACACGAGCAGGGGCCGCCGGCCGCCGGAAATAGCCGGATCGAGGGCCGCCATCACTTGCGGAATACCGGAGCCGCCCGCGCCGCGCACGAAGCGCCGGGTGATCCAGACGATGGCGGCGCACAGCAGCGGTGTCCAGATCAGGGGCACCCACCAGGCGAAGTCGGCGATCTTGTTGAACTGGGCGAATGCCGACTCGGCCAGCCAGGTGAATGCCACAACAACGAGGCCGGCGATGGAGGCCGTGCCAACGACGACGATGCGGGTGCGCCAGAGATTGGCAGAAATGAGTTCGCGTTTGAAAGCGGAGCGTACGTCGTGCGGAGAGGGGTCGTGGGACATGGTGGGCTCGAGGGGACGAGGCCGTATTATATAGATTTGTGCGAATGTATTTGCGCCCACACTGTTGTAATGACACAAATATGGAAGGAAATGTGCACGCACTGCCGGTCAGGCGGTTACGGACAGTTACATACCGACCAGGCCGGTATGGCCTGCCAGGGCGGTTACGGTTCTATACTCGGGGCCATGATCAGCGATTCCATTGCGCGCAACCGCCTGGGCCTCGGTGCGCGACCGGACGACAAGCCCGTCACCGATCCACAACGCTGGTTGCTGGCGCAGCTCGATGCGTACGAGCCGTTGCCGGCGCCATGGCGTTCCATCGAGCGCACCCCGATGCGCGTGGCGCAGTGGACCGAGCAGCAAGCCGCCATCCGCAGCGCCCCCGAGGCGCAGCGTGCGAGCGTCCGTGCAGACTACCAGCGCGCGGGCAGGGCAGCCTATCTGGCCGGCGTGGAGGCGCGCACCAACAGTGCCCTTCAGAGCAACACGCCGTTCGTCGAGCGCCTGACCCACTTCTGGGCCAACCATTTTGCGATCTCTGTTGAAAAAGTCCCGGTTCTTGGCTTTTCTGCCAGCTATGAGGCCGATGCCATCCGGCCCCACGTGCTGGGCCGGTTCGAGGATCTGCTGCTCGCGACCGTGCGCCATCCCGCCATGCTGTTGTATCTCGACCAGTCCGTTTCGACGGGGCCGGATAGCGTCGCCGCGCGCCGCGCCAGTGCGAAAGCGCCAGATCGACCAGCGCGCGGCTTGAACGAGAACCTGGCACGCGAAATTCTCGAACTGCACACGCTGGGTGTGCGAAGCGGCTACACCCAGGCCGACGTGGTGGAATTTGCCCGCGCGCTGACCGGCTGGACGCTGCCCGGCCCGCAGTCGCCTGAGGACGCCGCGCAAACCTTCCGGTTCCAGGCGAACCAGCATGAGCCGGGCGTGCGCACGGTGCTTGGCCGCAGCTATGCCGACGATGGCGAGCAGCAGGCAACCGCCATCCTGCGCGATCTGGCCAGGGCGCCAGCGACCGCCAGCCATATCGCCACCAAGCTGGTCCGCCACTTCATCACCGACGATCCACCGCCGGCGTTGGTCAAGCGGCTCGCCGACAAGTTTCTGCAGAGCGGCGGCGACCTGACGGCCCTGTACCGCGAACTGGTGAGCGCAGCAGATGCAGCGCAGCCAATGGCCGCCAAGTTCAAGTCACCCTGGGACTGGACGCTGTCCAGCCTGCGCGCGATGGGCGTGCAGACGGTGCCTGTGGCGCGCATTCAGTTTCTGCTGGGCCGGCTCGGCCAGCCTGTCTGGCGACCCGGTTCGCCGGCCGGCTACGGCGATGTGACGGCCACCTGGGCGGCCCCGGATGCGCTGCTGCGCCGGGTAGAAATTGCACAGCGACTCGCCACGGAGTTCGGCAGCAAGATCGATGCGCGCGCCCTGGCGCCACGCGTGCTGCCGACTACCTTGAACCAGGCGACCGCCACCGCGATTGCACAGGCAGAAAGCCCGGCCAATGCGCTCGCGTTGCTGTTGGCATCGCCTGAATTTCTGAGAAGGTAAAACATGCTCAACCGACGTGATTTTATGTCCAGCGCAGCAGCATTGCTCGCCGCGCCCCGGATCGCATTCGCCGGCGCCGAGACCGAGCGCCGGTTCGTGTTCATCATCCAGCGCGGCGCTGCCGACGGTCTGCACACGCTGATTCCCTACGCCGACCCGGCCTATGCGCGGCTGCGCGGGGCGCTCGCCATCGATCCCACCGAAGCGGTCAAGCTCGACGGTACCTTTGCGCTGCACCCGTCGCTGACCGGCATTGCCGGGCTGTACAAGGCGGGGCAGGCCAGCCTGTTCCACGCGGTGGCATCCCCCTACCGCGAGCGCTCGCACTTCGACGCGCAGAATGTCCTTGAAACCGGCGGCAAGGCGCCATTCGACGGCAAGGACGGCTGGATGAACCGGCTGGCCGGCATGCTGCCACGGCGCAGCAATCAGGCCATCGCGTTTGCGCCCACACTGCCGCTGGCGTTGCGGGGTGCCATCGATGTCGCGTCGTACGCACCATCCGGCCTGCCGCATGCCAACGACGATCTGCTGCTGCGCGTGCAGAAGCTGTATGAAGGCGATGCCCAGTTGAGCAGCCTCTGGTCGACGGCGCTCAAGGCGCAGGGCATGGCCGGTGCGGCCGCAGGCGCCAGGGGCCAGCAGTCTTCGGTCGAACTGGGCAAGATTGCTGCAGGGTTTCTGGCGCGCGCGGACGGCCCCCGGATTGCCATGATCGAAACCAATGGCTGGGATACGCACAGTGCGCAAAAAGGGCGCATGGCCACGCAGCTGAACAATCTGGATGACCTGATCGGCGGGCTGCAGCAGGGGCTTGGCGATACATGGAGCCAGACAACGATTCTCGTTGCCACCGAGTTCGGGCGCACTGTCGCGGCCAATGGTACGGGCGGGACGGATCACGGGACGGCGTCAGCTGCGATGCTGATCGGCGGTGCGGTCAAGGGTGGAAAAGTGATTGCCGACTGGCCCGGACTCGCACCTGGTGACTTGCTTGATAACCGCGATCTCAGGCCGACGCTTGGCCTGGACATGCTGGTGGTGCATGCCTGCGCCGAAGCGTTTCAGCTGGATCCGGAGCGCACGGCGCGCGTCTTGTTTCCCGGTTCGCAGCCGGGAAAGTCAATGACGCGCCTGCTGCGCGGCTGATGGCTGCAAGAGTGTCGCATCAGCCCTATTGCTTTGGCGTATCCGCGCCGCCATCGGATGCTTCGCCATCCGGCTCGCCTGGCGCCTTGGGGCGCGAGCCACCTGGTACATCACCGGTTGCCTGCCCATGGCTCGCCTGCGGCGCGCCTGCCGGGCCGACGTTGCTCTCTGGTGACGCTTTGGCAAAATTGCTGTTGATGCCCGACTGGCTGGTGCCTTTGGCAGGATGACCGATGCTCGAGTCGCCGTCGGCATCGTTCGCCACGAAGCCGGCATAGGAATCCGGGCCGCCGTCGCGCAGGCCGGTGTCTTTCGGATCGTTGGTATTGTCGTTGTTCATGCGGTTCTCCTGAATGCGTTGGTATGAACAACAGGTGGGTGCGCATGCCACGCTTCCCAATAGGAGCGGGGAGCGTCACGACGTAGGACTGATCGCTCAGCGGCCGGTAACAAACTTCGGCGACGGCCGCACGACATGCAACGGCGGTGCCAGTGCAATCACCTGATCGCGGCCGGCCGACTTGGCGGCGTACAGCGCCGAGTCGGCGCGCGCCAGTGTGGTCTTGAACGGTTCCCCGTCCAGCGTGACGGTCGCGCCGATGCTCAGCGTGAGCTGGCGTTGCGCAGCCGGCATCGTGCTGGTGGCCTCGCGCAGCGCTGCAGCCAGCGCCTTGCCCACGGCGCTCGCGCGCGCCAGGTCGGCGCCCGGCAGCAGCACGGCGAATTCATCGCCGCCCAGGCGCGCGATGCAATCGACGGCGCGCAGCGTGTCGCGAGCGCGGGTGGCCACCAGTTGCAACGCGATGTCGCCTGCTTCGTGGCCGGCACTGTCATTGATCGCCTTGAAATGGTCGAGGTCGATCAGCATCAGGGCCAGTGGCTGGCGCCGTTGGGTGGCGCGCGTCGCCTCGCGTTCGGCGATCTCGAAAAACGCCTTGCGCGACCAAGCGCCGGTCAGGTGGTCGTGGTTGGCGATGTACTCGGCCTGGTGCACGATGTGGCGATGCAGGGTCAACAGGCCGCCGAGGGTCAGTGCCGGCAATGCCAGCGCGGCCACGGTCAGGATCGCCAGGCTGGCCGTGCTGGGCTGCAGCAGCGAGGTCGGTGGATTGGCCGCGACCAGCAGCCAGAGCATGCGCACCCCGTGGCCGCCGGCCACCAGCACGCACATGAGCAGCACGAAGCGCTGCACATGCTGCTGTCCGGGGCCTTGCAGGTGCATCTGGCCATGCGAGCGGCGCTGCTGCTCGCCACGCCCGGCCAGCACGCTGTGCGCGATGTCGATGCAGATGCACGCCTGGAACAGCGAAACGACGGCACTGCGCAGCGTGAATGAGTCGAACCAGTCATGAAATACCACGGTCAGGATGCCGACCGCAGCGACCAGCAATGCCAGCGGCTTGACATGGGCATGGCGGCCGGACAGCTGGCGATAACCGGCAGCGAGGGCCGCGCCGGCGCCGGAATACGCCATGTTTGCTATTTCGTAGCCCAGCAGGGTCGGCAGTTCACGGCCAAAGGCATACAGCAGGTTGCCAAGCAGTCCCAGCAACGCAGCGGCGCGCATTGCGCGCATGCCGCGCAGCGATTGCGAGCCAGCCGACACCAACGCAAGATAGACAAGAAAGCAAAGCAGGGACGCGATCAGGAAGATCTGCTGAGTGGCGAGCATGGCGAACGGGCCTGGCGCACTGGGATGCGCAGTGGTGGACAAGAGGGGACAAACCGAACTGAGCCGGTATTATGCCGTCGTTGTATCCAGGCCGGGCGCTTATTTGGCGCCGTTGTTCAATTACTTAATATTAACGTTGCAAGCCGCAGAAGGGGCTTGCCCGCGACGGCGTTCAGCCGATGACGTAGCGTTTGGAGACGCCCACGCCCATGGTCTGGCCACTGGCGCCATAGATGGTGCCGGTCGGTGCGTTGGTCGGCGTGCGCAGGGCGTTGAGCACGCCCTGGTTGTGCGCCAGCTGCTTGTTGATCAGCATGCCATTGACGCGGTTGAGTTCTTTGGCTTCGCGCGCAGCGTCGAGCATGCGCTCCCATTGTTGCCGTACGTCGCCGTCGTCATTGACGGCCAGCCAGGGTTCCATGCCCGCTTCCGATGCATCGCAGCCCGCCGCTGCCAGCGCTGCGTGGCGCCGTTGCGACAGCGAGGCCAGGTCGGCCAGCATTGCATTCTTGCGTGGGGTCAGCGCCGCCAGCGTGTCGGCATCGAGCGATACCAGGGATTGCTGTTCCTGCTTCATCAGCGCCAGAAGGGCGGTGAGGTGATCGTGTTCGGCGGCGATGGTCTGGAACGGGCTGTTGGTCATGGTTTAGCGTTGTCTCGAATGGAGCAAGTCGCGTACGGTGTCTAGCAAGCCGTCAGCCACTTTCTCGGAGTTGACTTGGAACTGGCCATCGGCGATGGCCATCTTGATACGTTCTACTTTCTTGGCGTCGAATACGGCCGCGCCGCCACCGATGCTGCTGGCCATGGCCTGGCCCTGCGGGGACAGGCGCACGCTGTCGGTTTGCGCCCCGGTCAGGGGCGCGGTCGTTGCTGCCTTGTCGGCGCCACGCGCGTTGTTCGTCTGCGTGGTGGCGGGTTGAAGGCCTGGGTTGCTCTTGAGTGTGTCGTTGATTTTCACGGCTTCATCCTTCTCGGTGCGCGGAGCACAAGCTCCGGGATCTGCTTGTTGTAACGGCTGTGCCTTTACAAACTTTAGCAATCATCACCGATTCGGCGAAGGAGAAATTACAATTATTTATAAAACGATCTCCACGGTGCCACCATCGCGCGCCGTGCCACTGATGATCCGGCCGGCCGTCGTGCGTACCTGGACGATCTGGCCATCGCTGGCATTGTTGATGGCCTTGCCTTCGCTGCTCACCGAAAAGTTCGATCCACGCGATACCAGTCGTACCGCCTGGCCCTGCTTGATGACGGCCTGACTTCGCAAGGCATCCACGCGCAGTGCAGTGCCGGCAGGCAGCGACACGGTGGGCGTACGGCCCAGCGCCTGCGCCATGTCGGTGATGATGCCATTGGGCATCGCGGCGATATCGCCTTTCACCATCACCAGCTGACCCGGCACCAGCGGCTGGCCCTGGGCCAGCGGCACGCCGGCGGCAACATACTCGGCCACGACACTGACCTGGGCCTGCACATACATCGTCCACGCCGGCGCCGTGCAGCGCACGCCCACGGTCGTCTTGCCCCAGGGGCGGGCGCCCGGTTGCTGGAATGCCTCCGGCGCCGGACAGGCTGGCAGGCTCAAGCGTTGGTCGATACTGCCGACCTGCACGCTGACCTTGCCTGGCAAGCCGGCGCTCTGGGTAGCCAGGAACTGCTGCACCACGCCGCGCACGGCCTCGGGTTGCTGGCGGCTGTTCGCCCCCTGCTGGGCCTGCGCAACACTATGTACAAGTGCCAGCAGCGAAAAAGCGACAAGTTTTGCTGTCATGGTTGGGCGGTCGACCAGAGATTCGGGAATGCTGCTATCTTAGGTCCAATGATTCCGTAGTGAAACTTTGAATAGCGGGGGGAATGTTGGCTCTTCTCCGTCGATTGGTGTAGCGAGCCGAACCGTATGATCGCTTCTGTCCCAACAAAGCACAGCCCGGAGGCGGCATGATCGGCAAACTCGACGAGTACATGCGTTTTAATGAAACGGCATTGTCCCTGCGCTCACAGCGCCAGGAACTGCTGGCGTCCAATATCGCCAATGCCGATACCCCGAACTACAAGGCGCGCGATATCGATTTCGCGGCAGCCTTGCAGGGGGCAATGGCAGGCGCCAGGCCGGGCGGTGCGATGAACACCACCAGCGCGAACCACATGGCACGCGGCGTCGCCACCGGCGACACACTGGCCAATGGCACGCCGGTGCAGTACCGCGGCGTGGTGCAGGGCAGCGTCGACGGCAACACGGTCGACATGGACGTCGAGCGCAACCAGTTCGCCGACAACGCGCTGCGCTACGAGGCCGGGATCAACATGATCAACAGCCAGATCAAGGGCCTCCTGAGCGCGATCCAGGGCCAATAAGGAAACTCGCCATGTCGCTATTTAATATCTTTAACGTATCCGGTTCGGCCATGAGTGCGCAGGCGCAGCGCCTGAACACGGTGGCCAGCAACCTGGCCAATGCCGACAGCGCCACGTCGCCGTCGGGCGAAGCCTACCGCGCCAAGTCGGTCGTGTTCGAGTCGGTACCCACCGCCTCGGGCGCGACCGGCGTGCGCGTGCGCGAAGTGGTCGAAGACCCGTCGCCGCTCAAGCAGATGTACGACCCCAAGCATCCGATGGCCGACGACAAGGGCTATGTATCGATGCCGAACGTGAACGTGGTCGACGAGATGGTCAATATGCTGTCCGCCTCGCGCTCGTACCAGACCAACGTCGAAACCATGAATGCAGCCAAGACCATGCTGCTCAAGACCCTGACCATCGGCCAGTAAGCGCCCGTAGATCGATACCATGACCAGCCCAATTACCAGCTCGACCGCAACGTCCGATATTTCCAGCCTGCAGGCGACCATGAACGCCAAGGCAAAGACCGCCGAAGACGGCGTCCAGGCCGACACCGACAAGTTCATGACGCTGCTCGTGACCCAGTTGAAGAACCAGGATCCGCTCAACCCGATGGACAACGCGCAGATGACGAGCCAGCTGGCCCAGCTGCAGACCGTCACCGGCGTGAACAAGCTCAACACCACGCTCGAGTCGCTGAAAGCCAGCTACCAGTCGAGCGAATCGTTGTCGGCGACCAATCTGATCGGCCACGGCGTGCTGGTCGAAGGCAATGGCATCCTGCTGTCGAAGAGCCAGGCCATCCTCGGCGTCGAGCTGGAGAGCCCGGCCGACAAGCTGCAGGTCGTCATCGTCGACAAGGCCACGGGCAAGGATGTGGCGGCGATCGACTTGGGCGAACAGAAAGCCGGGATCGTGCCGGTCGCGTGGGACGGTGTCCCCGACCCGAGCAACCTGGACGCCGACGGCAAGCCCGTCGTGCTGCCCGATGGGAGCTATACCTTCCGCGTGATCGCATCGCGTGGCGGCGAACAGCTCACCGACGCCAAGACCCTGTCATTCGACAGCGTGGCCAGCGTTACGACGAATGGCAAGGACGGCGTCAAGCTGAACCTGCCGGGCAAGGGCCCTGTTGCCCTGGCCGATATCAAACAAGTGCTGTAAGCCAGGCCGCTTACTCTCTCACCTTATACTGGAGCATTACCATGTCTTTCCAACAAGGCTTGAGCGGCTTGAACGCTGCTGCCAAATCGCTCGACGTTATCGGTAACAACATCGCTAACGCCAGCACGGTCGGTTTCAAAGGGTCGACCACCCAATTTGCCGACGTCTACGCCAATGCGCTCAATGGCGCGGGCGGCATGACGGCGGGTATCGGCGTGAAAACCGCCGCCATCGCCCAGCAGTTCACGCAGGGTAACGTCGAAGCCTCGAGCAATCCACTCGACATCGCGATCAACGGCGCCGGTTTTTTCCGCATCGAGCAGGCCGGTGTGACGCAATACTCGCGCAATGGCCAGTTCTCGCTCGACAAGGAAGGCTTCATCATCAACGCCCAGGGCGCCAAGCTGACCGGCTATGGCCTGGGCCCCAACGGCCTGCTGGCCGCCGGCACCGCCGTGCCGCTCAAGATCGATACCGCCGACCAGCCGCCGAAGGTCACGTCGGAAGTGCAGATCCAGCTCCAGCTCGATTCGCGTGCCAGCACGCCAAAAAAGACCGAATTCGATCCGGCCGATCCGGAGACCTACAACAAGCAGGTACCGATGAGCGTGTACGACACGCTGGGTAACTCGCACACGCTGTCGACCTTCTACGTCAAGTCGCCCACCGGCGACGGCACCTGGAATGTGTACGCAGCCAAGGATGGCACCGAGATCGGCGCGCTGGACGCGGTTGGCAAGGCCCAGACCGACCCGGCGGCCGTCGCCTCGCGCGGTGCCTGGGATACGGCAAGCAAGGTCGTGCCGCCCGTGGCCGCCAACCTGGCCAGCACGATTGCCACCTACGCCACCGATGCCGCCAATGCCGTCATTGCCGGCGCTGGCAACCTGGCCAGTGCCGACAACCTGGCCGAAGTGAGCGCGGCCGCAACTGCCGCCGCAGCCATCCCGGGCGCGACCCCGGTGCAGATCGACGCCGCGATTGCCAAGGCGCTCAAGATGGAGCCGAAATCCATCGGCACGCTCAAGTTCGACACCAACGGCGCACTGAACCTGGCCAGCACGGGCACCGCAGGCAAGTTCAACATCGACATCCCGATCGTGCCATCGACCGGCGCCGAACTGAACCTGCCGGTGGAAATCAACTTTGCCGGCACCACCCAGTATGGCACCACGACCAGCGAAAAGTTCCTGGCGCAGGACGGCTACAAGCCGGGCTCGCTGCAGCGCTTCTCCACCGGCGCCGACGGCAGCATCCTGGGCCAGTACAGCAATGGCCAGACCAAGGTCCTGGGCCAGGTCGTACTTGCCAACTTCACTAATCCGAACGGCCTGCAGCCACTGGGTAACAATGCCTGGGCCGAATCGTCGCAGTCCGGCGTGCCGCTGATGGGCACTGCCGGTACCGGTGGCCTGGGCGTGCTGCAGGCATCGGCCACCGAAGCATCGAGCGTCGACCTGACAGCCGAGCTGGTCAACATGATCACCGCGCAGCGCGTCTACCAGGCGAATGCACAAACGATCAAGACGCAGGATTCGGTGTTGCAGACGCTGGTGAACCTGCGTTAAACAAATCTAGGAACCCATCATGGACCGCCTGATCTACACCGCCGCCTCCGGCGCCAAGCACATCCTCGAGCAGCAAGCCACGACGTCCAACAACCTGGCCAACGTGAGCACGACGGGCTTTCGCGCCCAGATCGACATGTTCCGCGCGGCGCCGGTGCAGGGCCCGGGCATGCCGACCCGCGCATTCGTCGTCGACTCGACGGCCGGCAACGACTTCGCGGCCGGCCCGCTGCAAGCGACGGGGCGCGACCTGGATGTGGCGGTGAAAGGGCAGGGCTGGCTGGCGCTGCAGATGCCCGATGGCACCGAGGCCTACACCCGCAACGGCGCGCTCCAGATGAGTCCGAATGGCGTGCTGCAAACGCCGGGCGGCCAGACGATTGCGGGCGAAGGCGGGCCGATCACGGTCCCGCCCGACGCCACGGTGACGATCGGCAGTGACGGCACCATCTCGACGATTTCCAACGTCGACACGCCGGCCGCACCGACAGTGATCGGCCGCCTGAAGCTGGTCAATCCGCCACAGGGCGACATGGTGCGCGGTGACGACGGGCTGTTTCGCGTCAAGAACGGCGCGCCGGTCCAGGCCGATCCGACCGTGCAGGTGGCAGGCGGCGCGCTCGAGGGTAGCAACGTCAATCCGGTCGATTGCATGGTCGACATGATTGCTTTGGCACGCTCTTTTGACACGCAAATGAGCTTGTTGAAGAACGCCGAGAACAACGCGGCGAAAGCCACCCAACTCCTCGCTTTGAATTAAGTGTTGCCGCTGCATAATTCTATTGTCCGTGGAGGCATTCGCCTGCCACCAATAGGAGAATGCAATGATCCGTTCGCTCTACATCGCCAAGACCGGCCTGGAAGCCCAGCAGACCAATCTCGACGTCATCTCGAACAACCTCGCCAACGTGAGCACCAACGGCTTCAAGAAGTCGCGCGCCGTGTTCGAGGACTTGCTGTACCAGAATGTGCGCCAGCCAGGTGCGCAATCGTCCCAGCAGACCAATCTCCCGTCGGGCCTGCAGATCGGTACCGGTGTGCGCACCGTCGCCACCGAGCGCATCCACACCCAGGGTAATCCCCAGCTGACCGGCAACGACAAGGACGTGATGGTCAACGGTCCTGGCTACTTCCCTGTGCTGATGCCGGACGGCACCCAGGCCTACACCCGCGACGGCTCGTTCCAGAAAGACCAGAACGGTCAACTGGTGACCTCGAGCGGATTCGTCATCCAGCCGCCGATCACCGTGCCGGTCAATGCCCAGTCGATCACGGTGGGCCGCGACGGCACCGTATCGGTCACTGTCGCCGGCGAAACCGCCACCACCCAGATCGGCGCGCTGCAGCTGGCCACCTTCATCAACCCGGCCGGCCTCGAGTCGCGTGGCGAGAACCTGTACACCGAAACCACCGCGTCGGGTAACCCGAACCTGAACGTGCCTGGCACCAATGGCGCTGGCAACATCATGCAGGGTTATGTGGAATCGTCGAACGTCAACGTGGTCGAGGAAATGGTTGCGATGATCCAGACCCAGCGCGCCTACGAGATCAACAGCAAGGCGATCACGACGTCCGACCAGATGCTGCAAAAACTGTCGCAGCTTTAATTTTCTACAGCCATCATGAAAATCCTGACTTCGTTCGCTGCGCTGGTAGTGCTTGCCGGTTGCGCCGCCACCCCCACCACCATCGTGCAAGGCCCGACCAGCGCCCGTCCGATGCTGGTCGACGGCGCCCCGGCCACCGATGGCGCAATCTTTAACGTCAACAGCTACCGGCCGATGTTCGAAGACCGCCGCGCCCGTCATATCGGCGACCTGTTGACCGTCAATATCAGCGAGCGCACGACGGCGACCAAGGCCGGCGCGAGTTCGGGCAACAAGACTGGCAGCGCAAGCTTCACGAGCCCGGGCCTGCTGGCCGGCGTGATCGGCGCCGGCGTGGCGCTGGAGTCCGGCACCAAGTTTGCCGACGGCGACAACCAGAGCGCGTCGAACAATTTCACCGGCACGATCGGCGTGACCGTCACCGAAGTGCTGCCAAACGGGAACCTGATCGTGGCCGGCGAAAAGCAGGTCGCGATGAACAAGGGCACCGAATTCATCCGCTTCTCGGGCATGGTCAGCCCCGATACGATCCAGGCCGGCAATATGGTCTCGTCCAACGTGATCGCCGATGCGCGCGTCGAATACCGCACCAACAGCCGCCTCGATCGCGCTGAAGTGACGTCGATGCTGTCGCGCTTCTTCCTGTCGATGCTGCCGTTCTAAAAGGTCATACCCCATGCGTAAATTTGCTTCCATTGTCTTGCTGGCCACCGCCTTTGTCGGCATCGCCCCTCTGGCCCAGGCTGAGCGCTTGAAGGACCTGGCCACCATCGCAGGCGTGCGTCAGAACCAGTTGTCCGGCTACGGCATCGTCGTTGGCCTGGACGGCACCGGCGACCAGACCAGCCAGACGCCATTTACCGTGCAATCGATCCGCGCGATGCTGCAACAGAAGGGCGTCAACCTGCCGGCCGGCACCCAGCTGCAACTGAAGAACGTGGCGGCCGTCATGGTCACGACCTCGCTGCCGGCGTTTGCCCAGCCAGGCCAGACGCTCGACATCACGGTGTCGTCGATCGGTAACGCCAAGAGCCTGCGCGGCGGCACACTCTTGATGGCGCCACTGCATGGCGCCGATGGCCAGGTCTACGCCATGGCCCAGGGCAATCTGGTGGTGGGCGGCGTGGGGGTGCAGGCGCAGGGCGGCGGCGCGCAGGTGCAGGTCAATCACCTGGCTGTGGGTCGCATCTCGGCCGGCGCCACGGTCGAGCGCGCCGTTGCATCGAACCTGGGCGAAAACAACCAGATTCGCCTGGAACTGAAAGAGACCGATTTCGCCACCGCCGCGCGCGTCGTCGACGCTGTCAACGATCAGTTCGGGCCCGGCATCGCCACGGCTCTGGACGGGCGCGTGGTGCGCGTGCGCACGCCATCGTCGAGCGACCAGCGCGTGGCCTTCCTGGGCATGCTGGAACAGATCGACGTCAACCAGCCGCTGGCCTCGGCCAAGGTCATCATGAACGCCCGCACCGGGTCGGTCGTGATGAACCGGGCCGTGATGCTCGACAACTGCGCGATTTCGCACGGCAACCTGTCGATCACCATTGGTTCCGATACGCAGGTCAGTCAGCCGAACGCACTGGCCGGCGGCCAGACCGTCGTCACGCAGAACCAGTCGGTCGAGATCAAGAAAGAGCCGGGCCAGATGATCAACGTGAAGGGCGGGGCCTCGCTGGCCGAAGTGGTCAAGGCGATGAACTCGATCGGCACCACCCCGCAAGACTTGCTGGCCATCCTGCAAGCGCTCAAGGCCGCCGGTTCGCTGCGCGCCGAGCTCGAAATCATCTAAATCGAGAGACACGTCATGATCGCATCGCCCAACCTTGACCAGACCAGCAAGCTCGCGCTCGACACCAATAGCCTCAACGGGCTGAAGAACAGCGCGAAAGCCGGCACGCCGGCCGCCATGAAAGAAGCGGCGACCCAGTTCGAGGCGATGTTCATCAACATGATGATGAAGAGCATGCGCGATGCCACGCCGCAGGAAGGCATGACGGACAACCAGCAGACCAAGACCTTCACGACGATGCTCGACCAGCAGACCAGCCAGAACCTGGCCAAGCGCGGCGTCGGCCTGGCCGACGTGCTGGTGCGCCAGCTGAGCGCGAACCAGATGGGGCAGCAGGCGTTGGCCATCGGCGCCGACGGCATGGGTGGCGACGCCGCCGCTGGCGCCGGCCGCCTGACGCCGTCGCTGAACAACGCTGCGGCCATGTATGGCAATGGCGCAGCGCTGGGCGCGGGTGCTGCAGCAAGTGCGGTATCCGGCACTGCCGCCAGCAAGGCACCGCCGCTGCCGGCAACGACCGAGACGGGCCGCATCCAGGCGCCGCATGTGCGCGCGTTCCAGGAAAAACTGCACGAGCACGCCCATGCGGCCGAGCAGACCACCGGCGTGCCGGCCAAGTTCATGCTGGGCCAGGCCGCGCTCGAGACCGGCTGGGGCAAACGCATGATCAAGAATGCCGATGGCAGCAACAGCAACAACCTGTTCGGCATCAAGGCCGGCCCGGGCTGGAAAGGCAAGGTCGCCAACGCCGTCACCACCGAATACGTGAATGGCAAGCCGCAGACGCGGGTCGAGAAATTCCGCGCTTACGACAGCCCGGCCGATTCGTTCCGCGATTACGCCAACATGATCGCGAAGAATCCGCGTTACGAAAAAGTCATCGGCAGCAGCGACGCGGCCACCTTTGCCCAGGGCCTGCAGCGCGCCGGTTATGCCACCGATCCGAACTACGCGGCCAAGCTGACCCGCCTGATCAAGAATTCGCTGGCGTAATGTACATAGATGAGCACACGCACCCGTCGAACGCCATTCTTATGTCAGCCGACCGTCAAGTTTTCTGAAAAACTGCCGTTGACTGTACTGTCACAGAGAGAAAAAAATTATGTCAGGTAGCCTCCTCGCCATCGGTAAGACAGGGTTGTATGCAGCACAGGCAGCCCTTGCCACGACCGGCCACAACATCGCCAACGCGAATGTGGCGGGTTTCTCGCGCCAGACCGTGGTGCAGGCCACGTCGGCTGCGCTCGATACCGGTGTCGGCTTTCTCGGGACCGGGACCGAGATCGCGCAGATCAAGCGCTACAGCGACAATTTCCTGAACACGCAGGTGCGCACGGCCCAGGCCAGCACCAGCGGCCTGGAGTCGTACTATTCGCAGATCAAGCAGATCGACAACCTGCTGGCCGACACCACGTCGGGCCTGTCGCCGGCGATGCAGGGCTTTTTCAAGGGTGTGCAGGACATGGCCGCCAATCGCGCGTCGGTGCCGTCGCGCCAGGCGATGCTGTCGAGTGCCGAAACGCTGGCCACGCGCCTGCAAGACCTCGATTCGCGCCTTGGTGAAATCCGCACCGGCGTGAATGGCGAAATCGAGGCGAGCGTCACCGCCATCAACACCTATGGTTCGCAGATCGCCAAGCTCAACGAGCAGATTTCCAATTTCGCGTCGTCCGCGACGCGCCCGCCGAACGACCTGCTCGACCAGCGCGACCAGGTGGTGCTCGAACTGAACAAATTCGTCAAGGCCACCGTCACGCAGGGGGACAACAGCAGCCTGACGGTTTCCATTGGTAACGGCCAGCCGCTGGTGGTGGGTAACGACTCGTTCCAGCTGGCGGCGATGGTTTCGCCGACCGACCTGACGCGCATGGAAGTGGGTTATCAGGTCGGCACGAAGGTAGCAGTGCTGCCCGATGGCGCGCTCTCCGGCGGCAAGCTGGGCGGCCTGCTCGAGTTTCGTACCGAGACGCTCGATACGGCCCAGAGTGCGCTCGGCAAGATCGCGATCGGCATGGCCTTCGAATTCAATGCACAGCACCAGCTGGGTCTGGACCAGAACGGCAACAAGGGGCAGCCGTTCTTTAACGTGGCACCCGCCTTCGTCGGCGCCAGCATCAACAACGCCAAGGGCACCAGCGCCAATCCGGCTGCCGAACTGACCGCGAGGGTGACCGATCCGGGCAAGCTCAAGGACAGCGACTACGAAGTCACGTTCAACGGCACGAATTACAAGGTCGTGCGCCAGTCCGACAACAAGGAAGTGGGCACCGTCACACCGGGCACCAACGGCGTGGCCACATTCGAAGTCGACGGCGTCGAGTTCAATTTCAAGAACAATGCGCGCAACAAGGATACCTTCCTGGTGCGCCCGACCATCGACGGCGCGGCCAACTTCAAGGTGCTGGCCAACGATGTCTCGCAGATCGCCGCCGCAGCGCCGGTTCTGACCAGCATGCCGCTGACGAATACCGGCACCGGCAAGATCAGCGAAGGCAAGGTCAGCAAGGACTTCCTGGCCGCGCCGCCGACGCTGCCGGTGACGCTCGCCTTCGATGAAACCAGCGGCAACCTGACCGGCTTCCCGGCCGGCATGGTCACCGTGGTCAACAGCAAGGGCGAATCGAGCCAGGTCAATTCCACTAACGTGAAGTTCGACAACGGCTCGACCTACAGCTTCGGCGGTGTGAGCGTCACGATGACCGGCAAGCCGGGCAACGGCGACAAGTTCACGATTGCGGCCAACAACAGCGGCGTGGGCGACACCCGCAATATCGCTGCGCTGGGCGAGCTGCAGACCAAGAACATCTTCAACAATGGCACCGCCACGCTGACATCGTCGTATGCACAGATGGTCAGCCAGGTGGGCAACAAGACGCGCGAAGTGCAGGTCAATGCGCAGGCCGGCAATGCATTGCTGGCACAGGCCGAGGGCGCCCAGGCCGATGTGTCGGGCGTGAATCTCGACGAAGAAGCCGCCAATCTCATCAAGTATCAGCAGGCCTATCAGGCATCGAGCAAGGTCATGCAGATCGCCGGCACCATCTTCGACACGCTGCTGTCGATCAGCCGCTAACGTAGGGAAAAAACATCATGCGTATCAGTACCGCGAACCTGTATTCCACGTCGACCAGCCAGATCAACACGCTGCAAGGCGCGCTCGCGCGCACGCAGATGCAGCTGTCGACCGACCGCCGCCTGTTGACCGCCGCCGACGATCCGGTCGCCTCGGCGCGCGCGCTCGAAGTGAGCCAGTCGCAGGAAATCAATGCGCAGTTCGCTACCAACCGCAACAGCGCGAAGTCGTCGCTGGCGCAGGTGGAATCGACGCTGCAGAACACGGGCGATCTGCTGCAGGACATGCAGACGCTGGCAGTCACGGGCGGTAATGCCTCAATGGTGCAGAGCGACCGCGAAAAGCTGGCCACCGAACTCGAAGGCCGTCTGGCCGACCTGCTGGGGATCGCGAATACTGCCGACGGATCGGGCGGTTTTCTGTTTTCGGGTTACATGACCACGACCCAGCCGTTTACCAGCACGCCAACCGGCGCCGCCTATCAGGGCGACCAGGGCGTGCGCCAGTTGCAGGTGAGCGATTCGCGCAAATTGCCATTGTCGGCATCGGGCAGCGCCATTTTTGAGGCGATCCCGACCGGCAACGGCACGTTCCAGACCCAGGCCGGCAGCGGCAACACGGGCGCAGCGCTGATCTCGTCCGGTTCGGTCGTGGACCGCCAGGCCTTCAACAGCACCAAGTACGGGATCGAGTTTGCCGTCAGCACCGACACGCCGCCCGTGACCACGTATTCGGTCTACAACACGAGCAGCAATCCGAAAGCCGTGGTCAGCAGCGGCAATGCCTATGAAGCCGGCAAGCAGATCACGTTTGGCGGTATGGCCTTCGACATCAAGGGCGCGCCGGCCAACGGCGACACGTTCAGCGTCGAGCCGAGCCAGAAGCAGTCGGTGTTTACGACAGTGACCGACCTGATCGCCACGCTGCGCCTGCCGGGCGAAGGCTCGGCCGGCAAGGCAGCGCTGACCAATGGCCTGAACACGGCCATCGATAATCTGAAGAATGCGCACGACAACGTGCTGACGGTGCAGTCATCGGTTGGCGCGCACATGAAAGAGCTCGATTACCTCGACAGCACCGGTGACGATCTGGACATCCAGTACGCTTCCACGCTCGACGATCTGGTAGGCCTTGACACTGTCAAGGCCATCTCGGACTTTTCACAACAGCAACTGACGCTGCAGGCAGCGCAGATGTCGTTCAAGACGATGTCCGGGTTGTCGCTGTTTAACTACCTTTGATCTTCGGCGCAACTTTCCCGTTCACTTTCGGTGGTTGTTTCGCGGCGCTGATCTCGGCGCCGCAGTTCGTATCGGGCGCCTTGTCGACGTTGATCAACGGCAGCAGCGCGGCCAGCGGATTGATCGCTGCCAGCGCCACGGCCGCGCCAGCCTTAAGCGCCAGCGGTCCGGCATGTGGGCCCACCTTCGGATCGGTAAACGTGCCGCGCGCATACAGCGGTGTACGCAGCGACAGGATGCGCGCGCCTTTCGTTTTCGGCCGCACATCCACGTCGAGCTTCTCGGTCGCCAGGTCGATATAACCGGTCGCGTTCACCACTGCATCTTCACTGTCGAGCACGAAGCGATCGATGTTCGCACGGCCATTGCGCACCGTGGTTGTCGCCGCCACGCAGTTGAGCATGGTCTGCTTGTCACCGAAAATCTTGACGTAGACGGCATTGGCCACGTTCAGTCCGGCCAGTTCGAGGACGAACTGGCTGACCGTGCCTTCGGTGACGACGGCATTGATTTCACCCTGCGACGTGCCGAGCATCGCGGCCACGGTATTTCCCTTGCCGACCAGCGCACCATCGCCATTGATTTCACCGAAGGTCGCCTGCATCGATTGCAGCTTGGGGAACAGTTCGCGGATCTTCACGCCACGCGCAGCCAGCCGCGCCGATGCGTCCAGCGTCTTTTCGCGACCGTCCAGCCGGATATTCGACGTGATCCGACCGCCCGCCAGCGCAAAGCTCAGCGGGGTCAGCGTCAGGACCTTGTCCTTCATGCGGATCGTCGTATCGATGTCGCGCAGCGGAATGTTGGCAGTGCGCAGGATCTGCTTGCCGGTGAACTTGACCTCGGCGTCAAGCGCGCCCCATTTGGCCGTGTTGAACTGGTCGACCGGCAGGGCCTTGCCCGGCGCAGGCGCCTTGACCTTGCCGGCGGCCTTGGTGCCTTCGCCGGTGTCGGCGCCAACGGTCGGGCCCAGGTCGGCCAGGCGCAGTTGCTGCGACGTCAGCGCGCCCGTCAGCAGCGGCCGCGGCTTGCGCTGGGCATAGGCGAGGGTACCTGCGATATCGCTGGCGCCAACCTTGCCGGTGAAGTCCTTATAGGTAAAGGTCCAGAAGTCGCCGTTTTTCTTGCCCAGCAACGTGCCCTTGGTGGCATATGGCGGCGTTTCCGGCAGCAGCACGCCGGTCAGGCCGTACAGATCGGCCATGCTGGCGCCGGCAAGTTGCATCTTCAATGCAAAGCCCGACAGTGAGCGCGGATCGCGGATGATGCCGCGCAGGCCGAGCTTGTTTTCGCCGGCGGTAGCTTCCGCTTCGATCGGGAAGCTGGTGTTGTCGCCAGTGAGCGACAGCACGGCGCCGGCCTTGCCGCCACCGGTGATCTTCGCCTTGTTGTAGGTGCCGGCAAGGGTGAATGCCAGACCATAGGGCGGCACACCCACCGCCGTCGACGCGGCTTCGCCGCCCTTGATCGAATCGGCGGTGGCGCGCAGGTCCAGGCCCACCGGCTCGTCGACGTAGCGCACCTTGGCGCGGTCGAAGGCCAGGCGCTGCAGATCGACCTTCCATTCGGAAGGGCCGTTGTCCTTGAAGGTCCACGAATTGCTGCCATCGGCGCGGCGCTGGACGGCGATGTCCGGGTTGGCCAGGCGCAGGTCGGTGATCACGACATCCTTGGTCAGCAGCGGCAGGATGCGCACGCCGGCTTCGATGCGCTGGGCGGCGGCCATCTGCTTGCCGACCGTGCTCCAGGCAGGATTGCTCATGTAGACGTTATCGGCCGTGATATGCGGTTGCGGCACGAAGCGCCGCCAGCCCGTTTCGCCGTTGCGATCGCGCTGGAACTTGACGTCCAGGTCACCGCGGATGGCGAATTCACGCCCGGTCGTCTCCGACACCTTGCGGTTGATATAGGGACGCAGCATGTTCCAGTCGAACAGCATGAGGAACAGGATCACTGCCACGGTGATGGCCAGCAAGATCCAGCCGGTTATTTTGAGAGGCTTGGAGAGGGTCATTGTCAATCGTGCCCATGAGTGGGTCGGCGGCTGGCGCAGCGAGGCACCGGGATCGTCAGGCTAGCAGGGTCAGGCCGATATTGTTGGTTGGCTAAGTCGCACTACTGCACATTTAATTGGTATTTTTTTATGCTTTACGTCAGCCAAGGAAAAATTCAAGGCCGCGCGCCATGGCCGGGAAGGTTGCGGACCCGTGGTCCTCGTGCGCCAGCAGGTGGAATTGCACACGCGCCAGCGTACCGGTCTTGTGCAGCCGCTCGCCCAGTTCACGCGCATTGTCCACCATGCGGCGTGCGGCGGCGATGGCGTCACGGCCCTGCAGCGGGCCGTTCGCGGTGGACGGTTGTTCCAGCTCGCCCACGGCCAGCATCAGCGACGGCTTCGCGGGCAGGGCAGCAACGCGCTGCTTGAAGCCGTCGATGCCATCCAGTACCACACGCTCGCGGTACCAGATCGATGGACTGGCGGCCAGCCAGGTCTGGAACATCGCCGGGCGGGTGAACAGCGCGTGCAATGTGCACAGGCCGCCGTATGAGTGGCCATACAGCGCCTGGCGCGCCGGATCGAGCGGCGCCAGCGTTGCGATCAGCGGCTTGAGTTCGCGTTCGCTAAAGTCGAGAAACAGGTCGGCGCCGCCTTCCTTTGCAGGGCCGCCCGCACCCGACGGCGGCGTGTAGTCGCGACCGCGCCCCATCCCGTAATCGAACTCGCCCGGATAGCCGATGCCGACGACGACGGGCAGCGCAGCGCCCCGCGGCAGGATCGTGCGCGCCATCACCGCCAGCGTCGGGAAGGTCGCGTTGCCATCCAGTGCGTAGATGACCGGGTAGCCAGCCGGTGGCGGCGGGGTGGTCGGGATGCTGATGAAGATGCGGTAAGTCTGGCCGGTGATGGGCGAGGTGATGTCGAGTTGCCGGGCCTGGTGCAGTGTCGCGGGTTGCCACGCAGCTGCCGCATGTGCCAATGGAGTAGCCATGGCGGTTAGTGCGGCAGCGGCGCCGAGGACGCGGCGGCGCGGGAAGGAAGTCGGAACGGCAGCAGGAGTGGCCATGCGCTTGATGAATAATGAGAATGATTCTCATTGTAACGCAGCGTGCGGGCCGCCATTACCCCGGCGCCGGTACCACCGGCCTGGCCACCGGCTGCGCACCCGCCGTCCCCGGCTGCGGATTGCTGGCGCGCGGCAGTGATCTGCTCACTTCAATGCCCTGGTTGAACAGGTTGACGATCGGCGCGCCCAGGTACGGCAGCACCAGGCTCAGCGTCAGAAAACCCACGCCGAGCGTGATCGGAAAGCCGATGCCGAAGATGTTCAGCTGCGGCGCGGCGCGTGTCAGGATGCCGAGGGCAACCTGCGTGATCAGCAGCGCGGCGATGATCGGCATGGCGATCTGCAGCCCGGCCGAGAAGATGCGCCCGCCCCAGCGCACCAGTTCGAGTGCGGTATTCGATGAAAACGGCGTGTCGGTGATGGGCATGGTGATGAAGCTTTCGGCCAGCGCCTCGAGCAGCACCAGGTGGCCGTTCACGGCCAGAAACGCCATGGTCGCGACCAGCGCCATGAACTGGCTGATGGCCGACGAGCGGCCGCGCGTACTGGGGTCGAAGAACATCGCAAAACCCAGGCCCATCGTCTGGCTCGAGACTTCGCCGGCGTACTCGATGGCGGCGAACACGATGCGCATGGCAAAGCCCATCGCCAGCCCGATGATCATTTCCTTGGTCAGGATAAGGAGGCCCGCCCACGAGGTCGGATCGGCCGCCGGTACAGCTGGAACGAGGGGCGCGATGACGATTGCGAGCAGGATGCCGAGCGAGACCTTGGCGCGCACCGGGACGCCGGCATTGCCGAACAGCGGGGCCGCTGCAATCAGCCCGAGAATGCGCGACAGCGGCCACAGCAGGCCGGCGATCCAGGCATTCATTTCCGCCGAGGTCAGCGTCAGCATCGGGCGCGTCCGGGCGTGCGCACGCGGGCCTTAGCCGATCAGGCCGGGAATACCCGTGAACACCTGGCGCATATAGTCCAGCATCACCGACAGCATCCATGGCCCGGCCACCACCAGCGTGACGAACACGCCGACCAGTTTCGGGATGAACGACAGCGTGGCCTCGTTGATCTGGGTCGCGGCCTGGAAAATACTGATGATCAGGCCGACGATCAGCGCCACCAGCAACAATGGGGCAGACACCATCAGGGTCACCTCCATGGCCGTGCGGCCCATCGTCATCACGCTTTCGGGAGTCATCGCGCGGGCCCTCTAATAGAAACTCTGGGACAGCGAGCCCAGCAGAAGTTGCCAGCCGTCGACCAGCACGAACAGCATCAGCTTGAATGGCAGCGCGATGACGGCTGGCGACATCATCATCATGCCCATTGCCATCAGGACCGAGGCGACCACCATGTCGATGATCAGGAACGGGATGAAGATCGCAAAGCCGATCTGGAACGCCGTCTTGAGTTCACTCGTGACGAACGCCGGAATCAGGACGCGCAGCGGAATGTCTTCGGGGCCCTGCAGCGCCGGTGAGCGCGAAATCTTGACGAACAGCGCCAGGTCGGATTCACGCGTCTGCTTGATCATGAATTCCTTGAGCGGCACGGCGCCCCGGTTCATGGCCTCGGTCATCTGGATCTGGTTGTTCTGCAGCGGCAGATACGCTTCGCTGTAGATACGGTCGAAGGTCGGCCCCATCACGAAAAACGTCAGAAACAACGCCAGCCCGACCATCACCTGGTTCGGCGGCGCGGTCTGGGTGCCCAGTGCCTGACGCAGCAGCGAGAGCACGATGATGATGCGTGTGAAGCTCGTCATCATCAGAAGGGCAGCGGGCAAGAAGGTGAGCGAAGTCAGCAGCAGCAGCGTCTGCACTGGCAGCGAATACGCGGTGCCGCCGTTGGCTGCCGGGCTGCTCTGGAATGCCGGGATGCCGGGCTGGGCCGCCGCGATCAGCGGCAGCAGGGCCAGGCCAGCGGCCAGCCACAGGTGTTTATGACGCATTGCGTTTGTCCATCGTGTTCTTGAGCCAGTCGGCAAAGCGTGTGGCCGGGACGCTGCCTTGCGCGGCGCCCGTGCCTGCGCCCAGGTCGACGTCCTGGCGTGGCATCGTGTGCAGCGCATTCACGCGGCCCGGTGCGGCGCCGACGACGATCCACTGGTCGCCCACTTCCACCACCATGATGCGCTCGCGCCCGCCGATATTGAGTGCGCCGACCACGCGCAGGTTGGCCAGGCCGCCGCCCGGCTTGGGGCCGTAGCGCTTGAGCAGCCAGGCCAGGCCGATCAACAGACCCAGCACGAGCAGCAGTGCGAAAATGGTTTGCAGCAGGCCCGCTGCGCCAGGGCCGTTCGACGCCGGCAGCGCGACTTGCGGTGGCGCGCGCATCGGTGCGATGGCAGGGGCAGTGGTTGTCGTGGACGGCGCGGTCGTCACGGTCGTGCTGGCAGGAACTGCAGGCTCGGCAGACACGACAGGCTCTGCAGGCACGGCAACATCGCCCGGCAGCGCGGCAACCGGCGGCGCGGTCGCGGCGGGTACAGTGCCTGGCGCCGGCACGGCGGGTGCAGCCGGCCGGCCGGTGGTGGTATCCGTCGCTGGCGCCGCTTGCTGCGCCAGCGCGAGGGGCGCCGCCAGCAGCAGCGCCGCAATGGTCGTTAAATAGCTGGCGGCGACGCGGCGTGCGATCATTTATTGAGTTTGCGAATCCGCTCGGATGGCGTGATGATGTCGGTAAGCCGGATACCGAACTTGTCGTTCACGACCACCACCTCGCCCTGGGCGATCAGGCAGCCGTTCACCAGCACGTCCATCGGTTCACCGGCCAGGCCGTCGAGCTCGACCACCGAACCCTGCGCCAGTTGCAGCAGGTTCTTGATGGCGATCTTGGTGCGGCCCAGTTCCACCGTCAGTTGCACCGGGATATCGAGGATGAAGTCGATATCGTTCGGCGTTTCGTTGCGCGCGCCCTTGTTCGAAAAATCCTTGAACACGGCAGCCGCGGCCACTGGCGGGGCTGCCAGGGGGGATGCCTGGCGTTCGAGTGCTGCCGCTTCGGCCGCGGCCTGCTCGGCAATGGCGGCGCCCCAATCGTCGTCGATGTGTTCCTGGTCTTCCTGATTGTCGGACATGGTGTTCTCCTGTGCGGCGGGCGCTGCGCGCCTCGCCAATATACCGATTACTTGTTGAATGTGTCGCTATTGGCGAGCAGCTTCTCGACCTTCAGCGCATATTGCCCGCTGAAGACGCCGTAGCTGCAGTCCATCACGGGCACGCCGTCGACCGTGGCCTGCACCATCTCGGGCACCACGATCGGGATCACGTCGCCGATTTTCATATTGAGGATTTCGTCGAAGTTGGCCTTGCCATGGCCCAGCACCGCGACCAGCTCGACTTCGGCGACCTGGATCTGCTGCGTCATCAGGCGCACCCAGCGCTTGTCGACTTCGAGCGCTTCGCCCTGCAGGCTCGAGGTCAGTGCATCGCGGATCGGCTCGATCATCGAATACGGCATGCAGAAGTGGATCTGGCCCGATACCGAGCCCAGCTCCACCGTGAAGGTGCACGACACGACCACTTCGTTCGGCGTGGCGATGTTGGCGAACTGCGTGTTCATCTCGGAACGGATGAACTCGAATTCGACCGGGAACACGGGTTCCCACGACTTGGCATACGCCTCGAAGATGATGTCGAGGATGCGCATGATGATGCGCTGCTCGGTCTGGGTAAAATCGCGGCCCTCGACGCGGGTGTGGAAGCGCCCGTCGCCACCGAACAGGTTATCCACCAGCAGGAACACGAGGCCCGGATCGAGCACCATCAGCGCCGTGCCGCGCAGCGGCTTCATGTGCACCAGGTTCAGGTTGGTCGGGACCACCAGATTGCGGATGAACTCGCTGTATTTTGACACCCGCACCGAGCCGACCGACACTTCGGCGCTGCGGCGCAGGAAGTTGAACAACCCAATCCGCAGATACCTGGCGAAGCGCTCGTTGATGATCTCGAGCGTCGGCATGCGGCCGCGCACGATGCGCTCCTGCGTTGCCAGGTTATAGGTGCGGACCCCCGAGGTGTCTTCAGGCGCCGAGATGTCGTCCTGATCGCCGTTGACCCCTTTTAAGAGGGCATCGACTTCTTCCTGGGAGAGGAAATTATCGGCCATGTTTGTCTGGATTTACTGGATGATGAACGAGGTGAATAATACGTCGGACACTTCTTGTTCGTCGCCATCTTTCTCGAAGGGTTCGGTAATTGCTTTCTGGATCTCGGTGGCGAGCTGCTGCTTGCCCTCGACCGTGCTGATCTCGGATGCCTTTTTGCTCGACAGCAGCAGCAGCATGCGGTTGCGCACGATCGCCATATTGTCCTTGACCAGCGTGGCCTGCTCGGGGCCCGCCACTTGCAGCGTGAACTGTACTTGCAAATACTGTTCGCCGTTTTCCGGCTGCAGGTTCACGGTGAACGATTCGATCGGCACGTACTCGGCCTTGGCATCCGGGTTCTTCTTTTTCTTTTTCTTGTGTTCCTTGGCCGGTGCGTCTTCTTCTTCACCATGGGCCGCTGACCCCTGCGTGAAGTACCAGCCTGCACCGGCGCCTGCGCCCAGCACCAGCACGGCGGCGAGGATCATGATGATCAGCTTTTTCTTCGAGCCGGAAGGTGCCGCTGCGGTGTCCGCTTTCGGATCAGCTTTCATTTTCGGATTCGCTTTCAAGATGTGTCTTTGCCGCTGGTTGGTGAGGGTTCGTCATTATGGCATTGTCGCGGAAAGATGCGTCCCGGCAAGCCTCGAAAAGAGGGGGGAAGGCGTGGTAATCCGTGTGATTGTTGCTCAGGCGCGATGGTGGAATAGAAAAGGGCGGCCATGTGGCCGCCCTGTTGACGCCAGTGCGGCATCAGGCAAACAGATCGACCATCCCGCGGTCGCCAATCGACACGGTGCGCGTACGCGGCGCGACCTCGTTGACGGCCGGCCCAGCATCCTGGCCATCGCCCGTCAAGCCACCGGCGCCGCGCTGGCCGCCCTGCGCCCGGCGGTCACTGTCCTGCTGTTGCTGGCGCTGGTCGGGTACGTTGGCGTCGACCGTGGCATTGCCCAGCGCGATGCCGCTTTCGCTCATCATTTCGCGCAGGCGCGGCAGGGCGTTTTCAAGCGCCTGGCGCACGTCGAGCTGGTCGGACGAGAAGGCCACGGTGGCCTGGTCGTTGGTCACGTTCAGCACGATCTGCACCGGGCCCAGGTCGGGGGGATTCAAGGTCAGCGTGGCGGCCTGCTCCTTGCCCACCATGTACACGATGCGCTGGCTGACCTGGTTGTCCCAGGCCTGGGTGCCCAGACGCGCCGGGATGCGGTCGCCCGGCATCGCCGGATTGCCCGTGGCATCGACCTTGGTTGCCTGCGCCTGCAGCGCGGCCAGCGGGGCCGGGGCTTCTTCGGCCACCGGCAGCTGCTGCTGTTGGTGCTGTTGCTGTGTATCGCGCAGCTGGGCCTGGAATTGGCCGACATCCTGCTCGCCCTGGGGCAGCGCGGCGCCGGGTGCCTGCGTGGTGCGCAGTTCGGCGCTCGCCTGCTGCACGCCGCTGGCGGGTGCCTGGCCCTTGCCGCCGGCGGCGTCCGTGTCGTCGGTCGCGCCGGTGGCCACGGCTTTCATGTTGTCAAGCGCCGTTTCGAGCGCGGTCAGTTGCGCATCGCCTTCCGTGGCGGCGCCGGTTGCGGCGGCATCCGTACTGACGGTGGCCGCGGTGCTGGCCGGCTGGCTCAGGCTGGCCATGAAGGCGAGCATGTCGGTGACCGGCGTGGTGGCTGCTGCAGCGGCCGCGGCTGCTTCTGCGGCGGCCGCATCCTCGGCGTCGCTGGCCGCGTCCGCAGTATTACTGCTGGCCGCCTGTGTGGACTTGGCGTCGCCATCGTGCATCGGCGGGCGGATGGTGGAGCGGGTCGGACCGTCGCGGACCGGATCGCGGTTGGCTGGTTTGTCGGCGGTGGCCGGCTTCGGTCCCTGCGCCGGTTTTGGTTGCGCGGCAGGTTGCTGCGGCGGCGTGGCGGGCTGGCGCGTGGCCATTTCACGGTTCAGCGTGGCACTGAATCCGCCAGTGCCGCTGTTGCGTGCTGCGTCGGCCAGGCGATCCGGCGTGGCAGGGCGCTGCGCCGTTGCGTTGGCGCAGGTGACCTGGAACGGAAGGGTATTGGTCTGCATCGTCATGGTGGGCTCGAAGTTCGACGTGGGTTCAGCGATGTTTGTAACGGGCGCCACGGGCTGCGTGGTCATCCATCTGTTTCTGGTCGCGCTTGTTCTCGACCTTGAGTGCTTCGCTTGCCGCGCGTTCGTTCAGCGTGCGATAGGACAGGCGCTTGCGCTCGCTTTCCTGCCAGGTCGTGCGCTCGAATGTCGCCTTGTTCTGGGCATGTTTGAGCACGTCGCGCTGGCCGCTCAGTGCGTGGTCCAGCTTGCCGATGAAGGCAACGAAGTTGTGGTACGCGAAAGGGGTGATGCCGTCCATCTGGGCGGTATCGAGCTTGCGCGCGTATTCGTCGCGGTAACCGACCAGCATGTCCAGCTTCTGCTCGGCGTCCTCGACCAGTTTCAGGGCCGCACCGAGTCGCTTGGCGGCCGCGTCGGAATCGCGTTGCGCCAGGTCGATCAGTGTTTCGAGAGCGGAAGCTTGTGCCATGGTGAATTACATTCTACTGGCATGACGTTGCCCGCAATCACTAGAATAACGTGGTCAATCGCCCCAAGCTCTCGGGAAGCGACGCGTTGTCGTGGATTTCCTGGCACAGGAATTCCTCGATCTCGGTGTTCTTGGCAATTGCCATGTCGAGCACCGGATCGCTGCCAGCTGCATACGCGCCCACGCTGATCAGGTCGCGCGAGCGCTGGTAGCGCGAATACAACTGCTTGAGCTTGCGCGCCGCCAGCTGGTGCTCGTGCGTCGTGATCGAATGCATGGCGCGCGAGATCGATTGTTCGATGTCGATCGCCGGATAGTGGCCCGCTTCGGCCAGGTGTCGGTTGAGCACGATGTGGCCGTCGAGAATACCGCGCGCCGCATCGGCGATCGGATCCTGCTGGTCGTCGCCCTCGGACAGCACGGTATAGAAGGCCGTGATCGAGCCGCCGCCTTCGAGGCCGTTGCCGGCCCGTTCGACCAGCACCGGCAGCTTGGCGAACACCGACGGCGGATAGCCCTTGGTTGCCGGCGGCTCGCCGATCGCCAGCGCGATCTCGCGCTGCGCCATCGCGTAGCGGGTCAGCGAATCCATGATCAGCATGACGTTCTTGCCCTGGTCGCGGAAATACTCGGCAATGGCGGTGGCATAGGCCGCGCCCTGCAGGCGCAAGAGGGGCGGCGAGTCGGCCGGCGCCGCCACCACGGCCGAGCGTGCGCGGCCTTCCGGGCCCAGGATCTGGTCGATGAATTCCTTCACCTCGCGGCCCCGTTCGCCGATCAGGCCGACGACGATGATCTCGGCTTCGGTGTAGCGCGCGATCATGCCCAGCAAAACCGATTTACCGACACCGGTACCGGCGAACAGGCCCAGACGCTGGCCACGGCCAACCGTCAGCATCGAATTGATGGCGCGCACGCCGACGTCGAGCGTGTCCTTGATCGGCGCGCGGTCGAGCGGATTGACGGGGCGGGCATTCAGCGGCGCCATGTCGGACGTGCCGAGCGGCCCCAGGCCATCGAGCGGCCGGCCGGCGCCATCGACGACGCGGCCCAGCAGCTGGATGCCTACCGGCAGGTGGCGCGCGCGGTCTTGCGGCCGGCGTCGCCCGTGCGGCACGCTGCCCGGCGGCGGCAGCACGCTTTCGACGGGGAACACGCGCGAGCCGGGCACGACGCCTTCAGTGTCGCTTTGCGGCATCAAAAACAGGCGCTCGCCCTCGAACCCGACCACTTCGGCCTCGATCTGGCCGCTGGCGGTGGGAATCGTGCAGGCTGCGCCCACGGCCAGGCGCAGGCCAACGCATTCCATCACCAGGCCCGCCACGCGCGTGACGCGCCCCGAAATCTGCAGCGGTTCGGCGAAGCTGACGAGCGTGTCGCAATCGCGGATGTAGGCTTTCCAGCGCGCCGTGTGACGGTCGTGCGAGGTCACCTGGGGCGGGTGCGGGGCGGTGTGGTCGTCCATATTATGGGCTCAGCCAGTCGACGTTGGCGGCCAGCGCATGGGTCAGGCGTTGCCAGCGGGCCTCGACCTGGGCATCGATCTGGTTGCTGGCCGTCTCGACGCGACAGCCGCCGCGCGCGATCGCCGCGTTCTCGATGATGCGCCAGCCGCCGGTGGCCAGTTCTTCGGCCATGCCATGGCGCACGAGTTCGGCGTCGTGCGGGTTGAGTGTCAGCAGGGCGGGTTGCTGCAGGATCGGCAACTGGTTGATGGCGTCACGCACCACCGACATGATCAGCTCGGGCCGCACGTCCAGGCCGGTGCGCACCATGCCGCGTGCCAGGCGCAGCGCCAGGTCGAGCACGTCTTTCGCGATCGTCTCGTCGGCCTGCGCCACGGCCTCGCCGAAGCTGGCGGCGACCGTGCGCAATTGCTCGAGTTCTTGTGCGGCGGCTTGTTCGCCTTCGGCACTGCCGGCGGCGAAGCCATCGGCATGGCCTGCGGCGTGGCCTTCGGTGCGGCCCTGCGTGCGGCCTTCGTCCAGGCCCTGCTGGAAGCCTTCCTGGCGCGCCGCCTCGCGCATTGCTTCGAGTTCTTCGACGCTCGGCAGCATGACGTTCGGCGGCAGGTCGAGGCCGTTGATGGACACGCCCGCCGCTGGTGACGCTTCAGCAGCGCGCCGTGCAAGCGTGCTGGGGCGCTCGTCGCCAAACGAGGCCATCTCCCAGCGCTGGTAGGCGCTCTGCTGTTCTTTTGGTATTGCCATCAGACGAATGAATCCTCTCCTTTACCACCCAGGACGATCTGGCCTTCATCGGACAGCCGTCGCACGATCTGCAGAATCTGCTTCTGCTGGGATTCCACTTCAGACAAGCGCACGGGACCTTTGGATTCCAGGTCTTCGCGCATCATTTCGCTGGCACGCTGCGACATGTTCTTGAACACTTTCTCGCGCAGATCCTGCGACGCGCCCTTGAGCGCGATGATCAGCATGTCGGACTGTACTTCACGCAGCAGTAACTGGATACCACGATCGTCGATATCGATAATATTGTCGAACACGAACATCTCGTCCATGATCTTTTGCGCCATGTCGTTGTCGTAATTCTTGATGTTGTCCATCACGGCCGATTCCTGCTCGCCGCTCATGAAGTTCAAGATCTCGGCCGCCGTACGCACACCGCCCAGCGACGACTTCTTGATGTGCTCGTTGCCCGACAACAGCTTGGTCAGCACGTCGTTCAGCTCGCGCAGCGCGGCCGGCTGCACGCCGTCGAGCGTTGCGATGCGCAGCACCACGTCGTTGCGCAGCCGTTCAGTAAAGTTTGCCAGAATTTCACAGGCCTGGTCGCGCTCGAGGTGGACCAGGATCGTGGCGATGATCTGCGGGTGCTCGTTGCGGATGAGTTCGGCGACCGACACCGAGTCCATCCACTTCAGGCTTTCGATGCCCGACGCGTCCTTGCCGCCGAGAATACGGTTGAGCAGCACGGCCGCCTTGTCGTCGCCCAGCGCCTTGGTCAGCACCTGGCGGATGTATTCGTCCGAATCCAGGCCCACGGTGGAATGCAGATTGGTCTCGGTGACAAAGTCTTCGAGCACCGTGACCACCTGGTCGTGCTGCACGGCTTTCATCTGCGCCATCGCGGCGCCCAGCTTGAGCACTTCGCGCGGGCCGAGGAACTTCATCACCTCGGACGCTTCGGATTCGCCCAGGGCCAGCATCAGGATGGCGGCCTTGTTCGTATTGTCTTTGTCTTTATCACTCATTTGAACCCAACCATCCCTTGATCACGTTAGCGACGATGCGCGGATCCTTGTTTGCCAGCTCTTGCGCCATTTTCAGGTTGGCGCGGTAGCCCATGTCCTGGCGTATCTTTTCTTCTTCCTTGATCGCTTCTTCGGCTGGCGTGTCGGCGACCTCTTCTTCGGCGTTCTCGTCCTTTTCTTCTTCCTTCGGTTCTTCCGGCACAGCGGTGGCTTCGTCGAACTTCTTGATGGCCGGGCGCAGCAGCGGACGCAGGAAGCGGAAGTACAGGAACGCGATCACGGCAGCCACGAAGGCATAGCGGGCCAGGTCCTTGAACAGCGGGAAGTTCGCCGGATCGCTCCACCAGGTCGGTTCTACCACTGCCTCGGCCGGTTTGTCCACGCCGTCGAATGGCGCGTTGGTCACGTTCAGCGTGTCGCCGCGTGCCTGGTTGTAGCCCATGGCCTGCTTGACCAGCTCATTGATCTGGGCCACTTCGGCCGCGGCCAGCGGACGCACGGTTACCTTGCCGGTGGCCGGGTCGACGCTGCGGCGGTGGTTCACGACCACGCCGACCGTCAGGCGCTTGATGCCGCCCATCGGACGCTGCTCGTAGCGGATGGTCTTGTCGACTTCGTAATTCGTGGTCGAGTTCTTGCTGGTCGGTGCGGTTGGTGCGGCTGCTTCGGCCGGCGGCGCGCCCTGGATCGGCGCCGTGTTCACGCCTGGCGGCTGGTTCGACAGCGCGCCCGGCACGCCGGATGCCGCGCCGCCCGCGCCGACCACTTCCGAACTCTGCGTGCTGCGGATCGCCTGCGGCTCCGGTGGCGAGTTCGGCTTGTACATTTCGGCGGCGGTATCGACCTGGGCGAAATCCACTTCAGCGGTGGCTTCGGCGCGCACATTGCCTTCGCCGACGAGTGGCTTGATGATCGACTCGACCTGCTTGATGATGTTCTGCTGGACCTGGTCGACGTACTTGAGCTGGGTCGGATCGAGCGATTTGCCGCCCGCGCCCTTGTTGCTGGTATCCGACAGCAGCGCGCCGTTCTGGTCGACGACGGTGACGTTGCCGGTGGTCAGTTCCGGCACGCTCGAGGCAACCAGGTGGACGATGGCGCTGACCTGGCCCGGATCGAGCGCGCGGCCTGGCTGCAGGTTCAGCAGCACGGATGCAGTCGGCTTTTGCTGGTCGCGCACGAAGACGGACGGTTTCGGCAGCGCCAGGTGGACGCGCGCTGCGGCAACCGAGCCCAGCGACTGGATCGAACGTGCCAGCTCGCCTTCGAGCGAGCGCTGGTAATTGACCTGTTCCAGAAACTGCGACACGCCCAGCTTTTGATTCTCCATCAGCTCGAAGCCGACATTGCCGCCTTTCGGCAAGCCCTGGGCCGCGAGCTTCAGGCGCAGGTCGTGGATATGCTCGGCCGGCACGAGGATCGCGTTGCCGCCTTCCGAAAACTTGTACTGCACACCCATCTGGTCGAGCGACGCGGTAATGGCGCCGCCATCGCGGTCGCTGTAATTGGCAAACAGGACCCGGTATTCCGGCGCCTGGCTCCACATCCACACCGCAATCATCAACGCCAGAATGAGCGCGACACCACCACCCACGGCAACGCGCTTGCCCATGGTCGTCTGGAAAAACGACGGGGTAGCGGGGGCCGGCGTGCCTGGTGGCGTGTCGATAAGGTTTTCAGCAGTTGCTGCCATGGTGGAGGGGCCTGGTCAAAATGGGTGGGATAGCCAGCATTATGGAGCCACCGGGCAACATTCAAACCCCGAAATAGCGGGCGTTTACGGGCCTGATTCGCCCGTCGGATTCGCTTTGGCGCTGCTATTCTGATTTCCTGAGTGCATTTGTAGAGTTTTCTGCAAGGCGAACACAAGCGGAGGGCAAGATGAGTATTGGCGGCATCGGCGGCATTGATACAAGCCGGATTCAGGCCATGATGGAGCAGCTGAAGGCGGCAGCGACGAAGGCGTCGGCGGCGCCCGAGGCAGCCAGTGGCGTGGGCGGCGCGAGCGCGATCGGGGGCAAATCTGCGGTCAAGCTGGATTTTGCGGAAGCACTGCACAGTACGCTGCAGGGCGTGAGCGACCGTTCGGCCGAGGCGCAAGCCCTGAGCAAGCGGTTCACGATGGGCGACGATACGGTCAGCCTGTCGGACACGATGGTGGCGATGCAGAAGTCCAGCATCGCGTTCCAGGCGACTGTGCAGGTACGCAACAAGATGATGTCCGCGTATCAGGACATCATGAACATGCAGGTCTGACGCCCCCGCCTATTCGGGGTCGAGCCTATCGAGCTTGCGGTCGAGTACGTCGCCGCGCGTGCGCATGGTCTGCTCGGCCTGCTGGAGCGTGCGTTCGGTAACGCCGTCGATGGCCGGGCCACTGGACGGCACGATGCGCGGCGTGATGACGACAATCGTCTCGGTGGCCGCGCCACCGTCGTCGGTGCTGCCAAAGGCACCGCCAATCACCGGAATATCCGACAGCAGCGGGATGCCCAGGCGCCGGTAGGTACGGCTGCGCTTGATCAGGCCGCCAATCAGCACCGGTTGCCCGTCGCTGGCGACCAGCTGCGTGTTCACTTCGGTGGTCTTCTTCGAGGGAATGCCGGCCGATACCGAGCCGGAGCTGACTTCAGGCCGGATCTTCATCATGATGCGGCCGTCGGCGTCGACCGATGGCGTCACGCGCAGGATCACGCCGGTGTCGAGGAACTCGATCGATTCGGACGTGACGTTGTTGATCGTCGTCGTCAGGCGGTAGCCCAGCTGGTCGCCGACATTCGTGCTCGCTTCCTGGTCTTCAAGAGCGAGCAGGCGCGGCGTGGCCAGCGTGTGCACGCGGCCCTTGTTGCTCAGCGCGCTCAGGTAGGCTTCGATATTCCCGTTGACCAGGTTCAGGAAAAAGCGCGGGCCGGCGCGCGTGGCAAAGCCGCTCGCGCCCACCGTGTCGGGGCCGTCGCCGCTGAATACGCGTGACCAGTCGACGCCGAAGTTTTCGTTCTGGTCGAGCGTGATTTCCAGGATCTTCGCTTCGATCAGGATCTGCTGCGGCGCGCGGTCGATTTCGCGCAGCACCAGTGCGGCGCGCTCCAGACCCGCCGACGTCGCTTCGACGACGAGCGTCTTGGTCTGGTCGAGCACGGTCACCGTGCCTGGCACGCCGATCTGGCGCGCCAGGATGGCGCCCACCTTGGTCACGTCGGCGTAGCGCACCTTCATTGCCTTGACCTGCAGGATGGCGCTGCGCTCGGGCAGCGCCGTTTTCGGGTCCGAGATCAGAAAGCCGCCCGCACGTTCCGTCACTGCGTAACCGCCGGCTTCGGCGATCGCCTCGATCGCCTCGCGCACCGTCATGTCGTACAGGTTGATCGAGACATTGCCGCCAACTCCCTTGCCCAGCACGATATTGATGCGCGCACTGCGCGCAATCATGTTGAACAATTCCTCGATGGGCGTGTCGCGGAACGTGTACGACATCGTCACCGGGGCCAGGGGCACCGGTGCGGTGGCCGTGCTCTTGGTCACCACGGCCGGCGCGAGAGTGTTTGCGGCCGCGGGCAGAGCCAGCGCCAGCGCCGCCCAGGCAGCGCACAGGGCGACGGGCAGGTAGCGCGGCGTCATTGGGTGTCCTTGTCCTGCATGGTCAGCAGGTGCTCACTGCCAGCATGCGTCAGCAGCACGCCGCGCGCATCGATGCGCACGACCTTGTAGCCGGCGACGCGCTCGCCCGTGGCCACGACATTGCCATCCAGATTGGCCAGCGACTGCGCGCCATTGAGCACCACCGCGCGCAGGCGTGGTGGCGTGGCAGGCACGGCGGCGGCGGCGGCTTCCAGTGGCGCGCTGGCCGGCAGCCGGCTGACGAACGGATCGCGCAGGCTGCGGGGCGGATTGGCCAGCACGTTGAGTGCCATGCCGGTCAGGCCGAGCGCCAGCGCCAGTGTCAGGGTGTGTTTCATGGTGGTGTTCCAGTGTCGTAGATGACAAGCTGCAGGGTGATTGCGCGGTCGTCGGTATCGGGGGCGGCTTCCACGGTCAGTCGTTGCATGCCGACGGTTGGTTGCTGCCGTTCGATCGTGGCGAGCCACTCCAGCACGGCGCCATACCCGCCACTGGCCACGATCTCGACCGTGAGCAGGCGCACGCCCGCCACGGTGCGCTGCGCCCCTTGCGCTGCCGACAGCACGGCCACGCCGGACTGCGTGGCGCTGCGGCTGACCGCTGCAATGAGGGCCACGGGCTCCGGTGGCGTGGCCGCGGGCGTGATGGCAGGGGCGGGCGCCGACGGTGATGCCGCGACCGGTGCGGCTGCGCCTGACGCTTCCATCGCGGCCAGCGCTGTCTTGTGCTGCCGGTAGGCGGCCAGCGGCGCGCGCAAGCCCAGCGTCCATGCCAGCAGGAGCACGATGACGACTGCGCCGCCGACGATCAGATTGAGCTGGCGTGCGGGCAGGGCGACGAGCAGGTCGCGCAGTTTCGGGCTCATGGTGCCTCCGGCGGCGGAACCAGCGTGACCACGGCGCGAAAATCGATCGCAGGCATGGTCGGACTGGCGCTGCTCGAAAGCAGTTCGACGCCGTGCATGCCCGGTATGCGCCCCAGGTTCGACAGGAAATCGGTGATGCCGTTGTAATCCGCGGCCTGGCCGGCCAGCTCGACGCTGCTGACCATGACGAGCGTGCTGCCGTCAGCGTTGCCGGTGGCGATCGTCGTGGCCCGGCCATCTGGTACGGGGGCCGGTGTCGATGACGAGGCAGGGGCAGCGGCAGTGGCCTGTTGCAGGTCGCGCTGCAGATGGATGGCGGTCAACCAGGCCGTCGCGGGCAGCGCGCTGTCGATGGCGGCGGCGAGTGCGGCCAGTTCGCCTTCGCGCCGCAGTGCGCGCAGCAGGCCCTGTTGTTGCAAGATGCGCTCGCGCGCCGCGTGTTCGGTCGCTGCCTGCGCCTGGCTGGCCGTGGCCGCGCTGGCGGCCTGCTGCAGCGTGGTCGTGCGGCGCTCCAGCGCGGCGCTGTGCCAGCGCAGCGCAGCGCTGCCGGCCGCTGCAGCCAGAACGATCGCCGCCAGCGCCAGGCCGGTGCGGCGCAGCGTGCGGCGCACGCGCACGCCGTCGCGGTAGCTGCGCGGGATCATGTCGATATCAGCCATCGGCGCCTCCGCGCAGCGCCAGGCCGGTGGCCAGCGCGAGCGACGTCGTGGCCAGTTCGCCTGCGGGGTTGCCTGTCGCATCGCGTGCCGAATCGCGGGCCGACTCGGGGAACGCACCAAACGGATCGAGCAGGTGCACCGGCACATCGATCAGCTCGGCGATCCGTGACTGGATATCGGGGTAGCGCGCCAGGCTGCCATTCAGGTACAGGCGGCTGATCGAGCTGCCGCGCGTGCGCGAGGCCACGTACACCTGGGTATGGGCCAGTTCGTCGGCCAGTGCCTGGCAGGCCGGGTGCAGGATGGCGCGGATCGCGCGTCGCAGCTCGATGTGCGGGTTATCGACGGCCATGCCCGGGCGCGCACCGATGCCATGCTGGCGCAGCAGGCTGGCGGCGGTATCGGCTTGCAGATCGAGCGCGCCCGCGACGGCCCCCGCCAGCATGTCTTCGCCAAACGCGATCTCGCGATCGAGCATCAGGCGCCGGCCCCAGATCACGGTCAGGTAGCTTTTGGCGGCGCCGAAATTGAGCAGCGCGACCGACTGGCCAACGTCGCTGCCGTGCAGCGTGGCGAGCAGGCGCCCGATGGCGGCCGGGCCGATGTCCAGCGCAACCGGCTCCAGGCGCGCGTGTTCCAGCATCGCCAGGTAGTCGAGCACCCGGTGCTTGAGTGCAGCAGCGACCAGCACCTGCCGCTCGCCGCCGTCCATGTCGGCGCCGCGTACCTGGTAATAATCGATGACGTGCTGCCCGGCGCGCTCGCCCAGTTGCTCGCTCACCGCGCGGCCCACTGCCTGCGCCTCGGTCTGGCCGGCGGCGACATGCACCGTGAGCGGCAGGATGCGCACGTCGGCCGGGGGTAATGCCGAAATCACGCGGCGGCCCTGGAACGGCGCCAGCGCCAGCGCGGCATCGACGAATTGCACCAGCGCCTTCGGTGATGCCAGCAGCACCTCACGCGGCATGGGATAGGGCAGGGAACTGGCGGCGCGCAGGCGCCAGCCGCCGTCGCGCCAGTCGGCCTGCACCAGGTTGAGCCGGTTGGCGGCAAAATCGGCGCCGATCGGCCGCGCCGCCGATGGCTGCAGCCGGCGCTGCAGGTTTGTGACAAGTTGGCGCAGTGTCATGATGGGCTCACATCAATCATCCGCACTCCTTGGCACGCACGATCTGCAGCAGCGGCCGCAGATTGGTGAAGGGCGTTTCGCGGCTGTAGAAATTGACGCTTTTGCCGTCCTCGACCAGGCGCAGCAGGACGCCATTGACGGGCAATCGCTTGCTGATCCAGCTATCGAACAGGCCGGTCAGGTCCCAGTTGACAGCGACGCTGCCGACGCCTGCCGAGGCCAGCACGGCATCCGTGTAGTCGCCGCCATTCCAGTTCGACGCCGGACGCGCCTTGATCCAGGTGGCGCCCTTGTCCCATGCTGTCGTCACGCGATGCACGGCAACCTGGCGTACTACGCCGCTGATGGTGGTCGGCACCAGATTCAGCGTGGCCGACACCAGCAGCATGTCGTCGTCGTCGTCGATGTCGTCCAGATCCCAGGTCATCAGGATGTGCGACTTGCCGGAAACCAGGCGCAGTGTCTGATCCTTCTCCAGCGGTCCCGCGCTGGGGGTGACGATCGTGGTGTCGATCGTGTCGTCCGAGATGTCGATGCGCTCGGTCTGCCTTAAGTCGTACAGTTGCATCTTATTGCGCGTCACCGTACGCGTCGCCCCGTTGACGGTGGCCGTGGCGGTGACGTCGATGATGTCTTCCTTCTTGATGTCGACGGTCACCGTGCCGGCGCCCAGGGCGATCGGGCCGACGGGCCGGTTCACGCAGGCGCCAACCTGCCCCGACCACCGGGCGGCGGCAACGCCGGCCTCGGCCAGGTAGGCGGCGGCGCGGCCCTCGTAGTCGTCGTTGATCGAGCGCAGTTCGACGCTCCCTGCACGGTTGATGCCGAACGCCAGCGCCGCGAGCGTGGCCAGCAGCAGCGCGACCATCAGCAGCAACGCGCCCTCCTGGCGCCGCGGCATCATGGCGCCGTCCCGAGTCGGACGGTACGCGCATACGCGACGCTGCAGTCCTGGCCGCGGCTGGCGTCGCAATCCGGACGGTCGAACACGAGGTCGATGCGCAGGACGGGGCGTCCGGCGCCGACGTCAGGTATGCGCAGGTCGAATGCGCGCACACCGGTGGCGAGCACCGTTTTTCCGCCCGAACTGGTGTCGACCAGAACGCCATTGGTGAGTGTGTACGGCAGGTTAGCGAGCCAGACTGCAAGCTTGCCGGGATTCGTGGCTTCTTGTTGCGGTGCTTTCGCGGCTTGCGCGACGATGCGGCCGATGGCGAAGCGGGCATCCGCGTTCTGGTCCAGGCCGGCGCGCACAAAGCGCGCGCTGTCGGCGCCGGCGCGCAGCATCTCGCTCAGCGGCAGCATCACGAGCGCCGCGATGGTCAGGCCGATCATCAGTTCGAGCAGCGTGTAGCCGCGTGCAGGGCGGGGTGTCGTCATCGCGCCACCAGCGTGGTGAGCGGCCAGCGGCCGTCAGGCGCGGCCAGCGCCGTGGTCACGCGCAGCAGATGCTCGCCAGTGCCACCGAGGCCGATCCTGCGCGTGCTGTCGACGCCGTAGCGCGTGATGGTGACGGTCAGCGCCGGGCAATGAGTCGCCATCGCCGGGGCGCGGGCGCCACCGGGTGTCGAATACGCCGACGGCGCGTCGGACGTGCCAGCGGCGCTGAGAAGATCGACGTAGGGTTCGGCCAGCACGGTGTCCATCAGTGTGCTGACGCAGTCGAGCTGGCGCGCCGCCAGGGCGCTGTCGGCGGGTACGTTGATGGCGCCGCGCAGCGCATTGGCGGCGGGGATCAGGCAGACCGACAGCAGCAGCAGGGCGAACACTGCTTCGAGCAGCGTCATGCCGGCGGCCCTGGTGCGCGATGGGAGAGCGTGCATGGTCGGCAAGAGGGTCAGGACACCGTGATGCGACCGATGGCGTCGACTGTGATCGTGCGCTCGACATCGCCGGCGCCAAGCACCACCTGGCCCGTGCGCAGCGGGCTCTTGCGTGCGGGGTCATTGCCGACACCGCGCAACAGCTTGCCGTCCGCATCGAATGCGACGGCCGCAGCGGTCGAGTTGTCATCGAAGGTAAAGGTGCAGCGCACGAGGGCCATGGTGTTTCCGGCGGGGGCAGCGTTCAGGTTGAGCAGATAAGGGGCGTGGTTGAACGGGTGCTCAACCGGGTCGCGCGACACCCGCGTGGTGGCCTTGTCGGTTTCGAGTGCGAAGACCGCGATGGTGTTGGCCGCGGCATCGCAGTCGAACAGCCGCTGCGCACCGCTGTACTGCGCGTTCTCGCGGGCGAAGCGCAGCGCGTTGGCCACTTCGCCGGCGGCGGCATCGGCGCGAAATTCCGCCACCGGTTGCGCCGTCGGGATGGCGACGGCGGCCGCGATGGCGAGGATGGCGACCACGATCAGCAGTTCGGTCAGCGTGTACGCTGCGCAGCGATGTGCGTACACGCTCCCGAACCCGTCAGCTTAGCGGATCGACCAAGCCTTGCCGTTTGGATCGAGCGCTGTGCTGTTAATGATGAAGCGGCCGGTCTTCGTGTCGTAGGCCCAGCCCTTGCTCTCTGCAGTTGGCGCTGCCATCTTGCCGTCAGTCGTGACCAAGATGGTCGCAACGTTGTTGATCGGGTCGACCGGGATGCCCTGGCGTAGATACGGGCCGAAGCGGTAAGCGCCACCGGCGATCGAGCAGGTCTGCCCTGCCGCGTTCGATGAATATTGCATCTGATCCCTCATCGCTTGCTCCGTTCCTGCCAGGCCGGTGCCGGGAACGCCACCAGCAGGGCAATCTGTCCCAACCGCTGAGTTTGTGCCAGGATAGACGAAGCCGGTATGCTGGGCGCGGTATTGCTCGATCGAATTGCGTATGGTTGCCAAATTAGCGTCCAGCGCCGAGCTTTGCGCATCCGACGTCGCCGCCGAAAACTGCGGAATCGCAATCGCAGAAATAATTGCAAGAATAATCACGACGATCAGCAATTCGATCAGGGTAAAACCGGCTGCGGCGGTGCGCTTGAATGAACGGTACATAATAGTTTTCGGGAGTTGAACACCCCCTGGATAGGGGCGTTGATTTGTAAAAATTGTCAGTTCCACAGGGTAACATAAGCATGTTTCCACACGGAATGTCGAAATGTATCGTGTGAAGAATGTGTGGTTTTTGAGAAACGATTCAGTGCACAGCGCGTGATAATTTAAATATCGGCAAGATGAGCGAACTGACAATGGTGCCAACCAGGACGCCCATTACCAGCAGCATCACCGGTTCGGCCATCTTCGTCAGGCGCGCCAGAAGGCGCGTCAATTCCCGGTCATACGAATCGGCGACGCGGGTCATGACGCGGCCCAGCGTGCCGGTCGCCTCGCCGGTGGCGATCATCTGGCGCACCGACAGCGGCACGAAATTGCTGTGCTCGAAGCCGGCGGCAATGCCCTTGCCCTCGGTGACATCGCGTTCAAGATCGAGGATGAAGCGCTGGAAGTCGGCATTGGTCACCACCGCGCGGCAGGCCTCGAGCGTGGCCAGGATCGTCACACCGTGTTCGAGCGAAATGCCCATCACGCGCAGCAGGCGTGTCAGATAGATTTTGGCGAACACGTCGCGCACGACCGGCAGGCGCAGCTTGGCCCGGTCGATCGCGATGCGCATCCCGGGCTGGCGCATCAGCATCCAGCCCGCGCCGATGGCGCCGGCCGTGAGCGCCGCGACAATCGCGGCATGGCCAGTGAGCACCTGGCTCACCACCAGCAGCACGCGCGTGGTGATCGGCAACTGGTCATGGATCGACGCGAACATCACGGCAAACTTGGGGAACACGAACGTCAGGATGAACACCACCACCCCGAACGAAAATGTCAGCAGGATCACCGGATACGACAGGGCCGAGACCAGCATCGCGCGCAGGCGCTCCTCTTTTTCATCCAGCTCGACCAGTTGCACCAGCACCTCGGCCATGAAGCCGCCGGCCTCGCTGGCCGCGATCAGGTTGACATAGCTGCCCGGGAACAGCGCATGGCGCCCGAGCGCCGACGAAAAACGCTCGCCGGCCAGGATGTCGTCGCCGATGGTTCCGATCATCGTGCGCAACTGGCCCGGTTCGGTCTGGTCGTGCAGCGACTGCAGCGCCGTGTGCAGCGGCACGCCCGTCTCGAGCAGCAGCGCCAGGCGCTCGGTAAACAGCGCCCGTTCACGCATCCCCGGCGGGCGCGCGCCCAGCGTCCACCACGAGGCGGCTGACGGGGCAGTCTTGCCGGCCGGGCCCGGTCCTGCAACGGGGGCGTCGAGTTCGATCGGCATGGCGGTTACAGGGAATGCACGACGCGCGCGATTTCTTCGGGCGTCGTGTGGCCATCGAAGGCGCGCGCCATGCCGTCGGCGTACAGGTCGTGGTGGCCGGTGGAGGCCACATGCGCGGCCAGCTGGTCCTTGCTGGCATTGGCCACGATCATGCGCTGCAGGTCGGGGCCGACTTCGAGCAGCTCGTAGATGCCCATGCGGCCCTTGTAGCCCGAGTCATAACAGGCCGGGCAACCGCGTCCGCGCATCAGGCGCAGGTCGCCCTGGCCGCGCCAGCGGTAGGCGGCGGCAGCTTCGGGCGTGGCCAGATAGCTGGTGCGGCAACCCTGGCACACGCGCCGCACCAGTCGCTGGGCCATCACGCCGATCAGCGCCGACGACAGCAGGTACGGCTCCACGCCCATCTCGACCAGGCGCGATACCGCGCCCAGCGTGTCATTGGTGTGCAGCGTGGTCAAGACCAGGTGGCCGGTCAGCGCCGCCTGCACCGCAATCTCGGCGGTCTGGCGGTCGCGCACTTCGCCGATCATGATGATGTCCGGGTCCTGGCGCAGCACGTGTTTCAGGATCTTCGGAAAGCTCAGGCCGATCGCGTCATTGACCTGGTTCTGGTTGATGATGTCGAGCTGGTATTCGACCGGGTCCTCGATCGTGACGATGTTCTTTTCGATGCTTTTGAGGTGGCTGATCGCCGCATACAGGCTGGTGGTCTTGCCGCTGCCGGTGGGGCCGGTGACGAGGATCAGGCCGTGGCTGCGACCCAGCAGGCGCTTGAACGCGCCGACCGCATGCGCATTCATGCCGAGCTTGTCGACGTCGAGGATCGACTGGTTCTTGTCGAGCACGCGCAGCACGACTTTTTCGCCGTAGATGCCGGGCAGTGAAGAAAAACGCAGGTCGACGGTGCGGCCCTGGGTCGCCACCTGGATGCGGCCGTCCTGCGGCAGGCGGCGCTCGGCGATGTCGAGGTTGGCCATGACCTTCAGGCGCGAGACGATCGCCGGGTGCTGGTCGACGCGCGGCGACATGACTTCGTACAGCACGCCGTCGATGCGCAACCGGATGCGGGCGCGGTTGCGCGAGATCTCGATGTGAATGTCGCTGGCACCATCGCGGATCGCGCGCTGGATCACGGCGTTGACCATATTGATGACCGGGCTGGCACCGGCCATCTCGTCGATCTGCGTGTAGTCGTCGGGAATCGTCGACTCGATCAGTTCCAGGTCGCTCGCTTCGGTCTGCACGAAATCGGGCAGGGCGCCGCCATACGCTTCGTCGGCCAGACGCCGGATATCGGCCGGAGGCGCGACCACGATCCGGATGCGCACGCCGGTGCGGGCGCGCAGTTCGTCGATGCTGTGGATCGCCTGCGGCTCGGCGCTGGCCACCGTCAGCGTGCCCTGCACCTGGAACAGCGGCAGCACGTTCAGGCGCCGCGTGACATCGCGTTCGAGCAGCGCCAGCGCGCCCGGGTCGTACAGCCCCGTGCGCAGCTGCACATACGGTAGGCCCAGCTGGTCGGCCAGCGCCTGGTACAGCGCCGCTTCGGTGATCCACTTGCGCTCGACCATGATGAGGCCCATGCGCTTGCCGGTCTGGTCCTGCAGGCGCGCCGCCTCGGCGACCTGTTCGGCGCTGGCTGCGCCACGCTCGACCAGGATGTCGCCCAGCTTGCTGCCCGGTTCGCGCACGCGGCGCGGCGCGGTGGGCCGCGCGTCGAACAGCGGCAGCTGCTCGAGCAGGCCCGTGGCGGCCAGGATGTCCTGCAGCAGGGGATTCGGGTAGGCCAGCTTGAGCCAGCCACCCAGCTCGCCGAGGCGCTCGCCCATGTCGGCCATCATGCTCAGCGCGCGCCCGGACAGCAGCGTGACCTTGCCCAGGTCGACCACGATCGACACCTGGTGCTGGGCCACGCACTCGTTCAGCGCCGCCTGCAGCGTCTGGACAGCCTCGTCGGCCACCAGCGCCGTCAGCGGCGCCAGGTACGTCATGGCGCCGATGCGGCTGCGGGTGATCCGCTCGGGGGCGGCGCTCTCGCTCATGCGGTGGCGACGGCTTGGGAAGGTGCTGCGGCCGGGACCGGATCGCGGGCGATGCGGAACTCGGCGATCCAGCCCGGTTCGGCGCGGCACACTGTCTCGAACATCGCCACCACGCCCGGGTCGAGCTGGGTGCCGGCGCAGCGCGCGATCTCGGCCATCGCCACTTCATGGCTGCGCCCGGCGCGGTAGGCGCGCGAGCTGGTGATCGAGTCGTAGGTGTCGGCCACCGCGATGATGCGCGCGTTGTACGGGATGTCGTTGCCGGCCAGGCCATGCGGATAGCCGGTGCCGTCGTACTTTTCCTGGTGATGGCGCGCACCCGGCACCGCGCCCTTGAGGCGGTCGATGTGGCGCAGGATTTCGTAGCTGCGCTCGGGATGGACCATGATGAAGGTGAATTCATCGCGCGTCAGGCGCCCCGGCTTGCACAGCACGGCGTCGGGGATGCCGATCTTGCCGACGTCGTGCAGGAGCGAGCCCCAGAACAGGTTGTCCAGTTCGCGCGGCGGCAGGCGCAGCGCGCGGCCGATTTCCATCGCGATGTGGTGCACACGCTCGCTGTGGCCGCGCGTGTACGGGTCTTTCGCTTCGACCGCCTCGATCAGCGCGGCCGCCATCTGCTGGTTGAACTTGCTCGTTTCGGCCAGCATGCTGTGCATGCGCGACAGGCTCGACAGGTGATTGGCCAGCACTTCGCCCAGCTTGCGGTCGCTGTTGCTGAAGTCTTCCTTGTCCGCATGGTTGAGCAGCACCAGGATCGCCACGACCGACTTGTCCTGGAAGACCGGGCAGCACAGGATCTTGAACGGCATGTCGGTGAAGATGTAGGCGCGGCGCGGATCGTCGGGCTCGTTCATGACGATCGGCTGGCGCGACGAATGCGAGAAGCGGTACAGGTCGCCGCGCATCTCGACCAGCACCAGATCCAGGTTATGGATCGGCGCCGACAGGTTGGTGGCCGACACGCACAGGTTCTCGCCCGGCTTGATGAAGGCGGCGACGTCGGCGTCCATGTGGCTGGCCCAGCTCTCGAGCAGCTCGCCGAACAGGTCTTCGCCCGTGGTCATGTCCTGCACTTGACGGTCGATCGCATACACCAGGTGCAGCTCTTCGTAGCGGTCCGACAGTTCGTCGGCCATCGCATCGAGCTCGCCCTGTGTGCGGCAGTCGTCGGCAATCGTGCTGGCAATGTCTTCGAGTGCTTCGGCCAGTGCATCCCACGCGAACGGCACGTCGGTGGCCGTCGTGGCCGCTGTGTCTGCACGGACCGCGAGGTAGCCGATCAGGCCGCTTTTGGCGATGATCGGCGTGTAGAGCAGGGTGGCGTCGCCGGCATCGTGGCGCTGCATGCCGTCGCCCGTGGATGGCCAGGCAAAGCCGCCCGCATTGAGCGCCGTGATCCACGATGCAAGCGTGCTGTCGCCAGCCGCGCTCCAGCAGGGTGCGCCAGTGGCGTCGCAGACGGCCAGTGCGTAATCGCTTCCGGTGCTGCGGCGCAGCCAGCGCTCGTGGCGGGTGTAGTCGAGGGTCGGCAGAAGATCAAGGGACATGGGCAGGCTTTGGTGGCTGGCGCGGCGTTACGCCAGGGCCGCAAAATGGCGGGACAACCGCGCCACCAGCTGGCGCGGACTGAGGGGTTTTTCCAGGAATTCGGTATTGGCCAGTTCACGCGCCCAGGTACGCTCGTCGAGCGCCGTCATCGAGGTCATGACCAGGATCAGGAACGGGTGGTCCGGATAAGTGGCGCGGGCCAGCGGGCACAGCGTGCGCCCGTCCATGCCGTCCATCTGGATATCGCTGATCAGGACGTCGGGCAACTGCTGCTTCATGCAGGCCAGCGCCGCGTTGCCATCGCTGGCGGTGACGACGAGATAGCCTTCGCGTTCGAGCGACAGGCGCAGCACGCGCAGGACATGGGGCTCGTCGTCGACGAGCAGGATGTGGCGCGCGCTCATAGCACGGCGGCGCCGGCGGGCGCGGAAACGATCTTCAGGTGGACCGAGAAGGTGCTGCCCACGCCCGGCTCGCTTTCGACGACCAGGCGGCCGTGGTGCAGTTCGACGATCTGGGCCGCCAGGTACAGGCCCAGGCCGTGGCCACCGCGCTGGGTGGCCGCGCCCGCTTCGCTGACGCGGTAGAACTTCTCGAAGATGCGGTCCTGGGCTTCCGGCGCGATGCCGATGCCGGTGTCGCGTACGCTGATCACGATTTCATTGTCCTCATTGCGGGCCGCCAGCGTCACGCTGCCGCCCGGGCGGTTGTATTTGATGGCATTGGTCAGGAGGTTATTCAGCGCAATGCGGAACAGGTCCTTGTCGATCGCCACGGCCTCGAGTTCGCGCGGCAGGTCGAGCAGCACGCGCAACTGCTTGCCTTCGGCGCGTGGCAGCGCCTGCTCATACGCGTCACGCAGCATGTCGTCGAGCCGCACGCGGTTGCGTTCGGGGCTCATGCTGCCGGTTTCCAGCTTGCTCACGTTGAGCAGGTTGCCGACCAGCGCATTCATGCGCTCGATCTCGTCCTGGATCACGTTCAGCGATTCGACCCGCATGCTTTCGTCGTCGCTGTCGGCCAGCATCTCCGCGTACATGCCGATGACATTGAGCGGCGACTTGAGTTCGTGCGAGACGTGGGCGACGAAGTCGTTGCCCGCCTGGCGCGCCAGGTATTCGCGGGTCACGTCGCGCAGCACGACCAGCGTGCCGAACGACATCGTGCCGTGGCCGCCGCTGAGCGGTTGCGCGGTGGCGCTCAGTTGCCGGCCCTCGACATTGAGTGGCGCGAAGTCGATCTTGTGCGAGCGGGCGTTGTCGCGCAGGTCGCCGCTGTAGCGGCCGAACAGCGTGCGCAGCGCCAGGTCGCAGCACCAGGCATCGAGCGGCTGTCCCAGGATCTGGTCCATCGGGATGCCCAGCAGGGGCTCGACCTTGCCGGACGCAAACGTGACGTCGCCGGCCGGATCGAGCATCAACAGGCCGTCCGGCAGCGACTGCAGCGCAGCATTGAGCTTCTTGCTGCCGTACTGCAGCAGGCGGTTGTCGGCGGTGGTGTTGAGCGAGCCTTCCTCGAGCTGGACGATGCGGGCGCCGGCCTGGTCGAGGTAGTGCTGCATATTGGTGATCAGTTCGCGCATGTCGTCAGCGCCGGACTGATCCGGCCTGTCGGGCGCGGCGAGCTGGCGCAGCTGGCCGCGCAGCTGGGTGCTGAGCGCCGCCAGGGGCGCCATTTCGCGCTTGATGACGACGTACATGACCGGCACGACCAGAAACATCATCAGCGCCAGCAGGGCGAGGAACGAGACATCCTGCGCCAGCACGGTAAAGCCGGGCTGGTGGAAACCCACCCGCACGAATGCCGGGCCGCCGCTGGCGTCGGTGAGCGGGCCATAGAATTCGCGCAGCGGGGCGCCACCGTTCGTTGCCGGCAGCGTCCGTTCGCCGAAACCGGTGCGCGCATCCGCAGGCAACGCTGTGGCGGGCGTGATGCTGCCGCTGCCCGCGATTTCGGCCAGCGTGCGGCCGTTCGCATCCCCAATCGTCACATAGGCGAAGTCGCTGTCAGCGTTCGACGCAAGCACGGCAGCGAGCACACCGCTGCGGCCGTTGCTGTCGGCGAGGAGGGACATCGGAACCGTGCTGAGCGCCTTGACCAGTCCGACACCCTTGTTGCGCACCTGCGCAGCCTGGCTGGCCTGCTGCCGGACCACGAGCAACGCGACCACGAGGGTGATGGCAGCGAGCGCACAGGCGATGAGGATGATGCCGATGCGGTTGAGTTTCATGCGGATGGACTTGGGAAAATGGAATCTAACGAACTGTAACGATCGAAACTATAGGTGTCGGGTTGCAAACAGGCAAATACAATTCCAATCGTGCGCAACATTTCTTTAAAAAAATAATTGGGTGACAACGTCGAATGTTGTTTTCAGGTTGCTGCGAGGTTTCCTGACAGTTCGGAAATGTGTCATGGCGTCGTCACGATCGGGGCGTACGCTGGCGCCGTCTTGCATCATGTCTGCAAGACAACACTTTGCAACATAAGTTTCCTGGCTAAAACACTTACGTCCTTGGATAGACCCTATGACCTCACGACGCAGTTTCCTGCGCAATAGTGCGCGCGCGGGTATCGCCGCCGGCACGTTTGCTGCCTTTCCGCCCGCCATCCAGCGCGCCCTTGCCATCCCGGCCAATAACGCGACCGGCACCATCCGCGACGTCGAACACGTCGTGATCCTGATGCAGGAAAACCGCGCCTTCGACCATTATTTCGGCACGCTCAAGGGCGTACGTGGCTTCGGTGACCGCTTCACGATCCCGCTGCCCGAAGGGCGCAGTGTCTGGCAGCAGCGCCTGGCCAATGGCAACGTCGTGATGCCGTTCCACCTGGACGCCAGCCGTGGCAACGCTCAGCGCGTCAATGGCACGCCGCACGACTGGGTCGACAGTCAGATGGCCTGGGACAACGGCCGCATGGACCAGTGGCCGCGCTACAAGAATCCCATTTCGATGGGCTACTTCAAGGAAAGCGAGATCCCGTTCGCGTTTGCGCTGGCCAATGCGTTCACCGTCTGCGACGCCTACCACTGCGCGATGCACACCGGAACCGACGCGAACCGTTCGTTCTTCCTGACCGGCACCAACGGCGCGGTGCCCACCGGCACGGCCTTCGTCTCCAACGAGTGGGATGCAATCGACGGCGTCCCGGGCGGCGTGAACACCGGCTACACGTGGACCACCTATGCCGAGCGTCTCGAGGCGGCCGGCGTGAGCTGGATCAGCTACCAGAACATGCCCGACGAATGGGGCGACAATATGCTGGGCGCGTTCCGCCAGTTCCGGCGCGCCAATATCGCGTCGGGCTATCCGGTGTCCAGCGGCGGCGCACCCGGCCAGCCGTACACCAACACGGGCCAGGCGCTGCCGTACCACGCCTACGATGCGGCCACCGACAACGCGAAGAATCCCCTCTACAAGGGCATCGCCAACACGTTGCCGGGTACCCAGCCCGAGCAATATCTGGACGCCTTCAAGCGCGACATCCGTGAAGGCAAGCTGCCGCAGGTGTCGTGGATCAACGCGCCATCGATCTATTGCGAACACCCGGGGCCATCCAGCCCGGTGCAGGGCGCCTGGTTCCTGCAAGAGGTGCTTGATGCGCTGACGGCCAATCCCGCGGTGTGGAGCAAGACCGTCCTGATCGTCAACTTCGACGAGAACGATGGCTACTTCGACCACGTACCGTCGCCCTCGGCGCCATCGCCGGACGGCAAGGGCGGCTACGCCGGCAAGACCACGCTGTCACCTGGCGCGCTGGGGCCGGAATACTACACGCACCCCCGGCCTGCCGGCAGCACCCGCCAACCGGCAGCGGACGGGCGCGTCTACGGACCCGGCCCGCGCGTGCCGATGTACGTGATTTCGCCGTGGAGCCGCGGCGGCTGGGTCAATTCGCAGGTGTTCGACCACACGTCGGTGCTGCGCTTTCTGGAAACGCGGTTCGGCGTCATCGAGCCGAACATCAGCGCGTATCGCCGCGCCGTCTGCGGCGATCTGACCAGCGCCTTCAACTTCGCGACACCGAACGACGAGGCGCTGCCGGCACTGCAGGGCCGCACCAATCGCAGCCAGGCCGATGCCCTGCGCGCCGCGCAGCAACGCCTGGCGCAGATCGCGCCGCCGGCGTCACCGCAGATGCCGCTGCAGGCGCCGGGCACGCGGCCATCGCGCGCGCTGCCGTATGAACTGGCCACCACCTGCCAGGTGCAGCCCGGTGCCACGATGGCTGCCGTGCAGGTCACGCTGAACTTCATCAACACTGGACGCCAGGGTGCGGTCTTCCACGTGTATGACCGCAAGAACCTGGCGGCCGTACCGCGCCGCTACACCGTCGAGGCAGGCAAATCGCTGGCCGACAGCTGGACGCCCGCAGTGGGCGGTGCGTACGACTTGTGGGTGCTGGGCCCGAACGGCTATCACCGCCACTTTACCGGCAGCGCGCTGCGCGCCGTTGCCGCGGGCCAGGCGCGCCCGGACGTCCACGTGCGCTGCGATGCCGCCACGGGCGAGCTGGTACTGCGCCTGATGAACACCGGCGCGGCGCCGTGCACGTTCAACCTGAATGCGAACGCCTACGCGCAACTGCGCCAGCTGCACACGCTGGCGCCGCGCACCGAACTGCTCGTGCGCATTGCGCTGGCGGCCAATGGCTACTGGTACGACCTGAGCGCCACGGTCTCGGGCCAGCCCGATTACCTGCGCCGCTTTGCCGGGCGCGTCGAAACCGGTCGCCACACGGTCAGCGATCCGGCGCTGGGCCTGGTCTGACCATGTTCGCTTCCATCACCATCAACAGGAATTTCATGCATCCCATGCTTCGTAACGCGGCCGCAGCCGTCGCCTTCGCGCTGTGCGCACCCTTCGCTTCGGCGACCGTACTCGACTTCGACGACATCACCGGCCCTGACGGCTATGCCGCCGTCGCCGCCAACTACGGTGGCCTCGACTGGTCGGGCGCCGGCCTGAATGTCTTCACGAGCGAGCAGGATCCGTTTGCCGCCCATTCGGGCACGGGCCGGGTCACCACCGACTGGATCGACGGCGGGCCGGTGGCCAGCACCATCCGCTTCCTGGCGCCCACCGTGTTCGAGGGCGCCTGGTTCTCGGGCTACGAGGACAGCAGCGTGCGCTTCGACCTGTACTTCCAGGGCCTCCTGGTCGCCAGTTCGGCGGCGCTGCAACTGTCCGGCGTGGCCACGTTCCTGGACGCCGGCTGGGATGGCGCCATTGACACGGTCGTCGTCTCCAGCGGCGCGCAGGGTTCGTATGCGATGGACGACTTCAGTTTCGGCGGCGTGACCGAGGTGCCGGAACCGGGTTCGCTGGCGCTGCTGCTGGCGGGCCTGGGGCTGGTAGGCGCGTTGCGGGTGCGCCGCACGCAGTCCTAAATCAGCCCCAGCGTCAGCGCGCGCAAGGTTGCCGCGGCGCGGGTCGCGCATCCCAGCTTGCCCAGGATGCTCTCGACGTGCGTGCGCACGGCGCCGTGACTGATGCGCATCGCGCGCGCGGCGTCCTTGCCCGTCTCGCCCAGACTGAGGCGCTGCAGCACGTCGACCTCGCGCGCTGACAACAGCTGGTCCGTTGGCGGCGCGATCGACGCCGCGGCGGCGGCTGCCAGCACGGCGTCCACCGCGGTGCGGTCGAGCCGTCCGCCCGTCACCTGTGCTTCGAGCAGGGCCAGCGTCGACGCCGGTTCGTGCGCGGCGCGCCATGGCCGCGGCGAGCGCAGCGCGACATAGACCGTCGCCGCCGCCAGCAGGCGTTGCGGCATGCCGAGCGTGGCGGCGTCGAGACTGCGGTAATAGCCGCTGCCATCGAGCCGTTCGTAGATTTGCGAGGCCAGCTGCGCATCGGCCTCGATACCGTCGATCCGGTTGCCGATGCGCGCGGTCCAGTAGGGCGCGCGGCGCATGGCTTCCCAGTCGGCGCTACCCGGTTTTCTTCTGCGTTCCCAGACGGTGTTCGACACGGCCACGCGCCCGATCCCGTGCAGCAGCGCCGCGCGCGCCAGGCTGCGCTGCTCGGCGTCCGGCAGGCCGATGCCTTGCGCAGCGATCTGCACCAGCCGGGCCACGCGGCGCGCATGGCCCGCCAGCCAGGGCAGCTTCAGTTCGACGGTGTCGGCCACGAGTGTCAGCGGCACCGACAGCGGCAGGAAGTCGTTCTGCAGCGCCGGTTCTTCTGGCGCGCCCGGTGCTTCGAGCCACGCCTGCGCGTGCGGGGTCACCTGCGCGACCAGCGCCGCCGGATACCTGACGCCGCCCAGGCGCGTGACCATCGCCAGCGCAGCGCTATATCCATGCGCGCGCGTGAGGATCTCGATGTCGCCGGCCAGCGCCACGTACTGCACCACGGCCGGCACCGCACCGCCTTCCAGACCGTATTGCTGGCCGCGGCCATCGACGCGCTCGAACAGGTGGCGCAGGCCGTGTTCGACCGGGGCCGGCAGGCCCAGCATGGCGGCGATGTTGCCCGCAACCTCGCAGTGGATGGCGGCCAGTGGTGTCAGGTGATGCTTCACCTGGTCGAGGCGCGCGGCCTGCTGCGCGCTGAGCGTGCGGGTCAGCATCGCGTGCCGGCCACCGATGTCGTCGCCCAGCAGCGTGGCAAAACCGGTGGCCGTGGCGGTGCTGCCCGACCAGCGCAAGCGGGCCACCATGCGCGCTTGCGTAGCAGCAGCGGCGTCGCCACCGGCAGCCAGCGCGATGCGTGCGGCCAGACGCGCAGCGCGCGCGGAGGCGTCGATGGGCTGGCCCATGGCCAGGTCGCCCACGATCGCGAGAAGGCCCATGGCCTGCGCCAGAGTCACCGTGTCGTGGCCGTGCAGGCCGGTGCTGGCGGGCGAGAGACAAGGGCGGGGTGCCTGGGTGGTCGTGTGCATGAAGCCGATCGTATAGCCAGCCGTATCTGCAGCGGCGGGGCGGACCCCGGCCGTGCGGGTATCTGAAAAATCAGGCCAGCCCGGCCAGCTTCGCGTTGCGCTCGCGTTCGAGCTTGGTGATGTAGCGCTGTACCCCCGCCAGTGCACCGCGCGAAATGTCGACGAACTGACAGCCGATGCGGCGCGTGGTCTTGTGGTTCAGCAGCGTGAGCTCGAGCGAGTTGCGGATTTCGAGCGAGGTGGCGATCGGCCCGATCTCGGGCAGTTCGATGCGGCAGTTGGCGATCACGCGCCCGACCGTGGTATCGAGCAGCAGCTTGCTGTCGAGAAGGGCGATGCCTCCCACGCTGATGTCATGCAGCGCGAACACGCTCATGCCGCCGGCGCCGCCATCCATCGGCACCGGAATCAGTGCGCGCACGGGATTGCTGACCGGCGTGGCCATGCGGTAGTACTCGCGCCGCTGCAGGCGGATCAAGGTGGGGGGAATGTCGGCCCGCAGTGCCGGCTCGCCGCGCCAGACTGTCGGGGCCAGGTTGGCAGCGCCGAACAGGATGCGGATCTTGTCGAGCGTGGTTTCGCATTTCGCGCGCGCTGCGCCCGTCATGCGCTGGTTCTGGGCCGGATCGATCGAGCGATCCAGCACGATGGTGTTGCTGTCTTCGTCCACGGCCAGGATCGAGGTCACGCAGACGTCGGCCTCACCCCTGATCAGCAGGCGGATCAGCTGGTTGTGTTCGCCGATCTGGCGCAGCAGCGAGACGATCTCGCGACGCGATGCGACTTCGTAGTCGTGCCTGTCTTCCAGTTCTGCTTCATCCATTGCTAGGCTTTATGTCCTTGACGCTTGTTCCGGGGGGAGGTGGGGCGTCGGATCAGGTGCGGTGGGCATTGACTCACCGTTCTTTTTAGCCGACTCAATATGATATAGCCATGCCAACAGTTCCGCAATTGCTCGATACAGCGTTGGCGGAATTTCGCGGTCCAGATCGACCTGCATGAGCAGCGACACGAGTTCCTTCGATTCGTGCACGAACACGCCCGCATCCTGGGCGCGCTGGATGATCTGTTCGGCGACCATGCCGGAGCCCTTGGCCACGACCGTCGGCGCTTTTTCGCCGGCGCTGTAGGCCATCGCCACTGCGCTCTTGATGCGCTGGTTGGCCAGCTTATTCATGGTCACCATCACCATCACCATCACCATCATCATCGTTCTGCGGCGCCGCCGCAGCCCGCGCGCGGGCGTCAAATCCCGCCAGCGGCGTGCCCACCGACTCGAGTGCGCCGGCCAGGTTTGGCGCGTGCTGGCGCAGCAGGGCGGCAGTGGCGTCGTCGCCGGTCGCAAGCCCGATCTGCAAGGCCCCGCCCACCATCCGCAGCTGCACATCGAGTTCGCCCAGTTCGGGAAAGCGCAGGCGCAGGCGGCTGTTCCAGATCGCCTGCTCGTCACCACCACCACCGTGGGATTCGCGCTGCACGTCCCATTCCATCGGCTGGCCGGGCCAGAGCTGGCCTTTCCACGCCAGTTGCGATTGTTCCTGCGCCGCCAGCTGCATGCTGATGAACTGCGCGGTCGCGGGATCCTGCAGGTTCGGGCGCGCGCCGGCCTGCGCCGCCTGCTGCTGCGGTTCGCCCGCCAGTTCGGCCAGCGGGCGCGAGCCCTGCGCCCATTCGGCCACGTGCGATTCGTAAAACACGCCGCTCTTGCCGAACGCCTGTTTCAGGCCGGCGGCCAGCGCCGCCGGATCGGCATCCGGCGTGGCCACCACCGGCGCATGGCCAGTAACGGCAGTGAGCACTGTTTCGGCTTTCTGGGCGGCCGCCAGCACGCCCGCCAGGGCCTGGGCGGTGGGGCTCAGTGTGGTGTTTTTTGCTTCGGTGCCGCCGGCAAAGGCTTGCGCGCCCAGCCCGGCGCTGGAGGCCAGCAGGGCGCCGGCGCGGCCAACGGCGGCGCCTTCGCGGTAGCCCAGCGGCGCGCCCGGTGCGTCGGTTTCGGCTTGCGGTGCGGGGCCGGCTTCGGCGAAACCGGTGGCGGTGGTCTGGGTGCCGACCTGGAAGGTGGGGCGGGGATGCAGGCCGATCAGCGTGAGCGGCACGTCGGCGCCGACCAGCGCGCCGGGCGGCAGTTGCATGCGCGCCTGGGTATCGGCGAACTTGACGATGAAGGTGCCGTCAGTCAGTTTGGCCTGGATGTCGCCGTGGATCGCCTTGCCCAGCAGCGGCGCGACGGCGCGCGCAAAGGCTTGCTGGCGCGGGTCGACCGCCTGCTCGGCGGCCTGGGCCGGCGTGATGCGCGTGACGCCGGAAACAAGATCGCGGGGCAGCATCAGTCAACCCCCGCCGGGCGCATCAGATGCCGTAGGCGCGCGCGACGCGGCGTTCGGTCGACTTGCTGTTGATCAGGGACGACAGGTGCGCCATCCATGGGCTGGTCAGGTCGCGGATGCGGCGGTCGGCGTCCAGCATGCGGCGGATCGCATCGACCTTGCGTACACGCTCCTGGCCGGCCAGCGGGCTGACGCCTTCGTTGGCCTTGAGGCGGCGCGCGTGGGCAGCGCACTCCTGTTCGAGCTCGGCCAGACGGTCCCATTCGCTGGCAGTGGCCGCGTCGAGCATGCGCTCGGTAATGCCGACCATCGTTTCGTAGACCGACACCACTTCTTGCCCGTTCATCGTCATCGTCATCGTCATCGTCAACCTTATGCGCTCATCAGAGTAGGGGCACGCTGGATGGCCGGCACGGCCTGCTCGGGTGCATCGTTCTTTTCGCCGATCTGGACCCAGGCTTCGCGCAGGTCGGACATCAGGCCATGGATTTCTTCGATAATCGCGATATCGTTCTTGATATTGGCCTGCAGCAGGCGGCGGCTCATGTAATCGTACAACGCATCGAGATTCTGTGCGATCTCGCCGCCGGCTTTCTGGTCGAGCGAGGCGCGCAGGCCGTTGTCGATGATCGTGATGGCCTTCGAGATCGAGGCGCCCTTGGCGGCCACGTTCGACGACTTGATGTGGTTGATGGCGCTGAGCAGCGCAACGATCACGCCGTCGTACAGCATCACGACCAGCTTCTGTGGCGACGCTGCAGCAACGCCGGTTTCCAGGCCAACCGTTGCATAGGCGCCGACGCCGCGTTTCGGGGTTCCAAACATATGAGATTCTCCGGTGATGCTGAAATTATGAGTTGGCCGCGATGGACGCCAACTGCTGGGTAAGGTAATCCGACGTCGACTGCATCGACGACAGCGTGGCATCGAGTGCGACGAACTGGGCGCGGTAGCGTTTTTCGATGCTGTCCAGGCGCGTTTCAAAGCGCGCGGCCTGGTCGGCGATGGTCTTGATCGACACGTTCAGGCCGTCGGTTTTGCTCTTGAGCAGACTGTCCTTGCCGACAAAACCGGTCGCCAGGTTATTGAGCTGGAAGGCGAAACCCTGCGAGAAGGTGACCGCGCCGCGATCGCCCAGGATGCCACCTGTGATCGAGACCTGGATGCCTTCGGCGTTCGATCCTGGCGCTGCAGTGAGCGACTGGCCGTTACCGGTGGCGGCCACGCCGCCGATTGTACCGATGACGTCGGCGCCCTTGACGGGTGCGGCGCCGCCAAAGATCGATTCGACCGCGCTGCCGCTGATGCCGGCAATCGCGATGTTCGACGTCGAACCGTATTTGCTCGAGGACAGCGTCAGGATGCCGTCCTCGCCGACCTTTGCTTCGGTCGCATCGCCAGCGCCGGCAAACGTGGCGTTGCCATTGATCGACGAGCGCAGGAGCGCGGCCAGGTCGTCCTTGCTGTACGTGCCGGCGGGCAGCTTGATTTCCTGGGACTTGCTTTCGGTAACCGGATCGGTCTGGTTCAGTGTGACGCGCCATACCGTGTTCGGTGCGATCGTGGTCGTCGTGCCCAATGCGGCACTGCTCGCCAGCGTTCCCTGCGAGGCCAGGCTGCTGATGTTGACGCCATACGTGCCGGCCTTGGTTGCAGCAGTCGACTTGTCGAACTTGACCAGGCCGTCGGTGGTCGAGCCCATGGCCGCGAACAACCCGCCGAAGTCGGCAGCATTGTCGGTAATTGCCTTGTTCAGCTTGCCCGAATCCAGTTTCAGGCTACCGTCCTGCTGAAACGAGATGCCGACCTGGCTCAGCGAGTTCAATTTGCCACCGGTGCCTTCCATGACTGCGCTGATCTGCCGGCGCATCTGGCTCTGGATTGCGCGCACGCTCGCGTCGCCCTGCAAGACACCGCCTTTTTTCGTCTCGGCGTTGTATTTGGTCATGCCGCTCATCGTGGAGTTGAGCGTGTTGAAGGCCTTGACGAAGTCGTTCACGGCCGTGCTGATCGCCGCCGTGTCCTTCGTCACGGTCAATGTGCTGCTGCCAACCGCGCTGACGTCAAGCGTCACACCCTGGATCGCATCCTTGACGCTGGTGCTGTCGCTCTTGATCTCGATGCCGTTCATGTTCAGCAGCGTGCTCTGGGCGCCGGCGGTCTGGGTCATGCCTTGCACACCGGCCGGGTCGTAGCCGAGCAGGGCGGCCAGAGCCGGGTCGGCTGCCGAGCCGTCTTCCCCCGAGACGCCGATCTTCATTGACGTTGCTTCACCAGTTTTGGTGGACGTCATCACTAGGTGGAATGGATTGCTGCTGCCGTCGGACACGATGGTGGCGGTCACGCCCATGTCCGCCTTGTTGATGGCGTCGCGAATGCCTTGCAGTGTCTGGTCGCCTGCTTCCAGCGTGATGGTCTTGCTGTTAAGCGCGCCGTTGAGCGAAAACCCCGAGCCCTGGTGCGAGCCGACACTGCCTGCGGCGAAGCCGGCCGAGGCCGGGTTGTTGCCACCGACCAGGATCTGGTTGCCGTCGTTCGAGCGCAAGGTGACGGCGGCCGTGGCGGTCGTCGTGGCGCCGGTGTTGACGGTGGTGTCATCGTGCTTGAGGCCACCACGCACGGTACCGGTAACGGTTTCGGTCACGTCGATGGTATTGCCGTCTGCGGACTTGAATTGCAGCGTGCCGTCGGCGGCGCTGCCGCTGACGCTGATGTTGGCTGCGGCCAGCGCATTGCGTGTGCCGGCGCTGGCCAGTGACGTGTCGAGCGCGGCGCCGGTCAACGGCGCGCTGCCGGTGTTCAGGCTGGCCAGTTGCACGCCACCAACGGACAGTGCATAGCTCGAACCGCTGTCGACGCTCACCTGGCCAAAGCCGGCGAACAGGTCAGCCGCAGTTTCGGTACTGCCCGCGGTGGCAACGACACCCGTTTTCTCGCTCTGGGCATTGATCGCTTCGGCCAGTGCACGGGCGCTGCGGGTCGTCGGCGTGGTGCTGATCGCCACGCCATTCAGACTCAGTGAACCGTTGGGAATGCCGCCAGCTGCCGCCGCCAGGCCCAAGGCATTGCCGGTCGCGCCAAAGGTGCCACCGGTAATGGTGCCAAACTGGAACGTCAGATTGGTTGGCGAACCGGAGCCGATCGTGGCGGTGCTGCTGGCCATGCCGGACGTTTTCAGGCTTTGCGACTGGGCCAGCTGGGTGACATTGACCTTGTACTTGCCCGGAACGGCGCCAGCGCCGGCGGTGCCGGTGAAGACATCCCTGTTGGAAGGTGACGCACTGAGACCCTGGAAGGTGTTCGACTGGTTCAGCGACGTCAGGGCGCCCTGGAACGCGCCTACGGCGGCGCTGACCTGGCTCAGGGCGTTGTTCTTCTGCTGCAGCGCCGCCGTCTTCTTGGCGTAGTTGTCGAGCGGCCTGGACTCAGCCTGCATCAGCTTCGCTACAATGCCATCGATGTCGAGGTTGGCCACATGTTTCTCCGGTGAAAGCAATAATGTAAGTCATTATCGGCAGAAACAAACCTTACTTAAGAGCGGTAAAGGCGGCTCTATTTTTATTTTGGTCGGGATTGTCAGGAACGATGTCGAAGCACCATGTAAAAACGCCGCATCCGGTCAGGTGCGGCGTTTCGGGTGAGCAGCGGATTGCGTCAGGCGCTTTGGTTCAGCAGGCGCCCCACCATCTTGTCGATCGATTTGGCCATTTCCAGGGCCTCCTTGGTCGGCATCTGGCGGACCACTTCCTTGGTGTCGCGGTCGATGATCTTGACCACGAGCTCCTTGCTCTCTTCGTCGATTTCAAACTCGAGGCTCTGCGCCGATTGTGGCAGCGCTTCGTTGAGTTTCTTCACGGCGGACGACACCTCGTCCCGGTCTGGCCTGGCTTCAGCTTTCTCCGGCGCTGCCCGTGGTGCCGGGGCAGCCGGCCCGCTCGCAATTGCTGGACGTTCGTCCAGTTTGGCGGGGGGCGACGACGCAATAGACGGAATTTGCATGGCGTATCCTAACGAAAATTCCCCAGCCAAATTTCTTCAGCCGGGGAACCGCTTACCGAGTGGAACTGTTACTACTCGTTAGCGATTAGCCACGCAGCAGCGACAGGACACCGTTTGGCAGCGAGTTGGCCTGGGCCAGCATCGACGTACCAGCCTGTTGCAGGATCTGACCACGGGTCAGCTTTGCGGTCTCCGAAGCAAAGTCGGTATCGACGATGCGGCTACGCGATGCCGACAGGTTCTCGGTGGTCGACGACAGGTTGGAAATCGCCGATTCGAAGCGCGACTGCAGTGCGCCGTATTCAGCGCGCTGGCCGTTGACTGCTGCCAGGGCAGCGTCAGCCACCTTGATGGCTGCCTGAGCGCCATCGAAGGAACCGATATCGATGTTGGCCACCGATTTCAGACTCGACGAAGCAGCCAGGGCAAAGCCGGTATCGGTGTCTTCGGCTACCGAGAAGCTCTTTTCCGAGTCCATGGTCACGCGGCCATTGGCGACAGCGGTGCCAGCGGCAGCCAGAGCGACTGGACCGGTATTTGCCTTGCCATCTGCCTTGTAGGTCGCCATGCTCAGGGCGGCGCCGCCGGTGGCATTCTTGTTGTCGACCTGGATGTTTGCACCAGACGAGTTGGTCAGCTTGATACCGCCGTTTTCAGCATCGTACTGAGCGGTGACGCCAGTCTTTGCCGTCTGGGCATTGATTGCGCTGATACCTGCAGCGTAGTCATCGGCCTTGCTACCGGTACCCGAGACCGAGAACGATACGCGCACTGCCGTGTCGTTGTCCGATTTCACGTCGATGGCGAATGCGCCGTCGGTGGCGGTGCTTTTCAGCAGCGCATCGGTACGGGCAGTTGCCGTTACACCGGTCTCGCCCGACTTGTTGTTGATCTTCGATGCGATGGTTTTTGCGGTATCGGTAGCCGTCGTGCTGATGGCACCGCTGCCACCGAGGTAACCCGACACCGTGACGGAACCAGCTGCAGCGCCGGTGGTCCCAGCGGCCTGGACTGCATCGCCGGCGACCTGGTTGTTGCCGTAGGTCGAGGTGTTGAAGTTTGCGCCGGTCATCGAAATCAGCTGGCCAGCATTGGCGCCAACCTGGAAGTTCGAGGTGCCGGACGAACCGTCGAGCAGCTTCTGGCCGTTGAATTCGGTGGTGTTGGCGATACGGTTCAGTTCCGAGGTCAGCTGGGTGACTTCAGTCTGCAGTGCTTTGCGGTCGCTGGCCGAGTTCGACGAGTTCGACGACTGGACAGCCAGTTCGCGGACACGTTGCAGGATGTCGCCCGAGCTCGACAGAGCGCCTTCAGCGGTTTGCGCCATCGACACGCCATCGTTGGCGTTACGGGTCGCTTGCGTCATACCCTTGATTTGCGAATTCATGCGGTCCGAAATCGCCAGACCAGCGGCGTCATCCTTGGCGCTGTTGATGCGCATACCCGACGACAGGCGTTGGATCGAGGTATTCAGCTGCGACTGCGAGGTCGCCAGGTTACGCTGCGAGTTCAGGGATGCGACGTTGGTGTTGATTACTGATGCCATGGTGTTTCTCCAGACTAGGTCTTACTAGGGGTGCAGCGACCGTGCTGCTGTTCACTTTGGTCCGTCGCGTTATTCAGTGACGTTCAAACCGCTGTTGTTGCTGGTAACGGTGCCCTGTGGAAAAAGTTTAGGGCCGGACGCAAAATAAATCGTTTTTTTTACCCGTCTGGAAAAACACGTGCTCAGGAATTGTCATTCCGCCACGACGACCCGGTTCTTGCCACTGCTCTTGGCCTGGTACATCGCCTTGTCGGCCCGCGCCATCAGCGATGCCTGTTCCTCGTTCTGCACCCGCAGCGCCACGCCGCACGAGAAGGTGATCAGCATCTTTTCGTTATCGTGCAAAAAGAAGTGTCGGGTCAGCTCGCGCTGCACCCGCACCATGGCGGCCGCTGCCGCGTCGACGTTCGTCTCGGGCAGCAGGATCAAAAATTCCTCGCCGCCGAAGCGCGCGATCACGTCCATCGAGCGCAGCGTCTCGCGCACGACCTTGACCAGGTGCTTGAGCGCGGCGTCGCCCGCCATGTGGCCGTAGGTGTCGTTCAGGCGCTTGAAGTTGTCGAGGTCGAGCAGCGCCACGCACAGCGGCGTGTTGCGGCGGTCGGCGCGCGCACTTTCGCGCTCGAACACGTCGTCCAGGCCGCGGCGGTTCAGGCTGCCGGTCAGCTGGTCTTCGCGCACCAGCTCGCTCATATGCTGCAGCTCGGCTTCCAGTTCGCGGATGCGCTGCTCGGCTTCCTGCACTTCGCGGTGCGCGCCCACCATGCGGTCGCGTGAGGCCAGTGCTTCGTCCTGCGCATGGCGCGTCTCGCGCAGCACGTCGTTCAGAACGGTATTGAGTTCGCTGATGTCGGTGGCGCCGCCGATGCGCTCGGAAAAGTCGCCCAGCTTGGCGTGGTAGTCGCCGGTCGCGGCGGCCACCGAGCCGAGGCGGTCGACAAACGTCATCATCATGTTCTTCATCGTCGCGCGCACGTCGGCGATGCCATGTTTCAGGTGACTTTGCTTGATGATCACGTCTTTCAGGCTGCGCGTAGCGTCTTCCAGCGCGCGCGTGTCCACGGGGCCGGCGATCAGTTCCTGCACCGCGACCACCTGGCCGCGCATATAGTTGTCGTCCTCGAGCAAGCCTTCGATATTGTCGAGCAACAGGCGGAACAGCCGCAGCAGCAGTTCCTGCTGACCCGCGCTGTCGTCCTTGCGCAGCTCGATCTGGAAGCACAGCTGCTTCAGGCGCGCCTCGATATCGTGCAATTCGCTCTCGCCAACCGCCGTTTTGACGAGGGCGCCGAGCGCTTCGGCCTCCTTGACCTGTTCCGGGTTGTCGCTTAGCAGTGAGGCGCAGGCAAACGACAGCGTGCGTGCCAGCATGTCGCGCAGCAGGCGCGTCTCGGGCTCTTCGTCGCCCATCGCCATCACCGGGGTATTGCGCCGCAGATGCCGCTCGGTCAACTGGCCCAGTGCCTGGGTGTAGCCGCTCCAGTCACCTGTTTTGACGGCGCGCGTCATGCGCCGGCCGTACTCGGCCAGCTCGCCCGGCGTATCGAGCATGCGGCGCGCGAACCCGTTCAGTACCTCGATGGCCCCTGCATCCGGCGCGGGTGCGGGTGGCGGTGGCGGGGTGCCGGCGATCTCGTCATAGATGGCGCGGTAAGCGTCCGGCGTCGGCGCGATACGGCGCGTGGCCAGACGGCGAAACGCTTCGCGTGCGATGTCAGCCGGATTCGCTGCGGGTGCTGCAGCGGTGCCAGGGCCGGCGTTGGCTGTTACGGGTGTGGACGGAGTGGACATGGATTGCAGCGCGTTGCCGGGTTTGCGGGATTGACGACATGATAGGCAGTTTATTTGCCTCGCATCAACAATTATTCAATGGCAGGGCACGCGGCAGGGTGTCAGTCGACCAGGCCGTTGCGGATCGCATACGTGGTCAGCTCGGCACTGCTCCTGAGTTTCATTTTTACCAACAGGCGCGCGCGGTATTCGCTGATCGTCTTGACCGACAGCGACAGTTCGCCCGCGATCTGCGTTACGGTCATGCCCGACGCGATCATCGTCAGGGTCTGGTATTCGCGGTCGGACAGCCCCTCGTGGGCGGCGCTTTCATGATCGTCGCCGATCGCGCTGGCCAGGGCTTGCGCAAGTGCAGCGCTGACATACTTTTGTCCGCCTGCCACCAGCCGGATGGCCGTGACCAGTTCGCGCGGCGCGCTCTGCTTGGTGATGTAACCGGCCGCGCCGGCCTTGAGTGCGCGGATCGCATACTGGTCTTCGCGGTGCATCGACAGCATCAGCACCGACAGCTCGGGTTTGTCCTTCTTGATCTGCTTGAGCACGTCGATGCCATTACGGTCGGGCAGCGAGATATCGAGCAACATCACGTGGCAACGCGTCTTGGCTGCCAGGCGGACGGCATCGTGCCCGTCCTCGGCCTCACCGGCAACAACGATGTCGCGCTCGTCGGCCAGGATCTGCTTGAGTCCTTCGCGCACGATGGCGTGGTCATCGGCAATGCATACCCGGATTGTTACTTTTTCACTCATCCTGTTTCTTGTTCTGTGCCGGGGCCACGGGCGGCGCCAGCCTGATCTTGACGGTCAACATCGTGCCACCTCCGGGCGCCGGCGACAAGGACAGCGCGCCGCCAAGCGCGCTGGCGCGCTCGTTCATGCCGCGCAGGCCGAATGCATCCGGTCTGTTGCGCACGGCCGGGTCGATGCCGCGGCCGTTGTCGCAGATGCACAGGGTCAGGTGGCGGTCGGCGAGGTGCAGCGTCAGCGTGACCTGTGTTGCGGCTGCATGCCTGGCGATATTGGTCAGCGCTTCCTGGGCGATGTGGAAGAGGGCGCTGGCGTGGTCCGGCGCCGGCTCGTGTGCCAGCGCATCGGGGCAGTGCATGATCACGGCGATGCCGGTCTGACGGGTGAATTCGCGCGCCTGCCATGCGAGCGCGGCCGCCAGCCCCAGATCGAGCGCAGCGGCGCGCAGGCCGAACGAGATACGATGCACTGTGTCGATCGTGCGATCGACGAGCTCGTCGATGTACCCGGTCTGGCCGGCCAGACCGGGCTGGTCGGCCGGCACGCGCGCTGCCAGCCGCGCCAGCGCCATCTTGATGGCGATGAGGTTGCCGCCCAGGTCATCGTGCAGCTCACGCGCGATCCGGCTGCGCTCATCCTGTCGGGCGGCGTCGTCAAGGGCGTGCTGGAGCAGGGTGGGCTGGTGCATGGTCGAATGATACGACAAGGGCGCGCAAGTCTCGCTACAATGCATCCATGAACAAGGCATTTGTAAAAGAGTCCGACAACGACGACGATGATGAAGCCCTGATGCTGGCGCAGGCGATTCCTGACGGCGCCAAGAACTACATCACCCCGGCCGGCTACCAGCGCATCAAGGATGAGCTGCTGCAGCTCATCGACGTCGACCGGCCCGAAGTCGTGCGCATCGTGCACTGGGCCGCGTCCAATGGCGACCGTTCCGAGAACGGCGACTATATCTACGGCAAACGCCGCCTGCGCGAGATCGACCGTCGCATCCGCTTTCTCACCAAGCGCATGGATTCGGCGTTCGTCGTCGATCCGAGCATCCAGCATGGCAACGACCAGGTATTCTTCGGCGCCACGGTCCGCTATGTCAATGGTGCCGGCGAAGAGCACACCATCACCATCGTCGGCATCGACGAGCTCGATCCGCTGCACGGCAAGATCAGCTGGGTCTCGCCCGTCGCGCGTGCGCTGACCAAGTGCCGCGAAGGCGATGTGGCGCAGCTGCAGACACCGCTGGGCATGGATGAGCTCGAGATCATCTCGGTCGACTATCCCGAGCCCGTCACCGACTGACCTTGCAGCCCGGTGCTACTATGTGCGCATGAACCGACCTCACGAAGCGGCGCACAGTCCGATGCACCAGCAGGCAGATCCTCTGGCAGCGCTGCGCGCCGCCACCAACGAACAACACGAACGGCTCGACAGCGGCCTGCCCTTGTCCGGACCTGCCCCCGACTTGAATGACTACGCGGCGCACCTGACAATGGTGCGCGACTGGCTGACGCCATTGCAGTCGTGGCTGGCGTCGTTTGCGGATGGGCCGCAGCTGGTCTTGCCGCCGGTTGAACGCCTGGCGCTGATCGGGGCTGATCTGAACGAACCGGGCATGCCGCCGCTGCGCGCGCCGGCGCCGGTTCACGCATGGCCGCGCGATGCCAGTGTCGCGTATCGCTGGGGCGTGTGCTATGTGATCGAAGGATCGCAGCTGGGCGGCAAGGTGCTGTACGGGAAGTTGGCCGGGACGCTGGCGCCGCATCCGCTGCGCTATCTGAAGGGCAGCGACGCCGGGCCAGGCCCGCGCTGGCGCGCGTTCATGCTGGCGCTGAAAGAGCACGTGCGGTCGGCGGATGAGATTGCCGACGCCTGCGAGGGGGCATGCGCGGCGTTTGACAGTATTCTGAAGCTGGCGGTCATGCGCTGATATTGGCGGCCCGGCCGCCAATATCGGCAACATCCCGAAAAACGCGGATTACGTCCGCTCGCGCTCTACCCGATTCACGCCTGCCACGCGGCGCAGATTGCGAATCAGCTGCGCCAGGTGCACCCGGTCGGCGATCTGGATCGTGAAGCGCAGCTGCGTCATCATGTTTTCATCGTCCTCGTCCATGCCGACATACGTGATGTTGGCGTCGGACTCGCCGATCTCGGCAGCCACACGTGCCAGGATACCTTTTTCGTTGTTGATCAACAGGCGAATCCGGCAGTCGAAGCGGCGGTTCAGATCGTCGCCCCACTGCACGGCGATCCAGCGATCGGGTTCTTTTGCCAGCAGGCGCTTGGCCGTCTGGCAATCGCAGGTGTGCACCACCAGCGCCTGGTCGCGGCGCAACTGGCCCGTGATCTGGTCGCCCGGGATCGGCAGGCAGCACGGCGCCAGCTGGACCGCTACGCCTTCGCTGCCATAGATCGTCACCGGCGCGATGTCGCTGGCCTTCAGCGGCTTGTGCGACGGCAGCAGATCGGGGTCGCCTTCCATCAGGCCGAAGATCTGGCGCGCCACCAGCGTCGGCATGCGCTTGCCGATGCCGATGTCGGCATACACTTCTTCCATCGAATTGGCCGACGACTCGGCCAGCAGCCGCTCGACCACGCTGGCCGGCAGATCCGGCTTGATGTTGCGTACGGCCAGCGCCTGGGTCAGCAGTTCGAGGCCCAGCTCGGCCGACTCGTTGACGTCGACCAGGCGCAGGTGATGGCGGATCGCCGAACGCGCCTTGCCGGTGCGCACGAACGTCAGCCATGTCGGGCTCGGGCGCGAGTCGGGCTGCGTGATGATCTCGACGATGTCGCCGTTGTGCAGCTCGGTGCGCAGCGGTTGTTCTTCGTTGTTGATCTTCACGCCCACCGTATGGTCGCCGATGCCGGTGTGGATCGAGTAGGCAAAGTCGAGCGCCGTCGCGCCGCGGGGCAGGGCGATGATCTTGGACTTGGGCGTAAACACGTAGACCGAATCGGGGAACAGGTCGACCTTGACGTGTTCGAGGAATTCGGCCGAGTCGCCCGTTTGCTGCTGGATGTCGAGCAGCGACTGCAGCCACGCATGGGTGCGCTGCTGCAGCTCGGACATATTCGATTCGCCCGTCTTGTACAGCCAGTGCGCCGCGACGCCGCTTTCGGCGGTGCGGTGCATGTCCTGCGTGCGGATCTGGAATTCGACCGGCGTGCCGTACGGACCGATCAGCGTCGTGTGCAGCGACTGGTAGCCGTTGATCTTGCCAATGGCGATGTAATCCTTGAACTTGCCCGGCATCGGCTTGTACAGCGCGTGCAGGGTGCCCAGGGCCACGTAACATTCGGCCACGCTGTCGACGACGACGCGGAAACCATACACGTCGAGCACCTGCGAAAACGACAGGTGCTTGTTGCGCATCTTTTTATAGATGCCGTACAGGGTCTTTTCGCGACCGTGCACTTCGGCTTTCAGGCCACCGGCCTCGAGCTGGTTCTTGACCGCTTCGAGGATTTTCTTGACCACTTCGCGCCGGTTGCCGCGCGCCGACTTGATCGCCTTGGACAGCGTCTGGTAGCGCACCGGATACAGGTGCGAGAACGACAGGTCCTGCAGCTCGCGGTAGATATTGTTCAGGCCGAGGCGGTGCGCGATCGGCACATACACTTCCATCGTCTCGCCGGCGATGCGGCGTTTTTTTGCCGGAATCATGAAGCCAAGCGTGCGCATATTGTGCAGGCGGTCGGCCAGCTTGATCAGGATGACGCGCACGTCCGACGCCATCGCCAGCAGCATCTTGCGGAAGTTTTCCGCCTGCGCCTCGAGCTGACTCTGGAATTCGATTTTCTCGAGCTTGGACAGGCCGTCGACAAGGTTGGCGACCTGCGCGCCGAAGCGCTCGATCAGCTCATCCTTCTTGACGTCCTGGTCTTCGATCACGTCATGCAGCAGCGCAGCCATGATGGCTTGCGCATCGAGTTTCCACTCGGCGCAGATCTCGGCGACGGCAATCGGATGGGAGATATAGGGCTCGCCCGACTTGCGGACCTGGCCCAGGTGCATCTCGTCAGAGAAGCGGTAGGCTTCCTTGACCTTCTTGAGTTCGGCGGGGGTGAGGTATTCGGACAGCTTGGTGATCAGCTGCGTCACCGAAGCCACGCCCGGCACGATGGGGCCGGCGGGCTCGATGAAGTCGGGCGGACGATTGTCCGCCCGCCGCTCGCGCGGAGCGGGGTTGCGTGAAGCAGAATCTGGAGGTAACAGGTTCATTACGTTAATCGTCTGGCTGCGGTGAGATCAGAATAACAGAAGACGGGATAACGCAAATTCAGGCAACCCCGAATGGAATTACATCGGGACTTTTTTCAGCATTTCGATGCCGACTTTACCAGCAGCGATCTCGCGCAGGGCGACGACGGTTGGCTTGTCCTTGGCTTCGACCTTCGGGGTGTGGCCTTGCAGCAGCTGGCGCGCACGATACGTTGCTGCCAGGGTCAGCTGGAAGCGGTTCGGGATGTTCTTGAGGCAGTCTTCGATGGTAATGCGGGCCATGTGTGCTCCTGGGTTGCTGAATGTTGGGTGACAATGAGTGCGACAAAGAGTGAAACAACGCGTGCGGCGCGCCTGCAACGGCGCGCTCGTCAAGATTGTGGATGATTCGCGTGGATTCCCAGCTGGGCAAACAGCGTAGCGTTGCGGGCAGCTTGTTGGGCAAATCGGCAACGTGTCGCTTTGACAATCGCCTGCAGCTCGGCCAGGGCGACGTTAAACTCTTCGTTGATGATAGCATATTCGAAGTCGGGTGCGTGAGCGATCTCGCCACCCGCCGCCAGCAGGCGCCGGGTGATGATGTGCGGCTCGTCGGTGCCACGCTTGTGCAGGCGTTCTTCCAGTGCTTCGATCGATGGCGGCAAAATAAAAATGCCGGCCGCATCCGGGAACAGCTTGCGCACCTGGCGCGCGCCTTGCCAGTCGATTTCCAGCAGAATATCCGTGCCGTTTTTCATCTCCTGCTCGACCGACAGGCGGCTCGTGCCGTAGTAATTGCCATGCACTTCGGCCCATTCGAGAAACTCGCCGCGGTCGGCGCGCGTGACAAAATCCTCGGCGCTCGTGAAGTGGTATTCGCGGCCATCCTGCTCGCCCGGACGCGGTGCGCGGGTGGTGGTGGAGATGGACAGCTTGATGCCAGGTTCGTTCGCCAGCAGGGCGTTGACCAGGGTCGATTTGCCGGCGCCGGATGGGGCGGCGACGACGAACAGGCTGCCGGAAAAGGCTTGTGGGAGCATGGCGGGGTCCTTTGTCAGTACAAATAGATGCGCGAGCATGGTGTCGCGGGTGGTCATGTTAACGTTGAACGCGTGGACGGGAAACCCGTCCACGCGTTTAACCGGCGCTGGTATCGCTACCGATTCAATTCTGGTGCTTACTCGAGGTTCTGCACCTGTTCACGCATCTGCTCGATGAGCAGCTTGAGCTCCATCGACGCATCGGCCAGTTCTTTCACCGACGCCTTGGCGCCCAGCGTGTTGGCTTCGCGATTGAGCTCTTGCATCATGAAGTCGAGGCGCTTGCCGACCTGGCCACCCTTTTTCAGGATGTGGCGCGTCTCGTTCAGGTGCGCCGACAGGCGCGACAATTCTTCGGAGACGTCGATCCGGATGCCGTACAAGGTCACTTCCTGGCGAATCCGCTCCAGCACTTCCTGGCGCGTGAGCGTCGACGGATTGCCGTGACCGGCCAGGCCCAGCGCATCCTGCATGCGGTCGATGGCCTTGTTCTGGAATTGCGAAATGACTTGCGGGATCAGCGGCGTGATGCGCTTGACGATCGCTTCCATCGATTCGATGCGCGATTGCAGCATCGTCTCGAGCGCCGCGCCTTCGCGCCGGCGGCTGTCGACGAACGCAGCGATGGTGGTGACCGTGAGCGCGGCGACATCGGCCTGGAGCGACTCCTGGCCAATGGTCGATTCTTCGATGACGCCGGGCCAGCGCAGCAGTTCGGCCACGGTCATGGGCGCGGCCTGCGCGAAGTGACGCGTCACTTCGCCTTGCAGGCGGGCCAGGTCGGCCAGCAGTTCCTGATTGAGCGCTGCGGCGCCGCCGCTGACCTTGCGGCCGAACGAGACGCGCACTTCGACCTTGCCACGCTGGATGGCGGCCATGATGGCCGTTCGCAGATCGGGTTCCAGCGCGCGCAAATCGTCATTGATGCGGAACTGCAAATCGAGGAAGCGCGAGTTGACGCTCTTGATTTCGATCGTGAGGGTTCCGGCGGCGCCTTCGCTGGTAGCGACCGCATAACCTGTCATGCTTGAAATGCTCAATGAAATCCCCGGTTTTTATTCTTTACAAAGCCGACATTTATCCACACAATCGCGCTGTTTAGCAAGGAAACCCAATTGGATGGCTGCACAGAATAACGCTCCTCTGCCCGCAGGACTCGAAATTGCCGGATACCGCATTGTAAAGAAAATTGCGTCCGGCGGGTTCAGTATTGTTTATCTTGCCTATGACAGCGAAGGCAATGCAGTGGCCATCAAGGAGTACTTGCCAAGCGCGCTGGCGCTGCGTCAGCCGGGGCAATTGATTCCCGTGGTGGCCAAGCCCCACCTGGCGGTCTTTCGCATCGGCCTGAAGTGTTTTTTCGAAGAAGGCCGCGCCCTGGCGCGCATCGTGCACCCCAACGTGGTGCGCGTGCTCAATTTCTTTCGCGCCCATGAGACCGTGTACATGGTCATGGCCTACGAGTCCGGCCACTCGCTGCAGGAACATATCGCGCGCGCAGCTGCCAAAGGCAATGGCCTGAGCGAAAACTTCGTGCGCCAGGTGTTCCACGGTGTCTGCAGCGGCCTGCGCGAAGTCCACGCCAACAAGCTGCTGCACCTGGACCTCAAACCGGCCAACATCTACCTGCGTACCGACGGCTCGCCGCTGCTGCTCGACTTCGGCGCCGCGCGCCAGACGCTGCACACCGACGCCCCGATGCTCGCCCCGATGTACACGCCGGGCTTCGCCGCCCCCGACCTGTACACCCGCGGCGCGGCGCTCGGCCCCTGGACCGATATCTACAGCCTGGGCGCGGCCATGCTCGCCTGCATGAGCCGCTCGACGCCACCACCGGTCGATGCGCGGCGCATGGACGATCACGTGCCGCGCCACCTGGCGCGCCTGGCAGGCTATTATTCACCGGAGCTGGTCAAACTGGTGGCCGCGTGCCTGGCGCTCGATCCATTGATGCGGCCGCAAAGCGTGTTCGAAATCCAGAAGGTACTGCAGGCGGCGCCGGCCGCGCCGCTGCCCGCGCGGGCCACGGTTGCACTGGCGGCTGAACCGGTCGACGCACACGAAGCACGCGGCGGCTGGCGCGGCCTGGTCGACCGTCTCGGCGCATTCCGGCGCGATTAAAGGAAGTCATGCAATTCTCGGTGTATCAACAAAGCCATATTGGCGGGCGCAAGGTCAACCAGGACCGGATGGGCTACTGCTACACCCGCGACGCCTTGTTGCTGTTGCTGGCCGACGGCATGGGCGGCCACCTGGGTGGCGAGATCGCCGCGACCATCGCGCTGCAGACGGTATCGGCGATGTTTCGCCTGCAGGCGCGCCCGTACGTGAAAAAGCCCGAGCGCTTCCTCGAAGAAGCGCTGCTGCAGGCGCACCACGACATCCAGGCCTACGCTGCCAGCCACGGTCTGCCCGAGATCCCGCGCACCACCGTCGTCGCGTGCCTGATCCAGCACAACTGCGCCGTGTGGGCGCACGTCGGCGACTCGCGCCTGTACTGGGTGCGGCGCAAGCAGGTGCTGGCCTGCACGCGCGACCACTCCCATTTCGAGTACCTGCTCGAGCGCGGCCGCGCCGACCCGTCCGAGCGCAACACGCACCCCGACCGCAATAAACTGTATAACTGCCTGGGCGCATCCAGCCCGCCGAAGATCGAGCTGTCGCAGCAGCACAGCCTGCAGCATGGCGACATGCTGCTGCTATGCTCGGACGGTTTGTGGTCCGTGCTGCCCGAAGCCGAGATCGTGCACCGCCTGGCCACGAGCGGCGTCGTGCAGGCGGTGCCGGAACTGGTGCAGATGGCCGCTGCCATCGGCGGTGCGCAGGCCGACAACACGACCGCACTGGCGATTGCCTGGCAGGGGGCGGCCGGCACCATTGATGCGGATTCGCTCAATGTGATCTCGACCCAGATGCTGGCCGAGGATGCCGTCAGCTCCACCATCGTCGCCGGTGACCCGCTGCCCGAAGGCAGCGATGCATTTGACGAAGACGATATCGAAAAAGCCATCGCCGAGATCCGCGAAGCGATCGAAAAATCCTCCCAGCTGCTCAAGTAAGGACCGACCCCATGACCCACCCACCGCGCCCGAGCGGCCGCGCGCCAGACCAGTTGCGCCCGATCGTCATCACGCGCAATTACACGCGGCACGCCGAAGGCTCGGTGCTGATCGAGTTTGGCGACACCAAGGTGATCTGCACGGCCAGCATCGAGGACAAGGTGCCGGCCTTTTTGAAAGGGAAGGGCCAGGGCTGGCTAACCGCCGAATACGGGATGCTGCCGCGTTCGACCCACAAGCGCATGGACCGCGAAGCCGCGCGCGGCAAGCAAAGCGGGCGCACGCAGGAAATCCAGCGCCTGATCGGCCGCTCGCTGCGCGCCGCGTTCAACCTGCATGCGTTTGGCGAGCGCACGCTGCATCTGGATTGCGACGTGATCCAGGCCGACGGCGGTACCCGTACCGCTGCCATCACCGGCGCGATGGTGGCCGCGCACGATGCCTTCAGCACGCTGCTCTCGTCGTGCGCGATCACGGCGCTGCCGGTACGGCATTTCGTCGCGGCCGTGTCGGTCGGCATGGTGGGTGGCGTGCCGCTGCTCGACCTGGACTATCCCGAGGACTCGGACTGCGACACCGACATGAACGTCGTGATGAACGACCAGGGCCACTTCATCGAAGTGCAGGGCACGGCCGAGGGCGCCGCATTCGACCGCGCCGCCATGGACCGCCTGCTCGACCTGGCGCAGGCGGGGATTGCTGACCTGATCCATTTGCAGAAGCAGGCGCTGCGCGTGGGCTGACTGCGGTTGCCCGGTTCCTGCGCGGCAGGTGCGCGAAGCCGGTAAAATGACCGGTTTCCCCACCTGCACCGTGACCACCATGACCCAGCGCCTGATCCTCGCCTCCAACAACGCCGGCAAACTCAAGGAATTCGCCCAGCTGCTCGGCCCGATTGGCCTCGACCTGCATCCGCAGGGCGAATTCGACGTCCCGGAAGCGGAAGAGCCGTTCGGCACCTTCGTTGAAAACGCGCTGGCCAAGGCGCGCCATGCGTCGCGCCTGACCGGCTTGCCGGCGCTGGCCGATGATTCCGGCGTCTGCGTCAATGCCCTCGGCGGCGCGCCCGGTGTGTATTCGGCCCGCTACGCTGGAGAACCGAAGTCCGACGCCAACAACAGCCGCAAGCTCGTCGCCGATCTGTCAACGCTCAGCGACAAATCGGCCTATTACTATTGCGTGCTGGTGTACGTGCGCCACCCGGAAGACCCGCAGCCGATCATCGCCGACGGCCGCTGGAATGGTGAAATCATCGCCACGCCGCGCGGCGAGAACGGCTTCGGCTACGACCCGTACTTCTTGATTCCGTCGCTGGGCAAGACCACGGCCGAACTGGCGCCGGACGAAAAGAACGCGCTGTCGCACCGTGGCCAGGCGCTGCGCGCGCTGGTCGAGAAACTGAAAAACACCTGACATGATCCCCATTAAATTCGTCAGCGAGAATGTACCGCAACCGTTGGCCGGCGAGCCCCGTTCGCCCGCGACGGCCGCGCTGCAATACCTGCAGCCGGGCGCGCTGAACCTGACGGCGTTGCCGCCGCTGTCGCTGTACGTGCACTGGCCGTGGTGCGTGCGCAAATGTCCGTATTGCGATTTCAATTCGCACGAAGGCAAGGGCGAATTGCCCGAGAAGGATTATCTCGACGCGCTGCGCCTGGACCTGGAACAATCGCTGCCACTGATCTGGGGCCGCAAGATCCACACCGTGTTCATTGGCGGCGGCACGCCGAGCCTGATGTCAGCGGCGGGGCTGGATCGCCTGATGTCCGACCTGCGCACCCTGCTGCCACTGGAACTCGACGCCGAGATCACGATGGAAGCCAATCCCGGCACCTTCGAGGCCGAGCGCTTCAAGAGTTATCGCGAGAGCGGCATCAACCGCCTGTCGATCGGCATCCAGAGTTTCAACCCGGCGCACCTGAAGGCGCTCGGGCGCATCCACGACGGCGACGAAGCGCTGCGCGCGGTCGAGATCGCAAAAAACACGTTCGACAACTTCAATCTCGACCTGATGTACGCGCTGCCGTCGCAGACGCTGGCCGAGGCGCGCCATGACCTGGAAACGGCGCTTGCGTTCGCGCCGCCGCATCTGTCGCTGTACCATCTGACGATGGAACCGAACACGGTCTTCGCGAAATACCCGCCGGCGCTGCCGGACGACGACCTGAGCGCCGACATGCAGGACATGATCGCCGAAGTGACGGGCGCTGCAGGCTACGATCACTATGAAGTGTCGGCCTACGCCCGCGCTGGCCGGCGCGCGCGCCACAACCTCAATTACTGGCAGTTCGGCGACTACCTGGGCATCGGCGCTGGCGCGCATTCGAAGATCTCGTTCCCGCACCGCATCCTGCGCCAGGCCCGCTACAAGCAGCCGGCATCGTTCATCGAGGCGGCAAAGCGCGGCAACCCGGTGCAGGAAGAGCACGAGATCGGCCGCACCGACATGGGCTTCGAATTCATGCTCAACACGCTGCGCCTGACGGGTGGCTTCGATCCGAACCTGTTCGGCGAGCGCACCGGGATGAGCATCAACACGATCACGAAGTCGCTCAACGACGCCGAAGCCAAGGGGCTGATCTACCGCGATCACAAGCTGATCAAGCCGACGGAACTGGGGCAGCGGTTTCTGAACGATTTGCAGGAAATGTTCTTGGCCGAGTAGGGAAGCACCATTGCTTCAGGCCTGCACGACGCCTGCCATGGCGGTGAGCGTGCGTGTCAGGCCGGCGACCACGCGTGCCAGGCCGTCGTAGGTGCTGGGCTTTCGTGCTTCGTCGTTCTCATCCACGGGAACTGGCGCGCTGTTGAAATACGGGTAGCCGAGAAAGTCACGGTCGGTGATCAGGAGGGTCGTCATGCCGGCGCTGTCACCGCCACGGCGCGAAATCATCAAGCCCATCACGTGGGCCGAGGTCGCGAGTCCGTGATGCATCAGTTGCGGGTTGCTGCGCAATGCAGCGAACGCCTGATGCACGCGCTGCGCCCCATCGTGCGTGCCGATAAAGGCGATGAAGTTGCCGGCGCCGGTGTCCTGTTTGCTTGACCCCGCATCCTCCGTGAAGAACACGAAGCGGATCTCGGTACCGCGCGCGGGCCGGAGAAACTGGAGCGCATGCGCCAGTTCAAGCACGGCAGCCGCGCCGACATCGCCGCCCGGCCCCACACGGGCACCGATCACGAATGTGCGCATCGGCTTGATGCCGGGCGCCACATTGGCAAGCGTCGCTTCGATGCTGTGTGCAAATTGGCCGGCGCTGCCGATCCGCTGCCGGTGCAGCGCATAGCCATAGCGTCGCAGCGAGGTGTCGACATGCTGCATCGGGCTGCCTGGCGCGTCGGGTGCGAGCGCCAGGGCATGTGCCTGCAGGCGCGCCGCCAGGAGCGTGGCGTCGGACCGGGTGTCGACAGTCAGCGTCGTCAGCACGACCATGAGCGACATCGCGAGCAACATCGCAAGCAACGTCGCAAGCATGACTTTCCAGCGTGATTTGAAGAGCGGTCTCATGGCGTCACACGGCGCTGTGCGGCGCGTCGTCGGCAGTCGATGCAGCCAGTGTAGCCAACCATGTCAAATTCTGCCTCGCCGTAGGAGGGCAATGCCGCGCTACAACGAGGTACCCACAATTCGCCAAGTCTGCTTTGCGCCAGGACGACGTTACGGCTGTGGCATAGCAAAAAGCCGCATCCTGTTTCGACCGTAATTAATATTTTTTGCACATCGACTTATGAATATTGCATGGACTTTGATGTACTCTTGGTTGGTATCTTCTGATTTCCTTCGGTAGGCGGCTGGGTCTGCAACGAGGATGAATCTTGCTCCCTGGCCTGTTCGTCGCAATGGCGCGACGCTGTCATCAGTAACTTAGGAGCGGACATGGCCACTAGTACCAATATTCTGGAAGTGCAAACACAACTGAACAAACTGGGTTTCAACCCGGGCCCACTGGATGGCATATGGGGACGGCGCACCATCTCGGCACTGCGCCTGTTCCAGGCGTCGAAAGGGCTGCAGGTCGACGGTATTCTCGGGCCGAAGTCGCATCAAGCCTTGTTCCAGGGTGTGGCTGACAACCAGCACATCATTCCTGATGAGCTGCCTTGGATGGCAGAGGCAACGAGATTGATTAATACGATGGAATTCATCGGCAATCGAAATAATCCCGTCATCCTTGACTGGGCCGACGACCTCGATATCCATTATCCGGGTGACGAGGTACCGTGGTGCGGTTTGTTCGTCGGGCACTGCATCGGCAGTACGCTGCCGGAGGAAATCTTGCCGACGGGCTTATTGAGCGCTCGCGCGTGGGAAAAGTTTGGCCAGAAAATGTCACCCCGCTACGGCGCAGTCATGGTCTTCTGGCGTATCAGTGAACAAAGCGGTAAAGGGCACGTCGGCTTTTATACCGGCGAGGACGACGACGCTTATCGTATTCTCGGCGGCAACCAGAGCGACAGTGTCTGCTATGAGTGGGTATCCAAGACGCGTTTCAGGGCGGCACTCTGGCCCACGTCTGCGGCATCGCTGGCACACTTCGCGTCGTCCCGGATGTTGGACCGCGCACTCGATCTGGCAGCGGGTGGCAACAGCCTGTTTGCGAATGCCAATGCGGGCCAGCATCCACCACACTGACAAGGACAGGCCAGTGTGGACGTGACCTGCCAGAGGTCACGTGCAAAAAAAAACCGGGCCACGCAGGCCCGGTTTTCATTCACGTCAGCAGTAGCGTGGCAACTTACCGCGCCGCCACCGGTGTTCCGTCAGCCTGCGCCGCCGGTTCCACCCAACCACCGCCCAGCACGCGATACAACGCGACCTGGTTTTGCAAACGCAGCAGATTAGCCTGCACCGACAACTGCTGCGACTGGAACAGCGAACGCTGTGCGTCGAGCAGGTCGAGCTGGCTGGCGGCGCCGCTGCGGAAGCGCAGGTCCGACAGGTTGAAGCGGTCGGCTTCGGCTTCGGTCACGGCTGCCTGCGCGCGCAGCTGTTCGCTGTACGTCGCCTGGCCGGCCAGGGCGTCCGCCACTTCGCGGAACGCGGTCTGGATCGATTGCTCGTAGCGCGCCACGGCGATGTCGCGCTGGGCACGGGCCGAGCCCAGCGTGGCGGTGTTGCGGCCGTAGTCGAAGATCGGCAGGATCGCCTGCGGTGCGAACGACCAGCCCCAGGTGCCGCTCTCGAACAGGCCTGACAGCTCGGTGCTGGCGCTGCCGGCGCTGCCCGTCAGCGAGATGCGCGGGAAGAAGTTCGCGCGCGCCGCGCCGATGTTGGCGTTGGCTCCGATCAGCTCTTGTTCGGCCGCACGGATGTCCGGGCGGTTGACCAGCAGATCCGATGGCAGGCCGGCCGGCAGGTCGGGCAGCTCGGTCTTGGCCAGCGTGGCGCCGCTCGAGACGTCCGCCGGCAGCGGCTGGCCGACCAGCAGCGTCAGCAGGTTGATGTCCTGGGCGCGGAAGCGCTGCTGCTGCGCCAGCGTGGCCAGGGCCGTTTCAACGAGCGAACGCGATTGCTGGATATCCAGGCGCGATGCGACGCCGTTCTCGAAACGCAGCTGCGTCAGGCGGTCCGAATCCTGGCGCGTCTTGAGCGTGTCCTGCGTGATGCGCAGCAGCTCTTCGTCGGCCAGCAATTGCAGATACGCGTTGGCGACCGACGCAATCAGGCTGATCTGCGTGGTCTTGCGCGCTTCTTCGGTGGCCAGGTATTGCGCCAGCGCGGCTTCGCTCAGGTTGCGCACCCGGCCGAACAGGTCGAGCTCGAACGACGTGACTTGCAGGCCCGCCTGGTACTGGCTGTTGATCGGCTGGTCTTCACCGACGGTCTGGCGGTTGCCGCTGACACCCAGGCCCACCGATGGCAGGCGATCGGCGCGCGTAATGCGGTACTGGGCACGCGCCTGTTCGATGTTGGCAATCGCGATGCGCAGGTCACGGTTGTTGACCAGTGCCTGGTCGATCAGCTGACGCAGGCGCGCATCGGCAAAGAACTGCTGCCATGCCACGGCTGCCGGCGCCTGGTTGATCACCGGGCTGGTCGATGCCGTGGCAGCCTGTGGCACGGCCGGGAACGCACTTGCCACCGGGGCAGCAGGGCGCTCATAGTCCGGCGCCAGCGACATGCAGCCGGCGAGTGCCATCGACAGCGCCAATGGCGTGACGATCAGTTTGATGTGCTTGATCATAGTTGTTTCCCTTGTTCTGCGGCCTGGCGTTCCTGTTTCTCCAGCTCATGCTGTTTTTCCTGCGCATGGGCGTACATCTTGTTCTGGCGTTCGCTGCCCTTGAAGAGCGTACGGATCACGACGAAGAACACCGGCACGAAGATCACGCCCAGCACGGTTGCCGTAATCATACCGCCCATCACGCCGGTACCGATCGCACGCTGCGATGCCGAACCGGCGCCGCCGGCCAGAACCAGTGGCAGCACGCCCAGGATGAAGGCGAGCGAGGTCATGATGATCGGGCGGAAGCGCAGGTGGGCCGCTTCAAGCGCCGCGTCGAACGGTGACTTGCCTTCGGCTTGCAGATCCTTGGCAAATTCGACGATCAGAATCGCGTTCTTCGCCGCCAGACCAATGATGGTAATCAGGCCGACCTTGAAGTAGACGTCGTTGGACAAGCCCCGCATATTGGCCGCCAGCAGCGAGCCAAGAATACCCAGCGGTACCACCAGCAGCACGGCCACCGGGATGGTCCAGCTTTCATACAGCGCGGCCAGGGCCAGGAACACAGCCAGCAGCGCGAAGCCGATCAGGATGAACACGGTCGAACCCGACAGCAGTTCCTCGCGTGACTGGCCGGTCCACTCGTACGAGAAACCAGCCGGCAGGCGTTCTGCCAGACGCTGCATCTCGTCCAGCGCTTCGCCGCTCGAGTAACCCGGCGCTGCTTCACCGGTCAGCTTCATTGCCGGATAGCCGTTGTAGCGGTTGGTCTGCATCGGACCGGTGGTCCATTCGGTCGTCGCGAACGACGACAGCGGTACCGGCTGGCCCTGGGTATTCATCGCATTGATGCGCAGCAGGTCGTCCGGCTGCATACGCTGCGGCGCATCGGCCTGCACGATCACGCGCTGCAGACGGCCGGCGTTCGGGAAGTCGTTGACGTACGACGAACCCATCGACGTCGACAGCGCCGTATTGATCGCGGCGAAGGTCACGCCCAGCGCTTGCGCCTTGTCGCGGTTGATGTTCAGCTTGAGCTGCGGCGCATCTTCCAGACCTTCCGGACGCATACCCGTCAGGATCTTGCTCTGCGACGCCATGCCCAGCATCTGGTTACGCGCGGCCAGCAGGGCGGCGTGGCCGTTGCCGGCACGATCCTGCAGGCGGAACGAGAAGCCGGTACCGGTACCCAGTTCCGGGATCGGCGGCGGGCTCACCACGAAGATGAACGAATCGCGCAGCGCGCCCATGTGACCCATGATGCGTCCGGCGAACGATTGCGCGTCCTGGCCGTCACCCTTGCGCTCGTCCCATGCCTTCATCGGGATGAACGCCAGACCCATGTTCTGGCCCTGGCCCGAGAACGAGAAGCCGGTCAGGGCCACGATGTTCGCCGTTTCCGGCTGCTTCATCACGAACTCTTCCATTGCACGCATGACGGCGCCGGTACGTTCGGCCGTCGCGCCTGGCGGCAGCTGGACGTTGGCGATCACATAGCCCTGGTCTTCGTTCGGCAGGAACGAATTTGGCAGGCGCGTGAACATCACGCCGACCACGACGACCAGCACGGCAAACACGACCATCCAGCGGCCGGCACGCCGCATCAGGGCGCCGACGAAGCCTTCATATTTCTTGGCGCCGGTGGTGAACTTGCGGTTGAACCAGCCAAAGAAGCCCTTCTTGGTGTGATTGTGGCCGGCTTCGATAGGTTTGAGCAGGTGTGCGCACAGCGCCGGGGTCAGCGACAGCGCCAGGAACGCCGAGAAGGCAATCGACGTGACCATGACCACCGAGAACTGGCGGTAGATGTTACCCACCGCGCCGGCGAAGAACGCAAGCGGGACGAACACCGCGATCAGGACCACGGTCACGCCGATGATGGCGCCCGAGATCTGGCCCATTGCCTTGCGCGTTGCTTCCAGCGGCGGCAAGCCTTCTTCGCTCATGATGCGCTCGACGTTCTCGACCACCACGATCGCATCATCGACGACGATACCAATCACCAGTACCATGCCGAACATGGTCAGCACGTTGATCGAGAAGCCCATCGCCAGCAGGCAGGCGAACGAACCCAGCAGTGCGATTGGCACCACGATGGTCGGGATCAGGGTATAGCGGAAGTTCTGCAGGAACAGGTACATCACCAGGAACACCAGCACGATCGCTTCGATCAGCGTGTGCACCACTTGCTCGATCGAAATCGAGATGAAGGTGGTGGAGTCGTAAGGGATCGAGTACTTCACACCGGCCGGGAACAGCTTCTGCAGTTCGGCCATGCGGGCCTTGATCAGATCGGCGGTTTCAAGGGCGTTACCGGCTGGTGCCAGCTGCACGCCGATACCTGCCGATGGCTTGCCGTTCAGGCGCGCCGAGGTGGCATACGACTGGCCACCGACTTCGATGCGGGCGACATCCTTCAGGCGCACGGTCGAACCGTCCTGGTTTGCGCGCAGCACGATGTTGCCGAACTGTTCAACGTTCGACAACTGACCCGTCACGATGACGGTGGCGCTGATCTGCTGGCCCTGCGTGATCGGCAAATCACCGATCGTGCCCGATGCGACCTGGGCATTCTGCTGCGAGATCGCGTTCGTAACGTCGGCTGGCGACAGGTTGTAGCCGACCAGCTTGGTCGGATCGATCCAGATCCGCATCGCCTTCTCGGTACCGAACAGCTGGGCCTGGCCAACACCGGTAATACGCTGGATTTCAGGCAGCACATTGCGCGAGGCGTAGTCGCCCAGCGCAATATTGTCCATCTTCGGGTCATCCGACGACAGGATCGTAAACAGCAGGAAGTTCGAGCGCGACTTGTCGACGCGCACACCTTGCTGCGTTACCGCCGGCGGCAGACGCGGGGTCGCGCGCGACAGGCGGTTCTGAACGTCGACCTGGGCCAGTTCCGGATCAGTGCCGGTCTCGAAGGAAATGGTGATCGAGCCAGTGCCGTTGGCCTGGCTGGTCGATTCCATGTAGATCATGCCCTGGGCACCGTTCATCTCTCGTTCGATAATCGAGATGACGGAATCCTCCAGAGTCTGCGCCGACGCACCCGGGTAGGTGACGTTGACGACGATCGCGGGTGGCGCCACGGATGGGTATTGGGCGATCGGCAACTGCTTGATCGCAACAGTACCCAGCACCATGATGAACAGCGCGATCACCCATGCAAAAATTGGGCGGTCAATAAAAAAACGTGCCATTGAAAAGTCCTGTTCGTTTTATTCTTAGCGGCTGCTGTTGGCCGGGGTCGTTGCACCCGCTGCCGGCGAACCGGAACTCGGGGTGCGCGCACCGGAAGCATTCGCACCAGCGGCGGCCTGAGCACCGGCAGCGTTCGGCTGAGCCGCCGGAGCGCCTGCCTGGGCCGGCGCCTGGGTGCCGGCCGGGGTCCATGGCACCGGCTTGACCGGGGTACCTGGCGGCAGCATCTGCAGCTTCTGGAAGCCGTCGACCATCACGTTTTCGCCTTCTTTCAGGCCGTCGATGACGATCCAGCTCTCGCCCTGCTGCGACGCGATCTTGACCGTGCGAGACACTGGCTTGTTGTCGGCGCCGATGACCATTACGGTATCGCCGTTCTGGCCGCCACGGGTGACCGCTTGCTGTGGCACCAGGATGCCGCGCGTTTCCGACTGCGACAGGCGCACGCGTGCGTACTGGCCTGGCAGCAGGGCGTTGTCCGGATTGTCGATGGCAGCGCGCAGCGTGACCTGGCCGCTCGTTTCGTCGACAGTCACGTCCGAGAACAGCAGCTTGCCCTTGCGTGGCAGCACGGTACCGTCGTCGAGCACGACCGTGACCGGCAGCTCGGCATCGATCTTGCCGCCGGCCTGCTTGCGCAGGCGCTGCAGGTCGTTCGCCGATTGCGTGATGTTCAGGTACATGCGGTCGGTTTGCTGGATCAGGGCCAGCTCGGTCGATTGGGTCGCCGACACCAGCGCGCCTTCGGTCACCAGCGAACGGCCGATGCGGCCGGAGATCGGCGCATTGACGTTGGTGTAACCCAGATTGATCTGCGCCACGCGGACCTGCGCGCGGGCGGCGGCTACTTCGGCCTCGCCCTGGCGTTGCGCCGCGATGGCATTGTCGAATTCCTGTTTGCTGACGGCAGCGGCTTCAACCAGCGGCTTGTAGCGATCGGCAATCGACTTGGCCGCGACCAGATTGGCCTGTGCGCGTGCCAGGTCAGCCTGGGCGGAAGCGACCTGGGCCTGATACGGCGCAGCGTCGATCTGATACAGCGCCTGGCCCTGCTTGACCATGCTGCCTTCGGTGAACAGGCGCTTCTGGACATTGCCATCGACGCGGGCGCGAACCTGGGCAGTGCGGATGGCCTCGACACGGGCTGGCAGCTCGGTCTGCAATGCGACGGTTTCGATCTTGGTGGTGATGACACCGGCCTGGACGGCAGGAGCCTGCTGGCCGCCAGGGGCGGCGCCGGCTGGGGCTGCATCTTTCTTGCCGCAGGCGGACAACAGAACCAGGGCTGCCAGAGTGGCGGCAGCGACCCGGGTCAGGGACGGGGACGAGGATTGGGCAGGGCGCATTACGTGTGCTTCCTTCTAGTTAGTAACGCGTTGACATCACCCGTCGCTCAGGAAAAACATGGCGAAGGGTGATATCAACACTGGCTTTTGCAAATAGTTTTATATACTATCACGACTGTATGTAAAATGTTTGCCCCCTTGTAATTTTGGAGTAACCCCCGAATATGGTCCGCAGGACGAAAGAAGAAGCCGCCGCAACACGAGACAGCATCCTGGATGCAGCGGAGATCTTGTTTGCAAAAAATGGCGTTTCAAGAACAACTTTACAGCATATTGCTACCGCAGCGGGCGTGACACGCGGGGCGATTTATTGGCATTTTGTCGACAAGGGTGCCGTCTTCAGCGCCATGATGGAACGCGCCACGATGCCGATGGATGCCGCCGTCAAGCTGGCAGGCGAACGCGCGGACACCGATCCGTTGCAAAGCCTGCGCAACGAAATGCTGGCCGTGCTGCAGATCGTGGAGGGCGACGAAAAGGCGCGCCGCGTGTTCGAGATCGCCACGCTCAAGACTGAATTTACCGATGAGGTCGATTCGGCGCGCGCGCATAAGCGCGAATCGGTCGCGCGCTGGCGCGGCCGGCTGCAGGATCAATTCACGCAAGCCATGGCCGACGGCACGCTGCCGGCCACGGTCGACCCGCGCAAGGCGTCGATGTCGGTCTGGGTCATGCTCGACGGCCTGATCCGCAACTGGATCTTCGAGCCAGGCGCATTCGAGCTGGTGGACCTGGGCGCCGAGCTGATCGATACCTACATGGCAGGCTTACGCGCCCGCTGAGCCCCGGCTTTACACATGTAAAGCCGAGAAAAAGCCGGGGTCAGGTCTGACATTCGGACACGATCTCGACAGTCGATCAAAAAAAGCGGGGGTCAGGTCTGACATTTGGACACGATCTCGACAGTCGGGGAGCCGGGATTAGCTAACACCGGGCCATGTTGGTACTGGGCATGACACGTTAATAGTGGCCAAGGCTGAGGTCGTGTCCGAATGTCAGACCTGACCCCGGCTGTGTGCCCCCCCGGCTGTGACCCCGGCTGTGAGACGGTGGCTAAGGCTGAGGTCGTGTCTAAATGTCAGACCTGACCCCGGCTGTGAGACGTCTGGTTGTACAGATGTAGAAACAACAAAAAACCCGGCCGCAGCCGGGTTTTTGTTTGGGCAACTGGTGTGCTTAACGCATGCCTTCGATCATCACCTTCAGCTTGATCGAATCGGCCACGAACGCGCGGATGCCTTCGGCCAGCTTTTCGGTCGCCATTGCATCTTCATTGAGCATGAAGCGGAACGTCTTTTCGTCGATTGCGATCTTCTCGATATCGGCGCTGTCGTCCTTGACCAGCTTGCGCTCGAAGGGTGCGTCGCTGTCGGCCAGCTTTTGCAGCAGGTCTGGCGAGATCGTCAGCAGGTCGCAACCGGCCAGCTCCAGAATCTGCGACGTGTTGCGGAAGCTCGCGCCCATCACTTCGGTGGCGTAGCCGAACTTGCGGTAGTACTGATAGATGCCCTTGACCGACTGCACGCCTGGATCCTCGGCGCCCTGGTAATCGGTGCCGGTCGACTTCTTGTACCAGTCGTAGATGCGGCCGACGAACGGCGAAATCAGCTTGACGCCCGCTTCGGCGCAAGCCACGGCCTGGCACAGCGAGAACAGCAGCGTCAGATTGCAGTGGATGCCGTCTTTTTCCAGGATCTCGGCGGCGCGGATGCCTTCCCAGGTCGAGGCGATCTTGATCAGGACACGCTCGCGCGACACGCCGGCCGCTTCGTACAGGGCGATCAGTTCGCGGCCCTTGGCCACCGTGGCCTCGGTATCGAACGACAGCGCCGCATCGATCTCGGTCGACACGCGGCCTGGTACGAACTTCAGGATCTCCACGCCGAAGGCGATCAACAGGCTGTCGATGATGCCGTCGATCGACGCGTCGGGCGCGTTGGCGATGGCTTTTTCGAGCAGCGGGCGGTATTCCGGCTTTTGCACGGCCTTCAGGATCAGCGACGGGTTGGTGGTCGCGTCCTGCGGCGTGTACGCCTTGATCGACTGGAAGTCGCCGGTGTCGGCAACAACGGTGGTGAATTGCTTGAGCTGTTCGAGTTGGTTCATGGTGGTCTCTTGAATATGCTTAGAAATCGGTGCCCGCGACAAACGCGGCCAGCATGGCTTCCAGGCCGGCGCGGTCTTCGTCGCTGAAGCGCTCGAGCTTCGGGCTGTCGATATCGAACACGCCGATCAGCCGGTCGTCCTTGAGCACCGGGATCACGATCTCGGAGGCCGACGCCGAATCGCAGGCGATATGGCCCGGGAACGCGTGTACGTCGGCGACGACGATGGTCTCGCGCTTGACGGCGGTGGCGCCGCACACGCCGCGTCCGAACGGGATGCGCGCGCAGGCGGGCTTGCCCTGGAACGGGCCGACCAGCAGATCGTTGCCTTCGCCTTTTTTGGACGGCACGGTGAAGTAGAAGCCAGCCCAGTTCAGGTCGGCGATGGTGTCGTAGACGAGGGCCGAGAACTGCGACGCATTGGCCGTCAGGTCGCGTTCACCTTCGAGGATGCTCGTGACCTGGCGTACCAGCAGGTCGTAATCGGGGCGGTCGCTGCGTTCTGGATTGATGTGCATGGCGTTGCCATTCGGCGGTCAATAAAAAAACTATTTTAGCCGATGAACGAATCGAACTGCATGTCGAACTCCTGCAGCGCCTTCTGCGCGTTCTGCATTTTCTTGCGAAACTCCGGCCCGCGCCGCAGCGCCAGGCCCACCGCCAGCACGTCGATCACGACCAGGTAGGCCAGGCGCGCCGAGATCGGCGTGTACGGGTCGGTCGCAAACACCAGGTCGATCGGGATCAGCAGTGTGGCCATCTCGGCCAGCGGGGTGCCCGATGGCGCCAGCACGATCACTTGCGCGCCGCCGGCCTTGGCCAGCTTGGCCGAACGGGTCAGTGCCGGGTTGTTACCGCGCTGCGAAATGGCGACCACCGCATCGCCTTCGCGCAGCAAGGCCGCGGCGATCGAGTGGATCGCCGGATCGGTGTAGGCCACCGTCGGCACGCCCGAGCGGAAGAACTTGTGCTGCGCGTCGGCCGCCACGAAGCCGGACGTGCCCTGGCCGTAGAACTCGATCTTGTTGGCGCGCGCCAGGATCTCAAGGGCCTGCTGGACCAGCTCCGGCTTGAGATTGTTGCGCAGGTCGAGCAGCGTGTTGATCGAGCGGCTGCAGATCTTGTTGATCAGGTCCGACGCCAGGTCGTCCTGGTGCGGCGCCTCGTTGGCACCGGGCAGGGCCAGCGCCAGGCCTTGCGCCAGCTTCAGCTTGAACTCGTGCCAGCCGTCGTAGCCCAGCGTGCGGCAAAAGCGCACGACGGTCGGTTCCGACACGCCGGCGTTGCGCGCCAGTGCCGTGATGTTCTGGCTCACGGTGCCGGACGGCGCGGCCAGCACCGCGAGCGCCACCTTGCGCTCCGATTTGGAGAGCGTGTCGAGCTGGGTGCGGATCGAGTCGAGCAGCATGGGTCAGCCTTAGTCTTCGGGCAGCGATTCTTCGCGCCACTGCAAGCCGTCGCGCCCGATCAGGGCACTGGCCGCAGCCGGCCCCCAGGTGCCGGACGTGTACGGGGCGGGCGAGCTGTCGTCCTGTTCCCAGTGTTCCAGGATCGGCTCGACCCATTCCCACGCCGCTTCCAGCTCGTCGCCGCGCATGAACAGCGTCAGTTGGCCGCGCAGCACGTCGAGCAGCAGGCGCTCGTACGCTTCCATGCGCGGCGACGTGAACTGCTCGCGGAAATCGAGTTCGAGTTCGGCCTGTTTCAGGCGCATCGAGTCGCCCGGCGTCTTGGCCATCAGGTTCATCGACAGGCCTTCGTCGGGCTGCAGGCGGATCACCAGGCTGTTGGGCTGAAAGCTCGACGTCGGCTGGTTGAAGATCGAATGCGGGATCGGCTTGAAGCGCACGACGATTTCGGCCAGGCGGTCGGACATGCGCTTGCCGGTGCGCAGATAGAACGGCACGCCGGCCCAGCGCCAGGTGTCGATTTCGGCTTTCATCGCCACGAAGGTCTCGGTGCGCGAACTCTTTGGCGCATCCGGTTCGTCGCGGTAGCCGGGCACCGGCTGGCCGTCGATATAGCCCGAGCGGTACTGGCCGCGCACGATATTGTGCGTCAGCGTCGTCGGCGTGAAACGCTTCAGTGAGCGCAGTACCTGCAGCTTGGCGTCGCGCACGGCGTCCGGCGCGATCGAGGCCGGCGGCTCCATCGCCACGATGCACAGCAGTTGCAGCAGGTGGTTCTGCAGCATGTCACGCAGCGCGCCCGAGTTGTCGTAGTAACCCATGCGGTTGCCCACGCCGATCTTCTCGGCGATGGTGATCTGCACATCCGAAATCCATTCGCGGCGCCACAGCGGCTCGAACAGGATGTTCCCGAAGCGCAGGGCCAGCAGGTTCTGCACGGTTTCCTTGCCCAGATAATGGTCGATGCGGTAGATCTGCGACTCGGCGAAGACCTTGCCCACATCCAGATTGATCTGCTTGGCCGAGGCCAGGTCGCGGCCCAGCGGCTTTTCGAGCACCACGCGCGAATTGGGCGTGGCCAGGCCCGTGGCGGCCAGGTTGTCGCAGATCTTGGCGAAGATCTGTGGCGGCGTGGCCAGGTAGTAGACGCGCGTGAGCGATGTATCGGCGCGCAGGGCCGCGACCAGATCGCCGTAGGTGCCGGCATCGGTGGCGTTCAATGCCACATAGGTGATGCGGCCGAGGAACTTGTCCCAGTTGGCGCCAGACGGTGCTTCCTTGATGTGCGGCTTCGAGTTGGTCTCGACCATGTGCAGGAATTCTTCCTGCGTGGCGTCGTCGCGCCCGACGCAGATGATGCGGGCGCTGGCCGGCAGGTCGCCCGCCACGTCGCGCGCGAACATGGCAGGCAACAGCTTGCGCATCGCAAGGTCGCCACTGCCGCCAAAGAATACGAGGTCGAAATCGGGAATCGCCATGATGGGTCGGATCTGTTTCAGTAAAAGGGTTTTGTAAATTTACTACATAATTTATGCAGGATCAAGAAAATCTACTACGTCCGTGTCCTATGTTGGCCTATGGTGCCATATTCGCCCCGCGCGCAGCGCAGGCGGGCGTGTCACCCACGGGGCAGGGGTACATGCCAGGTACTCTGCTGCGCGTGCACCTGCTGGCCCAGCCAGTCGGCGAACGCGCGCACGGTCGAAGCCAGATGCCGGTCCTGCGGATAAATCAGCGACAGTGGAACGGGCGGCCCCTGGACTGCTGGCAGGACGCGCACCAGGCGGCCGGCTTTCAGGTGCGGCAGCGCCACGTAACTGGCGACCCGAATCAGCCCCAGTCCTTCCAGGCCGCAGCCCAGATAGGCGTCGGTATCGTTGACGATGAGCCGCGTGCCGGCCGCAATCGTGCGTTCGGCGCCATCGACCGTAAAGCGCCAGTCGGTCGCGCGACCAGTGGCGGCTGACTGGTAGCCGACGATGTCATGCGCGTCGAGCGCATCGAGAGAATGCGGCGTGCCGCAGCGCGCCAGGTAATCGGGCGAGGCGCAGGTGATCCAGTCGAAGCTGCCCAGATGGCGCGCCACCAGCAGTGCCGACGACGCCGGCGTGCCGGCCCGCACCACGCAATCGACGCCTTCCTGCACCAGTTCCACCGGGCGGTCGCCTAGCGTCAGGGTCAGGTCGATGGCTGGATACTGCGTCTGGAACGCGCGCAGGCCGGGCAGTACCACGGCCCGTGCGAACGAGGATGTCATGTCGACACGCAGCAGTCCGCGCGGTGCGACCGTGCTGTCGGACAGGGCGGCCTCGACCCCTTCGATGGCGCCCAGGATGCGCTGGCAATGGTCGTAATACAGACTGCCGTTGGGCGTGACGTGCAGGGTGCGCGTCGTGCGCTGCAGCAGGCGCACGCCCAGGGACGCCTCGAGTTCCTGGATCGCGCGGCTGATTGTCGAACGCGGCACCGCCAGGATGTTGGCCGCGCCGGCAAAACTGCGTGCTTCGACGACGCGCGAAAAAATCTGCATTGCCCGTAACTTGTCCATCGATCCTGCCTCGCTGATCTGCCTGATGCGTCGATTATCCCATCCATCGCAATTCTGAAATGCCGGCGGGCGGGCTTACGCGCAGAAGGGCGGGTGACCATACTTCACGCCATTCACCAAGACAGGAACGCACATGACAAACCACGACAATCCGATCAATCTCCCTCACACGCTGGTGCTGGGCGCCGGTGAACTCGGCATGGCCATCCTGCGCCATCTGGCGCCACGCCAGAGGGCTGCGGGGCGCGCGCTGGCCGTTCTGGTCACGCCCGGCTCGATCGCCGCGCTAACCCCGCAGCAGCGGCAGGATCACGCCGCATTGCACGCGCTGGATGTCTCCCTGGTGCCGTTCGACCTGGCAGAGCGCAGCGAAGAGGAACTCATTGCCTTGCTGCGCCCGTTCGACACCGTCATCAACTGTACCGGCTTCGTCGCCGGCCCGGGCACCCAGCTTCGGCTGACCCGGGCGGTGCTGGCCGCCGGCGTGCGCAGGCATATTCCGTGGCAGTTCGGGGTCGATTACGACATCGTCGGCAAGGGCAGTGGCCAGCCGGTATTCAACGAGCAGTTCGATGTGCGCGGCATGCTGCGCGGGCAGGACCGGACCGAGTGGATCATCATCTCGACCGGCATGTTCACCAGTTTCCTGTTCGAGAAGACGGCCGGCATCGTCGACCTCGATGCCGGCATCGTGCGCGGCCTGGGAAGCTGGGATACGCAGGCCACAGTCACCACGCCCGATGACATCGGCCGGTGTACCGCCGCAGTCCTGTTCGAGATGCCCCGCATCGCGAACCAGGTCGTGTATCTGGCCAGTGACACCGTCTCGTACGGGCAGCTGGCGGACATCGTCGAGCAGGTGACGGGGCGCAGCGTCGAACGTACCTTGCTGACGCAGGAAGCGCTGCGGGCCGGTCTCGCCGCACAGCCGGACGACACGAAGGCACGCTACCGCCTGGCCTTCGCGCGCGGTGACGGGCTGGCCTGGAGCAAACAGAATACCTACAACGTGCAGCGCGGTATTCCGACCTCGGACATCCGCACCTGGCTCGCGCAGTTGTCGCGCCGCGCAGACAATCAGCCCACCGGCATCCATGATGAATGACAGTTCCACCGAATGGGACTATAGTTTCCACACGTAAATACCGCAGCCGTTCGAGCTGAGGACGAGGGAGACATGATGGGCTGGATGCAAAGTGTGGGACAGGCACTGTCGCCGTTCGGTGGCCGGGCCGTGGGCGGCAGCATGCGCGCGCTGGTGGTCAAGGCGCGCGATGGCAGTATCCGCACGGCGATCAATGCCGCACGCCTGCGCAAGGAAGTCGACCAGGCACAGGCCCAGGCCGTGAGCCAGCACCAGGCGGCCGGCGCGCTGGCCGCTGCCGCGCGCGAAGTCACCGAGCTGTCGGCCGACGTCAATGCCGGTACGCTGCGCATCGCCGACACGGCCGCGCGCAACCTGCATACGGCGCGTGAGTCGATGGATGAACTGACACGCCTCGAAGCACGCATGCGCACCATCGAGGCGCAGGTGCACGGTTTTTCGGACACCGTCTCGCAACTGGTCGGGCACCTGCACGAGATCGGCGAATTCGGCACCGTCATCGAAAACGTCGCCAACCAGACCAATCTGCTGGCGATCAACGCTGCGATCGAGGCGGCGCGCGCCGGCCCGGCCGGGCGCGGGTTTGCCGTGGTGGCGTCCGAAGTGCGCCGTCTGTCTCAGGTGGTCAACACCGAAGCCGTCAAGATCGCGACCGCCAGCAGTGCGATGCGCGGGCTGGTGGCATCGACTTCCAGCGCGACGGCCGATATCCTGGAGGGCGTGAACGTCTCGGCGCGCGAGGCCGGCAGCGCGGCGAGTCACCTGACGACGTTCGTGGCTGATTTTGAGCGCATGACCGCGACCGTGGACCAGATGGCGCTGGCGATGCAGTCGCTCGACGGTGTCAACCAGCAGATCGGGGCGCGTGTCGGCGAAGTGGCGAGCAATGCGTCCGGGGCGGCAGCAACGATGCAGGATGCGTCGCGCCGGGTCGACGAAGTGCGGCTGGCAACCGAGGATCTGCAGGGCGTGCTGGCGGGCTTTCGCACCGGCGGTACGCCGTTCGATGCGCTGGTCGATGCGACCACCGTGCTGCGCGAAGAGGTGCTGGCCTGCCTGAAGCGGCATGCCGCGGGCGGCGCCAACGTGTTCGACCAGAATTACCAGCCGATCGCGCAATCCGATCCGCCGCGCTTTACCACGTCGTACGACCGCATCGTCGAGCGCGACCTGCAAATCCTGTTCGACCGCGTGCTGACCGATTTGCCGGGCGCCGCCTACGCGCTGGCCGTGGACAACCGCGGTTTTGCGCCGACCCACAACACCAAGTTTTCGCGCCCGCCCAACGGGCAGCGCGCGCACGACCTGGTGTATTGCCGCAACAAGCGGATCTTCGACGATCCGGTGGGCATCCGGCTGGCGAAGAACCGCGAGCCGTTCCTGCTGCAGACCTATCTGCGCGATACGGGCGAGGTGATCAACGATCTGTCGATGCCGATCGTACTCGACGGGAAGCACTGGGGCGCGGTGCGCATCGGCTACGATTCGGCCCGGATGATGGGCTGAGCGAGGGGGCTGTTTCCATCTGCCGTTTCCGGATATAAGCATAGGCAAAATCGGTATTGGCAAGGCAATCGGAGGCCTGTTAAGCTTCGCGTCCCTTCGGCGGTCGAGGTACCGCCGTCACCGACCAGAAGAAGAGAAGCCCCCATGAGCTGCAAGCACCATCACGCCAATCCGCATCGCGCGGTCCTGATCCTGAGCCTGATCGCAACCCTGGCCCCGACCGCCGCGCTGGCCCAGGAGACGCCGCCACCGGCACCGGCCGCCCAGGACCTGCAGACGATCGTCGTCACCGGCACCCGTTCACTGAACCGCCGCACGCTGGATTCGGAGTCGCCCGTCGACGTCATCGGCAACAAGGAATTGCTCAGCACCGGCTCGGGCGAGCTGGCCACCGTGCTGTCGCGCCTGCTGCCATCGATGAATTTCCCGCGCCCGAGCGGCGCTGACGCCAGCGACGCGGTGCGTCCGGCGCAGCTGCGCGGCCTGTCGCCCGACCAGACGCTGGTGCTGGTCAACGGCAAGCGCCGCCACACGTCGGCCGTCGTCAACGTCAACGGTACGCTGGGCCGCGGCTCGGCCCCGGTCGACCTGAATGCGATTCCGCTGGCGGCGATCGAGCGCATCGAAGTGCTGCGTGACGGCGCTGCGGCCCAATACGGCTCGGACGCCATCGCCGGCGTGGTCAACATCATCCTCAAGCGCGGCGCCAAGGGCGGCGAAGCAGAAGTGGTGTACGGCCAGTATGACGCCGGCGACGGCGAGCAGGGCACCGTACGCGGCTCGGCGGGCTTCAACCTGGGGCAGGATGGCTGGGTACGTATCGCCGTGGAAGCGGCCGAGCGCAACGCCACCAACCGCTCGTTTGCCGACCCGCGGCCATCGGCCGGCCCACGTCAGGGCCTGATCACCCAGCGCTACGGTGACCCGGACAGCCGCCCGCGCACGCTGTTCGTCAACAGCGAAGTGCGCATCAACGACGACGTCGACTGGTACGCCTTTGCGAGCTACGGCGAGCGTGACACCTCGTCGGCGGCGACCTTCCGTACCGCCTTCACCGACAACAACCGCACCACGCTGCGCTCGCCCCTGTATCCGGAAGGCTTCCAGCCACTGCTGGGCAGCACCTCGACCGATGCCTCGATCGTGACGGGCCTGCGCGGCGTGGCCGCCGGCTGGCGCTGGGATGCGAGCCTGAACCATGGCCGCAACCGCTTCACGCTCGATGTCAATGACACGGTCAACTACAGCCTGGGGGCGGCCAGCCCGACCAGCTTCTATGCGGGCGAATTGACCTCGAAGCAGAGCCTGGCCAACCTGGACGTGGCGCGCGAGATTCCCGTGTCGTTCATGAGCGGCCCGCTGACGGTGGCGCTGGGTCTGGAAGCGCGCCATGAATCGTACGAAATCGGCGCAGGCGAAGCCGGTTCGTATTTCGGTTCCGGCGCGCAGGGCTATTCGGGCTTCCGGCCTGAGAACGCGGGCGAAAACAGCCGCAACAACAAATCGGTGTACCTGAACCTGGAAGGCGACATCACGAGCGCACTGTCGGGCGCCCTGGCGCTGCGCCATGAACGCTACAGCGATTTCGGCAGCACGAATTCGGCCAAGGCATCGGCGCGCTATGCGTTCACGCCGACCTTCGCGCTGCGCGGTACGGCGTCGAACGGTTTCCGCGCGCCGTCGCTGGCCCAGTCGTTCTACACGATCACCACCACCAACACGCTGCTCGTGAACGGCGCCAGCGCGCTGGTGGAAACGGGTACCTTCCCGGTCGGCAGCGCCGCTGCCCGTGCACTGGGCGCACAGCCGCTCAAGGCCGAAAAGGCGCGCAACCTGAGCATCGGCGCGCAGTGGCAGCCAACGCGCAACTGGACCACGACGGTCGATTTGTACCGCATCGATATCGACGATCGCATCGTGTTCTCGTCGAACCTGCAACTGGCCAATGCGCCGGCGCTGTCACGCGCGCTCGCATCCCAGGGCGTGTTCGTCGGCGCGGCGCGCTACTTCACCAATGCGGTCGACACGCGCACCAAGGGCGTCGACGTGGTCAGCACCTACCGCCTGAACTTCGCGCAGGGTGCGCGTGCCGACCTGACGCTGGCCTACAACCATAACGACAACGAGGTGCAGGGTGTGGCGGCGTCGCCGGCCGTGCTGTCGGGGCAGGGACTGTCGCTGGTGGACCGCCAGAGCATCAACCGCCTGACAGTCGGTTCGCCAAAGGACAAGCTCGGCCTGACGGGTGACTTTACGCAGGGTGCGTGGAATGGTCGCGCCGTCGTGACGCGTTATGGTGAATTCACGGTGCCGCAGAACGATCCGGCGCTGGACCAGAACTACGACCCGCAGTGGGTACTCGATCTGGCAGCGAGCGTGCGCCTGAACCAGTGGCGCCTGACGGCCGGCATCGACAACGTGACCAACCGCTATCCTGCGCAGGTCACGTCGCGGGCCAACCTGAACGTGAACGGCACCCAGCCGTACAGCGTGTGGGCGCCGAACGGCTTCAATGGCCGCTACTTCTATGTGAAGGCCGGCTACACCTGGTAAGCAGGTGCGGGCCCGGGTTCAGATTGCGCCCGGGCTTCAGATCGAATACTCGGGCTCTTCACGGCCGGCGACATCGAGCCGCACCGACAGCACCTTGCCGGTGTGCGGATACTGCGCGATCTCTTCGTTTGAGCGACCCTGGCTGGCGCTGGTGATGTACAGCGTGCGCAGGTCGGGCCCGCCGAAGCAGACCGACGTCGGGCAGCGCACCGGCAGTTTAATCTCGCGCAGGATCTCGCCGGTTGGCGAGATGCGCAGCACGCGCCCGCCTTCGAACATCGCGACCCAATACATGCCCTCGGCATCCATCGTCGCGCCATCGGGCCGGCCGCCGTAGTCCGGCGCCGTTTTATCGGTCGGGAAGGTGAGGATCGTGCGGCGGTTGCTGTGCTCACCGGTGGCCACATCGAAGTCGTAGCAGTCGATGCGGTGCGTGGTGGTATCGGCATGGAACATCGTGCGGCCGTCCAGGCTCCAGGCCAGACCGTTCGAATTGGTCATGCCGCCGCGCCACGCGCAGCGCAGGTTGTCGCGCGCGAGCACGTACATCTCGGCGGCCGGCTGGTCGCGCGGCTCGTACATGGTGCCGATCCAGAAGCGGCCCGCCGGGTCGACGCGGCCGTCGTTGAAGCGCACCTTCGACGTATCGTAGGGCGCGTCGGCGATCGGGGTTTCCGCACCGTCGGTCGTGTTCAGGCGCAGCAGGCGCTCGCGCGTGGCCACGACCAGAAAATTGTTGTCGTCGATCGCCAGCGCCGACGGGTTCGAGCCCATCTTCCATGAGCTGAATTTGCCGCTGGCCGCGTGCAGGCGGTTGACGGTCAGGCCTTCGATATCGACCCAGTACAGGGCCGATTCGACTTCATGCCAGATCGCCGATTCGCCCACCAGCATCGGCGCATCGTGTACCACTTCAAATTTTTCGGTTGTCATCATCTTCTTTCGTGTTGCAGGTGCTTCAACCGGTGTAGGTGGACGGGTTCCCCGTCCACGCGTTCAACAATCGTTCGTGCGCCACAAAATCAGCTTGATTTGAACGCGTGGACGGCATAGCCGTCCACCCTACAGCAGGATTACGATCAGACGGCGGCTTTCGCGCGTGCGATCAAGCCGTTGGTGGAACTGTCGTGCAGGTTGGGCACCGGCTCGCCCGCCAGTTCGGCCTCGATCTTCTTGGCCAATACCTTGCCCAGCTCGACGCCCCACTGATCAAAACTGTTCACGTCCCACAGCACGCCCTGAACGAATGTCTTGTGCTCGTACAGCGCGATCAGCGCGCCCAGCGTGGTGGGCGTCAGGCGCTCCATCAGGATCGTGTTGCTCGGGCGGTTGCCAGGGAAGGTCTTGTGCGGCGTGAGGCGCTCGACTTCGTCTGCCGGCAAGCCTTGCGCCGTCAGGTCGGTGCGCACTTCGTCGGCGGTCTTGCCCTTCATGAAGGCTTCCGACTGCGCGAAGCAGTTCGCCAGCAGGGCAGTGTGGTGGTGGTCCATCTCGTGCGCCGGGCGCAGGGCGGCGATGAAGTCCATCGGCGTCACGTCGGTGCCCTGGTGCAGCAGCTGGAAGTAGGCGTGCTGGCCGTTGGTGCCGCACTCGCCCCAGATCGCCGGGCAGGTCGGCGTGTCCACTGGCTGGCCGTCGCGCGTGACGCGCTTGCCGTTGCTTTCCATGTCGAGCTGCTGCAGGTAGGCCGGGAAGCGGTTCAGGTCCTGGTGGTACGGCGCGATCGAAACCGAGCTGCACTCGAGGAACTGGCGGTTCCAGAAGCCGATCAGGCCCAGCAGCGCCGGCAGGTTCTGCTCGAGCGGCGCGCTGCGGAAGTGTTCATCCATGTCGTGGGCGCCGGCCAGGAAGTCCTTGAAGTAGCCGAAGCCCACGGCCAGCGCGACCGGCAGGCCGATCGCCGACCACACCGAATAGCGCCCGCCCACCCAGTCCCAGAACGGGAACATATTGGCCGGGTCGATGCCGAAGGCTTTGATCGCCTCGGTGTTGGTCGATGCGGCGACGAAGTGCTTCGCCAACGCCTCTTCTGGCGCGTGCGCCAGGAACCAGCGGCGCGCGGTCTGCGCGTTCATCATCGTCTCGGTGGTGGTGAAGGTCTTGGAGGCGACGATGAAGAGCGTCGTTTCGGGATCGACCTGACCCAGGGCGGCGTCCATGTCATGGCCATCGACGTTCGAGACAAAGTGCATGCGCAGGCGCGGATGCGCGTAGTGGCGCAGGGCCAGCACGACCATCTTCGGGCCCAGGTCCGAGCCGCCGATGCCGATATTGACGATGTCCGTGATCGGCTTGCCGGTATGACCCAGCCATTCGCCGCTGCGCACTGCGTCGGTGAAGGTCTTGATGCGATCGAGCACGGCGTGGATGTCGGCGTTGATGTCCACGCCATCGACGACATGCGACGCGCCGCGCGGCGCGCGCAGGGCGGTGTGCAGCACGGCGCGGCCTTCGGTGTTGTTGATGCGTGCGCCCAGGAACATTGCATCGCGCCGCGCTTCGACGCCGCGCTCGCGCGCCAGCTGCATCAGCAGTTCAAGCGTGCGCCCGTCGAGGCGATTTTTTGAATAGTCTAGGAACAGGCCTGCAGCCTCGTCACTGAATCGCTCGAAGCGCTGCGGGTCGGCGGCAAACAGATCGCGCATCTGCCACGTGGTGGCAATGTCGGCGTGCTGGGCGAGGGCCTGGAAGCTGGCGGTACTGGTCAAGGATGGCTGGCGCATGGGGTCCGGGGTGCGTGGCACAATGTTGTCGTTAACAGATTATCGAATAATACAATTATCTGCGCGTAAATTCACTACATAAAAGCGCGTGTGCGCCGCCAGGATACCAACTGCCGGCGCTTTTCGGAACGCATCCTTACGCTCATCCATACAGCATCGGGAGTCGCTGAAGAGCGCAGCGACCCAAATTGTAGTAAAATTTCAGATACTAAATTCAGGAAGGAACGAACATGGCGCTCCACCCCGTAGTCGAACAGGTTACCAACCGCATTATCAAGCGCAGCGGCCCGTCGCGCGCTGCCTATCTGGCGCACCTCGAGGCCGCCCGCATCCAGGGCGTGCAGCGCGGCGCGCTGTCGTGCACGAACCTCGCCCACGGGTTCGCCGCGTTCCCGGCCAACGACAAACTGAAGCTGCGTGAAGTCAAGCAGCCGTCGGTGGCCATCGTTTCTTCCTACAACGACATGCTGTCGGCGCACCAGCCGTTCGAGGGCTATCCGAAGATCATCAAGGACGCCGTACGCGAGATCGGCGCCGTGGCCCAGTTTGCCGGCGGCGTACCCGCCATGTGCGATGGCGTCACGCAGGGCCAGCCGGGCATGGAACTGTCGCTGTTCTCGCGCGACACCATCGCCATGGCCACCGCTGTCGGCCTGTCGCACAATATGTTCGACGCCAGCCTGTACCTGGGTATCTGCGACAAGATCGTGCCGGGCCTGTTGATCGGCGCGCTGCACTTCGGCCACATCCCGGGCATCTTCGTGCCGGGCGGCCCGATGACGTCGGGTCTGTCGAACAAAGAGAAAGCGCGTGTGCGCCAGCTCTACGCGCAGGGCAAGGCCACGCGCGAAGAGCTGATGGAATGCGAAGCCGCGTCGTACCACGACGCCGGCACCTGTACCTTCTACGGCACCGCCAACAGCAACCAGATGCTGATGGAAGTGATGGGCCTGCACCTGCCGGGCGCCGCGTTCATCACGCCGGGCACCGAACTGCGCGATGCGCTGACCAGAAGCGCAGCGCGCCAGGCAGTGGCGATCTCGCAGCAGGGCGGCACCTATATGCCGATCGGCCGCATCGTCGACGAGAAATGCATCGTCAACGCCATCGCCGCGCTGCACGCGACGGGTGGCTCGACCAACCACACGCTGCACCTGGTGGCGATCGCACGCGCGGCCGGCATCGTGATCGACTGGGACGACTTCGACCAGCTGTCGAAGGTCGTGCCGCTGCTCACGCGCATTTACCCGAACGGCGAAGCGGACGTGAACCACTTCCAGGCCGCCGGCGGCCCGGGCTTCATCATCCGCGAACTGCTGGATGCTGGCCTGGCGCACGAAGACGTCAACACGGTGCTGGGCCACGGCCTGCGCGCCCACTGCAAGGAGCCGTTCCTGGGCGAAGATGGCAAGACCATCTGGCGCGATACGCCGGCCCAGAGCGGCGACGAAACCGTGCTGCGCCCGGCATCGAACCCGTTCAGCCCCAATGGCGGCATGGTGCTGGTGCAGGGTAACCTGGGCCGCGCCGTGATGAAGATCTCGGCCGTCAAGCACGACTACCACGTGATCGAAGCACCGGCGATCACGTTCGATTCGCAGGAAGATTTCATGGGCGCCTACAAGGCCGGCCAGCTCAATCGCGATTTCGTCGCGGTGGTGCGCTTCCAGGGCCCACGCGCCAACGGCATGCCGGAACTGCATGCGCTGACGCCAGCTCTGTCGAACCTGCAGGATGCCGGCTTCAAGGTGGCGATGGTCACCGACGGCCGCATGTCGGGCGCGTCGGGCAAGGTGCCGGCGGCGATCCACGTGTCGCCTGAAATCCTGGCCGGCGGCCCGCTGGGTCTCGTGCGCGACGGCGACATCATCCGCGTCGACGCCACCACCGGCACGTTGCAGGCGCTGGTGCCGGCCGAAGAATGGGCTGCGCGCAAGCAGGCCACGACCGATTTGAGCAAGAGCCACATCGGCATGGGCCGCGAACTGTTTACGATGTTCCGCGCCTCGATCAGCGCCGCGGAGCAGGGCGCGGCGACGTTCCCGCTGCCGTCGCCGATCCCCACCATCGTGCCGCTGCACGAAGGCCTGGACGCCAATGAGGTCGTGCCGGGTTCAGACGAAGACTTTCTCTTTAGGACGCAGAAATGACCTTACTTGAAATTATGCGCTCGGCGAGCGTGATCCCTGTCATCGCCATCGACGATCCGGCCCACGCCGTGCCATTGGCCAGGGCGCTGGTCGCCGGCGGCATCCGCGTGCTCGAAGTCACGCTGCGCACGGAACACGGCCTGAGCGCGATCCGCGCCATGAGCGAAGTCGAAGGCGCCATCGTCGGCGTCGGCACCCTGACGTCGCCCGAAGAATTCGTCGCCTCGCGCGACGCCGGCGCCGTGTTCGGCGTCTCGCCGGGCCTGACGCCAGCGCTGATCGCCGCCGCCAAGTCGAGCGGCCTGCCGCTGCTGCCGGGCGTGATGACGCCATCGGAAGTGATGGCTGCGCGCGAAGCGGGCTTCCGCCAGGTCAAGCTGTTCCCGGCCATGCAGGCAGGCGGCGTGGGCATGCTCAATGCGATCCGCGGTCCACTGTCGGACATGACGTTCTGCCCGACCGGCGGCATCACGATCGAGACCGCACCGGCCTTCCTGGCCTGCAAGAACGTCGCCTGCGTGGGCGGTTCGTGGCTCACGCCGAAGGACGCGATCGAGGCCGGCGACTGGGCCCACATCACCGCGCTGGCCAAAGCCGCCGCGGCGCTGCGCGCCAGCTGACCGGCGGCGGGCGACACATCGTGCGCTCGTACTTTCGCCCCCTGAGCGAAGGTGAAATCAGGTTGGCGTCGCTGCTGTTCGGCGACGCCACCGATGTCACGCGCGTGCGGATCCATAACCGCCGCTACATGCCGTTCCAGCCACGGAACTGCTGCATGACGCCCAACGGCAGCATGTATTTTCACCACTCCTGTTTTCTCCCCGACTATGCACGCGGCGATCCGCCAGCGATCCACTGGTTCATGCACGAGATGGTGCACGTCTGGCAGCATCAGCTCGGGTATCCGGTGCGCCTGCGCGGCGCGTTCCGGATCGGGCTATCCTATGGCTACACGCTGACCGAAGATGCGACGCTGGAGGACTTCAATATGGAAGCGCAAGGCGATTTGCTGGCGGATTACTTCGTGCTCAAATATTTGCGCCGGCCGGAGGCGATGCGCCAGCAGCGCTACCGCGACAGCCTGGCGTTGTACGAGAAGGTGCTGGCGCTGTTTTTGGCCGATCCTGCCAGCCGCGCCAGTCTGCCCCGTGGGCCGGCGCGCTGGCTGGCCGCATGATGCGCCCATTTTTCGTGGGCGCGATGCTGGCCGCCACGGTCCTGTGTGCGCCCGCGCTGGCCAGCACCTGTTTTGGCAGCAGTGGAAGCGGGCGCATCGACGGCGCGGTCGCCCTGCCGCTTGCGGGCGTCAACTTCGCTGCCTACTCGGAACTTGGACTCAAGCTTGGCCGCACCTGGGTTCATGCGCAGGTACGTGACGCCGTGCTGGGCGCGTATTCGACACTGTCCCGCAGCACGCCGGACGTGCAGTACGTCTATGGCGAGACCGGCCTGCGCACCGGCGGGCCGATGCCGCCCCATCGCACGCACGAGAACGGGACTTCGGTTGACTTCATGGTGCCAGTGCGCGGCGGGGATGGCCGGCCGGCGCAGTTGCCGCGGAACGCGCAAAACCATTACGGGTACGATCTGGAATTCGACAGTGCAGGCCAGCTTGGCGACTTGCGCATCGACTTCGCTGCCATTGCCGCGCATCTGGCGCAGCTGGATGTGGAGACGCGACGACATGGGTTCGGTATTGCACGCGTCATTCTGGCGCCAGAGTACATTCCGAAGGTACTCGCCACACCTGCCGGCCAGCGTATCAAGTCACTACCGTTCATGAAGACCAGGCCCTGGGTCCGGCATGACGAGCATTATCACGTTGATTTCGCGGTCAAGTGCGCCAGGTAGATCGGCTGCGTTGATCGTCATTTGCCGCAACGGACCAGGCGGCCAGCTGCGGCTGACATATCAGATCAACAGCCGCTATAGTTCTTGTTACCGCTGGCGGTCAGCGTGTACGTTCCGCCCCGGGGACCGGTGTAGCAAGTTGGTCCGGTGGCGGTATCGGTCAGGCGTTGGCGACGCTGCGGTTTGGTGCTTGTTTTCTGCACTGTGTGTGCGCTGCCGGGTTCACCTGCGAGAAGGTGACTTGTTACTGGCGCGACCGCCTGCTGTGCGCGATGGCAGTGATAATCACCGGTTTTCCGGTTGTTATGACACCCTTGGGCGTTCAGCCCGCCACCATGCGCGAATACTTGCGATGCGGCTAACAGGCCAACAGCCATGACCATGCACCGAAGATGCATGGTCCGTCGTGTATTTCCTTTTGATGCCAACGTCGCCTGTCGCATGTCGTCTCCATTTTTATTGAATGAACGTCATGCTACGTGGAAATTTGATTGCCGTACTGGTTGTTATTTAAAAACAACAACCAATAGTTTCAGGTCGTAGTCCTCATCGTCGCCTGCGCGGGCCACTGGTGCGATCTTCCAGTAGCCCAGCACGCTCAAAACGTATGCCGCAACCCGATATTGAAAGCCCGGTCGCCCGAACCTGTCTCGGCATTGTTACCCACCGTGTAGCCAGCCCCATTGCGGTTGTCGATCATGCCATACGACGTGTACGCACTGGTCCGCTTGGACAGCGCATGCACGTAGCCCACCGCATACTGGGCGGCGTCCTGGTTCGGCGCGGTCTTGTCATTTTTGCGGATGTACGAGGTCATGATGGTGCCGGCCGGGCCGACCGGGATGGTGACGCCGACCAGCGTGTCGTCGCCGCGCAGGCTTGGTCTGAACACCCTGCCGTAGGGGAGTGGCGTGGCATTGTTCAGTGGCGCGCTGTTGAGCCCTTTGTCGGTGCTGTAGGCGAAGAAGACCTTGACCACCTTGAAGTCGACATTGGCCACGAACAGGGTATTGCGACCGCTGTCGGTACCGGTGAGGGTGGCGCTGTCGTTGTTGCGATGGTTGTGTGCCAGCCGGGCGTTGACCGGCCCCTTGGCGTAGTTGATGCTGACGTTGTACTGGCTGCCGGCGTCGCTGTCGCCGGCGGTCTCGCCCAGCGAGTACAGCAGTCCTGCGCTGAAGCCATTTTTCACGGGCGTCGTGTAGATGATCGAATTGTTCGCGCGCAGATTGGCGCCCGCGACCGGGAACAGGTTCTTGGCACTGCCCGACAGGCCGCTGCCGAACGGATCGCCAACCTGACCGAGGGCATTGTAGGTCAGCGTGTACTGGCGCCCGACCGTCAGACTGCCGGCGTCCTTGCTGGCCAGCCCCACGAAGGATTGGCGGTTGAAGGCCTGGCCGGCCGAGGCCAGCGCACCGGTGTCGATCGAGATCCCGGCCTCGAGCACGAACAGTGCCGAGACGCCGGCGCCCAGTTCTTCCGATCCCTTGAATCCCAGGCGCGAGGCGGATGCGACGCCGCTACTGACTTTGGTGACGTTGCCGGCTGCACCCCCGCGCTCGTTGACGATGCCGGCGTCGGCGATGCCATAGATCGTGATATTGGATTGGGCCGTGGCTGCGCCGCTGGCAGCAAGCAGCATGACGATCGGAATCGCCGGTGATAATTTCATGTTTGTCTCCGTGTGTTTTTATGGTGTACAGCGTGGCGGCATGGCGACTCAGTCGAGTTCCATGTCCAGCAGCATTGAGCTGAGCGATTTGCCATGGGCATCCAGGGCCAGCGAGCGTGTCACGCCGCCCCCCAGCGCCTGGTGCATGACGAAGTTCATGGCGCCCAGTTGCGGCAGCAGGTAGCGGGTCACCTCGCCGTGCACGATGCCGGCGAAATGCAGGCGTACCCGTTCGGCGGTGACCTGCTGTTCCAGCAGTGCGTAATCGGCCGCGTGAAACGCGATCAGGGACAGGTTAGAAATGTCGCCCTTGTCGCCGGCGCGCGAATGCGCGATGTCGCGAAGTTTCATGTCAGGTTTCCTCGAAATGGATCACTGGGCTGACCTGCGCGGCAGGCAGCAGCGTGGAGCGGATCGCGATCACCTCGCGCGCCGATCGGGTGGCGCCGCCGCCCCCCGCCGGCCCGCAGGTGTACAGGGTTTCCACTTCGTTGCCGATGCGGATCGCCTCCTGCAGACTGTCGGTGCGGCCGATGACGCGCAGCCGCACCTCGCGCGGTTCGTCGTCTCCCTGCATGTCACGGTCGCCATGCAGCGCATTCACGCCGATCAGGTCATAGCGCACTTCGGTCAGTGCGACGCCCGTCAGTGCGAATCGCTCGGCGACGATCGCCTGCGCCAGGCGCGCGCGCGCCAGTGCGCCGGGTCCCGCATACGAGATCTGGCCTTCGCCGATGTAGCTGTCGATGTAGCCGATCGATACTTTCAGCATGCCGCTGCACGGATGGCCGCTGGCGCCGTGCAGGCTGACGCGGTCCGGTGCGCACTCGGTCATCGTCACCGCCGAGAAATCGGCCACGACGTCCGGCGTCTGGTACGCAGCCGGATCGTGGATTTCGTACAGCAGCTGTTCGGTGCAGGTGGCCCGGGTCACATAGCCGCCTGAACCGGCCACCTTGGTGATCTCGACGCTGCCGTCCTCGCCGATCACGGCGAGCGGGAAACCCAGTCGCGCCAGGTCCGGTACATTCTTGACGCCAGGGTCGGCGAAGTAGCCGCCGCATACCTGGCCGGCGCATTCGAGCAGGTGCCCGGCCAGCGTGCCCTGGCCCAGGCGCTGCCAGTCGTCCATCGCCCAGCCGAAGGCGTGGATGGCCGGCGCGAGCACCAGCGCCGGGTCGGCGATACGGCCGGTGATGACGATGTCGGCGCCTTGCGCCAGCGCGTCGACCAGCGGCTGCGCGCCCAGATACGCGTTGGCTGACAGCAGGCGGCTGCCCAATGCCGCCACCGGTTCGCCGGTGTCGTCGAGATAGTCGCCCTGGCGCAGCTGCTCGAGGACGTCGTCGCCCGTGATGGCGGCGATCTTCAGGTGGCCAAGGCCGAGCGAGACGGCGATCTGTCTGGTTTTGGCGGCCGCCGCGAGCGGGTTGGCCGCGCCCATGTTCGTGATGATCTTGATGCCCCTGTCGGCGCAGGGCTTCAGCACTGCCAGCATGCGCGCTTCGAGCAGCGGGTCGTAACCGAGCGCCGGATCCTTCATCCGGGCTTGCTGGGCCAGGGCGATGGTGCGTTCGGCCAGGCATTCGAACACGAGGTAATCGAGGTCGCCATGCTCGGCCAGTTCGAGCGCCGGTTCGATGCGGTCGCCCGAATAGCCGGCGCCGCAGCCGATGCGTAGGGTTTTCATGGTGCAGTCTTTCGAAAGGGTCAATGGGTTCGTCAGAACGGGAACAGCCCGATCAGCGCGGCGACGCAGGTCATGAATACCGTGGTGGCAAACAGGTAGGGAATCGTGAAGCGCTGGTGTTCCCCGAGGTCGATGCCGACCAGTCCGACCAGCAGGAACGTGGCCGGCGTCAGGGGACTGACCGGGAAGCCGGTGGTCATCTGGCCCATCAGCGCCGCTTGCGCCAGTTGCACCGGCGGCACGCCGAGCGCCGTGCCGGCTTCGGCCAGTACGGGCAGCACGCCGAAGTAGAACGAATCCGGATCGAAGATCAGGCTCAGTGGCATCGACACCAGGCCGGTGACGAACGGCAGGTGGCTGGCCAGGCTGGCCGGGATGCTGGCAGCGAGCAGCTGGGCCATCGCGGTGAGCATGCCGGTGCCCTTCATGATCCCGGTGAAGACGCCGGCGGCGAACAGGATACTCGCCATCATCAGGGCCGCCTTGGCGTGCGCATCGACGCGGTTGCGCTGTTCGGCGACGTCCGGGTAGTTGATCAACAGGGCCAGCACGGTGCCGAACATGAAGCAGGCCACCGGATCGAGCACGTTGGAGATCATCGTGCCCAGGACAACGATCACGAGCAGCACATTGGGGATGAAGCGGCCCGGCCGGCGCAGCTTCAGCTGGGCTTCGTCGATTTCCTGCACGTGATAGTCGGGGGTGCCGGAGCCAGAGCCCGCACTGGCCAGCATGGCGCCGGTCAGGCCCAGGCGCCGCTGCTCGCGCACGCCCATCATCCAGGCGCAGCCAAAGACGAACAGCATGCCGGCGATCTGCACCGGCACCATCGGCAGGTAGAGTTCGGACATCGGCAGATGCAGCGCCGCCGATGCGCGCAGTGTCGGCCCGCCCCACGGCAGCGCATTGGCCACGCCGGCCGACATGGCGACGACGCAGGCCAGGATGCGCTTGTCCATCTGGAGCTTGATATACAGCGGCAGCATCGCCGGCACCACGACCAGGAAGGTCACCGCGCCGGAACCATCGAGGTGGACGATCGCCGCCAGCACGGCGGTGCCGAGGGTGATGCGGGCCGGGTGGTTGCCGACAACCTTCAGGATGCGGTTGACGATCGGATCGAGCATGCCGGCGTCGGTCAGCACGCCGAAGAACAGGATGGCAAACACCAGCATGCCGGCGATCGGCGCGATGGCCTTGATGCCATTGGTGATGTAGGTGCCGATCTCGGCGCCGAAGCCGCCAATGAGCGCGGTGATCACCGGAATCGCGATCAGCGCGACGAGGGCAGACATCTTCCTGCCAAGGATGACGAACAGCAGGGCGAAAATAGTAAGAAAGCCGAGGAAGGCCAGCATGAAAGTCTCCAATTTATTGTATGTGCTGATCGATGCAGCACTTGAGGCCATTCTGGGGGGCCTTGGTTTTTGTTGTAAAATGGATTTTTCCGATTGATTGTGCGGCTTTTTCGATGAGTGGCCTGTGCGATGCTCCCAAATATCTCCACCAAGCAGTTGCAAGCGTTTCTGGCCCTTGAGCAGCACCGGCATTTCACCCAGGCGGCCGAGCGTTGCCACCTGTCGCAATCGGCGTTCAGCGCCGTGATCCAGAAGCTCGAAGCGACCGTCGGCGCCAAGCTGGTCCAACGCGACACGCGCAACGTCACCCTGACCACCGAAGGCGAATTGTTCGTGGAAGTGGCGCGCGCCTTGCTGGCCGACCTCGACGCGGCCTTTACCGACATGGGCGACTTCATCGCGCGGCGCAAGGGCAGGGTGGCGCTGGCCGTGCTGCCATCGCTGGCGGCCAACGGCATACCCGAGGTCATCGCGCAGTACAAGGCCAGCTACCCTGGTATCACGGTGCAGCTGTTCGATGCGCTGTCGGACCAATGTCTGCACCTGCTGCGCCAGGGCAGGGTCGATCTGGCGCTGACGGCGCCCGGTGCGAATCTGGCTGAATTTTCAACCCGCACGCTGTGCAGCGATCCGTTTTTCTTTGTCTGCCGGCGCGACCATCCGCTTGCGCGCAAGCGCAAAATCAGGATGCCGGATCTGGTGGGCTGCGAACTGATTCATCTTGCGCCATCGACCAGCGTGCGGCAGCACGTCGACCAGCTGACGCGGGGGCTGGACGTACGCCATTCCGGCCTGGAGGTCGAGCACCTGGCCACCGTGGCGGGCCTGATCGGGCAGGGGCTCGGGGTGAGCCTGGTGCCGGAGCTGACGCTGTTCCAGTTTCGCAGCCTGGACCTGATTGCCATTCCGCTCGATGCGGCGGCCGTGGTGCGCCCGATCCTGATCGTCCAGCGCAAGGACCGGGCGTTATCGCACGCCGCCCAGGGCATGCTCGACATGATCGAGGCGCGGCTGTCGGCCAATGGCAGGCAGCGCAGTGCGAAGCCGGTCGATGCGCGGTTGGGCCTCTAGCCAGCGTCCCGGCGCGGTCTGTCAGGCGACGGCGTTTTCTGTCAACCCGACTGGCCTGGCTTTCTTCGTACCGGCGCGTGCCGGTGCTGGCGCGCGCAGTACCAGCGGGCGGCTGGCGTCAGCGCGCGGCGCATCTTCCTGACCCAGTTTGAACACGCTGACCAGCTGCGCCAGGGTCGTCGCCTGTTCCTGCAGCGCCGCCGATGCCGCCGCCGCTTCTTCGACCAGTGCCGCGTTCTGCTGCGTCACGCCATCCATCTGCGTGATCGCCTCGTTGACCTGCTCGATGCCGGTGCTCTGCTCGGCGCTGGCCGACGCGATCTCGGCCATGATGTCGGTCACGCGCCCGATGCCCTGCACGATTTCCTGCATCGTCGCGCCGGCTTCACCGACCAGGCGTTCGCCGGCATCGACCTTCTGGACCGAGTCGCTGATCAGGCCCCGGATCTCCTTGGCGGCGGCAGCCGAGCGCTGGGCAAGGTTGCGCACTTCGCTGGCCACGACCGCGAAGCCGCGGCCCTGTTCGCCGGCGCGCGCCGCTTCGACTGCTGCATTCAGGGCCAGAATATTCGTCTGGAAGGCAATGCCGTCGATGACGGCGATGATGTCGCCGATCTTCTTCGACGAGGCATTGATCGATGCCATCGTCGAGACCACCTGCGACACTACCTGGCCGCCATGCGCCGCGATCTGGGATGCGTTCTTGGCCAGGACATTGGCCTCGCGCGCATTGTCGGCGTTCTGGCGCACGGTGCTGGTGAGCTCTTCCATCGAGGAGGCGGTTTCTTCGAGTGAGCTGGCCTGCTCTTCGGTGCGTGAAGACAGATCCATATTGCCCGACGAGATCTGACGCGACGCAGTGACGATGTTTTCAGTCCCGGTACGCACTTCGGTCACGGTCTTGCGCAGGCTCGTGCTCATCGTCTTGAGCGCATCGAGCAAGTCGCCGACTTCGTCACGCGATTCGGCGTGGATGTCAGTGGTCAGGTCGCCGGCGGCAACCTGACGCGCCAGGCCGACGGCGCGCCGGAGCGGCGTGGTGATGCTGCGCGCCAGCAGCATGCCCAGCACGATGCTGGCGACCAGCGCGATCAGTGCCAGTACGATCAGCGAGCGTCGTGCCGACTGGTCGAGCACCTCGATCTGATCATTGGCAGCCGTAAACAGCATCTGCTGGAAGGCCGCCACTTTATTGACGCTCTCGGTGTAGGCCAGCATCTCCGGCATCACTTTTTGTTCAAAATATGCCGGTACCTGCGGATTGTCCGGCCCCAGTTCCCGCTTGAGCTTGTAAGCCGCGTTGCGCGCGTCGATGTAGGCGGTGCGGCGCGTCGCCACGGCGGCGATCAATGCTTTGCCTTCGTCACTTTTGATGCGCGATTCCAGTTCGTCCTGTACCTTGCTCACGTTGGCGCTGACCGCCTTCATTTCCTTCTCGTGATAGGTCTCGTCCGCTGGCAAGGTGCTCTTGAAGCGGGCGATGGTGCTGACCCGGTTGACCGCCACACCCTGGCGCCATTCCGTGGCCAGCATGAATTTTTCGGAGGCCTCGGACATCTCTGTCTTCGCATTGGAAATCTGGAAGAGTTGCCATAGTGCGTTGCCTGCCATGAGGGCCATGAGGCCCACGATAATGGCGAGCGTCGCACCCAGGCGGGTGCCAATCTTGAGGTCCTTGATGTTCATTTCTATTCCATTCCTGACAATAGGGGAGACGATCGTGGATGCCTTCAGACGATTGTACTTACAGGCAATCCTTGTTTCAGAATAATCCCTGATCGAGGCGTATTGACAGCGGGAATGAAAAATTCGTTGAATGTGTTGCTGGGAGAAAACGAAATAATATGTGAACATTACCTTGGGCAGGTAACGCGCATAATAACGTTGTAAAGATGATTATTTTATTCGCCACAACGGGCCAGGGCGGCCCGTTGTGGCAGACGCCATCAGGCGATGGCGTCTTCTTCGTCCTCGACCCGCTCGACATTGGTGCGCGATGGTGTTGCGCTGCGGACGGCCAGCGAACGCCCGGCCGCTGCCGGCTGCGCAGCCTGGCGCATAGCCCCTGGCCTGCCATGACCGACATTGAACACGCTGACCAACTGCGCCAGTGTCGTCGCCTGCTCCTGCAGCGATGCGGCCGCTGCTGCGGCTTCTTCCACCAGCGCCGCATTCTGCTGTGTGACGCCGTCCATCTGCGTGATGGCTTCGTTGACCTGCTCGATGCCCGTCGACTGTTCGGCGCTGGCCAACGTGATGTCCGCCATGATCTCAGTCACGCGCCCGATGCCCTGCACGATTTCCTGCATCGTCGTGCCTGCTTCATCGACCAGGCGGCCACCGGCTTCGACCTTCGTGACCGAGTCGCTGATCAGGCCGCGGATTTCCTTCGCCGCAGCGGCCGAGCGCTGCGCGAGGTTGCGCACTTCGCTGGCCACCACGGCAAAGCCGCGACCCTGTTCACCGGCGCGCGCTGCTTCGACCGCAGCATTCAAGGCCAGGATATTGGTCTGGAACGCGATACCGTCGATGACGGCGATGATGTCGCCAATCTTCTTCGACGACGCGTTGATCGATGCCATTGTGGACACCACCTGCGATACCACTTCACCGCCGTGCGCCGCGATCTGCGAGGCATTCTTGGCCAGCACATTGGCCTGACGCGCATTGTCGGCGTTCTGGCGCACGGTGCTGGTCAGTTCTTCCATCGACGATGCCGTCTCTTCGAGCGAGCTGGCTTGCTGCTCGGTGCGCGACGACAGGTCGAGATTGCCCGAGGCGATCTGCTGCGATGCGGTAACGATGGTCTCGGTGCCGGCGCGCACTTCGGTGACGGTCTTGAGCAGGTTGTCGTTCATGGTCTTGAGCGCCAGCACCAGGTCGCCCACTTCATCGCGCGATTCGGCGCGGATGTCCGCCGTCAAGTCGCCCGAGGCCACCTGGCGCGCCAGGCCCAATGCATTCGCCAGTGGGCGCGTGATGCTGCGCGTGAGCAGCCAGCCGCAGGCCGCACCGATCGCCAGCGCCGTGATGCCCAGGCCAATCAGGATGCGTGTTGCCGATACGACGATGGCATCGATGCTGGTGTCCGCATCGGTGAACAACTGTTCCTGGAATGCCGCGAGTTTTTCGATGGTGGCAACGTAGATGCGCATTTCGGGAATGACCTTGGTCTCGAAGAACGCCTTGACCTCGGCGTTGTCGGCGCCAAGCGCGCTCTTCATCTTGAAGCCCTCGTTGCGCATGACCGAATACTTGGTGCGTTCGGTCGCGATTTCCGCGAGCAGCGCCTTGCCCTGTTCGCTCTGGACGAGGGACTCGAGCTCTTTCTGCAGCTTGCCGGCCTTGTCGCTGATGACTTTCATCTGCGCGTCGTGGTACTTTTCGTCAGCCGGATCGATGCTCTTGTACTTGGCAACGGTGCTGACGCTGTTGGTGACGGTGCCCTGGCTCCATTCCTTGGCCAGCTTGGCGCGGTAGGACGTTTGCGCCATGGTCTGCTTGGCGTCGGCGATCCGTTCGAGCTGCCAGAAGGCGACGCCCAGCATCAGGACCATCAGGGCGAGCACGGCGGCGAAAGCGCCGCCGAGGCGAACGCCTATTTTAAGATCGTTGATTTTCATAGTATCCGTTCAGGTAGCAAGTGATGCCCCGACAACCTGATGAAGCCGGGGTGTGCATCGTGCCGGGAACGCAAGTGCACAGCGGCAAGCGTAAACGCAGACACGCTGATTGGACATCAAAAAATCCGGCAATAACGGTAATTGTTGCTTGTGCGAAACAATGTGATACGTGCTTGGCATCACCTGATAGCGATTGCATATCTGACTTGTCGGCGAACCAATGCCGGTGGATCGACCTGCCATAACGCGGGGCTATGGCAGGTCGACCTGCTCACTGCGCTGCCTTGGCCGCTGCGTCCAGTACACGCAGCAGATTGCCGCTCCACAGCTTGCCCAGATCGGTGTCCGACATCCCGCCAGCCTTGAGCCGCGCGGTGATGCGCGGCAGCAGCGACACATTGTCCAGTCCAGGGAAACCGCCGCCGCCGTCGAAGTCCGCGCCCATGCACACGTGATCGATGCCGGCGACGTCGATCAGGTGCTGCAGCGAGGCCATGTATTGGTCGAAGCTCGTGCTCCACATCGGCGTGGCCGCTTCGAGCGCGAGCCACTCCTTGCCCAGCGCCGTCTGCTGCGCCGGGGTCATGTCGCCGATATGGTCGATCTGGTCGAACAATTCGCTGCGTCTTGGACTCATGCGCATCGTGCCCAGGTAAATGGTCGATGCGCACACCGCGCCGCCGGCCGCAGCGATGCGGCGGATGCGCGCATCGTCCAGGTTGCGCGGATGGTCGAAGCTCGTGCGCGAACTGGTGTGCGACAGCAGCAGCGGGGCGCGCGACAGGTCCAGCAACTGATCCACGACAGCGTCGGACGCGTGGCTCGCGTCGATCACCATCCCAAGCCGGTTCATCTCGGCCACCCAGTCGCGCCCCAGTGGACTCAGGCCGTTCCAGCGCGGCTTGTCGGTTGACGAGTCGGCAAACTGGTTGTTCAGGCTATGCACCACGCCGACCAGGCGCACGCCCTGGCGCTGGAATTGCGCCAGCGCAGTCACGCTCTCGCCGAGCGGATAGCTGTTCTCGATGCTCTTGAATGCCACCAGCTTGCCGGCCGCATCGAGGCGGCGCGCGTCGTGCGCGCTGGTGGCCACGCCGATACGGTCCGCATGGCGCGCGAGCGTGGTATCAATCAGCGCCGAACGTGCCAGCGCGTGACGGCGCGCGGCGGCAAAGCCGTCCGCCGTCAACGGTCCCTGCTCGGTGTAGATCACGAAGAACCCGCCATCGAGGCTGCCGTCGGCCATGCGGGGCAGGTCGAGTTGCGCGAGCTCGGTGGCCGGATCGTGGCGCGCGCCGAAGTCCCAGCCAGCACGCCCGAAATGCACGGGCGTGTCGAGGTGCGCGTCGAGCGTCAGCAGCTTGCGGTGTGTCGGATCCACTGGCGCCGGTGCCGACGTGGCGCAGCCGACCAGCAGTGCGCAGGCCAGTGCCATGGTGGACGTCATGGTGCGGTTCATTCGGGCGCCTTGATCGGGGTGAAATTCAGGTCCGCGTAATCCCAGCTGAAATCGGCAATGGGCGAAACGGGCTTGAGACTGATGCGTTCAACCTTGCCGTCCTGGTCGAATGCAAAGCTCAGGTACGCAGGCTCGATGGTCTCGTCGTCGAAGCGGGCGATCCAGGTATCGTATTGCCAGTGCACGAGCGGGCCCGCCATGCGCGGCGTCGAGCCGAAATCGACCCGCAAACCATTCTTCGCCGCCGCGATGGTGATCTTGCCATACCACGGGTCGGCATACGTTCCCGCCAACGCCGCTGGCGCCACCAGTGGCGTTGAACGCACCGGTTTGGCGGCGCTGCTCTTCTGCAGCGCGATGCCTTCCGCGATCTTCTTCGCCTTGTAGGCCTCGAACGTGGCGGGCCAGTCGGCCTTCGGCTTGGCCAGGTAATGGTCGGCCAGTTCGTACATCAGGCCCCGCACCAGCTCACCGTCTTCGCTGTTGATCGCAATCGCAAAGCCCACCTTCTGCTCGGGCAGCATCACGACGGCTGTGCCGAAGCCCAGCACCGCGCCGCCATGCCAGACCATGCGCACACCGCGGTAGTCCACCAGGTCCCAGCCCAGGCCGTAGTTGGCGAAGGTCGATTCAATGAGTTTCAGTGCGGGCGGCATCTCGTCGATTGGCACGGTCATCGACGGCGCCCACATCTGCGCGTGCGTGGCCTTGCTGAAGACACGCTTGCCATCCGGCGCCACGCCGCCGGCCAGCTGCGTGTGCAGCCACGCCGCCAGGTCGTTGGCGCTGCTGGCCACGCCGCCGGCGGGCGCCGCGTTGCGGCCCAGGTCATCACGTTCGTCCAGGCGCACCTGCGTGCCGGCGCCACGCAGCCCGCCATCCATCCGCGCGTGCGGGAAGGCGCGGTTGGCGGTGGCGAAGTTGTCGACGTTGTCGGTGGTGGACAGCCGCATGCCGCTCGGGCGCAGCACGTGCTCGCGCGCATAGGCCTCCCACGGCTGGCCGCTCACTTGCTCGATCAGCTGGCCCGCCACGACATACATCAGGTTCGAATACGCGTAGGTGCTGCGAAAGCTGCTGGCCGGTTTCAGGTAGCGTACGCGGCGCACGGTCTCGGCGCGCGACAGGTTCGTGCGCGGCACGAACAGCAGGTCGCCTGCGCCGTAGCCCAGGCCGGCGCGGTGCGTCAGCAGGTCGCGGATCGTGAGTTCGCGCGTGACCCACGGGTCGTACATCTGGAAGGCGGGCAGGTGGTCGGTCACCTTGTCGTCCCACGTGAGTTTGCCGGCATCGACCAGCGTGGCCAGTGCGGCCGCCGTCATCGCCTTGGTGGTCGAGCCGATCGGGAACAGCGTGTCGCCGTCGACGGGCGCCGGCGCGCCGAGCTGACGCACGCCGAAGCCGCGCGCCAGCGTCGTCTTGCCATCTTCGACGATGGCAATGGCCAGGCCCGGCGTGCCCACACGCTGGCGCAGCGTCTCGACGCGGGCTTCGAAGCCGGCCGGCGGTGCGGCCAGCGCAGGGGCGCAGGCAAGCGCCAGCAGGATGGAAGGAACAAGGCGAGGGCAGTTCATGGCATCTCCAGGCAAGCATCGAGCAGGCGCTCGACATCGACGCCGCCGCGCATCGGGTCGGCAACAGGGTACGGCAAACGGCGGGCATGTGCGTCGATGGCGGCCTGCGCGGCGATGGCGTCCATGCCGCCGGTATTGAGCGCGATGCCGATGCAGCGGATCGCCGGGTTGGTCACGCGTCCGAGCACGATCGTCTGTTCGATGACGGTCTCGATCGACGGCAAGGGCGAACCCGGATACCCGAGCTGGTGGCTGCGCGCCGGGTCGTGGCAGACCACGAACATGTCGGGCTGGCTGCCATGCAGCAGGCCGAGCGAGACACCGGCAAACGCGGGATGAAACAGCGAGCCCTGGCCCTCGATCACGTCGATGTGCCCGGGCGCCGCCGCTGGACTGAGCATCTCGGCCGCGCCGGCCACGAAGTCCGACACCACGGCGTCGATCGGCATGCCGCTGCCGGCGATCATGATGCCGGTCTGGCCGGTGGCGCGAAAGGTCACGTCCAGGCCGCGCGCGGCGAGGCCGCGACCCAGTGCGAGCGCGGTGTATTTCTTGCCCAGTGCGCAGTCGGTGCCGACCGTGAGGATGCGCCGGCCCGCGCGTGGCCGCCCGCTGGCGATGGGGATATCGGCGGGCGGCGTGCGCACGTCGATCAGGCGCCGGCCGTGGCGCGCCGCGGCGTCCTTCAGCACGGCGAACTGGTCGAGGCGCACGTGCATGCCCGAGACGATGTCCAGGCCCGCCGCCAGCGCATCGGCCAGCGCCGGCACCCAGCTTGCGGGGATCGTGCCGCCCGGCGCGGCCACGCCGATGACGATGGCGGTTGCTCCTTTCGCCGCGGCCTGCCTGGCGGTCAGCGCGGGCAGGCCGGTGGTCACCGTGGCACCTGGCAGGCGCAGCTCGCCCACGCAGCGCTCGCCGGCCCAGTCGCGCAGGCCAAAGGCGGTCTTGGCGAAACCGGGTTCGGTCACGTCGCCGAGAAACAGCAGGCAGCGGCCAACGGCATGTGTGTCGTTCGGTGCGGGTGCCATCAATACTCCTTGGTCAGCGTGAAGCCGAGCGTGCGCGGCGCGATCACGCCGGTGCCGAGCGCGCCATTCGGATGGACGAAGCCGCCGTTGGCCAGCAACGATGCAGTGGACGTCCTGCCGTCGCTGTTGCCCAGGTTCTTGCCGTACAGTTCAACCGTCCAGGTGCCCAGTTCGACACCGGCATGGGCATCGAACACGTTGTACGACGGGATCTCGCGCTGGCGGCCATTGGCCGTGCGGTAGTCGAAGTCGAACGACGCGAACTGGCCCGCCATGCGGCGCACCGAGACGCCGGCGTAGGCGGGCGTGGTGTCGCGGATCGTCCAGCGATAGTCGGCCAGCAGCGCGGCCGTGTACTTCGGCGAGAAGGGCAGGCGATCGCCCTTGAAGCCGCCCACCAGCGGATCGGTCGCGCCAGCGAGACGCGCCTTGTTCCAGGCGCCGTTGGCCGACAGGCGCAGCCCCCGCACCGGCCGAAAGCCCGCGCTGATCTCGACGCCGTCGGCGGTGGCGCCGGCGCCGTTGGTGTTCACGCCAAACCCGTTGACCACCGCCAGCAGCTGGATGTCCTTCCATTTGATGTGAAAGGCCGACAGGTCGAGGGACCACATGCCGTCCACCGTCTGGGTCTTGATGCCGGCCTCATAGCTCATCACACTGTCCGAATCATAGGTGGCGGGCGTGCCCGGTCCGGGGTTGGGCGGCAGCACGTTCGGCCCGCCGGGCCGGAAGCCCTTGGCCGCGCGCGCATACACGGCGCTGCGTTCGCTGAACTTGCGCTTGAGCGCCACGGCATAGGTAAACACGCCTTCGGACGAATCGGCACTGTCGTCGGCCGGGCCGCCGGCCAGGGCGCCGTCGCCGGTCTGGCGGGCATCCTGCTTGTTGTGGCTATAGCGCCCGCCGACATCGAGGTCGTACACCGGCGTGAGGTGAATGGTCGTGTTGGCAAACGCCGCCACCTCGCGGTAGTTCGAGCGCAGGCGGATGTCGGCCAGCAGCGGCAGGCCGCTGGCCGGTGTCATCGAGCCTGGCACGACGGCGTGGTAGCGCTGCGCGATCGCGCCTTGTTCATCGGTGTAGTACAGGCCGGCCAGCCAGTCGAACCGCTTGCCGGCGTTGGAACTCAGGCGCAGCTCCTGCGTGAATTTTTTCAGTTCGGTTTCCTGGCCCAGATACAGTTCACTGCGCACGCCGAAATTGTCTTCGACGATGCCGGTCAGGTTGAAGCTGACGTCTTCACGCGCGAACTGCTTTTGCGTGCTGTAGCTGGTCGACGAGGTCAGGCTGGCTGCGCCCAGGTTCCAGTTGGCGGTGCCATTGAAGACGCGGTAGTGGATGTCGCGCATGTGCGGGACGAACTGCGATTGCGTCGGGCGGCCATACAGCGTCTCGAGCGTGTCCGGGTCGCTCTCCACGGTGCCGGGTGCATCGGTGGCGATGTTCTGCGCCACGGCGCTCAGGCGCAGGTCGAATGTGGTACTCGGCTTGTACAGGAGCGACGCGCGGCCCCCGTAGTTGCGGGCGCCGTTGATGTTGCGCTCGATGTCCGAGCCGGCGGTGCCGATCGAATCGATGAAGCCGGGCTCCTTCTGGTACGAGCCGGACATGCGCAGCGCCACCGTGTCGCTGAGCGGCGTGTTGACCACCAGGTTCGAGCGGTACGCCACCTTGCCGCCGTCGACCGTCGCCGCGCCCAGCCGCGCGCGCAGTGCGAAGCGGTCCAGTTCCGGCGCATTGGTCACGAACTTGACCAGGCCCCCGAGCGAGCTGGCGCCGTACAGCGCGCCCTGCGGCCCCCGCAAGACCTCGATGCGGGCCAGGTCGAACGTGTCGAAGTCGCCCGCCAGGATCGCGCCATTGGCCAGGCCACTGCTCGAACCGAACGGCGTTTCGTCGAGGTAGACCGCGACGGTGGACGCTACGCCGCCCGTGTCCAGCCCGCGCAGCACCAGCCGGCCTTCGCCGGGCGTGCTTTGCACCAGTTGCAGGCTGGGCACGAGTTTCAGGTAATCGGCAAAGCCGGTGGCCTGGTGCTTGTCGAGCGTGTCGCCGCCCACCACCGACATCGACTGCGGCACGTCGACCATTGTCTGCGCGCGCTTTTGCGCCGTCACGACGACTTGCTGGACGTCGTCCTGCGGCGCGGCCTGGTCTGCGGCGAAAGCGTCCGATAAGGCACTCGATATGGCCAGCGCCATGGAAGTCACTGCGATACGGCCTGCTACTGTTGCCATGTGAATCTCTCCCGGTAGTCGTTGTGATTAGGGTGCGGATGGTGCGGGCGCCATTGCGTGCAGCCGGTCTGCTGCCTGCATCGGCTGGTGCAGACGCCACAGCAGGCCGGCGGCGATCGCCGACAGCAGCGCGAGCAGGGCGAAGAACGCCCCTGGGGCGAAGCGGGACCACAGGCTGCCCACCAGGCCGGCCGCCAGGCTGCCGGAGAAGGTGACGAGGAACCACGCCGCCACCGTCGTGCTGCCCAGATGGCGCGGCGCCAGGCGGGCAAACAGGCCCAGGCCGGTCGGCAGGATGAACAGCTCGCCGATCGTCAGCACCAGAAAGAACAGCACGAGCCAGATCCAGCCCGTGACCTGGCCATTCGCGGTCCAGCCGACTGCCGCCAGCAGCAGATAGGCCAGCGCCACGATCAGCGCCCCGACCGCCATGCGCCGCAGCGGCGCCTGGTCGATACCGGCCGCCGCCCGGCGGTGCCAGTAGGCGAGCAGCGGCGGCGTGAGCAGCATCACGAACAGCGGATTGAGCGACTGGAACCAGGTCATCGGAATCAGAAAGCCGCCGGCCGCACGATCGACACCGCTGTCGGCCCACAGCGCGACCGTGTTGCCGACCTGCTCGTAGGCGGCGCGAAACACGGTGACGGCCAGGCCGATCCCGATCAGCACCAGGATCGTTTCGCGGCCCAGGCCACGCGGCGCGTCGGTCGTCACGGTGGACCTGGCGGGCAGGGTCTCGGGCGGCAGGTAGCGCGCCCCGCCGACGTAAATTGCAAGGCCGAGCAGCATGCCGATGCCGGCCAGACCGAAGCCGTAATGCCAGCCATACAGCTCGCCCACCGTGCCGCAGATCAGGGGCGCGAGGAACCCGCCGATATTGATCCCGACGTAATACACGTTGAAGGCCCAGCCACGGCGCGCATCGCCGCGCGCATACAGGTCGCCGACCTGGCTTGGCAGCGTGGGCAAGAACAGGCCGTTGCCGAGCGCGATGGTGGCCAGCGCCAGGTAGAACAGGGCGTCGAAGGTCATCATGAAGTGACCGGCCGCCATGACCGAGGCGCCGATGATGATGGCGCGCCGCTTGCCGAGAACACGGTCCGCCAGCATGCCGCCGAGGATCGGCGTGAAATAGGCGGCGGCCGTGTAGGCGCCGTAGATGAACGAGGCGTGGGCCTGGCCGAACAGCAGTTCCTTGGTCATGAAATAGACCAGCAGCGCGCGCATGCCGTAGTACGAGAACTGTTCCCACATATTCGTCAGGAACAGCACCGTCAGGCCGCGCGGATGGCCGAACCACGTGGGCTGGATCTGCATCGTGCCGGTCATGCCGTGGCCTTCGCTGCGCCGCCCCAGACAGCGGGGCCCGACCAGACATTGCCCGCGACGTACTCGACGCCCGGACGGCGATCGGCGGCCAGGAAGATCGGGCCGTCCAGGTCGACGATGTCGCATTCCTGGCCCAGCACGAAGCTCGGGGCCATGGCCAGGCTCGAGCCGCCCATATTGCCGACCATGACCTGCAGGCCCAGGCGCCGCGCTTCCTGTGCCATCAGCAGGCCCTCGGTCAGGCCGCCGCATTTGTCGAGTTTGATGTTGACGATATCGTAGCGCCCGACGCTGGCGGCGATATCGTCCAGCGACTGGATGCTTTCATCCCCTGCGAGCGGAATCGGCGAGCGCAGTCCTTCCAGGCTGGCTTCGTCGCCACGCGCCAGCGGCTGTTCGAGCAGGGCCACGCCCTGTTCCACGAGGCCCGCGATCAGCGCATCGAGCTGGCCCGCCGTGAATCCCTGATTGCCGTCGACGCCCAGCCAGACCTCGGGCCGCGCGGCGCGGATCGCCGCGACGCGCGCCAGGTCGAGCGCCAGGTCGCCCGTCAGCTTGATCTTGATCGAGCGCGCCTGCGCGTGGCGCTGCGCGGTGGCGGCCATCGCCGATGGCGTGTCGGCGCCCAGCGTGAAGGTCGTCCGCAGCGGCCGTGGCGCGCGCTTGCCGGCCAGCTGCCAGACTGGCATGCCAGCGTGCGCCGCCTCCAGCTCCCACAACGCACAATCGACGGCATTGCGCGCGCCGCCGGGCGGCAGGATCGAGCGCAGTTCATCCCGTGTCGGGCCGGCGGCGATCGCGGCGCTGGCGCCGTCGAGCTGTGCCAGCATGTGCGGCACGTCGTCGCCCAGGTAATACACGCCACCGCCTTCGCCGCGCCCGCTGTGGCGGCCATCGCCCAGCGTCACGACGACGACGTTGAACGCGTCGAACAGATAGCCCGAGATGCGAAACGGCGTGGTCAAAAGCAGCTTCTCGACGGCGACCGTCACATTAAGGCGGGCCATCAGTAGGCCACCGTCATGGACAGCAAGCCGAAGCGCAGGCAGACATAAGCGATCAGCAGCGCCGAGGCCAGGAACAGCACGCTCCACACGCGGCGCAGGCGACCCTGGCCAGGCGCGAACGCCAGTTGCAGATTGCGCGCGCCGGCCAGCAGCGCCGCCACGAAGGCCAGCAGTCCGCCGATCTGCAGGAGCCACAGCCACGGGTCGAGCGAGGCGGTAGCGTATTTGAGGCTGATATCGAACACCGACACGATGCCCACCCAGCCGGCCAGCACCGCCAGGCAGGCTGCAGCTGCAATGCGCGTGGCCAGCGCCGCCTTGCGCGCCGGGCCGGTCAACACATGCTGCAGCTTGAAGCGGCGGCGCACGATCCAGCCGGCCGGCATGGCCAGCACCGCGAACACGAACACCGCAAGCGCCACGCACAGCGCCGGCAGCAGCCAGGCGCCGTTCTTCCCGGCCGGGACGCGTTCCATGATCATGAACGGCGACATGAAGTCCATGCTCCAGCGGACCACGCGATCGTTGACGACGTGCGCCGCGAGGCGGTCTTCGCCATTGCGGTCGCGCCAGACGAACGGCGCGATCTCGACCCATTCGCGGGGCCGGCCATTGGTCCCGACCATGGCCGGGATGACGAGCGCACCCTTGTCGTCAACGGCCACCTTGACCTGGCCGAGCAGGTCGAAGATGGCGAAGAAGTTGGTCTCGGCGCGGCGGCTGCTTTCCCACGAGCCGGTCATCATCTGCGCGTGCTGCGCTGCGAGTTTCGCGTCGACGCGGCCATCGGGTGGCAGCGTGGAGGGGAGGTAGCGGTCCGAGAAATCCTGGAACAGGGCGCTGCGCAGCGGGTTGGAGGCGCCTTCGCGCCCGCTGCTGTTGACCGACAGGTACAGGCCGACGCCATCGTCCATGTACAGGTGCAGCGACGTGTGGAACGCTTCGGTGTCGCCCAGGTGGGCGATCACGCTACGGCCATTGACGTTGGTTTCGAAAAAGCCCAGTTCCATGCGGTTGAGCGGTGGCAGCAGGGAAGCGGGGTTGACCTTGTCCAGCGAACTGCTGTGCATCGCGTTGGCGGTGGCCTCGGACAGGATGCGCGCGCCGTTGAACTGGCCTTTCTGCAGGTGCGCGATCATGAAGTTGGCCATGTCGGTGCCGCTGGCCGACAAACCGCCGGCCGGCGCCGAGTTGACGACCTCGAAGCCCAGCGATGGCTGGCCCGGCTTGCTGTAGCCGGTGGCCGCCAGCGGCGCCAGTGCAGGCGGCAGTGGCTGGCGGAAGCTCGCGGTGCGCATGTTCAGCGGCGCGAAGATGCGCTGCTCCACATAATCGTCGAACGACATGCCGGCGATGCGCCCGACGATGTAGCCGGCCAGCGACGTGGCGTAGTTGGAGTAGGCGGGCGTGGTGCCGGCGTCAAAGATGCGCGCCGGGACACGCTCCTTGAGCAGTTCGCCGAGCGGACGGATATCCGCCTTGTCGTAGACGATCAGGTACTTTACCGACTCTTCGAAGCCGGCCGTGTGGGTCATGATCTGGCGCATCGTGATGGACTTGCCGGCGCGCGGGGCGATCTTGAAATCGAGGTATCCGTTGATGTCGGCATCCAGATCGAGCTTGCCCTGTTCGACCAGCTGCATGACGGCGGTCCAGGTCACAAGCTTGGAGACCGAGCCGGGCCGAAACAGCGTGCGCTCCGGGTCGACCGGTGTGCGCTTGTCGACGTCGGCGTAACCGAAGCCGCGTGCGGTGAGGATCTGGCCGTCCTTGACCACGACGACCACCGCGCCGGGGATGTCGCTCTTGTTCAACGCGAATGGCATGTAGCCGTCGAGCCAGGTGTCGACATCCGTCTTGTCGAGCGTTTTGCCATCGTCGGCGCGGGGCGCCGCAACCAGCGTTGGCGGCGGCCCGGATGGCGGCGTCGCCGCTGGCTTTGTGCCTGCAGGCGAGGGCGGCACTGCCGGGGCCTGGGGCGCCTGCTGCGCGGCGGCGGCGGCGCTCCAGCAGACAACGCTCATCAAGACCATCTTCAGAAATCTCATCAAGGCTCCCTATCCATACGGTTGATTGCGGTCGATCGGGCCAGCCTATAAAATAAAGCTTGATCCGAGTATTTTTCTCTGATTAGAGAAATATCTACCCAATCGGAAACCATGTCAACACTTTATGAATGCCGTCCATGACCTCTGAATCCCCGACCCTTGGCGCGTTGATCCGCGGCCTGCGCAGCCGCAAGGGATGGACGCTGAAAGAAATGAGCGTCAACAGCGGCATCCCGGTCTCCACGCTGTCGAAGGTGGAGCACGGCCAGCTGACGCTCAGCTACGACAAGCTGTACCAGCTGAGCCAAAAGCTCGGAATGCGGATGTCGGAGCTGTTTGCCGAAGAAGACAAGGGTGCAGACACGCCGGTGACGGCGCGGCGCAGCATCGGCGACCTGGCCAGTGCGGTGCGGGTGGAGACGCCCAACTACGACTACCACTACCTGTGCGCGGAGCTGCGCCGAAAGCGGATGATTCCCGTGATCGCCCGCATCCGCGCCAAGTCGGTCAAGCAGTTCGGGCAACTGGTGCATCACTCGGGCGAAGAGTTCACGTACGTGCTCAAGGGCGCAGTCGTGCTGCACAGCGAGTTCTACGATCCGGTGGTGCTCAGGGAAGGGCAGTCGATCTACTTCGACTCGAGCATGGGACATGCATACCTGGCGCCGGAAGGGTGCGACGAGGCCGAGGTACTGACCGTGATGTCGAGCGAGGATGAGGAGCAGATGCAGGCGATCATGTCGTCGCATGTGCACGAGAACACGCACACCCCGGCGCAGGCGACGACCGACAGCGCGCCAGCGGTGGCGGCAAAGCCGGTCAAGCCCCGCAAGCGCAGCAGGCAGGATGGGTAGCCTGCTGCGCTGCGCTCATTCGTAGCGCAGGCAATCCACCGGCAGCAGGCGCGACGCGCGCCGGGCCGGATAAAAGCCGAAGAACACGCCCACCGCCGTGGCAAATCCGCACGCCACCATGACTGCGCTGATGGTGAGATACACCTCAAAATCGGCAAACTTCGTGATCAGCGCCGCGCCGCCGGCGGCTATGGCAATGCCGACCAGGCCACCGGCCAGGCAGATCACCACCGCCTCGGCCAGGAACTGCATCAGCACGTCGTTGGGCCGTGCACCAATCGCCATGCGGATGCCGATTTCGCGCGTGCGCTCGGTCACCGACACCAGCATGATGTTCATGATGCCGATGCCGCCGACCAGCAGCGAGATCGCGCCGATCAGGCCAAGCAGCAGCGCCACGCCGGCCGTGATCTTGTTGGCCGTTTCGGCGATGGTGTTCAGGTTCTGCACCCGGAAGTCGTCGGGATCGTCGACGCGGATCCGGTGCCGGCTGCGGATGACTTCCTTGATGTCCTCGATCGCGTCCGTCATCGCCACGCCGGGGCGCCCCTGCGCATTGATGTAATGGACGTTCTGCGGGAACGGCGACTTGACCAGGTTGGCGCTGGCCGCCGTGATCGGCACGAGGATCTGTTCGGCCAGGTCGGTGCCATCGGTCTGTCGGCCTTCGCCGGCCAGCACGCCCACCACCTGGAACGCGACGTTCTCGATGCGCAGGAACTGGCCGAGCGGATCGGCGCGGTAAAAGAACTGGTCCGCCACCTTCTGGCCGATCACCACCAGGCGCGCGCTGGCGCGCACGTCGCTTTCGCTGAACAGCGTGCCCTGGTCGACCTTCCAGTTACGGATCGTGAACATCGCGGGCGTCACGCCCATGACCATGCTGCTGGCGTTCTCGTTGCCGGCGGTGACCTTGAAGCTGCCCTGCAACGCCGGCGCGGCGCCGGTCAGGCTGGGCAGCGCATTGAGTGCTTCGGCATCGTCCAGCGTGAGCACCGCGACCTTGCCTTCGCGGGCGCGCTGGGCGGCCGTGCGGTCGCCCCCCGGCATCACGTAGACCATGTTCGTGCCCAGCATCTGCAATTGCTTGCCGATGAAGCGCTGCATGCTGTCGCCCAGTGCCAGCAGCAGCACGACCGACGCGATGCCGATCACGATGCCCAGCATCGTCAGGGCGGTGCGCAGCCGGTTGGCCGCCATCGAACGGAACGACTCGATCAGGACCTGGACCAGATTCATCGCGCCGCTCCCGCCTGGCTGCTTGCCAGTTGCAGGCCTTCGGCGGCCGGGCCGTCGTACAGCACGCGTCCATCCTTCAGGCGCACCAGGCGCCGGCTGTAGGCGGCGACATCGGGTTCGTGCGTCACCAGCACGATCGTGATGCCGCGCTCGCGGTTCAGGGTGCCGAAGCTGGTCATGATGTCGTCGCTCGTGTGGGTGTCGAGGTTACCGGTGGGTTCATCGGCCAGCAGCAGCGGCGGATCGGTCACGAGCGCGCGCGCGATCGCCACGCGCTGCTGCTGGCCGCCCGACAGCTGGCTCGGGGTGCGTCTGGCAAACTCGCCCAGGCCCACGCGTTCGAGTTCCTGTACCGCGCGCGCCTGCGCCTTCGCGCGGCCCATGCCACCATAAATCAGGGGCAGGGCGACGTTCTCCGCCACGCTCATGCGCTTGATGAGATTAAAGCTCTGGAACACGAAGCCGATCGTGCGGTTGCGGATGTCGGCCAGTTCGGCGCGGCCCAGCGTGCGCGTGTCGACGCCATTGAGCAGGTAGGTGCCGCCGGTCGCCTGGTCCAGGCAACCGAGGATGTTCATCAGTGTCGATTTGCCGGAACCCGACTGGCCCATGACCGAGACGAAGTCGCCGTGCTCCACGCACAGGTCGACGCCGTGCAGCACCGGGGTTTCGACCGCGCCGCTCAGGTAGGTCTTGACCACGCCGCGGATGTCGATCAGCGGCCCTGTCATGGATTCTCCGGTGTGGCCAGCGAGCGGGTGACGACGCGGTCGCCCGGCTTGATGTCGCCCGAGACGACTTCGGTATAGCGGAAGTTCGACAGGCCGGCGCGGATGTCGACGGGCTGCGGGTGGTTCATCGCGTCCAGCTTGTAAATCTTGAAGATGCGCGTGGTGTCGCTCGCGTTGCGGAACGCGATGTCGTCGTCCTTGACCGGCACCGGTGGCGGGGCAGCGGCGACGGCGCCAGGCTTGGCGTCCTTGTTGCGCTTGCGCTCGGCCTCCTGCTCTTCTTCGGACAGCCGGAAGCGCAGCGCGGTGGTCGGGATGCGCAGCACGTCGGGGCGGTTTGCGACCACCAACCGCACCTGCGCCGTCATGCCGGGCTTGAGCAGTTCGTCGACGTTGTCGACGTCGAGCACCACGTTGTACGTCACCACGTTCTGCACCACGTTCGGCGCGAGGCGGAACTGGCGCATGGTGGCGGCAAATTCACGGTCGGGGTAGGCATCGACGACGAAGCGCGCCGGCAGGCCGTCCTTGAGCTGGCCGACGTCGGCTTCCGACACGCTGGTATCGATCTGCATCTTGGTCAGGTCTTGCGCGATCTGGAACAGGTTCGGCGTGTTGAACGACGCCGCCACGGTCTGGCCCAGGTCGATCGTGCGTTTGATCACGACGCCGTCGATCGGCGAGCGGATCACGCTGTTGTTCAGGTCTGCGCGTGCGCGGTCGTGCTGCGCCTGTGCCAGCGTCAGGTTGGCCTGGGCGACCTGCATCTCGCGCTTGGACTGGTCGAGCGCGAGGCCGGACAGGAAGTTCTGCGCCACCAGCTGCTCGTTGCGCTCGAACGTGGCCTGGGCCAGGCGCAGGCTGGCGCGCGCCGACGCGATATTCGCTTCGGCCTGGCGAACCTGGGCATTGAAGATGGTTGGCTCGAGCTTGAGCAGCACCTGGCCCTTTTTCACGCGGTCGTTGAAGTCGGCATTTAGTTCGGCCACGGTGCCCGACACCTGCGAGCCGACGTTGATCAGCGCGACCGGATTGATGGTGCCGGTGGCAGTCACGGTCTGGTTGATGGCGCCGCGGTCCACGACGGTGCTGCGGTATTGGGATGGCGGTACGGTGTCGTCCTTGCGTTTGACGACAGCAACGGCAACGGCGACAGCGGCGAGGACGGCAACGGCGATGACAACCCGCTTCCTGGTGAAGATGTTCATTGTATGTATGCCAGATAAATACCAAGTAAAGGCCGAGTTTGATGCACCCGTGCGCGAATGGCAATGCATGGCGCATTGGCAGGCCTGAATTTGGCAGCGAAGGCGCGCCAATTTTGGAAAAAGGGCGGCGCCGATCCGCTAGAATGGCGTATTCCTTTTTTACCGAAGCATCATGACTCAAGACGAACTGAAACAAGCCGTAGCGCGCGCCGCCATCGATTACGTGGTCGAAGGTGAAATCATCGGTGTGGGCACCGGCTCGACCGCCAACTTCTTCATCGACGAACTGGCCAAGATCAAGGACCGCATCAAGGGCACCGTCGCGTCGTCCGAAGCCACGGCAAGCCGCCTGCGCGGCCACGGCATCCCCGTGTTCGACCTGAACGACGTCGAGTCGATGGCCGTCTACATCGACGGCGCCGACGAAATCAACGCGCAGGGCGCGATGATCAAGGGCGGCGGCGCAGCGCTCACGCGCGAAAAGATCGTCGCCTCGGTGGCAAAGAAATTCGTCTGCATCGCCGACGGCTCTAAGCTGGTCGAGACACTAGGTGCATTCGCGCTGCCGGTCGAAGTGATCCCGATGGCGCGCGCTTCGGTGATGCGCCAGCTGGCGGCGTTGGGCGGCCAGCCAAAGCTGCGCCTCAAGCCGGGCACTGAACAAGCCTTCATCACCGACAACGGCGGTGAACTGATCGACGTGGCGGGCCTGAAGATCACCGATCCGGTGGCGCTGGAAGAAAAAATCAACCAGATCGTCGGCGTGATCGCCGTTGGCCTGTTCGCCAAAGCCGGCGCTGATGTCTGCCTGCTCGGCACGGCGGACGGCGTCAAGACCCTGTCGCTGTAACCGGAAACCCGACCATGAATCGTGCGCTGCTGCTATCCGCTCCTTCGCTCGCTGCCTTGCTGGCAGGTTGCTCTGTCTTTGGCAGTTCGATCGATCTGTCCGCGCCTGCCGTTGTGGCGCCGGCGGCGTCGACCGACGTGACGGCAATCCAGCGCACGCCGTTCAAGGTCGGCGAATCGTCGCACACGGTCGAGAAGCTGGCCAAGGCGCAGGCCTGCAACAGCACGCAGGGCGCGGGGCTGGTGACCGAGCCGGGGCCGATCGAGGTCTACCGGATGCAGTGCCAGAATGGCCAAGTGTTCATGGCGCGCTGCGAGCTGCGCCAGTGCAAAAAGATGTAAGACACCAGACGTAAAAAATCCCGCTCGCGGCCAGTGCCCCGAGCGGGATTTTTTTGTGCGCTCAGTGTATGAAGCGCGGCGTGCTTACACCGGTGGCGGCACGTAGCCCATTGCCTGGTCGGCGCCTTCGCCGAAGAAGTGCTTCTCCAGCTGGGTCGCCAGGTATTTGCGCGCGCGGTCGTCGGCCAGGTTCAGGCGGTTTTCGTTGATCAGCATGGTCTGGTGCTTGAGCCATGCCTGCCAGGCTTCTTTCGAGACCTGCAGGTACAGCTTCTTGCCCATCTCGCCAGGGACCGGTGGGTAATCCAGGCCTTCGGCTTCCTTGTTCAGTTTGATGCAGTGGACGGTGCGGGCCATCGAGTACTCCTGTTATTCGTTCGGTGATTCGGTCATGTAAGACGCGTATTATAAAGTCTTGATCAAGACCTGTGAGCGGCGCTGCCAGTTGTACATGTGCTGCCTGTCTTTCGGCAGGTCGTCCACGGTGGCCGGTACGAAACCGCGCTTCTTGAACCAGTGCGATGTGCGCGTGGTCAGCACGAACAGCTTGGTCAGGCCGGCCGCGCGGGCGCGGTTTTCCATGTGCTTGAGGATGCGCTCACCGTCGCCCTGCGTCTGCGCGTCCTGGCTCACGGTCAGGCAGGCCATCTCGCCCATCTTCGATTCGGGGAACGGATACAGCGCGGCGCAGCCGAAGATCACGCCATCGTGGTCGATGACCGAGAACTGGTCGATCTCGCGTTCGATCAGCTCGCGGCCGCGATACACCAGCGTGCCGTCGGCTTCGAGTGGTTCGATGAGCTTGATAATTCCGCCAACGTCCTCAATTGTGGCCTGACGCAGGCTTTCGAGGTTCTCGTGGCTGATCATCGTGCCCACGCCATCGTGCGTGAACACCTCGAGCAGCGCCGAGCCGTCCATCTCGAACGGAATGATGTGAGCGCGATCGACGCCGGCGTTGCAGGCCTTGATCGCATGCTGCATGTAGAACGCGGCCGAGTCGGACAGGAAGCCCGCCTGCAGCACGGCTTCGGCCATGTGCGACGACAGCTCGCGGATCTCGGTGCCGGCCGCGTCGACGATCATCGGCGTTTCGGTAATGAAGATCAGCTTGTCGGCGTGCAGCGCGATGGCGGCCGATGCGGCGACGTCTTCCAGCGTCAGGTTGAAGATTTCGCCGGTGGGCGAGAAACCCAACGGCGAGAGCAGCACCAGGTTGTCTTCGGTCTGCAGGATCGGGTGGATCTTTTCGGCGGCGATTTTGCGCGTGACGCCCGTGAGTTCGAAGTCGACGCCGTCGATCACGCCAAGCGGGCGGGCGACGACGAAGTTGCCCGAGACGATGCTGATCTGGGCGTTGGACATCGGCGTGTTGGGCAGGCCCTGGCTGAAGGCGGCTTCGATATCGAGGCGCAGTTCGCCGGCAGCTTCTTTCGCGCATTCGAGGGCGGCGGTGTCGGTGACGCGCACGCCATTGTGAAAGCGCCCCTCGACGTTACGCAGATCGAGCTGTTCGGCCACCTGTGGACGCGAGCCGTGCACCAGCACGATCCGGATGCCCAGGCCAACCAGGAGTGACAAGTCCTGCGCCAGTACCGGTAGTGCGCCGGCAGCAACGAGCTCGCCGGGGAAGGCGACCACGAAGGTCTTGCCGCCGAATGCGTGAATGTACGGCGCGACCGAGCGCAGCCACTGGACGAATTGGGTAGGAGTTTCCATTTGCCGCATTATAATTCGCTGCGCGATGTGCGCACCAAAACCTTGTAAAAATCAATGTCTGAACAGAGTAACAAGCCTTCGCAACGACCGGCGCGCGCCGTAGACGCCACCTCCAACGCCACTGCGGCCCCTGCACCTGCCCAGCCACGTCCACGCCGCGCGCGTGGCGAGGGGCAGCCACGCCAGGAGCGCCCACCCCGCGAGGATGTCCCGCGCGAGCGCAATCCGCTGCCGCCCATTACCTTCCCCGAAGACTTGCCGGTCTCGGGCCGGCGCGCCGAAATCGCCAAGGCGATCCAGGAGAACCAGGTCGTCATCGTCTCGGGCGAAACCGGTTCGGGCAAGACGACCCAGCTGCCGAAGATCTGCCTGGAACTGGGCCGCGGCAGCAAGGGGCTGATCGGCCACACGCAGCCACGCCGGATTGCCGCGTCGTCCACCGCCAAGCGCATCGCGCAGGAGCTGGGCACGCCGCTGGGCGAGCACGTGGGCTTCAAGGTGCGCTTTAACGACACGTTGCAAAAGGGCGCGTCGGTCAAGCTCATGACCGACGGTATCCTGCTGGCCGAAACGCAGACCGATCCGCTGCTGCGCAACTACGACACGATCATCATCGACGAGGCGCACGAACGCAGCCTGAACATCGACTTTTTACTCGGCTACCTGAAGCAGCTGATGCCGCGCCGGCCCGACCTGAAGATCATCATCACGTCGGCGACGATCGACGCCGAGCGCTTCGCGCGCCACTTCGGCAAGGGCGATGGCGCCGACCTGAAACCGGCGCCGGTGATCGAGGTGTCGGGCCGTCTGTACGCGGTCGAGGTGCGCTATCGCGCAGTCGATCGCGATCCGGTCGCGAGCGTCAATACGCCCAAGCCTGCGCAGGCCTCGGATGCTGCACCGAACCTTGCGCCGAGAGCGCAAGCCGCGCGCGACAAGCGCGACCTGATGGACGCCGTGGTCGATGGCGTCGATGAAGTGTGCCGCCTGGGGCAGGGCGACGTGCTCGTGTTCCTGCCGGGCGAGCGCGAAATCCGCGATTGCGCCGAGGCGCTGCGCAAGCACCATCCGCCGCATGTCGAGATCCTGCCGCTGTTCGCGCGCCTGTCGGTCGAAGAGCAGGATCGCGTGTTCCGCACGACCAACGCGCGCCGTATCGTGTTGTCGACCAACGTGGCCGAGACCTCGTTGACGGTGCCGGGCATTCGCTACGTGGTCGACACGGGCCTGGCGCGCGTGAAGCGCTACAGCTTCAGGAACAAGGTCGAGCAGTTGCAGGTCGAGCCGATCGCGCAGTCGGCCGCCAACCAGCGCGCCGGTCGCTGCGGCCGCGTGGCTGATGGCGTCTGCATCCGCCTGTTCGAAGAAGACGATTTCCTCAAGCGTCCCAAATTTACCGAGCCCGAAATCCTGCGCTCGTCGCTGGCCGCCGTCATCCTGCGCATGAAGGCGCTGCGCCTGACGGACGTGGAGACGTTCCCGTTCATCGAGGCGCCGCAAGGCCGCGCGATCGCCGACGGCTACCAGCTGCTGCAAGAGGTTGGCGCGGTCGACGACACCAATGAACTCACGCCGCTGGGCCGCAAGCTGGCCAAGCTGCCGCTTGACCCGCGCGTGGGCCGCATGATCCTCGCGGCGCTCGACAACGGCTGCCTGACCGAGATGCTGATCGTGGCCTCGGCCCTGTCGACGCAGGACCCGCGCGACCGCCCCATCGAATACCAGCAGCAGGCCGACGAGAAGCACAAGAAGTTCGCCGACGAGCGCTCGGAGTTTCTCAGTTACCTGAAGATCTGGGCCTGGTTCGAAGACGCGATCGAGCACAAGAAAACCAATCGCCAGTTGCAGGAAAACTGCCGCGCCAACTTCCTGTCGCAGGTGCGCCTGCGCGAGTGGCGCGATGTGCATTCACAGCTGCTGACTATCGTGCGTGAGCAGAGCTGGCGCCTGAACGAGTCGCCGGCGACGTACGAACAGCTGCATATCTCGCTGCTCACCGGCCTGCTAGGCAATATCGGTTTCAAGGCCGAGGACGAGCAGGCCGGCATCTACCTGGGCGCGCGTGGCATCAAGTTCCACATCTGGCCCGGCTCGACGCTGGGCAAGAAGGCGGGGCGCTGGATCATGGCGGCCGAACTGGTCGAGACCACGCGCCTGTATGCGCGCACGATCGCGCAGATCCAGCCGGAGTGGGTCGAGAAGGTCGGCGCGCATCTGCTGAAAAAATCCTGGGGCGAGCCGCGCTGGGAGAAAAAGCAGGCGCAGGTCACGGCGCTCGAACGCGCGACGCTGCACGGCATCGTCATCTACGGCGCGCGCCGCATCAACTACGGTCAGCGCAATCCGACCGAAGCGCGCGAGATCTTCATTCGCGACGCGCTGGTCGCAGGCGACTATGAAACGCGCTTGCCGTTCTACATCCACAACCACAAGCTGGTGAAGGACATCGAAAACCTCGAGCACAAGTCGCGCCGCCAGGACGTGCTGGTGGACGACCAGCTGATTGCGGCCTTCTACGACAGCGAGATCCCGCGCGACATCGTCAATGGCGCCGGTTTCGAGAAGTGGTACAAGGACGTCGCGCGCGAAAACCCGAAGCTGCTGTACCTGAACCGCGAAGAACTGATGCGGCACGAGGCAGCCGGCATCACCACCGAGCTGTTCCCGAAGACGATGACGGTCACCGGCATCGAGATGGGGCTGTCGTACCACTTCGAGCCGGGCAGCGTGCGCGATGGCGTCACGCTCGCCGTGCCGCTGTTCGCGCTGAACCAGATTCCGCAAGAGCGCGCGGCGTGGCTGGTGCCGGGCATGATCAAGGAAAAGGTGCACCTGCTGCTCAAGTCCCTGCCGCAAAAGCTGCGTCGCCACTGTGTGCCGCTGCCGGATTACGCGGCGAAGTTCGTCGAGCGCATCCACACGGCCGGCACGTTCGGACGGGGCGACCTGATCGACGTGCTGATCGCCGACGTGCGTGCGCAGACCGGCACGCTGGTGCTGACGGCCGACTTCAAGATCGAGACGCTGCCAGCGCACATGTTCATGAACTTCAAGGTGATCGACGAGCACAGTCGACAGCTGGACATGGGCCGCAACCTGGCCACGCTGCAGGCCGAGTTGGGCGGGCAGGCGCGCGAGAGTTTCCAGAAGATGGCCGAGTCGGCGCCAGCGTCGAGCAGCTCGCTCGCGCGGCTGGCGCGGCCTGGCGCAGTCGGTTCCGCGGCTGCTACTGCGGCTGCCGCTGCACCCGCCGCAGCGCCGGCGGCCAAGGGCAAGGGCGCCCAGCCGGCCGCGCCGGCGGTGGCATCCGCCAAAGGGGCGTCGACCAGCAGCCAGCACACGGGCCTGACCGCGTGGACGTTTGGCGACTTGCCGGAACTCCTGGAGATCAACCAGGGCAAGCTGACGCTGATCGGCTTCCCGGCGCTGGTCGACAAGATCACGCACTGCGATCTGGAAGTGTTCGATGACCCGAACGTGGCGGCGCGTACGCACCGCGTGGGCCTGCGCCGTCTGTTCGCGCTGCAGTTCAAGGAGCAGCTCAAGTTCGCCGAGAAGAACATCCCCGGCCTGCAGGGCATGGGCATGCAGTTCATGAGCCTGGGTTCGCAGGAAGACTTGCGCGACCAGATCGTGGCCAAGGCGATCGACATCGCCTGCCTGCAGGATCCGCTGCCGCTCAATGCGGCGCAGTTCAACGCGCGCCGTGATCAGGGCAAGGGCCGCATTGGCCTGTTGATCAACGAGGTGGCGCGCCTGGCGGGCCAGGTGCTGGCCGAATTCCACGGCATGCCCAAGCGCGTGCAAACGCTGCCGCAGGCGGTGTCGGCCGATATCATGGGCCAGTTGCAGGCGCTCGTGCACAAGCGCTTCATCGCCGACAACGAGTACAGCCAGCTGGCGCACTTCCCGCGCTATCTGAAGGGGATCAACGTGCGGCTGGAGAAGCTGCGCGGCAATCCGACGCGCGATGCACAGCTGATGGCGGAGTGGCAGTCGGCGGCGGCGCAGTTCCAGCGCACGCTCAAGAACATGGGATCGAAGAACAACGATCCGCGCATGATCGAGTTCCGCTGGATGCTGGAAGAACTGCGGGTATCGCTGTTCGCGCAGGAGCTGAGAACGCCGATGCCGGTGTCGGCCAAGCGCTTGCAGAAGGTGTGGGAGTCGATGCAGCGGTAATGACGGTGCATGGCTGACGGCTTGGTTGACAGCTTAGTTGTCACCCTGGCGCAGCCATGCAGCGTCGTCGTTCAGTTATCCGATATTGCTGCCCCGGATCCGGCTCAGATCATCGTCGTCGCCCAGGTTGCCGGCGCGTGGATCCAGACTTGCGCCCGAGCCCTGATTGAGCGACGAGTCGCTCATGCTGCTACCCGATCCGGCAACACTGGCCGAACCGGCCGATCCTGTGCCCATGCTTGAGCCCATTGCGCCGCCAGCGTAGGTGCTGCTGCCGGTGGCCGCGCCGCCCATGCCAGCCGTCGGGACACCAGGTCCCATGGTTGGTGCGCCCGAACGCTGCGGGTCGGTGCCATAGAAATCGTGGACGTCGCCGGCCCAGATCGAGTCAGCCATGTCGGGCCACGCGTCCTTGTCGAAACCGGGCGCGGATTTCAGGCGGTCTTTTTCGACGCCCAGCACGAAACGCTTGTTGACCGTGTCGAGGTGCAGCGCCTGCCATGGCACGGCGAACAGTTTCTCGCCCATGCCCAAAAAGCCGCCGAAACCCAGCACGGCGTAAGCAACCTGACCGGTCTTCATGTCGAGCATGATTTCCTTGATCTCACCAAGGTCTTCTTCGTTGGCATTGACAACATTTTCGCCAATCAAGGTGTCAGCCCCCATCAGCGATGGTCCCGGACCTGCGATGGAGCTGTCCTTGTACATGCCATATTTGTCGCGATCTGCGTAGCCCATATGTTCCTCCATGTAACGTTGTGAACAGTGCCCGCGGCCAACCCGATCTGGACCAACCGTCGCCCTGTCACGCCATGGTAGGACGCTATTGGATTGGGGCGCGCGCGCCAGCGCTTCGGGCCGGGTGCATTCTCTGGCGACGGCAAAATGCAACAAACAATACTAATGCGTTGCGGAAATACTATTTTTACCGGTTTGCCCTGGACTGATCGGCTACATTGATGGATCGACAGGAATACGTTAATGGCAATTCTCATCCCATCACTCAGTGCCAGCACGGCGCGCATGACCTCTGGTGAACGGCGCTTCGCTGTGCGCCTCGAAGACAAACTCGAAGATGATTACCTGTGCTGGTATGACGTGAGCATCGGCGCGCGCAACCAGCATCCCGACTTCATCGTGTTTCATCCTGCACGCGGCTTGCTGGTGCTGGAAGTAAAGGACTGGCGCCTCGGCACCCTGGTCAGTATCGACAAGCAGCACGCCGTGATCGTCACCGATGCCGGCACCAAGCAGGTGTTGAATCCGCTGGAGCAGGCGCGCCAGTATCTGTATGCCGTCACCAACAAACTCGAGGGCGATCCGATGCTGATCTGGCCATCGGGCAGCTTGAAAGGAAAGTTTTTCTTTCCCTATGGTTGTGGGGTTGTCCTGAGCAATATCACGCGCAAGCAATTTGACGATGGCGCGTTGGGCGAGGTTCTTCCGGCGCACCTTGTTATTTGCCAGGACGAGATGACGGAGAGTGTCGACGACGAAGCTTTTCAGGCGCGGTTATGGGGGATGTTCCCCATCAAGTTCAAGATGAAGCTGTCGTTGCCACAAATTAACCGTGTGCGCTGGCATATGTTTCCTGAAGTGCGTATTGGCGTTCAGGCAGATCCTTGCGAAGAACATGGTCAGATCAGTACGGAAATCCCGGACCTCATCCGTGTCATGGACCTGCAGCAAGAGCAACTGGCGCGCAGCCTGGGGGAAGGGCATCGCGTGATTCACGGCGTGGCGGGTTCCGGCAAAACGCTGATCCTGGGTTATCGCGCCGAGCACCTCGCAAAACTGAGCCAGCGGCCGATTGCGATCCTTTGCTACAACAAGACGCTGGCAGCCAAGCTGGCCGCCATGATCGAGCAAAAGGGGTTGGGCGATAAAATCGTGGCCGTCAATTTCCACGCATGGTGCATGCGCCAGCTTGACACCTATCACGTCGACAAGCCCGCCAAATCAGCCGATCTGGATGCTTATTTCGAGGCGTGCATCGATAGCGTGATCCGGGGCGTCGACAGCGATCTGATTCCCCGGGGGCAGTACGACGCGGTACTGATCGACGAGGGGCATGATTTCAAACCGGCCTGGTTCAAGCTGATCGTTCAAATGGTCAATCCTGAAACCAAATCGCTGCTGGTCTTGTACGACGATGCACAGTCGATTTATCACACGGCAAAGAAGCTGAAATTCTCGTTCTCGAGTGTCGGCGTGCAGGCAGCAGGGCGCACCACCATCCTGAAACTCAATTATCGGAACACCGCCGAAATCCTGGCGGTGGCGCGTGCCTTTGCCGCCGAGCTGCTCACCGCGCACAATACCGAGGATGACGAAGCGCCCACGGTCCAGCCGATGAGCACAGGCCGGCATGGCCCGAAGCCGATTCTGGTACAACTGCCAAGTCTGCAGAAAGAAGCTGAATTCCTGGCTGATAAACTCGTTGCGGCCAGCAAGACTGGCACGCCATGGGGCGAGATGGCGCTGATCTATCGGCGTTATGGTGTCGGTAAAGTGCTGGCCGAAGTGCTGAAGCGCCGCGACATTCCGTTTCAGTGGCCGCAGGTAAAAGGCGCGGCATTTTCGCCGGTACACGACAGCGTCAAGCTGATCACCATGCACAGCAGCAAGGGGCTGGAGTTTTCACTGGTGGGCATTCCCGGCCTTGGCGCCGAGTTGAAAGAAGAGGACATCGTCGAGGACGAGGCACGCCTGCTGTATGTGGCAATGACCCGCGCCACGCATGAGTTGGTGATGACCTGCGATGGCATCACGCCTCATACAGACAAGCTCAAACGCGCAATGACGGTGCTGGAAACAATGTGAGTGTTGCGTAATCGCACGGCCATGGAGTGGCCTGATGCCAGCAGGTAAGACTATGCGAACCAGCGTACAGAAGAGCTAGGCGGCAATGGTTAATCTGCAAAGCAATACTTTGGAGAACAATCATGACCGTCACCTCACGCTGCAACAACGCCGGACCGCTGGGCCGCCGGATCCCGACCCGCCCGTTCGCGGCGCTGCTGGTGCGTCTGCTGCGTCGCCGCTGAGCACGCGGGTTGACTAGTCCACCCGGCGAGACCGGGCGGACATACCCGTGGGCGCTTACGGCTGCCCGCCGCCGCCCGCCACGCCATACACATGGCCGGTGGTGTAGCTCGATTCATCCGATGCCAGCGTGACGTAGGTTGCCGCCAGTTCGGCTGGCTGGCCTGGACGCTTCATCGGCGTGTCTTCCCCGAACTTCGCACGACCCTCCGGTGAATTGCCGCCCGCCAGTTGCAGCGGTGTCCATACCGGGCCCGGTGCCACCGCATTGACCCGAATCCCTTTTGAGGCCATCTGCTTGGCCAGCGACTTGGTGAACGCCACCTCGAACGCCTTGGTCGACGCATAGTCGAGCAGTTTCTCCGGCGGATCGTAGGCCGTCTGCGACGACGTGTTGATGATCACGCTGCCAGGCTTCATGTGCGGAATCGCCGCTTTGGTGATCCAGAACACCGCATACACATTGGTCTTGATCGTCCAGTCGAACTGTTCGCTGGTGATGTCGAGGATCGAATCGTGGTTCTGCTGGCGCGCAGCATTGTTGACCAGGATGTCCAGGCCACCGAGTTCGCGCACGGCGGTTTCCACCATCTTCTTGCAGAACGCTTCATCGCGGATATCGCCCGGCATGGCCACTGCCTTACGGCCGGCGTCACGGATCAATTGCATCACTTCACGTGCATCCGGCTCTTCCGCCGGCAGGTAGCCGATCGCCACGTCCGCGCCTTCGCGCGCGTACGCGATGGCGGCGGCGCGACCGATGCCCGAATCACCACCCGTGATCAGCGCCCTGCGGCCGGCCAGACGACCACTGCCGCGATAGGTCGTTTCGCCATGGTCAGGGCGCGGTGTCATCTTGCTGGCCAGGGCCGGCCATGGCTGATCCTGATTCGGGAATGGTGGACGCGGATAGCGCTTGGCCGCTTCGCGCGCGGCGCCGGCGGCCGGCTGGTTACCGCCCGCGGCTTGCTGGGCCAGGGCCGGCACGGCGGCGGCCGAGGCGGCAACGCCGGCTGCCACGGTGCCGACGAACCGGCGGCGCGATGGCGCCATGTCTTGCGTGGTCTGGTTCTCGACCTTCTTGTCTTCCGAATGCATGCTTGCTCCTTGGATGTGGTGGCAGGGTGCCGATAGCGGTCACGACGTTGATAAAGATGTTAGTCGTTATCGAAAAGCCATGGTGTTCGGTAGCGGTGGAGCAATGTCTTGGAAGGGGAGTGGAAGGCGTCTGAACGGGGCTGATGTTCATCGCGATGAAGAAGATTGAACCGGAGCGCCAGGCAGGTGTCGAACTCCGACTTTGACAAAGGAGGGCACCGTGACATCCTTCAGGTTGATTAAATCAGTTCCGCAGCGTGTGTTGTTCGACTATCCCCGGTCGGTCAGGGCAATGACCGTCACGCAGCCGCAGGGGAGCCTTGACCGGCTCGCGGCCCTCATCGCAGACAGCAGGTCGACGGAGCGCTGCTGCCCGCATTGCGCTTGCCGGCAACTGAACCGGCATGGCCAGGCCAATAACCGCCAGCGCTTTCGCTGCCGCCAGTGCCTGCGTACATTCAACGATCTGACCGGCACGCCGCTGGCACGGCTCAGGTTGCGCGAGAAGTGGCTCGATTACATCGTCATGCTGCGCGAGGCCAGATCGGTTCGGGCAGCGGCGGCGCAGGTGGGCGTGCACAGCAATACCGCGCTGCGCTGGCGGCATCGTTTTCTGGATGAGACTGATAAAGAACGGTTGTGGCCTGCTCATAAGGGACGGCACAAAGTCAAGAAATCCGCCATGACGCAGTAATGCTGCTCACATCATATGTTGGCTTCCGGTAATGACATCGGATAAGCTAGTCTGACGTATGGTGAATATAAAAGTCGAAAGCCTGATGCCGACACGGTTAAGCCGAATCGGACCAGCCTTGGTAGGCGTTTACGCCTTGAATGTAATGTGCCGATAATGCCTGTCCTGAAAATGTCACGAGCTTGTTTTCTGCCACTACTGTTCTGGAGTAGTTTTATGGTGGCGCCTGCAGCGTCATCCAGTGAACAATGCTTTACCGGTATATGGCGCGGCACCATTGGCACAGCAGACGTGACGATGCAACTTGACGACGATCCAGGTGAGCTGGGCGGTCTGACGGGAAGTTATTACTACGGTCGAAGCCTGAACGAATTGGTGCTATTACCCGTCGCTGGCCATGCAGGACGATGGAAGGAGCACGATATGGCTGGAACAGTTACTGGCCTGCTCAGCATGACTTGCCGCGCCGGGCGCTTGGAGGGTCAGTGGTCGCGTCCTGATGGCAGCGAGAAGAAGACAATTGTTGCCGTAAGCGGCAGCTCGTTTCGCGCTCGCCAGTTCGAAAAATTGCCAATACAGGTCAACAAGACCGTTATATTGGATCGGCAGCGGCGCTACCAGCTGATCAGTGTAAAAGGCATACCGGGTGTGCAAGGTGTCCGGGTGCTTGGGAACACGCCAGAGCTTCGCCGTTTAAACGGCGAGTTGTCCACCTTGTTCAAGCAGAGACTGGAAAACTTGCTGGACTGTCAGGGCTTTGGCCGTATTAAACACGCAGATACATGGCGGCAATTTGTCGAAGATTCGGCGTCAAGTATTCTTGCCTATGGCAGTCGCTTTGTCGTCGTTGAAGAGGTAGCGGTATCGGCATGCGGTGGTCCACATGGCAATAGCATAATCACTGCATGGACCTGGAATCTGCAGACAGGCGCGCGCGAAGATGTCAGTAAATGGGTGCGTAAAGGTTGGGCGCCATCCCCTTATCCGTCAACTGACCTTGATGACGAAACCGACGAAAATGAGAAGGCTGACATTGACACAAGCGATACCGATTCGCTCGTGGCGGATGCGCTAAATCGGCATATCCAAACCCACAGCCGCGAAGAATGGGAGGAATGCCGGGATGCGGTCACCCTCCCGTTCGACGATGAGCACGTTTGGGCGGAGCGCAGTGGCATCGTGGTGCGCCCGGAGGCCCGCTCTTATGCGACGCGTCTGTGCGCCATCACCTTCACCATACCGTACGAGCTTATCTGGCCGTATCTGACGAACGATGGCAAGCATCATGCCAATGCAATGCGACAGTCCCTGCCGTAGGCAAGACCTTTGCCGAACTTTTGTGGCAAGCATGATCTGAAAGAAGGGCATACTGCGCCGCCTTATAGCGGGGCTACGGCCAACTTTATGCTTGTTCCACAGATGACACACAAAAAAACGGGTGACCCGGCAAAGCCGCGTCACCCGTTTTAAGGGCACTACCAAATCGCTGACAATCAGTCGACGGTTGCGCCGCTGTCTTTCACGACTTTCGACCATTTGGTGGTTTCAGCCTGGACGAACTTGGCGAAGTTCTCTGGCGTGTCGCCCACGTACTCGGTGCCGGTGTCGGCCAGCACGCGCTGGAAGTCAGGCGACTTCATGACCTTCTGCGTTTCGGCATTGATCTTGTCGACCACGGCCTTTGGCGTCTTGGCTGGCACGAACATGCCGTACCACGCATACGATTCGATCGGCAGGCCGGCTTCGGCGAAGGTTGGTACATCCGGCAGCAGCGGCGAACGCTTGTTGCCCGAAATGGCGATTGGCTTGACCTTGCCGCTCTTGATGTGCGGCATGATCGCGATGGTGCTGTCGAACATGATCGGAATGTGGCCGCCCAGCAGGTCGGAAATCGCCGGTGCCGAACCCTTGTAGGGCACGTGGACCATGTCGAGCTTGGTCACGCCACGGAAGATTTCACCGGTCAGGTGTTGCGGGGTACCGTTGCCGGCCGATGCGTACGAGAACTGGCCGTTCTTCGACTTGATTAGTGCCAGCAGTTCCTTGACGTTCTTGGCCGGGACCGATGGGTGGGCAACCAGCACCAGCGGCGCGCGCAGCAGGTTGGTAACCGGGATCAGGTCGGTCGCCGGGTTGAACGCCATTTTCTTGTACAGGCTCGGGTTGATCACGATTGGTGCGCTCGAGGTGATCAGCATGGTCTGGCCATCGGCCTTGGCGCGGGTGACCGCTGCCGAACCGATATTGCCGCCGCCGCCGCCGCGGTTATCGATGACGAACGACTTGCCCAGTGCGGTCGTCAAGCCTTTGGCCAGCGGGCGCGCCGCGATGTCCGACGGGCCGCCTGCCGGCCATGGCACGACGACGGTCACGGTGTCGCTTGGCCAGGTTTGGGCGAAGACGCTGGTGGAAAGAACGGTTGCCGCGAGAGCAAAGACAAGGGTTTTTCCGCTGGATGGGAAGACGCGCATGGTGTTGTCACCTCTATATAGTTGGTTTGTTCCGATAACCTGCTGAGGCGATTTTACACGAAGGGTCAGGCCGGTTGCGTCATCACAGGTGTAATCTTTTGTTTCTAAGTGGGAATTTTTTACAACAGATTATGGCGTGGTGCCAGCCTTGGGCTGCCCGGTGCTCGCTTCCCACACGACGGTCGGTGTCCAGCCGGTGGCCAGCAGCGTGGCCTGCATCACGGTGGCGGCGTTGTCCTTCGCGGTATTCAGTATCGTTGGCTGGCTGCACGCGGCCTGTACCGCTTTCTGCGCCGTGGCCAGTACATTGTTCATGGCCGTGGTGCGCGTTTGCGCCGACGGAATGAACGCCTGCAAGCCCTGGTCGGTGATCGCATAGAAGTACGAGCCGCCCTTGTCGCGCGGTTCGTGGTTGATGCGCGCCTGCAGCGGCGAGGGCGCTGGCAGCACGACCGTCAGCGTGCGCGCCGTGTTGTCGATGTCTTCGTAGCGCGCCTGACGCAGGTCGGTGGCCAGCGTGCAGTCGCCGCGCGCGACCAGCAGCACGCGGGTGCTGCCAAGCCGGACTTCCCATTGCGACCACGGGATGTCCACGGCATTCGGCTGCGTGAATTCGATCACGTCCGAATAGTTCATCTTGAGCGACACCAGGTGCCCCATCTTCTCGAGCGACACCAGCGGCGGCGGTGCGGGCGCTTCGTCGGCCGGACGCTTGATGAGCGCGAAGGTAATGGCGGCAGCGAGGACGGCGACGAGCAGGATGGGCAGGTGTTGCGATGGTTTCATGGGCGGCAGGGGCGGGTGCGTTGGCGGAGTCGGCGGCCAGTCTATCCGATCCTGTGGATGGCTGTCGTTCACCGTGCGCCATGATTACCTGCGGCATAATGGTGTCATGACAGGAGGAGCCCATGCCAGGTCTTACCGATGCCGCTGTTCTCGACGCGTGGTCGCGCAACGTCGACCCCTGGACCACCGCCGTACGCGCCGGTGAGATCGAAACGCGCACGCTGGTCACCAATGCCGCCATCGTCGATGCAGTGCGCAGCCTTGATCCGGTCACCGGCATCGATCTCGGTTGCGGTGAAGGCTGGCTGGTGCGCGCACTGCCGGGCGTGGCGATGGTCGGTGTCGATGCGATTGCCGCGCTGGTTGAGAAAGCCGATGCCGCTGGCGGCGGCGACTTTTGCGTGCTGTCGTTCGAGCAGATCGCGCAAGGCCGGCTGGCGCTGGCAGTCGATGTCGCCGTCTGCAATTTCTCGTTGATCGGCAACGAGGCGGTCGATGGCCTGCTGCGCGCAGCGCCGACCTATCTGCGCGAGGGCGGCTCGCTGGTCGTGCAGACCGTGCATCCGCTCGTGGCGTGCGGCGATGCGCCGTATGTCGACGGCTGGCGCGCCGGCAGCTGGGCGGGCTTTTCCAGCGACTTCGCCGATGCGCCGCCGTGGTACTTCCGCACGGTTGCGAGCTGGGTCGCGCTGTTTGCAGCAAACGGGCTGCGGGTCACCGCCATGCGCGAGCCGCTGCATCCGCGCACCGGCAAGCCCGTTTCGCTGATCCTGATCGGGCAGCTGGAAGCGTGATGCGTCGGTCGACCGCGCTTAGCGCAGCAGCTTGAGCCCCGGCGGCAGCGCATCGCCCAGCATGCGCGCTTCGCTGGCCTGATCCAGTTCCACCACATCGCGCACCATCGCTGTCCACGCCGCTGGCGCGCCGCTGGCCGCCAGGCGGCGCAGCACGTCGCCGCGCACCGCATCATCAATGTCGCGCGAGCGGTCGCCCGTCATGCGCGCGATATGGGCGGCGGCAAAGCCGGCCGGCTCCACCTTGCGCCAGTCGAGCAGCAGGAGCTGGCGCAGCCAGCCTTCGGCGACGTCAGGTGGCGCGACTTCGTGCGCGCTCGACTGGAACGACTGGCGCGCACCCACGCGGCCCAGCGCCCACAGATAGCGACCGTAGCGCGCGCTGGCGCGGGCATCGAGCTTGCCACCAGCGGGGATGTCAGCGATCTGCTTGAACAGCCATTCCCCGATCTCGGCCTTGTAGGCCGACGGGATGCGTTCGAGCGACGCGCCCACGCGCAGCAGGTCTTCTTCGCTGCCGTCGACGAGGGTGACGGGGCGCCGGCCACGCTCGGCGGCATCGGCCTGCAGGTTGAAGGCGAAATCGTCCAGCACGCGCAGTTGCGCGTCGAGCGACAGGCCGCCGGCCACGCGGCGCCACAGCGTCCACCATTCGGCGCGCACCTGGCTGTCCTTGTGGTGCTGTACGCCCGCTTCGAACAGTGCCCACAGCCCCTCCATGCGCCACTCGTCGAGCGGATGGCCGAAGCCGGGGCGCAGGCTGTAGCCGGCCAGGTTCAGCCACGCGCGCTCGTGCTCGACCGAGCGGCGCCGGCCTTTCGCGCGCGCCATCAGGGCGTCGAACAGGCGGCGCAGCAGCGGTGTGGTCCAGCTTTCGCGTGGGCCGAGCAGATGTTCGAGGCCAGCGCGCAGTTGCTTGACTTCTTTTGGCTCGACCTGTTTCGAGCGGGCGCCGAACACGCGCTCGATCTTGTCGATCGCCGCGTCCAGGTTTGCAGGCAGGGCCTCGTCCGGCGCGTCGATATCGCCGTCATCATCGCTATTGCCACGCAACTGGAACGCCAGCTGCCAGCGCCCGCCGCCATCTTCGGCGACGCAATGCACTTCGAGCGAACCGGTTTCGCTCAGCGTCGTCACCAGGTGCACGGGAATCTCGGTCGTAGTGGTGGACCCTGAGGCGCGCAGTACTGTCGCAATCGGCGGCAGGCGCACCACATCGGCCAGGTCAAGATCGACCAGGTCACCGGCCTGCGGCGCCGCGCCGGCATCGGCAATCGTCGAGACCAGGTGAAAGCGCACCGGCCGGCCAACGCGCAGCGCGAAGCTGCGGTTTGCCAGTGTGACTTCGGTGGCGGCCGGCGTGCCGCGTGGCAGCAGGCAGACGGCGTGCAGCAGGCCGGCGCGTGCTTCGCCGTCGAGGAGCAGGTAGTAGTTGCGGGCCGCGCCGCTGTCGATGGCCGGCGCCAGGCCCTGGCGCGCCAGCGCGTAGGCGACGCCGCCACGGGCGACGGCGATATCGGGATTTTCGTTGTGCAGCACGCGTACTGGGGCGCCACGCCAGCCGCTCAGCGTGTCCACCAGGCGCCTGGCCAGTGCGGCGCCCCTGAACACGCCGCCGTTGAGCAGCACGGTGTCCGGAATCGGCACCGCGCCACCTTCCAGACCGAGCGCCTCGCGCGATGCCGCTGCATGCTGGCGCAAGAAGCTCGCCAGATGCCGCGTGATGGCCGGGTCGCTCGCATACGGCAGGCCGAATTCGACGATGCCGGCGCGGGCGCGCGTGGGCTCTTCCTGCGCGGCGTTCAGCGGCAGGAAGCCATCGAGCACGATGCGCTCGATGTCGCTGCGCAGCAGGTCGGCCTTGCGACTTGCACCAATCAGGCGGCTGCCGGCGCCGAGCAGCGTGACGGCGACCGACTCGGGCGCATCGTCCGCCAGTAGTTGTTCCTTGGCGGCGCGGCAGCGTTCCGTGAGCTGGGCCAGGCGCGCGGCCGACAAACGTGTGCGCGCGGCGTCATTGCCATTGCGGTCGCCGGATTGTTCCGCCATGCGCGCTTCGATCAGGTGCGCCAGCGCCAGGTCCATATTGTCGCCACCCAGGATCAGGTGGTTGCCCACGCCGATACGCGTCAGGTGCGGCTCGCCGTCCCTGGTATCGACCTTGACCAGGCTGAAGTCGGTGGTGCCACCGCCGACGTCGGCCACCAGTACCAGGCGCGTATCGCCCAGATCGTCGGCCAGGCTGGCGCGATGGCGGTACAGCCAGTCGTACAGCGCGGCTTGCGGTTCTTCCAGCAGCGCGACCTGTGGCAGGCCGGCCAGCCTGGCCGCTTCGAGCGTCAGCGCGCGGGCGCCTTCGTCGAACGACGCCGGCACCGTGAGCACGATCTGCTGGCGTTCAAGGGGTTGTTTGGGAAAGCGCGCATTCCATGCAGAGCGCAGGTGCGCAAGATAGCTGGCGCTGGCAGCCACCGGCGAGACCTTGGGCACGTCGTTGTCGACACCCCACGGCAGGATCGGCGCCATGCGGTCGACGCCATCGTGCGACAGCCAGCTCTTGGCGCTCGTAACGAGCCGGCCCGGCGTGGCCGCACCGAGCACGCGCGCGAGGCGCCCGAGCGCAACGCGCTCGACGCCCGCGACGTCCGGCTGCTGCCAGGGCAGTTGCAGGGCACCGGGCGCGAGTTCGTCCGGTCCCGGGTGGTAACGCATCGACGGCAGCAGCGGTGCGCCGGCCACTTCGCCGGGCGCCACCAACTGATCGATCTGGAATAACTCGATGCCGCCCGGGCCATTGCGGCCGTAGGCCAGCACCGTGTTCGTGGTGCCCAGATCGATGCCGACGAGCCAGGTCACTGGACCCCGGCCGCCGTACGCACGTCGAACTCGATCTTCCAGCGCTGGCCGTCACGCGCCACCGCCAGCAGTTCGAGCGTGCCGGCATCCGTCGCCAGCGCATGCAGTTTTACCTGCACAACATCACCTGCTGCGCGGCCATCGGCCGGCAGCGTGGCCTGGATCTCGTTCATTTCGTGCAGCTCGTCCGGGCCCCAGAATTCGAGCACGTCGCCGATGCGATCCTGGCGGCGCGTGGTGGAGCCGAAGAAGCGGAACGTGACCGGCTCGCCGATCACCAGGCCGAATTCCTGGCCCGGCAGTTCGAGTTCGCTGCCTTCTTCCATGCCGAACGGCGCCACGCACAGGGCTTCGAGTGGCGGCTCCATGCCCGGGATGGCCGGCATCGACGACTCCACGCCAACGTAGTACGAGCGCGCCGTGCCGCCGCGAATGCGCACGCCACCGCCGCGCCGCGCGTAGCTGAAGTAGGCCGCGCCGCGCGCGACAGCCAGATCGAGATCGGCGCCTTCGAGCATGCGCGCCGGTTCGGCGCCTTCCATGTACAGCCAGTCGTTGATGGTGTCCATCACGCGCTGGGCCAGGATGCTTGACTTGAACACGCCGCCGTTGAACAGCACCGCGCTCGGATGCAGGAACGTGTGGTCGGCCGTGACGCGGCCAGTGAAACCTTCGAGTTCGGCGGTGGCGCCGGCCTGGCGCGCAAGGAACGCGGCCAGGTGGCGCGTGATCGCGGCATCTTGCGCGTACGGCAGGCCAAGCTGGGTCAGGCCGGCGCGGGCGCGCACGGTTGGCCGGGCCGAAGCTTCCACGCGCGGGAAGAAGCCGTCGGTGATGAAGGCGGTGACTTCGTCGCGCGTCAGTTCGGTGCGGATCGAGCCGCCGATGAGTTTCGAGCCGCGGCTTGGCACCACGATCGGGTGCGTCGTCGCGTTGGCGTCGGCCAGCAGCGCTTCCTTGGCGCTGCGGCAGCCGTAGGTCAGTGCGCGCATCTGCCAGGCGTCGAGCTGCGTGCCGTTGGCCGAAAGTTTGCGGGCCACGAAGTGGGCCAGCGCCAGGTCCATATTGTCGCCGCCCAGCAGGATGTGGTCGCCCACGGCGACGCGGTGCGGTTCGAGCTTGCCATCGCGTTCGAGGATCGCGATCAGCGAAAAGTCGCTGGTACCGCCGCCGACGTCGACCACCAGGATGATGTCGCCCGGTGCGACCTGCTTGCGCCAGCGGCCACCGCTGCCCTGGATCCAGCTGTACAGCGCCGCTTGCGGCTCTTCGAGCAGGGTCGGGGTGAAGCCGGCCAGGCGCGCGGCGTCCAGCGTCAGCTCGCGCGCGCCCGGATCGAACGAGGCGGGGATGGTGACGGTGACCGATTGCTGGTCGAACGGCGCTTCGGGGTGAGCAGCGTTCCAGGCCTGGCGCAGGTGGCGCAGGTAGTGGGTCGATGCGTCCAGTGGCGACACACGGGTGACTTCGTCCGGCGCGTCCGTTGGCAGGATCGCGGCGCGGCGGTCCACGCCCGGGTGGCACAGCCAGCTCTTGGCCGACGAGACCAGGCGGATCGGCGTGGTTGCGCCGCGGCTGCGCGCCATCTCGCCGGCGATCGCGGTTTCTTCGGTGTCGCTCCACGGCAGCGCGCGTTCGCCGGCCGGCAGTTCGTCCGGATGCGGCAGGTACAAAAACGATGGCAGCAGCGGCAGCGCCTCGATCGTGCCGGGCGCGGTCAGTTGCGGGATCGGCAGCACGGCGTCGACGGCCTGTTCGCCATCGCTGGCCTGCAGGTCGACATATGACAGCGCGCTATGGGTGGTGCCCAGGTCGATGCCGATGGCGTAGCGCGGCTCGGCGGCATGGTTCAACGATTCGTTCGATGGGTCGTTCACGATGTCGTTCACAGTTCCACCTCCGCCGGGGCCAGCACGCGCGCATCGTGGCGCTCGGCCAGTTGCGGCAGCGTGACGCTGGCAGCGCGCCAGCCGCGATGGCTCAGGGTGCCGTTGAATGGCGCCGTGCCGACCACGTTGCCGGTCAGGCGCACGCTGGCGGCATCGAAGCCTTCGTTCAGCGTGATGCGGGCGCCTTCAGCCTCGCTGCGCACCGGTTCGATCGTGAAGTGCTCGCGCAGCACGCGCGCGCAGCCTTCGTGCACGACGCGTGCGGCGGCGCCGATGTCGGCGTCCGAATAACTGGTGAGGTTTTCGTGGGCGAAGTCGATCAGGCGCGCTTCGCGCTGGAAGAGGCTCAGCAGCTGCAGGGCCGAATCAGGCGTCGGCGCGCGCAGGGGCGTCGGTGCTGGCGCCGGTTTCACGACAGGTGCCGGTGCCGGTGCCGGGGCTGGCACTGGTGCCGGAGCGGCGGTCGGGCCGACGCCGTCATCGCGCACGCGCGCAGCAAATTCGGCGTCGCCGAGCGATTTGAACAGGGCGCCGAAGGCGATCGACAAGCGGCTGAAGAAGCCGGGCAAATTGGTCTGTTGGGTCATGGTTGTTTTGATTGGTCAGTGCGAAAGCGGCGACCCGGCGCATCCGGCGCCAGGGAATGCCGCTCCCAAAAGAGGCGCATGATACCAGCAGGCGCACCGTTGGCGCACTGACAAGACATGGTCAGGGTTGGCCGACGGCGCGCGTGCCGCTCGTCAGCGCTGCTGCGTAATCGGTGAAATCGCCAAGGCCGCGCTTGATGATCGTGACCAGGGCGGGCAGGGGCGCGGCCTGGTAATCCCATTCGGCGCGGCAGAATTCGCCGGTGCGCTTGAGGTTTTCGGCCAGGGTCGGCGCGATCCAGCCGTGCTCGGCCAGCAGCGTGATGACCTCGCGCTCGTCCTGCGGTGGCCCCAGGCGCGCGCAGCCGATCACGTAGTCGCCCATCTCGATCGCCGCTTCCCAGGCCCGGATCACGTTCAGTGTGGCCGCATCCTGGCGCGTGATGTCGTCGGTGAACGTCGTGGGATCGCGCTCGTATTCTTGGCGGGCGCGGCTGCAACAGCGTTCGATGATGCCGGCTTTCTTGAGCAGAAGATCGGTACTCGCCTTGGTACTCACTGCGTTGCTCATTAACAACTCCATGATCACGGGGCATGAGGAATATATATGGCGTCAAAGAGCCGATCTACAAGGTGCCGATGCGGTAGACAAAATGAAAACCTCTTGCCAAGCCCCGTTTCAACGAGTACTGTACGTTTATACAGTACTTGCATTGTTATCACTACCATGAACCCTTCTTCCATCCTTGCCGCGCCAGAGGCATTGCACCCATCGCTGTGGCGCGCCTCGCAGCTGGCGCATGCCGACACGCGCTGCATCGACACGGGCCACGCTACCTTGTCGGGCCAGTTGCCCGGCGGCGGCTGGCCCGGCGGCACCCTGGTCGACCTGTTGCTGCAACAACCCGGCATCGGCGAAATGCGGCTGCTGCGTCCGGCGCTGGCCGCCTGCGCAGCGCGCCGCATCGTGCTGCTGCAACCACCCCATCCACCCCAGGCGCTGGCACTGGCCGCGCTGGGTCTCGATCCATCCCAATTGCTGTGGCTGCGCTCGACGCGCAGCGCCGATGCCTTGTGGGCAGCCGAGCAGGTCTTGCGCAGCGGCAGTTGCGGTGCGCTGCTGTTCTGGGCCAACCACGTGCGCAGCGACAGCCTGCGCCGCCTGCATCTGGCGGCGCAGGGTGGCGAAACCCTGTTCTTCATGCTCCGTCCCCTGTCTGCTGCGCAAGATGCGTCGCCCGCGCCGCTGCGCCTTGCGCTGCGCCCGGCCGCCGGCGGCATGACGGTCGACTTCATCAAACGCCGGGGACCGCAGCGCGACGCGCCGCTGTTCCTGCCCCTTGGTTCTTCACTACTGCAACGCCATGCGCCTCTGGATCGGCCTGTATTTGCCCCAGCTACCGCTCGAAGTCTTCAGCCCACGCTGGTGCAATAGCAGTAGCAACGGCGACGGCGCCCATGGCGCCGATGCTGCCGATGCTAGTGCTGCGGGTGATCCCGGCATCGTGGTTCTGGAGCAGGAGCGGGTGATGGCCTTGTCGAAGGCGGCGCACATCGAAGGCGTGCTGCCCGGCATGCGGCGTGGTGGCGTGTTGATGCTGATGCCCGACGCGCGCATCGTCCAGCGCAGCCACGAGCGCGAGGCCGAGGCCTTGCAGGCAGTGGCGATGGCGATGCTGCAGTACACGCCGCAAGTGGCGCTGGCCGAAGAAGCCACACTGCTGCTCGACATCGGCGCCAGCCTGCGCCTGTTCGGCGGCATCCGGCAGTTGTGCGCGCAGGTGCGCGCCAACCTGCGCACGCTCGGCTTTACGGGTTGCATTGCCTGCGCGCCCACCGCGCGCGGCGCCTGGTTGCTCGCGCGCCGCAATGCGGGGCGTGCGGTCAAGATGGACTCGCTCGTGCGGCGGCTTAATCGCCTGCCGGTGAGTCTGCTGCCGCCGGCGCGGCCGTTCGCGGCCTGGTTCGATGGCCTGGGCTGTCGCCGGCTGGACGAATTGCAGCGCCTGCCCCGGCCCGGTCTGCAACGGCGCTGCGGGCGCGCGCTGCTCGACATGCTCGACGCCGCGTATGGCCACAGTCCCGAACTCTTGCAATGGATCGAGCCGCCCGAACGCTTCCAGGCCCGGCTCGAACTGTTCGACCGGCTCGAACACGCCGACCTGCTCCTGGCTGGCGCCCACCACCTGGTGCTGCAAATGACGGGCTGGCTGTGCGCGCGCCAGCTGGCGGTCGAACGCATCCTGCTGCTGCTCGAGCACGAGCGGGGCAAGGTGGCCTGTCCGCCCACGGCGGTCGAAGTCGCGCTGGCCGAACCCACGTGGCGCGACGAACACCTGATGCGGCTGCTGCGCGAACGCCTGGCCAAGCTCGAACTTGTCGCGCCCGTGATCGGCATCCGGCTCGAAGCGCAGCAGTTGCAGGCGATGGCGCCACCGACCGATTCACTGTTTCCCGATCCCGGCGGCAGCGAAGAAGACCGCATGCGCATGATCGAACTCCTGGTCGCGCGCCTAGGTCCCGACAACGTGCTGCAGGCGCTGCCGCATGCCGACTACCGGCCCGAGATCGCCAACGCCTGGGTGCCGGTGCACGAGAAAGTGAGCGCGTCGGCGCGTGCCGCGCAGATGCCGCCCGATGTGCAAAGCCTGCCCCGGCCAAGCTGGCTGCTGGCCAAGCCGCTCGCACTATTGATGCGCGACCACCGGCCGTTCTATGGCTCGCCGTTGCGGGTGGCGTCCAATCCCGAGCGCATCGAAGCAGGGTGGTGGAGCCAGACGCAAACGCGCGATTATTTCATCGCTGAAGGCAAGGATCACGCGCTGTACTGGATCTACCGCGAGCGCATCAACGGCTCGGGCGAGGATGCGGCGCCGTGCTGGTTCCTGCATGGCTTGTTCGGGTGAGGTTTCTGCTTGTGTATCAGACGCAGCTGGACGGCTTTCTGTGCGGGGCTCATGCAAATTCCTGCCGCACTGTGGGTGTGGGAAACCATGCCTGGCACCGGCCGGCGGGGCTGACGCGCCGGCGCGTCGCGCTGCCACGGTGAGGCCGTTTGTGCTCGCGCGGCGCCCGTGCAACAGTCGTGTTGTGGGTAGCAAAATCGATTTGGGTGTGCGTGCCGTCCGGCTTCAAAGCGTCCTATAATTGGTGGCAAAGCTGCTCCAGGCGAGTCAGCAAGCGAGCTGGCCCGGCGACGTCGAGTCGTCAGCGGCAAGCTTTGCTTTTGTTTTGCCAGAGCATTGCCGGTGTTACGTGAGAAGGAGGCGCCAATGATGGACGTGCTCTTGTTCTTGTTCGGACTCATTCTGCTTGTCGCCGGCGCCGAGGCATTGGTGCGCGGTGCTTCCCTTCTGGCACTGTCGGTCGGCATGTCGCCCCTCGTGATCGGCCTCACCGTCGTTGCGTTCGGTACCAGTGCCCCCGAGCTGGCCGTCAGCCTGCAATCGGCTGCGTCCGGCAACGCTGACCTGGCGCTGGGCAACGTCGTAGGCAGCAATATCTTCAACGTCCTGTTTATCCTCGGTATATCGGCCCTGATTGCACCGCTGCTCGTGGCGCAGCAGGTCGTGCGCCAGGAAGTGCCGTTCATGATCGGCATCTCGCTGCTGCTGCTCGCACTGGCGCTGGACGGGCGCATCGGTCGTGGCGATGGCGCCCTGCTGCTGGGTCTGCTGATCGTCTACACCGCCTTCCTGGTCTACCAGTCGCGGCGCCAGCATCGGCCCGACGACGCCAGCCTTCCAGACGGCGTGCCCGGCCCGTCCAAAGGCTGGGACAGCCACCCGGCAATGCAACTGCTGCTCATTGTCGCCGGACTCGGCCTGCTGGTGCTGGGCGCCACCTGGCTGGTCGACTCGGCCGTCAGCTTCGCGCAGTACCTCGGCGTTAGCGAGCTCGTCATTGGCCTGACCATCGTTGCGGCCGGCACGTCGCTGCCCGAGGTGGCCACCTCGATCATCGCGGCGCTGCGGGGCCAGCGCGATATTGCGGTCGGCAATGTGGTAGGCAGCAATGTATTCAATATTCTGGGCGTGCTGGGCCTGTCGTCGCTGGTGACATCGTCGGGGATAGGGGTTGTCCCTTCGGTGCTCGCATTTGACCTTCCCGTCATGATCGCGGTGGCAATCGCTTGCCTGCCCATCTTCTTCACAGGCAATCTGATTGCTCGTTGGGAAGGCGGGCTGTTCCTGGGGCTATACGCTGCCTACATGGCTTACGTGCTGCTGGCGGCCCAGCAGCACGATGCATTACAGCCATACAGCACCGTCATGGCGATGGCGGTATTACCCCTGGTCGCCATCACACTGGCGGTCGTTGCATGGCGCGAGTGGCAGGGGCGGCGCATGCAGCAGGACAGGTCATCCCGCTAGGCGCCCGCCATGGTGCAGACAGCGCTCCCTGTCGCATCGCAGGCGGTCTGGCTCCGCGGGGCCTGGCTGTTGCCCCTGGCGTTGCTGCCGGTAGTGGCCGGCCTGCCAGCCGAACCAGCAAGCTGGTCAGTTTCCTGGGTGGCGCCGCTCGGCATCCGCCTGGGGTTTGCTGCCGATGGCCTGGCACGCCTGTTCCTGCTCCTGGTGTGCGCCGTCGGCGCGGCGGTGCTCGCGTATACGCCCGGCTATCTGCGCGGCCATGCCCGCCTGGGCCAATTGATGGGCCTGCTCATTGCGTTCACGCTGGCCATGGCCGGGGCAATTCTTGCCGACGACCTGTTGTTGCTGTTGCTGTTCTGGGAGGCAACCAGTGTGCTGTCCTTCCTGCTGGTGGGTTTCGAGCATGACAGCCACGACAGTCGTGAAAGCGCGCGCCAGGCGTTGCTGATCACCGGCGCCGGCGGGCTGGCGCTGCTTGCCGGGATCGTCCTGATCCTGCTGGCCGCGCCGGGACTGCGGCTGAGCGACCTGGCGCACCTCGATCCTGCCGTGCTTGCCGAGCCGCGTTTCCAGGCGGGGGTGGCGCTGGTGCTCGCTGGCGCCATGACCAAGTCGGCCCAGTTCCCGTTTCACTTCTGGCTGCCGGGCGCAATGGCCGCGCCGACCCCGGTCTCGGCCTATCTGCACTCGGCGACGATGGTCAACCTCGGGGTGTATGTGATGGCTCGCTTCGACGAAGCGATGGGGGCGGTTGCATGGTGGGAAGGAACACTTCTGTCGATTGGCACACTCACCGCTTTGTGGGGCGCCGTGCTGGCACCCCGTGAACGCGACCTGAAACGCATTCTGGCATGGTCGACCGTCTCCGCGCTGGGCATGCTGACCGTGCTCATCGGCTTGCCCAACGATCTGGGCGCGCTGGCCTTTGTCGCCTTTCTGTTGGCCCATGCGCTGTACAAGGCGCCCCTTTTTTTCGTGGCCGGCAATATCGACCATGCGACCGGAACGCGCCTGGTCGACCGGCTGCGCGGGATGCGCCACGCGATGCCGGTCACTGCGCTGGTGGCGTTGCTGGCCGGCCTGTCGATGGCCGGTCTGCCGGCCACGGTCGGCTTCGTTGCCAAGGACAGCATGAAGGCCGCCAAGGAGATCAGCGACGTCTTGTGGGTGGTCGAAGGCGCCAGCCTGCTGGTAAGCACCGTCGGCGTAGCGGTTGCCAGCGTGGCGACCGTGCGCATCTTTTTTGGCCCGCCAACCCATCCCGCAGACCATGCGCCACACGAGGGCGGATGGCGGCTCACGATCCCGCCGCTGGCGCTTGCCGGCATCGGCATCGTGCTCGGTTTGTTTCCTGCACTGGCCGAACCGCTGCTGATGGATGCCGCCCGGCTGATCTCCCCCACGCTGACACGCGCCGATGTTTCGCTCGACACCGAATGGCTGCTTCGCATCGAGAGCTTTGCCATTGTCTGGGCGGTTGGGGCGCTCGTGTATGCGGGATGGAACCACCTCTACCGGGGCCTTGACCGACTGCGCTTCCTTGACCGCGCCGGCTCGGCTGCCGCGTATGGCGCCGCGCTGCGCGGCCTGAAACACGTCGCCGGCGTGCTGGCACGCACCCTGCAGGCGCGGCGCATGAGTCGCTACATGGTCGCAACGGTTGCCGCCACGGTGCTGCTCTGCGTGCCCTGGGCATTCGACCTGGACGTTGCACCATTCACCGCGATCAACCCCGACGCTGCCGGCGTACTGGTCGGGTGCGCTACCGTCATCCTCGGAGCCGCGCTGGCCGTGCGGGCCCGGGACACGCTCGGCCGATTGCTTGGTGCGGGCGCGGTCGGCACCGGCAGTGCGATCGTGTTCCTGTTCCGGGGCGCGCCCGACCTGGCCCTGACCCAGCTTGCCGTGGAAACCGTCTTCGTGGTGGTGGCAGCGGTGGCATTGCGCCGCTACCACCAGCGGCAGGGCGCCGGGGCGGGCGAAGAACGAGCCGATGCCTGGCGGGCCGGCGTTGCACTGGCGTTCGGCCTGCTGCTCGGCGCCGTGCTGCTGGCGCTGTCCGGCCGGCCGTTCGACGCCGCCATGGCCGATTATTTCCTCGCGCAGAGCGTACCCAATGCGCACGGACGCAACGTGGTCAACGTCATCATCGTCGACTTTCGCGCCCTTGACACGCTTGGCGAGATTGCCGTGGTCATGCTTGCGGCGCTGGCGACGTGGCCGCTGGCCCGCCTGCTGCCAGCCAGGAGAACAAGCCGATGAATCCCGGGCGCTCGATCGTGCTGGAGACCACGGTGTCCTTCCTTTACTGGATGATGCTGGGCGCCGCCGTATGGCTGCTGCTGCGCGGGCACAATGCGCCCGGCGGCGGCTTCGTCGCCGCGCTGGTGGCAGTGGCGGCGACGGTCGCCCACGCGCTCGTGCGGGGCACGGCCGCCGCCCGCGCGCGGCTACCGCTCGGGCCGCTGAGCCTGAGCGCCCTCGGCCTGGCGCTGGCCGCGGTCAGCGGCCTGCCGGCGCTGGCGCTCGGCCAGCCTTTCCTCACCCACTTGTGGGGTGAACTCGGCGCCGGCGCCATGGCGCTCAAGCTCTCTACTGTGATGCTGTTCGACCTTGGCGTGGCGCTGTGCGTGTGGGGGGCGCTGAGCGGATTCTGCCTGCGGCTCTTGGGGAGCATGCGATGATCGAGTGGGCAATGGCGGCGAGCGTGACCCTGGTGGCTGCCGCCGGCCTGTACCTGGCGAGCTCGCGCGACCTGGTGGCAATCTCGGTGGGGCTGGCCTTGCTTGGTGCAGCGGTGAACCTGTTCGTGTTCGCAGCCGGCCGCCTTGGCCAGGCAGCGCCGCCACTGATTGCGCCAGGCGCGGTTGCGCCCCTGGCGGCGGTGGCCAACCCGGTACCGCAGGCACTGGTACTGACGGCGATCGTGATCGGTTTCACCTTTGCCTGTTTCGGCATCGCTCTGGCGCTGGCCCTGGCCGCTCACGACGACCGCGCCGATGCCGATGCGCTCGAACAAGCCGAACCGCCCCCGAGGCCTGACGGTGGCCCCGGGGAACTGCCATGAGTGGTTTACTAGCGGCCGCGCCGGTGCTGGTGCCGCTGTTCACGGCAGCGCTGACGGTTGCGCTGGCCCGGCGCCCACGCCGCCAGCGGGCCGCCAGCCTGGGCGGGGCGCTGATCCTGCTGCTGTGCTGCGCGGCATTGCTGCATGGCGCTGCCGGCGGCGCGGTGGTGGTAACGCAGTTCGGCGCCTGGGCCGCACCTTTCGCGATCGTCTTTCGTATCGACCGCGCCGCCGCCCTCATGCTGACCGTCAATGCCGTGCTGGCCGTGGCCGTGCTGGTCTGGCCCAGCCGGGGCAGTGCGCTGGCCACGCCGTTCGGCCCGCCGCTGGTGCATGGCTTGCTGGCCGGCGCGTGCGGGGCCTATGCCACGGCCGACCTGTTCAACCTGTACGTCTGGTTCGAGGTGATGCTGATCGCGGCCCTCGGACTGATCGTTGCCGGCCGCACACCGGCGCAGCTGGAGGCTGGTCTGAAATACCTGGTCCTGAACCTGTTCGGCACGGTCGTCCTGCTGGCCGCTGTGGCGGGCCTGTACGGCCTGACCGGCCAGCTCGGCTACCACGCACTCGGGATGGCGCTGGCCGGGCGCGGCGACGATCCGCTGGCCTTGCTGCTGGGCGCGCTGTTGATCATCGCGCTGCTCATCAAGGCCAGCGCCTTTCCTTTCCTGTTCTGGCTGCCGGCCGCCTACCCGGTGCTGTCGCCCCCGGTGCTGGCGCTGTTTACGGCCCTGACCACCAAGGTCGGGGCCTACGCCTTGCTGCGCGTTCTCCATGAAGTCTTTCCGGCCGGCGCGCCAGCCTATACGCCCGTCCTGGGCTGGCTTGCCTGTGCCACCATGATTGCCGACGTGATGGGCGCGGTGTATCACTACGACCTGCGCCGTATCCTGGCTTTCCATAGTGTGAGCCAGATGGGCTATATCCTGTTGGCGACCGCGCTTGGCGGCGCCGCCGGGATCGCTGCGGCGCTGTTCTTCAGCATCCACCACATCCTGGTCAAGGCCAACCTGTACCTGGTTGCAGGCATGATCGCCCGCAGGGCAGGGCACTACGACCTGCGCAAAATCGGCGCTCTGGCGCGCAGCGAACGGGCGCTCGCCGGCCTGTTTGCGCTGAACGCGTTGGCGCTGGTCGGGATGCCGCCGCTGTCCGGCTTCTGGGCCAAGCTGCTGATCCTGCGTGAAGGGTTTGCCCAGGAACATTACCTGTGGATGGCGGTGGCCGTATGCACCGGGGGGCTGACCCTGCTGTCGATGGCCAAGATCTGGATCGAGGCGTTCTGGAAACCGTACCCGGCGCCCACCACCACGCCGGGTACGCCCCTTCCGACGCGCGCGTGGGCCAGCTGCGGGGCGCTGTCGTTGCTGGCCCTGGCCATCGGCCTGATGCCGGGTCCGCTCATCGATTTCCTGGTGGCGGCCGCCGGCACGATGGCGCCACCGGTGGCCAGGCCTGCACCATGAAACGCATCGCCGCCGGCCTCCTGATCGTGTGGCACCTGTTTGCCTCCATTGCGCGTTCAGGTTGGCAAATTTCGTGGCGCATCCTGCGTGGTCCGCATGATTTTGCCCCCGGTTTCGTCGACTACCGGTTCCAGCCGATGCAACCTTGGGCAACGACCGTACTGGCCTGCCTGATCTGCCTCACGCCAGGGACCACGGCGGTGGACGTCGACGCCGTCGCCGGACGAATCCGCCTGCATATGCTCGACACCGGTAACGGCGCCGATGAGGCGGCGCTGCAGGAAATCCGTCATCTGTTCGAAGTTGCCGTGCGGGTGCTCTTTGCTCAAGAGGAGATGTCATGACAATACTGGTCGAGGTGTTTCTTGGCCTGGCGCTGTGGCTGGTCCTGGCGGCCTTGCGCCGCCTGCCCGGATCTGCAAACCGGCTGGTGGCCATCGATGTTCTCAGCGCCTGCGCCCTTGCAGCATGCATACTGGCCGCCGCGCGTACTGGGCATACGGCTTTCCTGGACGTTGCGCTCGGCTTCGCCCTGATCGCGTTCCTCGCCACCGTTTGCTGGGCCAACGCGCTGCGCGCCGGGGCGCCCGGGCGGGACGCGCCATGACGGCCCTGGGTTGGGCGCTCATGATTGTCGGCGCAGCACTGCTCGCAGTGGCGGCGCTGGGCCTGCACAGGCTGCCGGATGCCCTGTCGCGGCAGCATGCGGCAACCAAGGCGGCGACGTTGGCGCTTGGCCTCATGCTGGCCGGCCTCGCCGTGCTGCAACCGGGATCGGCCTGGTGGATCAGGATCGGCGCGCTGGTGACGGTACTCGCCGCAACCGTGCCGATTGCGTCGCACGCGCTGGCGCGCGCCGAGGCGTCCCGGCCGGACGCCTCAAGGTCGGATGCTTCAACACCGGATGCTTCAGCGCCAGACTGATCCGCGACGCCGTCATCAACGGCGCTGCATGGATTGTTCAAAGAAACTCTGCGCCCCCAAAGCGCGCCAGCGAACGGTACGGTTAGCCCGATCGGGCATCATTGCGCTGTCCACACTCGACAGGGGAACCCATGAAACGATCCATCCACCTCGCTGCTCTGGCCGCAATGACATTCGCTGGCGCGGCCCACGCCGCCACGCAGCAGACGCTGGAAACGTCCGGCTTTACCGTCAGGATCGTGCAGCAGTGCGAAGAGGGCAACGTCACCTGCGACGACGTGCGCTACACTGGCACCAGCAAGAAAACCGGCAAGGCAATCAAGCTGCGTGGCAAGACCATGCACTCGATGGCGGCCGATGGCGTCACGCCCGGCGCCTTCCAGGGCTATGTGTTTCGCTCGGGCCGCGTGAACTACACCGTGTACGCCGATGGCCGGCTGGTGGTCACCGAGGGCAAAAAAACGCTGGTGAACCAGCGGGGCGAATGGAAGTAGTCCTGGTCCGCACTCGATGGGCGGCGAATGGTGTCGCCCGGTTAAATCACCATGCTCAATCCGGCGCTAGCAACTGTTCCAGCCGACGCGGATAGTGATTCAAAAAGTCGCGCGTTACGGCGTAATGTTCCGTGTCCTCATACGCGATCTCGGCAATGCCGTTGCCGTCGAATGCCAGAATTTTCGCGCCAGGATACGCAAGCAGAATCGGCGAGTGCGTCACGATGATGAACTGCGACTGATCCTGCACCAGTTGATGCATCGCGCGCAACGCTGCCAGCTGGCGGGTGGGCGAGAGCGCCGCCTCGGGTTCATCGAGCAGGTACAGGCCATTGCCTCTGAATTTGTCGAGAAGCACACTCATGAATGCTTCGCCATGCGAGCGCGCATGCAGCTTCTTGTCGCCATAGCCACCGAAGACACTGGTCTCCGGCATCCGGTCGAGGTAGGTCGCGAGATTGTAGAAACTCTCGGCCCGAAGAAAATAGCCGTCACTTGGCCTGCGCGTGCTGCGCGACATCCGAATGTGATCCGCCAGCCGGGTGTGCTCGCCGGACGTGTTCAGCAAGCGGTTGTTCAGCGTGCCGCCTTCGATGCCAAAGCCCAGTGCCAGCGCGATCGCTTCCAGCATGGTCGACTTGCCGCTGCCATTCTCGCCAACGAAGAAGGTCACGTCGGCGTGGAACTCGATCGATTGCAGTTCGCGCACGGCAGGAATGTTGAACGGGAAGTCATCGAAGCCCACCTCGTTGCCGAAGTCGGCCCACACGCGTTGCAAGTAAGGCTTGGCGCTGAAGCGATGCATGGCGAAGGCTCGGGAATCGGCAGTGCCGCCAGTGTGCCACAGCCTACGTTCGCCGGCCTTGCAGCCTTACTCTCCGCGCTCCGCAAGCACGATGCGCACATGCTGCTTGCGGCCGGCCGAGAGCAGCCACTCGTCACTGCCGACGGGCAGCGCGATATCGGCATCGTTCACCGCCACGCCATCGAGCCGCAAGCCGCCGCCCGCTGCCAGGCGCCGCGCTGCACTGCGCGATGCCGCCAGGCCGGCATCGACGGCAAGTTCGGCCAACGTGATTCCGGCAGCGCGACGCGCGGCATCGAGCGCGAACGTCGGCATGTCGTCGCGCCGGGCGTCGCCAAAGGCCGCTGCCGCAGCGCGCAGCGCCGCATCGAGCGCGTCCTGTCCGTGCGCCAGCCGCGTCGCTTCATTGGCCAGCACGATCTTCGCGTCGTTCAGCGCCGCGCCCTGCAACGCGCCCAGGCGCCGCACCTCGGTCATCGGCAGTTCGGTAAACAGTGCGAGAAAGCGCGCCACATCGCGGTCATCGACATTGCGCCAGAACTGCCAGAAGCCGTATGGCGACAGGCGGTCGGCGTTGAGCCACACGGCGCCGCCTGCCGACTTGCCCATCTTCTTGCCGTCGCTCGTGGCCAGCAGCGGCATGGTCAGGCCATACAGGTCCAGGCCCGACTGGCGCCGGCCCAGATCGATGCCGTTGATGATGTTGGCCCACTGGTCGGCGCCGCCGATCTGCAGCGTGCAGCCATGACGGCGCGCCAGCTCGGTGAAGTCGTACGCCTGCAACAGCGTGTAGCCGAATTCCAGGAATGACAGCGAGTGTTCGAGGCGCGAGCGGATCGCATCGAACGTCAGCATCCGGTTGACGCTGAAGTGGCGCCCCACCTGGCCCAAAAAGTCGAGGTAGCCCAGGCCATCGAGCCATGCAGCGTTGTCGACCACCGGTACGTCCGGGCCGAGGTAGCGTGCGAAGGCGCGGCCGATGCCGGCGATGTTCGCGTCGATGGCCGGGCCGTCCAGCACCGGCCGCGTGGTGTCACGAAAACTCGGGTCGCCAATGCGTGTGGTGGCCCCGCCAATGAGCAGCAGGGGGTGGTGGCCCGCGCGTTGGAGCCAGCGCATCAGCATGAGGCCTTGGAGGTGGCCGACATGGAGGCTGTCGGCGGTCGCGTCAAAGCCCAGGTAGGCGGTGATAGGCGTGGCCATGGCGTGGCGCAGGCCAGCGACGTCGGTGCACTGGTGGATGAAGCCGCGTTCTTGCAGAACGTCGAGCAGGTCGATCGGGATGGATATACGCGGGATGGACATACAGTCTCCTGGAGATGGAACGCCCAGGAAGACCGGTTACCCGTACATGTCCGCCTGAAGCGGACCGGGTTGCGTGAAAGCCCCTACCGCTGCGAGGTGCGGTAGGCGTAATAGCTGGCTGGGGAAGTCACGATGAAAGTCATGGATCGATCTTAGCCGCATGCCGGCGCATGCGTCAAGCGTCGCGGCAATGCCGCGACGCTTGCTTCAGTGCTTGCTTCAGTGCTTGCTGCAGCGCTTACTTCAGCGCCTTGAACAGCACCTCGAGGCGATCCTTCGTGCCCGGAATGCGTTCCAGGCGCGGATAGCGCAGGCCGTCGCGGTAATCGAGCGAGATCGTGCGCAGGTTGTTCCCCTTGCGTACCAGGAGTTCGAGCGGCGCCTTGCCATCCTTGGCTGCGCGCACCGCTGCCTTGAGCACGTCGCCCTTGTAGACGCGGCTGTTGACCGCGACGATCGTCGTGTTGGCCGCCAGGCCCGCGCGGAAGCCCACGCCATCCCAGATCACGCCGGTGATGCCGCCATCGGCGCGCACCTGGAAGCCCAGCGAATACGTGAAGTCGGTGGTCTTGTTGCGCTCTTCTGCGCCACGTGCTGCGTCGCTTGGCGCGTCGCCGTAGACCAGCTTCCAGCCTGCGCGCTTGAGGCCATCGAGCGGGGCGCCCGGGCCGTGCCCGTCCAGGCGCGCACGCAGGAACGGCGCCCAGTCGTATTTCTGCACCTTGTTCAGGGCGGTCACGACGTCATCGAACGTGTAGTAGGTGGTCTGCGTGCTGCCGTTGTCGATGCCGAAGAAGGCGCGCGCGAAGTCCTGCAGGCCGCGCTGCTCGCCCGACATCTCGCGGATCATCGTGTCGACGTCGAGCCAGATCAGCATGCCCTCGGTGTAATAATCCTCGCTGCGCTGCCAGTTGCCCCAGCCGATCGGACGGCGCCCGTTGATGATCGGGTCGTTGACGGTGTCCTGCACGGCGCGCCAGTCGCGGCCCTGCGTGGCGTCGTAGCGCGCCGCGTCGGCCGCCAGCGCATCGCGCGCGTGGGTTTGCGAGACCAGGCCCGAACGCGCGGCGAGCACCTTGCCCCAGAACTGGGTCTGGCCTTCGTACAGCCACAGCAGCTCGTTCTGCAGCGGCGTGTTGAAGTTGGCGACATCCTGGCCAGCGGGCCGGCGGAATTTGCCGTTCCACGAGTGGACGAATTCGTGCGGCAGCAGTTCACGCCCGGCCTCGTTGCGGTTCCACTCGGTGAAGTAACCGAGCTTGACGCCGTTCTCGCTCGACTGCTGGTGCTCGCGGCCGATGCCGCCGAATTCGTCCGAGATCGCAAACAGAAAATCATACTGGCGATAGTGGTGCGAACCGAACAGCTTGAGCGCCTGGTCGACCATCGCGCGGTGCAGTTTGATCTGGTCCGGCTTGGCCTCGAGGTTTTCGGGATTGTCGGCCACCACATTGAGCATCACCGGCTGCTTCGCGCCCGGTGCCAGGTCGATGCGCTTAAAGTAGCGGCCCGCGAACAGGGGCGAATCGACCAGCGTATCGAGATCATGCGGCTTGAAGCGCACTTCGTCGCCGGTGCGTGCTTCGACCGCGAGCGAGCTGGCGAACTGCCAGCCGGCGGGCAGGCGCAGCGTCGGTTGTACGGTGATGCGGCGCGCCTGGTAGCCGGCCGGGTACAGCGCCACCGATTGCCACTGCACGCCGAGGATATCGTCGGTCATCGTGATGCGGCCCTGCGTCGTATCGAGCGGCGACAGGAACTGGTATTCGGCTTCCAGCGTCGTCGCGCCTTCCGGCACGACGACGTGGAACGCATACACGTTGACCGGATCGCGCTTCCATTCCACTAGCTTGCCGCCGGCGCGGAATTTCAGGCCGGCGAGCTGGGTCAGTGGGATGTTCGGGCCGTGGTTGCCCGGCGCCCACTGCGGATACAGCAGCGTCATTGCGCCGGGCTGTACGGGCATCGACAGGCGCATCCTGAAGACCTGCTGCGACAAGTTGCTTGCGTCGACATGCAGCGCGATCGTGCCGGGATACGGCGCGTCGCCGACGGCGGGAAGCTGGGCCGAGGCAGGCAGGGCCAGCGCCAGAGCAAGAACCAAAGCGCTCGCCGGACGGGCAGCGCGTGCGAAGAAGGTGCGGGATGCGGTCATGGGAAAAGGCAGGGAAGGGAAGCCGGGCAGTGTAGCACCGCGCGTCGGGCTGAATTTTCGCTGATACATGATGCAAACAAAATTTGGAAAAATATTTTAAATTCCGTACTTTGCTTGCCTTGATTTCGCGATGGATGGCATTAGATTGGTACCAGCGGATGCTCAACTGAGGTCCGCACCCTTATCGCTTAACTTTACAAGGATAACTATCATGCGTACTTACGACCTGACCCCTCTCTACCGTTCCGCCATCGGTTTCGATCGCCTGGCCAGCCTGCTCGAGCAACGCGCCGAGTCGCAGCCGAGCTACCCACCGTACAACATCGAACTGGTGAGCGAAGACCAATACCGCATCGTGATGGCGCTGGCCGGCTTCACCCGCGACGAAGTCGAGATCATCACCGAGCGTGACAGCCTGCACGTCACCGGCCGCAAACAGAAGGATGACGCCCAGCGCACTTTCCTGCACCGTGGCATCGCAGCGCGCGATTTCGAGCAGCGCTTCCAGCTGGCCAACCACGTGAAGGTCACCACCGCGTCGTTCGACAACGGCATGCTCACCATCGAACTGGTGCGTGAAGTGCCCGAGGCGCTCAAGCCACGCAAGATCGCCATCGGCGATGCTGCCGGCACCACGATCAGCGGCGACAACGTCCAGGCACTGGAACAGCGCGCTGCCTGAGCTGTGGCACATGATGTGATAACGGTTTGAACGGAGGGCGCCTGCAGCATCGGGGCGCCCTTGTCATATCTGGCGGGCCTTGTGTCTGCGTAGCCGCAAACCGTGTGCATTAAGCCGTGTCTAAGGGGTGTTGTCTGTCAACTTAAGTATGGTCTAAGACGGCTGCGCGACACTAGCTTCATCGAATCTCAAACACCGATTCACCGAATTTTCATCAGGAGCACATCCATGTCGAACCCAAGTGCCGTTACTGCCATCACTGCCAAACGCCTGACGCTGGCCCTGTGTGCCGCGGGCGTCATCGGCGGCGCGGTCGGTGCCATCGCTGTCAATCACAACAACGCCACTGCCAATGCCGCCGCGCCGAGCGTGCCGGCTGTCGTCGCGGCCGCCCCTGGCGCCGCGCCTGCTGCCGCCGTGGGCGCCCCGTCGTCGACCGTGGCACTGCCCGACTTCACGCGCATCGCCGCGCAACAGGGCAAGGCGGTGGTCAATATCCGCGTCGTTGGCGGCACCAAGACAGCAGCCCGTGGCGGCGGCGGTGCAGGCGGCATGCCGAGCCTCGACCCGGGCCATCCGTTGTACGAGTTTTTCAAGCAGTTTCAGGACCCGCGCTACGGTGGTGAGCGCGGTGGTCGTGAAGCGCCCGTTTTCGGCGCTGGATCGGGCTTCATCGTAAGCCCGGACGGCGTCATCCTTACCAACGCACACGTCGTGCAGGGCGCTGACGAAGTCACGGTCAAGCTGCAGGATCGCCGCGAGTTTCGCGCCAAGGTCCTGGGCTCCGACCCGCGCACCGACGTGGCTGTGTTGAAAATCGACGCCAAGGGTTTGCCCGTGGCGCCGATCGGCAAATCGAAATCGGTCCTGGTGGGTGAGTGGGTGCTGGCCATCGGTTCGCCGTATGGCCTCGAAAGCACCGTCACCGCCGGCGTGGTCAGCGCCACTGGCCGTTCGATCTCGGACAGCAATGTGCCGTTCATCCAGACCGACGTTGCGGTCAACCCCGGCAACTCGGGTGGCCCGCTGTTCAACACCCGCGGCGAAGTGGTGGGCATCAATTCGCAGATCTAC
>Ga0308159_1000138_pt1 | contig 256471 bp, 252 predicted proteins | sample PhyCR1_FD_201040 | JGI IMG/M metagenome (GOLD analysis project Ga0308159, IMG submission 201040) | Phyllosphere microbial communities from UC Gill Tract Community Farm, Albany, California, United States - DLSLC.R1 | ecosystem: Host-associated > Plants > Phyllosphere > Unclassified | place...
AATTAGGAAAATTTCCAATACTTTTATTTTCTTCTGTCATCTCAGTCATCTATTGTTTTAGCTATACACATTAAGGATTTAATAAAGAAAAAAATTTTAGCTTACTAAGCCTAATTCCTTTAAATACACTTCAATCTCAGCATCCAGCTGGGAACGCTTTGCTTCCAACTCTTTAATTTCTGACATGACAGCCTGGATATCAATCTCTTCCTCTTCTTCAAAAGTATCAACATATCTTGGAATATTGAGGTTGTAATCATTATCCGCAACTTCCTGGAGCGTAGCTTTATGGCTGAATTTTGCGGCCACTGAACGATTTTGGTAAGTCTCAACAATTTTGTTAAGGTGTTCATTCCGTAGGACATTTTGGTTTTTCTGCTTTTCAAATTCTTTGCTCGCATCAATGAACAGGATATCTTCATCTGCTTCACGGCATTTTTTAAAAACAAGAATACAGGTAGGAATACTGGTTCCATAAAAAATGTTGGCTGGTAATCCGATGACGGCGTCTAAATAGTTCTTTTCTTTGATCAGGTATTTTCGGATGATAAGCTCGGCGGCACCTCTGAACAGAACACCGTGTGGCATCACCACAGCCATAATCCCGTTTTCATCAAGATGATGGATCATGTGCTGAATAAAAGCAAAGTCTGCTTTTGATGATGGCGCCAGTTTTCCGTACTGTGAAAACCGTTCATCTAGAAGATGCAGTTCATTAGCGCTCCATTTTGCCGAGAAAGGCGGATTGGCAACGATAGCATCAAAAGTTTTATCAAGATGCTGCGGCTTTTCCAGTGTATCTTCCTGACGAATATCAAAATTACTGTAGCTGACCCCATGCAGGATCATATTCATCCTTGCCAGGTTATATGTAGTACGGTTCATTTCCTGACCGTAAAAGTCACTTACTTTTGCTTCACGAGCTACACGAAGCAGCAACGAGCCACTCCCGCAGGTCGGGTCATACACGGATTTAAGCTGGGATTTTCTGCTGGTCACAATTCTTGCCAGAATAGTAGAAACCTGCTGAGGGGTGTAAAACTCCCCTGCTTTCTTTCCTGCACCACTGGCAAATTGGGCAATCAGGTACTCATAAGCATCTCCCAAAATATCAGCATTGGAGTCCGATAGATTAAAATCGATATCGTCTAAATGATACAGGACTTTTGAGATCAGGGTATTTTTTTCGTCTTCAGTACGCCCTAGTTTTGATGATGTAAGATCCAGGTCATCAAAGAGCCCTTCAAAATCATCTTCACTGTTGGTTCCTAAGGTAGACTGCTCAATATTATTGAGGATTTTGGAAAGTTCAGCCAAAATGAAATTGGATTTACCCTCCTGCTTCTGGTGCCCTTTTTTGGCAATATTACTGAAAAGTTCCGAAGGTTTCAGAAAATAACCCAAATCTTCTACTACTTCCTCATAAATAGCTTCTACGATCTCCTTACCCTGCTCAGAGTTTTCATCTACATCATTATAATCAATCTCCTCACCGGAATCATGTAAAATTTTATTGGCTGTAAAATGAATCTTTTCAGATAGGTATTTATAAAAAATAAATCCTAAAATATAATCACGGAACTCATCCGCATCCATTTTCCCTCTTAACGTATTGGCGATATTCCAAAGTTGCTGCTGCAACTGGCGTCTTTGTTCTTCTGACATGGTTATCCTTAATTTAAATCCTTAAAGGTATTTATTTTAAAGTACAAATAAAGAGGAAAACCGTAATTATTGAAACTCTAACTCACAAATCACTAATAATCAATCAAAAAAGCTCCAATACAATTGGAGCCACTATCTGATTCATATAAAATCATTTTATTTCTTCTGCGTCGTTCCCAGCGCCCAGGCCACCAGCAGCGGCTGCATAAACAGCCTGCCGAGCCTTTTCTGGTCTGTATTCAGTCCGAAGCTGTCTTTTCGGTTGACGTATTGTGAAATATTGCCCGGGAAGATGGCGGTGAAAAATCCTGCGGCTACCTTGCCAATCAGTTTCTGCTGCTCTTCAGAAGCGCCGATGATGGATGCTCCCAGAGCGATTTCTGCTATTCCGGAATAGAAAACGGTATCATCTTTTTCCAGAGGGACCCATTCCGGGACCTGCGCACGAAAAGCTTTTCTGGCAAATGTAAGGTGTCCGATACCGGCCGTGATGAGCATTCCGCCCAAGGCGTATTTTCCGATATTTTTTAATGTGTTGGTGTTCATATATTTTTGTGTTAAGGTTAATCGTAAGTTTCTTCAGAACCGGAATTCTTTTTCATCAGCATATAGGCAATGCCGAGGCCAAGTCCTGCCAGAAGGGCTATTTTGGTTTTTCGGGAAGGAACCGGAAGGATGGTTTCACCATAGATGCGGTGCGGTTCCGGAGAAGGTTTCAGGATGTTTCCGCTGTCATCCGGTGCGTTTTTGATTTTCATCATCAGTCTCATGCCTGCCGAAGCAACATTGATGACCGGCTTTGGAAACAGTCCGTACACGGTTTTCAGGAACACGGATGTCGCATCCGGGAATTTTTCTTTTTTCGGATGCTTCGCCAGTTCCACGATGCTGGCTGCCGTATCGCGGGGATCGGCGGCAAACGGAGGGATTTTAAAATCCAGCCCGGAATATTTTGCGGAATGCATATTCCCGGTAGAGCGTTGGATCTGTGGGTAGATATTGCAGATATGGATATCCGCGAAGTCTGAAATTTCTCCCTGAAGGCATTCCATCATGCCCCTGATCCCGAATTTAGTGGAGGAATACACTGCACTGTAAGGTGCAGGCATGAATCCGCCGATCGAAATATTGTTGATGAGGATTCCCTCCTGCTGTCTTTTGAAAACGGGAAGCACGCTGTAAGCGCCGTGCATATATCCGAAAAGGTTGGTTTTGATCACCTGCTCATTCACTTCCATAGGGATCTCCTCAAATTTCCCGCTGGACATTACTCCGGCATTGTTGACCCAGATGTCTATTCTTCCGTTGAACTGTAAGGCAGTTTTTACCAGGTTGTCCACTTCTTCCGCAACGGATACATCTGTCGGTACCCCGATAACGGCTACTTCCAGTTCCCTGCATAGGGCAACGGTTTCATCCAGTGCTTCCTTGCCCCTGGCTGCAATAACAATATGGCATCCTTCGAGGGCAAACGCTTCTACGGTAGCCCTGCCTACCCCGCTGGTTCCGCCGGTAATGACCACCGTTTTCCCGCTGAGGCTTTTTCCTGAAATATCTTCTGATTTCATTGGTGAATGGTTTAGATTGTGAATGTTGTTTCCTAATACTTACCTATTATTATGCCAGAAAGGGAATGGAACGCTGCTGAATGGAAGGCGTGGAATAATAAATGCAGAAAGGCAAAGGACAGGAAAAAAGCTCAGAAAGCAAAGAACTGAAGGGTACTATGATTGACGCTGAACAGTATTCTGTACATCGTGAAGAAGCAAATTTGCAGATCTGCTTGAATCATTCCCACAAAAAACCTCCGCATTGGCAGAGGTTATGTTGTAAATAGTTCAATTTAATTTCCTGGATCCGGATCTAAAGAAGATATACAGGTTTTCGTAATGGTCTGCGCAGAACCGTAGCAGGTGACCTTCCTTTCATTGGCGGCACAAGGCCCGTCGCAGTCGGGAATGGTTATGCAGCCATTGCTGCAGGCGACAGAAGCTTTTGCAGCTCCCGTAAGGGTTTTCATTTTGTCTCGTGAGATTTTTTTCAGATGTTTCATGGTATTGAATTTTAATAGCATTAAAGATAACCATAAAATGACCGACTGCAAAATTTAATACTACGAAATCAATCAGTTACGATATTAATTATCTCAGAATACTTTGTTCAGGACGATCCTGCTCTGTTCCAGCGCTACCCCGAAAACCAGATGGGAACCGAATTCCCATACCCACCATGAAGCAGGCATTTCACTTACTTTATCCTGCAGTCCGAGTGCCGGAACCAGTGATCCGTGCGTAGCAGCCCAGATTACGGTTCCTGCCACCAATCCCTGGGCAGGTATGATGCGGCCTTTTTTCCTCAACGCCAAAAGGTAAGCGACTCCTATAACCGCTCCTAAAGTATAATGGATCCCCGTCATAGCCTGCTGGGTCTGTTCACCGGAAAGCTCCTGATGGGTGAATTGCTTATATACACTTTTTGCCAGGACTGCCGGCGGCATATTTTCAGGCCTGTGGGTTACATCGGCGCCTTTGAGTTCAAGCTGTCCGGGTTCAGGCGGGAAATAATCCTCACCTATTTTTTGTAAAGGTGGTTCTGCGATGGATTTGATCCAGGAAGCCAGCAGTCCGGCTGCTACTCCTTTAAGAATTGTTTTTGTAATGGTATTCATACTGATATTGATGTTTTTAGTACCTGTTGATAGGCAGGTCAGTGCATAAATCATTCCGTAGGAATAGGATATGGTTGATGAGGATAAAACTTTACCCTAAAAAAAACGAATACTGAAATTTTATAATCTGCATTCCAAATGCATCTCTGATGAATTATTTAAAGCATTTACAGGATAATCCGGGAAACATCTGAAAACAGAGCCGGATTTGAAGTCAAAATTCAAGTGAATTGGAATACCATTTGATTTGTTAAAGAAATGTGAAAATTTCATAGGTGATGGAAGAAAAACCTCTACAAAAGAAAAATAACCAGAAAAAATGGCTTTTAGGAACCGGCATTGGTATTGTCGCACTGATCCTGATCTTTCCTTTTGCCCTGGATTTCTATCTTCAGCGGAAACTGCCGGATGTCGTCAATACCAGGACGCCTTACCGCCTGAAGCTAAAAGATTTTAACCTGAGCCTTCTGTCCGGGAATTTCACAGCCACCGACCTTACTATATCTACCAAAAATCCTGCTGATCCTAAAATCACCCAGATCAACGGTACGGTAAAAAAAATTCAGATCCGTGACTTCGGCATCTGGAAAGCCCTATTCAGCAAAGCCTATCATGCCGATCAATTTTTGCTGTCCGATGCGCAGCTCAGGGTAAAGCTGGCGCCGAAGAAAACTAAAGATACGGCCGGAAAAGCACAACAGGATATCCATATCAACAATATTGAACTCAATAATGTATTCGCAGATGTAACCGGTTCTGACGGGAAGCCTGTCTTCCAGGGGAAAAACATCAGTGTCCGCCTGAAGGACATCCGCCAGAGTGGCAATGACGCTAAAATCCCATTGGCATTTAAGGAATTCAAGGTCAATGCCTCAGCCGTAAAGATCGGTGTGAATGATTTTTACGAAATCAATGCAGACCGCATCCTTGCTGCCGATAAAACGCTTGACCTGCAGAAATTCCATCTGAAACCGACGCAGAAACCTCAGCAGTACAACGCTAAGAATGTATTTGATTTTTCATCAGAACGTTTACTTGCTAAAGATTTTACCATCAGCCAGGATTCCCTGATCGTTTCTGATGTCATCTTCAACCGGCCGGATCTCAAAGTAATGTCCACCGGAAAAAACACCGTGGAAAAAGAGAAGAACCCGAAAGAAATCGAAATGAAAATCGGGATGAAAAATATTGATTTCCAAAGAGGAAAAATTATGGTATTGCAGGCCAATCAGGACAAAACCGCTTCCGTAGATAATTTCAACTTCAAGCTCAGCAATATAGTCTTTGACAAAAATACGGTGAAGGAAAAGATACCGTTCCGGTTCACCAACCATGATATTGAAGCGGATAATATCTATTTTAAAGCCAGCCCGCTCCAGGCATTAAGAATCAAAAAGATCTCCTCCAACAATGCGGACATCATGATAGAGCAGTTTGAAATGCTGGCTCTGGGCAAAAGTGCGGACAAAGACCTGTTCAATATCCGCACAGATCAAATCAGGATCCTGAATAACCGAACAAAATATGTAGGGCAGAAACTCAACATCCTTCTAGGCGGAATCGACGTTCAGTCACCGGATATTAAAATCGTATCCGCCACCCGCAAAGCGACAAAAAAAGGCAAAAAGGATTCGGCAGATCCGGATTTTACGGCACAGCTGGGATTCATCAATATCTCCAAAGCGAAAATTACACAGATCAAACAGGGAAAAACCCACCTTGCAGTAGCACAGCTGGATGCTAGGCTGGATCAGGTTACTTCCGGTAAGGAATACCTGAAAAACGGACTGCCTTTTAAAGCAGCCAAACACCTGATTACAGCACGCAATATCAATTTGGATGCAGGAAAATACTATTCATTAAAGGTCGGGGATGTGAAAAATTCAGGAAATTATACCGAGATCCGCAACCTGGCCTATCTGCCTAAATATTCCAGAGCGGCGTTCAGCAGGGTAATTGCAAAGGAAACCGACCTGTATACGATCCGGGTAAAGAAGATCGGAGTTACCGACCGGCAGTCGGAACTGTTTAAAGATCCTGTCATTGATATCAGCCAGGTGAACATCGACGGTATTCACTGTAATATTTACCATGACCTTGCCCCGCCGGACGATAACAGCGCACGGTACCTGTTCAGCAAAAAGCTGAGAAGCGTAAAAATCCCGCTTTTCGTTAAGGACATTCATATCACCAATTCAAACCTGGAGTATGAAGAGAATGCGGAAAACAACAATATTCCGGGGAAAATTACTTTTAATGATTTCAATGGCAAAATCAGTGATGTGAACAATGCGAAAATCAAAGGAAGGCCAACTACCGTAAAGGCGGATGTGAATTTTGCCTTTTACAACAATGCCAGTACCGATGTGCACTGGAAATTCGATGTCAGCAACCCGCAGGATCAGTTTACCATTAACGGAAAAATCAGCAAACTCTCTGCAGACAATGTGAACCTTTTTGTACGTCCGTACCTTAATGTAACGCTTGACGGTAAAATAGACTATATTAAATTCGACTATTACGGCAGCAATGCCGGGATTGCCGGGAAGTTCTATTTCAAATACAGCGATATGTATGTGAACCTCCTCAATAAAAAAGGCAATGAAAGAAAACTGTTGTCCACGGTAGCCAACTGGTTTGTGAAAAACGAATCCACCGGTGAACCGGAATATGTCCTGATCGAGAAGAAAAGAGACCCTGAAAGAAGCTTTTTCAATATGCTGTGGCAGGGCATTATGGAAGGCCTTAAAAAATATGTAATCTGATGACTCTAATACCTGCTGCTGTTTACATGGCAGCAGTTGTGATTATGGTCCTCTGCATTGAATTAAAAACCCCGGTCCCACCGCCGGAAAAAACCATCAAATTATAATGAAGATAAAATCCCATTTTACAGCTCAGCTCAGTTTTGCCCCGGAAAGTAAAGGCGGCAGAAGCACACCGGTATCATCAGGCTACCGGCCGACCATCCAATTTCCTCCACAACAGGAAATGATGACCTGCGTACAGAATTATCCAGATGCAGAACTGGTTTTTCCCGGAGATACCGTACAGGCGGAAATTGCACTGCTGAATTCAGATGAGATCCTCAGTAATTTATATGAAGGCCAGGACTTCGATTTTTTTGAAGGTCCTGATCTGATAGGCCACGGGACCATCACCAGAATACATTAGCCTTTCTGCCTGAATGCCGGAAGGCTTTTATATAAAGGAGATCCTCACTCTATCTTTAGATACCACATAACAGTAAAACAGACCACTTTAGCACGGTTTTCTCACACAGTTTGCTATATAACACCTTTAACTTTGCACCACTCAACGATCATGAAACCTATGCCCACCAAAATCAAGAATATAATTGTTACCACAGACTTCTCTGAAAAATCGGGAAACGCTGTTGAAATGGCCTTCCATATTGCCGTACGCCATCAGGCTGTCCTTACCGTACTTCACGTCGTAGACCAGTTTTACCTGATCGACAGGAGTTACAAGCAGGTCATCGGCAATGAGGTAACACAGGAAAGCATCAGCCTGGCTGAAAACAACCTGGCCATCATACAGAAGGAACTTACCGAACGAAGCACTACGCTGAAGGTAAAAACAGAAATCCGTCACGGAAGCCTGATCCAAAGCATCAATGACCTGATTGCGGAAGAAGATACCGACCTTACCGTAGTAGGAACTTCCGGAGAGCAGAAGATCAAGCAGTTTATCCTGGGTTCCAATTCGTACAGCATCCTTTCTGAAGCAAACAGCTCCGTGCTGATGGTTCCGAAAAGCTTTAAAAAATACCAGTTTAAAAACATGGTATTTCCGGTAAGGGTCACCCATAACCTCGATGACAAACTGGACTTTGCCTTATCGATTGCCGAAAGGAACAACAGCACCATCGAACTTCTTGGCATCGGTGATACGGAAACTTCAGAGGAACTGAAAAAAGAATTCATCGGCTTAAAAAAGAAGCTGTATGAAAGGTCGGCAGACTACACGGCAGAGTTTTTCGAAGCTCCGGATAAAGCTACTGTGATCGCTACTTTTTCAAAAGCGGCCAAAGCTGATATCATCATCCTGAACTATCAGGATGAACAAAGCTGGAAAGCCCTTTTTGCAGAAAACTTCTTAAGGAAAATTATTAATACCACAGATGTGGCACTCCTGTTTTACAAACCTAAAACAGATCAAAGAAAAGATACCGGACAGGATACGCCGTATGATATCACGCTTCCTATCCCGGGATAAAAAATAACAATGACAGAATTATATATTTACAACGAACGACAGCAAGCAGAAGACAACACCCGGAAACAGATCGCCGGTTTCCTGTTCCGCCACCTGGAACAATATGGTGATCCCCAATCCGACATACAGAAAGCGGTAGATTATGCCTTGGGAAAAAATAACAGCCCCGGAGGGATTATCATCACTGTCGAAGATTCCGGCACCCGTGAAATGACCGGCTGTGTGGTACTCAACAAAACCGGAATGCAGGGCTACATCCCTGAATACATCCTCGTCTACATTGCTACGGACAAAAATCAGCGCGGAAAAGGCATCGGAAAACAGCTGATGCAGAAGGCCATCGAAACCGCAGACGGAGATATTGCGCTCCACTGCGAACCGGAAAACCCGGCCAGGCATCTGTACGAAAAGCTGGGCTTTACCAGTAAATACCTTGAAATGCGCTTAAAAAAATAATATGTCATACATTACCTTAAACTCCCCTAAACTTTTTCATAATTATCAGTACCTGGAAAAGCTCTTTTCCGATCACGAAATCCACTGGGCCATTGTAGCCAAACTGTTGTGCGGCCATGAAGACTTCCTGAAAGTGGTGCTGCAAATGACCGGCAAAGACCTCTGCGACTCGAGGCTGAGCAACCTTAAAACGATCAAAGAACTTTCTCCCGGTACCCGAACGATATACATCAAACCTCCGGCACGCCGACTCGCTGCAAGTATTGTCCGGTTTGCCGATGTAAGCTTCAATACGGAAATGAATACCATCAAAGCCCTGTCTGATGAAGCCGTACAGCAGCAGAAAGTGCATAAGATCGTCATCATGGTAGAAATGGGCGAACTGCGCGAAGGCATCATGGCCAAGGATCTGCCTCAGTTTTTCGGGGATGTTTTAAAGCTGCCGAATATAGAAGTCGTCGGCATCGGTACCAACCTGAACTGCCTGAACGGCATCCTTCCCGATGAAAGGAAGCTTTTCAAACTGAACCGGTACAAAGAAATCGTGGAAGAAATGTACGGCAGGGAAATCCCGTATGTATCTGCGGGCTCCTCCGTCACGATTCCCCTCCTGTTTAAAAACCAGGTCCCTGAAGGCATCAATCATTTCAGGATCGGCGAAACACTGTTCTTCGGAACGGATGTCTATCAAGATTCTGTGATCAGCGGGATGTACCAGGATGTGTTTACCCTAACCGTGGAAATTATTGAAATGAGGGAAAAGCCGGTGGTTCCGGCCGGAACGGCCGGGACCAACCTGACCGGAGATACGCCGGTACATGATCAAAAAGACATTGGAAAAACCACCGTAAGGGCCATTGCAGATGTCGGGCTGCTGGACATCGACCAGAAAAACATCCGCCCGGTAGATCCGGAAGTGGAGATCATCGGTGCCAGCTCAGATATGATGATTTTAGACCTCGGAGACAATACCAGCAATTTCAAGGTCGGAGATACCCTGGAATTTACCATGAATTACATGGCCGTCCTCAGAGCGATGAATTCTGACTATGTGGATAAAAAAGTGGTTCAAAAAGTCGCCGCTAACGACCTTAAAATACTCGAATTCAGGAACTGATGTTCTGATCATCATCAATATTGCAAAAACAGATGCCTGATCCTGAATCCACAATGATGATGCGGACCAGCCTGTTCATCAAAGTTTCTCCTTATCTTTATGCCTCCATGCACTTCCTATTATGCTGAACCAGGACATCAGGACTTTTACTTTGACCCAAATAAGTACTCATCCGGTACTCAGGGGAGAACTCGTCATCCTTACAATTTCGGAATTTCTCCGTAAAGCCACAGACGGCAATCATTATAAAAATAAATTCTATACGGTACTGATGTTCAGCAAAGGAAAAGGAAGCCTTCAGATTGACCACCAGCTTTTTGAAATTCGCCCCAACAGCTTTTTTTTCATTAACTACCATCAGGCCTATAGTTTTACCGGCATCGAAGCGTGTGAAGGCAATGTGGTTCTGTTTACCAAATCTTTTTACAATTACATTTATACCGGCAACAGGATCATTAAAAGCGATACTGCCCTGGCAGATCTTTCACCCTGCATTACAGGGCTTACCGGTGAAAAAAGGAAAGACCTGTGGCAAAGTTCTGAGGCCCTGAAAAAAGAATATTCTACCCAAAATAGCCTGTCCAAAGAGATAGCCTGCCTCCAGCTTAAGGTGATGATGCTGAAATACATCCGGAATACACGCCCTGTTTATGCTATCCAGGAAGCGCCGGATCGCAAGAAAGAACTGGCTGACCGGTTTTCAGCATTGGTGAACCTGTATTTCAGGGAGCTGAAAAGCACTTCCGAATATGCGGGAAAACTTAACATTACGCCCAATTACCTCAACGCTGTCATCCGTGAACGCCTGGATATGACCGCCGGACAAATCATTAAGAACCGCGTGATCCTGGAAGCGGAACGGCTGCTGCTCCACACTACCCTCTCCATTGCAGAGATTGCCTATGACCTTGGATTCAGCGACAGGTCACATTTCGGGAAATATTTTAAAGCCGAAAAAAAACATTCCCCTAATGAGTACAGAAAAAAAGAAAGCCGGCCTGTGGACAACACATGACCGGCTTATAATATTCATAATACAGTGCTACAATAACTGCGGCTGTACCTCACCATAGAAATACGGCCTCAGGATATCCTCAAAATGGTATAACCCGTTTTCCTTATCCTTCAGGTTCCGTGCTGCAAATAAAGCCCCGTTCCCGAACGCTTCCCTGGAAATCGATTCATGTACCAGGCGTACGGTCTGATACGGGAACCCGAAGATCACTTCATGCTTTCCGACAATTCCTCCGGCCCGTACCGAATTGATGCTCTCCGTACGGATGTCCAGCGTTTCGGCAATCTTGACAGCTGTTCCGGAAATTCCGGCTTTGGCTTTGAAATGTTCTTCAATCAGTTCAATATCCACTTCCGGAGCTATTTTCTTCAGCATTGAAGCGGCAAACAACAGGTAATTGACGCCTAATGTAATATTCGGCGACCAGAATACCACCGTACGTTCCGAAAGCATCCTCAGGAATTCCTTTTCGTGTTCATCATAGTGAGAAATGGCCGATATGATTTTGATCTGCCTTTCAGCTGCCGCCTCACCGTATGTATAAATCCCGTCTTCCGTAGAGAAATCGATAATAATATCAACCGGATATGCATCCAGGAAGTCACCGACCTCCAGTCCCTGCTGTGAAACAATACGTGCAGGATCAGCCGCCATCATTCCCAACAGCTCTTTGGCAGAGCCGTTTTCCATCACCGTACTGTCTCTCAGCACCCATTCCAGGGAAAATTCTTCATGCTGAAGGATGACGTTAGCCACCGCTTTCCCTGCCTTTCCGAATCCTATTAAACCTACTTTCATATGATTATAATTTAAGTGAAACTTCTATGCTTAGAAACACCTCATTTTCTTCCAATACTTCATTTAATGAAAAAATTTCCGTGTGTGAGTACTTAAAAATACGCATTATTGTTGTAACAGGCAAATTACACATGATATCGTTAATGTTTAAAAAGCGGCAAAAGTGAAATGCAAATGTGAAACAGGACGGATGATGTTCCCCCAATCAGATTAGAGTACCTTCTTCGTCTGTTGCCACTCTCCTCGCGGCTCTGATCCTAATTGATTTATATTGTAAATAACATACATTGTATAATTATATACTTATTTAAATATAAAAGTAAAATAATTTACTAAATTTGATCAACCAAAAGATAATTATGGAAAATGAAACTTTGATCACGCGGGAAAAATTATTTGACCTGTATGGAGATGATATACTGAGCCATGGTGAAAGACCTAAAAACGTCTACCTCTTCGCCAAAAAGCACGGCTTTGAAGAAAAAGATTTTTACGATTACTTTTCCGGTTTTGAACATATGGAAAGAGAAATGCTGGAACACCTGTTCAGCAAATCCATTGAGCTGACTGAAAAGGTTGAGCACCGCGAGGTTAGTTCTGCCAAAGGGGTTTTACTGAACCTGTACTTTATATTCTTTGAAAACCTTACGATGAACCGCTCCCTTGTGCTGATGATCCTGGGCAGGGATTTCAGGCCGGGAGCAAAGGTCCTGAACAGCCTGCGGGAAACGCACAGGAAATTGATCAGGACCCTGGATTTTAATGACCGTGACCTGCCGGGAAAAACAGGGGAAAACTTCAGGAACCTGAATGAAAAAGCACGTGAGGAAGTGTTATGGCTGCATCTGGTTTCCTGCCTGGAGTTCTGGCGTAAAGATACCTCGCCGGCTTTTGAAAAGACCGACATCTATATTGAAAAGACAATTGATACGGGTTTTGAACTGGCCGACAACGAACCGGTGAGAAAAGCGATTGACCTCGGTAAGTTTTTGTGGAAAGAAACCTTTAGAAAGCATTGATATGAAGACCCTGAATACAATACCGACCGGAAAGATTGAACGCGCCGGAAACCTGCTGAAGGCAGGAGCAAAAGTAGGAGTCAATTACCTTAAATACTACGGAAACCGGATGACCGGCGACCAGGAAGAAGCCCGTAAAACGTTGCATGAAGACAATGCATCGGATATTTATGATTCACTGAAGGAGCTGAAAGGCTCTGCGCTTAAGGTAGCCCAGATGCTGAGCATGGAAAAAAACATCCTTCCGCAGCAGTACGTGGAAAAATTTTCCTTGTCGCAGTTTTCTGTTCCGCCCCTTTCCGGTGCACTGGTCAGAAAGACTTTCCGGAAATATTTCGGTAAGAACCCGGATGAGATTTTTGATGAATTTTCCCAGGAATCGGTTAATGCAGCCAGCATAGGCCAGGTGCATAAAGCTCAGAAGGACGGAAAAGAACTGGCCGTAAAAATACAGTATCCGGGCGTGCGCGAAAGCATATCCAGCGACCTGAAAATGGTGAAGCCCATTGCCATGAAGATGTTCAATATCCGCAAGGAAGGCTCAGAGGACTATTTCCAGGAAGTGGAAGACAAGCTGTATGAAGAAACGGATTACAACCTGGAACTCCAACGCAGCCAGAGCATTGCAGATGAGTGCCGCCATCTTCCCAACCTTCTTTTTCCGCATTACTATCCGGAATACTCATGTGAGAAGATCATTACGATGGACTGGATGTCGGGGCTCCATTTCTCCGAGTATGTAAAGCTGAATAATACCCAGCAGGACCTGAACCGCATCGGCCAGACCTTATGGGATTTCTATATGTACCAGATGCATATCCTGAAAAAAGTACATGCCGACCCGCATCCCGGTAATTTCCTTATTTCAGCAGACCATAAGCTGATCGTCATTGATTTCGGATGTATCAAGGAGATCCCGGCGGAATTTTATGTCCCGTATTTTGAACTGGCTAAAGAAGAAAACCTGAATAATCCGGAACGCTTCATGGAAAAGCTGTATGAGCTGGAAATCCTGCGTCCAGACGACAGTGCCGAAGAAAAAGCCTTCTTCTCCAAACTGTTCTATGAATTGCTCGAACTGTTTACCCGGCCCTTCAACAGAGAGACCTTCGACTTTTCAGATGAAGGGTTTTTTGGCGAGATTGCGGACCTCGGACAGAAATATGCCAAGCTGAGCGAATTCAAAGGGATGAATACCAATAGGGGTTCGCGGCATTTCATTTACCTGAACAGGACATTTTTCGGGTTGTACAATATGATGCATGACCTGAAAGCCAAAGATACCGTTATCAATAATTTTAAACAATATACCTCCTGACATGCCTGCCGGACTGCCGTCTAAGATCTGTGTATCCTGCGGGCTGCCTTTCAACTGGCGAAAAAAATGGAAAATGTGTTGGGATGATGTAAAATACTGCAGCGAAAGATGCCGGAAAAACAAAAAATCAATATCCTCTGGTACACCCGGGACCTAAGGGTTCGCGACCAGGAATCCCTGTACCGTATTATGCAGGAAGAACTGCCGTTTCTGGCAGTGTATATATTTGACCCAGATACCTATGCAGAAGGACCATACGGTTTCCGGAAAACCGGAAAATTCAGGGCAAAGTTTACCCTGGAAAGTGTTCATGAGCTGGAAAACAGCCTGAAAAGCAAAGGCATCCCTTTTGTGATCAGGATGGGGACCACTGAAAGTGTTTTCAGGGAATTGTCGGACATTTATGATATCCAACAGGTATTCTGCCAGGCGGAATGGACACGGGAAGAAACGGAAAGGCAGGATGCCGTAAAAAGGCTTCTAATGGGTACTTCATGGACCACATCCTATTCACAGCTGCTTACAGATCCGGATGCTGTCTTTACAAAAATGCAGAAGATTCCTGTACAGTTTACGGTCTTCCGGCAGAAACTTGAAAAGGACGGCTTACCGGTAAGGCAGGAATTCGGTTCTGAGGTCCTGATGTACCGGCGCGCTGTGCCCGAAAATAAAATGAGCAGCGATGAGGTATCCCTGAAAAAGCTGGGCTTTGCTGATTTTGAGCAGCCGGCATATACTGCCTTTCCTTTTTCCGGCGGTGAACATCAGGCGCTGGAAAGGCTGCATGATTATTTCCAGGTGACAAAAAACCTCAGCCGGTATAAAGAAACACGGAATGGTTTAACCGGACCGGATTACAGCAGCAAGTTCTCCGCCTGGCTCGCCGACGGAAGCCTGTCTGCCGTTACGGTGTACCATGAAATTAAACGGTATGAAACAGAATACGGAAGTAACGAATCTACGTACTGGCTGGTTTTCGAACTGCTTTGGCGGGAATTCTTCAGATATGTTTCCCTGCAGCACGGCAATATGATCTTCCAACGGAACGGAATCCTTAACAAAGGATATGTTTTCACGTATGATAAGGAAGCGATTGAGCAATGGACCAGCGGAACAACGGAGTCCGATTTCGTCAATGCCAATATGAAGGAGTTGATCACTACCGGCTATATGAGCAACCGGGGCAGGCAGAATGCGGCTTCGTATTTCTGTAAAACACTCGGCCAGGACTGGAGGACCGGTGCGGCTTTCTTTGAAGAAATGCTTGTGGATTATGATGTGCACAGCAATTACGGCAACTGGATGTATCTTGCCGGAGTGGGCAATGATCCACGGAACCGGACTTTCAATATGGAGCAGCAGGCAGCATGGTACGATCAGGACAAACAATACAGAAATTTATGGCTCAGCACAGACCCTCAGTAGCACAGCTGGTTTTTCCGCACCAGCTTTTTAAAGACACCGGCTATCTCGATAAAGATCAGCCGGTATACCTGATAGAGGAATACCTGTTCTTTAAACAATATACTTTCCACAAACAGAAAATCGCCTTTCACAGGGCAGGTATGAAATTTTATGAAGACTACCTGAAAGCATCAGGATTTACCGTTCATTATATTGAAAGCCAGTCTACATTGTCCGATATCAGGAAATTCATTCCGGAACTGGAAAGAGAAGGTTTTAAGAAAATCCTGATCACTGATGTATCTGATCACTGGCTGGAAAACAGGATCAGGAAAACCTCCCTTGAACTTGAAATCCTAGACAGCCCTTTATTCATCAACACCCGTGATGACCTGAAAGAATACTTTGACGGGAAGAAAAGCTACCATCAGACAGACTTTTACCGGCAGCAGCGCATGTCCAGGAACATCCTTATGAAAGCCGGAAAACCTGTAGGCGGTAAACTGACGTTCGATACCGAAAACCGGAAGAAGTACCCGCGGAACAAACAGCCTACGGCCATCCGCTTTCCTGAAAACAATCCTTTCTATGAAGAAGCCAAAACCTACACTAACCGGTATTTTGACGATCATTACGGGACCCTGACCTCATACCAGCTGTATCCTGTGACTTTTGAAGAGTCGGAAGCATGGCTGAACCATTTCCTGGAAGACCGATTACCGGAATTCGGTGCTTATGAAGACAGCATTGTTGAACATGAGCATTTTCTGCATCACAGCATCCTTTCTCCCTTGCTGAACGTAGGCCTTCTTACTGCATCCCAGGTATTGGAAGAGGTTACGGAATATGCAAAAGAGTTTGATGTTCCGGTAAATTCCCTGGAAGGATTTATACGGCAGATTGTAGGATGGCGGGAATTCATCTGCGGAATATATCTGTATAAAGGCAGCTACCAGCGCAACAGCAATTACTGGAAGCATGACAACAGCCTTCCGGACTCATTCTATACCGGGAAGACAGGAATACAGCCCGTAGACGGTACGCTGAAAAAAATACTGGAAACAGGTTATGCGCATCATATTGAAAGGCTGATGATCCTGGCCAACTTCATGAACCTGTGCCGCTTCCGGCCGGATGAAGTCTACCAGTGGTTCATGGAAATGTTCATCGACTCATATGACTGGGTCATGGTGCCGAATGTGTACGGCATGAGCAGTTTTTCAGACGGCGGTATCATGAGCACCAAGCCTTACCTGAGCGGAAGCAACTACCTGAAAAAGATGAGCGATTACCGGGACGGAACATGGGCAGAGCAATGGGATGCCTTATTCTGGGATTTCGTGAATGACCACCGGACCTTTTTTGAGAAAAATCCGAGGCTGGGAATGATGCTGCGGACCCTGGAAAAAATGCCTGCAGAAAAAAGAGAACAACACTTTACAACCGCAAAAGAAACCATTAAGAACCTGAAATAATGAACAGAATATTCAATACGGAACAAACCGACCGCATCATTGAGATGGCCTGGGAAGACCGCACACCGTTTGAGGCGATCCGTTTCCAGTTCGGCATCAGCGAAGCAGAGGTCATTGAACTCATGCGCCTGGAACTGAAGCTTTCAAGTTTCAAACTCTGGAGGAAACGTGTGAATTCCGGAGTAAGCCGGAAGCACCTGAAGAAAAGGAATCCTGAAATCACCCGGTTCAGATGCACAAGGCAGAGAACCATCAGCCACAATAAAATTTCGAAACGATGAAAAATATAGTGATCATCGGCTGCGGCAAAGGTATCGGCCTTGCCGCAGCCCGGCTGCTTGCCAACCAAAACCACATTACGGGAATTTCCAGGAGCGAGGCACCGGAACTTCAGCATCCTAACATAGACTTTCACCGGAAAGACATCCTTACGGAGACACTGGATGACATTGTCTTTCCTGATGTGGTGGACGGCCTGATCTATGCGCCGGGAAGCATCAACCTGAAGCCGCTGAACAGATTGACAGAGGAAGATTTTAAACATGATTTTGAAATCAATGTCTTAGGCGCGGTAAAAATTATTCAGAAACTCCTTCCCCATCTGAAGAAGCCGGAAACCGCCTCTGTGGTCTTGTTCAGTTCCGTTGCCGCTCAGCTGGGCATGCCTTTCCATGCTTCGGTAGCAGCGAGCAAAAGTGCTGTTGAAGGGCTGGTCAGGAGCCTTGCCGCAGAATTTTCTGCCCAGAAAATACGCTTCAATGCAGTGGCCCCTTCTTTAACTGACACGTCACTGGCCGCCCATCTGCTTTCCACCCCTGAAAAACGTGAGGCTTCAGCAAAACGGCATCCCCTGCAAAGGATCGGGAGTGCAGAAGAAATCGCCGGGCTTGCCGCTTTCCTGATTTCAGACCAGGCTTCCTGGATCACCGGTCAGGTATTGGTTGCAGACGGAGGAATGAGCTGCATCAGGCTGTAATTTTGGACTGAATATGTTAATCGTTTATCTTTACCCTTTAAAATGAGTGTATGAATACTGATTTTTTTATTGACCTGCTGCATGAAGTCAAGGAATTTGAGCATTCAGGAGCCTGCAAACCCGGTCATACCGTAGAAGATTTCAGGCTGTGGCTGAATGATAAAAAGTACCGGAGTGAAAGCCCTGCTACGCTTTTCCGCAATGAGAACCATACGGCAGCATTAACGGAAAATGAAATCTGTAAGCAGGTATTGCTGCTGAGCCGGTATTCCAGGCAGCTGGTCCGCAAAGGCTTGAGCAGCATCCCCGAACTGGCCAATGAAGAATTTACGTACCTGTACCGCCTGAAAGATGAACCCTTCCTGACGAAGATCCAGCTGATCGAACGCAACGGCCATGAAAAACAAACCGGCACCCAGATCCTGAAAAGGCTGCTGGATCACGGACTGATAGAAGAACGCCATGATGAAGTGGATAAAAGAAGCAAAAGACTGAAACTGACTGAAAAAGGAGAAGACCTGTTCCATCGTTCCGTAGAAAAGGTGGATCTGACCTCCCAGGTCCTTTCAGGCAGTCTGGATACCGAGGAAAAAGACCAGCTGCTGGTCCTTCTGAGGAAGCTGAATGAGTTTCACGCCCATGTGTATTCTGAACACAAGCATTCGGAAGTAAGCCGGATCTTTGAACTGATCCGCTGAATGATCTGCAAAAAAAATCTGCCGGACCTTTCAGGTCCGGCAGAATCACCAAAATACTTCACTCATCTTACTGATTCGTTACCGAAAGTTTCACTTCGATATTATTTCTTGTCGCGTTGGAATACGGGCAGATCTCATGAGCTTTTTCCGTGAGTGACTGGGCTTCCTCCTGGGAAACGCCAGGAATGTTCACGTCAAGCTCCACCGCCAGTCCAAACCCTCCGTTTTCCAGCTGCCCGATACTCACCTGTGCCGTCACGGAAGTTTCTCCGGTCTGGGTTTTTGAAAGGCTGATCACCCGGTTCAGGGCACTGTCAAAACATGCTGCATACCCTGCCGCGAAAAGCATTTCCGGATTGGCATAGTCATCGTTGGCGCCACCCAGTGCTTTAGGCATTTTTACATCGGTATCTAGCACACCGTTTTCACTTTTTACACGTCCGTTTCTTCCGCCGGTTGCGGTTACTTTTGTGGTATATAACGCTTTCATCTTATTCTTTTAATGTTTTAATAATGTTCTGGACACTTTCTTTCAGCCGGATCAGGTCCTCAGGATTCACTTTGGTACTGGCAATGATTTTTTCAGGAACCGAACAGGCTCTGGATTTCAGCTGCTTACCTGCTTCCGTTACACATATTTCCACTACCCTTTCGTCCTCCTTTTTACGCTTCCTGGTAATCAGTCCTTTGGCTTCAAGCCTTTTGAGCAGCGGAGTCAGCGTACCGCTGTCCAGGTAAAGCTTTTCCCCAATACAGCTTACCGTCATGCCGTCATATTCCCAGAGCACCATCATAACGAGGTACTGCGGGTAGGTTATATCCAGCTCATCCAGGAACGGACGGTACAGACCCGTGATTTCTTTCGCAATCACGTAGAGCGGGAAACAGATCTGGTTTTCCAGCTTTAAGTTTTCTGGAGATTCCATAGGCTGAAAATTAAATGGTTTTTACTTTTTAATGATGAATTCCTCCATAGGAACCCTTACTTTCTTCATCGTTGACAACCAGTCGTTCTGTTCATCACGGTATCCCAGGTACAGCAGGCTTACACTTTTAAGTCCCATGGCTCTCAGTCCAAGGATCTCATCCACGATCTCATTGCTGAATCCTTCTGCCGGTGTACTGTCTACTTTAAGCTCGGCAGCCTGAGCCAGTGCAAATCCTAACGCGATATAGGTCTGCCTTGCCGTATGCTCAAAATGCTGTTCAGGAGTCTGTGCGCCATACATTTCCTTGATCTTATCGGTATAGCTTGAAAATCTTCCTCTCGGCAGATCCCTCACATCGGTATGGTGGTCATACACCTGGTCTATCTTTTCATCTGAATAACTGTCCCAGGCTGCAAAGACCAATACGTGGGAACAGTCTCTCATCACTTCAGGATTCAGGGCACCCTGTACCATTTTTTCTTTCAACTCCTGATTTTCCACCACAATCAGGCGGAACGGCTGAAGCCCGGATGAAGTCGGTGCCAGTCTGGCAGCCTCAATAATTGTATGTAAATCTTCCTGTGATACTTTTTTGGAAGGGTCATATGCTTTTACAGCATGTCTCCAATTCAAATCTTCTAATAATGACATTGTTGTTTTATTTTATGTGGTACTTTAAATTAAGTTATAAAGTGTACTGCAAATATATGGCCAAATTAAATTGCACAAAATTTAATTTTATAAAACATATCTATGGTAATGAATAGATTTTTCTAATGTAATATATCTTGAAGGGAAAATGAACAAGGATAACGAATAAGGAAAAGCTCATGTTTTAAAGGATCTCTTTTTCGACGTTTGACGAATTTACATCACCACTCTCCTTTTTTATTGCCTAGCTTATTGTCTTCCATCTTCCGCAGCCACGAAAAAAAATAATACAAATTTCATTATAACGACTTTTAAAATTAATTTATTCTTCAAAATAACGCACGCCAACTTATACTGGCAGGCAATTTGTTTGTTTCAATAAAAAATATACATTATGAACACCACATTAAAAATAACACTTGGGCTGCTTGCGGGAGGTACATTGGTCTATCTGGCCGGCAAAAGAAAAAAAGCGGCAGCCAAATTATTTACGGCTCCGGATGGCAATACATACGGAGAAAACCAGGTGTACCGCACCATTGATAATAAAATGTACAAAAACGGAAAAGAAATCCATTACGGACATCCTGAACCGGAAAATAATTCAGGTTCTTCGACCAAGCATTATGCTGAAAACGGCGATCAGATCCCTAAAAATTACCAGGCTGCCAATAAGAATATCAACTACCATCAAAAAGGAGTCAGACACCATTAAAAGCATGACTGATAAGCATAATAGCCCGGATGTAGATTTCCGGGCTTTTTTATTATAGCAAGTCAGCCTTTGTCTTTCTTCCACTGTTTCTTCATGTCCGCGTATCGGGGTTCTGCTTCTGCATCTTTCCACTGATCATAAAAAATGTCTGCTGCTTTGGCTTTTTCCGGGTCTCCCGTACCTCTTTCAAGTTGTTGATAATCTTTTTCTGCATCGTATTTTTTGCCGCCTTTATAATTGAAATACCGTCTTGCCCGGGTATAGCCCATCTGAAGGTATTTCCTGGCCATGTCCGCGCCCACAAAATCACCGTTTTCCAGGTAATCCATAAAAAGGCTGAAAATTTTCCGGGAACTTTCTTCGGCAATCGGTACGGTCCTGAAACGCCAGTATTGTCCGATCTCGCTTTTATAGGGTTCACAGATCAAAACGCCCTGCTCGCCTTTACCCACCCGGTACAGTTCCGGATGCAGCCTATAATCGATATCCGGCTTCCAGGGGTAACCGGCAGCATTGAAATTCAGGTAACTGGGACGTTCTTTTTTCATAGGATTGTTTTTGCAAAGGCTGTGCCTTGATTGTGTCTGTTATGGAACCATGAACAGACGGTCAATCTTTTTCCGGACCGCAGGCTCAGGACAGACATTATTAAATTCCCTGATCAGGTCTGTGGAAACCGGCTTTTCAGGATACTGATGAAGCCGAAGGAAATTCCTGAGTGCAGTATTGACCTTTTTCTCACCGATAAGCTCACTCAGTTTCACCATGGCTACGGCTCCTTTGGAATAGGCAATATAATCATGGTCGGGACTTACCTTATCCAGAGGCTCATCACCGGACAATCCTTTTCCACAGTTGTAAATCTGTTCATGCATCTTTACTTTTTCCATCATTTCTGACTTTCCGTACATTTTTTTATACAGCATCATTTCAGTATACATGGCTAAGGTTTCCGTCAGCATAGCCGACCCTTCACGATCATCGGGATCTACCGAACTGTTTCCCCACCAGAGATGGGAAAGCTCGTGGCCGGCAAGCTCATTGATGACATCCTGGCCGCGTCCCGGGAGGATCCGGGTATGGAACAGCTTATTTTCAGGCATAAAGATTACTGAGGGATACGCTGTGGCGGCAAATCCTTCCGTAAAGGAGGATACTTCTGCAAAGCTGATGCTTTTGAAAGGATAGCGCCCGAAGTTTTCAGAACAATAGTCTAAAGTAAGCCGGGCATTTTCCATCAGGCGGTGTACATTTTCACCATGGTCCGGATGGTACAGGATCCGGATAAGGATTCCGTTATGCATTGTTTCTTTAACGGAATATTTCGCAGAAGAAACAGCAAACCGGAAGGGTATGCCGGCAGCATGGTATTCAAAATAAGCCCTGCCCTTTTTCATGAAATTCCTCACCGGATCTCCGGTGCCTACAGCCGTCTGTCCAGCTTCTGTAGAGACCAGCATATTAAGATCAATAAAATCTTTCCTGAATACTTGCGGTGCGTCAAGTTTCTTAATGCCGGGATATTTTCCCAACCCGTATTTCCTGCGCTGGTCATCATCTGTGACTTCATAGCTTTCCTGATATCCGATAACCGGATAATACCTGCTGATCCGCATGAAGGAGCCGTTACTCAGAATGGCATTGAAAGGATCATGCCCATTCACCGGTACCGACTGATAGGCAATATGGAAGTCAATAAATGCCGCATCTCCCGGAAGTAAAGGCTTTTTAAGATGAACGGCAGTGGTTTTTACTCTGATTTCAATAGTTTCTCCGGGCATTTTCAATACTGCCGATTCCAATTTGAGATCGGGATGAAAATTAACCAGGATGCTGGTGATCGGGTGCCGGCTGTGATTGACCAACGTATATGTTCCATGAATCCTGTATGCTTCTGAAGAAGGATACAGCATGATTTCCGTACGGACTTTTGCAATATCCGGCTGAGGGATAGTCCTGTACCTTTGGTACTGTTTTTCATAAGCAACAGCCATGCGGATATCCTCATCTTTATCTTTAGGAATATACCCGTGCAAGAAACTGACCGCACTGGAAATTCCCGCAGCCAGGATCAGCAGTCCGATGACTGAATGCCTTATATGTATTTTCCGGGTTACGATCCACCGGTTGGCCATCACCAGTATCATGATGAAAGAGCTACCAAATATCAATCGCTGTGCAAATGCCAGGGCGTAAGTTCCGTACCCGTTAAAATCACTGTAGACACCTTTATAATCTGAAAAGATCCCGAATACCGGAGAGGGAATCAGCATTTTTGAAACAGGGCCGGTCAATACTCCAACAGCCACTACGGATATCCCCAGCGCCACAAACCGGTTGCTGATCCGGTCATTAATAAGGAGCACCAATCCGGAAAACAGGATCAGCGGCAATGTGTTAAAAAGAATAATTCCGGCATATGCGATCCACCTGATTTTCAGGTAACTGAAGAAGATCTGGAATGTCAGTGCTTCAAGAATGAGGACAGCAGTAAAAAATAACAACAGTAAGCTTATGGAAAGCCAATGCCCGTAGATTTTATTTTTTGCGAAGAATGCAGACTCCTCAATGATGCTGAATCCTGACAGAGAACTTCTCCAATACAGGTCATTGACAAAATAAGCCACTAATAACAGTCCTACCATATAAAAATTCTTAAGGATTACAGCCGACAGCAGTCCGGAACCGGCATACTGCTGTGGAATGCGGACGCCCTGATCAATTCCTGCATACATCTCCATTCCTATGTAAAATACGAGCAATACTGTTACCGCTACCCAGGCTACGCTTTTAAAAAGGTAAGTAAGGTCTATCCGCGCCAGTGAAACGACAGACTTCAGAGCGGAAACCATTCCGAAAGACGGCAATACGGATATGTATTCCTTAGTACGATGAAGGGGAAAGTCCTCTGCCGGAAACTGATCCTTTTTCTTTTTAAAAACCGTCAAGGAAATGGAAAACTTCCGGAATGCCAGCATCAGAAAAACTGCTGAAAGAGCAATGTACAGCATTCGGTTAGCCAGTAAGAAACCCGAACAGGAAACTATTGAAGTATTCCTCTGTAACACAGACCATGAAGCCGACCGGTAAAAATAGGCAGACAGGCCGAAAGGATCTGCCAGAGCGGATACCTGCTGTGCCCATTCAGACTGGGGCAGGTTTCCCGACATAAACGGAGCATTGGAAAAGACAAGCAGGACCATATATGCCACATACAGTAGGAGCCCGCCTACAATGACCAGCAGCTTTTTCCGGAAGACCATCGCGATGTAAAACAGCATGCTGCAAACCAGGAATGTATTCAGCGCCCCGAAGATCAACAGCGGATACAGGTAATGCCAGGAATGGAAAGACGCCTGCATTTCACTGCCTGAACGCAGCTGGTGACCGACTGCCATTCCCAGGACCAATACTGCAAAACTAAAAAAAGTCTGCAGGAAATAGCTCAGGAATTTCCCGGTAAGATAAGACCTCCGGGAAAAAGGATAGGAGAATATCAGGATATCAAAACCGGAATCCCAGTCTTTGAACAGGATCCTGCCTGAATGGATCATGGCGATAAAAATTACTGACAGACTTAGCATCCCCGTCAGAAATCCTATGCTGTACGGGGAATTGAGGTAAATCCCCTTTCCTACTGAAAGATTGAAACGCATACCGCAGAATATGCCTGCAAGAACCAGTAATGCAGCCACAAGATAGACTGACCAATGCCGTATAAGGCGCTGGATTTCGAAGGATAGCAAAATGTTCATTACTAAATGTTTTGGGAAAGTGTTTTGAAATAAACGTGTTCCAGCTGAGGCGTTACAGCATGGAATCCTTCAGGCTGATCTTCCGAAAAGACGGTAAGGTATAGCTTCCTGTTGATCAGCTGACGGCTGATGACCTGGTATCCGGCAGTTTCCGGTTCTTGCTGTACCAAAGATTTTGCCCATATCTTTCCATCCAGTCCGGCAATTAGCTGCTCAGGTTCTCCTGCGGTCAGAATCCGGCCACGGTCCATAACAGCCATTTCGGAACACAGGTTCCTCACATCTTCGACCAGGTGGGTGGAAAGGATGATGATGACGTCCTTGCTGATTGCATTCAACAGGGTATTGAACCGGTTCCGTTCTCCGGGATCCAAGCCTGCGGTAGGTTCGTCAACAATGACAATCCTCGGATTTCCGAGCAATGCCTGGGCGATGCCGAAACGCTGCCGCATTCCGCCGGAAAAGGTCCGGACTTCTTTTTTCCTGAAACCGGTGAGGTTAACTTTCTCAAGAAGGCTATCTACCTGTTCATGACGTTCGGAGGTATTGCTGATTCCTTTCAGCAAGGCAATATGATGCAGGAGATCCTGTGCCGAAACTTTAGGATATACACCGAAATCCTGCGGTAGGAACCCCAGGTTCTGCTTCATATAATCCGGATTTTCCGAGATATCGGTCCCGTTCATCATCATGGTGCCGGAACTGCATTTCTGCAGTCCTGCCAGTGTTTTCATAAGCGAAGACTTTCCGGCACCATTTGGTCCCAAAAGCCCGAACATTCCGTTTCCGATCTCCAGTGACAGATCGTTGACGGCATGGAAACCGTTGCTGTATGTAACGGTCAGATGACTGATTTTTAATTGATTCATTGTGTTGGTTTTTAGGCATTACATATCCTGGCCGCGTTTCCGCTGCTTCAGATAACCGTTAAAAAAGTATACAGAGGTGACGGCCGCTCCGGAAAGCCGCCACATAAGTCTGAATAACAGAATTGCCGAAAAACTCGGTTCAGGACCTGCTGCGTTTACGGCATTATTCCCGGTACTCGAGAATATCGCCCGGCTGGCAGTCCAGGATCTTGCAGATCGCTTCCAGGGTATCGAAACGGACACCCTTTGCTTTTCCGGTTTTCAGGATGGAAAGGTTAACGGGGGTGATGCCCAGCTTTTCCGCCAGCTCCTTACTCTGCATTTTTCTCCTGGCAAGCATCACGTCCAGATTGACTATAATCGGCATCTTATATAAATAGATCTTGTTCGTTTTGTAAATGGAGTCCCTGACTGAAAATATTGGCCAGAAAGAGACAGAAAATCCCCAGCATGAAATGGATGAATACCAGTCCCCAGATCACATGCTCTACTTCCACAAACCTTGCGGCAATCAGCGCGGCAGGCAGCGGGAAAAAGATGTTGTAAAGGTAGAATTTTTTCAGAACAGCGATATTCTTTTGCGTGAACAGTTTAAGTTGGAAGAACACTCTGAATACCCCGGCCGACAGCCCGAAAAATATCCCGTACGCCAACAAAACAATTAAAAATGAAAACAGAATATAGGCAGGATTATTTTCAACAGTTAACAATGAATGCTGTGCAAGAGGATCTCCAATTTGCAGATACCGGTTATGATCATAAGAATGTACTGCAAAACCGGTCAGCAGGCATAACGCAGAATACAGGAATATCAGCATATACCCCGCCGATAGCAGCATACACAGGTAATAGAGGATTCTGGAAATAATTTTAGTCTGGTTCATCTGATAAGTATTACCCTGCAAATATATAATTAATTATCGTAAAACAATAATTAATTATATCAATTTTTTAATTTTAAATCATCATCAGGAAAAAAACTTCCATACAATGACAATCAAACATGCAAAAAACCAGAAATTACTATGACGGCTGCTATAATCCTTCAATCTTTAAATTCTTCAATCTTTAAATCTTTAAATATTAAATCTTTAAATTTTTCAGTCTACCGCCTTAGCTTCACAGACATCGCAAAACCACCGCTTCTTGCCATATTGATTTTAATTTTCGATTTGCTGGTAACCGTCTTTTTGTAAATATGGTAGCTTTGCGGATTGTTGATGTAGTCTGCGTCTTTACCGTCTTCGTATACCGTTACTTCATATTTCCTGCCTTTGTCCAGGAATGAGAAATCAACCGTATAATCCCGCCTGTTCTCATCGGTGATGCCGCCTACAAACCAGTTCTCCGTGCCTTTTGCCTTCCTGGCGGTGATGATATAATCGCCCGGTTCGGCGGATAAAATCTTGGTATCATCCCAGTCTGCGGCCACATCTTTGATGAACTGGAAAGCATCCATATGCTTCTGATAGTTTTCCGGTAAATCTGCAGCCATCTGGAGCGGCATATACATCACCACATACAGAGCCAGCTGTTTGGCCAGGGTAGTCTTCACAAAACGCTTGTCCCCCGGGAAGTAATAATCCAGCTTCGTCTGGAAAATCCCCGGCGTGTAATCCATAGAACCTCCGATCCATCTGGTGAATGGAAGAATGGTCTGATGGTCCGGATTATTGCCCCTGAATGCTTCATGTTCGGTTCCTCTGGCAGCTTCGGCTGAGATCCAGTTCGGATACGTCCTGCTCTCCCCGCCCGGACGAACGGATTCGTGGGAATTCACCATGATTTTGTATTCATTGGCTTTTTCAGCGATGCGGTAATAGTGGTTGACCATCCATTGGGAATTATGATGTTCCCCTCTCGGGATAATGTCACCCACATAGCCGGTTTTTACAGCATCATAACCATAATCGTTCATCAGTTTAAAAGCTTTATCCGCCCATCGCTCATAATTCGTTGCAGAACCGGAAGTTTCGTGGTGCATGATCAGCTTGATGCCTTTGGAATGGGCATAATCATTCAGCATTTTAATATCGAAATCGGGATACGGAGTGATGAAATCGAAAACAAATTCTTTGTTATGCCCTACCCAGTCTTCCCAGCCTACATTCCATCCTTCTATCAGGAGGCCGCCGAAACCATTGGCCGCCGCGAAGTCAATGTATTCTTTCACTTTCGTATTGTTAGCCCCATGCTTTCCGTTCGGCGTCAGCTTGCTGAAATCGGTTTTCCCGATATGGACATTTTCTGCAGTAGAATACTTCCACTGGGATTTGCCAATGATCATTTCCCACCACACACCCATGTATTTCGTAGGATGAATGTAGGAAGTATCTTTATATTTGGTCGGTTCGTTCAGATTGAACATCATTTTGGAGGCCAGCACCTCTTCTGCTTTCGGGGAAACGATAATCGTTCTCCACGGCGATACGGTTGAAGTCTGCATATAGCCTTTGGCTCCCTGTCCGTCAGGAGTAAGATGGGTTTTAAACTTAAAATTGACTGCATCCACTTCAAGGTTGGAAGCCGGGTAATCCAACACTGCCGCTTCTCCGATATTGATGTACAGCGGATATTTTCCTTCTTTTTTCAGCATCAGCGGCGACTGGACGGCATTCCTGATCAGTGCCTGGGAGGAATGGGGATCATGGCCCTGGTCCCAACGCGCCGGGATTTCAGACACCAGGGTCGTCTGCGGCTGGTATTCCTGGGAATCGTAATCGCCAACGATCCACCATGCTTTCATATCGGTTGGGAAATCGATTTCAGAATCCTCTTCACGGATCACGAAATAGTTCAGGTTTTTCTGCTCCGGAAATTCATACCTGAATCCCAATCCGTCATTGAACAGCCTGAATTTAACCACCATATCCCGGTCAGTTGCATCCTGGTGCAGGGTAACCGCCAGTTCATTATAATGGTTGATGTAGCTTTTCTTCTCGCCCAGTACCGGTTGCCAGCTTTCATTTTTGGAATTCCGGTTCTCAGCTTTTTTGGTAAATCCATTATTCAGATCGAATTTAGCATCTTCCGGCTTCGCAATGTCAGAGGCAAACTTAACAGCGGTATCTTTAAACAACCTCAGTCCCAGCTTAGAGTCTTCCACGACCACTGCTCCGTTGTATTTCAGGTTGTAATACGGGATTCCCTGCTTCAGCTGGAAGTTCATTTCAAACTTCCCATCCGGCGACTGCAACGTCTGGGCATGAATGCCTGCAGATATAACGGAACACAGCAGTGCTCCCAGGATTGTTTTTTTCATAATGATGATTTGGTGCTGTAAAATAAACAAAGTTTTGCCTTCCCGCAATGATTGCAGTCTGAAGCAGCCATACAACTTAGAATACCCACTGCCAAAAATAGTATCTACACTGAAATACAAGCATAAAAAAAGCTACTCAAAAGTAGCTGTTAAATGGTATGAGTATGAAATTAGAATAAAGAATTCTGCTTCAGGCTTCCGGAGGCACCTTTAGGCAGGAAAACTACTTTCCTGTTCAGCATTTTGGCTTTTTCAAGTACTGCCAATGCTTTCTGACGTTCGATCGCTTTATTCGTGTGTGTAGGGTTATCCCATTGTGTAGAAGTGCTCATAATCAATAATTTTTTTAGTGTTAATGTGTTAAACAGCCGCAAACTGCTTATGATTGATTTAGCATAAAATGGGCCAATTTTGAACGAAATCATAATTAAATCATTTATGTTCATTAAGTTTTGTTCAATAACGTATTATTCTACCTGCAACCCGCTCTCCGCCGAAATGGAAGACCGGGTAATGCCTTGAGTTATTTGTACGTCCGATACCGCACATCAGCGTACCTGATCAACTGATAATTTCATTTAAGAAGAATTTTTTCCACCTGGTTACACTATTTCTGCTTAGTTTAAAATGCCTGGCCAGCTGACTGTTGTTCAGCCGGTTCTTTTTCTGGTACTCCAGCATTTCACAAATGGTTTTCTTATCATAAGATTTGAGTTTCTGGTCAAAACGTGAATCGGCATGTTCTTTTTTACCACAGATAATCTGTTCCAGCCTGATGATATCCATAATATCAATGGTCTTTTTTTTGAGGATATCACTACATAGAGGGGCTTTTTCAGGATATTTTATGGTAAGCATATCCATATAGATTCTTTTATAATTGGGTAATGTTTTCATTTTTTCCATTATTTTTATTTTGTTTGCTGATCCATTTATACAGAGTGGTCTTAGGAATCTTATATTGCTGTATGATTTCCGGTTTGGTTTTCTTTCCTGTTCTGATCAATTCCAAAATGAAATCTATAATTTCCTTGGTGTAAATGTTTTTCCTGAAAACCGGAAGCAGGCTTGATCTATTTTTCATGAGATCTCTTTTTTCCGGTCCGGGAGGGGCATAGAGTATCAGATGTTGTGTGTAAAGCCTGAAAAAATCATATTCCAGAAGTTTGCTCCAGCGAAGGAGAAGGTCTGTATCTAATGACGGCGCCTTATACATCTCGGAAATCTGAGCTTCCGTACAATGGATAAATTTGCAGATCCGGTATGATTTAATTTCGCTTTCCGCGACTTTTTTTTCAATCAGGCTTCCGATGTGAATGTTTTTGAAATTCATGGGTTATTTGTATTTATTGACAGAATATTTCTTCCTATTTTGATTTTTAATAATAAGCCTGCCTGCATTATGGTCAGATACATGATAATCTTACACTATGCTATTTGATCGTTATTATATCAGATAATAACCATGGACGGTGTGGATATAATCTTTTCCGATTTGAATGTGAAAACAAATATCAGGGAACTATGAAAATAGCTGTGACAGATTATGCTTTCCACATGGATAACATCAGATCCATTTTATAAAGTCCTGCATTAGTCTTTTACAGACTAATAAAAAATTCACCTTTCTATGCCTTAGTATATTATGCTACAAACAATTCTTAATACAGTAACAAAAGTCCCAATTTGTGCATACCATTAAAATTTATATCATTTATTAAATAATATCATTAATAATAATAAATATATATATTACAATATTTTACTAATATACACTTGACCAGTATTATTTAATTATTATCTTTGTTATATTAGTCTGTAAAAGACTAATTATTTGTACTATTTTTGGGATTGTTAAGTAAAATTTTTAATTCTTCATTTATGAATTCTTTTTATTTTTTGTCCCAAAAAGCGGTAGCTTTTAACAATCCCATATACCTCTCTATTGCTTTACATCACAAAATTTCTTACCGGCTTAAACTCCCTTTCACCATCGCATTAAAAGATTGGGATCCTGAGAAACAGCGTCCCGTAAACATTTATTCCAAAAAGCATAAAGAGCTCAATATCCTGCTTAACAGAATCAAAATCCACCTTGCAGAATACCTGCAGGACAAGCCTGGAATCTCCAGTAAAGAAATCTCGGCGGAAATCAAAAAAATATGTTCTGAAAAAACAACTACCTATCCTGAAGGCTCATTCCTTTTCATGATGTCTTCCTACCTTGAAGCCAAAAAAGAAAGCCTTTGCCTTTCTACTTACAGAAGATATGTGGTATTTCTCCGACTGATGGAAAAATTCGAAGGATTTATAGGCCGGAATATCATTACCGAAGAAGTAGATTCTACCCTGATCAGGCAGTTTTATACCTTCGGGAAAATGGAAGAATATACGGAAAGCACCCTGAACAGAACGGCAGAATTCATCAAAACCATCCTTAATTTCGCTGAACGGCAAGGCATTATCACCCAGGTAAGACAGCTCGAAATCCCTAAGCTCAAAACGGTAAGACGAATACTTGTCCTGGATGAAAAAGAAATTGTAAAAATCCGTAAAACAGCTGTTCCCACGGAACTCAAAAGAGCTAAGGACTGGCTTCTGATCAGCTGTTACACTGGTCAGAGAATCTCGGATTTTATGCGTTTTAATACAGGACAGCTGATCAAAATCGATCATAAGCCATGCATCTCATTCATCCAGCAGAAGACCGGAAAAGAAATCATCCTTCCCTTGCATCCTGAAGTCCTGAAAATCATGAAGAAATACGGCGGGACATTTCCCCAAGCCATAGAAAAGGCTGTGTACAACGTCCAGATTAAGGAAGTGGCATTGCTTGCAGGAATCAATGAACCGGTCAAAATGCGAAAAAGGAAAGGCTTCAGAGGAAAGGAAACCTGTGCAGAGAAATGGGAAAATATCAGCAGCCACATCGGCAGAAGGAGTTTTGCGTCCAACTTCTACGGAAAAATCCCGACTCCCCTGCTGATGCAGGCCACAGGCCACAGCACAGAGCAGATGTTTCTCAACTATATCAATCCAATACATCATTCTAGAATCGTTTCACTAGGGGAATATTTTGACAGGCTTTACAACGAGAGAGCAAGCTCATAGATATAGATTAAACACGTTATTCTTCACGCATTCAAAAAATCGTATTTTTTGAAACTTATAATATTTTTGATTTCTCGCAGATCGGCAGATTGTATAGCTTTTTTCATGCATTTAAAAATCGTAGATTTTTAAAAATCATGTGCTGTGAATGTTTTCAAAGCTGTACGCTTCATAATTCTTAAGTGTCAAAAACTTTTGTGACTGTTATGGTTTTTACCTTTCGCGGATCATCAGATCACACAGATTTTTACGTATCTAAAAATCATAGATTTTTAAAAACTTATGTGCTCTAAATGTTTTCAAAACTGGCCTCTTAAGATTCTCATGTGTCAAAAATTGTGCAGCCTGTTATAATACAGGATCATCAAAACCACCCAGTCAAAAATTCTTTGAATTCTCGCCATCCGAGAGAGGGGAATTTTCCCAGATGCTATTTCCCAAAACCGCAAAGATTTTACATACGCACAAAAATCGTAAATTTTTAAAACTCATATGCTCTGACTGTTTTCAAAGCTGTACGCTTCATAATTCTTAAGTGTCAAAAACTTTTGTGACTGTTGTGGTTTTTACCTTTCGCAGATCGTCAGATCACACAGATTTTACGCATCTTAAAAACCGTAGGTTTTTAAAAACTAATGTGTTCTTAATGTTTTCAAAGCAGGCTTCTTAAGATTCTCATGTGTCAAAAATTGTGCAGCCTGTTATAATACAGAATCATCAAAACCACCACGTCAAAAATTCTTTGAATTTTCGCCATCCGAGGGAGGTGAATTCCCCAGATGCTATTTCCCAAAACCACAAAGATTTTACATACGCACAAAAATCGTAAATTTTTAAAACTCATGTGTTCTGACTGTTTTCAAAGCTGTACGCTTCATAATTCTTAAGTGTCAAAAACTTTTGTGACTGTTGTGGTTTTTGCCTTTCGCAGATCGTCAGATCACATAGATTTTACGCATCTTAAAAACCGTAGGTTTTTAAAAACTAATGTGTTCTTAATGTTTTCAAAGCAGGAAGATTCTAATGTGTCAAAAAATTATTGTGGCTTTTGCGACTTGAAATCTTACTCAAACCCTCCCACCCTCTCACTCTATAACAACAAAATCATCCCACTCTGTTAATCTACCATCCCAAACCCTGCAATTCTCAAACAAAAAAATCCCGCTTTTCAGCAGGATTTCAAACATTATTGAGGTTGCAATTATTTTACAGCTTTTTGTGCTTTCTCAGATTCCATCAGGTGATGTTCCAGTGTCGGAAGTGTTTTGCTTGCGAAAGATTTCAGCGATGCATCAGAACCGTCGGAAGCTTCTTTCTTGAAGTTCGCGATGGTTGTCTTATGATCAGTAACCATCATATCTGCATACATACGGTCGAATTCCGCACCTTTCTTCATTTTCAATGCATCGTATTTTTTTTGCATATCGGCATCTAAAGCTGTTGGAAGAGAATATCCAGCTTTAGAAGCCCATGCTTTCAGCTCATCGTTAGCTTTGGTATGATCTGTTACCATCATTTGCCCCAGTGATTTTACGGTAGCATTGGTAGCATTGGTCGATGCCAATTGTCCTGCCATCACTTCCATCATTCCGCCCATGGCTGCAGCATCAGCGAATTTCTTATCCTGGTCGTTCAGGTTGCTCTTAGCATTGGCATCCATATTGCCGGACATGGCGGTTGAATCTGTACCTGTATTCATCATTCCTGAATCAGCAGGTGTGGACATTGCCGTACTGTCTGCGGACGTATCCGTTGCTGTGGTTTCATTTTTCTTACACGCTACCATAGCTGCAACAGCTAAAATAGCTAAAATTGAGTTTTTCATATTGTATATCATTTAAGAGGTTGTAAAATGGTCGGCAATACGCGATTGCTTCATCTATGGTAACAATTTATTTGCCAAAGTGTTAATAATTCACCGTTATAGATTTAATTCTTTAGATTTTACAATATTGAACAGACTCTGATAAGATATTTTTTTTAAAACATACAGTCATTAAGAATACAATTTACTTATGGCCGGCATCGCAGTAAAACAATTGAAATAAACGCACATGAGCAATAAAAAAATTATCCCGGATGGGATAATTTTAAATGTATTTCTCATAAACCGGAAGCAACAGGCTTCTGATTTTAGTATTACTTCTCTTTAACGATAATTTTCCTGATCAGGGCATTTCCTGTACCTGTGGTAAGTGCCTGCGGTTTCCCGTTAGCCCAATACAGGGCTGCAGATCCTACACCCGGGTTTTCCTGATATCCTGCGGCATACACATCGGTACCTAAAACGTCAATAGTCAATGCATAAGAAACACCTGAACCCACCACTACCGGCGAACCATTCTTCCAGTACTTGGCAACATTTGAATTCCCGTTGGACGACAGTCCGGATCCTGAAATATAAACATCATTATTTCTCACTGATATCGAATTTCCGCTGACACTTGAAGACCCGTCCTGAATCAGCGTGGGAGCAGACAGGTTTTTAGAATACCGCGTCTGCGACTGCCCCGAATTATTGTAAATCACAGACCACATCATATAGACATCATTCCCCGAAACGGCAATATCCTGATGGTCTGCCGTAGTACTCTGGTCTGAAATATCGGTTCGCTGGCCGTTTTTCCAGTAACAAGTAACCGGCGTAAGCCAGCTGGTCATCCTTCGTTCTCCGATCACATATACATCGTTCCCAACAACAGCGATTCCCTCAGCTACGGCACTCTGGCTATTATCTGTCAGCACAACCGGGATACCGTTTTTCCAGTATTTGGCGATATAGGTGGTACCGCCGGCAATCATTTCCTGCCCTGAAACATAGACATCATTTCCAATGACCGCAATATCAGTGGCGAATGCATCCTGAGAACCGTCCGTTAAATCTGTAGCCACTCCGTTTTTCCAGAATTTTGCCACATACTTTCCATTGGCCTTCACTTCATAACCGGCGACATAAACGTCGTCACCTATCACTTCCATCCCCGTAGCATCAGAAGAGCCCGACCCGGTCCCCAGGACGACTGCGGTTCCGTTTTTCCAGTATTTGGCTTTATAATCTTCACGGCCGGCAGCGTATACAGTCGGTCCGTTCTGGGCCTGATCCGACTGATCGTCGTCGTTGCTGCTGCAGCTGAAGGCAGAAATGCCCGTTAAAAATGCCATAGGCAAAAGGCAGAAAAGAGATTTTATATTCATCGTTGATTATTTATGGTCTCTTACTCAAAAACTGAGCCGAATATCAGCAGGACAGGATGAATAATTGTTAAGATGAAAAATGTATTATTGATATCACCTGGTCCGTAATTCGGTCTTTATTTTACGATATGAAAAACATTTCGCTTCTTGATTTCCCATAACATCTCAGTGCTCAGAATATTTTTGCCAGCACGAAACCCATAACCAACGCAATCACCGCTGCAATAAGCAGTTTAATATAATCGGTTTTCGGTTCCTGCAACTGCTTTTGCAGGCGTTCGTTTTCCTGTTTCACTACGTCCAGCCCAGCCTGTAGTGATGCCGTTTTCTCGCTGATGGCAGACTGCATGTTTTTCTCATACAGGGCTGCAATTTCTTTCCGGCCGGCTTCCATCTCTTCCTGACGCTGTTTGTGCTGTGCCGTAAAATGTGCATTCAGCTCCTGGATCTGTTTAGCCGAATTTTCCTGCAGCTTCTGGACGTCTTCATTCCTCTTGGCCAGCTGCTCCGTTAACGTCTGCACCTGCTTTCCATACGTTTCTGAAATTTCTTTTTTAAGCTTTTCAACCTCCTCATTCCTTACTTTCAGCTGTTCGTTGAAGGTTTTGCTCTGATGCTCCACCTGTTCTTTAAACGTCTTCTGGGCTTCCAGGAATTCCTCGTTTTTCTTTTTGAGCTGTTCGGAAAGCGTAGTTACCTGTTCCACGAATTGTTTGGAAACATCTTTCCTCACTTCCTCAATCAGCAACGCCCTTGAGTTTGATTTTTCCTCTGTGAGCTTATTCAGGATCGCATGAAGGCCGGAGCCGTAATCATGAGGGAGATGGTACCTTTTATCAGCGAGCTTATCCAACAGGGTTTCATCTGCGGTATGGCCCAGTGCCGTAATGGTAATTGATGGGAGCGCGATAAACTGTTCTGCCAGGCTGAGGTTATTGAATACCTCAAAGCTCTGTTTGTCCCCGCCGCCGCGTACCAGGGCAATCACATCATATCCGCCGGCTGAAATTTTATTCAGAACATCTGAAACGGAAGTCGCTGAGGTAATATTGCAGGTATATTCGTCAATATCGAAATCTTTGGACGAAACATCGAGGCCCTCATAAAAATCTTTCTGCACAATGGCATTATGCCCGTAGATATTGGCGATCCTGACTTTCTCAGACTGAAGCACTTTATTCCTGATGAAGGTTTCCAGGTCCTGTGAACCCTGCTCCAGCTTCCTCTGGATAAGATCGTACCGCTTCAGGTCCTCTTCGGAAACGGCTTTCTCTTCCTGGGAAATGATTTCATCAACCACAAAAACCAATTCGATGCTGGAATTCTTGACTCTCTTCTCTATGAATCCGCGAAGGGTGTAGAGTTCGTTATTGACGATTTTGCTCCTGAGCAGTCCGGGCATCTTAACCCCGATCGAGGTACTGTCGCTTTCGGAGTATAAAAAGTCATAGTAATAATTGACATAGGCTTTACCGCCTCCGTAGGAATACCGGCCTTTCAGGTAGATCAGGTTAACGGTTGCATTGAGCTTCAGGGCATTGTTGAACAGGCCGATAACGGCTGCCGGGGAATAGATCTGGTAAGTAGGTTCGCTGCCCTGCATAGGATGATGGTGTAATAATAGGAAACTGGTGCAAAGATAAGACTGTCTGCCGGATATTCCGGCTCATCCGGCTCTTAAATTATTCCTGAACATCTCACAGGTACAGCATCCTAAAGAATTCCCATTCATGTGGTATCAGATTTGTACCTCTCTGGCAAAGGCGGAGTATCGCTTACCTTGTCTTACCATCCTTTTCAACACCTTTTTACAATTTATTAACCACAATACTCTATGAAAATATTTCTTACCGGCGCAACGGGATATATCGGTAAAAGACTTCTGATCCAGCTTCTGAGTGCCGGCCACGAGGTCATCTGCTCTGTACGGGACAAAAAACGTTTCGATGTATCTCCGTATAAAAATTACGATCATCAGCTGAGCGTGGTCGAACATGACTACAATGATCCGGCGACCTTATCCGATATAGATCAGGATATTGATATTGCCTATTATCTCATCCATTCCATGTCTGCCAATGCAGATTTCAGTAAAGCCGAAAAAATATCCGCTAAAAATTTCGCGCAGACTATTGAAAAGACGAATTGTAAACAGGTGATTTACCTGACCGGTATCGTGAATGAAAAAGAACTTTCGAAGCACCTTCAATCCAGAAAAGATGTTGAGGAAGAACTCAAGTCCGATTCTTATGCCTTAACCGTGCTGCGTGCAGGGATCATCATCGGTTCGGGATCTGCCTCCTTTGAAATTATCCGCGACCTGGTGGAAAAACTTCCTGTGATGGTAGCCCCGAAATGGTTGAAAACACTGTGCCAGCCTATTGCAATCAGGAACGTCATCGAATTCCTGATAGGGGTCATTGGAAAAGCCTTTACGTATAATAAGCATTTCGATATTGCCGGCCCGGATGTGCTTTCCTACAAAGAAATGCTGCTTATCTTTGCGGAAGAACGGAAACTGAAGCGGACGATTATCTCCGTACCGGTCCTCAGCCCTAAATTATCGTCTTACTGGCTGTATTTCATCACCTCAACATCATATGTACTGGCCAAAAACCTGGTTGAGAGCATGAAGATCAATGTTGTGGCAGAAAAAAATGACCTTGCCGAACAGCTGGGCATTCATCTACTCACCTACCGTGAAAGCCTGAGGCTGAGTTTTGACAAAATCGAACAGAATGATGTGCTTTCTACCTGGTACGACTCGTTCGGGAATTACCGGTACTCCAAAAATATGTGGGATTTCCTGGAAGTTCCTACCATGGGGGTTTTTAAAGATAAAAAGACAAGAAAGATCAAAGATGAGCAGAAAACCCTGGACAAGATCTTCGGTATCGGAGGAAAAAACGGATGGTACCATGCCAATTACCTGTGGAACCTCAGGGGAAGCATCGATAAGCTTTTCGGAGGGGTCGGGCTGAGAAGGGGCCGTAAAAATTCCAAACTGATCAGTGCAGGGGACAGTGTGGATTTCTGGCGCGTGCTGTATGCCAGCAGGACAGAGAAAAGGCTGCTGCTGTTTGCAGAAATGAAAGTGCCGGGTGAAGCATGGCTGGAATTCAGGATTAAAGACGGATGTCTGATCCAGGAAGCTACTTTCCGGCCGGTAGGACTCTGGGGAAGATTATACTGGTATGCAGTACTCCCCTTCCACGGCTATATATTCAACGGAATGATCACAAAACTCACGGATGATAAGGATTAATATTCTCTGCATCAATGCATGCGGACAGCATTTGAAGAAAATTTAAAATATTTCCGACATCTTTTTAAAATTGGCTCCGTTTTTGCCAAGCCAACACTATGAAGACTATTTATATCCTGGAAGATGAGACAGGCATCAGAGATGCACTCCAATTACTCCTGTCATTTGAAGATTACGATGTGCGTTCTTTTTCTACCGTAGAAGCATTCAACAACAGAGATACTTCAGCTGTGCCTGACCTGTTTATCCTGGATGTAATGATGCCCGACGGATCCGGAACCGAAGTATGCAACCAGCTAAAGAACGAACCGGCAACTTCCGGTATCCCTGTAATGATCATCAGTGCTCACGCCAAAGCGGAACAGGTAACCAAAGCCTGCAATGCGGACATGTTCGTCAGCAAACCTTTTGATATTGATGATGTTCTGGTTAAAATAGAAAACCTGACCAGTTCTGAAGCAGGGGTTTAAGGTCTCAACCTCAGATATTGATTATTCCACATAAAAACTCCGGAGCTTTTGGTTCCGGAGTTCATGTATATGAGTTTGATATCTTTTACGCTGATTTTTCCCCTGTACTTTCAGGCGCACTTTTTTCAAGGTATTTCCTGATGCTTTCTTTTGGAAAAAGATCAAGGACCTGATCCACATCAATGATTTTATGTTCATTAATGATGCTGTCTACCGCTTTTGCAGCACCGGGCTGATTAACCAGCCGCTCCAGGAGCCCATAGGTATTCACCATCTTCTTATGGGTATTCTCCTCATCGCCTCCAAACCAGGAACCGTTAAAATGATGGCTCACATAATTGCTCGGGAGATCCTGTGAGAAATACACGGACGGATACAGCGTTACGTCATGCTTAAGCTTTTGTATGGTATCGCTGTAACGGTCGGCACCGTATTCTTTTTCCAGCATTTCAGAGAAAATGTCGGTATTGATGCGTTCTACAAAGCCTTCCTGCCGGTCATAATAGGCCACAAAGTCTTCTGCCAGCTTGTGTTTAGGTTCGGCCATCCAGAATGCGGAATACGGTACGCCTTTTACCTCAAACCCGCAGACCGCTTTCTCATCCAGGAATTCATCCAGAGGGAGTTTGAGCTCCATATCGGTATCCATGTAGATGCCACCGTGTTCGTACATTACTTTGGAACGCACATAATCAGACACGAATGCCCATTTTTTCTGTTCAAAAGCTTCTTTTACATAGTTGTTGTCCTCCAGCGGGGCATTGCTCTCGTTCCATTCTACCAGTTCGTAATCCGGATGGATTTTCTTCCAGGAAGCGATGCAGTGTTCAGCCAGTTCATGTTTCGGGTGACCGCCAAACCAGCAGTAGTGTATTTTCTTCGGAATCATATTATTTATTTTTTTTGGTGTCGAATTCAGGCGGGCATCTGCCGCCTCGGTATTGTTTGCAAAAATTAAACCTTAATGGGTTGTTTCAGAAATATTTTTCCTGCCGGACACCCTTTTCTGCATGATTAAAATTAAAGGTCAGATCCATAAAGAATGTATTTCTCTTAAAAACAATATCCGGCACTTAAGATCCTATGGCAAAAAATCACAGTTATGATTGATCAGTCGGTTGAAAATGGTACATTTATTTCTTACTGAATAAGGAATGATAATCGATTATTTTACCTGTATATACTTATGGAGCAACCTTATCACCCCCGTTACCTGCCTAAAAAATATGTAGAGATCACCCCCCCGGACTGGATCAAGAACGCTACGGTCTATGAGCTTAATATCCGTCAGTTTTCAGAGGAAGGCACTTTTAAAGCCATAGAAAAGCAGCTTCCCAGACTCAGGCAAATGGGTATTGACATCATCTGGCTGATGCCGGTACAGCCTATCGGAAAACTGAACCGCAAAGGAAGCCTTGGAAGTTACTATTCGGTAAAGGATTACCTTGAGGTCAATCCGGAATTCGGCTCAGAGGAAGATTTCCGGCACCTGGTGCAGGCCATCCATCAGGAAGGCATGTATGTGATCCTGGACTGGGTAGCCAATCATACCAGCTGGGATAATGAAATGGTGACAAAACATCCGGAGTGGTACCGGAAATCCAGGAAAGACACTTTTCAGTCTACCCGCTGGAGGGACTATGATGACATCATCGAGCTGGATTACCGGTATCCGGAACTGCGTGAATACATGACCGAAGCCCTGAAATTCTGGATTAAAGAATATGACATCGATGGGTACCGTTGTGATATTGCCAGCTTTATCCCGATTGATTTCTGGGAAAATGTCCGCATGGAACTCGATACTATCAAACCTGTGTTTATGCTGGCAGAAGCCGAAGACCGCGAACTCCACCGCAGGGCATTTGACGTGACCTACAACTGGACGCTCTGGAATATCCTGCATCAGCTTGCCCTCAATGAAAGAAGCGTGAAAATACTTACGGAAGCTTACCTCGCCGAGCACGTCTCTATTTTCCCGAAAGACGGGATCAGGCTGAATTTCATCGACAATCACGATAAAAATTCATGGGAAGGCAATCAGTACAGCAATTTTGGTGATGCCCTGGAAGCCGCTACTGTCTTTACTGTGATGATGGACGGAATGCCGTTGGTCTACAGCGGCCAGGAAGCAGGGCTCGACCGGTCTCTTCAGTTTTTTGAAAAAGACCCTATTGAATGGAAAACCCATCAAAATGAAGCCCTCTATACCACCCTTTTCAGGCTGAAGCATCAAAACCAGGCCTTGTGGAATGGAAGGTACGGCGGCGAAATGGTGAGGATTATGAATGACAGGATGGATCAGGTGATTTCTTTTGTACGCGAAAAGAACGGTGATAAAGTACTTACTTTCATGAACCTGAGTAAAGACTCGGTCATGGTGCAGTTTGATACATCCTTCGATATCGGTGATTATACCAGCCTTTTTACGGGGCAGCCGCATACCGTGCCGGAAACCATGGTCCTCAATATGGCTCCGTGGGAATACATCATCCTGCACTGTGAACGTCATGAATAAATCTTTCATCAGGATACAATAAAATAAATATAGCCGCTTCTTTCTTGTGTAGGAAGCGGCTATACTTTGGTTACCGGAATAAAAGGATCCTGTATCCTTAACTATTTGGAATTTCCTGAAGCAGTTTCAGAAAGTACCCTGGCACACATTTCCCCGAATGCATTGGCTGCCAGCGGGCTGTCGCCAGTCACCAGCTTCCTGTCCGTATGGCAGGCTCCGGATATTCCTTCGTTTAAAAATTCAACACCCAGGTTTTTGAGCTTTTCGCCATAGAACCACGGCATTTTTCCGGGCTGGTATCCTATTTCAGGAAGTGTTTCATCGATACTGTCCGGGAATCCGTTGATAGCATATCCTTTGTAAGGGAAATTTTCAGGATCCTCCTGATCAGCAGCAGCCAGCAATGCAGCCGGGCCATGGCAGATCGCAAACATCAGTTTATCCTTTTCCACTACCCAACGGATCACTTTTTTCAGGTCCTCATTCTCAGGCAATCCCAGCATAGCTCCATGACCACCTGGAAGGAATACGGCCACATAATCGGTCTCAGACGTGAAATTTCCTTCCATAAAATCCCTGAGGCTTTTAGGATGTGCAAGCTGTTCCGAATATTTTTCGATGATATTGCCCACGGCAACGTCCTGTAACGGAAGTGCCCAAAGCTCCAGCTTTACGGAATCCCCTGTCGGCGTAAAGAAATCCACTTCATACCCGGCATCCTCAAAGTGAAGGATCGGCACAAAGGTTTCCACAGGATGGTTTCCGGTAGAAAATTTTTTCCCGTTAGCCATGGTCATATACTTTTCTTCCGTACAGACCACTAATATTTTCTTATTCTGGTCCGTATTGCGGTGATGGAGGTCCACTGCTTTATAATCCGTTTTCGGAGCGACAAACTGAGATCTTGAAAATAATGACGGCTCATATCCTGTTCCGTCAAAAACCGCTGCTTTGCTTAATTCATTTGACATATTATTTCTGTTTTAGATTAATGTATACTGGTGAATCTTTACATTAACAGGCTATTGAGAAGCCTATTAACAATTGTTATTCATACTGTAAAATTATACAGACCGGTTCGTTATCCCAAGGACTTATGTCACAAATAAAATGTGATGCGGATCACATCTGCATCCTGCTGAGCGTTTCCCTGCTTACGCCCAGATAATTGGCCAGCAGCTGCTTGGAAATCTTACGGACCAGATCCGGGTACTGGTTCAGGAAGGTATCATAACGCTCCCTGGCAGAATGGGACATCAACGAGACGATCCGCTTTTGCAAAGCGATATATCCGAAATTAGATTTAACCCGGAAAAAATGCTCCATCTTAGGAAGCTGTGCACACAATGCTTCCATATCCCTGTAGGATATGCCGATCAGTTCTGCATCGGAAAGGCACTGAACCGCCAGTGTGGACGGCTCCTGCCTGAAATAAGCCTGAAAATCTGAAATCCACCAGTCTGTACAGGCAAACTGAAGGATATGTTCTTTACCCGCTGCATCAATCAGCCCGCATTTCAGTAAACCTTCCGAAACAAAGTACATATGCTCTACATGCTGGTTCTCCTGAATAACAAACTGATGCTTCCTGAATTTGAAAGAAGAAAAGTAGCGTTGTATCACTTCATATTCCGCTTCATTGAGCTCAATAATTTCAAGGAGGTGGCTACGGAAGGGGTCATTCATTATCATGAGAATTAATGGGTGAGAATAAAAGTACGGTTTTTTATGTGCATTAAAAACTTTTACAGTTTGCAGAAAATTAACCGCTGGGAAAATTACCTTCCCTTGGAGGGTGGCGAAAATTCAGAGAATTTTTTGACGGGTGGTTTTAATAACGATTAAAGTGTTTTGATCCCTCTGAAATTAAGATCATTTTAAAATATAACCACAACACTTACAAAGCTCTTGACACTTAAGAATTATGAAGAAAATAGCTTTGAACACATGAGTTTTTAAAAATCTACGATTTTTATGGTGGGCTAAATTGAACATTTGTATAATTTGATTTCATGATGAATATAAGAATTACAACTATTCTCAGAAGTAAAAACCGACTTAGGAGTCTGGAGCGTTAAGGCCGGAAGGCTTATAAACGTTGAGAAAATTCTATTGTCCGAAGCGTGGGATTAACTTTGAATCGAAGCTATACTATTGCTACCACGCAAGTTTAGAATTTTTAGTGCATAAGACTTTCGGTTAGCGGAAGAATCCAGTCTTGATCTTTGGTTCGTTTTGCATCAAGGCAAACCCGCAGGGTTCGCTGATTCAAATAAAAAATAAACTTGAAAGAAGCAAAATGAACGAGTTAATTTATATAAAACACAACAGTCACAAAAGTTTTTGACACATGAGAATCTTAAGAACCAGCGTTGAAAACAGAAGAGCACATTAGTTTTTAAAAATCTACGATTTTTATGATACGTGAAAGAAAACCTGCGTGATCTGCTGATCTGCCCGAGATTAAATCACAAAAGTCACAACAGTTGAGCCTCTTTAGAATCTTAAGAAGACAACTTTGAGACAGGAAGAGCATATAATAAGATTTAAAACCTACGATATTTTATATAAACTGCCATTAAAGATCAGATCTTACGATTTTCCAGCTATACATCAGTTTCTTTTTAAAACTATGGGTATCAAATCTAATGACCCGGTATCGAATATCTTAATATAGAATAGACTGAATATGAGCGGATATGAATTGGAAAAGGAAGCATTATAGTCATGCTTCCTGATTCTTATTTTATGTATTGATAAGCGGATTCAGACCCGAAGCGCATTAATAGCCTTAACGACATCAGCGATTGCAGCAATGAGGCCGTCATCCTGTGCGCCCCTGAATGGTGAAGCGAAAAGCGTCTGTATGTTAAAACACTGAGAGGAGCCGGAATCCGGCTCCTCTGTTTTATAATCAGACTGTTTCATTTAATGGGTGGAGTCTATAGCATAACCAATAGGTTTAAAGGAATAATTGTTCGACATTTCTGCTGAACACGCTGTCATTCCTATAATAAGGTCCATTTTAGCTTCGATGACGATATGGTCGCCAGCTTTGCTTTTTGGAGGCAGGACACTGATCTTTCCTGTTTCACCATCTACTGCAACATGCATAAAGACGTTAAAACAGATCGGAATCTCATCCGGACTGATACCGAAAGGCTGTAACGCTTCACAAAGGTTCCCGAAACATCCCCGGTGCGGATTGGTATCGCCGTAAATGATACGGAAAGTATCAGCACTGCAGGGTGTAAGAAGAAAATCATGGCGGCCTACGGTATCTTCCACAATATCAAACATAATATTGCTCCTGTTGGAATAGAAAGGATTTCCTTTGGTGAGGAAAATAGTTTCAGCATAGTCGATGGTCCTGCCGGAAGATAAGTATTCTTTGGTGTCATGCTGGTTGAAGCAGATAAAATCGGACACCTGTTCGCCCTGGATGTCAGTAATCATAAGGCGCTCCCCTTTTTTAAGGATAAAAGCTGTTCCGCTGCGCGGTGGTATGGTATTCATAAATGTTTGGGTTTAAAAGGACATTGCCAACTGTTATCGTACTGCATTCCGCTGTACTGGTATACTTCAGAGGACGCTCCGAAATCCTGCAGCATCGGGTTGATGGATCCGCTGAGCTCAACATCTTTCTTACGGACGATATTTTTCATTTTATCATAGCGTTTCAAATGGCGTAACTCTTCAAACTGCTGGTGCGGATTAAATACAAGAGCCGGATATTTAAAGCGTCGGGCAGGCCTGCTGCTGTCAGGATTGAGACCGATCACGAAAAATGCCTCTTCTTTAAGGCTGAAGCTGAACTGATCCGACTGAGGGTCCGGACTTACCCTTTTGTCATAAGAATAATTTTTCCCGTCGAGGTCAGAAAGTGCCTGAAGGCGCATCCAGAGCAAGCGCTCAAATAAGGCTTCATCAATACCGGTAGCGTCCGGAAAGATAACACAGGCGGTATGGAAGTGATTTTCTGCATTGCGGTAAGAATCTACAAAATCATAGATAAACTCAAGGATTTGCTGGTCATCTTTCGGACAGGCAATATGCCCTGCAACAAAAATTCTCATCTGGTCTCTGTTTAGCGCTGCTTTAGCTGCTACACAGGGAAATGAGGCATCATCAATAAATGACGCAAAAGCTTCTCTTGCGAGTTCTTCATGATTTTCTGATGTCAGAACATGATCTGTTGTTGAAGTGATTTCTGTGGGTCTCATGCTGAATCAGGTCTCAAAGTCTGTGCCAGCAAAAAAACTGAATTACAATAAGATAGCTATTACAATCATTGTAATATACTGATTTACAACACTTTAAATTATTTAAAATTAAGTATATTAAATATTTTATATTTAAAACCAATTAGACAAAATTTTATTTTATAAATAACTATAAAAAGTTAATAATTAAAATAAAATAACCATCAAAACGGTAAAATTAGATCATTTTTTTGTCAGTTTAAATCATAAAATGGCAAATATGATATATTTTTAATTACAGAAATCAAAATACAAACATATAGTAAACTTTTGCTCTTTCTTAATTAATAACATCCTTATACTTCAAAGATCGGTCCGAAATATTTCCATCACTCAATCTGATTCGCTTGAACTGAATATCATATTGTTTGAATACCATCTTTCTGCAACACATAAAAATTATCATCAAAAGCCTCTAATGGCCTGATATTTTCTTATCAAAGATTCAATAAATAAATCAGATAATTTTTATCTGATATTTTGCTATTTTTTACTTTCTCACTAAATTTGTAAAAATCGAATTCATGAACTATAAGTTTGAATTAAAAGGGCAGGGATCTAGTTCTAACATTGTTTTTAATACTATTGTATTTGACACATTCAAGATAAACATCATCGAAAGATATGCAGGGCGCCCTAACGCGCTTAAATTGTCCCATGTACTATTTAAAGTGCGGACACTGGACGATCAGCTGATTAACCGAAAAGACGGCAACATTAGGGTGAAAATTAAGGATGAAAATCTTGAAAAGTACAAGGAACTGATCAAAAGGCTCTATTCATACGACTATAAGAACAAGCTGATCAACAGAAAAGAAGCGGATCAGGACTATGTCTATTTTATTCTGGATCTGGTGATCCGTAATTACCAGCTGAATTAGGGACTGTATTGTCCGTCTTGACAGACCATTTGCTGTATGAATTGACGGCAGAAGAGTCCGTCTCCTGATGATACACGTAACACAGGGAAACTATTGCTGAATATAAGGCTGTAGTTTTCTGATTAATCAGCAGATATTAAATTTCCCGCAGGCCAGGCGTACATGCCCTGATCTGCGGGAAATTTTTGTGCCCGGATACCATGATCCGGATATATGATATTTACTCTGCCGTAAGACGGTTTCGTTTGAGGAAATTCCTGATCTCCGCCCAGGTCATCTGCCCTGCAATGGAATTCGGGTTGCCATCATAGACATGCTCACCGTACGGTACCTCCATATAAGAAACCGGCAGCTTCATTTCCTTAGATTTGTTCACGAAATCCCGGATTGCTTCCACATTCACTACATGGTCAATCTCACCGGTCAGGATCAGTGTAGGAGAAATGCCTCCCGAAAGATGGTCTATCAGGTTCAGCTGTTTGAAACGCGCAGGAAACTGTACCGGGCTTCCTCCCAGGTATTTGTTCATCGGGTCGTACAGGTCTACGGTTTTTCCTTCCCTGAGCTTCTGGTACAGGTCTGAGAGGCTGACCGGCGGATATAATGCGATCACCGCAGCCGGCGGAGCGACTTGGCTTCCGTCATAAGAATGGGCGAAACCATCCCTTAACCCCAGATCAGCCTGCATCACAAGTGATCCTCCCGCAGAACCTCCAACAAGGATCATTTTTGAAGGATCTATATTGAATTCCTGTGCATGTTTCCGGATGTAGCTCATGCATGTTACTATGGAATTGACTGCACTTTCATAGGTCTGGCGGTCCTTTTTTGCCAGAGGATATTCAATCCCGAAAGAAGTATAGCCCCTTTGCGTAAACCAGTTCGCCGCGTATCCAAGCTGGTCCCTTTTCCCTTCGATAAAAGCGCCTCCATGAACCAGGACAACCGGGATAGTCGGTTTCTCTGATGGATTTTTCGGGCGGTACACATCAAAGAGCTGCTTTTCACCATAGATCGTAAGGTAATGATGGGTTTCTGTAGGTTTAACAGGTTTTTCAAGACCTTTCAGGCTTGGGATAAGTGAAACTTCAGCATCATATTTTGACGCTGTACGCAGCATGATCAGCATGAAAATGAGCTGGCCGGCCAGGAACAGTATCCCCAGGATCAGGTTAAATTTCCAGATCTTCCTCCCCGTATCCTGCTTTTTAAAAAACAGGAAGGCTGTGATACATAAGACCAGCGCAAGAAGGATGAATCTCGAGTTGAACTGCGTTGCAAAAAGGCTGCTGTAGCCGCTGACCATCATAGGCCATTTCAGGTATACCGACAGGGTCAGAAGTGTGCAAAGAAGCAGGATCACCATCAGGATCACTGCCAAAAACAGGTTAATAAACTTTTTCATTATAACGTTTTTATTTTAAATTTTAATTTTTGAATTCCCGGAACTTTAGATCGGGCTTCATCAGGTTTCCGGTTTTCAGGACGGTCATTTGACCTGGAATACTGAAAGAATTTTTCAGCAGGATATGTTGTGAGGAGTTTCCCAGCCTCACCTCATAATTTCCTGCTTCCATTTCCCAGGATGAAGTTACAGGATTAAATGATGCCAGGTCATAATACGGAATACCGATGGAAAAAGACTGTGACTTCCCAGGCTTGAGGATTTCCGTCTTTACAAAGGATTTCAGTTCCTGCAGAGGATGGTCAAGACTTCCTTTCGGAGCAGAGATATACACTTGCGCCACCTCTTTTCCCTGAACTTTTCCGGTATTGGTCACAGTAAAACTGACATGCAGCATTTTTTCAGCAGGATCATGCTTGAGTTCCAGGTTTGAAAAATCAAACTGCGCGTAAGACAGGCCATATCCAAACGGGTAAGCAACAGGAATATTAAACGTATCATAATACCTGTACCCTACATAAATTCCTTCATTATAAACGGAGTTTACCGGAAAATCCGCAGGAGTTCCCGGAAAAGATCTGGCAGAAGGCACATCCGCATAATCTCTCGGAAAGGTCTGGGCAAGTTTTCCTGACGGATTCTCTTTCCCGGAGAGGATTTCCGCCACGGCATCCCCTGCTTCCTGACCAGGCTGCCAGGACAGCAGCACCGCATCGGCAAGATCTTTCCAGCTTTGGGTTTCGATCACGCCTCCGATATTCATGATGATGATGAATTTCTTATTTTTCCCGTGAAAAGCCCGGCTGATTTTTTCAATCATTGATTTTTCATCATCCTGTAGGTAAAAGTCAGATACAGGACGGTCTCCGCTTTCACCGGCATTCCTGCCAATCGTGAATATGGCAAGGTCAGTTTCCTCTGACGCCTGAAGGATTTCCTGATCGGAAAAATCCATTTCACGGATCCTGATATACTTAGAAAGGCCGCCCTCACGTTTTCTCCTTTCGGTCTGAAGGCTGTCTTCCCGCCTGATGTAAGGCTGGTATTTAACGGAAAGCCGGTGATCGATTTCAGAACCTGCATTCTTCAGGCCTTCCATTAATGAAACGACATACGCCTCGTTGACATCGCCACTTCCGGTACCGCCGGAAATAAAATTATACGAGGTATTGCCGAAAAGCGCAATCTTTTTTCCGCTTAACTTTACAGGAAGGCTGTTGTTTTTATTTTCGAGCAACACCATACTTTCGGCGGCGGCCTGCCGGGCAATCTGCGCATGGGCTTTCAGGTCCGGGCGGTCAGAATACGCATAATTCCTGAACACCGGTGACTGTACAATCATCTTCAGAATACGTCCGGCACTTTCATCCACCGCGGATTTCTTAAGTTTCCCCGATTTTGCCTGCCGGACCACCGCCTCAACCTGCTGCGGTGTTCCCGGCATCAGCCAGTCGTTCCCTGCATTGATCTGTGCGGCTACATCAGACACTTTGTTGGCCCGTACCTCATCCTCGCTTCCGTAACCGCCGAACCAGTCGGTCATTACCAGCCCGTCGAATTTCCATTCGTCCCTTAATATTCCGGTCAGGAGGTCTCTATTCTCAGAAGCGTATACCCCATTAATTTTATTGTAGGAAGTCATTATAGCCCATGGCTGTGCATTTTTAACAGCGATTTCAAAGCCTTTAAGGTAGATTTCCCGTAAAGCCCGCTGTGAAATGTGCTCATTCACTCCAAATCGGTTGCTTTCCTGGTTGTTGGCCGCAAAATGTTTCAGGGTTGCCCCTACTCCATTGCTCTGAACACCGTTGACATAAGCGGAAGCCATTGTTCCGCTGACGAGCGGGTCTTCGGAAAAATACTCAAAATTCCTTCCGTTCAGCGGATTTCTCTGGATGTTCATTCCCGGGGCCAGAAGCAGGTCTACGCCATATTCTTTAGTCTCATTCCCGATAGCATAACCTATTTCCTTTACAAGCCCCGGATTCCAGCTGCTCGCCAGTGCCGTAGCGACGGGAAAAGCGGTAGCATAGTATCTCCGGGAGCTGCCGTCGCGTTCCGGCCGTATGCGAAGCCCGGCCGGGCCGTCCGCCAGAATCAGTTCGGGAATATGATATTCCGGGAACGCCTGGTTCTTGCCTGCACTGCCCGGGACTTTCATTTTCGGCGGGTCCGGAAGTTTGGTAAGTCCTACCCATCCCGGCATGCCGGTCCCGACCAGAAGCCTGGCTTTTTCTTCGATACTCATCGAACGGACGACATTCTTAACAGCAGTTTTGCCCAACTGTGACTGTTGGGCAGAAACTGCAACGGAGACCGTTGACACAAAAATGAAACTTATATATGAAAAACGCATGATTAAAACTTGTAGGTAACGGTTAGATATCCTGAAGTCGGCGGGATCGCTACGGTAAAGTAAGGCGTATTGTTGGCAACCGCGGAATCGTATTCCGCCTGTGTGAAGCTTTCAAATCCTGCCAGCTGCTGTACCAAGGATCCCGGGCGCTGATAGCTCATGACACCGTATTTGTTCAGGACATTATTGACGTTGATAATGGCGCTCAGGTTTTTCGTGAAATTATACCCGACACCCAGGTCGAACTGGGAAAATGCCGGCAGCTTGTAAATATTGGTATTGCTGCCTTCCCTTTCCCCGAGGTAGCTCCAGGTCACAAAGGCGAAGGCATTGCCTACCGTGAGGTTTGGAGTGATGTTGGCAATGATCTTCGGGGTATAGGCCACAGTAGTTCCGGAATAGGAAACAATCTGGTCATCGGCAATTCCCGGCTTGTTAAGATTCCAGTAAAAGCCTTTCTTCACTTTCGGGTCCTGCAGCGTTAATACGGCACGGATGGTGAAATGCGAGCTGGGTTTTATATTGGTTTCCACTTCCACCCCCCAGGTTTCATTTTCATTGTAGAGGGTTGGCGTGGTGTAGAATCCTCCGGCACCGTTATCCGCCATAGAACTTACCGGAATATTTTTCAGAATACTGTAGAAGGGCGTTACAAAAGCATCAAAATAGGTGGTCTTTGCTTTCAGCCCCATTTCTGCCTGCTGGGTTTTCCTGGATTGGGGGTTCAGAAGCCCGATGGTGTCTTCCCGGTTGGAGGCAAAGAAAATATCCAGGTCCGGGGCTTTGCTTCCCTGGGAATACCTGCCGTAAATAGCAAACCTGTTGTTGAATTTATAATTAACGGCTGCAGAATAGGAAAAGTTATCGATCTGGCGGCTGTAGCTCACATTGGTCAGCCGCACCAGCGTATTGTTGTCATAAATGGTATACGGATTATTGTCCGGGCCACCCTGTAAGGATACCGTTCCATTCTGGGTTTTCGTATTGTTAAGGAAAGTCCGTGTATTGTCTCCTTTAATCCATACTTTTTCATACCGTACGCCCCAGTCTACCGTTAAGTTTTCGGTAATATCCCAGGTGTGGCCGAAAAATGCGGCTCCCTGCTGCTGTTTTGCCCTGAATTCCAGCAAATCTCCCGTACTTCCCGCTCCCTGGGCGAAACCATCCTTATTCGTTACCTTATAGGCTCCTGGAATCAGGTTGAAAGGATTGGAAGCAGTAGGATACAGCAGTCCGCCGGTGAAATCAAGCGTCAGCATCCGCGGACGGTTTTCCAGTGTGGTCAGTGCAATCCCATTGATCCCGGAAAACCTCCAGACATCGGAATAGCCGTAATACCCGCCGAAAGAGAAATTCATATTCCTCCACTTTTTATTGATGGTCAGCTGCGACATAGACTCCTTTACTTTATTCTCATAAAAGTTCAGGGGTGACAGGATGATGGAATTATTCTGTACATTTTGCCCGGGCAACAGGTTTTTGGTCACATTATAGGCAACACCGGTAGCGCCTACTCCTGCATTCACAGAAGCCAGCTCCTGACCGGTAAGGGCATCACGGAAAGAATAGGTTCCCACCCCCACAGTCCCCATCAGCAAAGCATAAGGCACATTGTCCGTAAGGGAAGTAACAAAAGTATTCCCCAGGCTGTTCTGGGCCACGCTGTTATCGGCATATTTGCTGGTAAGGAACAATTTCCAGTTATTTCCCAGGTCATGATCCCAATTGACCGCTACAGACCTGTACTGGTTCCCGACCAACCTTCCGGAATTGAAATCCACATTCCCGCCATGGATGAAGTCCTGTGAATTGTACTGCAACTTCGGGATGAGCAGCGAAGAGCTGCTGCTGAAGCCTTCCGCAGGTTCGGGATCCGTATAGTTTTTTGTAGGGATGAGCTGGGCGTACCCGTTATGGTCATCCAGGTATTTCAGAAATACTTTGACGCTTCCGCGGTTGTATTTCTTCATGATGTTGGCTTTCACCTGCCCCCCGTTATTGAAAGGATAGCCGGGATACCTCGCACCCAGGTCATACCGGTAGAATCCGCCGATATTGTAAAACCAGTTGTCTCCCAGTGGCCCGCCGAAATTGGCATCGATCCTGTGGAAACCTGAATTGTCAGCTCCCTGTACCCCGTATTTTGCACGGATCTCACCGGAAAATTTATTGCCTCCGGTTTTAGAGATGTAATTGAAGATACCGCCCGGCGCATTGGCTGCTGTAATGGAAGCCGGTCCGCCGCGTACGGCATCAATCTGTGATATGGTAGCATCCGCCCTCAGGAAAAAATCGGGGCCGTAATTAAAATAGGTGGTATTGGTTACCGGAAGTCCGTCTTCCTGCATGGAGATGTATTCATAGGCAAAAGTCCCGTCTGCGGACCCCGCGGAAATCCCCCGCGAGGACACATTATTCCGGATTTCGCCCAGTGAGGAGTTTACATAGACACCGGGAACATTCTTGAGCAGGTCCGCGGCACTGTTGGGCACCTGGCGTTCGATCAGTTCACTCTTCAACACCGAAATGGCGACCGGAGCGTTCATCCGCGTCCTCTTATCGAATACTCCGGTGACGATCACCTCATCGATATTGGCTGTTTTGGTGGTATCCGCCTTTTTCTGCTGCTGGGCCAGTACCGTTGCGGAAGCAGTAAAAAAAAGCAGGGCAATACTTATTTTAGAATGCAGTATTTGAGTTGTTCTCTTCATAATAATGGTTAGTTTATTCCGTATTTATTGAGCCAGGACGTCATTTCTCTGAACTCCATCTGCTGGTCTGCCGGCTTTTTCTCGATCTGATGGCCGGCGCCGGGAACTACGACAAGCTTGTAAGGAGTACCCTTGGCTTTCAATGCTTTTTCAAGGATATAAGCCTGCGGGATAGGCACGACCTCGTCTTGGTCGCCATGGATGATCATGATCGGGATTTTACTGACGTAAGCTACCGGGCTTGTTTTGGCATACGCAGGCGGAACAGGATCTCCGGGCTTCCAGACCGTAGTATTGCCGGACATTTTATCCAGGACTTCAAAAAGGTTGGCCGCTTTGACGTATTTCAGGGTCGGGACATCGGTAAAGTCTACCGGCCCGCACCGCTCTATAATCGTCCTGATGTCAGGATTTTTTGTATAGGCATACATCATCGATACATGCGCGCCCGAGCTTGCTCCCGTAATGGAGAAGCCGCTGCTGCGGGTATTCCATTCCTTTGAATGATCAGCTAGGTATTTCACTACATGGTCAATATCATCCAGGAGCTCAGGAAGGTGGGTGTCTTCCCTATTGGCATACCGGTAGTTGATATTGGCTACTGCAATACCGTGGGAAACCAGGTATTCGGAAAGCTTTCCGTCAAATTTCCGGTCTCCCTGGGTCCAGGCTCCGCCATGGATATTGATTACAAAGGCGGTTTTCGGGGAACGGTCTGCCGGAAGGTAAACATCCATTACATTTCTTTCAAAATTTCCGTACCGCACATCTTTCAGGACTTCAGAAGACCAGCGGCGCTGTGCGAAGGCTTGCTCAGGAGCTTTCGGAGCTGTGGAGCAAGAGGCTGCACCGGTCATGGCCAGCGCAAGCATAAGAGCTTTACAATAGTTCATCATATCTTTTTTTCTGTTTTTAAAAGTTTTTTAAGGATTTTCCCGGTGGCACTTAAGGGCAGTTCATCAATGAACTCAATGATCCTGGGATATTTGTATGTTGCGATCTTCTGTTTGGTCCATGCCGTAATGTCACTTTCAGAAACGGTGCTTCCCGGTTTCTTTACCACAAAGGCTTTCACTTCTTCCCCCAGCTTTTCATCCGGATGGCCTACTACGGCTACCAGAGAAATATCGGGATGCTTAATCATCACTTCCTCTACTTCCCGCGGATATACATTCATGCCGCCGCGGATGATCAGTTCCTTTTTGCGGTCAACGATAAAAAAGAACCCGTCCTGGTCTTTTACCGCAATATCGCCGGAGAACAGCCAGCCGTTTTTCAGGACTTCAGCCGTTTCACCGGGCCTTCTGTAATAGGATTTCATCACATTGGGACCGCGGAATATCAGTTCTCCCTTTTCACCTTCCGGCAGCTCGTTCCCGTCATCGTCTACAATCTTTACATCGACGCCCCAGATCGGTGTGCCGATGGAACCTGCTTTTACGCCTATTTCAAGCTGGTTGAAGGTAACGACCGGTGACCCTTCAGACATGCCATAGCCTTCGATGATAGGGACATCAAACCTGGTTTTGAACTCGTCAATGATTTTTACCGGTAACGAAGCTCCGCCTGAAATACAGATCCTGAGGTTTTTAATTGCGTTTCTGTTTTCTTCGGAATCCTCCTCATTCAGAAGTGCCCAGTACATGGAAGGCACACCGGCAAAAATTGTGATGCTGAATTTTTGTATCAGCTGATATACCGTTCCGGCTTCAAATTTCGGGAGGAGGATCAGATGGAGGGATTTGCGGATCCCGGCAAGCATCATCACTGTCAATCCGAAAATATGGAACAGCGGAAGCACGACCAGCTGGGCCTCAAATTCTCTGGACCCAACTATTCCGGTAGAGGTTTCGGCATTCGTAAACAGATTGAGGTGCGACAGCTCTGCCCCTTTAGGTTTTCCGGTGGTTCCTGAAGTATAGAGGATCACAGCCGTATCTTCAGCGGCGGTGGTATAGCATTCAAACGTCTCTTCTTCATCCCGGATAAAGTCATCCAGGCTGAGGATATTACCGGAAGCAGCACCAATGCTGATCAAATGCTTACAGCTTCCTGTTTTATCGAATCCCTCCTTACCCCATTGACCGGTCGGCAGTTCAGGTGTCCCGGCGAAGCAGAAAAAAAGGCTGCTTTCGGAATCGGAAAGGTGGTAGCTGATTTCGTCCGGCTTCATCAGGATGCTCAGCGGTACTACCGAGGCGCCGGTCTTCAGAATCCCGAAGAACACCACGGCAAACTGGGGAATATTTGGGCACAGAAGGGCTATGTTATCACCATAGCCGATTCCTTTCTTCGTTAAGGCATGGGCTACCTGGCAGACCTTCCTATGGAATTCCTCATAGGTTAAGGTGGTAGCACCGAAGCTCAGGGCCGGTCTTTCAGGGTTCCTTTTAGCACTCTGCTCCACTAAAAATGATAGGTTCAGCATACAAATCCGTTCATATTGGGTTAACATTCAAACGAAAAAGCCCTTATACAGGCACTTTCCGTGTTTTTTTATCTTAACTCCAAATTAATGATCTCACGGACAGGCGGTGAAACGAAAAGGAAATTTCATGATACGAAAAAGGAATTTGTACTGAGGTGTATAATGCAACGGACGCTCAAAAACACATTGTTAATCATGGTTGATGAGCGTCCGCATATTGCTGTTTAATTTTTCAGAGGCGTTCTTCAGAGGGCAGTTTCCCGAAATACCGCTGGTACAGCTGGGAAAAATGCCCACGGTTATTATAGCCAATGTAATCTCCTATTTCGCCGATGGGCTTTTCGGTTTCCAGAAGCAGTTTCTTGGCCGTCTCCATACGGGTTTTGATGATGTACTGGCGGATCGGGAGCTGAGTATAGTTTTTAAAGCCTTTTTTCAGGTCGCAGTTATTCAGCCCGCAGTAGCGGCTGACCTCTTTTATAGCGAGCTCACGGAACGCATGGGTATCCACGAAGTCCTTGGCCAGCCTGATCTTTTCTTCCAGTGCTTTTTTACTTTCAAAGGCCTTCTCGTCAGAGAGCAGGTAATGGATCCAGTAGTTCAGGAATTCCAGGATACGGCTCTCCAGGATGATACTGTCTGAATAGTTTTCAAAAGGGGTATCAAAGATGGTTTTCAGCTTTTCGCGGCTCAGGTAATTGCGTTCGGCATTTTCGAGTTTCTCTTTCAGCAGGCTGTTGTCTTTTGAGAAAAGGGTTTTCGGGACAAAGATCCTCATGCCGTCCACATTGGTGGTATCGTGCTCGAATTCTTTTTTCCCGTTAATGAAATTGCTGCTGATCTTGCCATCTGTACTGATCCGGAAATCCATCAGGCCGTTATCGCCTACTTTATGGGGAGAATGGAAAATGGTTTTTTCCCCGAAATCCCATTTGCCCCTGAAGAAGTGGAAGTTCTTTTTGTTGAACAGGATCAGCTTTCCCGAACCCAGATCTTCAGGCATTTCCAGAAAGGTCGCATTCAGGAAATCCTTCTGATCGAAGCTGTAATTCTGAAGCAGGCCGTGTTTAAAGCCCTCAGCTTCAAGATAAGGAAGAACGAGTTCCATAGAAATAATTTTTATCCCGGGTAAGTTAACATTTTTTTAATATATGACAAAAATCATGTTTATTCCCTGAATATTTTCTGTGAGAACTGATAGAGGCATCGCCTCCAGGTGAGCCATTCATGGTAGGTTCCGGGAGATTGATAGGCGGTGAAAGCATAGTGGTTACGATGGAAAAAATCAGTCAGTATACGGTTGAACTCCTCAAAACGGCTGCCTTCCTTTTCCCCGATTCCACTGAAGAAGTATGGCTTTTTACCGGAAGACAGCAAATTCTGAACAGGCAGCTCCTTAAACGGTTCGTTTTCCGTAGCTTCATAAATAACGGGACTGAACGCTCCGACAGCGGAAAATGTATCCGGATGCAGAACACCGATCAGCATAGCTTGGTAACTGCCGCGGGAAAGGCCGGCTACTGCTTTCTGTTCGTCAGTCCGGTATTTCTTCTCTATAAAAGGCATCAGTTCGGAAACAAGCCACTGGTCAAGGTTTCTGGAGGAAAGGACCGTGCGGGGATAATTGTCCGGCATTTTTTCCTGTTCAGGCGTTAAGGCTACCCCGTAATCCATCACCACGATCATTTCCTTTGCTTTTTTCGCTGCAAAAAGATTATCGAGGATATGGCCGATATGGCCCTGCTTTTCCCATCCGGTGATGTCTTCCCCGGTTCCGTGGTAGAGGTAGAGGACGGGGAATTTGCCTTTGCCGTAATCGGGCGGAAGATACACTTTAAACTTCCGCTGCTGCCGGGTGGTTTCAGAATACAGGCTGTCATTCACAATCCTGCCATGCGGGACCTTTTTTGCAAAGAAAAAATCTTCACCTGACGGAATTTCAATCCCGCTGGTAGGCTGGCTGTATCCGAAATAAAGCCGGGTATTGGGATCATTCGTCCTTTTTCCGTCAACGTTGAACCAGTAATAATGGAAACCGGGTTCCATAGCTGAAGTATGGACGGTCCAGTAGCCGTCTTTGCCTCTTACAGCTGTAGATTTAAGATCCTTCATACCATCGCCGCCTTCCAGGACGACAGATTTTGCGTTAGGAAAGTAGACTTTAAAGTTGGCTTCATGCCGGGCATTGATTTTTGGATATTCCTTTCCCGGCAGGGCTGTTATCGAGGTTTTCCAGCCCTGGGAAAAGAGTATCTGGGAACATAAAAAACTGATGAATATAGCAATTTTCATAGGTGATTTCTTGAAGATATTATTTGAGCTTAAATATATAGGAAAATTCATAATGTTGGTCATTGAGGAGGTATTGAGGATGGGGAAGCGATTTCCAGCTGTCGTCCCTCCTACGCCGCGCTGTTTAAGGTCTATATTAAGATAGATATTTTTGCTTGGCGGCAAATCCGTGGGATGCTGCTGTTTCTTGGTGTGCGTTATAATATTGGTTTTCTTTAGTGCCGCTGTAAACGCCCGCAAAGACGCTTCATTGCGGTCCCGGTAATTTTTATACGAATCTCTTCCGCAATAAGTATGGTGATGAAGTTCCCGACAGGCATCATCCAGTGATCAGAAATGTGGCATCCCAGTAAAAAAAGCACAAAGCCGGTATGCGGTTTTTCTTTTCCTTTCCCTGTATAAGAACGATTTTCCCAATCGTTGGATTGGGAAAATGCCATTGAAAAAACTATATAAAAACCAAATAATAGTATCCGTGTCAGGTGGACCATGAATGTCGGGTATTTCTTTTTTATATTGATGATGATGTGTTATAATACAGAGTAAAAGTGTCTTTGACTTGTAGTCAATCCATCCTCTTCTGCCTACAGAATACATATAGCTGATCCCCTTCCTACACAGCACAGCAGGACCTGATGATTGTGTTTTTATTGAATGTCCCGCTGCATCTGCATCAGGGTAAACCGGATTAATCAAGGTCCGGCTCCGATCAGCTTATAGGTATCCGGTTATATGTATGGTACGGAACTTTGCAGGTCCGTATTACTTCAGGAATTGTTTAACCATCCGAAAGATGACATCGGCACTTCCGGGCAGGGGCATGCCGTGGGCATAGCCTGCATAGACATGGAGCTCGGTAAAGTTGCCGGCTTTCATGAGGCGGTCTGCATAAGCAATGCCGCTGTCGCGCAATGGGTCGGTTCCGGCAACAAAGATCACGGTCGGCGGCAGATTGGACACATCGCTGATGTTGCCCGGCAGGACGTATTTTGCTTTTGAATTGCCGTTTTTGCCGATGTACATGTGCTCCATAATGGGGAAATCATCACTCTTCAGTCCGGGAACCCTTTTCAGTTCAATGGCAGACGGATAATCGGTGCGAAAGTCGCCCGGCAGGATTTCCAGGATTTCCAGGCCGATCTTCGGACCTTTTTTGTCCCTGGCCAACTGGGCGAGGCTTCCGGACAGTCCGGCCCCGGCGCTGGAGCCGCCTACAGCGATCAGCGCCGGGTTGCCGCCGATGCTTTTCGCATGTTCAGATGCCCACAATAAAGTGGCATAGGCATCGTGAAGGCCTGCCGGAAAAGGATTTTCCGGGGCCAGGCGGTAATCGACGTTGATCACCACCATGTGTCCTTTTACGGCATAATCGGCACAGCGCTGGTGGTCCCATTTCGGGGTCCCGAAAATAAATCCGCCTCCGTGGAACCACAGGAATACCGGAAGGTTCTGCGCATTTTTAGGTTTATAGATCGTTACCGGAATATCAGGATCTTTGGGATCCATTCCTGGGATTTTAGATTGGGTGACTTCCACACTGTCCTTATTTGTAAGCTCAGGCCAGGGTTTATCGGCGTGCTCCTTCCGCTGTTTTTTAATCTCATCCAGTGTGATTTCTGTAATTGGCATATACACGGCCATGGCGAACTGCGGCAGCAGCCGCTTTCCGGTTTCTTTAATCGTCAGGGGTTTATATTCCTGGGAGAACAGGAGTCCGGAAACCAATACAAACATGAGTTTCAGTATGGAATTTTTCATAATGCTAAGGTGTTGTTCAGGAAATCAAATTTAACCTTATCCCGTTTCCCTGAGGATACGAAAAAGATATTTGATGATACGAAAGGGGAATTAACGGGTTGGTTTCTTTTCCTATTTATCTTCTTAAACGCAAAGTTTTTATTCTCCACACGTATTTTTCAAGAGAGCGAAGAGGTGAATCAATATATTGATTCTTATGAAGCTTGCTTCTTCAGCGGCTAAGCCGCCATAGCTTTGCCATCTTAAATAAAGCACAATCATCCATCATCTTTGCGTCAGAGGATCAGCGTTGCTGGCCATTGGTGAAATGGCTCGTTAGAAAATTTGCTTCATTTCTTTACCCAATAAAAAAACCGCCTGCATGACTACAGACGGCTTTATAGGGTATTTTAATTTAGTTACAGTCCTGGGCACTGTTCAGCTCTTCGGTGCCAATATCGAAAACAAGGCTGTTTTCAGAATTGTTCAGCATGGAAGGGTTGTAATTATCATACTGTTCATAGTTCAGCAGACCCTGGTTGTTGCTGTAGGTAAGACATTTATTGACATCGTCGAATTTCACGAGGACTTGGGCAATAACTCCATTGGTATTGGCAAAAGGTTTGACGATCCCGGTTTTTGGGCCGTCATCCGATAAGTTTTCCACCTTGCTTTGCTGAGGATTAATTACAATGGCACGGATAACCATACCAGAGGGATCGTACAAAATAAGCGCTATCCGGGAAGACGTTGAGTTGGTATAGGTATATTGTGTCTTTATAATGTAGTCTACATCGGAACGGCATGAACTTACCGTGAACAGAGACAGGATCAGAAGCATTAAAAACTTATTCATTGACAGGATTTGCTTCAAATATACAATAATAACTTCTTCATCCGGTGAAATACCTAATAAAAAAATAGTCATTTCCTGCTTGCCTTTTCACAAATCTCACTTTATCTATATATACCTCCTCCTATTCCCCTCCACCTGAAATTCTCTCACTCTCCACTCTCAAACTCTCTAATCTCAAACCCTAAAACCCTCCCACTTCACAACTCACCTCCTCCTAATCCCCCGCTCCACCAGCACCTGCGCTGCATCCAGCATTTTCACCAGGTGGATAAAAGGGTTGATCAGGTTATTTCCGGGCAGCGTATGGCACGCGACGAGGGAGAAATAGACGGCTTCGCTGAGGAAATCGTCGAACTCATCGAGGGTGTAGGCGGTGAAGGCATTTTTGAAGGCGAGGAAAGGATGGTGGTATTCTTCATCGGAGAGGTTGCCCTGGAGCAGTTCGGAGGGGTGATCTGAGATACCATCTAGGAGCCATTGTTTGGTTTTGAACTGCATGAGGTAGCTGCCGCGGACAAAAGACCGTACGTAATGGCAGAACTCCAGGATTTCCCCGGGATCGCGGTTGATGCGTACGCGGCGTTTCATGGCGTACTGCATGATCTCGAACAGCAGGTTTTTGGCTTCGGGCAGGTCATACAGGTGGAAAAATGTGGTGATGAGCCTGAGCCCGGAATGTTTGATGCGGCGGGTATGCCCTCCGGATACGAAATCTGGGGTATTTTTTTTCATAACAAATGTTTTTTGTCGGGCAGCTGCCGGTGGGCGCAGAGGCTCCCGGAACCGTTCCCTGGATTGTCCTGTTCTGGTGTGCTGACAGGCGATGAACCGTCTTGCTGTGTTTTTAAAACGCTTTCCAGGTGCCCTTTGGCGGGGAAAAGAACCGGGTAACCAAAAAAGGATCAAAGCATTGGCCGCCGGGCACCGGAAAGCAGGAAGCATACACGGCTGCAAACGCCGGTACACCCCATCAAAAACACACATACACTCTACATGATACTTATGTTTTGGGCTGGCTTAGAAAAAATGTGGAGAACACAGGAATAAAAAAGGCAGGATCTCTACATTATCTGCCATTGAGGTACTGGTATACCGAGGAACAGATAAGAGGAAGAGACCCACGCCTAGGTCGTGAGCCGCTTACTTATCCTCTCGTTCCTAAAAAGTACCAGTTTCCAATGGCGAGATTCTAAGCAATAGCTTATTATATTCGTTGAAGTATCGCAAAGCTACTTTTGGGTAACTTATAATGCAAATATAATAAAAAAATCCAAATCACGTTCGATCGGCCGTGATTTTTTAAATTTTATATATTTCTTTTGTTTCTATGACAGATATTAACACTCTAATTTGTTCATATATTACGAAAGAATGGTTGCTTCCATGGCTTAAAGAAAATAAGTCTCAGACTTCTTTTGCAAAGGATCATGGTATCGAAGAAAGCACCATCAGAAAAATTAAAAGTGGCGAAAATTATAGAATACCTGTTGAGACATTACATAGAATTTGCGAGGCACGAAAAATAAGCCTTTCTGAATTTTTTAAGCTATTAAATGAATAATCCTGATATTAGTAGGGATTTTTTTATAACTGTATTTAATTAAATTCTTTTAGAAATTTAAAAGTGAAATTTAATTATTAATTCTTCGATATTTAATATATCATTTATTTTGTAAGCTAATCAAAATATATTCAGGGAAAATACGGATTTACAATTATCAAATCTTATATATTTTTGCTTTTAATAAAGTTAGTAAAAAGTAATACATTATATATAAACTACAATTAAATTAATAATACCAACTATAAACAATATGTCTAGAGAATCACAGAACAATTCCCTTATTAAAGAAATAGAAGAGGTTAGAAGAGAAATAAAAACTGATAACTTCAGTATGGCAGTAAGAGAATTAATCCAAATTTTCAGGGATGGAGACTTAGAACTTTTTCCATCATATCAAAGATTATTTAGATGGGAAGATGAGCAAAAAACAAGATTCATAGAATCTTTATTAATGGGTATTCCTACACCTCCTATTTTTATTGCACAAAAAAAAGGATCAAAATGGACGATCGTGGATGGATTACAAAGAGTATCTACAATCCTTCAACTTATGAGTCTATTCAAAGACTCTAATTCACAAACGAGACCAACATTTAAATTTACAGGTACAGAGAAAACGCCTTCATTAGAAGGCCTTACTTGGGATGAGCTTCACGCAGATGTCCAAAGAATTATTAAAATGTCTAAACTTGACTTAAAAATAATTCTTGTCGAGGATAACATCACAGCTCAATATGAATTATTTAAAAGGTTAAATACTGGAGCGGTTGCATTATCACCACAAGAAATAAGAAATTGTCTTATAATAATGTTGGATGAAGATTTCTATAATAAAATTGATAATCTTAAACATCATACAAATTTTAAGAATGCTATAAAACTTACGGATGCAAAAGTAGAAATTGAATATCCAATGGAATTAATTCTTAGATATTTCATTATAAAACATAATAAAATAGAATTTAATCAATATAATTTGTCAAATGATTTACTATCAGACTTTATAGACAAAGAGACGTCTAATATAATTAATGATGAAGATTTCAACTTAGACAGTGAAATTGCAATTTTTAAAAGAGTCTTTGATTTATTACATGAAGTACTTGAAGATAATGCATTCAGAAAATTTAATCATAATAAAGCGGCATTTGAAGGAGGCTTTTTACAGACTAGTTTTGAAGGTATCATTCCTGGACTTGCAAACAATATAGATTATTATGAAAGAGAAGGTAAAGAAATACTTAAAACCAAAATAAGTGACATGTATTCTAATCCTTCTTTTATGGAGATATCAAAACGAGGAAATAAAGCATTAAGCAGGATAAAAGGTATGATTGAGTTTTCCAATAATTATTTTATGCGTGATGAAAGTTAAAGAATTTGAAGATATGATTTTTGAGGATTGGACTTGGAGAAAAAGAGAAGTATCTGATCTAATTCTTATTGCTGAAACAGAAGAAAATACTGTACTGTTAAAATCTATTATTTTATTATTATATGCTCATTGGGAAGGATACATAAAGAAGTGTTCTAAAACTTATTTGAAATACATTTGTGATGATAAGCCGGTATTAAGTGATTTAACAGATAATTTCAAAGCAGTAGCATTAAAAGGAATTACAGCTGAAATGTTGAAAAGTGCAGAAACACTTACTTTACAGAATGAAATTAGCTATATAAATAAGTTTTCTAAGATTGATAATCATTCTATACATAAACATATTAAAATTGATTTAGAAAATGAAAAAGATAAAAATATTATTAATACTCAAGATAATTTAAATCCTAAAGTATTTAAAAATATATTGAAAATTATTGGTTTATGTTACAAGAAGCAATACGAGAGTAAGGAGGTATTCATAAATTCTTATCTACTGTCTAATAGAAATGCAATTGGTCATGGCAGTAAAGAACTATTTAAAGATGAACAATTTGAATTTGAAATCAAAAGTTTAAAAAAACTAAGAGATGTCACTTTAGTTATTATTGAAAACTTTAGAGATGAATTATTATCTTTTGCATCACAAAAATTATATTTGAAATCTAATTCTGATAAAGCAGAAACACTCACGAAAGCCTTTGAGGAAAAATTAGAAGCAGAATTTAAGGAAATAGAAAATCGATATGCTTGATATTATGAATTTTTAATGAGATAGGTTTAATTAGAAAATAAAAATTTTGAATCTTACAATTCGAATTGTGTAACTTTGAAGCAATGAAAATTGTAGAAAAAAATAAAGTAATTTCACCGAGTCTTTTTGCTGATTCATTAGGGCTTCAGTATACATCAACTGTTAATAAAGAACATAAAAAGAAAGAAGGGCAATTTTTCACCCCTAATGAAATCGCTAATTTCATGGGGAAAATTGCTTCGTCACCTAAATCAAATCATTTATCTATTTTAGATCCTGGTTGTGGAACTGCTATTCTGTCTTGTTCGCTTATTGAGCACCTCGTAAATTTTAATATTCAATCAGTTAATTTAGTTGCGTATGAAACTGATAATAAACTTTTAGTTTATACTAGAAAATCACTAGAAAATCTAAAAAGATGGTTATCTGAAAAAAATATTATATTTACATATACTTTAGTTGCAAATGATTTCATTGAAGATATGGCACTTGCTTTAGACATACATAAAGAATCGTTTGACTATATAATATCAAATCCGCCATATTTTAAATTATCAAAGGATGATTCACGAATTAAACTATTGAAACATCTAGTTAAAGGACAACCAAATATATATTCTTTCTTCATGGCTGTTTCTGTTAATTTATTAAAGCCTAGTGGAGAGCTAATTTTCATTGTACCAAGAAGCTTTACTTCAGGTCAATACTTTAATTCCTTTAGAGACTATTTTTTTCGTCACATTAATTTAAATTTTATTCATCTTTTTAAATCTAGAAATAAAACATTTGATAGAGATAATGTTTTGCAAGAAACATTAATTCTAAAGGGGTCTAAAATTACCTCTGAAACAGTAATTTTATCAACTTCTGAAGGTATTAGAGATCTTAATCAATCTATTCAAAACAATTACAATATTAAACAAATTATTGATTTGAACTCAGAAGCTAAAATTCTTTATCTTCCAACAACTGATTTTGAAAAAAAGGTAATGCTACTTTTTAAATCATGGAAAAATAAATTAATTGATTTTGATATTCAGATATCAACAGGGCCTGTCGTTTCCTTTCGTTCAAAAGAATTTTTATTTGATAATTATGAGAATTCAGAACAATATTTGACACCATTATATTGGTTACATAATGTTACTAAGATGGCTATTGAATGGCCAATTTTTTTATCAACTAAGAGTCAGTATATTAATATTACAGAAATGTCTAAGAAAGCTTTAATACCAAATAAAAATTATGTTTTTCTTAGAAGATTTAGTTCTAAAGATGACAAAAGCAGATTAATAGCCTCACCATACTTTAAGGAATCAAACAGTACTGAATTGATTGGTGTTGAAAATAAATTGAATTATATTTATCGACTTAAAGGAGAATTACAGAGAAATGAAACTATAGGAATTTCAGCATTACTTAATTCTGAAATTTTTGATACTTATTTCAGAACTTTCAATGGTAACATTAATGTTAGTGCGACAGAAATTAGATTAATGCCTTTTCCTGACATACAAGAAATTAAAGAATTAGGAAATAATTTAATGATTGAAAATGATTATTCTCAGGAAACCATTGATAGAGTAGTTAATTTTTGGATTGAACAAAATACAGAATTTGCAAATGAGTAAAATAGAAGAAGCACAAATTATCTTAAAAGAACTAGGTCTTCCAAAGTCACAGCAAAATGAAGTTTCAGCCTTAACATTATTGGCCTTATGTAATATTTCTGAAAGTGAAGATTGGATGAATGCCAAGAAATTAAGCTTAGGAGTTAGTAAAGGAATAATGAACTTTATTACGAATATATATAAAAAAAATTATGCTCCTAATACCCGAGAAACTATAAGAAGACAGGTTCTTCATCAATTTGTTCAAGCTAGAATCGCAGATTATAATCCCGATATTCCAGATCTACCAGTAAATAGCCCAAAGGCACACTATGCCATATCAAGTGAGGCACTTTCTGTCATAAAGTCGTTTGGAACAGCAGAATGGAAAAATAATGCTGAAAATTTTAGAGACACAATACAAAATCTTGAAAATAAATATGCAAAAAGGCGTGATATTGAACGAGTTCCTGTAGTTCTTCCAAATGGTGAAATCTTGCATCTTTCACCAGGAAAACATAATGAAGTCCAAGCTGCTATTGTAGAACAATTTAGACCTTATTTTGCTGAAAACAGCACACTTTTATATTTAGGAGATACGGAATTTAAAAATCTGTATTCAGATAATGATACATTGCAAAAAATTGGAATACCAATCAACCAGCACAGTAAATTACCTGATGTAGTACTATATGATAAGGATAAAAATTGGCTATATTTAATTGAAGCTGTAACATCTCATGGACCAGTTTCACCTAAAAGAGTATTCGAATTAGAAAAAATGTTAGAAAATTGTCCAGCAGGAAGAATTTTTGTTACTGCATTCCCTGATTTTAAAGAATTTAAAAAATGGTCAGCTCAAATTGCTTGGGAAACTGAGATATGGATTAGTGAAATGCCTAATCACATGATTCACTTCAATGGTGATAGATTTATTGGACCTAGATAATTCATAACAAATTATTTAAGTTTAAGTTGTTATAAAAAATTTATAAATCAAATTAAAATTATTTCTTGAGATAAAAAGCCAAACAATAAAGTTTGGCTTTAAAACAAATCACGATGTAACCCAATCAAAATCGATTAGATGATTAAGATTATTAGTTTCTGTTCTATCAGGATCTGACCTTAAATATTTGCCATTACTACTATTAACTACAGCTACATCTTCACCAATTTTCCAGTGAGATGTATTGTAATTCCAAATCCATGTGGTAGCACTATTGCCAAATGATTCTAATAGTCTAATCGCTTCCTCTTTAGTTTTTTTACTAGCTCTAGAGATACTAGATTCTTTAACTGTATGAAATGCATAATGTGTAATTACACCATTCGAGTCTTTCCAAACTCCTGAAATTCTATAAATTGCCATAAGAAATAAATTTATTTATTGCAATGTACATTCATAATAATTATAATAATTACGGAAAACCATTATGAAATTCAATAATAATATTTATTACAGAAATCACATAATATTTTTGTTTATGTTAATTAAGTACAATAGATTCTAAATAAAACAGAGCCCACCATCCGGTGAGCCCTGCAAGAAAAAAATTAGCGATAGAGTTTATTATTTTTTAATGATACCGGGAGGCGTAAGGGGATTCTGGTCCCAGCCGCCGCCCAATGCCCGGTAGATGGCTACGCTGGCTTTCAGCTGGTTGATCCTTTTTTCCACCAACTCAAACTTAGATTCCAGGGCATCGCGCTGGGTGAGCAGCACTTCCATATAATCGGCCCGGGCGTACTTGAACAGGTCGTTGGAAATGTCTATGGACTGGGTTAAGGCATCCACTTCCTGCGCTTTGATGTCGTAGCTGCTTTTCATATTCTGTATTTTCGCCAGCTGGTTGGCCACTTCGATGTAGGCGGCCAGGACGGTCTGCTCGTAATGGTAGACGGCCTGCACCTGCTTTGCATTGGCGTTGTAGTAGGCGGCTTTGATGGCGGCGCGGTTGATCAGCGGTGCGGTCAGCTCGCCGGCCAGCGAGAACAGGAACGATTCCGGCTTGATGAGGTAAGCAGGATTGAAGGCCTGCAGCCCAATCCCGGCCCCGATGTCCAGCGAAGGATAGAACCTTGCCTTCGCCGACTTGATGTCCAGCCTGGTTGCGGCGAGTTCATATTCCGCTTCCTTGATGTCCGGGCGGTTTTCCAGCAGCTCGGCAGGAATCCCGGCATAGACCACCGGCGGAACCACAGCATCGAAATTGTCGTGGCTGCGTTCTACCGGCTGCGGGAACCTTCCCACCAGGTAATTGATGCGGTTTTCGGTCTCCACAATTTTTTGCTGGATGTCGTACTGCATGCCCTGGGTTTTCAGCACGAGAGCCTGGAACCTTTTCACGGCCAGCTCATTGGAGCGGGCGTTCTTTTTCAGTTCTTTAATGATGTTCAGCGCATCGTTCTGGATCTTGATGTTCTCATTCAGGATCACCTGCTCGTTATCCAGCGCCAGCAGCTCGTAATAGGAATCGGCAATTTCGGAAATGAGATTGGTAACCATGAAGTTCCGGCCCTCGATGCTGGCCAGGTAACGCTGCACCTGCGCTCGGGTAGCGTTGTGGAGTTTGCCCCAAATATCGGTTTCCCATTTCGCCTGCACGCCGGCCCCGAAATCAAAGAGCGGATCCGGCATTTCCTTTCCGGGCTCGATCTCGGTATTGGCTTCCATGGCGCCGATATTGGTGTAGCGGCTGACCTTGTCTACGCCCACTCCGGCTTTCAGGCCAACGGAAGGGAGGTACTCCCCCTTCCGGGCTTTGATTTCATTTTTTGAAATTTCGATTTCCTGAAGCATGATGTTCAGCTCCTGGTTGTTTTTCAGGGCCTCGGTGATGAGGGCCTGAAGGTTGGGGTCGCTGAAATATTCGTTCCATTTCAGTTTCCCGGAATTGGTGGTGTCATTTTCGGCACCGGCATATTTTTCCGGCACGGTCCTGTTTTCCGCCCGCTGCTGGATGTCAACGGGCTTACACGCGGCAAGGCCGAGCAGCAGCACCGACCAGCCTGCGTATTGGTATATTTTTTTTCTGTTCTTATTCATAATGGATCATGTCTTCGCTTAATGGTGATTCGTCTTCGTCTTTGATCATTTTCCTGCCGTCTGATAATTTGGCAAAAATATAATAGAGCCCCGGGATCACAATGACCCCGAACAGCGTCCCGATGAGCATTCCGCCCAATGCGGAAGCCCCGATGGTATGGTTCCCGATCGCTCCGGCCCCGCTGGCAAAGACCAACGGTACGAGTCCGGCAATAAACGCAAAGGAGGTCATGAGGATCGGCCTGAAACGGGCTTTCGAGCCTTCAATCGCCGCTTCCAGGATAGAATCTCCCGCCTGTCTCCGCTTTACGGCAAACTCCACGATTAATACTGCGTTTTTCCCGAGGAGCCCGATGATCATGATGAGCCCTACCTGAGCGTAGATGTCATTTTCCAGTCCCATCGCTTTCAGCAATAAGAAAGAACCGAATACCCCGACCGGAAGGGACAGCAATACGGCAAACGGAATAATAAAGCTTTCGTACTGCGCCGCAAGCACAAGGTACACGAATACGAGCACCACCAGGAATACATAAATGGCTTCGTTACCGCGCTGCGCTTCGTCATAAGACAATCCTTCCCAGGCTACTTTATAGCCGTGAGGCAGGCTTTTCGCCGCAGTTTCGTTGATCGCCTGGATGGCATCTGCCGTCGTATAGCCCGGCGCCGGAAGCCCGCGGATCGCTGCCGAATTGTACATATTGTAGCGCGTAATCTCATTAGGTCCCTGCGTTTTCTTCATCGTCATGAATGCGGAATACGGCACCATTTCATTGTGGTCGTTCTTCACATACAGGTTCATGATATCGGTAGGAAGCCTCCTGAATTCCGGTGACGACTGCACATACACCTTGAAGAACTGCCCGAACCGGATGAAGCCCTGTTCATAGGTACTTCCGATGAGGATATTCAGGTTATCCATGGCTTTACCAATGGAAACACCTTTCTGCATCGCGGCATTATTATCGAAAACCAATTCGTACTGAGGGTAATTCGCTGCGAAAAAGGTAAAGACGCCGCTCAGTTCCTTGCGTTTTTTAAGCTGGGCGATGAAGTCTTTGTTCACCTTATCGAAATCCTGGTAGTTGGTGGTCCTGTTCAGGTCCAGCAGACGCACGGAGAACCCTCCCGAAGAACCGAATCCCGGAACAGCCGGCGGCTCAAAGAACTCGATGGTCGCTCCAAGGTTTTTGGATTTCTCTTCCAGCTCTTCCATGATTTCCTTCACGTCATGCTTACGGTCACCCCAGCTTTTTAGGTTGATCAGGCAGGTTCCGGCATTGGAGCCGCGGCCTTCGGTCATGATCTCATATCCGGCGAGTGATGAAACGGATTCCACACCGTCCACGCCCTGGCAGATCTTCTGCAACGCCCTGGACACTTTATTGGTCTGCTCCAAAGTAGAGCCCGGCGGCGTCTGGATGATGGCGTAAATGGTTCCCTGGTCTTCATTCGGGATAAATCCTCCCGGAAGGGTTTTGTTGACGATGAAAATCCCTACGCAGAAGGCAGCCAGGATTCCCCAGGTCACTACCTTGCGGCTGACGATCTTTCTTAAAAAGGAAGCATATTTTCCGGTAATTTTATCGAACCCGTGGTTAAAGGAATCCAGTGATCTTGTGAACAGGTTGGATTTTTTAGGTTTACCGTGGTTGTTTTTCAACAGCATGGCTGCCAGAACCGGCGTCAAAGTAAGTGCCACCACCGCAGAGATCACGATGGAACTGGCCATGGTAATGGAAAACTGACGGTAAAAAGTTCCCACCGGTCCGGTCATGAAGGAGATCGGGATGAACACCGCCACCATCACCGCCGTAATGGCAATGATCGCTCCGGCAATTTCGCCCATCACTTCTTTTACGGCCTTGTATGGAGATATGTTGCTCTCTTCCATTTTCGCATGAACAGCTTCGATCACCACAATGGCGTTATCCACCACGATCCCGATCGCGAGTACTAATGCAAAAAGCGTCACAAGGTTGATGGACAACCCGAACAGCTGGATCACAAAGAAGGTCCCGATCAGGGAAACCGGCACGGCGATAATCGGGATCAGCGTTGAACGCCAGTCGCCCAGGAAGATGAAGACCACGATCGCTACGAGGATGAAGGCATCCCTCAGCGTGTGCATCACCTGCTCCACCGAAGCATCCAGGAACTGCGAAACGTCATAACTGATTTTATAATCCACTCCCGGAGGGAAGTTGGCTTTCATTTCCTCCAGCTTGGCCTTCACGTCTTTGATCACATCATTGGCATTGCTTCCGTAGTTCTGCTTCAGTACGATGGATGCAGAAGGATGGCCGTCGAGGTTGGAATAAATATCAAAGAACTCACTGCCCAGCTCCACTTTTGCCACATCTTTCAGCTTAATATTCTCTCCTTCGGAATTGGAACGCACGATGATGTTCTCATATTCTTCCGGCGTGTTGTACTGGCCTTTGTAGGTCAGCACATATTCCAGCGACTGCGCCGCAATTCCCGAACTCTGCCCGATCCTTCCCGGACGCCCGATGATGCTCTGCTCCCCGATGGCTTTCATCACTTCATCCACAGAAAGGTCGTAGGCACGCATCCTGTCCGGATTCAGCCAGATCCTCATGGCATACCTTCGGCTCCCCAGGATCTGGGATTTGGCAATCCCGTGGATTCGGTTGATTTCCGGGATGATGTTAACGGTAGCATAGTTGTACAGGAATTTTTCATCCATATCCTTGCCGGTGCTGTACAGGTTGACGTACATCAGCATACTCGGCTGGATTGGGTTCACTACCACCCCTTCTTTCTGCACGAGCTCAGGCAGGAGCGGCATTACCTGGTCCACCCTGGTTTTTACAAGCACCACCGCTTCATTGGGATTGGTGCCCGGATCAAAGACCACGTTTACGGTAGCTTCCCCGGCACTCGTGGCATCCGTAGTGATGTACCGCATCCCCTGAACCCCGTTGATGGCATTTTCTATGGTAATCAGTGATGATTTCACCAGTACATCTGCACTCGCTCCCGGATAGGCAATGGAAACGGCTACGGTAGTGGGAGCAATTTTAGGAAACTGCTCGGTAGGCAGCTGCTTGATCGCCAGTCCCCCGATAAATAAGATAACAACCGATATCACAATGGCGAAAACCGGCCTGTGTATTACTTTCTTAAACATAATGCTGCTTTTGGGTTACTCGGCATACAGATCCAGGTTCGACATTACTTTTTCCGGTTTCTGATACCTGGAACTGATCTTCTGGTTTTCCTGCACCAGCCTCAGACCGTCCAGCAGAATCCTGTCGTCTTTCCCCAGTCCCGAAGCCACCACGTAAATATGCGGCAGCTCGGCAGCCACTTTAATTTCGCGGGCTTTCACCTTGTTGTCTTTGGTGATCACATACACATATTTTTTCTCCAGCTCCTCAAAAGTCGCTTTCTGAGGGATCATGACCGCATGGGGATACGGAGCAGTGATGAGGATATTCCCGGTTTCCCCATATCTGAGGAGTCCGTTCGGATTCAGGAAAGTAGCCCGGTAGGCAATGTTCCCGGTTTCATTATCGAAATCGGATTCTATGGTTTCCACCACACCCTGCTGGCTGAATTCTTTTCCGTTGGCCATTTTCAGGCGCACATGGAGCGGCTCGTTTTTATGGTCCTCCATCTGGTCCAGGTACTCGGCCTCCGGAACATTGAAATACACCCACATTTTGCTGTTGTCCGATAATTCGGTGATCAGCTCGCCATCATCCACCAGGCTGCCCTTCCGTACATGCAGTTTTCCTACAATCCCGGAAAAAGGAGCGCGGATTTCAGTGAATTTCAGGTGGGTATCGGTAGAAGCCAGCTCGGCCCTGGCTTTATCATACCTTGCTTTGGCCATCGCCATTTCCTGCGGCGCCACAATATTTTTGTCGGAAAGGTTTTTGGTATTCTGGTATTCGATTTCGGCATATTTGGCTTCCGCCTTAGCCCGGTTTACATCCGATTCATACAGGTTCGGCATAATCTTGAACAGCAGCTGCCCTTTTTTTACCGCCTGCCCTTCATCTACATAAATCGACTGGATGTACCCCTTCTCCTGTGCCCGGAGCTCAATATGGTTGATGGAGCGGATCTGCGCCACATATTCTTTATCAATCAGCGTGTCTTTTACCAGAGGGCTCGTCACGTTGAACGTCGCCGCCTCGGTTTTTTCTTTCTTTTCAGACTGACAGCTTACGCACCAGAATATCAGGCACAGGTTTACATACATGAGACTTTTCTTGACCATGATCTTAATACATTTAAATAATAATTTGAAAATTTGAAAATAGGATGTCAGGCTCTCAGCGGGATGCGAAAGCCGTTAATTTGTTCTTGAAAAGCAGTATGGAATCACAATCGGATGACCCTGTACTGGATGTACAGATCATCACAAAGAGGCTTTAGCAGCTCGGAATGAGCCAGTGAAACGGCAATTTTCTGGTCGTGAAACGTTGTGACGAAATCCGAAATCAGGTGCCAGAAGCCATCCCTGAACAGCATCATCAGTCCTGAGGAAGCCCCGGTCTCTACGGTGTCATCGTTTTCAGTATCGTTTTCGGAAAGGTTGGCGCGGATTTTAGTGAAGCGCGGGTGTTCAATGGTCAGGGCACCGTCTGTTTCATGCTCATTGAGGAACATGACTGATTTTGCAGCATGCCTGTCCTGCGTATTCAGCGTCTCAGCACCCAGCTCGAAAACAGAATCATTATCAGCGGAAATATACTGCTGCAGCTGCCCGTAATAAAAACCGAGAACGGTTAAACCGGCAAACAGCAAGCTGTATAGATATTGATAAAATCTCCCTTTCATTGCAGTACAAATGTAATGAACTTCAGCCTCCCGGCCAAAATGGAAAGATTAAAAAATCTTTAAAAATTGGGTTTTGACAGGTTATTTTAGCTTTTGCAGATGAACTCTTTCCAAGCATTTTAAAAACCGTAGATTTTTAAAAACTTCTGTGTTCTTCTGTTTTCAACGCTGGATTCTTAAGATTCTTATGTGTCAAAAACTTTTGTGGTTATATGAAATTCCATTTTTTTAATTCGTTCATTTTGCTTCTTCCTAACTCGTTCATTTTGCCTTGATGCAAAACGAACCAAAAGATCAAGACTGGATTCTTCCGCTAACCGAAAGTCTTATGCACTAAAAATTCTAAACTTGCGTGGTAGCAAAAGGGTTGCTCCGATTCAAATTTGGTCCCACGCTTCGGACAATAGAATTTTCTTAACGTTTATAAGCCTTCCGGTCTTAACGCTCCAGACTCCTAGGTCAGTTTTACTTTTTAGGAATGGTTGCAATTCTTGTATTCATCATGAAATCAAATTATACAAATATTCGATTTCAGCCACCATAAAAATCGTAGATTTTTAAAAACTAATGTGCTCTTCTGTTTTCAACGCTGTCTTCTTAAGGTTCTTATGTGTCAAAAACTTTTGTGACTGTTGTGGTTATATAAATTAATTCGTTCATTTTGCTTCTTTCTTGTTTATTCTTTTATCTGAATCAGCGAACCCTGCGGGTTTGCCTTGATGCAAAACGAACCAAAAGATCAAGACTGGATTCTTCCGCTAACCGAAAGTCTTATGCACTAAAAATTCTAAACTTGCGTGGTAGCAAAAGGGTTGCTCCGATTCAAAGTTGGTCCCAAGCTTCGGACAATAGAATTTTCTTAACATTTATAAGCCTTCCGGTCTTAACGCCCCAGACTCCTAGGTCAGTTTTACTTTTTAGGAATGGTTGCAATTCTTGTATTCATCATGAAATCAAATTATACAAATATTCGATTTCAGCCACCATAAAAATCGTAGATTTTTAAAAACTAATGTGCTCTTCTGTTTTCAAAGCTGGATTCTTAAAATTCTCATGTGTTAAAAACTTTTATGACTGTTGTGTTTTTATTCTCTCGCAGATCGGAAGATCTCGCAGATTCTTTTCACACATTAAAAAAACCGTAGGTTTTTAAAACTTCTGTGTTCTTAATGTTTTCAAAGCTGGCTTCTTAAAATTCTTAGGTGTCAAAAACTTTTGTGACTGTTGTGGTTATCTAAATTAATTCGTTCATTTTGCTTCTACTTAACTCGTTCATTTTGCCTTGATGCAAAACGAACCAAAAGATCAAGACTGGATTCCTCCGCTAACCGAAAGCCTTATGCACTAAAAATTCTAAACTTGCGTGGTAGCTAAAGAGTTGCTTCGATTCAAATTTGGTCCCACGCTTCGGACAATAGAATTTTCTTAACGTTTATAAGCCTTCCGGTCTTAACGCTCCAGACTCCTAGGTCAGTTTTACTTTTAGGAACGGTTGCAATTCTTGTATTCATCATGAAATTATACAAATGTTCGATTTCAGCCACCATAAAAATCGTAGATTTTTAAAAACTAATGTGCTCTTCTGTTTTCAAAGCTTGATTCTTAAGATTCTTATGTGTCAAAAACTTTTGTGACTATTGTGGTTTTATTCTCTCGCAAATCGGCAGATCACGCAGATTTTTTCACGCATTTAAAAAACCGTAGGTTTTTAAAAACTCATGTGTTCTTCTGTTTTCAAGGCTGGCTTCTTAACATTCTCATGTGTCAAAAACTTTTATAACTGTTGTGGTTTATATTTTAAAATAACCTTAATTTCAGATTGGATCATACCACTTTAATCGTTATTAAAACCACCCCGTCAAAAATTCTTTGAATTTTCGCCACCCTCCGAGGGAGGGGAGTTCTTTCTTGTGGTTGACTATTTGAACTTAAGTACCAGCTGAACAGATCGCTTACCATCTAATGCAGCATCAATGAGGTTGAATTATGCTTTAATCCTGATGATTCCCAGCTTGTCGAGCACCCGCATGGTCTGGAATCCCATATCCCATTCAAACCAGCGGGAGGCATTGTTAGGTCTTTGAGGATGCTTATGGTGGTTGTTGTGATAGGCTTCGCCCCAGAAAAGAAGGTCTACCGGGAGGATATTTTTGGACGTATTGGACATGGGGTAGTTCTCGTATCCGAATTTGTGGGCCCACCAGTTGACGGCCATTCCCTGTAAAGATCCCATGATGATGGTGGCCGGCAGGAACAGCCATTGCCACCAGGCAGTTGCCAGCAAAGCGTAGATTCCTACATACACACCGATCCAAAGGATGCGGGTGATATAGTTGTGGGCAAACCGGTCAAAGCGTTCCCAATCCGGCAGGTTCTTTTTGTACTTTTCAGGTGCATCGGTTTTCCCGATGTAGAGGTGGAAATAATTGGTCCGGGTGGTCCACATCATGAGGAAGGGATTAGGATCGTTGTGAGGCGAATGGGGATCTTCCGGCTGATCGGTATGCGCATGGTGCAGGCGGTGCATCAGGCCGTACGTGTAAGCGCTGATGTAGGATGAACCCTGGGTAATGAAGCAGCCCAGGTAAAATACCCGCTCCCAGAATTTCGACATGGTAAACAGATTATGGGCCGCATACCGGTGATGAAAAACCGACTGAAAAAATAACGACGCATACCAGTGTATGATGATGAAAATGAATAGTGCCATAAGATGAGGATTAAAAATTGAACAATTGATTTCTGAAACAGCCTGAAAAAGAGATGATCGTGATACCTGATACTATGGCTGCTTACTTATATATACGACGCATCCGGCGGCGCAGTTTTCTCGACCCGGGCAGCGGCATACTGATATCCGGCTAACATCCTATCAGACAGCCTTTAGAAATCAGGATAATAATGTATATTTGATGGGATTGCCGGCAGAACATTCCATAATGGGTAACATCTCCGTTGTAACGCTACCGGCTGAAACATAATGGCAAAGGATATGCATGATAAGAAAAACAACAAGAGAAACCTGTAGAATGATCCCCAATAACCTTCCGGCTCCAACAGCACTGAATGGCCTCGTCCTGGCCGGCGGAAAAAGCAGCCGCATGGGCATCCCCAAAGATACCATGAACTGGCATGGAAAGGAGCAGCGTTACAGGGTTGCGGACCTTTTGGCTGCGTTGTGTCATGACGTCTATATTTCGTGTCGTCCGGATCAGAAGGAAGACATTGATCCTGCCTACGGTGCATTACCTGATATTTTCCCGGATATGGGCCCGCTTGGCGGCATCCTGTCCGCCTTCAGCGCTCAGAAAGATGTCGCCTGGCTCGTAGTAGCCAGTGATATGCCTTTACTGGATGAAAAGGCACTGGATTTCCTGGTCAGGTCCAGGAATCCAGCCAGCATAGCCACGACGTTTGAAAGTCCCGTTGATGGTTTACCGGAGCCTCTGGTGACGATCTGGGAACCCGGAAGTTATCCGCTGCTGTTGAATTTTGTTCATTCCGGACCAGCTTCACCCAGAAAGTTTCTGATGCAGCATCGCATTTCAATCCTGAAACCGGAACATCCCGATACATTAGTGAATGTCAATACGCCCGAAGAGGCTGATCAGATCAGGGAAATGCTGAAAAGAAATAGGAATCCAGAGTGAGGTGTAAACTGATAGATTATTTGATTCTTGCGTTACCTGATTTTGGAGTTTTTGATAACTGATGTTGAGTCAGTTATTTTATCAACCACCCCGTCAAAAATTCTTTGAATTTTCGACACCCCTCCGCGGAGGGGAATTTTGCAGCGGGTATTTCCCCAAACTGCAAAGATTTTACGTAAACTTAAAAACCGTAGGTTTTTAAAAACTAATGTGTTCTTAATGTTTTCAATGCTATCATCTTAAAATTCTTAAGTGTCAAAAAAAGCTTTTGTGACTGTTGTGGTTATATAAAATCACATTTTTCTAATTCGTTCATTTTGCTTCTTCCTAACTCGTTCATTTTGCCTTGATGCAAAACGAACCAAAAGATCAAGACTGGATTCTTCCGCTAACCGAAAGTCTTATGCACTAAAAATTCTAAACTTGCGTGGTAGCTAAAGAGTTGCTTCGATTCAAATTTGGTCCCACGCTTCGGACAATAGAATTTTCTTAACGTTTATAAGCCTTCCGGTCTTAACGCTCCAGACTCCTAGGTCAGTTTTACTTTTAGGAACGGTTGCAATTCTTGTATTCATCATGAAATCAAATTATACACATGTTCGATTTCAGCCACCATAAAAATCGTAGGTTTTTAAAAACTAATGTGTTCTTCCTGTTTTCAAAGCTAGCTTCTTAAGATTCTTAAGTGTCAAAAACTTTTATGACTATTGTGGTTTAAAATCATCTTGCAAATCAGCAGATCACACCGGTTTTTACTTTACGCATCATAAAAAACCGCAGGTTTTTAAAAACTCATGTGTTCTTAATGTTTTCAAAGCTATCATCTTAAAATTCTCATGTGTCAAAAACTTTTGTGACTGTTATGGTTTCACTCCGACACACTCTAATTCTCTAACTTCCTCCCTAAACACTCCCACATTCAAACGCTCTCACCCTACAACTCTCAAACGCTCCACTCTCCCACTCTACTCAGCCGTACTCGTTCCCGTAGCTGCCACAATGTCCTCATCCATCTTCTGATAGTGTTCAGGATTGTGTTTCCGGATTTTGATGCGTACGTATTTGGATGCCGGCATATTGGCCCCGTCAACGACATTATTGATGGAAACCAAAACATTGGTTTCAGGGAAATAGGTCATGGTACTTTTCTGGGGAATCTGATATTTGACTACAATGAACAGTGGGGCAATCCGTTCTATGCCGTCATCATAATTGAAGAGATCTACTTTGTCGCCTTCTTTTAATCCGGCCTTTTCGATATCCAGTTCATTCATCATGACGATCCTCCGTTCGTTGAAAATCCCGCGGTAACGATCATCAAGGCCATAAACGACGGTATTGAACTGGTCGTGGGTACGGGTGGTAGCCATCAGGTATTCGTCATCTGCGAGAGAGTTGTCCGGAACCGGAGTAATGTTGAACGCTGCCTTTCCCGGGAAATGTTCGCTGCTGAATTTCCCGTCCCGCGGATTGTTGGGCAGGTAAAAGCCTCCTTTCTGTACGACCCTTTCATTATAATGTTCAAATCCGGGGATGCATTGGGCAACATCATCGCGGATGGCATCATAGCTGTTGATAAACCGGTCCCAATCGATGACGGAACGTTCCCCCAATACGGCTTTCGCCATCCGGCATGCGACGTGGGTCTCATTGATCAGGTGTTCTGAAACGGGTTCCAGGACCCCTCGTGACCATTCCACTACGCCCATGGAATTCTCGGTGCTGATATGCTGGAGTTTTCCGTTAACGATATCTTTCTCGCTTCTGGAAATAACCGGCAGGATCAGCGCTTCTTTACCGTGGATCAGGTGGCCGCGGTTGAGTTTGATAGAGACCATCACCGACATTTCCAGCTTGCGCATGGCTTCAGCGGTATATGTGGTATCCGGTGCTGCCGACAGGAGGTTACCGCCCATGCAGAACATGAATTTCACTGTTCCTTCATGCATGGCTTTAATGGCTCTCACCACATCATAGCCGTCCTGGCGCGGCACTTTAAATCCATAGAATTTTTCCAGGGTATCCAGCTGTTCTTCGGTAGGCTTGTGATTCACCAGCAGCGTCCTGTTGCCCTGGACATTGCTGTGCCCGCGGACCGGGCAGACTCCTCCGCCTTTGATTCCGATGCTTCCTTTCATCAGAAGCAGGTTGACGATATTATAGATCATGTCTACCCCGTTGTGCTGCTGAGTAATGCCCATTCCCCAGCAGATGATGATCCGTTTCCTGGCCGCGATCATCTGGGCGGCTTCCCTCAGTTTTTCAACCGGAATGCCGCACTCAGCAGCGAGGAAGTTAAGGTCGTAGCGTTTGAGCTCTTCCACTAACGCATCAAATCCGGCTGTTTTATCTCTGACGAAATTATGGTCGATGACTTTACCCGGATTTTTCTCCTCCTCTTCCAGCACCAGGATCTGTAAAGCTTTCAGCAAAGCCATATCGCCGTTAATTTTTACCGGCAGATACAAGTCTGACAGTTCAAAAGGCTTTGTGATCGCCGCAAGTGGTTTCTGCGGATCCTTGAACCCCATCAGTCCGGCTTCCGGAAGCGGGTTAATGGCCATAATTTTGGCACCGTTCTTTTTCCCTTTGGTAAGGGCTGAAAGCATCCTTGGAGAATTGGTTCCCGGATTCTGTCCCATGATGATGATAAGATCGGATTCATAAAAATCTTCGAGCTTTACGGAACCTTTTCCGAATCCGATGCTTCTGGTGAGTGCATATCCGGAGGTTTCATGGCACATATTGGAACAGTCGGGGAAATTATTGGTCCCGAATTCCCGCCCGAACAGCTGGTACACCCAGGTCGCTTCGTTGCTGGTCCTCCCGGAGGTATAAAATATGGCTTCGTCCGGAGAATCCAGGCCGTTTAGTTTTTCTGCAATTTTAGTGAAGGCATCATCCCAGCTGACCGGCTGATAATGGGTACCTCCTTTCGGAAGGTACATGGGTTCCGAGATCCTTCCCAGCTGGCTTATCTGATAATCCGTCATTTTTGCCAGGTCATAGACTGAATGTTCCCTGAAAAATTCGGCCCCGATGGTTTTGGAGGTGGCTTCTTCAGCAAGCGCTTTCGCTCCGTTCTCGCAGTATTCCGCGATCGTTGAACGGTCGTGATCAGGATCCGGCCATGCACAGCTTGGACAGTCGAAACCGTCAAACTGGTTCATGCTGAACAATGCCCTGCCACCGCGGAGCACGGAAGCATCGCGTACCAGCTGCTCCAGCGAATGCATGACTGCCGGGACACCTGCCGCCCATTTCTTAGGGGATTCCAGCTTCAGGTCCAGCAGTTTATACGGTGATTCTGCGGATGGCGACTTGCTGGAGGGATGATCTGTTTTTTTATTCAATCCGTTATTTTCCATACGGCTGTGATTTTGAAGGTGTTGTATTTAGCATTTGGCATTCGGATTCGGGTAGTTGTCGCTCTGGTCTTCCAGGGTATTGTCCAGGCACACAAAATCCTTTTCCACCAGCAGGCTGATCTTTCCGGACTGCCCGTTGAATCCTACCTTATCTGTGGCAACCCATTCCCCGACCATAGCGGCCGGCATTTTGAGGACTATCCTGCGGTCTGTGAAATCGGCTGAAATAATTTCATCTTCCGTTCTTTCAATCGCATATACCAATGCGCTGCCCGGAAATTCCGTATAGCCGGAAACCATTCCGTTCTTACTCAGTTCCGTTACCTCCGACTGTGTGAGGCGGAATCTTAAGCTATTGTCTTTAATTCTTATTTTCATTGTGTAAATCCTCAGATTTTAATGGATCAATTATGATGTGTTTTTTTATTGTACTGCAAAGTATCATTCAGATGCTTCATCATACCGGATGGCAGATTTAGCCGCTTGTTCGTTTAATCCTTTCTATCCATCTCTATTTTTATATGGCTGCTTTCATGGTAGATATTGAACCGGTTGTCCCGGAGAAAGCCGATCAGGGTCATATCAAATTCTTTCGCAAGGTCTACGGCCAGGCTTGAAGGCGCCCCTATCGCAGCCACCACAGGGATGCCTGCCATGGCTGCTTTCTGGATCAGTTCAAAACTTGCCCTTCCGCTGAGCAGCAGGATACGGTATATAAGGGGCAATTGTCCCGCCATCAATGCATTTCCGATCAGCTTATCCAGGGCATTGTGCCGTCCGACATCCTCGCGCAAAGCCAAAAGATTCCCGTTTACATCAAACAGTCCCGAAGCATGGATGCCGCCTGTTGCACTGAAATTATTCTGGAATGTCCGAAGTTTTTCAGACAGCTGATAAAGCGTTTCCAACGCTATTCTCTGCGGGTTCTTTTCCAGATCCCGAAATGTACTCACGGTCCTGATGGATTCTATAGATCCCTTTCCGCATACTCCGCAGCTGGATGTGGTATAGAAATTACGGTCGGTATTCATGAGTTTGGGTGTATAGCCTTCTGCAAGCTCAACAACAACCGTATTCTCGCCGGTCCTGGAACAGACAGCCGGGGAATGGTATACGTCTTTTACGTTTTCCCGGCCTGCAATAATGCCTTCGGTAAAAAGGAAGCCTACTGCCAGTTCAGCATCATTTCCCGGCGTCCGCATGGTAACGGAGATATTCCTGGTGATTTTCTGAAGCTCAGCGTCATAGGAAACCCGGATTTCCAGAGGTTCCTCCACAGAAATATCATCGGTACACGGAAAGCCCAGGCTGTCTTTCACTTTGACAATCTCTATCTTCTGTACGGAATTATGCTCCAGGATACCGGCTTTCATGTTTACGGAATTTTATCAGCTGCTGCCTTTTGTGATTCTGTTTTGATGACCATGAATCATCAATCTTGATACCACATTAGTAAATATACATATTTTTGTGCCTCAGATAAGATTTTAAAATCGAAAAAGACTGCCCAAAAGGACAGTCTGTATTGTATGCCTGTCACCTGACAGGACTGCAAACTGATTTTACCGCGAAATGTATCACTTAATCAGTATTTTCCCTGGCTTTCAGAAACTGACCTTCCTGATAGATGGCATTATGCTCTTTGCTGTATTCCACGGTTTCAAGCACAACCTTTTTTATGTCTTCCGTAACCCTTGAAAAGCCGAGCATCTTCACGACCAGCGGAACAAGATTGTCCGGCTGTATGGCCACAGAATCCGAAACGACTTTTGTAATGGCCAGGCTGATTTCCTCGGGTGAAACCAATGCTATTTTGCGCGAACCGGACGGAAGCATGCTCCTGTTCCGGATGACAGGCTCTTTTTCCGGATCCCATAAAAAATCCCCTTTCCTGAGCAATGCTCCATGTTCAACGGCATAATCCGCCGCACCGGCTAAAGAAGAACGGATACGGTTTCCTATCTTTGAAATCCCGTTAGCTTCCGTGATCCTCCTGGCCACCTCTTCAAAATGAACGGGACTTTCTGCTTTTACCACTTCACAGATCCAGCTGCTGAGTTTTCCTACAGGATACAGGTGGAGCTCCTGACCTGCAATTTCCGCCGGCAGCACAGCCAGCTCATAGAAAGGAAAAGTTTCAGGACTTTCTTCCACAGGCTCTTCACGCACCAGGTTTTTAAGCTCCGCCATCAGTTCTTCTTCCATGCTGTCATTATGTTCCGCCTGTGTTTTGGCCTTTTCAACAGCATCTTTAATCAGCTTTAATTCTCCTGCCGGGTTCCTGAACCAGTCCAGGCTCCATACCGACAGGATATTCCATCCCATGCCTTCCAGCACAGCATTTCTCAACCGGTCACGGTCACGGGCCGACTGGGCATTCTGATAGGACCTGCCGTCGCAGCTGATTCCCAGCAGGTATCTGCCCGGATGGTCCGGGTCTGCTATCGCCAGGTCTATGTAAAACCCTTCAGAACCCACCTTTTCACGGACGATGTATCCTTCTTTGCGTAACGTTTCCGCAACAATATTCTCAAAAGGCTGAGGCTGGTACGGCTGCTCATCCTTATGGCTTTCGAACTTGCCATTCTCCGCGAAATAAAGGAAGTTCTTCAACGCCCTGATCCCGAATTTGGCATTCGGGCCGATCACCATATCTGCTGCCGTGATATTGGTGAATACCTCACAGCGGCTTTTGGCCCGGGTAATCAGTACATTCAGCCTGCGTTCCCCTCCTTCGTTATTCAGAGGGCCGAAGCTCATCGGCACTTTTCCGTCCTCGGTCCTTCCGTAACCAATGCTGATGAAGATAACATCCCTTTCATCACCCTGCACATTTTCAAGGTTTTTAACAAAGAAAGGTTCGTCCGAATGGCTGCTGAAATAGCTTTCCACCTCAGGATTTTTCCTCCTCCGAATCTCTATGGCATTCTGTATGGCCTGCATCTGGGATGTACTGAATGCCACGACCCCGAGACTCAGCTTAGGATTTGTAAGGGCATGCTGAATCACAGCATCGGCTACTTTTTCAGCTTCCTTAGGATTGGTCCTGGTTTTTCCTTTATCATAGTAGGTATCCGGCAAATGGTTAAAAGCCAAGCCAAGCCTGTTTTTTGATCCCGGGCTCGGGAAAATGATCAGCCTGTTTTCATAAAACTCCTGATTGGAAAGGCTGATGAGGGATTCGTGCCTGCTTCGGTAATGCCAGCGTAACATACGCTGAGGAGCACCCTGCGCATCACACATGCCGAGGATGCTCTGCATATCTGCCGTTACATTCTCTTCGTCTTCCGTATCCGTATTCAGCTTATCAAAGAAACTGGTGGGAGGCATCTGCCGGGTATCTCCCACGACCACGATCTGTTTCCCCCTGGCAATAGCACCCAGCGCATCAACTGGCCTTACCTGGCTGGCTTCATCAAAGATCACCAGGTCAAAATCGATGCTGTCCGGAGGCAGGAAATTAGCAATCGACATCGGGCTCATCATGATCACCGGCTTTATGGCCTGGATCGCCAGTCCTGCTTCCTGCATGAGTCTGCGTATCGGCATGTGGCGCGCTTTTCTATTGAACTCGCTTTTCAGGATGTTGACCTGCCCGCCGCCGTCCTGTTTCGGAACGCCTTCCCAATGTTTTAAAGCCACCTTAGCCCTGTTGTAATACTGTTTAAGCACATCAATCCTCCTGAACCTGGCGATGGTTTCCTCATGGGTAGACCGTTCGAATTTCCTCAGTTCCGGACTGTTCAGCATAGCCTGTTCCAAAAGGTGCTCATACCATGTTTTCCGGAATGCGGTCTTCAGATGGGTTCCTGCATCACCCCAGCCTTCAGCAGCTTTGATCAGAAATCCGGTACCCTGCTTTTCAACTTCTTCTTTCAGCACGTTCCATGATACCATCTTATGGATTTCAGGCAGCTGCTCTTTCCATTGACTCAGTACGGTAACCTGCGCAGACAGTCTGAATTGATCAATCCCGTTTCCGTCAAAATCCAAATGCCTGAACAATGCCTGGAAAATTTTCTGCTGTTCATCGAACAGGCTGGCTGCATCGGCAGCTAAGGACCTCATCATCTCTGTATTTTTATTCTTTTCTAGCAGTTCGAAAATTGCCGGATCGATATCTCCCTGCCTTAGATGGGTATGGATATCCTGTACATAAGCTGCTTTTTTCTCTAAATTTTCCGGATCGGATTTATGCCCGTTCCAGTTCTGTCCGAAGAGCCTGCTTCCCAATGTATCATAGGCAAGCAAGGCAGAGTACAATCTCTTTCCTTCCATTAAAGTATTGACCAGATCCAGCTTTTTCTCTGCATCGTCCGGCATTGCGCCCTGTAAAAAAGAGGCCAGTTTTTTGACGCTCTTTTTATAGTCCCCGATAATGAATTTATACCATTTCTTCCCATGTTCCATGATGTTCTGCCTTATGTCCAAGACATCCTGTGACCAGGCTTCCGGAATAAATACAGGGTCATAAGTGCTGTGGATCCGGGCTAATTTGCTGATGGTTTCCAACAGGTCTGCAATATCATTCTGATTATTCAGCCATGTCGGATCTGCTACCGGCATTGAGGCAGTTCCCGGATTCTTCGCTGCCCATTCTGCGGTATTCAGATGCTTTTTGATTTCCGTTCCGTCAACAGGCTCCGGAAAATCCATGTATTCACTGAGTGTCTTTAAGGAACGGATAAGGTTTTCTGTAGTAAGAACAGATTCTGACAGGAGCTCCGCCGCCAATTCTTCATCTTTGGGAAGGAAAATGGTTAAACGGCTGCCGTAAAAAAGCAATTTCTCAGGCGGACCGATCTTGGTAAGCCTGGCCTGGACCTGCTCTGCAGCCTGCTCAATGTCCTGCACCCGTGCGGAGTCGAATGTTGACAGGTCAGGGATGGAAACCTTTGGAAATTTATAGCCTGGATTTTCAGTATTTATTTTCAGCATGTTCCCTATAAGGTCATGCACTGACAAACCGCTTTTTTCAACCGGACGGTTAATTTCAGCAGTATAGGCATTCAGCTCATGGACAATAGGCTCCAATAGCCGGATTTCATCTTCAAGATGGGCTACGGTAGGCCTGCCCAATTCAAGGATCCGTTTTAATTCTGCATGGAGCTCCCGTTTGTTTGCTTTGTTGCTGTGGAGTTCCAGGCAGGCTTCTCCCAGCCCTATGCTGTCCAGTCTTCGCTTCACCACTTCAAGGGCCGCCATTTTTTCAGCGACAAAAAGGACCTTTTTACCATTGCCTACTGCATTGGCGATCAGATTGGTAATGGTCTGTGATTTCCCGGTACCCGGAGGTCCCTGGATCACCATATTCCGCCCTTCATGCACCGCGAGCATGGCAATCACCTGTGAGCTGTCTGCATCTACCACCTGTAAGAGCTGATCCGCCTCCGTTTCTTCATCCAGCTGATGTTCTTCTCCTATGGAAGGCTGTGGTTCGGTAAACCCGTTTCCGAAAAGAGACTGAAGAATGGGATGGTCAAAAGGCTTTTTATGCTCCGGCCACTCGTCACTGTCGAGGTCATGGTAAATCATGAATTTCCCGAAAGAGAAGAACCCCAGCTCAATACGGTTATGGTCAACCGTCCAGTTTTCCAGGTGGGCAATATGCTTCTCAATGTCATTGAAATAGGCTGCAATATCGAGGTCTTCCTCGCCCGGAAGATCAGAAATGGTGAGATTGAAATCTGCCATCATTTTGGCCTGAAGCGATAAATTAGCTCCTATTTCACCGCCGGTATACCGCAGGCGGAACCGTTCGCTGGCACTGGAACGTTCAAGGGCTACCGGAACCAGGATCAGAGGAGCCATTCGTACATCATCGTTATTTCCTTTTTCAAACCAGCTGAGCATTCCTAAAGATAAAAACAGGGTATTCACTCCCTGCTCTTCAATGCTCGTTCTGGCAGCGTAATAGGTATTCAGAATTTTAACCTGAAGCTTCTGTTCGGATTCATCGGTCTGCAGTCGGGTATCTTTGTATGCTTCCTGCAGTTCGGTATCAGACAATGGCGGCAGTTCAAAAAGCTCGTCATCATCCTTCTTTCCGGGCCTCCCCAAAAATGTCATGGCTTTGTTCTGCCTTACCAGGATATCATAGATGGAAACCGACTGTTCCTGGACGATATGCAGCCCTCTTGCCTTGGGAATTTTATAGTTTAATAATGTGTTGCGCATCCCAAGATCCAGCAGCTCTTTTCTGGCTGCTTCCAGCTTGGGAAATATAACGTCTTTCATAGTTTATGATTATGGAACTTCTAATGTAGAAAAAATTAGGGAGACTTTAATACGGGTTTACGTAAAACCGTTTATGTACAGGAACTGCCCTAATGGTGATGCCGCACAACACTTGATGGTTGAAGGGTATAAAACAACCCGTTACGAACCGGCTCGAACTTATGCTTTTTAATTCTGCAAAGTTTTCATTTTGTTCGTTATTTTTGTATATCCAATGTTCACCGGCAACCCTGATATTATGAACTACACCTTTTCTGAAAATCCTCAAATAGGAACCGTTTCAAGCTTTACCGAACTGATCCGTACGCAATTCACGGGCAGTATGAATGCGCTGTGCTGGCAACGGAAGGTAACCGGTGATTTTAAAGAGGTAATGTCCAAACTCCGGCTGGAAGAAAATATCACAGAAATTTCTGCTGAAGATTTGCTGAGCCTGCACCTTTCGGAACAGGGTAATGCTGCAAGGGAAATCATCCTCAATGACCTGAAACTGTTGCAGGACTTCGGGGCGCAGCCCTCCCTGAACCTGCTCAAATGCTATGAACGGGATGAAGAACTGGATTTTTTCCCAACCGACGTCTATTCCTACCACGTCGACCGCTCTCCCATCATGACTGATACTTTCCTGTGTACCTATCACGGAGCAGCCAGCGACATTCTACCGAATGACCAAGTGACCCAAAAAATCCTCATCCCCGACATCCGTGAACGGCTTAAATCAATGCACGACGGCCCGGAATCAGACTTTGAATCATTCCTGAAAGAATGTTTCTTTGACCTTCATTATCAGCCCAAACCTGATGCACAGCCGGTCAATCTCGGGACGGGACATCTCTGGCGCCTCGCAGTAGACCATCCGGAGCAACAGGTGTTACCCTGTGTCCACCGGGCCCCTGTAGAAAATGACGGTGAATACAGGCTGCTGCTGATCTGCTGAGGATGAACGTTTATAACATTCACATCAATAATAGATGAAACATTAAAATAGATAACAATTCCGGCAATTGCTATCAATGTAATATTAGCTAAAGCTTGAAAAAAAACAACAAACCATGAACACGAGCTAAGATCCCTATTAACAATACGGCAAAATTCTCTATCTTAGTATCATAAAGACTGTATCATCACTTTAATCTCATGTCAATGAAAACATATGCTTTCCTTCTCGCCTTTAGTATGCTCAGCATCTGTACTTCATGCCGCAATATCGGTGAACTGGTTAACGAACAGAAATCACGCTCCTATTTTATCGACTCAAAAAAGCAGATTTCCTACTGTATGAACGGCAACTGGTTCAGTTTAGGCATATCGCCGATGCCGGAAGCGGATGCGAAATCGTTTGAAGTGCTGGCAGAGGATATCGCCCGGGATAAGGATGCCGTTTATTTTCGTGCTATGAAACAAAAGCAGGTAGACCGCAATTCTTTCTATGTTGACAACCAGATCCCTAAAGACCGTTTTCATGCCTATTACACTGACATGGCTTTAGGCTTTAAAATTATTGAAGGCGCAGATCCCAAGACTTACGAACCGGTAGACCAACATGTCAACTGGGCCAGGGATAAAGACCATTATTTCTATTCCCATGATATGGTTCATGCGGACCGGAAAACATTTGCCTTCGTCAATCCCTTTTTTATGACAGATAAAGATTCTGTGTATACCATTCCTGATCTGGGCAAGTTTAAGTCGGTCATGCCTAATCCGGGAAAAGCCGAAGCCATCAATACCTATTACATGAGAATCGGAAACACCATTTATTATCCTTCTTTTCAGCAGGCTTCAGATGTTGCAACCAAGTCATTCGATGGGATACGTACTTTACGGCTGCTTGATGACAATACGCTTTGCATCAATGATGAAACCATACTGGTCCGGGGTAAAAATTTCAAATATACCGATGTTGACGCACCTTCTTTTCAGCTGCTTACTTTTACGGATAAGAATGATACCTACCCTTCCAACTATTATGCAAAAGACAAGAACAATATCTACTATGATCAGGAAGTCATTCCGGGTGCTGATGCAAAAACATTTACCCTGATCGGCCGTGATTTCGGCAAAGATGCAAGGAATGTATACTACCGTAACCAGTTGCTGAAAGGCGTAGATGCGGCCAGCTTCAAGAAAGAAGATAATTATTATAAAGATAAACTGGGGAATAAATTCAGTGCTCTGACAGGGAATAAAATATAAATTTTTGCCACCATCTTATTTCCACCTTCGAATTCTCCACATAGCATATCCGTTATTACGGCCATGTGTATCCGATTGATGGCATAACGCCAGACTAAAATTTTCATCCAAAGGTGTTTACTCACCTCAGCTTTATTTTCACCAGACCTGTAGAAGGCTTTGTTGATTCTTTACAGATCAGCATTGCCCTGCTGGAAACACTTTTCTTGCATCTCGGATTTTGCATACATCGTTATGTGAAAACAAATATATTAATCATTAAGTTTAATCTATAATATATTGGATCAAGGGCAAAAACGGACAATGAGCCTCAATAACAGCACGCTTATCTGCATGATCGTAATGATAATTTATCTGATTCAATCAAAATCTTTGGGCAATATCATTGCTAAATTGGCGTCTATTTTCAATAAAGGGGGAACTCCATTTCTACTCATAAGAATGCTTTTGAGCGAAATCTGCCGGAATCTCAAATAGCAGTATCAATATTCCACATCCATACTATCAAAGATGGAGAAGCTCCCGTACAGTTTAAACCCTAATACACTCTCACCCTAACACACTCCTACACTAAAAACCTCCACACTCAAACTATCCCACACTCAAACTCTCCCATTACAAATATTCCCCTTTAAAAACCCTATTCTCATTTAGCATGAATACCTTAACTTTGCAGCATGAATAACGATACCATTTGTGCACTGGCCACCGCCAATGGAATAGGAGCCCTCGGGATCATCCGTGTTTCCGGACCGGAAGCGCTTCCGGTAGTCCAGAAAAGTTTCCCCGGAAAGAACCTTGAAAAGCAGAAATCCCATACGCTGCATTACGGTTATTTCATGGACGGAGAGGAATCTATTGATGAGGTGATGCTGTCCATTTTTCTGGCACCGAAAAGCTTTACCACGGAAAACTCTGTGGAAATCGCATTCCATGGTTCGCCGCACATTGGAAAACGTATTCTTGAAACCCTGATTAAAAACGGAGCCCGTATGGCGAAAGCCGGGGAATTTACCCTGCGCGCTTTTATCAACGGCCGTATCGACCTTTCCCAGGCGGAAGCCATCGCCGATGTCATTGCTTCTGAAAATGAAGCATCCCGGAAAGTGGCCATCAGCCAGCTGAAAGGCGGCATCACCAATGAAATATCAGTTTTGAGGACCGACCTGCTGAATTTTGTTTCCCTGATCGAACTCGAGCTCGATTTTGCGGAAGAAGATGTAGAGTTCGCCGACCGTTCTGCCCTGAACCTGCTGCTGGATAAGATTGAATCCAAGCTGCATTCGCTGATTGACAGCTTCCAGTATGGAAATGCCATTAAGAACGGAACCGCCGTAGCGATCATCGGGAAACCGAACGCCGGAAAATCTACCCTGCTGAATGCTTTGCTGAAGGAAGAACGAGCAATTGTAAGCAATATTGCCGGCACCACCCGGGATACGATTGAGGAAGTACTGCATATTAAAGGGCATGCATTCCGTCTGATCGATACAGCAGGACTGCGTGAAACGGTGGATGAAATCGAGGCCATCGGTGTGAAAAAGGCCCGTGAAAAGGTTGCCAATGCCAATGTGCTGATCTACCTTGCCGATGCGGGAACGGAAGATTTTTCAGAAGATATCGAAATGATCCGCTCGTTGGTTCGTGAAGATCTCAAACTCATTATCTGCGCAACAAAAATCGATGAAGTCTTCCCTGCACAATACGAAAAGGCAGAAAGCATTTTCCGTGAGGCCATTCCTCAGGAGTTTGATTTCATAAAAATATCCGCAGTAGAAAACCAGAATATCCAGGACCTGAAAAATGAGCTTTCCTCTTACGTGGAACAGCTGAAGTCACAGGAAAGCAATATAGTCATTACCAACCAGCGTCATTACGAAGCCCTCCGCAAATCTATGGAAGCTGTTCATAAGGTAAAGGAGGCTATCACCTTCCGCATTTCCACTGAATTACTGGCCTATGAACTGAGAAACGCTTTAGAGCATCTGGGAGAAATATCCGGGGAAGTCACGAATGATGAGGTGCTGGGGAATATTTTTTCTAAGTTTTGTATCGGGAAATAATTTAGCTTTTTAACTTATCTATAATCAGGTGATTATGTAATTATTTATGAAATTTTTGCACTTGATTTTCGGGAGGTAAAATGAGATTATATGGCTTTATTTTTATAATTTTATCATCTCTCAATTAAAAATGCTACACCTGAAGAATGCTGGTCAACAAATCTATAATAAGCGATATAAAAAGCATTATTGCAAATTCAAAAGACAGTGCTATTCGTGCTGTTGACCATCAACGGACTTTGATGTATTGGCATATTGGCAGACGTATTTTTGAAGAAGAACAGCAAGGTAAAGATCGTGCAGATTATGGTAAGTTTCTTATTAAATATCTTTCAGAACAACTACAACCTGAGTTTGGAAGTGGCTTTTCTACAAGACAAATCAACCTTTATCGCCAATTTTACAGAACATTTGAGAATGTGCATACACTGTATGCACAATTGAGCTGGAGCCAATATAAGATCATCATAAGACTTGAGAGTTAAGATAAAATTGAATTCTATATTGCTGAAACGGTAAAAAACAATTGGACTGTCCGCCAGTTGGAACGACAAATTTATAGCAGCCTATACGAACGGCTTTTGCTGAGTAATGATAAAGAAAGCGTTCTGGCAGTGGCAAGGAATGAGAAGCAGCCTTCTGATGCCAAAGAAATTATAAAGACCCGATGTTTTTGGAGTTTCTTGGTTTAAAAAGAGAAGCATCTTACTACGAGAGAGATTTGGAAAGTGGCATCATCACGCACTTACAGGATTTTTTATTAGAATTAGGTAATGGCTTTTCATTTGTAGCAAGACAGAAAAGAATACATATTGAGGGTGACGAATTTTTTGTAGACTTAGTTTTCTACAACCGCATTTTACAATGCTTTGTGATCATCGAAATCAAAACAGCCAAACTTACCCATCAGGATATTGGACAATTGCAGATGTATGTCAATTATTATGACCGAATAGAAAAACTGTCACACGAAAATCCAACTATTGGTATTTTACTTTTTGCCAATAAAAACGATGCCGTTGTGAAATTCACCCTTCCGGAAGGACAAAAACAAATTTTTGCAAGCCAATATGAATTGTACTTACCAACGGAGAAACAACTTTTGGAAGAAGTAAGTAAAGAGATGGAGAGTTTTGAGAAAAAGGATCAGAAGAGTGAATAATTAATTGATTACGGAACAGCAATGAATAATTAAAACACTTTCAATTCCTTGTTTATAGGTTGTGAAGACGTGCTGGCCATTCATTGGAAATAATCAGCTAAAAATCCATTGATCTTAAATTAATCAAATATCCCCTGATTCTAAAAGGCAGAGTGCATAAACGTCTGCCAGGCATCTCCAGTTCTTTTTAAAACATGGCTGGATTTTGTTTTTATACTGTCCTGTTCAGGGTTTTTAGAATTGAAGGCTTCATAGATATTAGCAACCAAAATTATATCCGGATCTATAGAGGATACCAATTGGGTCTGGATTTTAATTTTTGTCCAGCCCTGATCAATAATCTGTTTCAAATTTTTTATAATATTCTCCCGGTTCTTAACAACATCGTATCCAACCAGTATGGAATGCACTGAATATAGGTTGGACAATCCACTAAAGTCAGATTCATTCCATAATTTTTCATAATTTGAATTGAATTCGTTTGCAATGTTCATTATATTTTTCATCTTTGATTTTATGTACAATAAATATAAAAATATTTTCTGGAAAGAATTAAATATTTTATTCCTATCAGAAAAGTAATTATTATCACTTCAGGACATTATAAAGATCAGGATAGATGGTCTTCACCCGACAGGTAATTGTTTAAAGCGAAATGAAGTAACCGGTAAATGTGTAATTTTCCTGCCTGCATACTATTTTCTTTTATAATGATATTCGGATGATATTCCCTCTATCTCTTACAATAAGACTGATCTTCGGAAAACTCATTAATAGGATGCGTTAGATAAAATCGTTAATTTAGGTGATAAACTAAATGGCAGATGGCAATAAAAATCAAATTCAAAAGATCTGAGATTGTAGCAAACATTATATTGAACCTTGCAGGGCTGGGCATTTGCTGTATTATGATGTTAAATAATAATGTCTCGATGCCCGTAAAGAATTTGATTGTTAAAATCATTGTGCTTGCAGCAATAGCGGCACTTATTGCCAATCTTTGGGCGCACCTCCGGCGTTACATAAAAAGCCTCAACCATATATCTGCCCTGGAAATCGATCACCTCGGAATCTGCAACAACATCTCTAAACCTAAAATTTTAAGATGGAATGAGATCTCTTATGTTAAAACGAAAACAGTCCAGATGTCAAGTGGAAGACATTCTAAAATACTGGTTCATACCTATGATCCATCACATTCCATGATCATCAATGCTGATGTATTAGATATTGATAAGAATGAATTACTGGATCTTCTTAATCAAAAAAAATGATCTGCATAAATCATTATATTTAACATCAATTTCAAATGAGAAACTCCCCTATTACCTTAAAAGTCCTTTGTTATCCATTATCCGCTTTTATATTCAGCTGTTTTCTGAGCTGCAACGGAGATCATACCCAAAGACAGAGGAACAGAACTGCTGAAGCGGAAGTTAAGGAAATCAAAAGCAGCCGGGCCCAAATATTCCTGGCCTATTTAGATGCCTTGGTAAAGCTTCCCGATGCAAAGTTCAGCGAGGCAGAGCTTAGGTCAATCAATAAAAAATATGCGAGTCAGTTGCCATTGGTCATGTATGATTCCACACAAGAGCAGAGCAGGCAGGATATTGTAATTCATTATTATAAAAATAATCAACTCGGCCCTGTAATGGAATCGGGCATCAGATTTCTTGTCCCTGAAACCTTAACGGATTCCCTGGTTGTTTCAGATTTTACACGTCATTTTGGATCTGTTACTGATGAAAAACCGCTGATAGGGATTACGAAACAGCCTCTTCCTGTCCATATACAAGTTTCTTCCGACAGGGAAATGAAGCTAACCCGTAAAAACAATGTCAACAAAGAGCAGGCAGGCGTTACGATGGTCGATATCTTCAATTACAGGTAATTGATCCCGGATTTCAGAAGATGTAAATACGCCCTTAAAAACGTTTTTTATTTGCATTGCGTTTATGTGCAGCTATCAGGGCGCTGTCGAGTATGCTTTTGAGATCGCCATATCGGTCAATATGAGAAATATGCTGCTCTAAAAAAGGCATCTCCATGGAGTATATTTTGTAATTTTTCATGTGAATTTTCATCCGCTCTGAACTGTATTTCCCTATATAACGATAGAACTCAAAATGATCAATATGCCGAAAATAAATAAATCCGAACTCAGCCGTCCACAGGCCGTTTTTAGAAACCCTCAAAGCCAGCTCCTCCTTTTTAAAACTGCCCTTTAAGAAAAATAAGCCTGGAATCATGATGAAGATTCCGTACATCCAATGAGTATTGAACATAAAATACAAGGCAAGCATAAACAACAAAAACCCGAAAACAGCTAAACCAAATGGTGGCTTGCCGATATAAAAGTCATGATAAAATTCTTCCCGGTCAATTTCTAATTTCTTTGAAATTTTCCCTTCGTAATTACTTCTGAAAGCTTTGTAGTTTCTATTTTTCATCATTTCTTTGTTTGGCACCGCCGACACGGATCATCGTTATTCAACATCCATAATAATGCCTGTTTTTGCGGAAGTTTGCTTATTTATTTTTTTACTTCTAATCATCCATATGAACTATTGATTCCGGCTGCCTTTCAATATTAATAATACCTATTTCTATTTTGTCGGCAACTTTACGGCAGGACTAAAATTGAATGTAAAGAATAAAGATCCTGATGATGAATGTCTTTATCTCCGATATTTCCGGGCAAAATAAAAAGCAAAAAAAATCACCCCGTTTCCGGGGCGATTGGTACTGCTTTAAATAAATACTGAGTTATATGAAGAGTGAAATGATGTTTCTCTGATGTATGACAAAGATACAGCTCATTTTCTTTCTGCGCCTCAGGGAAATCCCGGAAATTGCCTCCGGGTTTTTACGGAGGCTGTAAAAAATCCTGCGTGAAGCAGGATTTGGTTATATTTCATGTTGATCAACTGATTACAAAGGACTTACCAGTTCTGCGAACCATGTTTTTACTTCACCGTCCAGATATGGACCCAGTTTTTCTTCACATGTCCTGTGGTAAGCATTGAGCCAATCAACTTCTTTTTCCGAAAGAATATCTTTCACGATCGTATCTTTAAAGAACGGACACAGCGTAAGCGTCTCAAACTCGTAGAAGGTCCCGAAATCGGTTTTTTCCGCTTCCTTAACGGCGATTAAGTTTTCATGGCGGATCCCATACTGTCCTTCTACATAAAATCCGGGTTCATTGGAACACACCATGCCCGGAAGAAGCTCCTGCGGATTCATGTCTTTCCTGATGTTCTGGGGACCTTCGTGGACATTCATAAAGCTTCCTACTCCATGCCCGGTCCCGTGGTTGAAATCTTTCCCTTCCATCCATAACGGAAGCCTGGCAATGGCATCCAGGTGCACGCCTTTGGTTCCTTTCGGGAATTTTACCATCGATAAACGGATCATTCCCTGTAATACTAAGGTCGAGTTTCTTTTGAACTCCTCGGAAACCGCTCCTAAAGCCAGCGTCCTGGTAATATCGGTCGTTCCTTCCAGATACTGGCCTCCGGAATCTACCAGGATGCTTGCATCGTTGGTCACCTCATAGCTGCCTTCGTTTTTTGCGGAATAATGCATGATGGCACCGTTATCTTTATACCCGATGATGCTTCCGAAACTCTCCCCTACAAAATTCTCACCCTGTGCACGGAAATCCCTGAGTTTTTCTCCGATGGAATATTCATTCATCGGTTCTTTTCCTGCCTGATGTGTCAGCCAGTACAGGAATTTCACCATTGCCACACCGTCTCTTACCATCACGGTTCTGAACCCTTCCAGCTCAGTATCATTTTTCCGGGCTTTCATCAGGTTGCCGGGAACCGGGCCTTTGATGAATGTATTGGCATATTTTAAGGCTTCAAAGATAGACTGGTTGCTGTTGGGAGAAACCAGGACTTTCTGGTCGCTGCACATTTTCAGGTGGCTGAAAAATTCTTCGTACGGCATCATTTTCACAAATGATTCATTCATCTGCTTCCTGGCTTCCACATCCAGTTTATCAAGGTCGGTAAAAAGGATTGCATCATTGATGGTGATGATCAGGTAACCCAGGAATACCGGATTGCTCTGTACATCGCTTCCCCTCAGGTTAAGGGTCCACGCCACGTCATCCAGGCTGGAGATGATATGTACGGTAGCGCCCTGTTCCTCCATCGCATTACGGATGGCGGAAATTTTATCGGTTACCGACTTTCCGGCCCGTTCTACCGGATGTACGTAAATTGGATTCTTGGAAGGGGTTCCGCGGTCTTTCCAAAGCTCTTTCAGGAGCGGGAGGTCTACCAGCGTGATATTTTTGGCACGAAACTTCTCATACAGCAGCTCCCAGTTGGCATGTGAAGTGGCCAGTGCATTCACGGCTACTTTTCCGCTTTCCGGAATTTCGGAAATAATCCAGTCGATATAGTGAGGAGTGCCTTCCATTCCGTCTTTGAACAGGTCAATCCCGGAATCCTGAAGCTCAATGGCAGCCTGGGTAAAATACCGTCCGTCCGTCCAGAGCCCTGCTTTGTCCTTAGTGATCACCACAAATCCGGCAGATCCCAGGAATCCTGAAAGCCATGATCTTTCCTGCCATTCTTCCGGCAGGTATTCACTCATATGCGGATCAGCAGAATAGACGATAAATGCGTCAACATTATTTTTCTGCATCTCTTCCCGGAGTGCAGCCACTTTTTCCTTTGAAGTCATTTTTTTGATTTTTAAAACCGAAAGTTACGAAAAATTGATTTCAGAAAGGGATTTAATCCAATATAAAAAGCAGGTATACAGAGCAGGAATATCACACCCCGAATAATTTTCAGGTGCTGGAACCCGCTATCGGAGCTGATATTTTCACCTTTGGAAAGATTATTGCTACATGCTACCTATGGAAACACAGAATTACAGCAATCACAGGAAGTTTTATGCACCTCATCACTTTGTTTACCTTCCCGCATTACTGGTTTTGCAAATCTTCGGAATCTATAAGGCTTTTAGTGATGGCAGTAACCCGTTGACCTGGATTCTGTTTTCTGTTGTTATTTTCCTGATCCTTTACCTGGCCATTATGGTGCGGCAGCATTATGCATTGGGACTTCAGGACCGGATGGTAAGACTTGAGTTTAAACAGAGGTATTTTGAGCTGTTCGGACAACGGTCCGATGAAGTGGAAGCCAGGCTGAAATTCGATCAGATTGCCGCTTTAAGGTTTACCTATGATGATGAGTTTAAAGAACTGCTGTACCGTGCCCTGCATGAATCCGTTTCAGGCAACGATATAAAGAAATCCATAAAAAAATGGAAACCGGACCATCACAGGATTTAAAAAGAATTGATCACCAATAAAAATAAATTATTATGAAAAAATGGAGCTTATACAGTATTACTTTTTTAAGTTTACTGATGCTGACCAGTTGTGAAGCAGTAGAAACAATTTTTAAGGCCGGAATGTGGTGGGGAATCATTCTCGTTGTAGCCGTAATAGGACTTTTATTATGGTTATTCTCCAGGGGTAAAAACTCTTAACCGGACTTTATGGAAAATTCAGATTTAGATATTATTTCTCACCTGAAGCCTTCAAAAATTGTCAAAATTATGAAAGATCCGGTGGCTTCTGCCAAGGCGGTACATCTTATTTATACCTCCGATGCAGAAACCGCCGGTATTATCCGGAAAAAACGAGGAAAGAAATTTTCTTATTATAAAGACGGCGAAAAAATCAAAGACAAAGATGAAATCAGCAGGATTAACAGACTCGTGTTGCCACCGGCATGGGAGAATGTTTGGATCTGCGCGCTGGATAACGGCCACCTTCAGGCCACCGGAATTGACGCCAAGAAGAGAAAGCAGTACCGGTACCATCCCTTATGGAACGCTCTGAGGAACCACACTAAATTTTACCGCATGCTCCAGTTCGGCTACGCATTGCCTCAGATAAGGTTGCATATCGAGCAGGACCTTGCCTTGCGAAATTTAGAAAAAAGAAAAGTCCTTGCGCTGATCGTAAGCCTGATGCAGCGGACCAATATCCGGATCGGCAACAGTGCCTATGAAAAGCTGTACGGATCTTTCGGGCTTACTACCCTGAAAGACAAACACGTGAAAGTAAAAGGCCAGAAATTATCCTTCTCTTTCAAGGGCAAGAAGGGTGTGATGCATGATATAGACCTGAAAAGCAGCAGGCTTTCCAGGCTGGTCCAGAAATGCAAGGACATCCCGGGAAAAGAACTCTTCCAGTATTATGATGATGACGGAAACCGGCACTGCATAGATTCGGGAATGGTGAATGAATACATCAAGGAAATCAGCGGTGAAGATTTCACTGCGAAAGATTTCAGGACCTGGTCCGGAACGGTTAATGCTTTAATAGCTTTCAAAGAAATCGGCTATGCTGAAACCAATGCCGAATACAAGAAAAAAGTGAAGGAAGCCCTCGACATTGTCGCTTCCCATCTCGGAAACACCGTAGCGGTGTGCAAAAAGTATTATGTGCATCCCCTGGTCATCAATCTATATGAAAACAATACCATCAAAAAATATCTTGATGAGCTGGAAGTCATAGAGAAAAATGACGGCAAAGCTGACCTTACCCAGGAAGAAAAACTGGTTCTTAAAATCCTGGAAACCGAAAAGCTGTAATTCACGGCAATCAATTTTTTCTCCGAATTAAATGTTGTAAATTTGTATCATTCACAAATTAAAATATAATACAACATCATATGTCAAAAGCAATTTCGCAAGTGCCACTTGCTGTTAATGAGCCGGTAAATTCATACGTACCGGGTTCTCCGGAAGTAAAAAGCCTTCTGGCCACCTATAAGAAAATGTGGGCAGAAAAAACCGAGATCCCAATGATCATCAACGGAAAAGAAGTAAAAACCGATGAAAAGATAGCGCTTCAATCTCCGCAGGACCATGCGCATGATTTCGGGTTTTATTACAAGGGAACCATGCAGCATGTGGATGATGCCATCAATGCCGCTTTAGCCGCCAAACAGCAATGGAACGAACTGGGATGGGAACAGAGGGCTGCTATTTTCCTGAAAGCCGCTGACCTGCTTGCCGGACCTTACCGCGACGTCATTAATGCAGCGACGATGATCGGCCAGTCTAAAAACGTACACCAGGCTGAAATTGATGCTGCCTGTGAGTTCATCGACTTTCTACAGTTCAATGTAGAATTCATGACGGAAATGTATGCTGAACAGCCGGTATCCGATAACGGAATATGGAACCGCGTAGAATACAGGCCTCTTGAAGGTTTCTGTTTTGCAGTGACTCCTTTTAACTTTACCGCTATCTCAGGAAACCTTCCTACATGTATGGCCATGCTCGGAAACGTAGTGGTTTGGAAACCTTCTGATAAGCAGGTGTATTCCGCCAAAGTCATCATGGATGTTTTAACGGAAGCCGGACTTCCTGCAGGGGTCATCAACATGATTTTTACAGATGGTAAAGAAACAGCTGAAAAAGTATTGGCACACCGTGACTTTGCCGGACTTCACTTCACCGGTTCCACCAAAGTGTTCCAGGGCATGTGGAAGATGATCGGTGACAACATCCACCAGTACAGAACATATCCAAGAATCGTGGGAGAAACCGGAGGTAAAGATTTTGTTATTGCCCACCCTTCAGCCAATGTAGAAGCGGTAGCCACTGCTCTGGTAAGAGGTGCGTTTGAATATCAGGGACAGAAATGTTCTGCGGCTTCAAGAGCTTATATCCCTAAGTCCATCTGGGCAGACGTAAAAAAAGTAATGGAAACGCAGATCGGTTCCATCAAAGTAGGTTCTCCTGAAGATCCGTCCAACTTCGTTAATGCCGTGATCGACAAAAATTCTTTTGAAAAATGCAAAGGATACATCAACAGAGCCAATGGTGCCGGTGATGCTACGGTAGCTATCGGAGGGAAATGCGACGATTCCAAAGGCTGGTTTGTACATCCTACGGTTATTGAAACAACCAATCCGCATTATGAAAGCATGGTAGAAGAAATCTTCGGTCCTATCCTTTCCGTGTATGTTTATGAAGATGAACAATGGAACGAAACCCTGAAATTGGTTGATTCCACCTCACCCTATTCCCTTACCGGATCTGTCTTTTCACAGGACCGTTATGCGATCAGTGAAGCATACAAAGCATTGGAAAATGCTTCCGGAAACTTCTATATCAACGATAAGCCGACCGGCGCCGTAGTAGGCCAGCAGCCGTTCGGTGGAGGAAGAGCTTCAGGAACCAATGATAAAGCGGGTTCTAAAATGAATCTTTTAAGATGGACTTCGGTACGAAGCATCAAAGAAACCTTTGTATCGCCTAAAGATTATAAATATCCGTATTTAGGATAATTATCGATGCATACATCTGGATAAAAAAGTCTCGGCCGGAACTTCGTTCCGGCCGAGACTTTTATTAGTCATTCCCACATATCTTCATTTTCGTGTGTCTTTGAGAGGCTCACCCACCGGATTTATCACAAAACTTTTGTGGCTATTGTGGTTTTTATCCTCTCGTTGAGTAACAGATCGCACAGATTTTTTTCCATGCATTTAAAAACCGTAAATTTTTAAAAACTAATGTGCTCTTAATGTTTTCAAAGCTTTTTCTACATGATTCTTATGTGTTAAAAATTTTGCAGACTGTTATAATACAGGATCATTAAACCACCCCGTCAAAAATTCTTTGAATTTTCGCCACCCCTCCGAAGGCAGGGAATCGGTCCCAACCGCTGTTTCCGACAAACAGGACAAAGTTATGTACACAAAAACCGTAGGTTTTTAAAAACTAATGTGCTCTTAATGTTTTCAAATCTGTTCTCTTCATGATTCTAATGTGTTAAAAATTTTTGTGACTGTTGTGGTTTTATCTCCAGATTATTTTCCAAGCATTTTAAAAACCGTAGGTTTTTGAAACTCATGTGTTCTTCTGTTTTCAAAGCTGGCTTCTTAGAATTCTAATGTGTTAAAAATTTGCAGCCTGTTATAATTCAGGATCATTAAACCACCCCGTCAAAAATTCTTTGAATTTTCGCCACCCCTCCGAAGGCGGGGAATCGGTCCCAACCGCTGTTTCCGACAAACAGAACAAAGTTATGTACACACAAAAACCGTAGGTTTTTAAAAACTAATGTGCTCTTAATATTTTCAAAGCTGGCTTCTTAAGATTCTAATGTGTCAAAAACTTTTGTTACTGTTGTGGTTTTTATCCTCGCAGATCAGCAGATCAAGCAGATTTTTACGTATCATAAAAACCGTAGATTTTTAAACCTCATGTGCTCTTCTCTTTCCAAAGCTGGCTTCTTAGGATTCTAAAGTGTTAAAAATTTGTAGCCTGTTATAATACAGGATCATTAAAACCATCCCGTCAAAAATTCTTTGAATTTTCGGCACCCCTCCGAAGGTGGGGAATTTTCCCAGCTGCTATTTTTCCAAAAACCGCAAATATTTAACATACACACAAAAACCGTAGGGTTTTAAAAGCTAATGTGCTCTTAATGCTTTCAAAGCTGGCTTCTTAAGATTCTAATGTGTCAAAAAAATTTTGTGGCTGTTGTGGTTTTTATTCCTTGCATATCAGCAGATCAAGCAGATTTTTACATATCATAAAAACCGTTGGTTATCCTCTAAAACACTCAAACTCTCCCACCCTACAACGCTAAACCCACCGGCTCTCAAACGCTCATCTTCGAAGCGTCAATTCATCAGTTATGCAAATAATTAACATACAGATCATTTCTCATTAAAATCCATGGATTGTTAATATAAACTTAATGTAAATTATCCTAAAAATCGCAAATGGGAATGGTTATTGCTTACGCAAGGATACATTAAAAATAAAACGTTATGAAAAAAGTTGTTTTAATCCTGAGCATCGGGATTTTTGCAGTAAGCTGCGGAACTAAAGAATCTTCCATGTCTACCAGTGCAACAGATTCTACTGCAACAGGCACCAGTGCTACGATGGATAACACCAATGCATCTACAATGAGCACGGATACAATGACCACAAAGACATCTAATGCGGACAGTCTTAAAATGAGAACTGATTCTTCGGCAACGACTACTGCTCCGGCAAGATAGTCTGAAAGCATCATGTACCCTTAAAAATCCTCAGATCTATTCTGCGGATTTTTTTTGCTGTTGTATGAAGGGTCCTTTTTTTGTTATGGTAATACTATATTGTGAACCACTAAAAAATATACTATGAAAAAGTTATGGTTGGGTGCTGCCATTGCAGCCATGTTCCTGGCAAGTTGTGCGCAGGATAAAGAGAAAAGAGAAGAGTTCAAGGATGAACGGGATAAAAATTTCATGAGAAATGATCTTGGCGATACTGCGGTCAGCCATTCCGAACCGGGATCTTCCGCTGATACCGCAAGGGTAAAAAGAGACACTACCGCAAAGATGCGATAGCCATCATAAAGGAGCTGCTTTGTTCTAAGCAGCTCCTTTTTGTATGTTAACCAAATGCGATACCTGCTTCCACCCGGCAGAAATAAATCTTGGTTTTATACCGGAATTCTACCATACCGGAAGTTTGATACCTATTGAATGCCTCTTCCAGTTCATGCATTATGGTTTCATATATAACCCCGGATTTCGGAGTGTAGGAAGATGACCGTGCACGGCCTTTGAGCCCTTCCAGATCAAACCACTGCCGATGATCAAGCTCCATATAACCCATTTTTTCAGGGCTGAAAAATTCCCTTATCTTCTCTTCATCGATGTTTTTATGATTGACATATGAATATTCCCTGATATTGTCATAAAGGACTTTTTCGTAATCATTCATTAAAGGGGATGATGAATCCCTTTCGTTCCATACTAAAACAATATGCCCTCCAGGCTTAAGGATGCGCTTGAATTCTGTCTTGGTTTTTGACAGGTCGAACCAATGAAAGGCCTGTGCAGAGAAAATGACATCAACACTGGAATCTTCTAAGGTTGTGTTTTCAGAAGCCCCGTTTACACTGATAAAATTTTCATAACCCCTGTAAATAGCTTCGGCGGCTTTCCTCATTTCATCATTAGGTTCAACACCGTAAACGGTATACTGATGTTCCACAAAAGGTTTTGATGAAAGACCGGTCCCGGAGCCGATATCAGCAATAATTTTATGGTTATCAAGTCCTAACTCTTCTTCAAGTCTTCTCAGCATTTCACTGGGATAGTCAGGTCTGAACTTAACATAGTCCTGAACTTTCTGGCTGAACCTGTCATAATTATTTTCCATAGCTGTATTTTTAGCAGAAACTTTAACTGGGAAGACACTATAACCTGCTGGATGCAGCTCCATCAGAATTTACCGCCTTTCCGTAATTAAAGGTACGAAATACAGGACGAAATAAACATCATTTACCGTCTAAAACAAATCAACCCGGTTCATTTTCAACTAAATATTAATTATGAATTTGCGGCGTAACATTTTTCATATGCATGCGACTTATGTGTCAACTTAATGATTACATTTGTATCGAAATGAAAATACACATGAAAAAAATAGCCATATTATCTTCTCTGTTCATCAGCGCACTGGCACTGGCTCAGGGAATCAAGTTTGAAGAAAACAATTTTGCGAATATCCTGGCCAAAGCCAAAAAGGAAAACAAACTGGTGTTTATCGATGCCTATGCCTCATGGTGCGGACCGTGCAAGCTGATGGCTAAAAATATTTTCCCGCTTCAGGCAGTCGGAGATTACTACAACGGCCATTTCATCAATGCTAAAATTGATATGGAAAAGGGCGAAGGTGTGGACCTGGCCAAAAAATACAACGTAAAAGCTTTTCCAACCTATCTTTTCATCAACGGTAACGGTGAAGAAGTACACCGTACTTTAGGCTATGTGGAAGAAAAAGATTTCATCCAGTTTGCCAAAGATGCTGAAGATCCAAGCAAAAGGCTGACTTCACTGAAGCAGAAATTTGAAAACGGAGAAAAAGACCCAGAATTCCTTAAAAACCTGGCCGGTCTTACCATTTATAATGATGCTCCTTTTGCTGCGAGGGTGCTGGAACGTTATTTCAAGGACAAAACAGCTCTTAGCCAGGAGGACGTACAGATACTGCTTGCAGGTACCCAAAGTACGGAAAGTCCGCTGTATGCCATTTTCCAGGCTAAAAAAGCAGATATTACAAAAGTACTTCCTGCAGAGCGCTATGAGATGATCGACAAAAATATCAAGCTGAATACGATTGTAAAAAAAGCCTACGATGCCGATACCAAGAAATGGAATGATGCCTATTTTTTAACGGAAACACAGAAGTTCCTGACCAAGGATGAATCTGAGAAGCTGCTGAAAAGAGCCAGATCCAGCAGGGCATTAAAGGATAAGGATATGGCGACGTATGAGAAACTGAGCATGGAACTGTACAAAGATCCTTCCGCCGCCAGTTCTGAGGAGCTGAATGCCCTTGCGTGGAACTTCTTTGAAAATGTGACCAATAAGGCATCACTGGAAAAAGCCATTACCTGGGCACAGGAATCGGTCAAGAAGCATGAAAACTCTGCCAACACGGATACACTGGCCAACCTGTACCATAAAGTAGGCGATAACAAAAATGCCAAGATCTGGGCTGAAAAGTCGATCCAGCTGGCCAAGACCTCCGGTGAAGATTATTCGGATACTGAAAAACTGCTGAAAAGTCTCAGCATCAAATAAAAGTAAAAGGTTGTCCACTGAGGCAACCTTTTTTATTTAACTTCTTACCGGGACCGGAATTTTCAGAATTTATATTTAATGTCATATTGATTATCTTTCCAATGTATTATTAAATTTCTTTTTAAAATTCTCCAACTGATTACGCCTGTTCAAATCCATCGGTCTGCCGGGATAAGGATCGTTTTTAAACTCTTCCCTTTTCTTTACATATTCAGATCTTGAAACTGCAATGCCTTTTTGCAACGGTACAATTTCAGCTTTCTTTTTTTCAATTGATGCCGCTATGAAATGATCGTATCCATTGGCATCTTCTATCTCCAGGATTAGCCCCGGTAAACCTTTAAACCTGTAAGGACCTTCAGATATCGGAACTTCTTTTGTATACCATGCTGTATACGTCCTTTTATTAAAAGTGGTAGTAGCCTTTTTACATGGATATCCAATGATTATTTTTTCATCGGTATAATCTGTTTTCCATTTCTGAGAATCCCCTTCAAATGTATACAGATTACTTCCTATTCTACTGGTTACCCAGGCTTTGCCCTTACTTTTATACACTGAATAATCAATTTTAGGCCTTACCATTTTACGGGCATCAATATCTGCCATCTGCCCACTGTTTTTAGCAATTGCCAATTGGGTTTCAATGGCTTTTCTGCGTTCCAGAAATGCTTCGCTGTAATAGACTGATGTTTTGGAATTAAAATCCAGAACCATGACTTCGGTCATTTTTTCTCCTGCATGGGTAGTGTCTTTGGCTGTAGAGTACATGTATTTAACTTCAAGGTCTGAGATCTCTTTTTGAGCTGAGACAAGCCCTGCAGTTAGCAGGGCTATTAATAAATATCTTTTCATAATGTATTAAGCATATCCCCAACTTTCAAAAGGTGAGTAACAATCTTCTTCCATTCTTGCCATTTCAACCTCAAGACATTCTATCGGAGAGCCACCCAAATCGATGAACTCAGTATAACCGCAGGATGATGTTACCCTTATAGGATTGTAAAAGAGAATACTTATGCTTTGTTTCTGACTGGTTTGCATGGCTTTGACTTTGGTATTTTCAGCACTTAACACTCCTACGATTCCGAAAGCTGCCAATAAAAAAAATTTCTTCATTTGTTTTGAATTTTGAAATTAATAATAATTTTTTATACTAAAAGTATTTCGCGAAACTTTTCCCAAAGATGTAAAACAGTTCCCTAGCTAACAATTCCAATAGGAATAAAATGCTATTCCATTTGGAATAAAAATATTCTGGTAAAAACATTATATTTACAGTTCAATTTCCATTATTATGAACAGCAGTGTAGGATTTAAAATAAAAAAACTCAGGGAACAGAAAGAAATATCCCAGGAAGATCTGGCTTTCCGGCTTGATGTCTCCCAAAGCTATCTCAGTAAAATTGAAAATGGGGCCATTGAAAAATTAGACTTTATTTTCATGCAGAAAGTAGCCGACTTTTTCAAAGTAGAACCCCAGTATTTTTTGGAAGGTGATACTATTGTAAATAACAATATTGAAACAAGTAATAATTCTGCTGTTGGTTATGTATCTACTGTAAATAATACCTTAGACAATAGTCTATTGGAAACTGTCATAGCCAATCAGGATCAAATCAATCAACTGATGGAAATGCAGAATAAGCTGATCGAAAAGCTGCTGAAAAATTAAAGCCCTATCAAAGCATAAAAAATCCGCGGTCTCTCCAGACCGCGGATTCTTATTTCAAAAAGTTTCATTTAATATTCAAAAAGTACGCTTCCCCAGGTAAATCCGCTTCCGAAAGCCGAAAGAAGAACAAGGTCTCCCCTTTTGATCTTTCCTTTCTCTATAGCTTCGCTTAAAGCGATCGGAATAGACGCGGCAGTTGTGTTTCCGTATTTCTGGATGTTGTTGAATACTTTATCATCCGGAAGCCCGAATTTCTGCTGTACAAACTGGGCAATTCTTAGATTGGCCTGATGCGGGATAAACATATCCAGGTCTTCTATTGTTTTTCCTGCTTTATCAAGCGCTTCCTGCATCGTCTCCGGAAACCGGGTTACTGCATGCTTGAAGACAAAATTCCCGTTCATGATCGGGTAGACTTCTTTCGAGGTCACCTGTTCAGGCTCTCGTCTCATCCTGTCGCTCCACCCGAATTTGGACCCAGGGAACTGGGTACAGAGTTCGTCTGCATATTTGCCTTCAGAATGCATGTTTGTAGCCAGGATGTCACCGGCCTGCTCATCCTGAGTGGCAGAGAGGACGATAGCACCTGCGCCGTCTCCGAAGATCACGGAAACCCCTCTTCCCTCATCGGAAAAATCCAGCCCGAAAGAATGGACCTCCGCGCCTACCACCAGAATATTTTTGTATGTTCCGGCTTTAATGAACGCATTAGCCACACTTACCGCATACACAAATCCTGAACACTGGTTCCTTACATCCAGGGCTCCTATGGTATCGCATCCCAGCATGTCCTGGAGCAGGACGCCACAGCCCGGGAAATAATAATCCGGAGACAGGGTGGCAAAAACAATATAGTCGATATCTTTAGCCGTGAGTCCTGCATTTTCAATGGCTTTTTCTGAGGCCTTAAAGCCTAGATAGGCGGTGGTTTCCTGGGAATCATTCCGGTTTTTGCGGTGCCTTCTTTCCTTAATCCCGGTCCGCTCAGTGATCCATTCGTCATTGGTGGTCATTAATTCCGCTAGATCATCATTCGTAACAACATTATCCGGGACATAGAATCCGATTCCCTTTATTGTACTTTTAACCATATCGTTTTTTAATTTTGGCAAATATAGAACTTATTGCATACATACTATTTCAAAATAGTAGTATTTTTACCTTATGTCAATGAATACCTTATACCGTGGTCCACAATGCGAATGGATTGATGTGGAAGCACCTGCACAGGAAGACTTAGACCTCCTGCACGAAAAATATACCATCAATACGCTCCTGCTGGAGGACACGATGGATCCGAACCACCTGCCGAAATATGAGGAGGACGGGGAGGTAAAATTCTTCCTCCTGCGCGAAAGCACGGAGATGGAACGTAAAAACCTGAACACCATCAGTGACATCAGTACAAAAATCGGGATCTTCATAGTAGACCATACGCTGATTACGGTTCACAGGATGAAAGCCAAAAGCATTACCGAAACGCTGCAACAGCTGGAAAAAAGAAAGGAAGAAACCCGACCCCAGCATATTGCGCTGATGATCGCCCTGATCATTATGAAAACTTTTGATGATGAGTCCATCAGCCTGATGGAAACCATGGATAATATTGAAAACGAAATTTTCCTTAAGAATACCAACCATACCAACCAGATCAGAAGGCTGTATAAGCTGAAGCGCAAATCCGGCCTGAACTCCAGGGTGCTTACAGTTTCTACGGATGCTGTTGATAAATTCCGGCTGCTCAACCTCCAGGTTTCGGAAGTGATTGACCTCAAGGATAAGCATAAGGATGTCGTTGCGGATTTTGAGCACCTCAATATTCAAATCACCAACCTGATTTCCATGTTCCTGGCGCTGTCTGACCAGAAAGCCAACCAAGTCATGAAAGTCCTGGCAGTGTATTCGGTTTATTTTTTACCGATCACATTCATTGCAGGCGTCTATGGGATGAATTTTGATAATATGCCTGAGCTCCACCATCAATACGGCTATTATTTTACAATAGGGCTTATGGCGCTGATTGTGATCATTACATTTATTTATGCAAGGAGAAAGCAATGGTAATGGTATAACCCATTTAACTTCTGATCACATCCTGGCAGAAATGTCTTAATTTTAACTTCTGCAATCCATACACTAAAAAACTATGACAACCGAAGAACTTCAGACTATTCTCAACGGAAAGATCCTTTCCGGAGAATCAAAAGAAAAGCTGGCAGCGCTGCAGGATGCTATCTCAGGCAAGGAATTTTCCGATATCCTGGATGCTGAAGGTCATCAGTATGTCGAGTTTGTGCAGGAAGGCGGGGGTGTATGGGGAACGGCACTGGTAGGTTACCTGTACGGACTGGAAATTTTCGGCATCCGCTTCCTGAAAGTAGCCGGGACAAGTGCCGGAGCCATCAACACGATGCTCATCGCCGCATGCAGGACCAAGGCAGAAATGAAAAGCGAAATCATCAGGGATATCCTGCTCAGCTGGAACTTTGCAGATTTTATGGACGGAAGGCCCTTCATCAAGAGAACGGTCCGTGCCATGCTCAATAACAAGCATTTTCTCACTATTAATGCTATTATTGCCGCAGTGATCATGGCTGTACTGGTCAGCATTCCTTTTGCCCTGTCTTCAGAGACGCCTTTAAAGGCCAAGCTGCTGTTCCTGATCCCGCTGATCCCTATCCTGATCGTTGCTCTGATCATTAAAATGCTATATAACAGCTTCAGGAAGCATAACAGCGGACTGAATCCCGGAGATGTTTTCCTGGATACCATACAGACTACCCTGGATGGATTCGGCGTACAGACGGTAGCTGACCTGAACAGGAAATTCGTTCAGAAAGAATATGACCTCAATGTCAATTACCGGTACGGAAACGGGTATGAATATTATAATATCGCCCTCCAAGGCATTGAAGAAATCAAAAACAATAACTTGGAACATATTGACCAGACGCGGTACCGGATCTTTTACGAAAGTGCCCTGAACAATGATTACTACAAGAATAATCCTTTTTACCAGCTGAAATCCGAATACATCGTCGTTACCACGGATATCAATGCCAAAATAAAGGTGGAGCTGCCTACCATGGCCAACCTGTATTGGTCAGAAGAAGAACTGAAGCATATAAGCCCGGCAGAATTCGTGCGTGCTTCCATGTCGGTACCGTTCTTTTTTGAGCCTTTCCAGAAGAGGATCAATAAAGCAGAGGATTCGGTACAATATGCCTGGAAGTTCTGGATGAATACCAAACCGGAAGACATTTATCCCGTAGGGGTTTTCATCGATGGCGGCAGCATTTCCAATTTCCCGATCGACCTGTTCCATGCAGAAGAGGTATTTTATCCGAGGATGCCGCTGTTCGGTGTACAGCTCACCAGTGACTCCGATATCCTTTCGGAAAAAGGAAAAACCAGCGAGCAGATTTTAAAGACCCCTTTTTCCTATGCCGGAAATATCATTGATACGCTCAGGGGATTCAATGACAAATCGTTTCTTACCAAGCATACTTTTTACCACCTGTTCAGCATACAGACCGTGAATTGCGGCAAAAGCAGCTGGCTGAATTTCTTTATGAAGAGGACGGAAAAGGAGGAACTTTTCAACCGGGGTTTCCAGGCGGCGCTGGATTTCCTCAACCGGTTCGACTGGGAGAAATACAAATGTGAAAGGATGATGCTGACGATGAAGGAAAAAAAAATCCTGAAGGAAGCCGATACGCCGACCGTAGGATAATTGCCGGTTGGCAAAGAGTTCGTATATTGACTATAAATTTCACATCATGATCAGCAAATCAGATTTAAGAACTCCCCTGTCCATACCCATTAATGAAGCAAGCACGCAGGCAGAACGTTTCCAGAACCAGGTCCTGCGACCCATACTGAAACTTCAGAATGACCTTTATATAAGCCTGTTCTCAAACTATGCATCCCGGCAGATCCCTGCGTTCAGCTCGCTCACTACGGAAAAGAAACATCTCCTGATTGAACAGAGCCTGCAAAAAGACACGGTGCTGAAAAACACCCTGATCGGAATCAGTATCGGCATGCTGACCGGCGAGGAACTGGAAACCTATATTTCCGACAGTAAAACCTTCAACAAGAGAATCGTGGCTATGATTACAGAGAGGATCAAGAGCCAGGTGAAATAACGTGGGATCGTTATAATGAATTACACATCCGCCCATTTAGGCTTCTGCTTTAAGACCTCATGATAGACCGGGCAGCTTTCATCATGGCACCCTTTCAGGTAGCCGGTGCTCATCAGAAATTCATTGACAATTTCCCCGCCGGTAAATTTAAAGGTCTTTTTAAACAGCTTCATCCATTCCGGCAGCGCTTTCGGGTGATGGTGATCCAGCCACTGACCGAAGGAACCGAATTCTTCCTGTAATGCCATAATGGTTTTGGCATTTTCGATAGCCGCATTCACTTTCAGCCTGTTCCTGATAATCCCGGAATCATTCAATAGCCGTTCACGGTCATCCTCTGTGTAAGCAGCTACTTTCTGAATATCAAAATTGTGATACGCTTCCCTGAAACCTTCCTCTTTCTTTAAAATTGTTTCCCAGCTCAGTCCGGCCTGGTTGATCTCCATCACCAATCTGCCGAACAGTTCATTATCGTCATGGATCGGGAATCCGTAATGATGGTCGTGGTACTTTTTATGAAGTGCTTTTCTGCTTTCAGGCTGCATCGTTTCTATGGCTGAACAATAACTCATCTTTAAGTATTAATTTAAAACAAAGATAAGGTGAGTTTGTGACAACTATCAGTCAGGAGGATAAATTAATTGTAGTCATTAATACCTTTTCAGGGAGAATTGATCTGGATACTTTTTTGGCCAACCCATTCACAAGACAGTAAAGCATTTACTCTATAATTTGTCAATATAATCCAGATACAGAGGAATGCTCGCTTCAACATGTTCTGATGAAGGGTCCTGTTCCAGACCATAATAGACAAACGGCCCGCGGTAATCGGCTTTTACATAGTCAAAGGTAAGTTCAAAGGGCCTTAGCAGCTCTTTCATTGTATATTTGTATCTTCCTGTGGCACTGAAATCCTTATCGTCAATCCCGGCAGATATTGCTAATGCGATTTTCTTTCCTTTCATTTTGAAGCCACTTCTGCTTCCGTAAGCCCAGCCGTACAAAAGTACCTCGTCAAACCATTTTTTCAGTAACGGCGGGCTGCTGAACCAATAGAACGGAAACTGAAATATGATTGTATCATAGGCTTCAATTAATTTCTGTTCTTTTTCAACATCAAACTTTCCGTCCGGATAGGCTTTGTATAATTCATACACTGTATATTTCTCCGGGAACTGGTTCAGTACTTCAACCCATCTTTTATTAATAACAGAAGTCTGCATAGTGGGGTGGATAACAATGATCAATCTTTTCATATTCTAAATTTCTGTTTCAAAAATAATAGATGTAACTTACATTTTCAATATAGGCAACCCATTGTACGGTACTATAAAAAATGTAAGTAATGACTAAAATAAAAGAGACATCAACAAATTTTGCCAATAAGAAAGCCCTTACGGAAGAGTGTCCTGAATTGTATGCCTCAAGGCTTATTGGCGGACAGTGGTCGCTGGCTATCTGCAGCTATCTTATCAACGGAAAATTAAGGTTCGGGGAACTGAGGAAAAGCCTGGGAAATATAACCGAGCGAATGCTCACGCTTCAATTAAGGCGGCTGGAAGAAGATAACATTGTCACACGAACGGTTTATGCGGAAGTTCCTCCCAGGGTTGAATATGAACTGACGGAAATCGGCTATAAATTAAAACCGGTTATAGAAGAACTGGACAAATGGGGAACCATGCATAAGGCCAGCCTTAAAGACGCTTCCATTTAAATAAAAAACCTCCGAAAATCAATCGGAGGTTTAGTATGATTTGAAACAAAATTAATGTACGTTGCTGAGATCTATCTTTTCCTTGCTTTTCCTTTCCTTAATGAACAGGATAAACGGAATACAGATCAGGAATACCAGTCCCAGGTACAGGAACACATCCATATAGGAAAGCACGGTCGCCTGTTTGGTTACGGATAAATCCAGAATTTTGTAAGCAGCACTCATGGCTGCATCCGGTGACATGCCTTTTGCGATAAAGCTTGCTTTCAATCCGTTCAGCCGTTGCTGCACATCAAAGCTGTTCTCATCCAGATGGGAAATCAGGTTGACCCTGTGCTTCTGGCTTTCATTGGCTATAAAGGTAGTGATCGCGGCAATACCGAATGAACCTCCCAGCTGCCTCATCATTCCGGTAAAAGCAGCTCCCTGTCCGATTTCCTGTCCTTTCAGCGTACTCAGTGACAGCGAGGTAATCGGGATGAACAATAAGCCCAATCCGGCTCCCCGTACGATCAGCATCCAGAAAAAAGCATCCTTACCGGTATCCGGGGTGAGAATTTTATATCCCCAGAAGCTGTAAATAAAGAATATGAAAAGCCCAAGTGCCACCAGGATCTGCTGTTTTGCTCCTTTGGTAAGCAGCTTTCCGATAATCGGCATCATGAAAGCGGTGGTCAGCGCCGCCGGAATCATCAACGCCCCCGACTGTAAGGCTGTCCAGCCCAGAATACTCTGGGTATAAAGCGGAACAATAAACGTGGAGCCATACAACCCGAACCCGAGCACGAAAGACATGACGGTACCGATCCGGAGATTCCCGTTTTTGAGTACCCTCAGCTCCACAATGGGATATTTAAAGGTAAGCTCCCGCCACAGGAAGAGAATAAACCCGATGACTGCCGTGGCCGTGAAGGCGATAATCATCCCGCTTTCGAACCAGTCTTCCTCATGGCCTCTTTCCAGGATAAACTGCAAAGAACCTACGGTAGCTGCCAGCAAAGCAATCCCGATCCAGTCTACATCCGATACTTTACGTTTCTCAGCATACTTCGGACTCCTTACAAACTGGAGCGTCATTAAGGTAGCTGCAATCCCGATCGGGATGTTAATATAGAAAATATACGGCCAGCTGTAGTTATCCACAATATATCCTCCTAAGGGCGGACCTAATGTAGGGCCGATGATTACACCCAAACCGTAAATAGCCTGGGCCATACTTCTCTTTTCAACCGGATAAGATTCCGTGATGATGGTTTGTGAAGTCACCAGAAGGGCTCCCCCTCCGATTCCCTGCATCAGCCTGAAAAATACCAGTTCCCAAATGTTGGTGGCATTTCCGCAGAGAAATGAGAAGACGGTAAAGATGATGATGGAAGCCGCAAAATAGTTCCTTCTCCCGAACTGCTGCGACAGCCAGCTGGTCATCGGTACAATGATTACGTTACCGATGGCATAGGCAGTAATTACCCATCCCACTTCGGAAAGTGTAGCCCCAAGGTTCCCTTTCATCTCATTCAGCGCCACATTCACGATGGTAGAGTCTACAATTTCAAGCAAAGCACACAGAATAGCGGTAATCGTAATGATTACCCTCCGGGCTCCGTATTCTACTAATGAATCCTGCATAATTTTATACGATGTATTTTTTGTGCAATGTAAAATGTAATAAAGTACTGATGTATACTGTAATGATAATCCTACATTCTTTCAATGCCTTTATATAAGCATAGTGAACAGAATCATCAGTACATGGATACTTTATTACCCCCATACATCCATACTATTTAAGAGAAACCTCCACTTTCACGTTCATCCCGGTTCTCAGCCTTTTGGCGATATTTTTGTCAAGGTTCACAAAGTCAATCTTCACAGGAAGCCTTTGCACCACCTTTACGAAGTTACCGCTGGCATTATCGGGAGGAAGGATAGAGAATGTGGCTCCGGTTGCCGGAGAAAACGAGCTTACCACTCCATCAAATTCCTGATCGGGGAAAGCATCAATCTCCACTTTCACTTTCTGGCCTTCCACCATTTTATCCACCTGGGTTTCCTTAAAGTTAGCCACTACCCATTTCTGGTCGTCTTTAACCAAAGCAAATAGCTGTGCTCCGGCCTGCAGGTATTGTCCGGCCTGGATTGGCACTTTTCCAACGTAACCGTCTTCAGGAGCAAGGATAACCGTGTACGAAAGGTTTAATTTAGCATTTTCCACATCTACTTCACGCTGCTTGGCCACTGAACCAGCCACGCTGATCTGCTGTGAGCTTGCTGCGGTCTGTGAAGACGCGATATTGGTCTGTTGTGCAATCTGGTTTCTCTGATCAATTAACACCTGAAGCTGCTTATCGGCAGTCTGTTTTGCTGCTAAAGCCTGCTCATACTGCTGCTCAGTGATGGAATGGTCTTTTACCAGGTTGGCGTATCTTTTCAGATCCTGACTAGTTTTCCATACGTTGACTTTAGCAGCTTCAATCTGTGCGTTGGCTGTAGTCACCGCTGCCTGAGAAGAACCTATGTTCTTGGAAGTCGCTGTAGTAGATGCCTGAGCATTGGAAATATTGCTCCTGGCGGTTGTGAGTGCTGCTTCAGCCTGTTGCAGCGCTATTTTCTGGTCCCTGCTGTCCAGGACCACCAAGGTGTCCCCTTTTTTTACAAACTGGTTATCTTTTACTTTCACTTCGGTTACATAGCCCGATATTTTAGAGATTACGGGTGCCATATTGGACGTGATCTGTGCATCATCCGTTTCTTCATGAGACTGCCTGTATGTGTAGGTATTGTACCCGTAGATTCCTCCTCCGATTAAAACAACCGCCAGGATAATAGGGAAAACCAGGCTTTTTTTCTTTTTTGGTTCCGCTGATGGTGTAGTATTATTTTCCATTGTTGAGTATCGTTCTTGATTTTTTATTTATTTGTTAAAGTTCCTGTTGTCTGTAATAATTTTCTATAGGCCAGTGCTGCATCTGCTTTCGCATTGATTACGCCTACATTGGCGGCGATCTGTGCTGCGTCTGCATCCAGCAGTTCGGTCATTGTCGCAAGGCCGTTGTCATATTTGTTTTTGGTAATCCTGTAATTCTCATTGGCCTGCTCTGCGGATTTCTCGAAAACGGCAATCCTCTTTTTAGAATAGTCTGTATTCTGGTACTCCCTGTTGACATCAAGCTTGATGTTATCATTAAGCAGTTCATTAGTGGCAGCGAGCTGCATTTCACGGGCTTTAGACTGTTTCAATGAAGAGTTTTCCTTCCAGATATTGGACAGGTTGTATGAGATCCCGACACCAACGTTCACCGCGTTATAAATGGTTAAAAACTTAGGAATATCTGCGGCCACATATCCTCCGGTAAAAGCAATGGAAGGCAGGTTTTCCGCCTTAGCGGATTTTGTCCCGAGTGCAGCCGCCTGTCTTTGTTTATCCAGCGCCTGAAGGTCTTTACGGTTTTCCCTGGCGGTACTGATGTAATAATCCACAGGTTTCATATCTTCCCCTTCCTCAATATAATTCTGGTCCACCTCTATTTCCGTGGTTTCCGGAATTCCCAGCAACAGGTCCATATTGATGTTGGCAATATTGTAGTTGTTTTTGGCTTCCAGCAGCTGGAGCTCAATATTGGATGTCTGGAGATTGGCTTTCAAACGGTCATTCCTTGCGATAACACCGTTGTTTTCAAGCTTCAGGAAAGTCTCATCCCTCTGCTGGGAGGCCGTAAGGTTTTCTTCCAGTACCCTGATCGCCTGATTGGCCTTGAAAAGGTTGTTATACGCCTGCGCTACATTATAGGCAATAGCGGTTTTATCATTTTCCGTATTGAGTTTGTAAGCTTCTACGAGATATTTTGCTGATTCAATCCCATATTTTATTCTCCCGCCGCTGTAGATCGGAATACTGAGGTTGGCCGATCCGTAGGCTACCTGATGGACTTCAGGACCGCCGCCGGCTACCCCGGGAAGTTTAATATTGATGTTGGGCTTCAGAGGGAGGTACATGTAACTTCCGGATACTTTAAGTTCCGGTAACTGCCTGTTTTTGGCCTCCAGAAGGTCGGCGGTAGCCTCTTCGATTTTTGCGGCATCGATTTTCAGGCTTTTGCTGTTCTGGATACCCAGCTGTACGGCTTCATCAAGGGTAAGGGTCCTTTTCTCCTGGGCATTTGTGTTTGCGAAGCCCACGAACAGGGCCAGTGCAATAACGGAGTTATTTATTTTCTTCATAACCTAAAAGGTCTTTTAATATGTATTTAATGTGTGTATTGAGCTCGCTGTAATATTCTTCATCAAAAACATCTTCATCATCAGTATTGTTTAAAAATTCCTTGTACATCTCCTTGGCATTGGAGGCATAAAACAGGGTTCCGCTTACGGTAGAATGCAACAGATAAATAGGAGGCCTTTTTGTAAATACCCCACTCTTCAGTCCGGCTTCCAGGATCTGCGAATATAGCCCGATAAATCCCAGTTTGGTCTGTTTCAGAAACTCTATGATCTGCAGGCTTTTGGTATGGAGCTGTTCCCGCTGCATGATCCTGTAAAAGCATTTGTGTACTTTTACCCTTTCTGTAAACTGATCGACCAGCTTCTCTATTTTTACCCATTCATTGATATCGGTCCTGTCCATTATATCCTTCGAAAGGAACTGTCCTTCATTCATCCTGTACTCCACCAGCTTTTCATACAGCTTTTCTTTAGAACCGAAATAATAGGAAATCATAGAGATGTTTACATTGGCTGCTTTGGCTATTTCGCGGGTGGAAGTTCCTTCAAACCCTTTTTCCGCAAAAAGGCTTTCAGCAGCAAATAAAATATTCTCTTCTTTTGATATCATGTATATTTCTATTTTCCGGGTGCAAAGATAATCAAGATTTAAATAAAATCAAACGTTTGATTGATTTTTAATTTATTTTTAATTTTTGCTTAATACAGCCCTGCAAAAACATGATTTAAAATAAATATAGTACTTGGATAAAAGCTGAAGCTATCCGATGCTCATCAATAATCAATCCAAAAAAATAATTGCTGTAAATACAAAGCAAGGGATGCATATAAAAAACTGATTTAAAACCAGTTAAACATCAGTACAACATTCTGTACTGACAATAATAATACTGGAAAGGGGTGGTTTTATGGCGTACTTTTGTGAATGTACCGGGACAGCTTTATTCCCAGGTCCGTCCAGACAATCTTGGGGTTCCCGTTACGGGTAAGATGCAGGTCTGCCGTATTGATTTCTTCTAAAATACTTTCAATATTCGCTCCGCTGATGAATTTTGAAAATCCGGGCCAGTTGAAACCGTTGGCATTGATTTTTTTGTACACCAGGTTTTCCGACTGGTAATTCTGAAGCAGGGCCAGCCTGAAGATTTCCGAACAGTAATCGAGGAAATTCTTCTGCTTTTCACGGTTCCATCCTGCAATATCCCGTGCCCACGTAATAATGCTCCTGAGCTGTTGCGGCTTCTTCTTGACCTGGAATGCATCACGCACCCACTGGACAAACAGCCGTTCGAATTCTTCATTTTTACTTCCTGAACGCAGCAGTTTAAGGGCATCGTTCAGGTTTCCCTGGGCTTCATGGATGATTTCTTTTGCCTTTTCCGAAGTAACCGCATGATGGCTGGCCAGGTACTGTTCAAGATCCTCATCGGTAATCCTGGGTACTTCTACAATCTGTGTCCGCGAAAGGATGGTCGGGAGGATGTCATTGCTGCTTTCCGCGGTAAGGATAATGACGGTTTTGGCAGGCGGTTCCTCAAGAAACTTCAGGAATTTATTGGCTGCAGCGACGTTCATTTTATCCGCCCGCCATACAATCAGGATTTTGGTGCCGCCTTCAAAGCTTTTCAGGGCGAATTTCTGGTTCTGGTCATCCACTTCATCGGCTGAAATAAACAGCTGCTTGTTTTCCGAATCCAGGAAAGTCGTCCAATCGTCATAACTCGAATACGGAGAGCTGATCATCATATCCCTGAAAGACTCGAACTTATTTTTGCTTAAGGAATTTTTACCATCTGTATATACCGGAAAGCTGAAATGCAGGTCCAGGTGGTTAAGGTGGTCTACTTTTGAAGCGGCATGCCCATGCTCCCGCTGCAGGATTTCCCTGGCATAGGCTAGCGCCAGAGGAAAGGTTCCGTATCCCTCTTTTCCCACAAAAAGCTGGGCATGGCTCACCCTGTTTTCATCGATACTGTCCCGGAGAAGTTTTTTCAGATTCCCCTGTCCGGCAATGTGCTCCCAATTCATGGCCCAAAGATAAAAATTTGCGGTTTATTATGCGTTAATTTTATTTTATAAGTGAATCCATAGTGCTTTAAATGATCTGTTGGCATCTCCACTACTTTAAAGATTTCACACATGATGTTCAAATGCTTCTGAAACGGTACAATCTGAATGCAGGTCCTATCAGACAGTATTTTGAAAGCTAAAATCATTTGCTCTCCTGATTTCATAAACGAGTCCAATATATTTTGTAATACGTTTAAACCCTATTTTCCAGCATCATAACAACATGATCTTCCCCTCAAATTTGCTGATAACAAAGCCGGTCAATCACAGGTTATCCCCCGCTTCATCCCCTTAACAAACTTTAACCTCAGGAAATTTTTACAATTCATTAATATTTAAGATATTTGCGCATTATTTTAAAAATAAAGAATGAAAAAAATCTTTGTACTATCATTCATATCAGTTGGGTATTTCCTAAATGCACAGAGTATCAGTAATTCACCCTATGCAACCTACGGAATCGGAGATGTAAAATATGATAATACGATCGAAACTTCCTCTATGGGAGGTATATCTACCGCTTTTGTCAGCGATTTCAGCAGCAGCTTCAATTTTGCCAACCCTGCGAATAATGCCAATTTCGAACTTACGAGCATCAGGCTGGAAGCAACGAATGAAAACAATTACTTCAAGACCAACTATAATAATACGAAGGTTACCAAACATTCTACGTATCTTTCCAATATTGCCCTGGCATTCCCTTTATCACCAAAAGTGAAAATGGGACTTTCCTATCAGCCCTACAGCTCCAAAAGCTATGACATCATACATTCCGAGACCCTAGCCAACGGTAATATCGTAGCCAACAGGTTCAGAGGAAGCGGAACGCTGAATACGGCACAGGCTGCCCTTTCCTATAAGGTAAGCGACCAGTTTTCCGTAGGGGCAAGAGCAAACTTATATTTCGGAAAGCTAAATGACCTTAATGAACTGGCGTATTCCAACGCAGAACTGATTAACGGTTATGAGACCAGCAACAGCATCCATAACTTCAACTTTACATTAGGAGCCAATTACCAGCACCTGAATACCCGCACCGACCGTAAATTTACCATCGGGGCCACCACAACGTTCGGAAACACCAGCAACATGACGACGGATTACGTCAACAGTACTTATTTCTATTCTGATGCTGCAGCAACTACAAAAAGCAACGAAAGCATCATTGAGCAGAAGAGCACCAACTCCAAAAATCTTCTTCCTTTTCAGGCATCCCTGGGTTTAGGATACGGTGAAGAAAACAGATGGTTCCTTTCTGTTCAGGGAGATTATAAAAAAGGCGAAAGCATTGCCTATTTCGGAAGCAGCCTGGATTTACAGGACTCTTACCGGATTTCTGCCGGAGGATGGTACCTGCCGAACTACAACAACTTCAGAAGTTATTTCTCCCGCGTGGTATACCGTTACGGGGCTTTCTACGAAAAAGGGAACCTGCAGATTGCCGGAACCAATATCAATAAGTTCGGACTTACCGGAGGGGTTCTTCTTCCATTCAAAAACAGCAGCATCACCCGTATGAGCGGACTGGAGCTCGGACTGGAAGTAGGAAAAAGAGGAACTCTTAAAAACAACCTGATCAACCAGAATTACATCAACATCAAAGTAGGCTTCAATTTTGCCGACAAATGGTTCAGAAAAACACTGTACAATTAAGATGGAATTCCTGAGAAACATATTCATTAAAAAAAATATAGCATACCTTTTCAGTTGTGCTATATTTTTTATGACCATGTCCTGTGAGGAAGACCTTACCAAATCCAAAGATAACCAGAGCCGGAACTTCCCGTCAGAAATCATCCATAATGCCCATATCACCAAGAGGGATTCAGGATTTGTCACGATGAAAGCCATTGCTCCCATCATAGAAAAATATGAGCTGATAGACAGCCCGTATATCGTGGCTAAAAAAGGGATTGACATTGAGTTTTTCGATAAGAAGAAACCAAAAGTCCCGGGGAAGATCACTGCAAAATATGCCCGCATCTTTGAATACAAAAAATTCTATGAAGCCAAAGGCAATGTAAGGATCACCACCAACGAAGGCCAGCGTTTTGCCATGCAGAGCGTATACTGGGACCAGAAAAAGAACCGGATCTATACGCATGACACGGTATTTGTAACCATGGAAGACGGTTCTACCCTGGTAGGAGCCAAAGGAATGACCGCTAAAGACGACTTTTCCGAGTATACGTTCTTTGACAATACCGGGGATTTCAGTTCAAAGCAACTTTCCGAAAGTAAAAGATAATTCCGGGTATGACTTTTCACGCAATCGGGCTCATGTCCGGAACAAGTTTAGACGGACTGGATCTCTGTTTTGCCGAATTTGAAAAAACAGGAACCACCTGGACGTTCAGGATCCTTCAGGCTGAAACACTTCCCTACTCTGAAGACTGGGAAAACAAGCTCAGGAATTCCATCCTGCTTTCTGCCCAAGAACTGCTGGAACTGCATTCGGAATATGGGTATTACCTCGGAAAACAGGTTAAAGAATTCATTCACAGGCATCGGCTTGAAAATATCAGCCTGATCGCATCCCACGGTCACACGGTTTTCCATCAGCCGGAGAAAAAATTCACATTACAGATCGGTGACGGCAGGGCCATCAAACTGGAAACCGGATTACCGGTCATCTATGATTTCAGAAGCCAGGACGTCCTGATGGGCGGCAACGGAGCACCGCTGGTTCCAATCGGTGACGAACTGCTTTTTTCCCGATACAGCGCCTGCCTCAACCTGGGTGGGTTTTCCAATATTTCTTTATCATGGGAAGGAGAAAGGATTGCTTTTGATATCGCACCGGTGAATATTGTCCTGAATTATTTAGCACAGCAGCTTCATAAAAGTTTTGATGAAAATGGTGCCTTAGCAGAAAAGGGGCATATCCATGAAGATTTACTTGACCGGCTTAACGCATTAGACTTCTATCATCATTCCCACCCTAAATCATTAGGCGTGGAATGGTGCCTTCAACACATATTTCCGGCCTTTGAAAATAGGGAAACCACAGATGCCCTGGCTACCTTTACAGAACATGCGGCCCAGCAGATTTCGGCTGTCATCAATACCTATCCTATAAAAGACATCCTGATTACCGGCGGCGGCGCGTACAATACCCTTCTGATTGAAAAAATAAAGGCAAAGACAAAAGCTTCCATCGTCATTCCCGAAAAAGAGATCATCGATTACAAGGAAGCGCTGATATTCGCTTTCATGGGTGTTTTAAGAATGAACAATGAGGTTAATGTACTGTCTTCTGCAACGGGAAGCAATGCTGATCATTGTTCAGGCATAATGGCTTAACAGGAAATTTTACAGCCAGGTATTTCATTTTCCAGCCCTACCTTCTGCTACTTTTATCATTTTAAGTAACCCTCCTTTTGCTGACTTTCTGTATGCAGTATCAAACTACGATTTTGTTTTGCATGCAGGACAGATCATGAAAATTTGTATTTTTACCGTAATCATCAAACCATAATAACCGGTAAAAGAATGGCACCAGTTCCCCAGATCAAAACCTATCATTTTCTGCCCTGTAAATATGGTTCAGAGCTGCTACTGGATATCGGGCGTATTGAAACATTAAAAAATTATGTACTGAACACTGCCCTGCATCAGCTCAGTTTTTACGAAATCATTTTCATCCGGGAGGGATCTGGAACATTTGTGCTGGATGAAAATAAAATATCAATACATCCGCGAACCGTTATTTTCACCAGTCCGGGCCAGATTCGCCGATGGGAAATTGAAGAAGAAGTCAGAGGGTATACGCTGTTCTTTGAGAAAGATTTTTTCCACTTGTTTTTTTCGGATGAGTTGTTTCTGTATCGATTTCAATACTTTCACCAATATTCGCATCCGTCAGAAATGCAGATCGGTGAAATATCCTTCGGGAAATGCTTAGAACTTCTGCGAGAAACAGAACTTGAATTTGAACATATTCAGAATGACAGCAATCACCTCATTCGGTCACTTTTATATCAGTTGCTCATCCTGCTCAACCGCTATTATGCGGATGCCTACCATGTTCAGCGGGATACCTTTATCCATCCGGATTTCTACAGATTCCGGTCTTTGCTGGAAAAAAAATTCTTAGAGGACCAGACTGTTGAAGCCTATACTAAAATGCTGAATGTGAGCCCCGGATTCCTGAATAAGATATGCAGGCAATTCAGTGGTTTATCAGCACAACAGATGATTCATAACAAACTGATTTCGGAAATAAAGAAACAGCTTTATCAGAACAAATCAGCCAAAGAAGTTGGATACGAATTCGGATTTTCAGATCCCTCCAATTTCAACCGCTTCTTTAAAAAAATCACCCGTATGACTCCCCGGCAATACCAAAAGGGGTTAAAATGACCTTTCTAAATACAAAATGACCTTTTCGCAGGGTACCCATATTCCTAATTTTACAGAAAAAAAAGGAATATGATACAATCTACAGCAGTCTTTCTTTTATTCTTTATCATGAATCTGGCTTGGATCAGGGCAGAACAATTATATGTCAATCCCCGGACCGGCAACGACACCAATTCCGGAATGAAAACTCAGCCGTTAAAGACACTTTCCGAAGCAGCGAGACGTGTCAACCTCAATACAGCAAAGGAAGGAACAACAATCATCCTGTCAGAAGGCACTTATCTGTTAACCAGTACCGTCCTGTTTACTAATGATAAATACAGCGTTACCAACCGCCTGGTCATTCGCGCGGAAGTGATGCCTGATGATGTGGGATGGACGCCCAAAAATATGCCGATTATTATAACGGCTGTGCCTCCTGAGCCAGGCGTAGGCGGAGAAGAGGCCAAAGGCATACAGCCCGAGGTAAACCATGTAACCATTGAAGGTCTGAGGTTTACGGGCAGCCCGGATTATACCTATATCGACCACAATAATTTACGCCGTTCTTATCCTATCTGGCGCGACGGGAAAAGTCTGGATGACCTGCTGGTAACCCAGTGCCTGTTTGCAGGAAATATAGATGTGTTACCATTGCACGTAGGCGTGATAGCCAATGGTTATGGGCTGGTTATCGATCATTGTGTCTTTTTCAACTGCAAAATCCCTGTTGTTTTTTGGAAAAATGACGGAAAGACCGGCAGTCGGAGTGCTATGAGGCATTCTCTGGTGTATGGAGGGTATTTTTGTGGAGTATGGACCACACAGGGAACCAATGGAGATGATTTCGACTTTCATCACAATATCATTGCTAACACAAGTACGGTATGGATCAGGGAAAAAGGAAGCACGCGGCGGTATATAGCTTCAGACTGTATATTCAGTAACTACAACAAACTGGCTGGATATGGAAGTGGCCCTTTGAGCGACAGTGACACTACTTCTACAGATTTTCTTAACATGAAAAATGTAGAGACCACCGGAACCATAACCATCGAAAAAGATCAGAGTAAACGTAATTACCTCCAGCTGGCAGAAGGTTCGGCAGGTGAAGACTTAAATGCAGGACTCTTTAAAAAATGAAATCAATAATCAGATCTGTACGGATCCTGTTGTCCTAAATAACAAGAACCTTCATGATGAAGGTTCCTGTTATTTATAAGCTTCGATTTTATCGGTCAGCGTATTGATAAAATTCTGTAACGGCTTCTCTACCATCATCTTGATGAACGGATTGAATTTCCCTTCAAACAACATCTGTACTTCAGTCTGGTTTTCGCTCAAAGGTTTTAACGTCGCCGTGAGTGCAAAGTCCAGGCTTGAACTGGCAGATTTCAGCACCGCTTTTTCATCGGTTACTTCATCAATCTTCAGTGCAATTTCAGGCATGCCCTGTAAGCCAAATTTAAAGCCATCCTCCCAAGTTTCAAATTTCTGAAGGCCGTCCGGCATAAAGTTTTTATAATTTTCAGGTGATTTCAGTAATTCGGTTAATTCTTTAGATGATTTATTGACAATTATTTTTCGTCCTTCTAAATTCATTTTTTATTTTTGTATTTAATTCTTAATTCTTACAAATGTATAAAGTTTTTGTGAACGAAAAAAAATTATTACTGTCTAAGCAGCCTGAAGACATGGAAAAGAAGCTTAGCTACGAGAGTTTCACAACTTTAGAAATGGCGCTGGACCTTCTGGAGAACACTTCGGTAAAAGAGCTGAATGTATATGGTGAATCTATCGATGAAATCTGGGATGAGTTCCGCAAACTGTTCAGAATTATAGAAGCTGCCGGCGGTGTCGTGAATAACCCGGAGGGCGAAATCCTCTTTATCAAAAGGCTCGGAAGATGGGACCTACCCAAAGGCAAAATGGAAAAAGGCGAATCCCGTGAAGAGTCTGCCGTACGTGAAATTGAAGAGGAAACGGGGTTACGCAACGTCAACCTTATCCGGTTCATCAATACTACCTACCATGTCTATGTGGAAAGGAACGGTGAAAAGATCCTTAAATGCACCCACTGGTTCGAAATGAGCTTTAGCGGTGAAGATACGTCAACCCCTCAGATCGAGGAAGGCATCACGGAAGTAGCGTGGAAAAATGCCCGACAGATCGAAAGCGAGGTTTTCCCAAGCACTTTTCAGAACATCAAACTTATTATCGAGGAATTCCGGAACCTGGATTAAATGAGATCTGCCGCCTTTTCAAGGGCAATTCCGCGGGAAGCTTTCAGAAGGATATTCTCCGACCGGACAGGATGTTCTTTTAAATAGTCCATCAGTTCCGCCGTGCTTTCAAAAGCTTCGGTATCCTGATTAACGGTTCTGAAGTTTTTCCCTACGGTAATGACCTGGTCAAAGCCAAGCTGACGGGCCAGTTCCAGGATGCCGCGGTGCTCTTCTTCGCTCTCCTCTCCCAGTTCCAGCATATCTCCGATGATGATCGTCTTGCTGCCTTCAAAAGTAATGAAGTTCTGCAGCGATGCTGCCATGGAGCTCGGATTGGCATTATAGGTATCCATCACCAGTGTTTTACCCGGTCTTTTAACGATCTGTGAACGCATATTGGTGGGTGTATAGCTTTCCACAGCTTCTTTGATATTTTCAAAATCAATCCCGAAATGCAATCCCAGGGCAGCAGCGGCGCATAAGTTGGTAAAATTATAAATACCGGTGAGTTTGGAAACTGCCTGGATTCCCTGATACTGAAGGCCAACGAACTGCTCCTGAGTCATCAGATCAAATCTATAGTCTGAATTTTCTGTTCCGAATGTGATCCTGTGGGCATATCCTTCCGTTTTTTCTTTCTGGATGGCATCATCCTCATTGACGAGAATGGTCTTTTGATGACTCTTAAGATAACCATACAATTCAGATTTACCTTTGATTACCCCTTCAAATCCCCCGAAACCCTCCAGGTGGGCTTTACCGAAATTGGTGATATACCCGAAATCCGGCTGTGCAATGCTGCACAGAAGCTCTATTTCCTTCTGGTGGTTGGCTCCCATTTCAATGACGGCCATTTCATGTTCCGGCTTTATGGAAAGCAGGGTTAAGGGAACCCCGATATGGTTATTCAGGTTTCCGGATGTATACTGTACGTTGAATTTTTGGGAAAGTACGGCATGGATCAGCTCCTTGGTCGTTGTTTTTCCGTTGCTGCCTGTAAGCCCGATGACAGGAATGTCCAGCTGATGCCTGTGGTAAACGGCCAATGCCTGTAAAAATTCCAGTGTAGAAGGAACATAATATATATTCCGCTCAGTGTTTTCAAACTGCTGCTGTTCCACAATAACAGCTATAGCACCGGCATCAACAGCTTTTTCTGCGTGTTCAGCCGCATTGAAATTCTCACCTGAGAAAGCAAAGAAAATGTCGCCCTGCTCTATTTTCCTGCTGTCTATGGTTACCTTTCCGGACTGTAGAAATAACGGATAAAACTGTTCTGCATTCATGGGTCAAAAATAAAAAACCTTCCGGAAATCCGGAAGGTTTTTCATAAGTATTTTGATAATATTATCTTCTCGTTCTATTCTTGTCATTCGTCATTGCATCCTGAGCGACACGGAAACCGATCCAGCCATACGCTTTGTTCTGGTCTTTATATCTTCTCTGACCCGGATCCAGCCAGTAAGCCGTATCCTGCCAAGAACCTCCCTTGATCACTCTGATGTCGTTAGACATCGCTGAAGTTCTGTTTTTAGTATCTTTCTGTAACACTACTTTTCCGCTTCCGTCTACGATGAACCTTCTCTGCGGAGCATTGTACATGTCAAAAGAGGCAGAAGAATCAGACGCTCTGTAGTACTCAAGAGAGGACTGTCTGTCTCCGTCTCTGTAGTTTCTGAAGTCAGCGATAGTCTGTCTTTCAAACTGGCCAGGCAGGTTTCTGTAAACCAGTCTTCCGTCATCAAGCGTATCATATTTGATGCTGCTTTCGTCTACCATCTTGTAAGTACCGTCACCGTTTCTTACGATAGCCTGAGGCATGTTTCCTCTGTAGTAGTTGAAGTCGCTGAAATCTTCATCGATGATCGGTCTGTATACATCGGCAGTCCATTCAGAAACGTTTCCGTACATCCCATAGATTCCCAGGTCATTGGAAGGATATTTTCTTACGTCCGAAGTCCTTGCAGACCCGTCGTTTTTCCATCCTGCGATACCGGAATAGTCACCGGTTCCCATTTTGAAGTTTTCAAGGAACATGCCTTTGTTTCTTCCTTTGGTCCCTCTTAACTGTTCGATTTCAGGCTTTTTACCTAAGTATTGGTTGTATTCTCTGTTTTTAGCCATACCCAAAGCTGCATATTCCCATTCAACTTCAGTAGGAAGTCTGAATTTGGTTACCATGGCAGCACTAGGTGCTCTGTTTGCAGAAAGAAGTCTTTGGTTGGTCGTTTTCATACCGGTTCTCTGCTGCAGTCTTTTTTCATTGATATATCCCTGAATTTCAGGATCATTCGACTTGAATTTATCCATATTGAAAGCCGTACCTCCCTGGTTGTTGGATTCGTTCATGTACAGGTCTTTTGCAATGATACCAGCCTGCATAAGGGCTTTTTCATTGGCTCTGTCTGTAAGCCACTCACAGTATCTGTTCGCCTGTGTCCATGAAACTCCCACTACCGGATAGTAATCAAATTCCGGAGAACGGAAGTAGGTTTCGTTGTAATCGTTTCTGGATAGTTTGTTGTCCCACAATAAAGTATCCGGTAAGGCACCGTTGTAGATTTCTTTAAAGCTTGGGTCACTTGGTGGGAATACATACTTCAACCATGTAAGGTATTCGCGGTATTCGTAGTTAGTAATTTCAGTTTCTCCGATAAAGAATGAACTTACCTGCATTCTGCGCGGCGAGTTATTCCAATCGTGCATAACATCATCTTTCACTAATCCCATTGTAAAAGTTCCACCTTCTACATATACCATTCCCGGCCACCCCTTCTGCTTTTGTTGCTTTCCTGCAAAAAACCAACCTTGTTTTTCGTTTGGTTTCCAACCTGTTTTGCTGACAAACTTCTTAGTACCGCCGCCATTATTAGATCCTCCGCAACTGGTTAATGCAAGTGTAGAACTTAATGCAATTAATGAAAACAACTTTAGTTTTTTCATAGTCGATATAAATATTTTCAAAGTACAAAGAAAAAATAAATTATTCAATAAATCAAATAAAGATTTGATTTTTTTGAAAAACGTTGACAAATTAATTTTATTGTCTTATAATTTAATTCTAATATTTTCGTTTATTTTGTAATTTAGCAATTTCAATAACAAACATGAAACTGAAAATTACGTTTTTACTTCTAATAACTTCTGTATCAACACTTTGGGCCCAAAAAACATCCATAGAATGGGACGGCTCAAAAATTCAGGACTTCGGTGACACAAAACTCAATCTTCCTCATTTCAAAAACGAAGGTTTTTCTTACAGCCAAAATAACATTTTTATCGTAACAAAACAAAAGGTCGGAGAAAAGCAATTAAAAATTTCAAACCCATCCTGGGAGAGCGTTTCCGCTAAAGACGTCTTTGAAATCCAGAAGGAGCTTTTACCCGATCATGATATTGCCGATGTAGCATATTATTACCTGGACGGGGAACGGTATGCCAGCATCAGCGTCTCTCTGTTCAAAAATGTAAGAGGAAGAATTCAGAGATTGTCTTCATTTGATATTTCTGAATCAGCCCAGTCCATTCCTTCCGGCAGTACGGCAAAGGTCGGAACGACCAACAATCCGCTGGCTTCCGGTAATTTCTATAAAATCAAAGTAGATAAGTCAGGGATTTTTAAAATCACATCTCAGTTCCTGAGTGCCAATGGGATCAATCCTTCTTCGGTTAATCCTAAAAATTTCAGGATTTACGGAAACGGGGGTGTCATGCTCCCTGAATACAACCAGGATGTTAAATACAGTGCATTGCAGGAAAATGCCATCCAGGTAGTGGGAGAAGATGACGGTGTATGGAACGATAATGACTATGCTCTGTTCTATGCCCAGGGACCGGACGGCTACAACCTCTATAATTCTACCAACGGAAACGGCATTAAGAGACATGATACGCGTAATGACAATACTGAGCACGTAAAAAACATCTATGAAGACTACGCTTATTATTATATTAATTTTGATAAAGGTGCCGGCAAAAGGGTGCCGGTTGCAGATGCCAATCTCCCTGCTACTCCGCTGATCACCCGGTACGACAATTACCAGTTCATCGATAATGATAAGAAGAACCTGATGAAAGTGGGCCGGTTATGGGTGGATGAAACGCCTTTTACAACAGCTAAAACAGTTACCTTCACTACCGGTTCTGCCATTCAGGGCGGTGACCTTATCCGTTACCGGGCCCAGGTGGTCGGCTACAAAGCCCAGCAGAACAGCATTGAATTCACCATTAACAATCAGAATACAACAACTATTGCTGTTCCGGCTAACGGTACCAATGTCAATTATGATTTTTTTCCGGTACGCTACGACGGGGTCATTTCCAGCTTAAGCGGAAACCAGATTACCTTTAACCTGAATCCTAATATCAGCGTAAATCCGAACGGTACCTTTTACGTAGATTACCTGGAAGTACAATATAAGGATAACCTCAGCTTCAACGGTTCGCAGATGAATTTCAGGGATTTTTCTCTGGCAAGCGGTTCCAATACCTTATATGGGTTCAGCATTGCCAATGCCTCCGGTGTTGAACAGGTATGGGATGTCACCGACATCACCAATGCAACCCGGAAGGTAAACAAAGCAGGGAATAATGCAACATTCAGCTTCGGATATGCAGCAACCAACCAGAATTTCAATAATGAATTTGTGGCTTTTAAATCCGATGCTGCCTACAGCCCGCAGTTTGTAGGGAAAATCAACAACCAGAACCTTTCTGCCTTACAGAATGTAGACTACCTTATTATTACGGTTCCTGAAATGATGGGACAGGCCCAGAGGATGGCCAATTACCATCAGACGAAAAACAACTACAACGTTCAGATTGTTGATACGGATAAAATTTACAACGAATTCGGAAGCGGAAGCAGGGACCTGACAGCCATCAGGGATTTTGTAACCAGGCTGAATACTCCGGCGGGAAGCCTGAAATATGTCCTTATTTTAGGTGATACGTCGTATGACTATAAAAACAGGATCTCCGGGAATACCAATGTTGTATCAAGCTACGAAAGTGAGGAATCAGGGGATTTTGTAAGCTCTTTTGTTACGGACGACTATATTGTAATGACGCAGCCGCAGACTTCTGTGTACATCGTCAACAACCTTCCGGACCTTCCAATAGGCAGGATTCCCGCTGCCAATGTGACGGAAGCCGGGAATATGGTAGATAAGACCCTGGCTTATTATAACTCCCTTTCCGGACAGTCTACTCCTTTCGGGGAATGGAGGATGAAGCTTGACTTTGTAGCGGATGATGATAATGATGGCGGAGTTCCTTTCCATACCGTAATGAACAATTCGCTGGTCAGTATTTTTGAACAGCCTACCAATACCAGTCTTAAGGAATACAATATCAGGAAACTGTATCTTGATGCTTTCCAGGCCCAGAGTACGGCTGGAGGACAGCGTTTTCCACAGGTCAACCAGGCAATATCCAATGATATCGGAAACAGCCTGTACCTGTTCTACTTCGGGCACGGAGGAATTAACGGATGGGCACAGGAAAGGGTTTTAACGCTGGATGAAATCCAGAATGCCAATAATTTCACCAATGTATACAGCAGGTTCCCTTTTGTATCTACGATTACATGTGAGTTCACACTTTGGGATGATCCGGAAACTGCTTCTGCGGGGGAACAGTTCATCAAGCTGAAGCAGGGAGGACCTGCGATGATGATCACCTCCAGCCGGGCGATTGCCGTGGGATACGGAATTGATTTCACCAACCTGTATACGCAGAACATCTTTAAACTGACGAATGATGATTTCGATACTTTAGGCTATGCTCACCTGAATGCCAAAAAACAGAGGGGAAGCGATGGAAACCACCTGAAAGTAAACCTTCTGGGCGACCCTGCCATGAAGCTCAGCCGTCCTAAAAGACTTTTGGTGATTGATAATATAGAAACCCCTGTTCCGGGACTGATCCGGGGGCTCGATTTTGTGAAAGTCAAAGGACACATCAACAATACCAACGGAACCATCAACACCGGCTTCAACGGCCGCGTGGTCATCAACATCTTCGATAAAAGGCTGAACAAGACGACGCTGAATAATGACGGAGACCTTACTCCGGTCCTTCAGTATACCGAAGAAGGAAGTGCGATTGTAAAAGCTTCCGGTATGGCGGTAAACGGAGTGTTTACCATAGAGTTTTATGTACCGAAGGACATCAATTATGCTGTAGGCCAGGGAAGGATCCTGGGATATGCAGACAACAAATCTTCTGATGTATTCAATAATATGTCTGTACAGGTAGGAGACATCAACCCTAACGGAATTAATGACAACCAGCCGCCTAAGGTAAAACTCTATATGAATAACACGAATTTCGCAGACGGCGGAATTACCGATCAGAACCCTACCCTGCTGGCGTGCATCACAGATGATACCGGGATTAATTCTACAGGTTCAGGAGTGGGACATGATATTACCGTATACCTTGACGGGCAGATTATCAACACGATTGTCCTGAATGATTTCTATACCTCAGGAGAAGGAAACGGATGCCTGAGCCCGAGCCTGGCAGACTATCAGAAAGGGAATGTAACCTACCCTTTCAGGAATTTAGCCTTAGGCCAGCACCAGCTTACCTTTAAAGTTTGGGACATCAACAATAATTCGAGCTCTGCTACGTTAAATTTTGAAGTTAAGGATGAAGCGGACCAGCACCTGGCGATCAACCGCCCGCTGAACTGGCCGAATCCTTTTACCAATAAAACGTACATCCAGTTTGAGCATAACTGTGATGATATCCTGGATGTGAATGTCCAGATCTATACCATTACCGGAAAACTGGTGAAGACCATATCCCAGGCTGTGATGGCAGAACCCTTCCTGCAGGGCTTCAGAACGCCAAGGCAGGCCATTGAATGGGACGGTAGAGATGATTTTGGATCAACCGTAGCAAAAGGTACGTATATTTTTAAGATATTTGCAAAAAGTCAGAATCAGGAAAAATGCAAAGGAAGTGCTACAGCTGTAGAAAAAATGGTACTTTTGAAATAATTTAAAATAATAATAGTTAAGAATAATTATAAAAGACTGATAATATATAAAAGACAACATATGAATTTAACTACTAAACTGCTTTTAGGATTTGGGTTAGGTGCTGGTTTTTTAAGCTACGCCCAGGACTTAAGTCAAGTAAGACCGGTACTCACCGGGGCTCCATTTTTAAGAATTGCACCGGATGCACGATCAGGAGGTATGGGAGACCAGGGTGTCGTAACTTCTCCGGATGCATTTTCCCAATTCTGGAATGCGGCCAAATACCCTTTTAGCAGAACAAGTTCTTCTGTTGGTGTAAGCTATACGCCGTACATGAGCAAACTTACCAATGATGTATTCTTATTGTACGGTGCATTTCACAAATTCCTGGGACAGGAAGAAAGATCTACCATCTCTGCCAGTATCTATTACTTCAATATGGGAGAAGTGGATCTTACGCAGCTGGTAGGTAACGATGTTACTTCTATGGGAACTTCAAAACCGAACGAGTTTTCCATTGATATCGCGTACGGGCTGAAACTTTCCGATTCTTATTCCATGGCCGTAACAGGAAGGTACATCCGTTCCGACTTAGCCGGAGGATTCAACACAGATACTACGCTTAAGCCTGCCAATTCGTTTGCTGTAGACGTTTCAGGATACTATACTTCACCAAGGTTCTCCAGTTTTGGCGGATATGACGGTAAGGTTAACGCAGGTTTTGCTGTTCAGAACCTGGGTCCGAAACTGGATTATACCGGAAATGAAGAATCCAGATCCTATCTTCCTACCATGGCCAGACTGGGTGTAGGGTATGATATGTATCTTGACGATGTGAACCGTGTTGGACTAAGCGTTGAAGGTTCTAAAATCCTGGTTCCCGGATCAGAATATGTGGGCATCGACCCGAATACGAGACAGCCGATGTACGCCATTCCCAACGTAGGTCCTATCGCAGGGATCGGAAAATCGTTCAAGAACGAAAACAGCATCATGTACAGCGGTGCGCTGGAATATTCTTATGACAATGCATTTTCCGTACGAGGAGGATACTTCCACGAAAGCGAGCAGCAGGGAGCAAGACAGTTTGCCACCGCCGGTATCGGGCTGAAGTACCGTTCTTTCGGACTGGACGTTTCTTACCTGATCAACATGTCCAAGATCAACACAGCTTTGGATAATACCTTACGGTTCGGTCTTACCTGGAATATCGGAGACGAAACATCCAATGTAGATTATTAATCCAGACATTTCTTGCATATATAAAGCCTCATCATATGAGGCTTTTCTGTTTTCTGCCCGATGCCGGAGCGGACTGAAATGAGCCGCTGAAAATGAATGTGGAGGATTAATCAGGGAAATATGGCTGCGTTATTGTAAGATGAAAAGATAAAGTCTTATTTTTATAAGAACAATTCCCTACAATAAGTATTTTTGCATGATGAACTATTCAGCGGAACTCAAAAAATTCATTACCGGCCAGTCTGTATATTCTGCCATCAGGATCACCCTGGCTACGGTCCTTCCTTCGCTGGTTCTCGTTCATTTCGGGGTACTGAAAGAATACTACCTTTTTCCCCTGGGAACAATATTCGTTGCGCTTACGGATCAGCCCGGGCCTTTTATCCGGAGAAGGAATGCCCTCAGCTTTGCGGTAGTCTGCTTCCTGATTGTTGCGCTGATCGCCAGCCTGATTATGAACTTTAAAATCCTGGTCCTGCTGGAAATCATAGTCTTCGGCATGTTTTTCTCTCTGATCGGGATCTACGGGCAGCGGCTTGCCGCAGTAGGTTCATTGGCTCTGGTCGTGATGGCGATTTTCATAGATGGTCACCTTACAGGCGGCAATATCGTAAGAAGCCTCCTGATTTTTGCTGCGGGATGCATCTGGTTCCTGATCATCTTCCTTATTGTGACCACCATCCAGCCCTACAAGCTGGCCAGCCAGATGATCGGGGAAAATTACCTTCAGCTGAGTGAGTTTCTCAAAATAAAAGCAGGATACTACCAGAAACGTCCGGACTTTGATAAGCTGAGCTCCCAGGTTATCGCCAAACAGATTGAAATCAAGAATTTACAGGAAGATACCCGGGAAACCGTGTTCAAGACCAGGACTATCGTTAATGAATCCACAACTACGAGCCGCCTCCTGATGCTGATGTTCCTCAGCTCCATGGACCTGCATGAAAAGCTGATGACTTCCGAAAGCAACTATCAGAAGCTTCAGCAGAGCTTTGAAGACAGTATGATCCTGGTTAATATCCACGACTATCTGACCCTTCTTTCCAACGAAATTACCAATATAGGGCTCTCTCTTCAGATCGGGACCAGGGCAAGGCCGGTACTGAATCTGGAACTGGAACTTCAACAGCTCAACTCCAATTATTTTGAGCTTAGGAACAAACAGATGAACCCTGCAACGCTGGAGAATTTCATGATCCTGAGGCAGATCCTGATGCGTATTAATGAAATTACTAAGGACATCAATGACATCTACAAGATCTTTTCACAGGATATAAAGCTGGCTAAAAGCCTTTCAACAGGTCTTGACATCAAAAAATTCCTTCCCAATGAAGAAAAGATCAACTTCAAAGTGCTTCGGAACAACATTTCATTATCCTCTTCCCATTTCCGCCATGCGGTACGAGTTACCACTGCCCTGCTGATCGGATACCTGTTTTCCCTCTTTCAGTTTATCGGAATAGGACATACGTACTGGATCCTTATCACAACCGTTGCCATCATGAAGCCCGCCTACTCTATTACCAAAAAGAGGAATCTCCTCCGTCTTTACGGTACCATAGCCGGAGCGGTAATTGCCTATGGAATTTTGTTCTTTGTGAGTTCCGGCCCTGTACTCTTTGCCATGCTGATGATCAGCATGATCCTCTGCTTCAGCCTGCTCAAAATACAGTATTTCTGGGCAGTCCTGTTCATGACGATGTACGTATTTCTCGGCTTCAATTTTTTAAGTCCTGGGCACATCAATATCATCTTCAGGGACCGGATTGTGGATACGGCCATCGGAGGAATCATTGCGTTCCTGGTTTCATACAGCGTACTTCCGGTCTGGGAACACACCCAAAACCTGGACCTGATGAAAAAATGTGCGGAAAGCAACCTGATCTATTTCCAGAGCGTCATGTCTAAATTTCTCACGGATGGATTTAATATGCAGGATTATAAGGTGAAGCGTAAAAATGCCATTATTTCACTGGCTAACCTCTCCGATAATTTCCAGCGGATGATTTCAGAACCTAAAAACCAGCGTAAAAAACTGGAAGTGGTGCATCAGTTTGTTGCCACATCGCATCTGATCACCGCCTATATCGCCTCGCTCTCACAATATTCCAAAAATCAGGAAAAATATCCTGAGATCGATGCAGAAAGCTGGAGCCGCAAGATTGAGGCTGAAATGAACCAGATCTTCACATTGCTGAATGGGGAAGATATTGATAAAGCGCTTCAGATGGAAAGCCGCCTGACACCGGATGACGAAATTGAAGAACTTCTTTTACAGCGTAAAAGTGAAATCCTGGAGCGTGAAATCTTTGACCGCAGGGATCCGGATAAAGTATCTCACCTTACGGAACTGAAGAACATCCATGACATCTTGGAACTGATTTATGACGTGGCCAGGGAACAGCGGAAAGTGATTGAAAAATACAGGCAGGAATCCCACACTACTCCTCCACAATCGTAAAGCAGTAATCATCAAAAAACTCAACACGGGCTTTAAATTCATCTGAGAAAATTTCATCATAAACCCTGCACCGGATATGGTGAAGATGTTTCAGCTGGAACGGCCGCACCTCATAATTTTTTTTCAGAGACCAGTATTTGGAATGGTGGATCTTGTACATGCTTTCCTTAACACTCCAGATAATGGTATAATAGGTTTCTTCCTGATCAGCGGGAATAAAGTCGCGCTCATGTTCATAGGTAAACTTGTCCACGACCCTGAGGATTTTTGAGGTAAACCGTTCCAGGTCGATCCCGATCTTATTTTTGGAAATCGCAATAGCCGCAAAAGGAAAGGAATGGGTAATGGAAATTTCCGCATCTTTAGGAGAAAGGAAAGGCTCCCGCTCCCGGTACAGAATTTTAGCTCCCGGTTTTAACCCCTGAAGCAGCTTCCGCACCATGAGGACCTCCAGAAGTTTTTTAGGATGGTAATCTTTTACTTTTTCAGCATTTTCGGGTTCCAGCAGTTCATCCGGATCCAGGTTTTCGGCATCATCATACTTCCACACCAGGATCGTAGCATTGTCATCTGAAAAATCTCGGTAGAGCGGCATATTTTTGGTCAACAGGATTTTAGTTCGTAAATTTGCGAAAAATATTTCATATAGATGGAAACAACAACGCAATACGTTCCTTATAAAGTAAAGGATATTTCCCTGGCAGATTGGGGAAGAAAGGAAATCACTCTTGCTGAGGCTGAAATGCCTGGTTTGATGGCAATCCGTGAAGAATACGGAGCTCAGCAGCCACTTAAAGGAGCAAGAATCGCAGGATGTCTTCACATGACCATTCAGACTGCTGTGCTTATTGAAACATTGGTGGCATTAGGAGCTGAAGTAACCTGGTCTTCATGTAATATTTTCTCTACCCAGGACCATGCTGCCGCTGCCATCGCCGCTGCGGGAATCCCTGTGTATGCATGGAAAGGAATGAATGCAGAGGAATTCGACTGGTGTATTGAGCAGACGTTATTCTTCGGAGAAGAAAGGAAGCCGTTAAACATGATCCTGGATGACGGAGGAGACCTTACCAATATGGTATTTGACCAGTATCCTGAACTGACCAAAGAGATCAAAGGACTTTCTGAAGAAACTACGACAGGAGTTCACAGATTATACGAAAGAATGCAGAACGGTACACTGGTAATGCCTGCGATTAACGTGAATGATTCGGTAACCAAGTCTAAATTCGACAACAAATACGGATGCAGGGAATCTGCAGTAGATGCGATCAGAAGAGCTACGGATGTAATGCTTGCCGGTAAAAGAGTGGTGGTTTGCGGATACGGAGACGTTGGTAAAGGAACAGCAGCTTCTTTCAGAGGTGCAGGTTCTATCGTTACCGTAACGGAAATCGACCCGATCTGTGCACTACAGGCTGCCATGGAGGGATATGAAGTAAAGAAACTGGATACCGTAGTTGATAACGCAGATATCATCATTACCACTACCGGTAACTTCAACATCGTTCAGGGATCACACTTCAAAAAGATGAAGGATAAAACCATCGTTTGTAATATCGGACACTTCGATAACGAAATCGATATGGCATGGCTGAATGAAAACTACGGTTCTACCAAGTATGAAGTAAAGCCGCAGGTTGATGTATACAATGTAGACGGAAATGAAATCATCATCCTTGCAGAAGGAAGACTGGTGAACTTAGGATGTGCAACAGGGCACCCGAGCTTTGTAATGTCCAACTCTTTCTCTAACCAGACTTTGGCGCAGATCGAACTTTGGGCTAATTCCAGCCAATACGAGAATAAAGTATATACATTGCCGAAGCACCTGGATGAAAAAGTAGCAGCCCTTCACCTTAAGAAATTAGGCGTAGAGCTCGAAACGCTTACCGATGAGCAGGCGAAATACATCGGAGTAACGGTAGACGGGCCGTTCAAACCTGAGTATTACAGATACTAATCAATAATAGATTATTGATACAATAAATATGAGCCCTTCCTTATGGAGGGCTTTTTGCATTGATGAGCTGGATATGGGCGCTGATTTCAGCTTTATGCACAAAAGAATAGTCTTGTATAATACAATTACATAATTTCAGTTATTGCCGGCAATCAGATAAAAATGATATATTTGACGTTCTGAATAATTAAAACATGAAAAAACAAAGAGTATCAAATGCATTTGTCGCAGCATCCTGGGTTGCGCTGGGAGCCGGAATGATCGGCTTTATTGTAGGCCTGGCCAGGGCAGAGATGCAACTGAATGAAAAAGGATATTATTTCACGATCCTTCTGTATGGCCTGTTTGCAGTAGTTTCCCTGCAAAAAGCTGTGCGGGACCGGCTGGAAAATATCCCGGTAACCGATATCTACTATGGAATATGCTGGTTCGCCACCCTTTCCTCCATCGTACTTCTGGCCATAGGCCTCTGGAATGCCACGATCCTGCCGAGTGAAAAAGGTTTTTATGCCTTTGCTTTCCTCCTGGCACTTTTCGGAGCTATCGCCGTCCAGAAAAATACCCGCGACAATATGCTTCAGGAATAACTTTCAGGCTCACCCATACGGTGGGCCTTTTTTTATGTACTTTTCTGAATATGGTTCTTCAGAATACAGTATCAATAAAAAATTCTATTTTATTCCCATAAATTGGAATAATATCAGTTTTTATTCGTTTAAAATACTATCTTTATGCATCCACTAAACTAACCCTATGAAAAAATTCCTGATTTTTACTTTTTTGATCCTTTTCTGGACCGGCATCAGTGCCCAGAATGAATTTATCACCGTCTGGAAACCGGGGACCTCTAACCTGATTCACTTTCCGGGAAAAGGGACCAACTATACCATTTACTGGGAAGAAATAGGGTATCCTCAGCATAGCGGAACCCTGGATAATATAACCTCAGCCAATGAAGTAGTGATTGATTTCGGGAATGCCTACAATCCTGTTCCTTCTTCAGCAGCATACCGGGTGAAAGTCAGCAAAGGAAACGGGAACTTCAGCCAGATCAGGTTTTTTGATAATTCAGTGGTCCCGATTTATTCCTGTCCCGATATGGCCAAGATTTTTGAAGTGGCACAGTGGGGAAATACCCAATGGCAGACTTTCGAGAATGCATTTACGCTGTGCTCCAATCTCGATGTAACGGCAACCGATGCTCCCGACCTCAGCCTGGTCACCAGTACCAAAGAAATGTTTTACATCTGTTCTTCCCTGGTAGGTAATGCAAGCTTTAATAACTGGAATACCAGTACGCTGACCAATATCAACTCCATGTTTTCTGCTGCAGATATATTCAATGCACCGATAGGCAGCTGGGACGTCTCCAATGTGACCGATTTCAGGTATGTTTTTGATATGGCCCTTAAGTTTAACCAACCGTTGAGAGAATGGGATACTGCTGGTGCGTTAACCATGGAGCATATGTTTCACGGTGCAGCTATGTTCAACCAGAATATTGGTGAATGGGATACATCCGGGGTAACCAATATGGATATGATGTTTGCCCAGGCAATGGCATTCAACCAGGATATCGGTTCGTGGAATCTATCCTCCCTTGTTTCTGCTGTTGATATGCTTAACTTTTCCGGCCTGAACTGCCAGAGTTACGACAGCACTCTAGTGGGATGGAACAACAATCCACAAACACCCCAGAATATCAATCTCGGCAATGCAATGCCGTTGTATTATAAACACCCTCTTGCCATTGCCGCAAGAACCAGCCTGATCAGCCAGAAAAACTGGTCTGTTACCGGAGACGGCTATAATCCGACATGTAATTCAGTATTAGGCGCTTCCGAAACAGGATTACCGGAACCCGCAGGCATTTATCCTAACCCTGCTTCTGAAACGATTTATCTGAAAAATATAAAAGGGGGTAAAAACTATTCCATCACTGATTTTACCGGAAGAATATTAAACACCGGTGGCATTACAAAGGGCTATATCGACATCCGACATCTTGTGCCCGGCAATTATCTTCTGAACATTACAGGAGATGATACAGCTTTGGTTTTTAAATTCATTAAAAAATAACATATAATGCATCATAGGGATCACATGTCTTTCCTGATGCATCTTACATATACGGAAACATGCTTTATAATTTCGGCCCCGCCAAAGGCGGGGCCGAAATTATAAATAGCTGTCTTTTACTGATCGTACCGGTTAGGGTGCTTTGCTTTGATATCATCCACTGTTCCCAGCACCTTATCTTTCAAAGAATCCTGGTAGTGCTGCAGTTTAGCGGCAACTTCCGGATCACCGCTGCCTAGTATCTTAGCGGCCAGGATACCGGCATTCAGGGCCCCGTTTAAAGCAACCGTAGCCACTGGAATACCACCCGGCATCTGCAGGATGGAAAGCACGGAATCCCATCCGTCGATGGAATTGCTGGATAAGATAGGAACCCCGATCACAGGAAGCGTAGTACAGCTGGCCACCATTCCGGGAAGATGTGCGGCTCCGCCGGCTCCGGCTATAATTACTTTCAGTCCCCTTTCCTGAGCGGTTTTAGCATAATCAAACATCCGTTCAGGAGTCCTGTGTGCGGAAACCACTGTAAGTTCATACGGAATATCCAGGCTTTTAAGGAAACCTGCGGCCTGTTCCATGATCGGCAAGTCGCTCTGACTTCCCATAATAATTCCTACCATCTTTACATTATATTAGATGGTCAAAGATAAAAATTATAGGCCGGACCTGCAAAAGACTTAAAACTTATTCCTGAGGCCCCTTTTGGTTTAAAAATTGAATCATTCCGTTACATCACACCAATTCCGCACTGTTTTGAAAGATTACAAACTCATGATTGCTGTCCTCACCGTTGCCATTGTCTGGGGAACTACATTTCTGTCGATACGGGTAGCCGTAGAAACCATTCCGGCCTGGTTTGTTGCCGGGATCCGTCAGTTTTTGGCCGCAGTCATCATCTTTTGTATCCTTTTATACAGGAAACAGTTTCAATGGATCGGATGGAAAAACCTGGCTTATCAGATTATTTTTTCCTTGCTGATGCTGGTCGTAGCCAATGGAATGACCACCGTAGCGGAAGAAACTGTGACGAGCAGCGTAACATCGCTCATCAGTGCCTGCTCCCCTATTATTGTATTCCTGGGAAGTGCGGCTTTCGGTTTACAGAAAATCACCCTGAAATCGCTCGTAGGCGTGTTGATGAGTTTCAGCGGGATTGTCTTTATCTTCTGGCATGGCGTACGTGACCTTGCTAATCCGGCTTATGCCAAAGGAATCATCTTTCTATTCATCGCTATTGCCGGCTGGGCATCCGGGACCATCTTTACCAAAAAACTCAACATACAGACGGAAAACATTTTCCTCAACCTGTTTTACCAGTTCTCTTTTGCCGGAGTACTCCAGATTATTTTTGCTTTTATGTTTTCGGAAGATTATAATTTCGGAAACTGGAGCTTCAAAAGTGTGGCGGCAATGATCTACCTTGCCGTATTTGGCTCGGTAGCGGCTTTCTTCGCTTTTCATTATGCCCTGACTAAAATTTCCGCCGTGCAGGTTTCCATACTGGCGTATATTAATACGGTGATTTCAATATTCTTAAGCTGGCTGATACTGGATGAAAAAATCACCTGGAAATTTATTGTCGCTGCTGTCCTGATTATCCTGGGCGTCTTCATCATCAATTATAAGCGCTCTATGTTTAAGCAGCGGAAGATCAGATTAACGCGGTCATAATTTTCATTTTTGCTAATTTTTCCCTATCTTCATGCATCAACCTATTTTTTATGAAAAAAAACACAATATTTATTTTATTAACGGCTGCACTCCTGATCATCAGCTGCGGTGACAAGGAAAAAGAAGCCGGTCTGGCAGCGAGGGAGCAGCAGCTGCTGGAGAGGGAGAAACTGTTTGCCCAGAAAGAATCGGAATATCAGTCACTCCTCAAAATGAGGGACAGCATCTTTGCTAAAAAAGATTCTGTGACCATCGCCTCCTGGCCAACTGGAATTGCCGGATTATGGACCGGAAAAGTCATCTGTACGGAATCCAACTGCAGTGACTATGTTATCGGGGACCAGCGTACGGATACATGGGAATTCGACAGCGATTCTACCCAGCTGGTGACGAAAATCATCAACAACAATAACCTGGTACGGATCTACTCCGGAAAAATGGACAACAATGAAATAAAGCTCAACTTTAAAACGGATTCAACCTCAAAAAAAATGGTGGATATGAATGTGATCCTGAATGATATTTCTGCCAATAAGATCAAAGGAACACGAACGATTGCGGTAGACAATACCTGCATGGCTAAATTTTCCGTTGAACTGGTACGCGCTGCAAAATAAACACCTATGATTTTACTGAACATACATAACCTGAGTTTTCCCATAGAAGACCCGGTCCTGAAATTCCTGCTGGTTTTAATCATTATCCTCGCCGCTCCCCTGCTGCTGAATAAGATCAAAGTTCCTCATCTGCTGGGATTAATTATTGCCGGAGCCGTGATAGGTCCGAACGGTTTTAATATCCTTTCCAGAGACAGCAGCATTGTGGTTACAGGGACTACCGGATTGCTCTATATCATGTTCCTGGCCGGGCTTGAGATCGATATGGGGGATTTTAAGAGAAATAAATGGAAAAGCCTTGGTTATGGTGGCTATGCATTTATTTTCCCATTTATTTTAGGGTTTCTCGGTTCATACTATCTTCTGGAGTTTTCGGTTCTTACTTCGGTGCTTTTTGCCAGCCTCTTTTCTTCTCAGACCTTGATCACATATCCGCTGATCAGTAAGCTGGGAATAGCAAAAAATCAGGCGGTCAATATTACTGTAGGCGGTACCATGATCACTGATGTTGCCACCCTATTGGTTCTTGCTGTAGTTGTGGGCATGGTTCAGGGAGATGTAGGTACATCATTCTGGATCCGGCTGTCGGTTTCGTTTATTATATTCGGATTGATTGTATTGCTGGTTTTCCCGTTAATCGGCCGTTGGTTTTTTAAGAAAGTCAATGATAAGATTTCACAGTACATTTTCGTTCTGGTTATGATTTATCTTGCTGCCATGTTAGCAGAACTGGCCGGAGTAGAGTCCATTATAGGGGCATTCTTCGCTGGTTTGGCACTTAACAGGCTTATCCCTCATACTTCTGCACTGATGAATCGCGTTGATTTTGTTGGAAACGCCATATTTATACCTTTCTTTCTCATCAGTGTAGGTATGCTGATTGACTTTAAAGTGTTTTTCAACAGTTTTGAAACGCTCAAGGTAGCGCTCATCATGCTTACAGCATCTATTGGCGGGAAATACATATCTGCCGTCATCACCAGAAAGACTTTCCGTTTCAGCAAGGAAGAAGGAACGCTGATTTTCGGACTCAGTTCTGCATCAGCAGCCGCTACTCTTGCAACTGTACTTGTTGGATACAACATCATTATTTCCGAAACAGAAAGCGGGGAACCTATACGATTACTGAATGAGCACGTACTGAACGGAAGTATCCTTCTTATATTAATCTCCTGTACCATTTCATCCTTTGTTTCCATGTCCAGTGCCCAGAAAATTGCACAGCAGGATAATGAAGATACCGTATCCGGAAACAGCCATGAAGAGGAGAATATCCTGCTCGCGGTTAACCATCCGGAAACCGTGGAAAGAATGGTTAACCTGGGAATGCTGATCAAGGCACACTCCAATACCGATCATGTTTTTGCCCTGAATGTGATCAACGAAGATAAAAACGAATCTTCCGTAAAAAATGCTGAAAAAATCCTCCATCAGGCTACAGATACCGCAGCAGCGGCAGATGTAAAGCTCCAGGCATTGAAGAGATATGACAATGATGTAATCAACGGTGTTAATAATGTGATCAAAGAACAGAATATCACCGACCTGATCATCGGTCTTGAAGATGTCAAAGGCTTCTCGCCGTCTTTCGTTTATAATCTTTATAACGGCTACCTTCAGAATGATGACGTAAACGTGCTGGTGTATCATGCGGCACAGCCTTTATCCACCATTAAGAAATATGCGGTCATGATCCCGGAAAACGGGCACCTCGAACCTGGGTTCTTCCATGCGCTGCTCAGGGTCTGGAATATCGCCCGTAACTCGGGAGCTACCATGACTTTTTACGCTCCTGAAGTGATCCTGGAAATCCTTCAGAAGATTATTAAAAAAGCGAATATTGAAGCGGAATTCATCATTATGAACACCTGGCGTGACGCTGAGCAGACGGCGGCCGGACTTAAGGAAGACGAAGCCCTGATCATCCTGATGGCGAAAAGAGGCATGGCATCTTATATTCCAAGGATGAGATTCATCCCTGAGTTGCTTAACAAATACCTCAAGGACAACAACTACCTGCTGATCTATCCTTTTTCTGAATACAGCCAGGATAACGCCGAGGAACGCTCGGTAGGCAACCACGGAGATTTTATGGAAATCGGGAACATCATTAAAAAGATATTCAAATAAACTGATAGATGAGTTGCCATATCAGTAATGCTAAAAACAAAGGCTGCCTGTTCGGCAGCCTTTGTTTTGTTATGATCCGGCAATGACCTGTACCATTTCTTTAACCCTGATAAGCTTATCCATCAGTTCTTCCCTGGAGTCTGCGAGTACATTGATGTGCCCCATCTTTCTTCCGGGCTTGGTTTCGGTTTTACCATACAGGTGAACATAGGTTTTCTGCAGTTTCAGCACTTCTTCCATTCCCTGGTATCGTACTTTTCCTGTGTGACCTTCCGCACCCACCAGATTAAGCATGCCGCTGTAAGTGATGATATCCGTATCGGCCAGAGGCAGGTTTTTCACCACCCGGTACATCTGTTCAAACTGGGAATTCGCATTTCCTTCCTGGCTCTGGTGTCCTGAATTGTGCAGCCTTGGCGCCGTTTCGTTCACCCATACTTTTCCTTCTTTGTCCAGGAATAATTCAATGGCAAATAATCCGGGTGAATTGACTGCATCCAGGAATTTCCCAGTGATATGGTCAATCTGCGTGGTAATTTCCTCACTGAGATGCACAGGACAGATATTGAAATCCAGAAGATTCAGCTTCGGGTCAGCCACCATTTCAGTCACCGGGAAAGTTTTGGTTTCCCCGTTTTCGTTCCTGGCAACAATCACGGAAAGTTCTTTATCAATATCCACTAAGGCTTCCAGGACAGACGGCTCTTTCCAGAGCTTTTGAAGCTCCTCTTCAGTCCGGATCACCTGTACCCCTTTACCATCGTATCCTCCGGTATTCATTTTCTGTACGAAAGGCAGTGGCATAGCTATTCCTTCATTCCAGTCGCGCATCACCTGGAATTCCGGACTCGGGATACCATGGGCCTTATAAAATTCCTTCTGAAGGATTTTCTGCTGGATAATGGTGATGATCCTGGAATTCGGAACCACTTTTACGCCCTGCCCTTCCAATGCAGCCAGCGCTTCAGCATTCACATGTTCTATTTCAATGGTGATCACCTCTTTATCTTTTCCGAAATCCATTACGGTCTGGTAATCATTGAAATTCCCCTGTGTAAAATGGGAAATCGTGTGGCAGGGTGCATCCGGAGCTGGATCCAGGGTATAAAACTGATCGTCATATTTCAATGCTTCCTGGATAAGCATTCTTCCGAGCTGCCCGCCGCCTAAAATTCCTATTTTCATTGTTCTGTATCTATTGTATTTATATTGATTTTATTATTAAAGGTGATGAAATGCATCAAATTACTGCAGCTTCTCGATTCTGAGGTAACCCAGGTGCATTACATTGGTCTGGTCCTGCTCTTCGGATTTTTCCAGCACAATGGAATACCGTTCTTTCATCGTGTCCGGCAGGATGTCATTAAGCCTGAAGATATCATCGATATCCACTCCGTGTTTTTCATCGATGTGGCTTTCGGCTCCCTTGAAGCCCATGGTCTGGTAAAACTCGGTTTTCTTTACACGTTTTACAACTTCCCCCATGGATTTGCCGACCATAAGATGCTGCTCGTGAAATTCTTCAAAATGTCCCGGTTTATATCCCCCAAGGTTAATGAAGTACAGCTGATCACCTGAATCTTTCTCTGTCCTTTCCATGATTTTCAATTCGTATCCGTCTGCAAACCGTACTTCCTGATAGGCATCGATATGGATTTTCCCATCTGCCTCCTTCCAGAATTTTTTCATCTCCGGAACAAGGTCCTTCAGGTTTTCCGCAATCCCGAAGAATACATCGTGCTGTTCAATATTTCTGCCTTTTGGGGTGGCTCCCAGAATGATATAGAATAATTTCATGTCCCTTTCGTTTATGCAAAAATACGTCAAATTTATCTTTTTTAAACGTTTGGCAGACTACCACAATAGTTTTATATTTGTAGCATGTCAGAAATCATCATTCTCTTCCTGGGAGCTATTTCGGCAGGGTTGCTGGGCTCGCTTACAGGATTGGGCGGAGGGGTCATCATTATTCCTCTTCTTACGCTGGGCTTCGGCGTACCCATGCACTATGCTATCGGAGCGTCTCTTATATCAGTAATCGGTACATCTTCCGGTGCCGCAGTGGCCTTCGTTAAGGAAGGGTTCACCAATATGAGGATCGGGATGTTCCTGGAAATCGCCACTACATCGGGGGCTATTGTGGGAGCCCTGGTTTCGGGAATGCTGAATCCGAATACCATCGGGATTATTTTTGCCAGCATCCTTCTTCTGACGGTTATTTTAAATCTCAAAGGAAAGCCGGACCATCAGGAACCTATTATTCAGGGAAGCCTGGAGGAAAAGCTGAAATTATACGGAACATTTCCGGATAAAGGCATCATTAAAAGTTATTCTGCCAGGAATACGGTACCCGGATTCTTAATGATGATGTTTGCAGGAGCAATGTCCGGACTGCTGGGAATCGGGTCGGGAGCGCTCAAAGTACTGGCTATGGATAACATGATGAAGCTTCCTTTTAAAGTTTCTACCACCACCAGCAACTTCATGATTGGTGTAACGGCTGTAGCCAGTGCCATGATTTATTTCCAGCGCGGTGAGATTGTTCCGGTCATTGTAGCTCCGGTACTGATTGGTGTGGTAGTGGGCAGCTTCATAGGATCAAAGACTTTGATGGTCTCCAAAACAAAAAAACTGAAAACCTTTTTTGCCATTGTCATTACCATCCTGTCTGTATATATGATGTATAACGGTATTAACAAGAGCTTCCGATGAGAAAAGATTTCACTGACATAGACCTGAACCGCTCCGTCGGCAATCTTCTGAGGCTGGGAGTTATTTTATCCGTGATCACATCACTGGTGGGGTTTATCAAGCTTTTTACGGAAGGCTTCAAGATGCCTAAAAAATATACATCGCTCCAGATGGGTTCTTCATCGGAAAAAATCTGGGGAGAATTCTGGCATTCCCTTAGCAAAGGCGAAGGAATGGCTATCATCCAGCTCGGCATTCTGCTGCTGATCCTTACGCCTCTGATGAGGATTATTTTTGCCTGGATCGGGTACCTGAAAGAAAAAGACTATATATATGTCTTTATTTCTTCAGTAGTCCTTGCCATCATGGCCATCAGTTTTTTCACCGGCTATGCAAGCTAAAATCATTTATCGTTCATAAAACTCCAGCGGCAGCTGATCCGGATCCTGAATAAAGAAAAATGCTTTTCCCGTAAACTCATCAGTGCGGATGTCTTCGCAGTCTATTCCTTTTTCCATAAGTTCTACACGGGTATTGCTGATATTTTCTACGGAGAAAGCAAGGTGCCTCAAACCGCAGGATTCCGGTCTTGAAGGCCTTTCAGGAGGATTTGGAAAAGAAAAAAGTTCGATCACATACTGGTCCCCTATCGCAAGATCAAGTTTATAAGACTGCCGTTCCTCACGGTACACTTCGCGGATGATATTCAGTCCCAGGATTTCGGTGTAAAACTTCTTAGAGACAGCATAATCTGAACAGATGATGGCAATATGATGGATTTTTAAAAGCACGTCAATTAAGGTTTAAAGAATAAAAGTAGCAAAAACCGGAATCAGATTCAAAAATCCGCAGCAGTTTTTCAAAATATTTTTTTTGAAAAATTATAAAAAAAAGTTATTTTTATACACATATTTAAACATATGTGGAACGTCTACGCAGGACTAACGATACTGCTTCTTATTTTAACCTTACTTCCTAAAATACAGAACTCCCACTGGATCTTCCGGGTTCCGGAATTCGGGAAAATACAGATCACATTTTTTACCGTTATTACTTTCGGGCTGGGATTCCTGGTTTATCAGGCACCTCTGTTCTGGTATTTTCAGGGATTGCTGATCCTGATGTTTATTCATCACGGTATCATTCTGATCAAATACACACCGCTTTACCGGGTGAGAAGGTCCGGCAAGGGCGAAAATTCTTCAAAGAACATTCATTTTATCTCTGCCAATGTCTATCAGTTCAATACCGAGTACAACCGTTTCATCCAACTGATTGAAAAGTGCAGGCCCGAAATCTTTCTCACTATGGAAAGCAATGGCGACTGGGAAAAGGCATTGCGCGTGCTGGAGCAGGATTATCCGTTCCATCATAAGGTAACCCTTGAAAATACCTACGGCATGCACTTGTATTCCAAGATCAAAATCAGCGATGCCAAAACCCATTATTTTGTTGCCGATGATATCCCTACCATTGAAGCACACCTGGAAACGGAAGATGGATTTTCATTTGTATTCTTCGGGATCCATCCGCCGCCTCCAAGTCCTACTGAAGAAGAAACGTCTAAAGAAAGGGACGGCGACCTGCTGAGTACCGCTAAAAGAGTTCAGGAAATACAGAAGCCGACGATTGTAGTCGGTGATTTCAATAACGTTGCCTGGTCCAAATCATCCATCCTGTTCAGGAAAACCAGCGAATTGATCGATCCCCGGATCGGCCGCGCCTTTGTGTCCACTTTCCATGCGAAATACAAGCTCCTGAGATTCCCAATCGACCTGATGTTCCATAGCGAGGATATTTTCATCCGGCAGCTTAAAACCCTTGAAAATTTCGGGTCAGACCACCTTCCGGTATACTGTGAATTCTTTATCGACCATCATAATGATCAACAGGAGGAGCAGATTGAAGAAGCGACTGCCGAAGAGGAAGCTGAAGCTGAAAAAATGATTGAAGAAGGCAAAAAGGAGGACGGCAACCGGGATGCCGTTGTTACTGAAGATTAAACAAAAAGCAAAGCAGGCCTGTAAACGGACCTGCTTTTTATTTTTTATTATTGACGGACTAGAATTTCATCACATCTTTTACTACCCCGTTTTTCTGCGTATGAGGTAATAATTCAGTCTCAATAAAAATCTTTATCCTGTCTTCCGAGCCACTGCTCGGGAATAAAAGATGAACATTGGCACCGGCATCAAGAGTAAAGAACAACGGCAGGCCGGTCTCCCTTCTGAAATCCCAGATTTTGTTAATAACTTCAAGCGTACCCGTTTTCATCAGGATGAATGCAGGTTCGCTCATCATCATCATGGCATGGAGCGTTAGCGCCTCATGTTCCACAAGAGTAATAAAACGTTCCATATTCCCTGTTTTCAGGATTTCCTTCATCGGAATAAAATTTTCCCGGGCTTCCTGGAACCTTCTCTCCGCATAAGGATTTGTATTCATTAATCCGTGTCCTACTGTTGATGAAACACTTTTCTGTCCTTCATGGATCAACAGCACCCAGTCATTAAAATTCCTGAAAACATCATGGATTTCTGCTTCAGGATAAGGAACGGCAAAAAGGTCTGAGCTCCCATCCACCTCATCTGAACTTCCCCATACAACCAGGCCATTGTACAGGCTCCTGCATGCGCTTCCGCTACCCAGCCGTGCCAGGAATGAAGCTTTTCTTAACGATGCATCTTCTGAAATCCCTTCTGAAAACGCCTCATCAAGTTTCATCAGGCATTTCGCAATAGCCCCGAAACCTGAAGCGGAACTTGCAATTCCTGAGCTGTGCGGAAAAGTATTCTCTGTCCGGATGATATATTTTCCTTTCAGGACCCATGGCAGATAAGGTTCTATATTGTTAAAGTATTTTTCTATTTTTTCGGCAAATTTCACTTCTTCAGCACCGGCAAGGTAGGTCTGAACCGAGAACGGTTCTCCTGCTGAAAATTCAATTTCCGTATTGGTCCTGCAATGGTTCAGTGTATAACTGATGCTGGGATTGGCAGGAATCTGCTGTTCATATTTGCCCCAGTATTTAATGAGCGCAATATTGGACGGACAGCTGCCTGAAACCGTTTTAGAAGAGACAGTGAAATCCTGTTTTCCCAGAAATTCTTGTGTGGTCGTCATATTTGAGGATAGTTTATCATTGGGCGTTCTGTATTTACGAGTACATATCTTCAATGATATCCCTGTATTTATTCAGAACTACGTTTCTTTTTACTTTTAAGGTTGGGGTTATTTCTCCGGTGTTGATCTCGAATTCGGCAGGCATCAGGGTAAATTTCTTGACCTTTTCAAAATCAGCCAGGTTATGCTGCAGCTGTTTGGTTTTTTCTTTGTAGAAGCTGATGACCGTTTCATTTTTCACGATCTCTTTCCAGCTGGTAAACGGAATTTGGTTGTCCCGGATAAAGTCCTTCAGGAATTCGAAATCAGGAACAATTAAGGCAGAGACAAACTGGCGGCCCTCTGCAATAAGGATGATCTGCTGAATGAAATTGTTATTGGTCAGGAGATTTTCAATTTGCTGCGGCGCAACATATTTCCCATTGGATGTTTTCATCAGGTCTTTAATGCGGTCGGTAATGATCAGATTACCATGGTCATCCCACTTCCCCGCATCGCCGGTTTTGAACCAGCCATCTTCCGTAAATGCATTCCGGGTTTCTTCAGGCCTTTGGTAATAGCCTTTCATTATCCCGTTTCCTTTCGCCTGTATTTCATCGTTTTCCCCGAAACGGATTTCTACTCCAGGCAACGGCTTTCCGCTGGTCCCGTGCTGGAAATGCGTCAAAGGGAAGAGTGTTAATGTAGCCGTAGTCTCTGTAAGTCCGTAACCAACGGTTATATGGATGCCGGCAGATTCAAAAAACCTGGTTACTTCAGGGGAAAGGGAGGCTCCTCCGCACGGCAGAAACCATAACCGGCCGCCCATTTTTTCCTTAATGGTATTGAAGACCAGCGTATCTGCCAGTACCTGCTTTATCTTAAGGCCTAAAGGCAGTGGTTTTTCATTCCTCCTGAGTTCTGAGGTTTCCCATCCGGTAGCGAGTGCCCAATTGAAAATTTTCTTTTTCAGCGGACTGCTTTTTTCAGCTTTGTCCAGTACTGCTGCGTAGATTTTCTGGAAAAATCTTGGTACTGAGCACATCATGGTCGGCTTCACCTCCTCCAGCGCTTTGGCAATGTTCTTGGGATCTTCCAGAAAGTAAACCCTTGCTCCGCCGTACAGGCACAGCAAGGTCCAGCTTCTTTCAAAAACATGGCTCAGCGGTAAAAAGGCCAGGGAAAGTTCTTCTTCAAAATTTTTAAACGTAAAGAATTCAAAATGGGCATCCAGGGCTTTTTTAAAATTTCCGTGGGTCAGCATAACGCCTTTCGGAGTTCCGGTGGTCCCGGAAGTATAGATAAGGGTGGCTACATCATTTTCTTCCTTTGTGCAGATCTCTGCTTTAGGTGAAGCCCTGGAAATGAAATCTTCCAGGTAATAGCTGCTCAATTCTTTTTTGATCCAGACTGCTTTTTTGGAGACAATAATTGTCTGAAGCTCATTATCATCTTTCTGAAGGAGTTCCAGGCAGGCATCATATTGCGCCTGATTCCCTACCAGGATTATTTTAGCCCCGGAATCCTGTATGATGTACTCTGCCTGTCCGGCATTGTTGGTGGAATATACCGGTACGGAAATGGCCCCGATGACCATGGAAGCAAGGTCAAAAATCATCCATTCTGCAGAATTGTCAGAATAAATGGCAATCTTATCATCCTCCTGAATCCCTGCATTCTTTAAGGCATTGGCCGTCTTAAAAATAACTTCGGAAAACTTCTTCCAGCTCAGCTCTTTCCAGGGTTCTTCTTTCTTTTTAAACCCGATGGCTGATTTTACGGGATGCTTTTTTACATTATGGGCAATGATAGCCTCTGCAAGATTCATGGATAGGATCAGCTTTTTTTATCGTTAATATAATTATTCAAATGGAATTCCAGGCTTTCGTCAACGGGGATAAAACGGAAATTCAGCCTGTCTTCTATTTTCCGGCCGGATATGGTATTGAATGAGGTTACCGCTGCAATATTGGACTTCGTCACCATTCGTAAAGGCGGAATAAGCCACCCTAACAGAATGTTGAAAAACCGGCCTATACCAAGCTGGCTTTTTTTAAGCACAACCGGTTCTTTCAGGCTCAGCCTTTTCCTGATGGCCTTTCCTACCTCTTCATAGGTCTTCATTCCGGAAACCGCGATGAATCGCTCCCCGAATATATTTTTGTCCATCAGTTCAGCGGCTATTTCAGCCACATCGCGCACATCCACATAAGCGGATCCGCCCGGGAAGGTAAAGCGGTTGTTTTCAAACACCGAAAAAATCTGTCCGCTGCTCTGGCTCCAGCCTCCGCTGCCGATGATCATTCCGGGATTTACAATCGCTGCATTGAGGCCTTCGGCAGAAGCTCTCCAGACTTCCATTTCTGCCATGTGCTTGGAAATGGCGTAGGCAGAATGTTCTTCTTTGGAATTAAAATCCGAATCTTCATCCAGTTCGCCCTGCTCATTGAAGTTATCCAGAACCGCTACGGTACTGATGTACAGAAATTTCTTTACGGATGACTGCTCGCAGGCATACAGGATATTGGTCGTACCTTTGGTATTGGTATGGTACATTTCCTTTTCATCTTTCGGGTTGAAGCCTACTTTTGCCGCACAGTGGTATACTTCGTCAACATCTTCCAAAGCGTTCTGAAGTGATGTAAGGTCATCAAAGTCAACCTCTACCCATTCAATAGCATTAAACACGGCATCAGGATCCTCCGTATAAAAACGGTACGAATCTCTTACTTCCTGCAGGTTGCTTCCGGAACGTTTTGCTGCACGGACTTTCTTTCCTCTCTTAAGCAGCTCCAGAGCCACTACCCTTCCCAGAATCCCGGTTGCTCCCGTTACCAAAACCATGTCTTGTTCTTTTGTGTAGTTAGATTTATTTTCCTGTTGCTGCATATCCTGTATATGCCTTTCATGAGTTTTTACCACTGATACAGTAGCCGTTTTGCAAAGTTGCGATTTTTAAAGCAAAATGCAATTGAATTTCAGCAATAATACGATTTACAACTCTCATATCAAACAAAAACCTTTCCGAAGAAAGGTTCTATCATAGAAGAAATCCGTAAGTTAAGCCAGGACACTGTTATTGCGCCTTGGAGCCTTATCGCAGAGAAGATCGGCGATGCTTTTGGAGATCAGGTTTCCATCAGTAAGGTTATCCAGCCAGAAAAATTCCCCGGCTGCATTGATTTCTATAAAATAATACTCGTCTTCAGGAGTAAGAATGATATCAATAGCTCCGTAATCCACATGGTATACATCCAGAAGTTCGAGCAGCTTCAGCTCAATTTCCCGTGGCAGCTGAGTTTCCACCCACTGGTCGATGAGATTAAGCCCGTCTTTTCGCCAGTCGATTTTAGCAGCTTCAGATTTTTGGGAATCTATTTCAAACGCATAGATATCCTGTCCTACCACAGTTACGCGGAGCTCTTTTTTCTTCTCCAGGCGGGTCTGGAACTGCATCGGGCAGTACTGCAGCGAATCCAGTTCCTCAAGTTTATCTTCATCGATCACGTTGGTAAACACCACATTTTCCACTCCGTCCTCATAAATGGCAAATCCGGTCTGCATCTTCCCGATGACATTTTTATGTTTAAGGATAAACTGCCTGGCCTGCTCCGGATTGTTGGTCATACAGGTTTCAGGAATTGTAAGCCCTATTTTTTCTGCGATTTTCAGTTGTTCTTCCTTGCTGTCCAGCCTTCGGTATACACTCGGTTTTCCCAGCGAGTATGCATCTATGGACTCCAGGAATCCGAAAAGGGTGTTCCGGATCTCACCCATGGCTGCGCCATAGAATTTGGCGTCCATTTCCTCTTTCAGGCCATTACCGATATTGTAGGCTCTCCTGTACCATACGGCAGCAATATCATCCAGCCGGTACCTTGTTTCAGCAGTTTCAAGGATGCTGATCCAGCTTCCGTCTTCAAAAACGGTGGTAAGCCTGTTTTGCATCGGATAAAGATCCACATCGAAGCGGATGACCTCAAAGCCGTTATGTTCTATATATTCTGTTACTTTCTCTATGGAAAAATTATCTCCCGTATGGGTAATGATTAAAATTTTATTATTCATGGAAGTTGATTCTTTTGATAAGGTAATCGGCAATGGTTTCCGCAATCGGGAAATTCAGCTCTTTCTGCAGCATTCCCCATTCTCCCTGAGGGTTGACCTCCAGGAAATAATAGTTCCCGTCCTTTCCACGGATCATATCTATTGCTCCGAGGCAAAGCCCCATTTCTTGCATCATGGCAGTAAGGTTCAGGCATATATGTTCAGGTAGCTCATAAGCAGACCAGGAATAATTGCTGTTGGCAATGCGCCAGTCAGCATTTTCACTGTTGTTGATCTTACCGGTGAAAAATACTCCGTCCACATAAACAATCCTGAGCTCATAGGACTTTTCTATATACGGCTGAAAAATCATTGGACAATATGCGATGTCTTCAATGCTTTCCAGACTGCCTTCTTCAATAATCATTGTGGAAAGCATATGCTCCCCGGCCATGGATTTTGACATGACGCCATGAAGTTTAGCCACAGCCTTTCCGTTGCAGTGCCGGTAGAAAAAAGAGGTGATCTTCTCAGCATCATTGGAAAAAAGAGTTTCCGGGACGCGCAGCTGATTCTTCCGGGCTGTTCTGAGCTGGTATATCTTATTGCCGTCAATTTTCTTTTCGGCTTCATAAGGATTGATCCAGGGAAGATGTTCCAGCGACGTGATCAGATTGTATCTGAGGCAGTTGTATTCATTGATAAAGATCCGCTGATAGTCTTCATCCATATTTTCAGGCACTGTTATGGTCCAGGCTTTCCGGTTCCATACTCCCTTGATGTCGGAGGAGGAAACCGTATTACCCTGTTCATCAGTTAGTTCAAATGAATCCCGGCCAATGCTTATTTTCTGAAGATGGTTGATATGATCGGAATTAAGCCTGAAGAAAGGGATGTTTTTAGACTTCAGGTATGCAGAGAAAAGATCGACGTTGTAATAGTCGCCGGAGTGAGTAATGCAGAGGATCATGTTGCCGTTGTTATTAAAAAAAGGAAACTTAATGGATAAGTTTCCTTTGGTCTGGTTTATTCAGATGATCAATAAAATGATCTTCTCATTATACAGAAAGTGCATCATCATCACCGTCTGAAGGGTACTTCATGGTGTGAGCCATGTCATCTTTAGGTGATGTTACTCCATCTACAGAAGGTTTTGTTACGACATCCCTTTCCGGAATGCTGACATCTGTTCCTCCTTTTACAGTTTCAGGATCTTTAATCTGCTTCTCAAGAAATGAAGCAAAAAACGGCTTTTTCTTTGAATTCTTGTTTTTCATAATGTTTTGATTTGATTGGTTTGAATTGATTGATTTAATCTGATTGTTTTCTTAAAGGTCTATCTCTCCTGATTCATCACTGTCCGAAGGATATTTCATCGATACAGTATCATTTCCCGGGCTGGTAACATCGTCGTTCTGTACGCCCGTCACGTGATCTTTCAATACTCCGGTCCCGGAGCCTCCCTTAATAGTTTCAGGGTCTTTTACCTGCTTTTCAAGAAATGAGGCAAAAAATGGTTTTTTTAGTTTTTTTTCTTTCATGATATCAAATTTTATCATTTGAAGGACCTAATATACAAAATTTTCAATACCGTGCGAAGCAAACCTCTATTTTAATACAATTTTAACTTAATCAAAGAAAACACAAAATAAATTTAATTTAAACTTAAAAAGTCTTTAACTACCATACTGAAATCAGCCGGATTATCGGCCTGTACCCAGTGGGCCGCATTCTTAATGGTTACCACTTTAGCTTTAGGAAATTGCTGCCTGATGGCAAACTCATCCTGCGGAAGGATATAATTGGATTTCTCTCCGGCAATAAATAATGTTTCTCCGTTGAAAACCCCAAACTTTATAGCGTTGGAAACAAATTCATTGTACTTTTCAGATAATGTTTTAAGATTGAACCTCCAGTTCAGTTTCTTTTCATCGTTCCAGTACAGGTTCTTAGTCAGAAACTGTATGGTTGATTTTTCAGGTATATACCTGCTCAGGACTTCCTCAACTTCTGTCCTGGATCTTACCGTATTGAAATCAACACTTTCCAGTGCCTTAATGATTCCCTGATGATGCGGCGGATAAGCTTTAGGGGCAATATCTACTACAATCAGCTTTTCAACCATCTCAGGATACCGGATGGCAAACTGCATCACTGCCTTGCCGCCCAGGGAATGCCCCAAAACATGCGCTTTATCTATTCCATAATGATTCATATAGGCTATGATATCGCCGGCAAGATCATCATGGGACATATTTTCCGAATGGAAGCTTCGCCCATGATTCCTGAGGTCAATCAGATGGACTGGCAGCAGTTCTCCCATTTCTTTGCCGAAACTCCCCCAGTTATCGAGCATGCCGAAAAGCCCGTGGAATACGAGGAGCGGAGTTGAAGTTAATTGTTCACCGAATATTTTTGAATGTAGAATTTCCATTGTGTGCTGTTGAAATGTTAAGTGTTAGATGCTGGATACTGAATACTAGATATCAGATGTCAGATATCAGATTCTAGATGTTGGATGTTAGGCTTTAGTCTGATATCTCATGTCTGATGTCTGATATCTGACATCTTACATATAAGCTCACCCCTACCACCTAGCCAGCCTTTTCAGATAAGCCTGCACTGTATTTTCCATGCCCATATATAAAGCTTCTGAAATCAGCGCATGACCGATGGATACCTCCAGCAGGTTCGGGATGTGGTCTGAGAAATATTTGAGGTTATCCAGGCTCAGGTCGTGTCCGGCATTGATGCCTAATCCATATTCAGAAGCGGCTACTGCCGTATCATAATACGGTTGTATTGCCTGTTCTTTATTGGCTGAATAATCCCTGGCGTAGGCTTCCGTATACAGTTCAATTCTATCAGTTCCGGTTTTGGCGGCATATTCTACCAGTTCTGGAGTCGGATCCAGGAAAATAGAAGTTCTGATGCCAGCATTTTTGAATTCCGCAATAATATCGGTAAGAAAATCCAGATGCTTTTTGGTATCCCATCCTGCGTTGGATGTAATAGCATCATCGGCATCGGGAACGAGGGTTACCTGTTCGGGTTTTACCTCCAGGACCATGTCAATAAAAGGTCGGTGGGGATTCCCTTCAATATTGAACTCCGTAGTCACCAAAGGTTTCAGGTCATAAACATCCTTCCTGGTAATATGCCGTTCATCCGGTCTCGGATGAATGGTGATTCCATGTGCCCCAAATTCCTGGATTTTCACGGCAGCTTCTGTAACACTGGGAGTATCTCCTCCTCTTGCATTTCTTATGGTTGCAATTTTATTGATGTTTACGCTTAACTTTGTCATGGTACAAAAATAAAAAAAACCCGACTTAAAGCCGGGCTTTTTTGGAAAACATTTAACTGCCTTGTGTCATCAGCCTGATTACGGTGAGTACAATATTCACCCCCAGACCTATCAATGCGAAAGTACATGCTGATTTTGCCGCTACCGGCTCTTTATCTTTTTTAATAAAATAAATAATTGCTCCCGCTAAAGGAATACAAAATGATAAAACTTTTAATCCTACATGCAGATCCTCATTCGACTGATTGTTGTTGCTGTTGTTGTTCGGATAATTCTGATTGAAATCGTTCATAGTATTATTTTAATAGATTAATGTTTCGATAAATTTGTATGTGTAATAAGTGATGCGCTCACTGAAGCCGCTCATGCCGATCCCAGCCAAAATCCCGGTGGTGCAACGCAGGAAGTTGGTACTTTCCCGGTTGAGATATGCCTGGGTAAGCCCGTCTATCATAGTAGGGAGAATAAGAGCGACACTTAAAATAATCCCTATCTGGTAAAACCAGAGCATAGGAATCATTAAAAAATATCCCAGATAAATACCCGTGCATCGTGCGCATACGGGAAACTGCTTTTTCCGGAAAAAAAAGGACCGCGAAGGCATCCTGTGACAGTCCACCAGTTGAATTTTCGTCATAAAAGCGAAAATACGAAAATTTTTTATTTAAACCTTCACCTGCATTACTTCCAGATCAAATTCTTTTGAAGCGACCAGCAAATGGTCAAAAATATCAGACTGGATCTGCTCAAACTGTATCCATTCCGTATCTGTTGTAAAGGAATAAACTTCCAGCGGCAGTCCCTGTGGGGTTATATTGAGCTGGCGGACGATCATAGGTCCCTCTTTATCCAGCGATGGTATTCTTTCTATGTATTTCTGTGCATAATACCTGAACACCCCAATGTTGGTCAGCTGCCTGCCATTGATGATTTCTTCCGGATGAGCCATATTTTCTTTTTCTTTTTTAAGCTCCAAATCGCTTTTGGTAAGGTAATCCGAAATAAGGTTGATCGATTTCAAACGTTCAATATCTTCATCAGTAAGGAATTTAAAGGAATTGATGTTAAAATAAATGGATTTTTTGATTCTCCGGGCATTATTCTCAGAAATATACTGGAGGTTTTTGATCTCGGTCGTCAGCAAATCATACGTAGGGATGGTGGAAAAGGTTTTATCGAAATTATTGATCCTGGTCGTTAAAAGGCTGATTTCAGCGATGTTTCCCTCTACATTATATTTCGGTATGCTTACCCAGTCTCCCACCTTGAGGTTTTTGGAAGTTGCCACGTGGATGCCCGTCACAAATCCGAGGATGGTATCCCGGAATACCAGAACCAAGACCGCTGTAATAGCCCCGAGACTTCCCACGATGGTAGTCCCTTTAATACCGAAGATGACACAGATTCCCACTACTGAAAAGATGAAAATCCCAAGTATTTTCACGGTTTCGGAAATGGCGTTCAGCGCCATTATCTTGTAAAAATCCTGTTTGATGATAAAATATCCCCTGAATGCGGTAAGTGAGCGGTACAGCATTCCGGCAAGCGTCAGTACAAAACCTAAATTAATTGACCTGATGATGAATATGTTCGTATTAGGGATGGACCTCGGTGGGAAAATCGACGGGTTAATGCTGGCTACCACAAATAAAGCAATAAGGTGGGCAACAGAGTTGGTGATCTTAGAATCATAAATGGACTTGATGATCGGGTACTTCTGTTCATTATGAAAAAAACGGAAAATAATATTGATCACAGGTTTGCAGATGAAGTCTATAATAAAAAACACCGCCAGCAGCAGCGCCAATTTTGTAATCATATGAAAAAACCAGTCGAGGCCTAAAGGCGATATACGGCTGATATAGTCGTACAGCTGGTAACTCATATCCTGGAAAAAATCTTTGGTATCCTGTATTTCGTCTTTCATTACCGTAAATTTATAAATCTTAAACAACTGAATACCGCAGCAAAATTCCTTCCAAATCTTCCTGAGATCGCCTATTTAATGTGAATTTTAACGGAATTATATCATTTCGAAGACCTATGGGCATCATCATGCATTTATTTTGGAATTATTTTGGTAGTGAGATTGGCTGAGATATATTTTAACTTCTCGATCTGAATAGACACATACTGATATTATGGATACTATATTAATTGATATTTTCTGCCTGGTCCTTTTATTTTTAGGGATGTTAGGAACTTTTCTTCCGGTACTGCCCGGTCTGCTTTTAAGCATCTGCGGCCTGCTGATCTATAAATTCGGGACCGATGCGGATCTGCCGATGCTCTATATCTGGGTTTTCGGGGCGCTGACAGCCATTTCAGTCGTGCTCAATTATGTCATTCCTGCCAAAACCACCCAAAAATACGGGGGAACCCGCTGGGGAAGCATCGGATCTGTTATCGGGACCATTGTAGGGATGTTCTTACCCATTCCTCTGGGCTTCCTGATCGGGATGTTTGCCGGAGTATTCATCGGTGAGCTGCTACATGACAGCAGGGACATGAACAAAGCCCTGAAATCCACCAAAGGGGCTTTTGTAGGATTCATTTACGGAACCGGTTTCAGCCTGGTGGTAGGTATGGCAATGTTTTTGGTGGTTATCCTGGATATGTTAAGCATAATCTGATGAGTATGATCCCAAAAACCATTTTGTTCAGCATCGGACTGATGTCCGTACTAAACTGCAATACACAGAAAGAAGCGCACGTAAAAAATGCTTCCTCATTAAATACCCCACAAACAGGTATGAACAGTACGTCTGCAAAAAATGATGCCCTGATCAGTCTTTCGGAAGGTGAAAACAAGTTCCTGAAAGAATATGACATGAATATTACATTCAAAGGGGTGTCCGAAGACAGCCGCTGTCCGGAAGGCGTGAATTGTATCTGGGCCGGCGTTGCTGTAGCTCAGGTAGAAGTTATGGGTACTGCGACCCGCCCGGTGATACTTAACCTGGCCAGTACGGAAAACCCGGGAAGGAACTACCACCAGTCTGCCGACTTTAACGGATACACGATTACGTTAAAAACAATCGCACCCTATCCTACCTCAGCAGAAGGAACGAGTGCTTTAAAAGGAAAATATACAATCGGTATCTCTGTTCAGAAATCTACAGGCAATGCTACCACGAAATAGGTTTCTTGCCTTTGGAGATAAGGTATTCGTTGATTTTTGAAAAGGGTTTGCTTCCAAAAAATCCCTTGTGTACGGAAAACGGTGACGGATGCGCAGATTTCAGGATAAAATGCTTAGCCGGATCAATCAGTTCGGCTTTTTTCTGTGCAAAGGCACCCCATAAAACAAACACGACATTTTCCTTTTTATCAGAAATTTCTTTAATGATGAAGTCCGTGAACTTCTCCCACCCCAAGTCTTTATGGGAATTGGGTGAATGGGCGCGTACAGTCAGTGTAGCATTCAACATCAACACACCCTGTTTTCCCCAGTCATCCAGTTCTTTGGAAGTCCTTACAATGCCTAGATCATCTTTTAGTTCTATGAAAATATTTTTCAGTGAAGGCGGTGCCGCAACCTGCTCAGAGACGGAAAAGCATAATCCGTTGGCCTGATAATCATTATGGTAAGGATCCTGCCCTAAAATCACGACTTCAATATCATCAAAGGGAGTAATTTCCAGCGCCCTGAAAATCTGGTTTCTTGGCGGAAACACTTTTGTAGTGGCGTATTCCTGCTTTACCTTTTCCCAAAGATTGGAAAAGTAAGGCGTATTTTTTATCGGGGCTAAAATTTCTGTCCAGGTCATAGGTGTAATTTGAAAATTTGAAGATGAATTAATTTGAAAATCAGCTATTGTATTCTTTATTGTTTTAAAAATTTGTTGAATTCACTGGCTATTCCTGAATAATACAGGGCTTGCCGGAAGTAATATCAATTTTCTTGCCTTTATAAGCAGGGGTACGCTTTTATACCGATCAGCGCCAATAATGATTATCACTGAAAAATTTATCCGGCCTTCTAACAGGTTAGCGATTTCATGATGATTGTTGGTAGTGAGCGTAATAAGATACGGGTTTTCAAATGCCTCAAAAAATTTTCCAGAGAACGGATCCATTTGATAAGCTCGTTTTTTCAGTTGCAAGATTCATTGGATATGAATGTATAGTTAAACAAATATACTGAATTTAAAAATGAGCCTGCCTTTTCTCAAGGCTGAAGACCAGATGTTCGGAAAATCCCTCTTCCTCTTTATTTTCTTTCAAAGCAAAGTGATGTTTCAGCAGCAAAGCTTTTGAAGGTTCATTCAGCGTATGGGTAATAGCCAGAATTTCATGTAGCTGCAGATCATCAAATCCATAAGGCAAAACAACATCCAGCACTTCTGACATGATTCCTTTCCTATGGTATTCCGGCAGCAGCTCGTATCCTATCTCGGCGGTTTGGCGGTCTTCGGAAAAATTCCAGAAACAGAGGGTACCGATTAAGCCGGGCTGATCTTTGTATGAAATCCCGAAGTATACCGTCTGTCCGTTTTTGGTCCTTTCCCTAATGGTTAAAATAAACTGCAGTGCATCATAATTGGTTGTAGGCGGCTTCCGTGTCAGAAACTGGTTGATGGTGGCATTGCTACGGATCTTCAGGATATCTTCAGTATGTCTTTCGTTGATCTCTTTCAACACTAAACGTTCGGTTTGCAGGTTCATCGTATTAAGTATGGTACAGAATAAAGGTAATTATTTTCAGGGGTTCCAAAATATTCAAATTAAGGCATTTTCAAATTAACATTCATATTTTCTCACTAAATTTGTACTGTGTATATAAATAAAGAAGATTTAAACGAATTAGAGTTTCCGCAATTGCTCGCGGAAATTGCTCCATTTGCCTATTCTCCCAAGACGAGAGAAAAAATTCTTCAGCTCCTGCCGATGACGATTGACGAGGCGGAAATTTCCCTGAAAAAAACGTCAGAATACCTATCGAGCTTTGAAAGCTCAAATGCCGTTCCGTTTGATGAGTATGAGGATATTGAAAATGAGCTGAAACTGATGCTGATTGAAAATTACCGCCTTGAAAACAGTGCATTCATCAAAATAAAAACCTTAACGGAACAGATCGGGAAGCTCCAGAAGTTTTTCCCTACCATGCCGGACACCTTTCCCACCTTAATGAAAGATGCCGGGGTACTGGAATTTAAAAAAGAGATCATTGATAAGGTAGATAAGGTCTTTAACCGTTTCGGTGAAGTAAAAAGTGAAGCCTCACCGATCCTGAAAGAGCTGAGAACTGAAATCCAGCACGGCAAAAAAGCGATTCAGGAAAACTTTAACCGTGCTTTATTCAATTACGGACAGAGTGATTTCCTGGATGATATCCGCGAAACGATCATAGAAGACCAGAGGGTTCTGGCGGTAAAATCAGGATTTAAGAAGCGGGTTCCGGGAAGGGTCCTCGGGCTCTCCAAAACAGGATCCATTACGTACATCCAGCCGGACAGTGTAGTAAAGCATTATTTTAAGCTGAAGGAAAATCAGGAAGAAGAAAAAAAGGAAATTGATAAGATCCTCAGGAAACTGACGGCAGAACTTTCAGAGTTCCAGCCACAGCTCTGGAGGTACCAGATGTATATTTTCGACCTGGATCTCACCCGGGCAAAAGCTAAGTTTGCAGAACTGATCAACGGGGTTTTACCGAAAATCAACCGTCATAAAACCCTGCGGTTACGGGAAGCGTTCCACCCTTTGCTATTCCTGAGGAATAAAGCGGAAAACAAAACGATTTTCCCGCAGACCCTGGCCCTGACAGACCATAACAGAATCATCTGTATCTCCGGGCCGAATGCGGGAGGAAAATCCATCACCCTGAAAACGGTAGGATTGCTGCAGCTGATGATCCAGAGCGGAATCCTGGTTCCCGTGCACCCGAAATCAGAGATGTTTTTCTTTGAAAAGATCATGACTGACATCGGGGACAACCAGTCGATTGAAAACCACCTGTCCACCTATTCTTCAAGGCTGAAAAAGATGGGTGGCATCATCCGTGAAGCAGACGCCAATACCCTTTTGCTGATTGACGAGTTCGGTACCGGCTCCGACCCGGAATTAGGCGGTGCACTGGCAGAAAGCTTCCTCGAGTTTTTCTATGATAAAAAGAGTTTTGCCATCATCACTACGCACTATACCAATATCAAACTGGTGGTGGAACAGCTTCCGAATGCAGAAAATGCGGCCATGCTTTTCAATGAAGAGACCCTGGAGCCGATGTATAAGCTTGAAGTAGGACAGGCAGGAAGCTCCTTTACTTTTGAGGTGGCCGAAAAGAATAAAATCCCAAGGTTCATCATTCATTCTGCCAAGAAAAAGGTTGAGCATGATATCGTAAACCTGGATAAGACCATCGTTAAGCTCCAGCAGGAAAAATTTGAAGTTGAAAAACTGAAAACCGACCTGGCGGAAAGAAAGGAATCGGTAGAAGATAAACGGGACAACCTGCAAAAGCTGAATGATCAGTTGCAGCAGAAACTGTTCAACTTCCAGAAGCTCTATGAGGAGGAACACCGCAAGCTTCAGTTCGGGAATAAGATTGAAGCGTTTATCGACAGCTATGTCAAAGGAAAATCAAGGAAAGATGTTGTCAAGGATTTCGTGAAAATCCTGGAGCAGGAAAAATTCAGGAAAGTAGGTGCCGATAAGGATGAATCCAAACGGCTGCAGGTGGTGAAACGTAAGATTACCCAGCAGCTGAAAAAAGAAGATGTACAGGAGCGGATTGCCGAAACCAACGAAAAGCTGGAAGAAAAAATCAAGACCGAACGGGCGTTATGGATGAAAGAAGGCCAGCGGGTACGGATTAAAGGCAGTACCAGCGTAGGAACCATTGAAAAAGTTTCCAAAAACAAGGTGATCGTTAATTACGGGACTTTTAAGACGACAATTAATGCGGATGAACTGGAACGGATATGATCCTTTTGAATTTGGTAATTTGAAAATGATATAATTAATCCGTAAGATATCAGAAATGATACTTTCTTATGGTGATGTATAATAAAAAAGAGTGCTCATTGCCGAGCACTCTTTTATTATTTTTTGATCAGCTTAAGGCGCGTGATCTTATCATAATGTTTAACCTGTATAAAATAGATGCCTTTTACCAGATGGCGGACATCTATTTTCTGATCTGAAATTTTTCCTGTGCTGATTTTTTGCCCTGCTGCATTATAAATTTCAAATTCATGTCCGGAAATGCCTGAGACATGTATGATATCCAAGGCAGGATTAGGGTAAATACCTGCATGGTTCACTATACCGGTTTCGGAGGCAGAAAGACTGGCATCCGCTGATATATACACTCCATAATCTTCCACCTCCCCATAAGTGAACGTTCCGCAAACGGGACTTGTATAGGTTTCGCTTATTATAACTCTCATGCCTATGCCGCAGCCTGATCCTGTCTGGAATGCGGTAGGAGGAACAGCAAATGACGAACTGACTGCGGATGAACCGGCTGAATTGGAGGCTAATATCATTTCTGAATCCTGAAATGTCCCATCAGCATTAAAATCGATCCATGCTCTTACCGATGCCGTGCCCGGAGTTGCCTGCCACATCTTGGAGACTGAGATGATATTACTGGTACTTCCCAGAAACAGCTTAACTTTGCGGGACGGGTCCGGACGGTGGTCTGTATACGTTGAAGCCCCGGAATTGCTTACCATAGGAGTAAGACCTGTTCCTGACGGGGTTACCGTAACATTGGAAATATGCATTATTTCTGCACCTGTAGAAGCAGCTGTACAGTAATTCAGTGCAGTTGTAAAAGTTAGAATAGAGGATGGTAATCCTGTTAAACCATTGCATATTTTAGCAACATACACCTCATACGAAGTGCAGGGGACTAAATTAGTTAGGGTACAATAGCCTACGGACGACGAATAGATGACAGACCAGGCATTGCTGCCCACCGGCCTGAATCGTACCGCATAGTTTGGCGAATTAGGATCAAATGTCCAGTTTATCACAGCAGAATTCATCTTAATAAAACTTGTATGCACATTGTCCGGCGGTAGATTATCACAGAAAACACCGGATGAGGATTCGTTTACAGTAATGTTGTTACCCTTAATAAAAGAAGTTCCTGAGAACAGCACTAGGAAATAAAATAGATTTTTTATCATGATTACCTATCGTTTAAATTATTTTTCTAAATATAGTGAATTAAATATATTAAATTGCTCTGTTGAAGAAAATAAACATCAGCATTACATTTTAATTATCTTTACGGGATAAGTTCAGTTAGAAATGATCAGACAATTTACCATCCTCCGGATTTTTTATCTGAAACTGCTGATTCCATCAGTTTTCATTTCCCTGCTGTTATCTTTTCAGGGCGGATTCAGTGCTTCTGATTTCGGATTATGTTTTCTGCTGATTCTCCCCTTGCTGCATTATTTCGTTTATGAACTGAGACTGAAAAATGAATATGCATTCTATGCCCATTTTGGATTCTCAAGAATATTCCTCTGGATGCTGACCGTTATATTGAGCATCATCACCAATCTTATTACTACATTCCTATGAGCCTGCTTCATATTGACAGCATCACGAAAACATATGGCGAGAAAAGAATTCTGCAGGATATCTATATCCGTTCCGAGACAGGAAATGTTACGGGGATTTTAGGCAGAAACGGCTCGGGAAAATCTACGTTGCTTAAAATTATTTCCGGACAGGAAAAAGGGGATACAGGGTTTATCAGGATGGATGACCATGTGATCAGAAATCAAAAAGATCGGGCAGGCAGAATTGCGTACCTCCCTCAATATTCTTTTATTCCCAAACGGATAAAGATCAAAAGACTGATCCATCTATTCTGCGGCCGGGAAAATGCAGAAAGGTTATCTGCAATTGGCCTGATCCAGCCTTTTCTCAATGAAGTTCCGGGAAATCTTTCAACAGGCGAAAAAAGGATTGCGGAAGCACTGTTGATTTTATATTCAGATTCCAGATTTATTCTTCTGGATGAACCTTTCAGCGGGCTTTCACCGAAAGTGACCGCAGAGCTTCAGAAGATCATCAAAGAACAGTCAACACAAAAAGGAATTATGATTTCAGATCACCATTTTCAGGAGGTCTGGGATGTTTCAGATCATGTTTACCTGATGTCCGGAGGCTCTCTGAAACCTGTCAGGGATTTCGGTGAATTACAAAAGAATAAGTATCTGCCGGAGAGCATTTAATTTTATATCTTTGAGCTTTAAAAAGATCCATGATGAATTCCGCAACCAAAACATTATACGCTTCCGTTTTCACCATTTTTTCTCTGGCTTTTGTACAGGGGCAGTCTAAAGTACCGTTCGGAGTGGTAAAAGCTGAAGAAGGATATGCCATGGTACGCGTACCGAAGGACAATTACCGGAAGATTGTCGATAAGATCCGGATGCGTAAAGGCGATGTTTTCGTGTATGTAAAACCGGCACCCGGGGAAACGGAATGGATCTGGATCAAATACCCTGAGAAACAGGACGACGGCAAGCCTTTTGTGCGTTACGAAACTTTGGATAAGGAAGGGATGGTGAATAAAGACCGCATTGCCTTTATTGACCAGCTTCCCCAGTTTACACCATCCAAATCCAAGAATGGCAGATCGCTTATTTTTACCGATAACAGCAATCCCAAAATTCCCGCATCCCAGAGATCCAAAGTGATTATTGATGTCTATCCTTCCAATGCCGGCTACCGCAAACAGGAAAAAGATGCCAGCGGAAATATCCTGACGATTGATAAAGTAAAACCATGGGGCATCAGCAATCAGCTTCCGGAAGGAATGACGGAGATCAAGTCCATCCGCGTCCAGCAGCCGGGGAGAGGATCCGTATTTGTGCGGGAAGCCATTAAAAATATGTTCCAGCCCACCATGGATTTCAATCATGTAGGCGTAACTTCCATTGATGACGACCATATTTTCCTTTATATGATCAACGGGTCAGGTGAAAACCGCTATACTACGCTGTGGACGATTAAGGAAGGAAGGGTGATCAGCCAGATCATTTATAAAAATCCTGAATAACCTTTTCTTTTCACGTTTTATCCGTACTTTTGCCCTGAAAAGTTTTATCGCTTATTCATCACAGGAACCGGTTCTGCTTAACGCAGATGAAAAGGGAATCGTGTGCAAATCACGAACTGTCGCGCAACTGTAAGTACCTTAAATCTTTATTGATGATCCACTGTGCAGAAGCATGGGAAGGAAATAAAGACGGTATGAGTCAGGAGACCTGCCTTTCCTCTATACAAAAAACTTTCGCGATCTGAAGTTGATTGATCTGATGAATGCTTACGGGAACATCGTATGTTCCTGCTGTCATTATTCTGCTCATCGGCTCCATTCGCTTTAATATAACAATGCAATAATGACAACAGAAGAAAGAATTGAAGCCTCGGAAACCAGAATTTTTAAAGCCGTTTTCCCTAATACCACCAATCATTATGATACCCTGTTCGGAGGGACCGCCATGCAGCTGATGGATGAAGTCGCCTTTATTACCGCTACCCGTTTTGCCAGGAAGAGGGTGGTTACGGTAAGCAGCGACAAGATCGACTTTAAAAAACCGATTCCTGCCGGGACCATTGTAGAGCTGATCGGTAAAGTAGCACACGTGGGAACCACCAGTATGAAGGTAAGTGTTGAGATCTACACGGAACAGATGTATTCTTATGAGCGTGAAAAAGCTATTGTCGGGGATTTCACTTTTGTATCCATTGATGAGTTCAAGAAACCAACTCCTATATTATAAATACATCAGTGGCTTGCAGCGGCCTCCGGCCGCCGCAAGCCTTATTATTACAGCTCTTTGACAATCTTTTGATTGTCCAGGCATTTCGTAAGCAGCATCTCAAATGCCTCACCCATTTCATCGGAAGCCCTGCCAATGGCATGTTCAAGCATCTTCCTCACCTGCTTTTCCGTTACGCCGGCTTCGGTCCAGCTCTTCCCTGATGTATGGGAGTTCAGGATGAACGGCATGATACGGTCTATGGCACAGGCGAAAATAGCATCCGGAGTCTGCTCTTCTTCAAACTCCAGCCAGAGGTTAAAAAATTCCGAGCGGATCGGTTCATCCAGGATTCCGAAAATATTTTTGGCAGACTGTTTTTCGCGCTCAAACTTCCCGACCATTGCCTGTTCATCAAACAAAAAGGTATCTCCGGCTTCAATTTCCACCAGGTCATGGATGGAAAGCATCCTGATCACCCGCAGAAGGTCGATATCCGCCCTGCATTTCGCGTACGGATAAAGGATCTGGGCAAGGATGATGATCTGCCAGGAATGTTCGGCCGTATTTTCCCGCCGGGTATCATCAGCATTATAATTTCTTCTCTGTACATTTTTCAAAGCGTCTACGGCTAAGATGAAATCTATTTCCTTTTGTATTTTCATACTGCAAAAATAATTCATTTGAGGGTATCATATATATTCTTTACCTTTAGATAACAAATATTCAGTATGCCTTCACCCTTCCACTACCCTACAGAAATTACCGGACTTGATAAATTATATTCTTTGTTAAAAGGGGTTAACCATCCGCTGGAAGTCATCAGCAGGAACCACCGGATTGCCGGCGACCATTACTTCATCAATGCTTCCTTTGCTGACAAAAAGTTCATCTTTACCCAGGATCAGGAGTTTGTGGAGTACATCCTTAAACAGAACCACAGGAATTATTTTAAATCTGAAATCCAGTCGGTCACCCTCAGGAAGTATCTGGGGAAGGGGCTGCTTACCAATAACGGAAAAGACTGGCTTCAGCAGCGTAGGCTCATACAGCCGGGATTCAGCAAAGCGAAGGTCAGCAGCCTGGTTTCCATTATGGAAGAGGAAATCGACCGGTCGCTGCTGCTGTTTAAAGGCCAGGAAGAAACCGACCTGTACCATTTTTTCCATCAGCTGGCTTTTGATATCGTAGCCAAAACCCTGTTCAGTTCTGATATCGACCAGGCTAAAGTCCATGAACTGGGCAGGATCATTACTGAAATCCAGGAAGTTTTCACCAGGGAAGTACGGCTTCCTTTTTACACCAAGGCCATGGATATCCTCGGGATTACCGGGAAGAACATCCGGAAAAGTGAACGGGCGAGAAAGATCATTCAGGAGATCCTGGATAGAAGGCGCGCATCCGGTGAAGAAAAGCACGATTTGCTTGATATGATGATCAATGCAAGGTATGAAGATACCCAGCTTCCCATGACCGATGAACAGCTGGTTGATGAAATGCTTATCCTGTTTATCGCCGGACATGAAACGACAGCCAACGCGTTAAGCTTTATCTTTTTTGAGATCAGCAGGCATCCTGAGGCGGAACAGGCTTTAAGGAACGAAATTTCCGGGTTGGGTGAAGAGGTTTTCACTCCGGAATCCCTGATGAAAAAATCCTACACCGTCAATATCATTAAGGAAGCGATGCGGCTGCATCCGCCGGCATGGGGCATTGACCGGGAAGCACTCGAGGATGACCATTTCAAAGACTATTCCTGGGGAAAAGGTACCCAGATCATCCTGTACATCAGCGGCCTTCACAGAAACCCTAAATACTGGGCAGATCCGGAAGCCTTTATTCCGGAACGTTTTGACGATGAGAATGCCCGGAACTTTGCCTATTATCCTTTCGGAGCCGGACCACGGCTGTGCATCGGGGAACATTTCGCCATGATGGAAATGGTGCTGATTGTCCGTAAATTTTATCAGCAGTTCAGCTTTATATCTTCTCACGACCAGGTAGAAAAGAAGGCATTAGTCACGCTGAGACCTGTAAAGGTATCCGGAAAAATAGTAAAAAATCCCATCTAAATAATCCTTTTCGGCTCCCCCTCAAAATTCATTAAAAATTTATATTATTGATTATCAATCAATTAATATGAATAAAATATTTTTTCACTACTTTGTATTGCATAATACCATTTTAATTACATATCTTTGTAATGTAAAATCAGAGAAGGTTCAACTAGCTAGGAACCGGAGACTGAAAATATAACTCATTAAAACTTATTAAAAATGAATACCGAAAATACCAAAGCGCAAATGCGGAAAGGGATTCTGGAATTCTGTATTTTGAGTCTCATCAACCACCGGGAAATGTATGTGTCTGATCTTATTGATGAACTGAAAAAAGGAAAACTGGATGTCGTGGAAGGAACCCTCTACCCTCTCCTGACCAGACTTAAAAACGGGGAATTCCTCTCCTATCGTTGGGAAGAATCTACCGGCGGGCCACCCAGAAAGTATTACCAGATTACCGCAAAAGGGAAACTGTTTTTAGACGAGCTCCAGAATACCTGGAATGACCTCACCAACTCGGTTAACCAAATTACTCAAAACCATTAAAAAACAAAGCTATGAACAAGACACTCTCAATAGGACTCGCAGGTTTTTCTTTCACCATAGAAGAGCATGCTTATATAAAACTCAGCGATTATCTCAATGCACTCCGGAGCTCACTGGATGCTGAAGAAGCAGACGAGGTAATGCACGACATCGAAATCAGGATGGTTGAAATCTTCAGGGATTCCATGTCCAAACGCGAAGTAATCAACGATACAGACGTAGAAAGGGTGATTGCACAGATCGGGAGCCCTGAAAAAATCGAAGAGCAGGAAGAGGCTTACTATTCTGAAAAAAACACCAAGAAAACATATGCTCCGGGAACCGAGGCTACAGATAAAAAGCAGCTGTTCCGTGATCCGGAAAGACAGAAAATCGCCGGGGTATGCGCAGGTCTTGCCCATTATGTAGGAATGGATATTACAGCAATGAGAGCGATCTGGCTGGGGATATTCATCCTTGGAATCTTTACGGCAGCGGTTTCTTCCACTCTGGTATTCTTACTGTATATTATCCTTTGGGCAGTCCTGCCCAAAGCAGAGACCGCCGCTGATTTCCTGAAAATGAAGGGAAAGCCAATGAACTTCGACAATCTTAAGAATGAGTCCAACAAGCTGGTACAGTTTGCCAACGAGTCTACTCAGAGGGTCGGAGAGATTTATATCGAAAATAAGCCCTACATCAACAATGCCGGCAGCGGAGTGTGGAATGTGCTGAAATACATCATCGGCGGAATCTTTGTCATTATGGCTGTAGGAAGTATTGTAGGAACTTTCGTATTGTTTGGGCTTTTCGGGATCAATTCCAATTTCCCGGGAGCTAATGAGATGCGGTTTTATATGGATGACAATGGCCTGGATAAAGTCCTGGTAGCAATAATGGTTATCGGTTCCCTGATCCCGGCGATTATCTTCAGCCTGCTGAGCATCAGAATTTTCTCCCCAAAAACAAAACTGAAAAATATAGGCTGGGTGCTGGGCGCACTTTTCCTTAGTCTGATTGCATTAGGAAGCTATTTCGGTGTAAGTATGGCGAAGAGAGAAATGCTCTTCAAAGGACATAAGGAAGATACCGAAGAGATTGCCATCGATACAAAGTCTGATACATTATACGTAGATGTTAAGCAGGTCACTATTCCTCAGAATTTCACAGCATACGATGATGATCTTTATTCCGACAAAGTATCAGTATACAAAAAAGACTGGATCCACCTTGACGTAACAAGAAAAGCCGATGTTAAGGCACCTTACCTGATCATCAAAAAAGAAGCTAAGGGATATAATTTACCATTGAATGTAAGTATTCCGGTTGATGTCATAAACAACAGAATTATCCTTCCGAATTACATCAAATATCCTTACGACCACCGATTCAGAAGCTACAATATTGATTATGAACTTGTACTTCCTTTAAAAACCGTAGTCATTCCGGCAAAAAATGACGAAATCAGTTTCGACGGAGACCTCAATGCAGACGGAATCAACGATAATGACCAGGAAAGAGACGAAGACGGAAATATCAGGATTGAAAAAAACAAGATTACCGTAAACGGATCTACCATCGAATACAATTCAGAGGATGAAGACAGCGTCATTATCAACGGTAAAAAAGTTCCTGAATCCGAAGCCAACAAAGTAATGGATTCCATCAAGACCAACATCAAGAAAAACTTCAAGAACGGAGATGTAGACATTAAGGTAAATGAAGGGAAAAATGAAATTTCTATAAAAACCAAATAATAAACGGCAGAGAGTGGTTTGAAGGTGTGAATGGAAAGCAACCGTTTGAAATTCACACCCTTCTTCTCTCAGAAAAATAAAAAAAATGCTGTTTTGATATTGATATTTCACCAAATAGTTTTATCTTCGTACAAAATTAATAATCCCAACAAAAAAAATAATCACAATGGTACAGGTCGCATTAGAAATCGTTATAAAAGTCGTTGATTTCATCACCGGTTTGTTTTAAGAAATAATATTTCAATATATTTGTAAAGTATAACCACTTTGGTTATACTTTTTTGCTTTAATGTAAGATCTATGAAAACACTGATCGGCAAACTATTGCTGAAGCTTATGGGCTGGAAAGTCGTTCTGCAGGGCGATGTTAACGTACTCAACCGGTGCATCCTTGTTGTTGCCCCCCATACGCATAATATGGAATACATCCTCGGCAACCTTGCCTACTGGTCCCTGAAAAAGCCCCTTAAAATCATTATTAAAGATGCCCATACCAAAGCATGGTACGGAAGCGCAGTGAGAGGACTGGGCGGAATAGGTATTGACAGGAGCCAGAAAAACGATCTGGTCAACTTCGTAGCCAAACAGTTTGAAAAAGACGATTTCAGCCTCGTGATTACACCTGAAGGAACCCGGAGCTGGGTACCGAAATGGAGGAAAGGGTTTTACCATATGGCACTGGCAGCCAAAGTTCCCATTGTTCTGGCAGCCGGAGATTTTAAGCGGAAAACCGTTTATCTGGGATACACCATCCCGTATGAAAGGATTGCTTCTGTTCCGTATGAAGAAATCATGGCAGAAATACAGGATTATTATATCAAGAATGACATCGGCCCGAAAGTTCCGGCCAACTGGAATCCGAATATTATGGGGAATTAGGAGTTAGATGTAAGATTTCAGACATCAGATATCAGACTTCAGACATTAGATAGCTTATTAAAATTATAGTATAGTTGTAAACTAATTACTCATTACTTTTAACAACTTAAATTACAAAACCATGCAGGGCACCAAGGAAGAAATACTGGCATACATCAACGATTGGGGTGACGAAACATTTCCGAAAACGCTTGACATTAAGTTTACGGATATTGATCTTGAGAATGAGACCTTAACCGCAACAATGCCGGTTTTGCCGAGAATACATCAGCCATTCGGAATTATGCACGGCGGGGCAAGCTGCGTGCTCGCTGAAACCCTGGGATCAAGCCTGTCCAATATTTTTATCGACGGCGATAAATACTATGGAGTAGGCACCAATATCAACACCAATCATTTAAAAAGTAAAAAGGAAGGAATAGTTACAGGTTTTGTACGGTTCATCAGAAAAGGGAAATCGATGCACGTTTCAGAAATTGAGATCCGTGACGAAAAAGGCCAGCTGATCAGCCATACTACAATGACGAATGCCATTATCCACAAATAAATCCTTCCTGATCCGTGGTCTATTTTAAATTCCCCTTCGATGAACAGCTGTACTCAACCGATGAAGATCCGAATGAAAATCATATAAGCTTTCATCCTTTCAACGGTTCAGAGGGAGTCCGGTGTCCCGGAAAGCTGGTTCAGGTGAATACAGGAACCTTGAACAGCATACCGGATCTTTTTCAGCCATTGCCGGAAGAAGAGCAGGAATACCGGGAAGAAACCCGGGAAGAATATATTGAAAACGTTCATCAGGTTATCCGGCTCATCAAAGAAAACAGCCTGCCTAAACTGGTGTATTCCAGAAGAAAAATAGTCGGCGGATTCAGGGAAATTGATCTTCACACCAGCTTCACCAATCTTTGCCAAGCCTACCCGAATGCTTTCAGGTACATCTTCAATAACGGCGGACATTCCTGGATGGGTGCATTCTCTGAAGTTCTGGGGAAATTCAACAAGTCTACCCATGAATTTGAAACCATGAGCCTTGCAGGCACTCTTCCGGTTTCAGAAGAATGGACGGAAAAGGAAATCGAGGAACAGAAGCCGGTATCGGTTTATATTAAAAATATTCTGGACCGTTACTCCAACGAAGTAAGCATTTCAGCAACCTATGACCATATTTCAGGCAACATCAAACATCTGAGAACGGATTTCAAGGCCAGGATAAAACCTGAAGACCTTGACCGGATCATAGCAGACCTCCACCCTACTCCTGCTGTTTGCGGAATTCCAAAGGACTTCTGTAAAGAACAGATTGAACGGACTGAAAAATATCCCCGCGAGCTCTACGCCGGGTATATCAGGATTGAAACTGGCGAAACAGTACAGTATTATGTGAACCTGCGCTGTGCAAAATTATTCAAAGACTCGGTTCATCTGTTTGTAGGCGGCGGTATTACCTCCCAGAGTTCTCCTGAAAAAGAATGGAGAGAAACAGAGCTCAAATCTGAAGCAATTTTAAAAAACCTGATCCTTTTATCATAATACTTTCACTGCATCAGGCTGGCTGTACGCTGTAATTATTCATATAGAATAATAGCTCGGACTAAGTCTTATTTTTTATCTCAATTCAAACTGACCGTCCAATTGAGGCCCATAAAAAAAACCTCTTTCAAAATGAAAGAGGTCCATATATAAAAATATTCCGATTATTTCTTAACTCCTACTTTGCTCCACGTATGTAACACGAAAAGCAAAATCAATCCGATCACTGCCGATGCAATGGAAAATACGAATTTTGAGTTGTCTTCGGATAACATATCCGATTGCCAGTCTAAAGCGTAGATGTTAATCGCTGTAAAAACAATGAACACTACCAAAAATACTTTATAAATCTTCTGCATGATTTTTAAAAATTAATATAATTCTGCACCAGCTGTGCAAAGTTTGCCGTGAATAATTTAATTGAAATAGCCAGCAGGATAATTCCGAAAACCTTTTGAAGGATTGCCAGTGTAGCCTCTCCCATTTTCTTCTCCATCCATTTCGCCGATTTCAGCACCAAATATACGAAAATTGTATTGAGAATAATCCCTAAAATAATATTGATATCATGGAATTCAGCCCTTAACGATAAAGTAGTGGTTAAAGTTCCGGCCCCTGCTACCAGCGGAAATGCGATGGGAACGATGGAAGCGGCCTTTACTTCGGTAGTTTTATGAATTTCAATGCCGAGGATCATTTCCAGCGCTATGACAAAAATCACAAATGCACCGGCAATGGCAAATGAATTGACATCCACTCCGATCAGCTTCAGGATCTTATTTCCTACAAACAGGAATACAATCATGATCAGTCCTGCGGTAATAGATGCCCTGCCGGCTTCTATCTGCCCGAATTTCTGCTGTAGGCTCACTACAATCGGTACAGAACCGATGATGTCAATCACGGCAAAAAGCACCATAAAGCAGGTGACAATCTCTTTTATTGAAAAACCATTAAAAATTTCCATCGTGTTGCTTTTAAAGATTTCGCAAAAATATGAAAATAAACTGATTATTTGCTAATCTGTGAATAGAAATTAACGATACCTGTTAGAAGATCATCCAGTGCCTCAGCAGATTTTACAGGAGCATATTTTTCAATCTGTATTTTCTGTAATAGATTCCTGTATTCTTCTGCGATAACAGTACCTTTATAAGATTCCAGGAAAACTCTCATAGCCTCTGAAGAATTCTGTTGATACTGCTTCCTGACTTCAGCATCCAGCTCATCTGCCGTTTGAAAGAATCTTTGATAATCGCCGCTATCTTTAAGATTTTCCAAATAGCTGAAGTAATCGTTGATATCACTCTTCATGCTCTCCCTGATCTTTTCTTCAGTTTCTGCTACAGAACCCAATGAATCTGCCGGTGCAGCCTTTTCATTTTTTCGCTGCTTTCTTCTCCAGTTCCTGAATATCAGGTACGCACCGAAAAGCCCTAAAAGGATCAGTACGTTAACCAAAAGTATGTTCCAGTGGAATTTATCCTTTTCTTTTACCTTGAATGAAGTGGTTTTCAGTACAGGAGTGTCAACGGTTTCAAGCAGGTTGTTGGTGTATTCATTGACCTTTTCAACCGTAGTACGAGCTTCCAGCACTTGTTCGTGGGACATGGCAGTCAACGCCAGCATTTTTTGTCCCAGATCTACATATTCTTTGTTTTCCGGGTTAAAAAAAGCAAATGGTTCTGTCTTTACCGAAAGCAGTCCTGCCTTTCTTGGAATAACGATATAATTAGCCAGGATCTCCCCTTTGATACCGGCAGTTCCCGGCACCACCTTAGACGTGATCTTCGGTGCAAACACCTCGTAATCCGGTGAAGGGAGTATTTTAGGCAATTCCATATTGGTCAGGTTGCCTTCCCCGCTTACCTTAACGACAACATTTACCGGCTTTTTAGCCTCAATTCTTTCTTTGGACGTATTGTAAACACTGATATTAAAATCTCCAACAGCATTCTTAAAACCTTCCGGAGATCCTTCCGGAAGCTTTTTGACGCTGATCTTTACTTTATTGGAGGTCAGCTTATTCTTATTGGAATAGGAATTCAGCGATGCCGTAACTGCCGGAATTTCAACAGAACCGGACTCATTAGGAAAGATCATGAACATAGCAACCACCTGGGAAGAAAGGTTTCCGGGAGCTGAAGGATCAATTTCAGACCTTGCAAAGCTCACAGGCTGCACATCCATATTGTCCTGGTGGGGAAGACGAATATTCTTCACCTTCCTGAAATTGTCTATATTCCTTGAGTAGACTTTCAGAACGGCAATGGTGGGCTGGTCCTGATATACCTCCTTATCCTGTACCTCCATATTCAGATAGACATCCCCGGAGGCTGCAAGGGACTTTTTCTCTACATCCTTTACTACGATATCAAAAGGCTCGGTTTTATAGATTTTATTATTGATGGTCACCAATACGGACCCTATTTTCACTTTGCCTTTTTTCTTCGGCTCAAGCGCCACACGGGTAATGTACTGGGTAATGACGGTATTGGTTTCCGGATCCATATAACCGCTGTTAACGGATCCTGTGCCGATCATATTGAACTTTGACAAATCAGGAAGCCTTATCGGGGTCTGCTGGTTATATTCGCTTCCGTTAAGCTCCAGAACGATTGTCAGATTGACGATATCTTTTCCGCTGTAATCGGTTTTATCAGGCGTTATGGTAAAATTCACCTGCCCGTAAGCGGTTACGGATAGGAGAAGCGCAAGTATGTAAGTTAATCTGTACTGCATTACCAGTCTTTCTCGTTGCTTTCAGGCACCGAATAAGAATTTTTATTTAATATCCTTTTGGCGGTTTCTTTTTCTTTCTCGCCGATTTTATTCAATATGGAGTTTTCCACTTCTTTCGGCATATTGCCTTCATTATTTTTTTTAGGGTCCTGAGTGTCTCCCTGCGGGCCCTGTCCTTTGTTCTGCTGCCCTTTGCCCTGATCCTGCTGCTGGTCTTTAGGATTACCGTTCGGATCATCGTTCTGCTGCTGGTCTTTTCCTCCGCCTCCTTTGCCTGATTTTTTCTGCTGATCTTTTTTCTGCTTGTTTTCCTTATCCTTCAGCATGGCAATCTCATAGTTCTTGCGGGTAGCTTCACTGTAAGGCTGCTGCTTAAGGGATTGTTTATAAAATTGGGCGGCCTTTTCAGGATTATTGGTCTGCATATAGGTATTACCCAGGTTATGGAGTGCAGCCGCTTTATCCGGAATGGTCTGGGCCAGACTTTGCGCCTTTTCAAATTCCGCTCTGGCTTCATCATATTTTTTCTGCTTGTACAGGGCATTGCCAAGGTTATAATGAGCCGTAAAATCTTTAGGATTGGATTTGAGCGCGTCTAAATACTTTCCGGATGCCCCGGAATAATCTTTACCGTTGAACTTCTGGTTGCCTTCGAATACCAGTGTCTTATAGCTTTTCTGCCCAAAAAGGAATTCCGGGAACATCAAAGTAATAAAAAACGATAAAAAAATAAATTTAGTATTCATCTTGTGCAAAATTATTCCTTTATATGTTAATAAACAGGGGATTATTTGTTAAAGTTGGGTTAAAGTAAAGGCCATCAGATCATGCATCACACATTAAGATCTTTTTTGGGATTAAAAAGGTAAATCAGCATAAAGAAAAAGATGGACACAGCGAGGAAATACTGATAGTAATGGTTGGCATTCTGGGATTTCACCAGTGTTTCCGACGAAGCGGCATTTCTGGCCAGAGCGTCAATAATCCTTTCTGGGGCCTCATTGATGTTATTACCGTCGATAAAGGTTCCGCCGGTAGCTTCTGCCATCTTTCTCAGGGCACCCGTCTGCCTTTTGGAAATCACGGTCTGGCCATTCATATCGGTCTTGTATCCCATCAGCTGCCCGAAGACATATTCCGGTACGGGAGCGCCTTCATCCGAACCTATTCCAACGGAATTGATGGTAATTCCTTCTCTTTTAGCCAGCTGTATGGCTGCGTCGTCATTGCCTTCATTATCTTCACCGTCACTCAGCAGGATTACTTTCCTGGATCCTTTGGCAACATTCTTAAATTTGTCTGCAGCGACGCGTATGGCTTTCAGGAAATCCGTTCCCTGGATCTGCATGGAATTGGTCTCAATAGCATCGATGTAAGTTTCCGCTGAATTATAATCCGTTGTAAGCGGCATGATGGAACTCGCTTCACCGGCAAAGATGACAATGCCTACTTTATCGTTCTTCATCTTCTGCATGGTTCCTACCATCAGGTTTTTGGCTTCAGTCAGGCGGCTGGGCTGTATGTCTTCCGCGTTCATGGAATTGGAAACATCGAGCAGAAAAATCACATTGTTCAGCCTCTGGTTGGTTTTCACCACTTCGGAACCATTCAGAAGATCAATAATGGAAAAGATAAGAAATAGGGTTCCCAACAGATACAGAGCCGGAAAAAACTTCGTAAAACCGGATTTTTTCTCAAACAGCTGATCATGGAACCGGCTGTCGGCAAACAGTTCCCTTCTCTTCTTCTTCCATTTCAGGTACTGCACCATTAAAACAGCCAGCAGCGGCAACAGCAACAGCAGCAATACATACCAGTAATTTCCCAAATACCACTCCATCAGCTCAAAATTTTATAAAACAACCATCTCATGAGGGCATCCAGAACCAGGGTTGCCAAAGCGATCCAGAGGAAAATCTTGAAATATTCCTCATAATTATACAGTTTGGAAACTTTTACGTCTGATTTTTCAAGCTGGTTGATTTCGTTGTATACTTCTTCCAGGCTGCTGTTCGAGGTAGCCCTGAAATATTTCCCGCCGGTCATTTGGGCAATTTCCCTCAGAACAGGCTCATCAATCTTCACTTCCGCTTCGGTAAATACCAGTTCACCGAAAATATCCAGCTGGGTAGGCATCAGTGCGTATCCATTGGTACCGATTCCGATAGCATATACCTTGATGTTGTTATTTTTAGCCAGTTCAGCAGCCAATTGCGGCGACATGGCATTTTCTATTGTATTCACCCCATCCGTCATCAGGATGATGATTTTGCTCTTCGCTTTGCTGTTTTTAAGGTGGTTTACCGCCACTGAAAGTCCTTCTCCGATCGCTGTTCCGGGCTGAAGCTCCAGGGGATTCAGATTTTTAAGCTCATCAATGACTACCTGATGGTCCGAAGTTACCGGCACTTTGGTAAAAGCCTCTCCGGAATAGGTCACAAGGCCTAAACGGTCATTAGGCCTTTTCTCCACAAACTTAATGGCGATATCCTTCAGAGCCGTAAGGCGGTCAGGCGTCAGATCCTTGGCCAGCATACTCAGCGATACGTCTACGGACAGCATAATGTCGATTCCCTTGGTATCGTCACGGTCCTGCGATATGGTAAAAGTTCGCGGCCTCGCCATTGCGATGATAAGCGCGGAGAGAATGATGTACTTGGATAGTTTCAGGAAAAACAATACCGCCTGTATTCCTCCGCTGGCCTGCATATTTTTAACGGTAGGCACTTTAATACCCTTTCTCTTACTGCTGCTGATATCCCTGAACAGTACAGGGACAAGCAGAATGAAGAGAAGCAGAAACCACGGACTGTAAAACTCAAAATTAAACATCCTTCCTTAAGTTTTCAAATTCAATATCCTTCGACGATCTTTTTACAAACGCGGTGATGTCCGCCAAATCCTTTTCCATGGTCCGCTGGTCCGGGAAGGTCTTGGCAAATTTCACCAGGTCCCCCCTCAGGAAAATATCTTCCACTACTTTTTCATTTTCTATCGAAATGGTATTGTTCTTTTTCATTACTTCAATCAGGTCATCAGTGAGCAGGACATCTGCAGGCATATGATACTGACAGCTGATAAAGTTCCTGGAAATATCGATCAGCTCAACATAGAAAGAACGGTAGTTTCCGTCTTCAATATACTTTTTCTTTTTTAGGGACTCCAGTTCCTTCAGTGTCTGGTTGGTTGTAACCACCGGAGCGCTTTTAACCTTCCTGCCCCATTTGACAAAAGCAATGATAACAATAATCAGCGCGATAAGGGCAATGGCAGCGAGCACATAAAATTTGTAAAGTTCCCAATAATCCTTGATTTCCAGCTTCACCTCCTTATTTTTCATAATGTCATTGATCTGGTCTCCTTTCTGGGCCGTATTAATGACATCTATTTCATAAGGAATGGTTTTCAGGACCCTGTCGCCGACTTTAAATTCAAGTTCAGGAATGGTAAATTTCCCTTCTTCAAATACGGCAAACTCAATTTTTCTTTCGTAAGTGTCTGCATTCTGTCCGATACTGTCTTTGGTTTCTTCAAAGTGGAAAGGCAGAAGCTCATTTTTCGCAGCGGCCGTAACCTGCCTTCCGTTCAGGTTGTTAATCTTCACGGTGAAATGGTCAACTTCTCCTAAGGCTATGGTTTTCTTCTCAAGATTGGAAGAAAGGATCTGCGGAAAAACATGGGCGCAGATAAGAATACAAAATATAAATAATAGTTTCTTCAATGGTTCTTTTACATTTAAACAATATCCCTGTTGTTCCGAAGCATCCATATCAATGGACATTCCGGCACGTCAGGTTTTATTTTTTCTGAAAATAATTATACAGCATCCTGGAATAGTCCGTACCGGTACTGATATTCATAAAGCCTGCCGAACTGTTGGCAAAATCTTCTTCCAGAGCTTTCAATTTCTGTTTTTGTGCTTCGGCAAAAGTATAACGCCAGCGTGCGCTGGAAGTATTCGCCCAGATCTCTTTTCCCGTTTCAGAATCATACAGCAGGGCATACCCAACATCCGGAATGGCATTGTCTTTTTCATCATAAATGCGCAATCCCAATAACTGATGTTTTTTGGAAGCCACCCTCAGCATTTTGGAATCATACGCATCTTCAAAATCTGAAAAAAGGAATACCAGAGACTTCTTTTTAAAAATCCCCATCATATACTCCAGGGCTTTATCCACTTTGGATTCAGCCGGAACATAATCTGCCGTAAGGATCATGCTGATGATGGAAAGGATGTGTTTCCTTCCTTTCTGGGGCGGAATTACTTTATATACCTTATCAGCAAACAGGATCAGACCCACTTTGTCGTTATTTCCTGCGGCAGAAAACCCTAAACTGGCGGCAATTTCGGCTACGTATTCCCTTTTCAGCTGGGTTTTGGTCCCGTAATCCATGGAGGCGGAAATATCTACCACCAACATCATCGTGAGTTCCCTTTCCTCTTCCATCACCTTGACGAAGGGCTCCCGGAAACGCGCCGTTTTATTCCAGTCGATCCTCCGGATCTCATCCCCGAACTGATAAGGCCGCACTTCTGAGAACGTCATCCCCTGCCCTTTAAAAGCACTGTGATATTGTCCCATCAAAGTAGCCTCCGTCTTTTTACGGGTACGGATTTCTATCTGCTTTACTTTTTTTACAATATCTTTAATCTGCATGGTCTAATACCGCATTCAAAACAAGGTTAAACTCAGGTTACTTTTTATATTGAGTTATTTCAATTCTATCGAGACATTCAGCCATTCATCATCAAATTTCGGATCATACTTTTTATAGAAGTTAATAGCCGGTTCGTTCCAGTTCAGCACCTGAAAAACCATTCCGGTGTACTTATGGGCCTTACCGTATTCCAGTGTAGCCTCAAACAGCAGCTTTCCGATATTCTTTCCGCGCATCCTTTCCGTTACCACGAGATCTTCAAGATACAGTCTTTTACCTTTCCATGTCGAATACCGGTTATAATACAATGAGATCCCTACAATCTCTTTGTTAAGCTCGGCTACAAAAGCGCCCCATACAGGAGATGGGCCGAAGCCGTCTTCCGTGAACTGCACGAGATCAAGGGTAACTTCATGCAGGGCTTTTTCAAAAGCAGCAAGCTCTCTGATCAGCTCCAGCATTGAAGCACAATCTTCCCGTACCGCCTTTCTGATGATTACTTCCTCCATTATGGCGCCTGTATTTTCGCTAAAATCCTGTTGATGATCTCTTCCGTTGAAATTTCTTCTGCTTCCGCTTCAAAAGTAAGCCCGATCCTGTGCCTCAGGACATCCTTGGCCAGCTCTTTAACGTCTTCCGGGATAACGAAAGCCCTTCCTCTAAGGAAAGCATAGGCCCTCGAAGCAATGGCAAGATTGATGGAAGCCCTTGGTGATACTCCGAATCCGATATAGTTTTTCAGTTCGGAAAGTCCGTAATTTTCAGGATAACGGGTAGCAAATACCATATCCAGGATGTACTTTTCTATTTTTTCATCCAGGTAAATCTGATTGATGATCTCTTTAGCGTCAACGATATCCTGCAAACCGATTACCGGATTTACATTCGGCTGATGCGATGTGGAAACCATTCTCATAACCGTTCTTTCATCTTCAAATTGCGGATAGTCAATTGTACATTTCAGCATAAAACGGTCGCTCTGTGCTTCAGGGAGAAGGTAAGTTCCCTCCTGGTCAATCGGGTTCTGGGTTGCCAGTACGAGGAAAGGCTTTGGCAGCTTCATGGTTTCATCACCGATCGTCACCTGTTTCTCCTGCATTACTTCCAGAAGTGCAGACTGTACTTTAGCCGGGGCACGGTTGATCTCATCTGCCAGCACGAAATTGGCAAAGACCGGCCCTTTCTTTATGGAGAAATCGTTATCCTTGATATTGTAGATCATAGTCCCGACCACATCCGCAGGGAGCAGGTCCGGAGTGAACTGGATCCGTGAAAATTCTCCGTGAACCGCATCTGCAAGCGTTTTTATAGCCAGCGTTTTGGCGAGACCCGGCACACCTTCCAACAGGACATGGCCGTTACCCAACAGACCAACCAGCAGGCGGTCTATCATGTATTGCTGACCGATAATCACCTTATTGATTTCCTGGCGCAGCAGGGTAAAGAGATAATTTTTTTCCTTTACTTTTTCCGTCAGCTGACGGATATCTTCAGCCTGATATGTATCTGACATAGTTCGTTTTAAAATAATGGGTAAATTTCTGATAAATACTTGCATTAATCAACATAATCGATGCCATTTTCTAGTTAAAGTTTGTTAAATATTCCGGCATTGATAACAGCTTTTGAGCAGCAGACAGACTGCGGTACAAGTCCATAATTTCTTTTTTTCATAAAAATCTATAAATTTTACATCAAACCCAGGTTCAAAAATTGTCATTTCCAGTTTATTAAACTATTTTTGGTGATTAAATTTGTGCAAAATGAACTATCATTTTCAGGCCCACAGACAGGTCAGAAAAAACCTTCTGGATATTTTACAGAATACTTCCTATGAAGACCTTTTGCTGATTCCGGACGGTTTCAACAATAATATTTACTGGAACATCGCCCATACCGTGGCGACTCAGCAGCTTTTGCATTATTACCTGAGCGGAAATCCCTTCAGAATAGACAAATACTGGATCGAAACGTACAAGAAAGGGACGCTTCCCAATCTCAACGTCCAGAAATCTGAGATAGAGGACCTTGAATTTCTGCTTACGGAAACTTCCAAAATCCTGATGAAAGATTATGACAGTGACTTTTTTTCAGACTATACGCCTTACACCACAAGTTTCGGAATGGATCTGAAGAGCATTCAGGATGCCATTATTTTCAATAATATGCACGAAAGCCTGCATTACGGCTATGCCATGGCTCAGAAGAGGGCTATTTTAGGAGAAAAATATTAGTACGCATAACAATCAGTACACCTTTTAGATGTAAAATTCCTGAAATACTATTATCTGATCTGATATTCCATCGAGAGATATCCAAAAGACTTCCGGAAACAAGCCCAGGTATCAATACAATTCAGGACAACCTTTATAGACAAATTAATGAATACGAACAACGATAAAAAAGACGATTTTATTTTCGGGCTCCGCCCCGTAATTGAGGCTATTGAAGCAGGAAAGACCATTGATAAAATTTTTGTGCAGAATGCGCTTCAGGGACCGATTTATGCAGAACTGAAAGCTGTGCTGGCCCAGAATAAAATCCGTCCGAACTACGTTCCGGTAGAAAAGCTGAACCGTTTTACGAGGAAAAACCACCAGGGCGTGGTGGCATTCATTTCAGATGTGCCGTTCCATAAAATTGAAGACCTGGTCCCTCAGCTTTTCGAACAGGGAAAGACCCCTTTCTTACTGATCCTGGACCGGCTTACCGATGTGAGGAATTTCGGTGCCATCTGCCGTACAGCAGAATGTGTGGGTATTGATGCAGTCATTATTCCTGAAAAAGGAGCAGCCCCTATCAATTCCGATGCGATCAAAACATCAGCAGGAGGTATTTATAACATTAAAATCTGCAAGGAGCCCAATCTTGCTCACGTAGTGGATTTTCTTCAGCAGAGCGGGATATCTGTTTTTGCCGCCAGCGAAAAAGCCCAGAAACTCATTTACGATGTCAGTTTTACAGAGCCTTGTGCTATTGTCATGGGCAATGAGGAAACAGGGATCTCAAAAGAAGTGCTCCACCATGCAGATGAGAAAATAAAACTGCCGATAGAAGGCAAGACCCAGTCACTGAATGTATCCGTAGCCTGCGGTGCCATTCTGTATGAAGCCGTAAGACAGAAGACGGTAAAAATCAATTAATCAACAACAAGCAAAAGCAATTTAATGAAAAACATAGCAGCAATCGCGCTTATCTCCATAGCCCTGGTATCGTGTAAAAAAGAAACCGCTACAGTCACCAAAGTAGATCCCAAAACCGGCAAAACGGTTACGGTGCAAGTTCCCGCAGATTCTGTGGCGAAAGTGGAAGCCAATCCCGCCATTAAAGATTCAGCAGGCATTTACAAGCAGACCTTTAAACTTGAAAAAGGAAAGACCTATCCGCTGACCACTTACCAAAGAGATGTAAAAACGATGACTGACCCTAAAGGTAAAACCCTAAACGGGATCAGTGAGTCTACCGATGAAATGACGTTTACAGTGAACGATATCAAAGGCAATGTGTATGATATCACTCTTAACCTTATTGCCAAAAGGAATTCCCAGACTTCTCAGGGCAAAACCGTAGTGGTGGATACCAAACAGCCGATTCCTAAAGAAGATGACCTTAAAATGATCTGGAATATCAACCGTGCACTTACCGGAAACAAACTGAGCATGAAAATGGACGATAAAGGAAAGGTAATTTCAATTACCGGTTTTGAGCCTGTTTACACTAAAGTTTCCAATGCCGTGGGAACCCTGATCAAAGATGCCGACCAGAAGGCAGGTATCGTTGCCAGCCTGAAGGAGACCTTCAACGAAAAAGTACTGCGGGACCAGTTCAATAAAAACCTGACCATCATCCCTAAGAAGGGCGTGAAGATCGGGGAAAAATGGTCGACTTCTGAAAATGCGGATGCCGGAGGTAAAATTAAGGTAACTTCCAATTACGTCCTGAAAAGCGTAGGAAATGGCATTGCAGAAATTTCTGTGACCGGAGGGATCCCCAAGAAAACCGAAAAGCAGGCACAGGGTCCGGTTACCCACAGCCTGAGCAGCGAACTGACCCAGAACGGAACGATAAAGTTTGATGAAAACACGGGCTGGATCACCAACCAGAACATCAATGTAAAAACCACGCAGGTGGAATCCATTTCAGACGGAAAACAGTTACAGTCTATGCAGAGCGTAACCAATTCTTCCGTCATGGTAAATCCGTCTGCAAAATAATATAGACAGTCAAAATCATGAAGTATATTTTTGAGTTGGTACTCATTACCATCATTATTTATTTTGTGTGGAACATCCTGAAGAGGATTTTCTTTAAAAAGTTCCACAGCTATATGTTTAATCAGAACCAGAACACCAGAAACAGACAGCAGCAGGATATTCACAACTCAGATAAGGATACAAACAAAGGCCTGAACTGGGATGCGGAAACGGTGGAGTATGAAGAGGTAAAGGAAGAGAAAAAATAAATAACCCAGCCCTTTCAGAGTTTCGGATTCTGAAAGGGTTCTCAAATTAATTAATGTATGCTTAAAAAAAATAAAAACCTGGTTTTCATTCTGGCAAGTCTGGTGGTATTCATCATTCTTGCTTTTGTATATGCCAGTCCCGTACTCAGCGGAAAACAGCTGTTCCAGCATGACATCGTTCAATACAGGGGTGGCGCCAAAGAGCTTCTGGACTACCGTGCCGATACCGGAAAGGAAACCTACTGGAGCGACTCTATGTTCGGGGGAATGCCTACCTATCAGATGGGAAGCCAGTTTAAAGGCGATGTGATCAAAAAGATCGACAGCTGGCTGAATTTCCTTCCGAGGCCCGTGAATTACCTTTTCCTGCTTTTTGCCGGATTTTTCTTTTTGGGAATGGTCGCCGTACGAAACTGGAAATATGCACTTCTGGGCGCTACCTTTTTTGGGCTCTCCACCTATTTTTACATCATTATCGCGGCAGGACATAACGGGAAAGTGAATACCATTGAGTATTTCGCCCCTCTCCTCGCCGGAATACTTCTCGTGTACATCCGGAAACAGTATATCTGGGGATTCATTGTAACAACTTTGTTCATGGGACTTCAGGTTGCTGCAAACCATCCGCAGATGACCTATTACCTGTTTCTGGCCTTAGGATTTTTATTCCTTTCAGAGCTCATCAGGACCATCCAGAAGAAAACACCGGTGAAGCATTTCCTTATTTCTTCGGGAATTATTGCAGCTTCATGCCTGATCGGGGTTGGAATGAATTCCCAGAGGATCATGGCCAATTCGGAATATATAAAAGAAACGGTACGCGGGAAGCAGATCCTGACGAATGAAAGCAGTACATCCGGTAAATCCGGGATGGATAAAGAAAGCATGCTGATGTGGAGCTACGGCCAGCTGGAAACCCTGAACCTGTTTATCCCGAGACTGATGGGCGGCGGAACACAGGAGCCTGAAGGGAAAGAAATGATGAACCGTGTACAGGAACTGGTGCAGGAAAACGTATCGAGCCAGTCTGAAATGGACCGTATTTCCAAAGGTTTCAGCGGCATGACCTACTGGGGAGACCAGCCCGGAACTTCCGGACCTGCGTATCAGGGAGCCATTGTCTGTTTCCTTGCTGTATTAGGATTTTTCTTTGCCGGCAGGAAATACAGGTACTGGATCCTCGGAGCTTCAGTACTGACTATCCTGCTCGCCTGGGGAAGCAATTTCATGCCTCTGTCAGATTTCTTTATTGATTATGTCCCGTTTTATAATAAATTCAGGGCTCCGTCATCCATTCTGGTAGTCGTAGAACTCCTCTTCCCGCTGATTGCCATCATCGGGCTCTACAAGTTTTTCACTGATGAAAAACTGACGGAAGAATACAAGCAGAAGATCCTCCTGTATGTCAGTGGCACAACTTTAGGCCTGCTGCTGATCCTGTTGTTCTTCGGGAAATCACTCCTGGGCTTCCATACTGCAAACGAAAAGATGTACTTCCCGCCTTTCCTTATGGATTACCTGGTGGAAGAACGGTATAAACTCTTCAGAATCGATGCAATCAAAGCGTTTTTCTATGTGGCGATAGCTGCTGCTGCACTGTTCATGGTGCTGAAAAACAAGCTTAGCCAGAATGTGGCACTGATCATCATCGGAGCAGTAAGCCTTTTTGATTTATGGACCGTAAACAAGCGTTACCTGAATGATGGAAATTACGTCGACAAGGTTTTTGCAGAAAATCCTTTCCAGACAGAAACTTCAGAACTTTTACAGGAAAAGGTACAGGGCAATCCTAACCTGGAACCTCTCCTGGCGCATGTCAACGTCAACAAAACCCTGGAAACCATCGCAGAAAAAGACCAGACCCATTACCGGATCTTCAATAATATCCTGGGTACATTCAGTGAGACCAATACCTCTTACTTCAAATCCTCCATCGGAGGATACCATGCGGTAAAACTGAGGAGGTATGATGATGTCATCAATGAATATTTCCAGGTCATGGATTCGGTAAAAGTACCGAATGTCCTGAACCTGCTCAATGCCAAATACTGGGTCGTTGGCGGACCGGAGCAGCCTCAGGCGCTTCCGAATCCTAAAGCGAACGGAAATGCGTGGCTGTTAAGTGATATCAAATTCGCCAATACACCCAATGAGGAAATTAAATCCATCGGAATCATCGACAGTAAGAAAACGGCGGTTGTTGCTGCCTCAGACCGGAAATACTTTGACGGCAAACCTGTTCAGGCAGATCCGGCGGCGTTCATCAATCTGACGAAATACCAGCCGAATGAACTGGAGTTCAAATCCCAGTCTAAAACGCCGCAGTTAGCTGTATTTTCCGAAATTTACTATCCTCACGGATGGAAAATGTTTGTGGATGAGAAAGAAGTCCCTTACATCAAGGCAGATTACCTGCTTCGTGCCGTGCATGTACCGGCCGGAGCCCATAATATCCGTATGGTATTTGAACCTGAGGTCATTGAAAAAGGGAAATGGATATCCCTGCTATGCTTCGGGTTGTTCATCCTGCTGAGCGGTGCAGGAATTTTCTGGATGAATAAAAATAAACCCCGGAAAATTACCGTTGAGGAAAAAATATAAATACAACTGCGGGGCTTCATGAAAATGACAGCCCCGCATCATGAAAATCATAACTGTGTTTTATCATTATGCAGCAGAAAAAAGTTCTTATCATCACCTATTACTGGCCTCCTGCAGGCGGACCGGGTGTACAGAGATGGCTGAAATTCGCAAAATACCTTCCGGAATTCGGATGGAAACCGGTCATCTACACGCCTGAAAACCCAAGTTATCCATTGGTAGACGAAAGCCTGATGAGCGACGTGCCTCATGATATTGAAATCATCAGAACGAAAATCTGGGAACCGTACCAGCTGGCAGAAAAGCTGAATAAGAACAATAAAAAATTCAAGGCCGGCCAGTTTGATGTCGGTAAAAACCAAAACTGGAAATCCAGGCTTTCCATCTGGGTACGGGGTAATTTCTTTATTCCCGATGCACGGGTATTCTGGGTTAACCCATCTGTGAAATTCCTGGAACGTTATCTCCAGGAACATATGATTGATGTCCTCGTTACTTCAGGGCCGCCCCACTCGCTTCACCTGATCGGTTTAAACCTTAAGAAAAAGTTCAGTACCCTGAAGTGGATTGCGGATTTCCGGGATCCGTGGACGGAAATTTCATATTATAAACACCTTAAACTCAATTCCCGTTCGGATATGAAACACCGCCGGCTTGAACAGGAAGTTTTCGCAAAGGCTGACCTGACCCTGGCGACCAGCTACAGCGATGCGGACAATTTCCGTAACAACGGAGCCCATGCTTTATGCATTACCAACGGATTTGATGAAACCGATGCCGGAAGAAGCGGAAAAAGTGCAGATAAAAAAGCTGCCGGAGATAAGTTCACATTAAGCTACATCGGTGTCCTGGAGCAACTCCGGAATCCTGAGATCCTATGGAATGTACTGATTGAACTCGTGGAGGAACAACCGGATTTTGCCCGAGAATTCCAGCTGAAATTCGCAGGCAGGGTAGATAACAGGATCCTCGATTTCCTGATGGCCTCAAATCTTAAAAGCCACATAACCGATCTTGGTTACGTTTCCCACAACAGAGCCGTTGAAGAAATGAGTCACTCAGACCTGCTTTTGATCACCAATTTTCCGGATCCTGCATCCAGAGGCATTATTCCCGGAAAGATTTTCGAGTACCTCGCTACCGGTAAGCAGATCATCTCTTTCGGCCCGGAAGAAGCTGATGTAGCTAAAATCCTGGATGAGAGCCAATCGGGAAAACACTTCAGTTACAACGATGCTGAAGCCGTGAAAATTTTCATTCTTGAACAGTTCAGTAACTGGAAAAGCGGGGTTATCCCTGAAAACAACCGCAATATCAGTCAGTTTTCAAGAAAAAACTTAACCGGCACATTAGCAGAAGTCCTGGATCAGATGGTCCACTGATCATTGATGATGGCGGTCAGGTAATAGGTTCCCTGGTACGGTTCAAAAACCATACGGAGCGTCTTCCAGTCCATTTCATGGTCCGCATCCGGGGCTTTGATATAATTTTCTGTAAAATCCGCTTCTTTATATACTTCTCTGAGATTATTTAAGGAATTCCCTGCCCCACTGAATTCATTAAAGGTTAATTTTCCGGTGGTAAAATCTCTGGAATATACCCATTTAGAAAGATAATCCCTGAGACTTGCTTTGTATAAATCTCCGGATCCATCCATGGCACCCCAGGTAAACAGGGTCTTGGAAGGCAGGTACTTTTCAAATTCCGCCCTGGTAAAATGCTTGTCTTCCCCGGGACTAACAAATGCATACATGGAGAATGTGATGCCTTTTTCAGGATGGATGTAGGCTGAAAGCTTATTGTATTGCTTATTTTTAAGGATCTGCAGGATTTCATTGTTCAGCCGGGTAATGGCTTCTTCCCTGTTCATTTCGGGTTTGTTCTCTCCTGAAACTTTCTGCTCTGTCTGAGTACTGTCCTGTTGGTTTGCCACAGGCTTTTTCGGTGCTTTTTTACAGCCCAGGATACTTCCTGCGATGATCAGTGACATGAGTATCTTTTTCATTTGTCTTTTTGTTTGCTATAAAGCACCAAATCCGGTGCCATTTATGAAGCACATGAACGGCTAAGGTATCGTCTCGCTTTACGGTTTATACGGTTTTTGTTCTTCTGCAGAAATGGTATGTAATTTATAAATACATTGTACCTTTGTTATATGGAAATGCTGGATATTCTCATCATCGGAGGCGGCCCGATCGGCCTGAACTGTGCACTGGAAGCACGGAAACATCATCTGAACTATCTCATCATAGAGAAAGGCACCATTGTCAATTCCCTGTATCATTATCCTTTATACATGAAGTTTTTCTCCACCGCCGAAAAGCTTGAAATCGGTGAGATCCCGTTTATTTCTGCGGCTACCAAGCCGGGAAGGCAGGAAGCGCTGGAATATTACCAGGGCATCACCCGGCAGAAAAACCTCAATATCCGTCTGTACGAAAAGGTATTGAATGTGGTCCGTCATGAAGGATACTTTGAAATCAGGACAACAAAGGCTTCCTATCAGGCTAAAAATGTAATCATCGCTACCGGATTTTATGACATTCCGAACCTGATGGGTATTCCCGGAGAAGAACTGCCGAAAGTAAAGCATTATTACACCGAGCCCTATCCGTATGCCCAGCAGAAAATAGTGGTTGTGGGTTCAAGCAACTCAGCAGTGGATGCTGCGCTGGAAACATACCGGAAAGGTGCTGAAGTCACGATGATCATCCGGCATGCAGAAATTTCCCCTACCGTAAAGTACTGGGTGAAACCGGACATTGAAAACAGGATCGCAGAAGGAAGCATCAAGGCACATTATCATTCGGTACTTACAGAAATTAAGGAACATTCTGTTGTGTTTCGAGATGAAAGCGGGACACTCCGGGAAATCAATAATGATTTTGTGTTGGCTATGACCGGTTATCTTCCCAATTTTGATTTCCTTAAAAACTCCGGGATAGAATTGCAGGGTGACTGCTTAAACCCATTCTACCATCCGGAAACGATGGAAACCAATGTGAAAAACCTTTACCTGGCCGGTGTTGTGTGCGGAGGAAAAGACACCCATCTTTGGTTTATTGAAAACTCCAGGATACATGCTGAGATGATTGTAAATCATATTCTTTCAACATCAAAATGATCCTTTACTAATGAACCTAAAATGTAAGTCTGACATTTTCCCTTTACCTAAAACTCAACTTTAACCCCGAAAACAAAATTCCTCTTTGCTGCCGGATTGTAAAACCGGTTCCCGAACGCATTGATATCGAATCCTGAAACATACTCCTCATTGTACAGGTTCTGCACCTGTAATTGCAGGCTCACCCGTGTATTTTCAAAGTATATGGGATACCTGAACTGAATATTGCCTATGAAACCGGATTCCGACCACACCGAATTGGCATCATTCAAAGGAATTGCTGAAGTATAAAAATGGGAATAGTCAATGGACAGTTTTTTGAAAAAGGTGAAATCCAGTAAAGAGCTGAGTGTGGTTTTGGGAACGCCTGTCAGGTCATTTCCGGAAAAGTCGTTTTGGTTCTGGCGATAGTCTTTAAAACTGAAATCATAGAAGCTTCCTGAAAACCGGAACCGGAAATGGCTCAGGAAACGATTCCTGAGATTGAAATTCCTGGATTCCAGGAGCAGCTCCAGGCCTTTCTGAACGGTTCCGCCTGCATTCACAAAATATTCCTGCCCTGCTTCATTCTGCCTCCGCACAATAGCATCCTTCAGCCTGAAATCAAAATAGCTACCTTCCACAAAAACGGCATTCCCGAACTCTTTCCGGATGCCTATTTCCTTATTCCAGCCATACTCGGGATGAAGCCCCAGGTTAAATTCCTGATTGGAAGACCGGATTTCCTCATTGGTGGGTGCCGAATTCCCTTTCCCGATTTTAGCCCTCACCGAAAGCCTTTTGGTAATAAGGTACGTCAGTCCGAAATTCGGGAGCCATTGATTTTTAAAATGGACATTTCCCTGTTGACTGCCCGGAAAAAGCCGTTCCCATTCATAGGTATTGTAATTCAGGCTTAACGAAACATCCGTAAACAGCCTCTCATAAATATTGAGCTTCTGGGAAATAAAATAAAATCCAGATCTGTTTTTAATCCGGTCAAAATTCTGTGGGTTCCCTTCAATTCCCCTGTTGTTGTCGTAATTTTTCACCAGGATATCATTCAGTCCGCCTTCAAAACCCACCCGGTAAGCCAGCGAAATGTGTTTCCAGTTCTTTTCATAATTAACGTGGGTTCTTACGGCAAAATTCTTTTCAAAACGGTTTTCAAAATTGGTAATAAAAGGGTTTTCAAAATCTACATAAGATCCCTGGACCATTATAAAATGGGAAAATTCCGGGGTGAACTGATACTCATGGGAAATTCCTGCCAGAATCATCCGGTTACGGATGCCTGCATGCTGCTCCCGGGCTCCCGGCGTTGTTTTGGTGGCTGGTCTTGCCTGTCTTCTGTCAGACTGCATCTGTTCCAGCGTCAGTCCGCCCGGCGTTTCATAGTCAAGATCACCCAAAAGCAGCATTGCTTTCAGGTTCCCTTTTTCCGAGTACCGGAAATGATCTTTCAGGAATACCTGCATCCGCTGGACGGATGACTGCTCACGGTAAGAATCTGTGCGGTAATAATTCTGGAATAGCTCAATAAAATGCCTTCCCAGCTGTTTTGAAACATCAATGCTCTGACTGAACATTCCGTAACTTCCGATCGCCGCGCCGGCAGAACTGTGTTCCGTATTCCGGGTCTGGAGAAACACTGTTCCGCCTGTTACCGCTCCATAATCACCGCTTTCAGGGCCTTTGTATACTTCCATCCTGTTGATAAGCTCCGGCGAAATGATATTGAAATACGTATTACCCGAAGCATCGGAAAGGATAAAATCATCCAGGTATACTTTTATGTTCCGTACCCCGAACGGAGACCTGAGCGTACTGCCCCGGACAGAGATCCTGTAGCTTCCCGGAGAACGCTCTTCCATTCTGGCTCCCGGAACCTGATTAAAGGATTCCAGCAATCTTTCCGGGGTATTCTGATTCAATAGTGTCCCGGAAACAACAGCAGCAGATTTGGTAGAAGCCATGAACGGGACCGGTTTCTTATAGGCATCAATCCGCACTTCCGATATCAGTGTCGCAGAATCTTTTTCCTGAGCATACAGGACAGAGCCGGAAAATACAGTAAGCAGCAAGTATAGTTTCGTCATCGCTATAGATGAGCAAAAACTGTTCTTTTTATGCTGATCAGAGCAAATTAACGAAAGACTTTAACATCAAAAGCGATATATTAATTCAGGTTACTCAAAAATAATCTGATTTTCAGGATAATTTGACCAGTTCAGGAAGGGAGATTTCCAATGCGTTGGCTAATTCCAGCAAAGTATAAAGGGTAGGATTAACTTTACCGTTTTCCAGCTTTTCAATGGCCTGCCGGTCTTTGTTGCAGGCACGGGCAAGATCAGACTGGCTCCAGCCCTTTTGTTCAAGAAGTCTGATGATACGTGTACCTAATGCTTTTTTTAGTTGATCTCTGGTCATGATTCAAATGTCAGCCAATTTGCTGACAAAGATGTCATATTTTTATATGACAATGACCAGACCAAGAAAATTAAAAGCAATTGAATTCTATATACCTTTTTCATTATAAATACTATTAACCCTTTAAGTACTTAAAGAGTTAATAGTAATCTGGCGGATTAATTGTGTATCTCTTTCTTATGACGGAGCATCCAAGGTACAACGTAATAAAATGCAATGGCAACGATGGTTAACACCACTCCGGTCCCGATCCACAACACGGCAAAGCCGAATTTTTCAGCTATAAATGTTCCGAGGGAAGGCGTGATGATGAACGCAATGGAAAAGGAGATGCCGGTCAGTCCCATATACGCACCTTTGTTGTTTTTTCCCGCACGTAACGCCGTGATGGTCGACATAAACGGCAGTGCCCAGATTTCTCCCACACAGAGCAGGCTCATTGAAACGACCAAAGCAACCATGTGATGACTAAAGCCCAAAAGCGCATAGGATAAACCACAGATCAGTGTTCCCAAAAACATGGTTACAGCCAGGCTGAAATATTTTTCCGCTACCTGTACCAGCCCCATTTCCAGCAATACCACTAAAAATCCGCTGTAGCCCAGGATATAGCCTATATTCTGCTGGCTCAGGTGAGCAGAATCCTTATAGAAAATCGTAAGGGTACTGAACAACTGAAAGAAGCAGATGGAAAATACCATACACAGGAAACAGTACACCATGAATTTGCTGTCACGGTAAGGCGAACCTTCTTTTTTTAACTCAATGGCCTCCTTTACTTTTTTAACTTTCAGCCTGGCCAGCTTATTACGCTTCCTGAAGAAAACAATATACAGGATCCCTGCAAGCAATGCCGTAAGTGCATTGCTCAAAAACAGGAACTCATAAGAAATCGCTGAAAGAATCCCTCCCAAAGCCGGTCCTATGGAGAATCCCAGGTTTACGGCCATACGGTTCAGCGAGAACGCACGGGTAATATTTTCTGGTTTCGCATATTTTGTAATGGCCACGGAATTCGCGGGCCGGAAGGATTCGCTTACGATACTCTGGAGCAGAATAATGGCCGCCACTCCCGCTTCTGTATTGAAAACAGGAATCAGGCAGAACAGAGGCACACTCAGCAATAAGCTCAGGTACTGCACTTTATATTCCCCTATTTTATCGGTAATAAACCCTCCCAGCCAGGAACCGATTACGGAGCCGATGCCGAAGAAACTCAGTACGATTCCGGTATTTTCTATGCTGAAATGCAGGTGATTGATCATATACACTCCCAGGAATGGCAATACCATGGAACCGGAGCGGTTGATCAACATGACCAGGGCAAGCATCCAGCTTTCGGTGGAAAGTCCTTTAAAAGAGTTGGTATAAAGACGTATCAGTTTCATAATTTTTATTTTTAATCATTTGTTTGTATGTTTTAAAAAGCCCTACAGCCGCAGCCCGGCTTGAACGGAGCTCTTTTTTATTTTTAATGCGGTTTGGTTGGCCAAATAAAAAAAGCGGGAGTGGAAGACGGAAAAAGCTGCCCAAAAAACTTCTTCATATAAAAAAACAGGACTTATAATAAGCCCTGTTCATTTATAATATTATATAAATATTGTTTACTCCGGCTTATAAGAATCTTTTAATGTTACAGTTCTGTTGAAGACCAATCTGTCCTCCGCAGAATCCTGGTCTTTTGTGAAATAACCAATTCTCTGGAACTGAAGGGGCTCACCCACAGCTGCATCTTTCAGTCCAGGCTCTGCAAATCCCTGCACTGAAGTTACGGACTCAGGATTGATGAAGTTGAGGAAATCCACCTCTTTCTCAGCGTCAGGCTGCTCTACGGTAAACAATCTGTCGTAATTCCTCACTTCTACCGGAATCGCATGCTTTGCCGAAACCCAGTGAATGGTTCCCTTAACTTTCCTGAGGCTTTCCTCCGTTCCGCTTCCTGATTTGGACTTTTCGTCATAAGTAGCGTAAATGGTTGTAATTTCCCCGTTCTCATCCTTCTCTACCCTTTCACCTTTGATGATGTAGGCAGATTTTAAACGGACTTCCCCGCCTAACTTGAGCCTGAAAAATTTATTGTTGGCTTCTTCCTTGAAGTCTTCACGTTCAATATACAATTCCCGTGAAAACGGTATTTCCCTGGTTCCTGCATCTTCCTGCTCAGGATTATTTTCCGTTTCCAGCCATTCTTCTTTTCCTTCAGGATAATTTTCAATCACCAGTTTAACAGGGTCTACAACCGTCATGACCCTTTTGGCGACTTTATTCAGGTCTTCACGGACACAGAATTCCAGCAACTGGATCTCAATGAGGTTTTCCCTTTTGGCAACCCCTACTTTTTCTATAAAGTTCCTGATCGAGGCAGGGGTGTATCCTTTCCTTCTCATTCCTGAAATGGTAGGCATCCTCGGATCATCCCAACCGTTGACCACTTTTTCGGCAATCAGCCTCTGTAGTTTACGCTTGGACGTAATCATGTACGAAACATTCATCCTGGCAAATTCCCTCTGCTTAGGAGCAATCTTGGAATCGTCATATACCTGCTCCAGGTACCAATTGTATAATGGCCTGTGGTTTTCGAATTCCAGAGAGCACAGTGAATGTGAAACCTGTTCTATATAATCGGATTCCCCATGGGCCCAGTCGTACATCGGATAAATCTTCCATTCGGTACCGGTTCTGTGGTGAGGCCTTTTCAGGATCCTGTACATCACAGGGTCCCTCATGTTCATATTCGGCGAAACCATATCTATCTTTGCTCGCAAAGACATGGAACCTTCGTCAAACTCACCGTTTTTCATTCTTTCAAACAGGTCCAGCGATTCTTCTGCCGGACGGTTTCTGTACGGTGATTCCACTCCCGGCTCAGCAGGGTTTTTGCGCTGTTCGGTAATCAGTTCGGACGGCTGTTCATCCACATAGGCTTTTCCTTCTTTAATAAGCTGTACGGCCCAATCATAAAGCTGCTGGAAGTAATCTGATGTGTAAAGTATTTTATCCCATTTGAACCCTAACCATTCAACATCTTTAATGATGGAGTCCACGAATTCCTGTTCTTCTTTCTCAGGATTCGTATCGTCAAAACGAAGGTTAACGGGAGCGTTGTACTTTTCGCCCAGGCCGAAGTTGATGCAGATAGCCTTGGTATGGCCCACATGCAGGTAACCGTTTGGTTCAGGCGGAAAACGGAAACGAATCTGTTCTTTGTTCAGACCGTTTGCCAGATCATCTTCAATGATTTGCTCAATAAAATTGAGTGATTTTTTTTCTTCTTCCATGACTAGCTTTTTACATAAAAAAGGTCCACAAAGTTATGTAAAATTTAGGGTTTATGAAAAACTTCTTTTACAGCTATCCAGAAAGGATGTATGACAGGCCTTTAGAACGCTGTCCTGTCACTGTCATATTTTTCTAATTTATGTGACATATTCAGACAGGATGGCTCTCCGGAAATCACAACCAATATGAACTGATAAAAATCACCTTTAAGAGAAAACAAAAGCGCAAATACCTATATTACAATACTTTAATAAGATACCATACTAATAAGTCAATAAATCTACAAATTAACTCTAGTTATTACAAATACCTGATATTCATTTAATTAATATAAAATATCGAGTTAAAAAACAAATCAGATAAAATATCTATTATATGAACATTTATAAGAAAAACCATTCAAATACATCGATTGGCATAGATATTGCAACACTTCCCTTTGTAGAGAAACACATGGTAACCAAAATTTCAAATAATGAAAAGTCTTAAGCTAAAGTTTTCACATTTTTTAGAAAACATTAAACGGGCCATTTTCGTGACCAACGAAATTTAATGGCCAGGATTACGGAAAATCAACACATTTCCGAAAAAATTTATTACTTAAAATAAAGCTGTTCCCCCTTAAGGTCCAAATAATTATCGAAATTATTGGTAAACAAGCCTCCCGTGCCTAAGCCCTGAGGCTTATTACTTTTTTTGGTATAGGTATATTGCGCTATGGCATTAAGGCCAATGTTGCTTTCAAGAGCAGAGGTAATCCACCAGTCAATATTCCGGTTTTCTGCCAGTTCTATCCATTCGTCACAGCCTCTGAAACCTCCCACAAGGGCAGGCTTCAAAATAATGTATTGCGGCCTTATGGTTTCCAGCAATTCTACTTTTTCCTCTGTACCTGCAATTCCGATCAGCTCCTCATCCAATGCTATAGGGGTTGGCGTATTCAGGCAGAGTTCTGCCATGTGCATCCAATGGCCGGCTTTAATAGGCTGCTCAATAGAATGGATATCAAGGTCTGCCAGCTGCTGTAAAACAACGCCTGCCTGTTCTTTTGAAAATGCCCCGTTGGCATCTACACGCAATTCCAGGACATCCCGTGAGAATTTCTCCCGCAGCTTATGAAGGATTCCGTGTTCAGACTGCCAGTCCATCCCTATTTTAAGCTTGATGCAGTGAAACCCCTGGTCCAGTTTGTCCTGTATCTGCTCTTCCATAAACTGAACATTCCCCATCCAGATGAGGCCGTTAATTATAACCGGAACCTTGCGCTCCGTAAATTCGCTTGGAAAATACAGATTCCCGCCGTATTTCAGATTGAGCATGGCCTGTTCATAACCAAACCATATGGATGGATAGTCTTTAAGCTCTCCATATAAATTATCAGGGTGCTGATGAATATTAAGACAAAGCCATTGAAGCTTTTCTTCGTAATCCGGCCTGTCGTCAAAGCTCAGTCCTCTGAATAGGGCACATTCCCCTACTCCTTTGTTTCCCTGATCTGACACTTCAAGAATAAAGGTTTCTTTTTCATGCAAAACGCCTCGGGAAGTTCCTCCCGGGCGTTTAAATTCTAATAGATATCTGAAATATTCTGCTTTCATTCTTTCACACTGTCAATTCTCATAAATTCTTCTGCTTTTTCCACCATCTTTATATTCCCGCAGAAAAACGGTATTCTCTGGTGCAGTTCCGTGGGCTCAATTTCCAGGATCCTTCTGAAACCATCTGTAGCCTTACCGCCTGCCTGTTCTGCCAGGAGGGCCATAGGATTGCACTCATACAGTAATCTCAGCTTACCATTCGGCGCCTGAGAGTAAGACGGATAAATATAAATCCCTCCTTTAAGCATATTCCTGTGGAAATCTGCAACAAGTGAGCCAATGTACCTTGACGTATACGGACGGTCACCTTCTTCCATCTGGCAGTATTTAAGATAATTTTTTACACCCTGAGGGAATTTGATATAATTTCCTTCGTTGATAGAATATATCTTACCATTCTCAGGAAACCTCATATTCGGATGGGAAAGGTAATAGGTTCCTAAAGAAGGATCCAGTGTAAATCCGTTCACACCGTTACCAGTGGTATACACAATCATGGTAGAAGAACCATACACTACATATCCTGCTGCAATCTGGTTGACCCCTTTCTGCAGGAAATCTTCGAGTTGAACCGGTGTCCCGGGTTCTGTCACCCTCCTGTAGATGGAAAAGATGGTCCCTACGGAAACATTGACATCAATATTGGATGATCCGTCCAGCGGATCAATCAGTACAACATATTTGCTCAGATGCCCATTGCCCATGCACTTGATATCAATGAAATCGTCATTTTCTTCCGATGCAATCCCACAGACTACCTCCCTTTGTGATAAAGCAGTAATGAAAATATCGTTGGCCATTACATCGAGTTTCTGCTGCTCTTCTCCCTGTACATTCTGGCTGCCCACTTTTCCGATGATATCTGCAATCCCGGCCTTGTTAACTTCTCTGTTAACGACCTTTGAAGCCAGCCTTATTGCGCTGAGGAGCCGTGAAAGCTCTCCTGTTGAATACTGAAAATCGTCCTGCTTATCAATGATGAATTCCCCTAACGTCTGTAGTATCTGATCTGGCATATTTTGCTTTTTATGATTTGCCTCAAATTTCGTAAAATTTATAACATATGGAAATTTTTTAGAACAAAAGACACTAACCCCTGTTTTTCAAATATATACAGTGTTAAAAAGCATTTCATTCATCATTTTTGCACTGCTGTGCTTCACCTTTTAACAGGCTAAGAAAGTAAAAAGTAATGATATCCTGTCCAGTTTATATTTTAATAAAATCTTAATTCTGAGTTTTCGGCCTGCATTTTCATATCTCACCTTAAATTTATAATTTTGACAACCGAAAAAAAACACCTGTATTTAATCTAACAATTTTATTTTTAATATTTTAATGAAAGTTTTCAAGTTTGGCGGCGCATCAGTTAAAGATGCCGAAAGTGTAAAGAATGTATCTATGGTGCTGAAAAGCCAGGGGTTTTCCAAATGCCTGCTGGTCATTTCCGCTATGGGTAAAACGACGAATGATCTTGAAAAAGTGGTAGAACTTTACTTCAAGAAAGATAACTATCAAGCCGAAATTGAAAAGATAAAACATAAACACATCGGTATTGCAGAAGGTCTTTTTAATGAAGGCCATGCTGTTTTTGCTGAAATCAATCTTTTTTTCGATGATATAGATTCTTTCCTGAGAAGAAACAAATCCCCGAACTATAATTTTGTCTATGACCAGGTAGTAAGCTGCGGGGAAATGATCTCCACTAAAATTGTAAGCGAATACCTCAACGAAATCCAGTTTACCAACCAGTGGCTGGATGCGAGGGATTATGTAAAAACAGATAACTCTTACCGTGAAGGGGTTGTTGACTGGGATAAAACGGAAGAATTCATTTCTACCCTAAGCAGGGATATCTGCTATGTCACCCAGGGATTCATAGGTTCCGATGATAATAACTTTACCGTAACCCTGGGCCGTGAAGGTTCCGATTATTCAGGTGCTATCTTTGCCTACTGCCTGAATGCAGAAGCCATGACGATCTGGAAAGATGTCCCGGGTGTTATGACCGGAGATCCAAGGAAATTCCAGAACGTATCTCTCCTTTCCCATATCTCCTACGAAGAAGCTATTGAAATGGCATATTACGGAGCGAGCGTCATCCACCCTAAAACACTGCAGCCTCTACAGCAGAAAAATATCCCGTTCTATGTAAAATCCTTTATTGATCCTACCAAAGAAGGAACAAAAGTAGGTGCTTCTGAAAAGAATCTGAGTGAAGAATCCTATATTTTAAAAGAAAACCAGACCTTACTGAAAATTTCTACCCGGGATTTTTCATTTATTGCAGAAGACCATATGAGCCTGATTTTCGGATATCTTTCCAAATATAAAATCAAAGTTTCCCTGATGCAGAATTCTGCCATCTCATTGGCCTTATGCCTGGAGGATAAATTCAACAATGCTGAAGAGCTGAATCTTGAGCTTCAGAAAGTATTCAAAACAGACCTGATTAAAAATGTATCTTTGTTTACGGTAAGAAATGCTAAGATGGACCATATCGATCAATTTTATCAGGAAAAAAACGTATTGCTGGAACAGATTTCCAAAAATACGCTTCAAATGGTAACACAATAAAACTAATAGCGACTAAACACACATGAGTTTAATTTCGAAAAACGATCTGATCAAAGCTTCCGGTTTAAGCAAACTTGGATTCCTCAAGAATCCGGTAGCCTCTGCCATCATGCGTATTGCCAAAATCAACGAGGTCAACAAACTGTATAATACCCTGAAGGACAAGGAAGGAAAAGACTTTTTCGACTCATTTGTAAGAGAAAGAAACCTCAGCTATATCGCTTTTGAAGAAGACCTTGCCAAAATTCCCAAAACAGGACCCTTTATTTTGGTCTCCAACCATCCGCTGGGTGCTATTGACGGAATTCTGATGTGCAAGATCCTTACGGAAGTCCGTCCGGATTTCAAGGTCATGGGCAATTTCCTGCTGGAAAAAATAAAGCCTATGGAACCGTATGTGATCTCCGTCAATCCTTTTGAAGGAAGAAAAGAAGCGTACAGCAGTTCTTCCGGAATGCGGGGAACCCTTAAGCATTTACAGAACGGAGGCTGTGTAGGTATCTTCCCTGCCGGGGAAGTATCCAACAAGAACAATCCATATGGTGAAATACTGGATAAAGACTGGGAGAAACCGGCGTTAAAGCTGATCCGTGCTGCAAAGGTACCAGTGGTCCCTATGTATTTCCATGCCAAAAACAGCCGTCTCTTCTATCAGCTGTCCAAATTGCATCCTAACCTTCAGACACTGATGCTGCCTGCGGAAATGATGAATGAGCGGGAAGATCCTATCAGGATCCGTTTCGGAAGGCCGATTTCAGTAAAAGCCATGGATGAAATGGAAACTATTGAAGAACTCGGCGAATTCCTGAAGCGTAAGGTATACATGATGAAATCCTATTATGAAAAGAGGAAATCGCTTGCCCAGGCCATCAACCTGAAAAACCTTTCGGTTAAGTTCCCTTTGCTGAAAGAAGAAAATATCGTCCAGAATATTATTGATGAAACCCCGAAAGAGGACATCCTTCAGGACATCCGCAAACTCAAGGATACGGATAAAATGCTTTTCAGGAACGGAAACTATGAAGTTTATTTTACCAATTATGAGGAGATACCTTCCATCATGAGGGAAATCGGACGCCAGCGTGAGCTGACTTTCCGTGCCGTTGGAGAAGGCAGTAACCTTCCGTTTGACCTGGATGAATATGATAAGAATTATCATCACCTTTTTCTCTGGGACAGCACGGCAGAACGCCTTGTAGGAGCTTACAGGATGGCGCTGGGTAAGGAAGTGATGAAGAAATCAGGCATTAAAGGATTTTATACAAGTTCCCTGTTTGAATTTGAGCAGGATATCCACCCTTTCTTCAAGAAAGTAATTGAAATGGGAAGAGCCTACATCTGCCAAGACTACCAGCAAAAGCCTTTGCCATTATTTCTTTTGTGGAGGGGAATCGTGCATGTATGCCTGAGAAACCCGGATCATAAATTCCTGATGGGCGGAGTGAGCATATCCAATAAATTCTCTGAGTTCTCAAAGTCCCTGATGATTGAATTCATGCGTTCCAACTATTTCGATTCTGCGGTAGCCCAATACATTACTCCGAGAAATGAGTATAAAGTAAAGCTCCGTGACCGGGATAAGCACCTGTTCTTTGACGAAATGGAATCTGACCTGAATAAACTGGATAAGATCATCGATGATCTGGAACCGGAACTGAGGCTTCCTGTCCTGATTAAAAAATATATTAAGCAGAATGCCAAGGTAATTGCCTTTAACGTGGACCCGAATTTCAACGATGCGATAGACGGTCTGATGTACATCAGGATCAGTGACCTCCCCGAAAGCACCATAAAACCGGTACTGGAAGAGATGAGCGAGCAGATCCGGAAGGAACAGGAAAATAATCCGGCTGAAAATCAATAGGTTTTTGATTTCTTCTAAAAAAATACGGTTAATATTTGCTTCATAAACAAAAACGCAGTACTTTTGCAACACTTTAAAACAACGAAGTAACACAACAACCATATAATGGTTTCTTAGCTCAGTTGGTAGAGCAATGGATTGAAAATCCATGTGTCCCTGGTTCGATTCCTGGAGAAACCACTTGAAAACCTCTGATGAGTCAGAGGTTTTTTTGTTTTTATATAATCATTTGGGGTTTAAATAGTATCATTTTGTAAGACCTTAAAAGGTAATCGTAAATCAACATTTCAAATATTCGTTGATTTGATACAAATAACCTATTGATGTGCATATGGAAGATACTCTGGGAGAAACTTTGGAGCGACACCTTCAAAAGGCGATTTTCATTATAACTGATCATATTTTCCAATGCTGCGTCAGATTCTTCCAGGTAAGAAATAATAGTATTTCTTACCTCCAAAAATTCTTCAGATTGAATAAAATCAACATATTTCAATTTAAATTCCCGGTACTTTTTATCAAGCTGTGAATTCAGCTTTTTATCTGCATTAAATTCATGTTTGAAAGCGTCATTGAAGCCTTTGATCCAATGTAATTTTTCTGAAATCGAGAGGTTAAGTTTATCCAGAATTTTATCTATATAAAAAAGCGAAACTATAATTTTTTCTTCATCATTATAATACAAACACTGTAGTGCAAATTCACTACTTGTGCAGAATAAGCTTTCAGCCTCTTCAATGGTATGATCTCCATAGCGTTCAAGTTCTCTGTTGTAAGTATCAATAACAATATTTGAAATCTCTCCACTTTCCAGATATTCGCTTAGCACATCATTGATTTTGTCAAGAGTTTTGCTGTACACACGAGTATTACTTAGCATAAACCGTACTCTCAAATGCGGTTTGGGATCATTGTAGCGGATAAAAAACCATTTTGAGATATCATTATTTCTCTGTAAATCATCTACTACGGGCTGTATTGCTTCTTCCAAAATAAGATCTGCCGTTTTTACACCTGTATATATTTTCAGGTAAAGCCATTCACTTCCTGGAGGAAATTTTCTATTCATCACGATTGTATTTTTATTTTACCTTATACATAGGGAAAATGAATTCACGCTTGAAATCATCATTTTCATTATATAAGAACTCTTCTATAAAAATCATTTTTTCTTTAGTGACAATTTGAATAAACAATCTTAACATTTCAAAATTTTCCAGATTCAAGGTTAAGGTATTATCATGTTTAGCCCATTGTATCCATGCAGGAATTTTTCTTTTTGATCTCCACTCAGTTGACTCCTTTAGCAAGCTTAATTTATCGTTGCTCATATCTTTTAATGACTGCAATTCTTTTCTGCTAATTTTCCAACCAGCCTTCGAAATAATAATATTTTTGTACTCTATCCTTGGAAAAAAATCACATAAATGTTTCATATCTCCCCAATCAAACTGTAATTTTGGACGATTATTTTGGGAATACAGATCACACAAAAAATGATATACAGGAAGCGTATTTGCAGAGTATTTGTGTGAATTTGTTAAACATGGCTTTATCTCTTTATTTAATTTCTTGGAACGCAAAACAATTTTATTTTCTCGTACAGAAATATACAGATCATCTACAGGTATTTGATGTTCTTCTGGTAAAATAGATTTTGCCAAATATGGAATTTCATAGCTTCTTAATATTGGCCTCCTTATAATATTTCCAATCCTTGCTTCAGGTAGATGAAGAATTTCTGCAAGAATATAGTCAGAATTTAAATCAGATTCTTTTTTAGCAATACTTTTTGTAAGTTTTCGAATGTCAGATTTTTCTGAAGAAAACCTAGCTAATAAATTTGCGGCACTGCTGCCTCTACACCCTTGTAATACAATTTTCTCTTCACTATTTTCAGAAATAATTTCCGCAACAACAGAAAAAGTATCTGGTATGTTCTCCCAATCTTCCTGATAATCGCTACAATCTTCATCTGATAATTGAATAATCACACTATCTTCAAATTGTATTTCTTGCAGTTTCCTGCTCAACAGTACCTGTATAGAAGTTAACCTAACATTAAGTCCCTGATTGATTTTATTGTGAGGTATTGATAAACTACTTAGATATGGATGTATTCCTTGCGACACAATATCTTGTCTATAACCAATTCCTATTTCTGTGTCTAAAGCGTAAAGCAGTGGAATTTCTTCTTGATCAAATCTTTCAAGAAATGATTTTTTAAAACTTTCAAGATAAGTATCTTTATTAACAGAAGTTATTTTATTCAGAAAATTTATCCCAGTTTTCAATTCCTTTTTCCATCGAGCAGAAAGTTCCATTTTGTTTTGATGATATAAGTCAGTGTGAAAAAGAAATTTACCTTCATATTTTACTTGAAATGTCTTTATAAGATCTTCTATTTCACAATAAAGTTCTGCTCTATTAGAAATATTCTTATCTAATCCTTCAAGCTTTTTTTTAATCGTATTTAAAGTACTATATTCAGCCGTGATCCCTTTATTTTTTAACAGAGAAATAAGTGTTGACAAGAAATCCGTTCCGGACACATATGGTTCCAATTCACTAATTAATAGTTGGTTTTCAATGAGTTCATCTATAAATTCTCTCGCTTCCTCTTCTGTAACATCTTCATTAATTAAATTAGAAGCAATCTCAGAAATAGTTTTACCTTGCTTACAAAAATATAGTACTTGTTCTAGTTCTTTAGAAAGTAATGCCGTTGAATTTGTATATTCTCTTCTTCCATTAACGTATTCATATTCTATATATCGTAAACTATTTCTTATTTTGTAAATGCTAGTACTAGGAAAAAATGATAACGTTTCTTTTATTTTCGGTATTGTTGTAAAATATTCAGACAATAATACAAGAAAATGCATATCCAGTGTTGTCTCCCGAACTATTTTTATATCATTCTTCTTTCTTTCAGATAAAGTAGAAATATTTTTGGTGAATTCTCCCAAACCAACCCCTGCAAACAATCCAAATGGAGTGCATCGGGAACTGATACGGCTAAAATATTTTAAAAGAGTGTTCCTTAATTTGAGATATTCCTTTTCTGAGTACTTTTTTTCTCCTGTAATCCATTTTTTTAACTCTCTATGAAGGTCTGGTGAAGCAAGATAAACAGCCTCCTGAAAGAAGACATCTGAGTAAATTCTCTTGAGTTCTAAATCTGAAATGCTTTCATTATTCAAACATTGAACAAATGTTTTATATGAAAATAATGGTGTACGGATTACAAAATCCTCAAAAAAATGATAGGGAAAACGAGACATTATTTATTATTTTTCTTTTGGCTGATAATTTGGATGTCCCAGCTGCCAAAAAGCAAAAGCAAAGATTTCGCTTAAACTCGTGTATCTTTTTATTACAGTTATATCTCCTCCATGTCCACCTTCATAATCAATATCCAGTAAAATAGGTTTACCAGATCTATTACTTGCCAAAGCCTTTGCCGAAAACTTAGATGATTGCCAAGGTGCAACTCTTGGATCATTAATTCCTGCACAAATTAACATAGATGGATACTGTATCCCCTTTCTGATATGTTGATACGCATCCATTTCCAGTACAACTTTAAACTCATTAGGATCTTTGGGATCTCCGTATTCTTTAATGCTAGTTCCGCCATTACCGCTCTTTTCAACCCTAAGTGGATTTAAAACACCAGATTCTACAATTGCAGCACCAAACAAGTCTGGTCTCTCGGTAATTGCTCGTCCAACCAATATTCCGCCAGCGCTAGCACCCCATACGCCAATTTTCTTACTAGAAGTATATTTTTCGTTTATTAAATATTCTGCACACGCAATTAAGTCTTTCCATGAATTCGGCTTTTTTAACTTCTGCCCGTCTACATGCCATTGTGCACCTTTTTCGCCACCTCCTCTTACATGAGGTACGGCAATAATTCCACCTTGACCTGCCCAAGATAAATAACTAATGGCAAAAAATGGAGAATAAGATTCCCCGAAAGCTCCGTAGCCTTGCATTAGCACTGGTGCTGAACCATCTTTTATGAGATTCTTGCTATAAATTAAAGATAGCGGCACTTCTGTACCGTCATATGACTTCACAGATATTTCTTCAACTATAATATCTTTGAATTCAGGATAATCAAGAATTGGAGCAAGATTTTCTTGGCTAAAGGTATTTGTATTTAGTGTATATCTATATCTCTGTTCTACGTTAGCCCAACCAGAGCATTCTACCCATATATTCGAAAAATCTTTGCCCTTTGATGATAAGTTAATATTGCCAGAAACAAATGGAAGTTTTATTTCTATTTCCTTATGGTTTTTTAGTAAATATAATTTTGCCTCTACTCCATTTTTGGTAGTATTGTAATAAATTCCATCTTTGGTAACTGTATAACCTTCTAAGACCTCATCTTTTTTTTCTGAAACTAATATTTCTGGGTTTTTGAAGTTCGGATTAGTTAGGTCAGTTTTACATAATTTATAATTAGGAGAATTTAAGCCTGATAAAAAATAAATTTCTCTACCATTTACTCTTAAAAAAAAAGCTTTATCCTCTTTACTATACAAAGGTTTCCAATTTTTTTTACCTGATAAAAGATCATTTTTATCTATTACAAATGTCCTCCTAAAATTTTCTGCGTCAACCAATATACCGATATAATATTTATCCTTAGGATCATATGTCAATATTGCTGGATATTCTTCCTTTTTTATTTTTAAGTCTGGATTATTAAGATTGGAGAAAACAACATTTCGCTTATTCGGATCTTCCCCGATTTTGTATAATATTGTTTGTGTATTTTTTGCAAATAACGGAGATTTAACATCTACATCAGGATAATATACATAGAAAAACCCTGAATTATCTCCTAACCATTTAATACCTCCAATAGTTGAAGGATTAAGCTGCGTGATAATTTCCGGATGAATTGATTTGCTTTTTACATCCATTATTATAACTTCAGAAATTTCCTTACCCTTTTCAGATAAAGAAATGGCTAACCTGTTACCGTCCCAACTAGGACTTATTACATTAATTATAAATTCATTAAGGTTTGCAGCTTTATTTGCATTTGCAGAAATAAAATTAGAAGGGTCATACAATAATTCTTCTTTACCCGTAAAGCCATTTCTATAATATACTTTAGAGGTTTTTTCCCCTGCATTTCTTTTTAAATAAAAATATTTATCATTACTTGTAATTTTCAAATCAGAGACAGAATAACGTTGCTTTTTATCCAATTCTGTCCTAAGTTTTAAATAATTATCCCAGTTGGGAATTTTTCTGAGTATAGAATTGGTGTAATCTGTCTGAGATTTCATCCACTGCTGAGTAGAAGAATTATTTAGATCTTCAAGATTTCTGTAATCATCAGTAACCTTAATTCCAAAGTGATCTTCCGTAATTGGAACCGAGGGTGCTAAATTTGTTTCTTGTGCTTGAACGAAAATCGATAAAAAAATTGTAATGATAAATATTTTATTTTTCATAAATCAATAAGAATTATTGTGTCGGTGTTTTAATGCCATGGTCAGCAGGTTTACTAGCATCCTCGGGGAACATACAATCATTATCACCATTACCAAGTTGAGTCTGCCATGGTCCTCCGCCGTGAACACTTAACATATTACTGACTTTACTAAGTTGTAATTTTTTCAAAGATAATTTTTTTTCTTTTTGATTGTGATTCTGTTTTTTCATTTGTTAGATATTTTAAACTTGAAACTACTAGCAAATTAACTGCAATTTTCTAATATCTAAACAATATGCTTTTATAAATTCAAGAATTTATAAATACAAATACAGAAACAAACACCTGTATTACAACCAATTACAACAAAAAAGCAAAAAAAAGTAGAACCAACAAATTTGTGAGGAATTAAATTATACTTTTACAAAATATTTGAAAAACGATGATGAAGGTCAGATCTATTATTTTCCTAGTTTTATGTTTGAATGTGTTATCGGCACAAAATAATCAGTTTGATTCGTTAAAGAACTATTCATTTTCCGATTTAGAAACTAAATATTATGAATATAATGATATTGATAAGTTAAAAGATGCTAACGTGATTGGCCACTATTATCTTCAAAAGGCTAAAAGAGAAAAGAATAATGAAAAAATTATTGAAGGTTATGTTTTGATGCATTTCAATGAACCATATACAAACGCATTAAAATATCTTGATAGTGTGCAAATTTTAACCAAAAATTCAACAATACAAACTTATCCTGCACGTATTTACTTATTAAGGGCAAATTTACATTTTCGATACGATCATCAAAAAGAAGCTCTGAATAATTATATATTAGGATTAAAATATGCAAAGGAAAAAGGCAATAAGCGTCAAATTGCTTTTGCTGAAATAAGCATTGCCTATCTAAATAATTATATTGGTAAACATTATGAAGCTGCGAAAAAATTAAGATATTATTTATACAATGCACCATATCTTAATGAAAATGAACTTTCAGACATTCATTTAAATTTAACAAGTACATACCTGGATATTGAAAAGTTAGACTCCGCTAAAGTGCTTATTGGAGAAGGATTAGAAGCGCACGAAAAGAAAAATATTTATCGTTATAATCAATATTTATCCCTATTTGGACTATACAATCTTAAAACAAAACATTACAAAGAAGCCATCAATAATTTAACTAAGTCTAAAGAATATTTTATTAAAACTGATTCTGATCCTTTAAGTATAAATTATGCAACATTATATCTGGCACAATCTTATGCAAGAGTAGGATTGAAAGAACAAGCTTTAAAAAGCTTCCTAACAATTGATTCTATTACAAAAAAGAATAATAGTACCTTTCCAGAGCTGCGAGAGGTATATCCATACATTATAGAATATTATAAAGAAAAAGGTGATAAAGAAAAACAACTATACTATATTGATCGATTTTTAAAAGTTGATAAACAGCTTGACTCTCGGTTTAGATATGTATCTAGAGAGCTGCCTAGAAGATATGATACGCCAAATCTTATAAGTGAGAAAGCAAAAATTATTTCCGAACTTGAAAATAGAAAGATCGTTCTCTATTTATCGATATGTGTATTAGTCTTAATTCTTTTCATTGTTCTTTCTTTATATTACAAATCTGAGAAGAAATATAAAAAAATTGCTCAAGAATTACTTCAGTCAGTCCATAACAAAGTTAATGTGCAAATTACGAAAGATATTAAGGAGGATACTACATCAGTGAATTTTGAGAACACAGAATCCAAAATAATCAGGGTTACTTCTGAAAATGTTGCACAAAGTATATTAAAAGAGTTAAATGCTTTCGAGACAAAAGAAGTATTTCTTCAGAAAGGAATCACATTAAATAGTGTTGCAAAAAGGGTAAAAACAAATACTCGATATTTATCAGAAATTATTAATATTTATAAAGGAAAAAATTTTGCAACATATTTGAATGATCTTCGCATAGATTATGCAATAAACAGATTAGCCAAAGATAGAAAATTTAGGTCCTATAAAATACCTTTTATTGCTGAAGAACTAGGTTATAACAATGAACAAGCTTTCACTTTGGCATTTAAAAAAAGAACAGGTACTACTTTGTCAATTTATCTAAAAGAAATTGAATCACAAGAAACAAAAACCACATAACCAACTCGTTATAAATTATTCAAATACTATAAATTTAAGAATTCATATATCTAGATTCTTGAATTTATAAGACAACCATTTGTGAAGTCATTTCACTTTACTGCATCTTTGCTTCAGGTAAAAACACAAATATTTGTTTTTCATAGTGCGCAATATGAAAATGAATATAACGCTGATCAGCAAAAACCCATGTCAGGGCTTATATGACAAAAATTATTTTAAATTCAAAATTCAAAAAAATGAAAAACAATTTAGAAAAGTTCAGAGGACATGAGCTAACTAAAAATCAGTATGCTCAGGTTCTTGGTTCAAGATCAAAAAGTGTTGAAATGCTTGATATGGGAGGACCTAATTGTGCGGAAATAACAACTATTGATAGAAATAACGGAACTGTTATTGTGAAAGTAAGATACGTAGAAAGTAACGGTAATTAAAAAAATTATTATGGAAAAATTAAAACAAAATCAACTGAATTCATTAGCAATGTCCAAAGTAATAGGTGCTAGAACTAAAGACGTATTACAAGGTAGTGCTAATGATGGCACTTGCATTACAATTACATATATTGATAATAATGATGGTTCTCTTCGAAAAATAAAAGTACAAGAGTGCTAAAAAAAATGCTGTTGAAATGAAAAAAATAATTTTATTTTTCTGTACCCTTAATATAGGGTTGCTGTACTCTCAAAAAAATAACTTTGATGATTTTACTTGCTCTCCGTATTATGGTAATTTCAACAGCGCTAAACTAAAATTTAAACAAGGGTCAGCAGACTTTGAAATTTTGGATTCTTTAATTCAGAAATCTCTGGCAATAAACAGCAAGCCATTGTCTGTTGACCTGTTTTTTTCCTTGAAAGTTTATGCAAAACACTGTAACAGAGATCGTTTTATATCAGTTTCTAAAATGCTAATATTAAATGGAGTTAATATTAATATTATATTGAATGAAACACCTTCTTGTATAAACAAAAGCACCGTAAAAGAAACCCTTAAAAATATTATATCTCCAGCAAGAAATAATGAAATTGCAAAATTGCTTAATGAGATACATGAAGATGATAAAAAATCTCAGTCTGTGCTGGTAGGAAATAACAAAAGAGAAGAAATAAATAATAAAAATTATACTAAACTTATTGGGATTATTGATCAGATAAAAAAGTGGCCGGGAATTTCTATAAGTAATCAGGATCTAAATATATATCATGTAGATATTTCCTATGACTTCACACAGGCTTTACTCCATTTTAATCGTGCTCAAATTGAAACACTATTACCTTATTTAAAAGAAGCAATAAAAAATCAGGATCTTAGCCCTTACCATTTTGCCCGAATCTATGACTACTATTATATAAAAAAAACTGGTTATGATTCAGTAGAAGCAATTAAAAAAAATCCAAAAGAATTACTAGGAAATAAGAAACAACAATTACCGGGTATTATTTCTAAACAGTTTTATGGCATTTATAAAAGTGATGATCGTAAAACCATTTACCCTCCAGTAGTTGATCCGGATAAGCTAAATGAAAGACGGGAAAAAATATGTATGATTGGTGAAGATTTAGATCTGGATTAATAACAGTTATCTTACATAAATTAAAAGCAATGAAATGGTTCTTATTTTTAATCCTGAAAATAATTTTACTAATTATAAACTTTTCGACTTATTAATAGCTAAAAATATTGATTTCGAAGTAATCGATCCAACAAAGATTTATTCGATTTCAGTTGAGCAAAACAATGATACTTCTACTGTTTTGGTAATAAACCAAAAACATATCATCATCGAATCGATTAGCTGTATATTCTCGTCATCCTCAAATCTGAATTTATGTATTGACTTTATTGAATCTGATTTTGAAGAATTTGATAAAGAGATTTTATTATTTTTAAATTCAGAGTGGCGTAAATTAAATGAGTTTATAGCTTTTATATTACAAACAGTACCCAATCTTTCGATACCGTACGATAATGAAAACAAGCTAAAAACAAATGAAATAGCCAAAAGTCTTGGTTTTAAAATTCCAAACTCCATAATTACAACCGATAAAAAGGAGCTTAAAAGGTACTTTTCAGAACGATCCCAAAATACATTTATTTCTAAGCGCATAAACGATTTTTTATCAGGAGAAACTTTAAACGGAGACTATTTTCAGCATGAAACTGTTCTCATGAGTTGTACGGATCTTGATACATTTCAAGAAACATTAATGCCTTCAACATCTCAAGAACTTGTAAATTATATCATTGAAGTACGTAGTGTATTCATTGATAAGCATATTTTCTCTGTAGCTAAACACAAAAGAAGCTATGATATTGATATGCCATTTGAACTGGATGCATCTATTAAAACAAAAATAATAGAACTTATGAATAAACTGGATCTTAGGTTTGGATCAATTGATCTCTTAATTGATGATTTAGGTAATCATTATTTTTTAGAAGTGAATCCGCATGGCCAATATGATATTATTGAAGTTTTAGGAGACTTTGATGTTTACAATAAAATATTTGAATTTATTTATGAAAAAGAAAAGTCTATTGTTTGCAACCATTAGAAAGTATAACACTATACAGAATAAAAATAAATCAGAAAAAGCTTCTATCAGGCCTGAAAAAATCTCTGTTAAGAGGTATGGCTATCAATCGATAGTTCCATTAAACTATTATAAAAATATCTCTCAAATAATTGACCTGTAATGAAATACTTTCTGAGAGCTGACATAATACCTTGTAAAGGATATAGAAGAACAGCATTAATTGATATTGTTAATTCCGAAGTTTCTTTCTTAGACAATACTTACTATGATACCTTACAAAAATTATATAATACAGGAATTGAAATAATAGATGAAAACTTATTGTCATTATTAAAATCAGATAATTATATAATACAGGCAAAAAGCATTGATAATTTCCCAAGGATTTCATTGAAAATAACAAGTTCTATATTTTTAGTTGATAATTGTATTATCGACAGAAATAATAAATCTACCTACAGTATTATTAATGTACTAAAACAGTTAGATGAACTTAATTGCAAATATGTTCAATTCAGATTTTTTGATTATTCTGAAGAGATTTATGAAATTATAGATTACTTAAATACTTCAAACAGTTTTATACAAAATATTGAAGTTCTAATAAAAAAAACTAATAACCATTTTCATAAGTTAGAAGAACTGTTTTATAGAAACTTAAGAATAAACAAGCTAATAATTTTTAAAGGTAGTAAAACAGATATATTAAGTTCTGATCAAGGACGTATATTCCTTGAAATTGAAAACACGATCGATGATTGTAAGTCTTGCGGGTTAATATCTACAAATGGCTTTTTTATCAACAAATATCATTTTAAAGAAGCAAATAATGTTAATACCTGTTTATCAAAAAAAATAAGTATTGACATAAATGGAGAAATTAAGAATTGTCCTTCAATGTCTCAAAGTTTCGGAAATGTTGAAGCAACAACTTTGGAAGAAGCATTAAATCATACATCTTTTAAAAAATATTGGAATATTTCAAAAGATCATGTAGAAGTATGTAAAGATTGTGAATTTAGATATATATGTACAGACTGTAGGGCTTATACTGAACGTACTCATACCAATGATGAAGGATTAGATATTTCAAAACCTTTAAAGTGCGGATATAATCCATATTTAGGAAAATGGGAAGAATGGAGTACAAATCCTTTGAAGCAGAAAGTTATTGAATATTATGGAATGCAGAAGTTAGTAAAAAAATATGAAGCTTAGAAATACTTTCCCTTTCTATCGCCAACCCGACGCTAAAGATTGTGGTCCAACCTGCCTTCGTATACTTTCAAAATTCTATGGCAAAAATATTCCTTTACAAGAGATTCGTGACCTCTCAGAAACCAGTCGAGAAGGAAGCTCTCTATTGGGGCTCAGCGAAGCATCGGAACATTTAGGCTACCGCTCTATTGGAGTTCAGATTACTTTTAATATTTTAGTTGAAGACGCTCCATTGCCATGTATTGTTCATTGGGAGAATGAACATTTTGTAGTTGTTTATAAAATAGATAAGAAGACTGGAAAAGTTTATATTTCAGATCCTAGTTACGGTTTAATTAACTATACAAAAGAAGATTTTATCAAACGCTGGATAGGAGAAAATGCAGATGAAGAAACAAAAGATGGAATTGCACTGATTTTAGAAACCACTCCTGAATTTTTCAAAACTGAATTTGATGATAAAGAAAGTAAAGCCAGTTTTTCTTTTTTGTCAAAATATCTATTGAAATATAAATCGCTTGTTATTCAGCTTCTGGTCGGGCTTTTAGCGGGGAGTTTATTATCACTGATTTTTCCTTTTCTTACCCAAAGTATTGTAGATGTAGGGATTCAAAATCAAGATTTAAACTTCATTTATCTGGTCTTGCTAGCTCAGGTAATGCTTTTTATAGGTAGAATGGGAATCGAGATGATACGTAGTTGGATTTTACTTCATCTTTCTGCTAGGATCAACATTTCTATCATTTCAGATTTCTTTATAAAATTAATGAAGCTTCCAATAAGTTTTTTTGACACAAGAATGACGGGAGATATCATGCAAAGAATTGAAGATCATCACCGGATAGAACAGCTTCTGACCAGTTCTACCCTTAATACATTATTTTCATTAGTTAATCTAATTGTTTTCAGTATAATATTATTATTTTATGATTATAGGCTTTTTATCGTTTATATTGTGGGTGCTATCTTTTATATTGGATGGATCTTATTTTTCTTAAAAAAAAGAAAAGAACTTGATTACAAACGTTTTACACAGGTTTCTGAAGAACAGAGTAAAGTTATTGAACTCATCAATGGAATGCAGGAAATCAAAATGCACAATGCTGAAAAGCAAAAACGCTGGGATTGGGAATTTCTGCAAATAAAATTATTTAAAATAAGGATAAAATCATTGTCTTTGGAACAATTACAGTCTGTCGGTGGTAATTTTATTAATCAAACAAAGGATATTCTTGTAAGTTTTCTTTCGGCCAAATTAGTTTTAAGTGGTAATTTAACTTTAGGGATGATGCTTTCCATTCAATATATCATTGGCCAACTTAATACACCTTTATTACAGCTCATAGACTTCATTAAGCAAACTCAAGATGCTAAAATTTCTCTAGAAAGATTAGGAGAAATTCATGATAAGGAAGATGAAGAGAAAAAAGATGAACAATACGTATCTGAAATTCCTCAAAAAAACATCGATATCCAAAATCTTTCTTTTAGATATACAGGCTCAGAATCTTTCATCTTTGAGAATTTAAATTTATCTATTCCATACAAAAAAACGACTGCTATCGTAGGGGCCAGCGGAAGTGGAAAAACAACTCTTTTAAAATTACTAATGAAATTCTATGAACCTAACCAAGGTGAAATCAAGCTAGGAAATACCAGTCTTAAAAATATCTCACCTAAACTATGGAGAAACCATTGTGGTGTCGTAATGCAGGAAGGATATGTATTCAATGATACGATTGCCAATAATATTGCAGTTGGCGAAGATTATGTAGATAAACAGAAGCTCAGAAAAGCGGTGGACATTGCCCACATCAAAGAGTTCATTGAAGGCCTTCCGTTAAGCTACAATACGAAGATCGGGAATGAAGGTGTCGGGGTGAGCGGCGGGCAAAAACAGCGGCTGTTTATTGCAAGAGCGGTTTATAAGTCGCCGGAGTACATCTTCTTCGACGAAGCGACTTCAGCACTGGATGCGAACAACGAAAAAATCATCATGGAAAACCTGGAGCAATTCTTCAAAGGCAAGACGGCCATTGTTATTGCCCACAGGCTTTCAACGGTAAAACATGCAGACAAGATTATCGTACTGGATAAAGGAAAGGTGGTAGAGGAAGGCAGCCATGCAAAGCTGGTGGCTTTAAGGGGTGAATATTACAGACTGGTAAAAAACCAGCTGGAACTCGGAAATTAATTAAAAAATGGCTGAAAAAGATATTTTAGATAATATAGAATTACGCTCAGAAAGCGTACAGGACATTCTTACACAACCCCCTCACTGGATGATCCGGTGGGGCAATACGATCATACTCATTATCCTGGTAATGGTACTTATTATGAGCTACCTGATCAAGTATCCTGAGTTTGTTCCCGCCCCTGTTGTGGTAACCTCTCAAAATCCGCCGGAAAAGCTGGAGGCAAGGACCAATTCCAAGATTGAGAAGATCTTCATTAAAAACCATCAGCAAGTCCGTAAAAATGATATCTTAATGGTTATGCAGTCAACTGCCAATTACCAGGATGTGCTGGCTCTTAAAAAGATCGTTGACTCATTAACACCCAGCCAGCTGCAGTCATTCCCGTTACATGAGACCTCACACTTTAAGCTGGGGGAACTTCAGGGTGATTACAATAGTTTTGCCAAGGCATTTCAGGATGAAGCCTTATTTACAAGGCTCCAGCCGTATGCCCCGGAAAACCTGGCTGCCAATCAGAGCATTTCGGAATACCGCGCCAGGATCGCTACCCTTCAGCAACAGAAAAAGCTGGAACAGGCTAAATATGAACTCACCAGAAAAAGCTATCAGCGTTCACAGGATCTGTTTAACCAGGGCGTTATTTCAGCCGTAGAGCTGGAAAATGAAAAGATAAAGTTCATCCAGGAACAACAGAATATGGAAAACATCAATATTTCCCTGTCACAGATGGAAGAAGGCATCTCCAATCTTAACAAGACCAAAAGCGGCACAGCCATTAGTACTGAAAAAGATAAGATCACCTATTCTTCCCAGACGCTTCAGCTGTTCGAGCAGCTCAGAAAAGCCTTAAAGCAATGGGAGCAGAATTACCTTATTGTTTCTTCAACCGACGGTGTGGCAAGTTTTCAGCAGTTTTTCGGGGAAAACCAATTCGTGAAAACAGGAGATGCGATCCTGACAATCCTTCCTGAAAACAAAGAGCAGCTGGTAGGCAGGATGTCGGTGCCTTCTGTCAACTCAGGTAAGGTAAAGACCGGAGAAAAAGTGCTCATCAAGCTGGATAACTATCGCTTTCAGGAATATGGCATCATTGAAGGACGTGTCCAGAATATATCCATGTCTCCTGATGATAAAGGCAATTATTATGTAGACGTAACCCTTCCGAAAGGTTTGAGCACCTCTTACAACAAAACACTTCCGTTCGATAAAGAGCTTCGCGGAAATGCAGAAATTGTTACCCAGGATCTGAGGCTTATCGAAAGATTCTTCTATCAGATGAGAAAACTTCTGGGATACCAGAGTTAAAGACCAGTTTTATCTAATTTAGTAGATTGCCAAGGTGCAACCCTGGGATCATTAATTGTAAACATAAAAGTAGTTGTAATTTGAATTACTAAGAATCATCCTTTTTCTTAAAAGCCTCTATCTGAGAACATAAAACCAGTTTTGAAAGATCAATCTCCAAGGGCAGCTGACTTTCATTAATCACCCGCAGTGTTCTGTTATTCAGATCAAATTTTTCAACGAAACAATAGTAAAGCAGCCGAAATAATCTTTTGGGATTTACATCTTCCTTAGGATGCAGCTTGAAATAAAAAAATAAAGATTCGCCTTTCTGTGCTTTGAGAGCGATCATCTGCTCCTCTCCATAAAAATGGATACCAGCTCCCCATCCGCTGAGCCGTTTTACCCTTCCTTTATTTGAAATAGTATATTTACCTTCAAAACCGGGTAATGGCTTCCAGCACTCATCCGGTAAATCTCTTAGGGATAAATCCAATATGGGGGGCAGATTCTTTTTATCAATCCGGGGTTTACCCAACTTTTCCCAAAGCAGGTCGTTAAATATTTTTTTGTCATTAAGTACTGTCCTCACCTGTGTAGCTAACTGTTTATTTCTTTCCGTAAGGATATCTGTAACAGACTGCAATGTGAGCTTTGAAATATCGATATCCCATTGTGGATTATTTGCGTTCATAATCACCAACGTTTTATCTTTAAGATCAAACTTTTCAATAAAACAATAATAAAGCATTCGGATAATTGTTATATTATAAAATCTCCCGTTACTGCTTACCTTAGTGTAAAGAGTATACTTTTCATTTCCATACTTTTGTACAAAGAGTGAGATAATACGTTCTTTCCAAAAAGTTGGCTTTATATTCTGTGTCCATGCATTCAGCCCTTTTATCCTCCCTTTATTGGAGATGGCAAAATACTGTTCGAGATCGGGAACCGGCTTCCATTGCTCTCCGGGAAGATCTTTTAGCGATAAATTCATACAGGCCGGAGGATTGCTTTCATCAATGATGGGCTGCCCTAACTTTTTCCACAAACTTGTATTGAGTATTTTTTCCGGTTTACGTTTTATGTCCGGTGCAAAATCTTTTTTAACGGGTACATACCCTTTTTCAAACCACAGGAATTTCCCTGCGGTAAATCTTTTTTTATTGATTACTGACAGAATATGAACAGGATCAATCCCCAGAGTTTTACCTGCCTCGTAAATATTTTCATAACTCGCAACAAAATCACCATGAACGGTGTATTGGCTTACTGCCTGCTGGTAATTTCCTTTTTTTCCTCTGCCGGTATCCATCGATTTAGTATGCAGCTTACCTACTGTTAATTTCTCCAGATTGCTGAAATGTACATGAAAACGATTATCATCTTTAAAAGAGATAAGAAATGAAAGATCATTCATATCAAATTTTTCAACAAAATGATAATATACCAAACGCGCTACTGACTTTCCATATTCTTTTCCTTCGATACTAAGGTTACACCTGACATTATAAAAATAAGCCTGCACGTACTTATTAAAATACCTGAAAGTATGTAATTTCAAAATTTTATCTTTAAGCCGATGTACTCCTCCATAATAATTTACAACACATCGCTCCAGGCTTTTTACACGTCCATAATTTGAAATAGCATAATTTTCAAAATCTTCTACGGTCTTCCATTCCTCTCCCGGGAGATCTTCCAGGGAAAGATTGGAAAGTACCGTGTTTACATATTCATCTCCTGATTCTGTTGGCAGTTTCATTTTCCGAAATTCTTTTTTGTAAATTATTTGATTTAAGTACCGCCTAATGTAGTATAAGTTTTAGAATATCAGTTACTTTTTTTTTATTTGCTCAGATCCTATTAAACCTGAACCTATTCAATAACAAAAAAGCAGAATGAACACTGTATCCATTCTGCCTGATGTATCAATTGTATCCTGATTGATTTATTACATTGGCCATCCTCCGTGGTAAGAAGAGTTCCCAAGATCAATCTTTTCTGCGCTAACCACGAAACTGATGTACATGCTGTTATCGTCTACAGCATCAAAATCTACCTCGTGCTGGATTACGTATCCGTTGGTCCATTTCAGTGTTGTTAATGTTCCTTCTTCATGAGATTTGTTAAAGGTTACTTCTCCTTCGGTAGGCTTGTACTTACCGTTCAGCAAACTTTCAAGGATATCTGATTTGTCAGTCGCCTCTACAGTAATCTTGATGAGTGCATTGGAAGGATCTGATGCTACACGTCCGGAAACGTCTGTGGATCTCGATACGCTGTAGTTAAGTTTTAACAGCTTTTGTGCTTCACCGTTGTTGAATTTTAAAATTCCTCTTGAATTCATTTCTGCCATGATCTGTAAATTTTAATGGTTAATATTCTGTGATTGTTCTTTTGTATACATCAAATTTAGATGGAATAACAATATGCAGGTACAAATTCCAGTTAAATTTTAAAAAGTGTAGTAGTTCTACGATTTTTCAAATCTCTGAATATGATGTCATTGAAATGATGAACCGGCAACAGCACAGCAATTATCTAAAAATTTAAACCAAATCACTTGCGTGGTATTGTAAAAAAACATACTTTTGCAACACTTTAAAACAATGAAGTAACACAACAACCATATAATGGTTTCTTAGCTCAGTTGGTAGAGCAATGGATTGAAAATCCATGTGTCCCTGGTTCGATTCCTGGAGAAACCACTTGAAAACCTCTGATGAGTCAGAGGTTTTTTTGTTTTAATATGATATTTTCAAAGACCTCACAGACCCGTCAATTTATATAAGAGAATCATCAGATCTATTACAATTCCAGCAACAATTTTCCTGAATCCCAGACGGTTGCAAACTCACCGTTTAAATTGGCGAGAGCGGTAAGGTGGATCAGTTCTGAATCATATTTCTCACCATTAATACCGATCCTGTCGAATGCAGCGGTTGCATCAGAAATTACGTAGGTTTCATACCCAAAGTTTCCTGCCATCCTTGCAGTGGTTGAAACACAATGATTCGTGGTGATTCCTGCGATGACGAGGGTTTGAATATGCTGCGCGTCCAGCCTTTCCTTTAAATCCGTCCCGATAAACGCACTGTTTACCTCTTTAGTGATAACAGGTTCTCCGGAATGAGGCAGTACTTCATCACTGAACTGAAATCCGGGATGGGACTCATGAAGTCTTGAGTCCGGATTTGCGGAGCTGTGCCTGACGTGAAAAACAGGAAGCTCAAGTTCCCTCCACTTTTCCAGCAGCCTTCCACAGATTTTTTCTGCATCTTTATTATTCCTGTTGCCTCCCCAATACGCATCATCCAAAAAGCCTTTCTGTATATCAACCAGAACTAATGCCGGTTTCTTATCGCTTAGTTTACCCATAGTAATTTATTTTGAATATAACAATCAGAACATACGGTTGTAGAGGAATTCGTTGTACCGGTCAGTCAAAGAAGCTTCAAACAGGTCAAATACATGGATCGCTCCGGGAATCACCCACAGTTCAGTAGGCACTCCTGCCTGGTAAAGCAGTTGGGAAAATTCAATTGCTTCATCCCTTAAGGGATCAAGTTCGCAGGCAACGATGGTGGTTCTCGGAAGATTTTTAAAATCATCATAGTTGGTGAGGTCTGCATACCGGATGCTTTTATCTTTATCATCGTTTCCTAAAAAATGGGCCCAGGCAATTTCAGCATAGTTCCTGTTCCATATCGGCGCATCCGTAAACTCTTTCATGGAGGGCGTGTCAAGCCTGTTATGGATCACAGGATACAGTAAAAACTGATGTTTTATATTCTTAATGCCTTGATCATTGGCCATTTGGCTGACTGCTGCTGCAAGATGCCCGCCTGCACTGCCACCGAAAACAGTGAGGTTTTCCGGATTGATTCCCAGCTGCTGTTTACCGTTTGTAATCGTCCATTGCAATGCATCAAAGCCATCCTGCACCGGAACCGGAAACCTGTATTGCGGAGAAAGCCTGTAATCTACTGAGATAATTGTAGCATGAAGTTTTACTGCGATTTCAAACATCTGCTTATCTACCTGTTCCGGAAGCCCGAAAATATACCCTCCTCCATGAAAATAGATGATCGTCCTGTTGCTGTCGAACTTTTCCGGCTGATAAATATGAAGCCTTATCTGATGATCGTCACCGGAACTTTTGACAAAAATATCTTGTACTGTGATATCACCAGGTGCTGTAAAAGGATATGTTTTTGCAAATGTCTCTTTTTCTTCCTGTACAAGTTCCGGATGATTCAGAAATTCATTTTCGTTTAATTCCAGTGAAAACGGAAAGCGATCTATGCTTTCTTTAAGGTCTTTATCGATTCTGTTTAAATCCATAATGCTTGTGTTTTTGAAAATATAAAATTATGTATTTTTTATTTTTGCCGGTTGCGGTTTCTTTTATTGTGTAAATTTATATAATCAATAAACAACGGTCAATAGCACGGTCAATTGTAAGAAACGAACAAAAATGTAAGTATGAAAATTAAGGAGTCTTCTACCAATCATGAAAATAAGAAGAATTTAGAACAAAGCTGCTCAGAGATCTACGCCGTAAACCTGATCAGCGGAAGATGGATTCTTTCCATCTGCTATTGTCTTAGACAAGGTACACTCAGGTTTTCCGAACTCAAAAGCAGGATGCCGAATATCAGTGAAAGAATGCTTACCATTCAGTTAAAAAAAATGGAAGAAGAGCAGTTGATCTCCAGAAAATTGTATGCAGAAATCCCTCCGAGAACCGAATATGAATTAACGGCAACAGGAAAAAAATTAATCCCAATTCTTGATGAGCTGGAAATATGGGGCAAAGAACATAAAAAGCTGAAAAACGAACTTTAATTACAGGTATTCACCGTATTGAAAGAGATACACCCATAAACCCTAACAATAATTAACATAATACCGGGTAGCGGTTTACATGGAAATTAATTATCTTCGCCCTTTAATTTATTTGGAACAATGAAGAAGATCATCTCCGGATTATTTCTGTTTATAGGGGTATTGATATTTTCCCAGGAATCCATCCAGTTTCAGGATGTGCCTTTCAAAGATCTTATTGCAAAAGCGAAGAAAGAAAATAAACTTATTTTTATTGATGCCTATGCATCTTGGTGTGGCCCCTGTAAGATGATGGAGAGGAATGTATTTACCAAAAAATCCGTCGGAGATTACTTCAATACCAATTTTGTGAATGCGAGATTCGATATGGAAAAAGGCGAAGGAAGGGAAATTGCGGCCAAATTCGGAGTTCGCTCCTATCCTACCTACCTTTTCCTGAATGGTGACGGAGAACTTGTTTCGCAAAACTTCGGATATATGGAGGAAAGCCTGTTCCTATCGATGGCTCAGGACGTTAATTCACCCAACAACAAAAAAGGGTCTTTAAAAGACAGGTTTGCCAAAGGGGAAAAAGACCCGGAATTCCTGATCAACATTATGAAGCTGAACTCCGGTTCCGATTTTGATTTCGCCAAAAAAGCATCAGAGAGGTATTTTGAAAATAAAAAAGCTGCCGATGAGCTTTCCAAAGAAGATATCGGATACCTTCTTTTTTTCCTGAAGTCGAGTGAAGATCCCAATTATAAGATTTTTACAGCAAGAAAAGCACAGATCATCCAACAGCTTCCTGAAGAAACCTACAGGCAGTTTGACAACCAGCTGAAGCTCGCCAAAATTGTGGAACAGTCCATCGATGAGAAGACTAAAACCATCAACAGCGCTTACTTTATGAAAGCAGCGGAACCGTTGGTAGGCACTTATGATGCCACTCTAAAACTTAATCAGACCAAACTGGCCTATTATGAGCAGAATGCCAATTTCCCTGAATATGAAAAGGCAGCCCTGGAATATTATAAAAATTCAGATTCTTTTGAACCGAATGAACTGCTGAAAGCGGCTTGGGTATTTTCAGAGCATATAAAGAATCCGGCATCCCTGAAAAAGGCGGCTGAATGGGCAGAAAAATCCGTCATGAGAGGAGAGACATCTGAGAACACCTACATCCTTGCAAAATTGTATTTTTTAACGGGAAATATGGAAATGGCCAAAACCTATGCGGAAATGGCCAAGAAGATTGCTATCCAGTCCGGCAAAGATGCCTCGCTTTCAGAAGATTTACTTAATCAGATCAAATAACACAGATGAAATATACTTTATTGACCGCAGCTTTCACCCTGTTGGTATCCGGAAACATTCAGGCTCAGGAACAGGAGCCATCCAAAAGCCTTTACATCAAAGGAAATGCATTATTTATTCCTATAGGGGTTCTTAACGCAGGGGTGGAATACCAGCTCAGCAAGAAATATACTTTGCAGGGAGATATTTTTATTTCTCCATGGAAATCATTTGCAGGACATGAGTTTCAGTATTATTCAGTTTCCGCAGAAGGGAGGTATTATTTTGATGAAGCTTTCAAGCACTGGTATGTCGGAGCCAATATAGCAACTTCGGCTTTTGTACTGCAGAAGTGGAATTACTGGAAAGCCGGGGTGTACGAAAATAAAGAGACCGGCGAAAAGTTTGAGAATTCTGAACTGTACCAGAAAGGGCATTCAGTAATTTTCGGAATTACAGCCGGGTACCAGTTTAACCTTTCAGAACGGTGGAATATCGACATCTATGCCACTGCCGGGACATCCCAGGATTTTTACAAAGGGTATGAAAGAAGCACCGGAAGGCGCTACGATTCTGCCCAGAAGTTCAATAAGAGCGGTGAGATCCTTCCTTACAGAGGAGGGGTGATGATTTCCTATAAACTCAAATAATATGAAACTATTCGGACAAAAACACCTGATCATCTGTGCCATTACCTTTGTCATCCTTTTCCTGATGAATTATATCGGGAATGATCTGCCTGACAAGCTACAGAGAGCACTTTTAACGGCTTTTGCAGGGGTAATCGGTTTATCTATTGGGCTTATCATCTATAACAGGGGCAAGAATGACAATCAGCCTCCTCAGAATTTTGATTAATCCTGATATACGACATACTTACTTCTGATCTTTTCGAACTTCTCGAGATCCGGCTGCCAGGATTTTTTAATATCTGATACTGAAGTACCTTTAATGATCTGTTTTCTCAGTTCATCTGTACCCGCAAGCTTATCAAACCACAGGTTTTTAAGGAAAAAATCCTTTGCAGGGTTTTTATAATATTGGTATGCCTTAATCACCCATTCCAGGTTCAGCGCGCGCAGGTCATCGGGATACTCAGAAAGGTTTTCTCCGTAACATAATGTACCGTTCAGGAACGGGTCTTTAGCCCCGGAATTTGGTTTTGGAGTGAATGTATATGGCAGGCCTTTGGTCCAGGGAGAACCGTAAACCTGAAACGGAAGGATTGTTCCCCTCCCCACAGAAACCTGGGTGCCCTCGAAAAAGCACAGGCTCGGATACAGATTGATCGACTTGTCATTCGGAAGATTCGGAGAAGGCTTGTCTGAAATAGCATAACGCTGTTTCTTATGGTAATTCCGCATCGGAACCAAGGTATACTTAGCCTGAATGCCATTCTTCAGCCATTTTTCACCGTTCACCATTTTGCCATATTCACCAATGGTAAGCCCATAAACAACCGGAACTTCATGAAGGCCGACAAAACTGGACCACTTTTGTTTTAATACAGGTCCGTCTGTATACCCGTCATGGGGGTTGGGCCTGTCCAGCACCATGACCTCAACATTATTTTCAGCCGCCGCCTCCATAAGATAGGTAAGCGTTGAAATATAGGTATAAAACCGGACACCAACATCCTGGATATCAAATACAACTATATCAATTCCTTTTAACTGTTCAGGTGTAGGTTTTTTGTTATTTCCGTACAGAGAAATAACAGGAATCCCGGTCTTGGCATCAGTGCCGTTCTTTACGGTCTCACCGGCATCTGCCTCTCCCCGGAAGCCATGCTCAGGAGCGAAGATGGATTTGATACGGATGTTATTTTTAATCAGGAAATCTACCAGATAAGTTCTGTCATGCATCAGCCCGGTCTGATTGGTTACAACCCCAACCGTCTTATTTCTGAGCAGGGGAATGTATTTTTCCGGCTGGTCGGCTCCTGTTGTAAAGCCGGATTCCTTCTGAACCTGAGAATAATATTGGTTGAATACTCCTAAAAAAATTAGGCAAATAAAAAGTAAATTTTTAATTTTGAAATCTAAATTCATAAACTTGAGCTTTCCTTTATATTTCTCCAGAAAAATAGCGCTTTCCAAAGATAACAAAAATAACCTTTCGAGGGTGATTATCTTTATCGGCAGGCTCTCCGTAGCACTCGGAATCATTGTTTCCCTGATCACGGTTTCTACGGGTTTCGGCTCAAAAAAAGCCATAAAGGAAAGACTGGCAGATTTCAGCGGCCATATTACCATAAAATCCACGCGGTCCAATTCTTCCTACAATACTTCTGTCCTGGACAACAATGGTCTCGAGCTTAATAAAATCAAAGCACTGCCGGATGTGCAGAGCGTTCAAAAATATGCCATGGTGACAGGGATTATGCGTAACGAACATAATTTTGCCGGCGTGATCTTTAAAGGAGTCGGCAAAGATTTCGACAGCCTGCGCTTCAAGAAATTCCTTATCGCAGGAACAACTCCTAAAATAACGGAACAGGGCTACAACAACGGCATTACCATTTCGCAGAAAGTAGCCAATGACCTTCACCTGAAAGTAAAAGACAGCATTGTCACCATCTTTTCAAAAACAGACCAGAAACCTGTCTACAGGAAATTTGAAGTGGTGGGCATTTACAAGACAGATATTAAAATGATTGATGACCAGTTTGTGATTGGCGACATCAACCAGGTCAGGAAAATCCAGGATATGAAACCGGATGAAGCAGGCGGAATTGATATTTTCCTCGATAATGTAAACGACATCGATGCTGTTTTTCCGGATGTTGAAAAACTGATCGGCTATAAAAACTATGCTGAAAAAGCAACTGAAAAGTATCCTCAGATTACTGACTGGATCAGCATTTTTGATACGAATATTGCCCTGATTATCATCATTATGCTAATCGTTGTTGTTATCAATATCATCATGGTCCTTTTAATCCTGATCATTGAACGCACCAATTCTATCGGACTTCTTAAAACGCTGGGCGCAAGCAATGGACAGATCCGTGCTACATTCATTAATTACACCCTAATCATTATGGTTCCCGGACTTTTATACGGTAACCTGATCGGCATCGGACTGCTGCTGCTTCAGAAGTTCCTGGGCATTATCCGGCTGAATCCTGAAAACTATTACGTCAGCACCGTTCCTGTAGACCTTAATCCTGTGGCGATCATTTCGATCTCCCTGGGAATCCTTCTTATTTCCGGTCTGGCCCTCATTATTCCGAGTTATCTGATCAGTAAGATTTCTCCGGTGAAGGCGATTAAGTATAATTAGGGGTTAGACATTAGATATCAGATACTAGACTTCAGATTTCAGACTTCAGATATCAGACTTTAGTCAGGAGGTTTTGAGGGAAGGATAGCAAAGATGTTATCATAGTTCTGACCGATCACCAGTACCGGTTTGGTTTTTCATTATAATTTAAAGCCGTATCTTTGCAGCGTTTATATAACCATTTATGAAATACGCTAACAATATTCTTGAAACAATAGGAAATACCCCCCTGGTAAAGCTGAATAAAGTGCTGGGAGAAGATTTCCCCGCGCTGGTTCTCGCCAAAGTGGAAACCTTCAATCCGGGAAATTCCGTAAAAGACAGAATGGCTGTCAAAATGATCGAAGATGCCGAAAAAGACGGCAGGCTGAAGCCAGGCGGAACAATCATTGAAGGTACTTCCGGAAATACCGGAATGGGACTTGCCCTTGCAGCCATCATCAAAGGCTACAAATGTATCTTTGTGACCAATTCAAAACAATCCAAAGAAAAATGCGATATCCTGCGTGCCGTAGGTGCTGAAGTTATCGTTTGCCCTACCGACGTAAAACCTACCGATCCGCGTTCTTATTATTCGGTTTCCAAAAGACTGGCTACTGAAACGGAAAACGGATGGTATGTAAATCAATATGATAATTTATCCAACAGGGCTGCCCATTATGAGTCTACCGCTCCTGAAATCTGGGAGCAGACGGATGGCAAACTGACCCATTTTGTAGCAGGTGCAGGAACAGGAGGTACCATTACGGGATGCGGAATGTTTTTCAAGGAAAAAAAACCTGGTATCAAAGTTATCGGTGTGGACACTTACGGTTCCATCCTGAAAGAGTATCATGAAACCGGCGAACTTCATTATGATCATGCCTATACCTACATTACGGAAGGAATCGGGGAAGATATCATCCCTGACAATTACGATATGTCCATCATTGATCACTTTGAAAAGGTAACAGATAAAGATGGTGCACTTTACGCAAGAAAATTGGCTAAAGAAGAAGGCATTTTCTGCGGTTACTCCGCCGGGAGCGCCATCGCTTCACTGGTACAGATGAAAGACCAGTTTACAAAAGATGATATCATCGTCGTTTTGCTTCATGATCACGGTTCAAGATACGTGGGTAAAGTATATAACGATGAATGGATGAGAGAAATGGGCTGGCTTGACTAAGCAGGCTCCGCTATAATCAATAAAAAAACCAGGGCACAAATCGATGTGCTCTGGTTTTTTTTATTTGTCATCCATATTTTGCTTAATGGCTTTTTTTAAGTACTGATAATCACTTTTGCTCATTGCTGCCGCGGGAAACATGTAGCTGTATTTGCCTTCCAGCGCTATGTATTTTTCCTGAATGTCAAAATGCGCAAAGTCTTTCCATTCACTCGTTTCCTTCTCGCCATCTATATTTACAGTAAAGAAGTTCCCATCCAGCCTGATTTCATATACATTGCATCTGTCCAGAGTATTGAGGTAAGCATTGACCTGCTTTTTCCATCTTGATACTTTATTGATGCTCACGGACAGAAAAACAGCACACAACAGAAAAAGAAAGCTGACGAAATATAAGATGCCGGACTTCTCCTTACTGAACTCATCCCTGAACAGAAATAAGATCAAAAGAATCAGCGCTGTGATGATGGTCGTTACCGTTTTCCCTCTGGTTGTTGAAGAGAAAAAAAGGCTTCCCTGATTTCCGCTGAAGTAAATCTCTTCGAAATACGACCGTTCTGGTTTCAGTACAATTACTTTTTCTTCACTCATACTATTATTTATCCTGCAAAGCTAACCAATTGGGCCGATATGAACCGATTAAATACCCACTAAAGATGCATTATCCTAGAATTTCCGGTTAATGTAATACCTCACTGGAATTGGTCATCTATTATCCTTCTTCATACCGATTGCTTATTGCGGCCAGTTTCGTCATCAACTCACGGTTTTTCTGTTTCATATCTTCAAGCTTTTTCAGCATTTCGTGGATTACCTCCAGTCCGGGGAGATTGATTTCCAGGTCATAATGCCAGTTGGCAAATTTTTCAAATGCAGGCAGGTCCTCATACATTAGATAGCTTGTTTCATTTTCCGTCTTCACGGTGAGGAGGCCATTATCCACAAGGTCATTGAAAAATGTGATTTCAATATTGTATATTTTTACGAGTTCTTCCCTCGATATTCTTTCAGTCATGGCTCAGGAATTTTTCAGTTGTTCAAAAAGTTCTTTCTGCTTATCAGTAAGCTGGGTTGGGATTTTTACATCATAGGTAACCAGGAGATCCCCATAATGCCCTTCTTTCCTGTACACCGGAAATCCTTTTCCTTTCAAACGTACGGTTGTCCCGTTCTGGGTTCCGGGTTTTACTTTAAGGTTAACGCTGCCTTCAAGCGTTTTTATGTTGACCTCCCCTCCAAGCACTGCCGTATACAGATCAATGCTTACTTTGGTTTTCAGATTGTCTCCTACCCTTTCAAAATCAGGATCCGCAGGAATATTGAATGTTATATACAGATCTCCGGAAGGGCCACCGTTAACTCCCGGTCCGCCATGTCCTTTAAGCTTGATCTGCTGCCCGTCATAGACCCCGGCAGGAATGGTAATCCTTACTTTTTTTCCGTTGATATCAAAAGTCTGGGGATGGGTAACAGCAGCATCCCTCAGGTTCAGGTTCAGCTCAGCGTGGACATCCTGCCCTTTGAATTTTTCTGAAGCACTTCCGCGTGAGCTTCTTCCGAAACCACCCCCACCGCCGAACATGCTCTGAAAGAAGTCGGAAAAATCTTCACCTTCCCCAAAATCGGCACCGGAGAATCCGCTTCCGCCAAAATCCTGTCCCTGATATTGTCTTTGCTGTTGCTGCTGTGCTTTTTCATATTCCTCGCCGTGTTTCCAGTGCTCGCCGTACTTATCATATTTGGCCCGGTTCTCGGGGTTGCTCAGCACCTCATTGGCTTCATTGAGTTCCTTGAATTTTCTTTCTGCTTCTTTATCACCTGGATTGAGATCAGGATGAAGCTTCCGGGCCAGTTTCCGGTACGCTTTTTTGATATCATCCTGTGTGGCGTTCTTACCAACGCCCAGAATGCTATAGTAATCTATATAAGCCATAGAACAGTGTTTTCTGAAAAATCAGCAAATTTGATGCTGAAATCATTTATAAGAATGTTAAATAAAGCTATCTTTGGTTAAAAGCAGTATATGAAAGAGGTATTGAAAAATTATTCCGGCATTCTCTGGTTGTTGTCCGGTATCGTATTGGGAAGCATCATCGGAATCGCTGCTCCCGGAACCGTACCTTACCTGAAACCTCTGGGCGATATTTTCCTGAACCTTCTTTTTGTGAGTGTTGTTCCGCTGGTCTTTTTTGCCGTGGCCAATTCCATAGCTTCTCTTGAACAGCAATCTGAATTTGGGAAGATAGTTTTCACCATGATCCTCACTTTTCTGCTGTTCATTATCATTGCGGCCCTTTTTACTATTGGTGCGGTTTACCTGTTTCCGGTTTCCGGAATCAGCGGAAGTGCGGAAGCCCTTGCTGAAACGGCTTCTGAAGACAGCTGGGGGAACCGGATCGTCAGTTTTTTTACGGTAGGTGAGTTTACAGAACTCTTTTCCCGTAAAAATATGCTGGCCCTGCTGATCTTTGCTTTCCTTACAGGTTTTGCGGCCAGGAAGTCCGGTGAACAAGGACATGCCTTCAGGACGTTTATGGCTTCGGGATATGAGGTCATGAAAGAGCTGCTGCTGATCATCATGAAACTGGCTCCCATCGGGCTGGGTGCTTATTTTGCGTATCAGGTAGCGACGTTAGGCCCGCAACTATTCGGTTTCTACGCCAAACCTCTCGGACTTTATTACGTTGCAGGAATCGTTTATTTCTTTGTATTTTTTTCCCTCTATGCTTTTGTTTCAGACCCTAAAAGCGGAATCAGGAACTTCTGGGGCAATGCAGCCTATCCTACTCTAACAGCTTTGAGTACGTGCAGCAGCTTTGCTACTATGCCTGCCAATCTCCAGGCTGCCGCAAAAATCGGTATTCCCAATGCGATTTCAAACCTTGTGATTCCTATCGGCACTACGTTGCATAAAAACGGATCGTCCATGTCTTCCATCATTAAAATTTATGTAGCGTTTATGATTATCGGCCGGGATTTTTTTGAACCTACGAATTTATTGCTGGCCCTGGGGATTACTGTTTTTGTGAGCATTGTAGCCGGCGGTATTCCCAATGGCGGATACATTGGGGAAATGCTGATGATCTCAGTTTACAAGCTGCCTCAGGAAGCTGTTCCGGCAGTAATTATCATCGGAACATTGGTAGACCCGTTGGCTACGGTTTTGAATGCCGTGGGACAGGTGGTAGCGGCGATGTTTGTGAACAGGTTTGTGAAGGTCGAGGTTTGAGGGATTTTAGATTATAGATCTTAAATTTTAGATTCTGGATTCTGTATTTTTAGTGTGTCGCCTTGATTATTCACTTCTTTTTACCGGTTCCAGGTTTTCGTATTCTTCTGAGGTGAATAGGCGGTATTCTACCCGGAATGTTTTGCCCAAAGGGGTTTCCAGGGAAAAGCCGCCCGGCCCGAAACCATCGGTAACATCCAGGGTAAAGTGGGAATATTTCCAGTATTCGAATAAATCGCGGTCGATCCAGAATTCGTGGCCGTTGATCGTTCCGATCATGGCATCATTCATCCTGGGAAAAAACCCTCCTTTCTCAAAGCACTGGGGCTGGGTTCCTTCGCAACAGCCGCCGGCCTGATAGAACATCAGGTCTCCATACTTTTTTTCAAGCTCCCAGATCACTTCCAACGCTTTTTCTGTGGCGGACAGCCTTGATATTTTGGTCTGCATATTTTTATTTTTTAATGTTCGTTCTTAAGAGTCTCAACGGTTAATCCCTGCAAATGCCGGGCAAAAGCTTCCGGGCATCTTCAATCAGGATTGTATGCTTTAAGATGTTCCTTTCCGGAAGGATTTAAAAATCCGGCAAGGTTATTTGCCGGATTTTCAGGATACCAGATGCATCCATCCGATATGTATCCCTTAAAATTATCGTTATCCTTTCGCGTGAGGGATAGGAAGGGCGGCGAGGAACGAGCCGGTGCGCAGCGAAGCGGAGCACCGAAACGAAGTGCAGCCCTGGATAGCCCGACCCGCTTGTAACGGCAATGCAAAATCTTGCAGATTTCAAATCTGTAAGATGAAGCCCGGATACAAAGGGGCACGCCCAAACCTTAGTTAGAAGAATCCTAATTTATTCTTGTTGTAAGAGATCAGCATATTCTTGGTCTGACGGTAATGGTCCAGCATCATTTTATGGTTCTCTCTACCGATTCCCGATTGCTTATATCCTCCGAACGGTGCTCCTGCCGGATAAGAATGGTACTGGTTCACCCAAACTCTTCCTGCCTGGATCTTTCTCGGAATATTGTACAGCTGGTGTGCATCCCTGGTCCAGACTCCGGCTCCCAAACCATAAATGGTATCATTGGCAATCTTAATGGCTTCTTCTTCATCTTTAAAGGTTGTAAATGCCAATACCGGCCCGAAGATTTCTTCCTGGAAAATCCTCATCCTGTTATTGCCTTTAAAAATGGTCGGCTGGATGTAATATCCGTTTTCCAGTCCGTCTCCTACATGGTTCACATCTCCTCCGGTAAGCACTTCCGCACCTTCTTCTTTTCCAAGTTTAATGTACGAAAGGATCTTATCTTTCTGGATCTGGGAAGCCTGTGCACCCATCATAACGGTTTTATCTAAAGGATTCCCCACTTTGATGGCTTTTACCCTTTCAATTACTTTTTCTATGAAGGCATCTGCAATATCTTCCTGCACAAGCAGCCTGGACGGGCAGGTACAGATTTCCCCCTGGTTCAGCGCGAATAGTACCGCACCTTCAATGGCCTTGTCTAAAAACTCATCGTCAGCCGCCATTACTGAACTGAAGAAGACGTTTGGAGATTTTCCTCCTAATTCCAGGGTTACCGGAATGATATTTTCCGTAGCATACTGCATCACCAGCCTTCCTGTCGCCGTAGATCCTGTAAATGCGGCTTTGGACACTTTCGGATTGGTGACCAGCGCTCTTCCGAGTTCCGCTCCGAACCCGTTAACGATATTAACGACACCCGCCGGCAATAAGTCTCCGATAAGCTCCATCAGTACCAAAATGGAAATGGGTGTGCTTTCTGCGGGTTTCAATACCACGCAGTTTCCTGCGGCAAGAGCCGGAGCCAGCTTCCATACCGCCATCAGGATCGGGAAATTCCACGGGATGATTTGCGCGATAACGCCCAGCGGCTCATGAACAATCAGGGATACGGTATCTTTATCCAGCTCGTTATGCGAACCTTCCTCTGCCCGGATCACGGAAGCAAAATACCTGAAATGGTCAATGGCCAGCGGGATGTCGGCAGCAAGCGTTTCACGTACAGCCTTACCATTATCAATGGTTTCTACCGTGGCCAGATACTCCAGGTTCTGCTCTATCCGGTCGGCAATCTTGTTCAGGATCACGCTCCGTTCCGTAGAGGAAGTGTCTTTCCAGGTCCGAAAAGCTTTTTCAGCAGCATTTACTGCCAGTTCAAGGTCTTCTTTGGAAGAATGGGCCGCCTGCGTAAATACTTTCCCGTCTACCGGGGAAACGACATCAAAATACTGTCCGTTGACCGGTGCCGTAAATTGTCCGTTGATATAATTGTCATATTTTCCTTTGAATTCAGGCCACTGTAAAATAGTGCCGGATTGTTGTTCTGTCGTAGTGCTCATAACTGTGTTATTTGAATTTTAATTTTATACTGTCACCAAATTACACATCTCATGAAAAAACAGATAGCACAATCGTCCAGAAAAACTTCATAATCGTATTACCTACCTTAATTTTATCATTTCATTAACAAAACTGCTCTGTTAAAATTGTTTATATTTGGGTTAATATGCCCATCAAAATGTTTCACTTATGAATTCCAATAAGGTTTTACTCAACAGCCCCGCACTGAAAGCAGAAAAGCAGCTATCCACCCTGGTTGAACACCGGACAACATTCAACCTGAACAACTGTGAATTCAGCATTTATGAAACCCACCGGGCGGCTTACGGCGTAAAACTGCATTTTGACCATATTGCCTTTACCGCCATGCTCCGCGGCAAGAAACATATGAAACTGGAAGATAAGACAGGGTATTTTGATTATTTTCCCGGCGAAAGCATCCTCGTTGCTCCCGGCGAAACCATGGTCATTGATTTCCCCGAAGCAGACGAAACCCCGTCCCAATGCATTTCCCTGAGCCTGAATCCCGATTTTATCGAAAATTCCCTTCAGCATCTGAATTACCATCTTCCAAAAATCGACGAAACCTCGCAATGGAACATGCAGCTGGATGAATATTTCCTGTTCAACAATCCTTCCCTTGCCTCAGCCACCAATAACATCATGCGCATCGCAATGGACGATAATTCTCAAAAGGATATCATGGCCGATTTTGCCCTCAAGGAACTGCTGATCCGGCTGATGCAGACCCAGGCCAGAAGCATGGTGGAAAAGAACATTTCACGGAATAAATCCCGCATCAGCTTCGCCGTCGACTATATCCGCAAAAACCTCCATCAGAAACTCACCATAGAAAAGATTGCTGAATTTGTTTACGTCAGCAAATCCAATTTCTTCAAGCTGTTCAAAGAAGAACTGGGCATCTCCCCCAACGATTTCATTTTGCAGGAACGCATCAACCGCGCCAAAGAACTCCTGGCCACCCAGAACAGCATCAAAGAAACGGCTTTCCAGACCGGCTTCTCCGATGCGAATTATTTTACGCGGGTGTTTAAGCAATGGGTAGGCGTGACGCCGGGAAGTTATCGGGAGAGGAGGATGTTGTAGGATTTGAAAAAAATATTCCTGCCGTTGCAGAGGTTGTTTATAAGATTAAATGATTTCTGAGCTTCCATAATCATTTCTTTTCTACCCAGATCTTAAAATTGAAGCCAGCTGATACATCTATCCAATCTCTTTTGTCTTCTGCTATTTTTATATTGGAATAGCATGTAATAAATTTTTTAACCATCTATTTCAAATATAATTCAATAGAATTTGATGTAACTATACCATCGTAAATATTAAACTCATCTGAATTTAATATATTTTCCTTTACTACCCTACCATTATAAACCAATCTAAAACTGACCATACTTTTACGGTAAGCATCTTTTACTAAATAATAGTGTTTCAGGTTTTTATATTTCTCCCTGTCTTTTTCGAAAAAAACGGTTACCGGCATAGTGACTTCCAGCATTTCATCAGGTTGAATAGCAAAAAAATGATCTTTTACGTCATTAAAATGAGGTGCGGAATAGTCACTGATTCCATAAGTCATGTTTTTGACCGTATATTTTCCTTTTACTGATAATGTTATGCTGTCTATATCATAAGCTCTGTTAAGGCTGTTTTGCTCTGTCAGATCATACTTATACATAATAAAAGTTTCTTTACACTCATTCTTAAAATTGATTTTTATCCTGTCATTATCTTTTTCTTTCACTGTCATCGATATACATTTAGATTGTGACCAAATGAATACCGGACAAAACAACAGGTATAAAATTAATAATTCTACTATTCGTTTTTCTTTAGCCATTGATGATCTAGCGCTTTCTTCGTTGGTGCGAATATTTCGTTTGCATTGCATGAGCAGTTTAAATCTATTTTTTAATTTTTTCAAAATTTTTGCTGATAAACTAGTAGTACTTAAATTTTGCACCTGTTTATTTACATGCTTCCTTCCATTCTTCAGTACACTTCTTTTTCCACCCTTTAGGAAAACATCTGCTATTTTGTAAATCTTTAGTTTGCTAAATGCCTATTAAATATCACTCTTATTAAGTAAATGCAATAATGGATAAATTCATTAATCAAAGAGGCCGTCTCACAACTCGTGGAAATGGCCTTTTTTATGATTTTGCTCGGCCTCCTTATTGGAAAATGATTTTCATATAGGGGAATTTCGACCCACATCGTTGAGTTGTGAGACTAACTCTAATTGGTTAGATCTTTCTCTGAAATCTTTAATATCAGACTGTCTTCTATTAAAGGCTGCGCTACAAACTTTGCTCTACCAAAATTAAGTTTTGAAAATCTTCTTAAGTATTCTCCTTCCGGATAGTTTCCTTTTAGGACTTTATCATAAGGATAATAGTTTTGTTTAAATTTTGATGAATAGCTTTTTTTAAACATTACCATCATCGATTTAATAACTAGATTGTATTTAATTTTTATTTTTGCTTTACCTTTTAAAAAAAATACTGAATTTCCATCACCTTGCTTTATCTCTTTTATAACATCAGGCATACCTCTCTTAAAAAAATCATTATCTCGAATACTATCTAATTTTTTTTGATAAAATTTTGAAGATTGATCAGGTTTTATGATTGCATAGGTTGTTATTGGAAAAGAACCTTCCTTACCCCCTTGAGTAGAAAAACTTTTGTAGTTCTCATCACCAAATTCAAGTGTATTAGGAACTAAAAATACTATATCATGGTTTGTACCATTTTCAAAACTAAGATATATTTGGTTATTAGCTCTAATGTACTTTAAGCCAAAAGCGTTTTTCGCTTTTTCTTTACAACTTAAAAATAAAGTCGCTATTAATGATGTAATTACAAGTTTTTTCATTTTAAAGTACTTTTTAAATATTGATTGTATTTTATTCATAAAAAGGCACTAAACATTCTCCCTTGGGTCATTAGAAGTAAAGAAACTTTTTAATTTAAAAGCTTACTTTCAAATTTATCTTCAATACTCCACCTGTTATTATTATTTTTAAAAAAATATATAACATTTGAATAACCCATAGTTTGTTTGAAGCTGATAATTTGTAATAAACAGTATTTGTTATCATTAGAATAAACTGGTAATGAAAGCTTTGTATATTCTTTTCTATTGTTCGATATTCTATGATTTATTTTAGAAACTTTTAATACTCTTTTTTTTATTTTTACATTTTTAGAAAAATTATACTTTTTTAAAAATATATCATCAAATTCAGATAAAACTTCTGTTTCTGAAATTGGTTCTTGATATACATTAATAAGTGAAATCTTATCTTTATTAATGAAATTATTAATAAAAACTTCATCATTTTTACATGATAATAAGAATAGCAGTGCAAAAATTGAAAATATACGCATAATTATTTAAAATTAATATTTATTTTTTTATCAGTACCTTGTAGTAACCTCCAAATCTTTTCATTTCCCATTTGATAGTTAAAACTATTAAAAACTTCCTAGGGACAGAACTTTAATATTATTCCAACCATACTATGTGCATAGAACTCAGTAATACTTGAAGCTTCTGTAGCACCATATCTTATAGTCCATGTTTTAAATATGCCTGTAGCAGAATGGATTGAATGTAGCCTAATGCTGTTCTCATTCTATATACAGAAACTAAATTAATAATAATCGACAAAAAACACTCCTGAATTAGAAGTGTTTAACTAGCATTACCAATAAATTTTATTGCCTGTACCCATAATACCGCGCCCCCTTCAGCACAGGATCATCATATTCCACCAACTGCAATCCAAAACCCTTATAATCCGGGTTCACAGACTGGTCAAGCTGCTTCCTGTGAAGCTTTTCGTAAATGTTGAAATCAATGGCAGTACGTTGTTTTAAATGGTTAAACAGATTCCATTTTGAAACAGTATTCTTCCAGTTTTTTGAGACCGTCCCGGCAAAGACTTTTGATTTTGATCCGCTTCCGTAGCCTAGGAAACCGATTTCCTTTCCGGCAAGCTCTTCATGTTCATCAAACGAGGTCTGTAAGGCCGAGAGAAGAGCCATGAAAATGGAGGCCGTATACATATTCCCTATTTCAGACGAAGCCCGCTGTGATTTTTCTATCTTATCACTGATCAATTGAAGGTAACCTTCAGATTTTGCCACCGTTTTCTGTTCTTCAGGCGTGCTGTAGGATAAGCCGTTCTCCATGCTGTAAATTTCCGTGAAGACCCTTTTCCCGTGGAACGCATAGGGAAGGTGGAAAATCAGGTATTTCCAGTTCTCATAGGGTTTTTGTTTACCGGAAATCTCCTGGTAATGCTGGTAAGCTTCCCTGATCCGGTCCTGGTAGCACTGGTTGGAATACTGTCCGTCAAAAACGGGTTCATCCGTAAAAACTTCTATGGCATCCGGAAAAGTCTCCGGTGCATTGCTTAGGTGTTCTTTCCGGAAATAGCGTCTCGGCTTGAAAAAATCAAATACACTTTCGGTTGCGACTCCCCACTGATTATCAATTTCAATAAGATCAGACTTTGAAGAAATGAGAAGAGCAACCGCTCCGCCGCCCTGTGTATATTCTCCGGAAGAAGCCAGTTCATATTTGGCATAATCGCTGGCAATCACTACCGCTTTCTGTTCCGGGTTAGCACGTACAAAATCAAGGGAATTGTGTAAAGCGTCCACAGCGCCGATACAGGCAAATGTCATATCCACCACATCGCAGTTCCTGAAACACCGTTCACCGAATTCATCCTGAAGCACCTCCTCTACCATCTGCATGGCATAAGAAGCAGTAGGTTTTGCAGCATCAAGGGCACTTTCTGTTCCCAGGTAAATCCTTGTGATCTCTTTCGGGTTGATCTTATGATCCCTGATCAGCCTCAACAAAGCTTCTGCAGCAAAAGTAGCGGCGTCCTCATGAACATCGGGTAACGCCATTTTATGCAATCCTAGCCCCTTTTCAAGCTTTGCAGGTTCAATTCCTCTTTTTTCTGCCAGTTCTTTAATATCAAGATAAAGTGACGGCACATAATAAGCCGCCGCTTCAATTCCAAAAGTCATCATTCCTTAAATTTTATACGAATTTAAAAAATGTAAACGTTTAACCGGCTATGATATTTAACAGATTGGAAAATTTTAAGGGTTAATTTAAAACATCTTTCATCTGGAAAAAGCATCTTACAGGAGCTTCATCAAACCATATTTATAAAATGCATAAGCAAGACTTTATTATCACTCCGGTATTGATTGCCGACTCTCATCAATAAAGAAGCACTCCTTTTCAGAAGTGCTTCAGGTATTGTTTTCAGCTATTTAAAATCTGCAATTGCCTTGTTGATAAGGTCAATCTGCTTATTGATGCCGGATGCATTCTGCGGATTCTGCTTCAGCAGTTCCATCTTTTTATTCAGACCATCTTTGAGCATCTGGGAAATCATCATCTTTACCTGCGGGTTATCACCCATCTGGCCTTTGGCCTGGCCCAGGATTTTGGTAATGCTTTCCGTTGCTTTGAGGTTATCGGAAGTCATGATCCAGTTGTAGCCCTCTTCCGCCACTTTGCCCAGCTCAGGATTCTGGAATTTAATGAACGGATAGAATGCAGCATACTGCGCAATATTCGGCATCTGAGAAGTTACTTTATTCTTAACGATAACCGGAAGTAAGGCTTCCATCATGCTGTCCGGAGCACCTTCCAGGTCAATTTTATCTGCAAGCGTACCGGCTCTTGAAGGATCAATACCGATAATGGCGGCTACTGAACTCCCTTTTACGGCATTGGAAACGGCATTCACCCCTTTTTCAAAAACAGGGAGATACTTTTTATCCTTGGTCTTTGCCAGGGCTGCAATAGCCGCAGCCTGTACCAGCGTTTTAGGATCGTTTGTGGCTAATTTTTCAACCTCTGCACCCATCGCCTTCATTTGTTCTGCATTGGAAAGGTCCATCAGCTGAAGCGCTTTGATCCTGGTCCTGAAGAACGGATCTTTTAGGGCTGCCGCCAGCAATTTTGTCGCTGCCGGATTTTTGCCCACCTCATCTTTGATTCCATTCAGCGCATTGTACCTGCTTTTGAATTCTTTTGATCCCTGGAACTGCATCAGATACTGTTCCGGTGTTTTGGTGTCTGTAATATCAGCCAGCAATACACCGTCTGCATTGATGTTGACCAGATCGGCATTTTTAGAAACGTCAAAACTGAAGGTGTTTTTTGCCTGCGCATTGACCCAGACATTGTATCTTTTCGGTTTTCCGTTATCGTATACATCAATCGCAAGCGGGAACTGAAACGGCTCATCCTGCGTCTGTTCGATACTTACCAACACCTGTTTTTTCACCGGCTCAAAAGTATAGGAATATTTGATCTTCGGATTTCCGCTTCCGAAATACCACTGGTTGAAGAACCAGTTCAGGTCTTTTCCTGAAACTTTCTCAAAAGACAGCCTGAGCTGATGCGCTTCCGCATTCTGATATTCATTAGTCTTCAGGTAATCCTGCATACCGGCAAAGAAAGCATCATCCCCGAGGTAATTTCTCAGCATATGAAGGATTCCGCCGCCTTTCTGGTAGGTTACAAGGTCAAAAACATCTTCACGGGAATCATAATTGAACCTCACCAGGTTTTTTTTGAAATCTGCCGGATTGTGGATGTACATATTGACATCCGTCATCTGATGGTAGTCGGCCTGGTCTTTTCCGTATTTGTATTCATTCCACAAGTACTCGGAATAGTTGGCAAAAGATTCGTTTACGGTAAGATTGCTCCAGCTTTCCGCCGTTACCAGGTCACCGAACCAATGATGGAACAGTTCGTGGGCAATGGTATCTTCCCAGGCATTTTCATCGATAAGCTGTCCCGGTTTTTGCAGGACTCCGCTACCATGAAGCGTTGCCGTTGTATTTTCCATGGCACCACTTACATAATCCCTTCCTGAAATCTGGGCATATTTTGCCCACGGATAATCATAGCCCATCCTTTTGGAAAAGAATTCGATCATTTCCGGAGTGTTGCCGTAAATCTGTTTTGCATACGGCTCATATTCTTTCTCGATATAATAATCTACGGGAATATTCCTCCATTTATCCTTTACAATCGCATATTCGCCTACGCCCATGAAGAACAGGTAGGTTGAATGCCTCTTATCCATCACCCAGTGGTCGGTCCGTAACCCGTCTGATTCTTTTTTGGAATCCTTTAAAATCCCGTTGGAAAGGGTTACGTATTTATCCGGTACCGTCATATAGATTTCCTGCGTGGTTTTCTGGTTGGGCTTGTCAATGGTCGGGAACCAGGCAGATGAAGATTCAGTTTCACCCTGGGTCCAGATCTGGGTAGGCTTATCCGTCTCTCTACCCTGTGCGTTGATGAAGTACAGGCCTTTCGCATCGTTGATGGCAGCGCTTCCCTGCTGCTTAACCTCATTCGGACGGGCTGTATATTTGATGTATACGGTGTAATCCTGGTTCCTCTGATAGGTTTTATCCAGCATGACCTTCAATATATCATCCTTATACTCATACTTGAGAGGGGATTTTTTACCGTTGTTGTCCAACGCCACTTCATGGATAAGCATTCCTTTGGCATCCAGGGTGAGCTCATTGGTCGGATAAAAGAAAGGCGAAGCGGTTAACCACTCTTCACCGTTCATCTGCTCCTTCTGATAGTCAAAATTTACTTTAAGCTTGGTATGTTTAAGTTCCGTAACCTTGGTATGGGTAGCCCGGTACACCTTTTCCCTCCCGGAAGTTTCGGTTTGCGCATACAGCTGGGAAGAAAAGAACATCCCGCCCAGTACTGCAATGGATAAAATCGCTTTTTTCATTTATTGTTTAGCATTATTTTTTGTTAGAATATCGAAAATATCATTCACCAGGGTTTCATAATCGCCTTTCTTCAGCTGTTCCTTGGTCTTGGCAAACGCTTTTTTCAGCTCGCTTTCGGGATTTTCATCATCGATGATCTCCGCCGAACTTACGCCTTTCAATTGTAAAATGGCATTTTTCAGAGCTTCAAGGTCAGCCGTATTCTCGGTATTGATTTTTAAGTATTTCATATTTATTCTTTCGTAAAAGTGGTTTTAACGCCTCTCTGAATAATATCAAACTGCTTTTTTTCAGGATGGAAGTTAATGACGATGCCCGCCATGTCATATTTAAAACTGGTTTTGGAAGTAGCATCCAGAGGAAAAGCGCTCTGTCCGGTTGCCTGCGCCATCAGCACTTTATCCTGAATAAAGATATTGATTTTCAGCGGAACAGCGGGGCTTGCATAATTTCCGGTCAGTTTCTGCAGTTCAGCTTCAGGAATCTGTATCACGGCAAAGCTTGGTATGGTAAAATCCTTTCCTGTAGCCGCCGACATCACTTTATCAAAAATTTCATCTGTATCTATACTGGACTGATTGACCACATAACTTGCGGCAATTTTAAGGTCAGGGAAATAATATACGGCTGAACGGAAGCCATCAATACCACCGTTGTGGCCAAAGCCGGAACTTTGATCATAGGTCAGCTTGATCAGACCATATCCATAGTTGTCTTTAAAGCTTTTCATCTTATTCAGGCTTGCCTTTTTAATCAGCTTTCCCTGCTCCAGTCCCATGATAAACTCCAGCAGCTCAGAAGGTGTTGACACCATATTCCCGGCGCCTCCCGGAATACTCATATCGGTTTCGGGCATTTTCCTGTATCTTCCTTCTATATATTCATAAGATTCAGCCTGATTTTTTGAAGGGTCAATAGCACCTCCCACCTTTGTTAAAGTCAGTTTCAGCGGCCGGGTAATTTTAGTACTGATCAGCTCTGCATACGGTGTTTTGTATATTTGCTCTAAGATCAGGCCTAATAAGATGTAGTTGGAATTGCTGTATTCAAACCTGGAACCCGGTTCAAAATCGCTGGCATATTTTTTTATGATGCCAACAAGATCAGCTGGCTTTTGGGATTTAGTATAATACTGCATATATTCAGGCTCATCCGTCAGGTTATGGATACCGGATCTGTGCTGCAGCAGATGCTCAATGGTAATCCTGCCTGCATTGGGAATTTCAGGATAAAAGTCAGATAGTTTCTGATCCAGGGATATCTTCTTTTCCTCCACCGCTTTCATAACCAGTACAGCGGTAAAGGTTTTGCTGATGGACCCGATCCTGTACTGTGTATTCATGTTGGCATTCTGCTGGCGTTCTACATCAGAAAGGCCTACCACCTTTACAAACTTTGCCTGGCTTTTATCTGCAAAAGCAAAGCTTCCCATCACTTTATGGTGCAGATATAAGGAATCTAGATAGTTTCCGAGTTTTTCCTTTACTGTATGCTGGGAAAAGGCAGCACCGGAAAGACCTATGGCAGAAAGAAGAAGTATCTTTTTAAACATGCTGATTATTTACCGATAAGTTAAAAAATTCCAAGAGATGTTACAGAAGGAATACAATCTCCGGCTTTGAACTGTTACCATTTTTCCCAAAACAGTTTTTAATTTCCTGAAGTTCCATCAACAGCGTTGATTTCTTATTCATTTTAAATCATCCGTTTATGGAAGGCTGATCTTTTTGCCCTGTTCCGGAAAAACATACTGTACTTTCAGCATATTATTCTCCAACAATTCCTTTCTGATGATTTCGGGATTATCTTTCGTCGGTTTTCTGTGGGTGACGACAATGGTAAGTCCTTCAAGGGAAGTATATCCGAGTTTTTCTTTCAGCTGAGTCAGCTCTTCAGTCAGAAGTTTTGGAGTAAGATGCCCGAACAGCAGATGTTCCGGCTGGCTATTCGGGAAAGAAACCTCGATCATGATCGTATTCAACTGTTTCTTTTTAATAAGGGGCGCTATGGACGACCAAAGATGAGCGAGATGATCAGACTTTTCAATACGGTCTGCTCCCGTGTCGCCGAGATACAAAATATAATGGTCTTTTTTTCTCACCAGCGCAGCGCTGCTCTTATAAGGATTAACGTGGCTCAGCTCGTAGCCTGTTATCGAAAATGGCGTCTCAGGTACTGAAATTTCCGTTCCTTCCTTCAGCTCATTATAGTGGTATTTTCCAAGCGCTGGTTTCTGCCCCTGGTCGGCGAAGTTGACCCAGGTATCCGATATAAAATAATGGTCCTGTAGGATCCGGATAACCGGAGCTATGGCAAATATATTCTTTTTGGAATCGGCCGGCGAATTGATAATCAGTCCTGACAGATGATCCAGGTGTCCATGTGAGATAAAATATCCCTTAATCTGGTCTTTTAACACCGATTCTGCTGATCCGTCAAGGCTTTTCAGCTGAAGGGCTTTCCGGATCCCGGCATTGACCGTTCCTGCATCAAGGCATAAGAAGGAATGTCCTTCAGGAGCACCCAGCAGATATGCTGACAGGTTATCTTCCTGTTCCCCGCCATAGATTCCCAGCGGTACAACATCAAAATTTTGTGCATAGCCAATGATACTGAATAAAAGTGCCAGTAAAGAAAGTTTGATCTTTTTCATAATTGTCCTGCGGTAATAATCTTCTATATGGCTACCGGTGCTTTGATCCCCGGATGCGGGTCATAGTTTTCCAGGGTGAAGTCTTCGAAATCGAAATCAAAGATATCCTTGATTTCAGGATTAAGCTTCATGGTCGGAAGCGGCCTCGTTTCTCTGGAGAGCTGCTTATGAACCTGCTCAAAGTGGTTGTTATAAATATGGACATCCCCGAAGCTGTGGACATAATCGCCCACTTCAAGCCCGCAAACCTGTGCTACCATCATCAGCAGTAAAGCATAGCTGGCAATATTGAACGGAACGCCGAGAAATACATCGGCACTCCTCTGGTACAGCTGTAAGGATAATTTTCCGTCTGCCACATAAAACTGGAATAAAGCATGGCATGGAGCCAGAGCCATATTAGGAATTTCGGCAACATTCCATGCGGAAACAATCAGCCTCCTGGAATCCGGATTTTTTTTAATCTGGTCAATCACTTCGGTAATCTGGTCCACTACTTTTCCGTCTGCGCCGTTCCAGCTTCTCCATTGCGCGCCGTAAACCGGACCTAAATCACCGTTTTCATTGGCCCATTCATCCCAGATGGACACGCCGTGGTCATTTAAATACTTGATATTGGTATCTCCCTTCAGAAACCAAAGCAACTCATAAATGATGGATTTGAGGTGGACTTTTTTAGTGGTTACCAGCGGAAATCCCTCAGAAAGGTCATACCTCAGCTGATACCCGAAAATACTCCTTGTACCGGTCCCGGTCCGGTCGGTCTTATCAGTTCCGTGGTCTAAAATATGCTGTAGGAGGTCTAGGTAGTTTTGCATTCCGAAGGGTTTTTATGCCTCAAATTTAGAAAAAATATACGGCATTTTCCGGTATAGGAAGACATAAAAAAGCATCCCATTTGGAATGCTTCGTATCTCTAGACATTATCCGTGATCTAAACAGCAGTATATCCGCCGTCTACCAGATAATAGGCTCCCGTCATAAAAGAAGCTTTATCCGAGCTTAAAAACAGGACCAGCTCGGCAACTTCCTGCGGCTTGCCTAATCTTCCCATCGGATGTTTTGCCACCAGTGCATCTTTCATATCACCGTCAATGCTTTCTAATAAAGGCGTTTCAATATAGGCCGGACCTACAGCATTGCAACGGATATTTTTCTGCCCGTATTCTGCTCCGATGTTTTTTGTCAGGCCTACCACTGCATGTTTCGCCGTAGTATATGCTGAAGAAAGCGGTGCAGCAACGGTGCCGTGAATGGACGCCATATTAACGATAACGCCGCCACCATTCTTTTCCATCTGCTGGATTTCATATTTACAGCCGTAAAATACCCCGTCAAGATTCACGTGCAATACCTTTTTCCAGCTGTCGATGCTGTAATCCCCGGTAAGGTTCTGCTCACCGCCGATTCCGGCATTATTGCAGGCTATATCAAGCCTTCCGTATATTTCTGCCGTTTTTCTTACCAATTCTTCTACCTGTTCCGGATCTGATGTATCCGCTTTTACAAAAGATGCTTCACCCCCATCTGACTTGATCTGTTCAACCACTTTGTTCCCGTGTTCTTCATTAATGTCGGAAACAATAACTTTCGCTCCTTCTCTGGCATAGGTTACGGCAATAGCCAGACCAATCCCTGACCCTGCACCTGTAACCAGCGCTACTTTGTTTTCAAGTATTCCCATTATTATTAAAAATTTATGTGATTTGTGTTTGCATTCATTTCACTGTCTTATAACAGTACCACAGTTACTTCCCTGGTATTCCCCTGGATGGATTTCAGCCTGCCGAATTTATTTTTAGCAACAATATTGTCATTCCAGTAATCGAGTTTTACATTGCCAAACCTGATGAGTTTCCTGTACCGGCTCTGGTCTGTAAAATCCTTTAATCCATAATCCACCGTAATATTGCCGATGGACCTTATTTTCCTGAGCCGGCTGTTGTCGGTAAGGTCATTCCCCCAATAATCAATGGGAACAGAACCGATCATTTTCACCTTGCCCAGTTTTTCTTTTTCAACGATCGTATCTTCCCAGTACTGTACGGTTACATTTCCGATCTTTTTAATCTTCCCGTATTTGGGGTCATCCTGATTCGGCGCATCCCAGTATTCTATTTTGGTATTGCCGATGCTTTTAAGTTTCCCGTCACGGTAACGGTCAAAAAGCTGATCATCGTAATAATCGAAAGTCCCGTTCAGAGGATCCAGATAAAACCTGATGATCTGCCCTTCCGCATTGATGCTGATGATGAGGTCATCAACACTGATATCCACATACTGAATGTCATAAGACCTGCCGGAAACATAAGCCTTAACCTGTGCAGGCAGATACATATACAACGCCATACAAATGACTGAAAGAATGGTTTTTATCTTCATAATGATCCGTATATTGATTACCAGATTTCCTGAATGGTCTGTTCAATGGTATTAACCGCAAATGTCTCTCCCATTCTCCTGCCAAACATCATTTTTGCCAGTGGCGCTTCCGGCGAAACAGCCGTTACTTTTTTTCCACCGATCATCAGATCACCGGCAGAGACAGAGATATAGAACATCCCTTTATCTGTTTTTACCAGTGCTCCGTTCTGTACCTTAGAACAGGAATCTGCACTGATCCTTCTAAATACTGCCTGCTGGCTCAGCACTTCGTTCAGCTGCTTCTGTAAATTGTTGATTTCCTGTTGCAGCATCTCACGGCTCGTCTCATATTTATCGCCCATGGAGCTTTTGGTGTCGTTATTTGAAGCTCTGGCTTCTTCAATCAGCCGTTCCAGATGGCTGATCTTGTCCGAGATTTTATTTTCTAGGGTTTCACGTATGATTAACTTGTCCATATCCTTATGATCACTATCAAATGTACTGAATTAATTCTAAGTTTGTCCGGTCATACAATAAAACAGACAGCTCTTAAGGCTGCCTGTTATTCAAATGTATATTATTGCTCATTTATTTTTCAAAGACAGCATAATCCGAAATTTTGAAGCTGAAATCTTTTCCGGCACTGAAATCCCTTTTGGTTTTATCAAATACATTTTTGAAACTTCCTGACACATGATCATCCTGAATACTGAAGCTCACGGGTTCCTTAGACATGTTAAGTACTACCAGCACCTCATCTTTGCCGTTCTTTCTCAGATAAGCCAGGATTTTATCATTGGCCGTCGTATTCAACAGGTAAGTGGTCACTGCCGTATCACCACCGCGTAGTGCCGGATTGGATGATTTAAGTTCCAGCAGCGTTTTATAAAAATCAGCCATCTGGTAATTATTCGTCCATGCAATAGGGTCTTTCTCGAAGAACTCCAGCCTTTTCATATTCGGGAGTTCCTGCCCGGAATACAGCAACGGCACACCGTTCCATGTCGCTGAAAAAACAGCCATAGGCTTGGTGATCACGCCATACTTTTCATACTCGGTACCATTCCAGGAATTTTCGTCATGATTGGCCGTAAACCACGCCCTCATTGAGCCGTCACCGATATTGGAATATTTGATCAGCAGATCTTTCAGGTCCTGTAAAGGCAGGTTCTTTTTATAGTAATCTTCAGATACGTGCATCCATTTCCATGAATAACTGGCATCGAAAACTTTTCCGTGTTCAGGATTTTCAAGTTCATCAAATTCTCCCAGCCAGAACAGAGGCTTTACCTGATCCAGTTCCGGGCGTGCTTCCTCCCAGAAGTCAGCTTCCACCCATGAAGCGAGATCACAACGGAAACCGTCGATTCCTGTTTCCTGCACCCAGAACTTCATGGCATCAATCATAGCTCTGCGTACTTCTTTTTTACTGTAATCCAGCTCAATGATATCATCCATTCCTGAAGCCCGGTGGAAAGATCCGTCCGGATCTTTCAGGTAAAATTCAGGATGGGTTTTGGTCCAGATATGGTCCCAGCCCGTATGGTTGGCCACCCAGTCAATAATGACTTTAAAACCAAGCCGGTGGGCTTCGTTTACCATATGCTTAAAATCATTCATGGTCCCGAATTCAGGATTGATAGATGTATAATCCGATGCTGCATAGGGACTTCCCAGGCTTCCTTTTTTATTTTCCTGGGCGATCGGTGTTACCGGCATGAACCAGAGTGTTTTCACCCCCATGGATTTCAAACGGGGCATTTCCTTTTCAAAGGCTTTAAAGGTTCCTTCCTTGGTATATTGCCTTGTGTTTACTTCATAGATGTTTGTGGTGTGTTTCCATTCCTTCGGTAAATCCATAGTATCTTTTTTATTTTGAGTAGCGCAGGATACAATCCCCAGGCTGATAACAGCCATTAGCATGAACTTCTTCATGAGTCAATTTTTAACAAAAATAATGATTACAATTGTATTCGGCTGTCTTTTCATTCTTTTTTGAGATGATTTAATATGCTTGGGAAAGATATTTCAGGATTGGATATTATACAGATGCTTTTTTAATACTTTGATTTCAAGAGTATTTTCAAATACATAAAATCCTGTTAAAATGATTTAAAAATTTATAATATTTTACACAAATAATAGGCTTATCATATAAAATTATTCATTATGAAAGTAGTTCTATGATACTTGGCGTACTTATTGTTATGTGATCTAAAATCAAACCACATTAAATAATAACGATATGATAAAGATTATTCCCGAAGCTCCGGAAAATGTTGCAGCTTTCAATGCAACGGGAGAAGTGACGAAAGAAGATTTTGAACAACTGGTGATTCCGCGTGTTCAACAGAAGGTAGACCAGTATGGAGAGCTTAATTATTTATTGTATCTGGATACGGATTTGGACAAATTCACAATGGGTGCATGGATAGAAGATGCGCTTTTGGGGGTAAAGAATTTTACAAAATGGAACCGTACGGCTATTGTGACCGATAAAGAGGGCGTTCAGAACTTTACAGATGCTTTCAGCGTACTGATGCCTGGTGAATGCAAATCCTTTCCGAAAGAAAATTTATACAATGCATTGTACTGGTGTACCAATGGTAACGAAGTAGAAGCATAGATGTAGGACTAAAAAACAAAAAATCCGTTTCAGATAAAACTGGGACGGATTTTTTAGTGGGCATTGCTCTGCAATACGCGTTACCTTCATGGTTATTAGTTTTCAACACAAATATATTTAAAATTAATTCACCATAAATGAAATTACCGTTACTTTTTTCAATTATTTTGATCGTGGTTTAATAAATTATCTTAATGCTGCCCCATTACAGAGAATCTGATGATGACTTCATACTTAGTGCTGATTTTCCCGCATACAGGTATTTATACCGGAGGCTGATAGCCAGTCCGATTCCGGTCATGACCACTCCTACCAGAGACGGATAATTGAAAGTGTAGCCATGTTCCAAAGGGATTCCCCCAAGAAAAGCGCCCATAGCATTGGCAATATTGAAGGCAGCCTGCATGAATGCGGCAGCCATCATTTCGCTTTTTGGGGCTGCCTTCATCATCATGATATTGATGGGCGCAGCTACTGACATGGATAATGCACCGCAAACAAAGGTCAGCACCAGGGCTATATTCTGGTATTGCGAAAGAAAGAAGACTCCGGCCAGTGAAAACATCATCAGCAACAGCAACAGGGAGCAGGTTTTTTCAGGGCTCATCCTGTCTGACAGAACTCCGCCACCCAAATTTCCGGCTACCATCCCTACTCCGGCGATCACCATCACATAAGCCATCTGGCTGCTTTTGATTCCTGCCACTATCGTCATCAGAGGCGTAATATAACTGAACCAGGTAAAAAGTCCGCCAAAACCGATGGCCGTAATCATGAGCACCAGCCAGGCCTGCCTGCCTTTCAGGAATTTAAGCTCTTCCATAAAATGCGCATTCTGATTGTTCCGGAGATCAGGAAGCCATAACTTAAGGAACAACAGGGCTATAACACCAATAACCGCAACAATGGCGAAATACCACCGCCAGTGAAAAGTATGCCCTATATAAGTTACCAGAGGCACCATAGCCAGGTTGGCAACGGTAAGCCCGGTAAACATCAGGGAAATATAAAATGCTTCTTTTCCTTTTCCACCCATTCTGGAAGCCATTACCGTTCCTACTCCAAAGAAGGCACCGTGCGGAAGTCCGGACAGGAACCTGATGATCAGCATGGTGGTATAATCCGGAGCTATCGCAGACAAAGCATTGAAAATGGTAAAAATGACCATCAGTGACATCAGCACTTTTTTAGGAGGAAACTTTACTGAATATCCGATCAGAAACGGAGCACCGATAACCACTCCAAGCGCATAAGCTGAAATAAGGTGTCCCGCCTCCGGAATGCTGATCTGCAATGTTCTGGCCATGTCCGGTAACAGTCCCATAATGGTAAATTCTGTTGTCCCGATGCCTAATCCGCCTATTGCAAGCGGTATAATCCTTTTATCTATGGTTGCCATGACTTGTCTACTATTGTTTTTGAAAGTGCAAAAATCGCCAGAAATTATGGTTTCTGCTCCACCGCTAATGATAAAAATTTGCTCTGTATTAATCTTTTCTTTTAAATTTAACCCAATAAATCATCAAAACAGAACCAATGAAGATCCAGAAAGAGATCATAGATTTTGAAGAAGGAAAGTCCTTCAAACTGTTTTCACCATCGCTTAAAAATTGTTTCTACTGGCACTACCATCCTGAAACCGAGCTGGTCTATGTGGAAGCTTCCCATGGAATCCGGCATGTGGGTAAAGATATTTCAAAGTTTACCGATCATGATCTCCTGCTGATCGGGTCCAACGTACCGCATCTTAACTTTGACTATGGCATCCAGACCGAATGCCGGCAGCTGGTCCTTCAGATGCAGGAAGAATTTACCCGTAACCTAACTGCCATGGCAGAATTTAATGCCGTAAAAGAACTCCTGGAACGCTCATGTCTTGGACTGTCATTTTTTGGGACGACCAAAAAAAACGTAGTGGAAAAACTGCGTATCATGGAATCCCAGGATTCCTTTGAAGCCGTAATGAGCCTGATTGAGATCCTGCAGATTCTTGCGCATTCCAGGGAGGTTAAAGTCCTTAATCAGGAGGATACGCGTGTGCAGTGGTTTATGAACGATAAGATCCGGATGGGCACCATTTACCATTATATTGATGAGCATTATGATAAAAAACCGGATGTTAATGAGATTGCCAGGATCGTCGGGCTGAGTACGCCTGCTTTCTGCCGGTATTTTAAAAAACAGACGGATATGACTTTTACAGGCTTTGTTAATAATTACCGCATCAACCAGGCTAAAATATCACTCCTGAAAGGCAGTTCGGTTACAGAAGCCTGTTTCCAGGCAGGTTTTGAAAGCCTTTCTTACTTCAATAAACTCTTTAAGCAGCATATGGAACAGACCCCTTCAGAATTCAGGAAAGAACATATGAAGAGATGATCTGTAAAAAACGCCCCTAAAAGGAGCGTTAATTATTAATGGATATGTTTTTCTGCATGGTAAGAACTCCTAACCAAAGGCGAACTCTCCACATGCCTGAATCCTAAACTTCTTGCAAAATCCCCGAATTCATCAAATTCTTCCGGAGTAATGAATTTCTTTACCGGCAGGTGTTTTTTGGTAGGCTGAAGGTATTGGCCCAGTGTAATGACATCCACATCAGCATTCCTGATATCTTCAATCGTCTGGAAAACTTCATCCCTGGTTTCCCCTAAACCAAGCATCACGCCGGTTTTTGTCCTTCTCTGTCCGGCTTCCTTGAGGTATTTCAGTACGTCCAGGCTCCTTTCATATTTAGCCTGGATCCTTACTTCCCGGGTCAGCCTTTTTACCGTTTCCATATTATGCGAAATAACTTCAGGTGCTACACTTACCAACCGGTCTAGATGTTTGGTGATCCCCTGAAAATCCGGGATCAGCGTTTCCATAGTTGTTCCGGGTGAAATCCTCCTTACCGCATTCACGGTTTCTGCCCAAAGGATAGACCCCATATCTTTAAGGTCATCACGGTCTACGGATGTAAGCACGGCATGTTTGATCTTCATCAACTTGATTGAACGGGCCACTTTTTCAGGCTCATCCCAGTTGACATCCATCGGCTTCCCGGTCTTCACCCCACAGAATCCACAGCTACGGGTACATATATTCCCCAGGATCATAAATGTTGCGGTCCCTTCTCCCCAGCACTCCCCCATATTCGGGCAGCTTCCGCTTTGGCAAATGGTATTGAGTTTATATTTATCAACCAAAGTCCTGAGTTCTCTGTAGTTTTTCCCGGTAGGGAGCTTTACACGGATCCACTTTGGTTTTTGTACGGTAGTATCTTGAACTAAATTTTCCATCTCTAGAATTGAAGGTCAAAGTTAAGCATTTTTTTATCGAAACCATCAAACAGGTCTATTGATGAAACAGATGATTTCAAAGTGCATCTGATCTGATCAAATTAAAAGGATTGCAAATTACAAGTCCTCAAACTCATTATTTTTCAGCAGTTCTGCCAGGACCTTCTTAGCACGCATCACTCTTACCTTGGTATTGGCGACAGAAATCCCCAATTCATCAGCAATCTCCTTGATGCTTTTTTCCTCAAAAAAACGGAGTTTGATAATATCCTGGTAATTGGCATCCAGCGATTCAATGGTCTTGATTATTTTTTTCTGCTCTTCATTCGAGATCATCAGCTCCTCCGGGGATTTAGCATACTGGTTCTTTACTTCTTCGAGGTTTTCGGTAGGATCCTGGTTTTCGCGGCTCTTTTTACGCCAGAAGTCAATAACGGTGTTCTGGGCAATGGTAAGTATCCAGGTTTTGAACTGGAAATGAGGATCAAACATATCCAGCTTGGAAAGCACTTTGGAAAAAACATTGACCGTAATTTCATCGGCATCGTTTTCATCCCTGACCTTTTTCATGACAAATGAAAAAACATCCACCCAGAAAATATTAATCAGCTTCGTCTGGGCTTTCTGGTCTTTCTCTTTTGCTCTGCGGATCAGCAGGAATAATTGTTCGTCATTCATTATAAACAAATATACTTTAATTACCAGAAAAAGCAAAGAACTTACCACGGGCTTCAGGATTCTTATATTTAAAGGGTTCTTTATGCCTTTCTGCCGTCCGCCTCAGTCCGATACCGCTGAATTTATTATCTTTGCCAGTAAAATTTTAAAGAAAATACAATGAACTCCTTTATTGAAGAACTGAAATGGCGTGGCCTTTTTGCCGACATGATGCCCGGAACCGATGAGCAACTGAATAAAGAGGTCACTACCGCATATATCGGCTTTGATCCTACTGCCGATTCTTTACATATCGGAAGTCTTATTCAGATTAAAATTTTAGCCCATTTCCAGCAGCATGGCCACAAGCCGATCGCATTGGTAGGTGGTGCAACCGGAATGATCGGGGACCCTTCCGGGAAATCTTCCGAAAGGAACCTTCTGGATGAAGAAACACTGCTACATTATGTAGACTGCCTGAAAAACCAGCTTTCAAGATTTTTAGATTTTGAAGGCAGCGGACCGAACAAGGCAGAACTGGTGAATAACTACGACTGGATGAAAAACATCTCCTTCCTTGATTTTGCTAAAAATGTAGGTAAAAACATTACCGTCAATTACATGATGGCTAAAGATTCCGTGAAGAAACGTTTTTCCGGAGAGAGCGGCGCAGACGGGATGAGCTTTACTGAATTTACTTACCAGCTGATCCAGGGATACGATTTCCTTCACCTGTACCAGAATAACCAGGTAAAGCTCCAGATGGGCGGTTCTGACCAGTGGGGGAATATTACGACCGGAACAGAGCTGATCAGGAGAAAAGCACAGGGGGAAGCTTTTGCGCTTACTGTTCCTTTAATTACCAAAGCAGACGGATCCAAGTTCGGAAAATCTGAAAGCGGTGAAAATTACTGGCTGGATAAAAAGAAAACATCACCGTACAGGTTCTACCAGTTCTGGCTTAAGTCTACAGATAAAGATGCAGAACGCTTTATTAAATTCTATACCTTTTTGAGTAAAGAAGAAATTGAATCATTAATTGAAGAACATAACGTTGCACCCAATGAAAGAAAACTTCAGAAGAAACTGGCTGAAGAAGTTACGGTTTGGGTACATGGTCAAGAGGAATATGAAAAAGCATTAAAAGCATCTGCTATCTTATTCGGACGTTCAACTGCCGAGGATCTAGTAAGTCTGGATGAAGAAACCTTTCTTGATGTTTTTGATGGGGTACCTCAAAAAGAATTGTCTAAGACAGATGTATTGAATGTGAATATTATAGATCTTTTATCTGAAAAAACAGGATTTCTTAAATCCAAAAGTGAGTCACAAAGGGAATTGAAAGGTAATGCTATTTCTGTTAATAAGCAGAAGGTAACTGCTGATTTCATTGCTTCTGATAAATATCTTATAAATGATAGATTTCTTTTGCTTCAAAAAGGTAAATCAAACTATTTTATCATTAAAGTGATCTAAAGAGTTTCGGGGGGGGGGGGGGGGGGCGGCGGCCCCGCCA